>JGI12316J15310_10000036_pt10 | contig 187964 bp, 146 predicted proteins | sample MarCyaLeptolynsp_FD_15310 | JGI IMG/M metagenome (IMG submission 15310)
CAGCTGGAAGGCAAGACGAATCCGCGGTTCGTGGTGACGTCGTTGACGCCCGAGCAGTGGCCGGCGCAACGCCTGTACGAGGAATTGTACTGCGCGCGCGGCGAAATGGAGAACCGTATTAAGGAGCAATTAGACCTGTTCGCCGACCGCATGAGCGCGCACGAGCTGCGGGCGAACCAGCTGCGTTTGTACCTGGCGTCGATGGCGTATGCCTTGACGCTGGGGCTGCGGCGGCTGGCGCTAGCGGGCACGGCGGCGGCGAATTGGCAGACCGAGACGCTACGGCGACAGCTGCTGAAGGTGGGGGCGCAGGTGCGGGTGACGGCGCGGCGGGTGTGGCTGTCGCTGTCGGAAGCCTGGCCGTGGCGGCGGCTGTTTGAGACGGTGTGGCGACGGCTGTGCACCGAGCCTCCGGCGGCAACTGTTTGAAAACAAAGAAGCGAAAAATCCGGGCCGCGCGAGCGGTGAAAGGATAAGTGCGTGCAAAATCGGCAAAAACCCAAAAACGGGCCTCAGCCGGTCGGCGCCGAGGAGGCGCTTGGCGGGCTCAGTGGTCAGGATCGGCCCCGCCGGCGCAAAAAGCGCGCCGTCGGCACGGCTCCAAGCCCTGCCGCCCCTGCTTCGCCCCCTTGGTGAGAAATGCGGGCTAGCCCCCCGCAGGGGGCGGCATTCTGCTGGCCCCGGGCGTGAGCCCGGGGTTTTCAAGGCCAAGGGCGACTCCTCCAGATTTCAGCAGGGTTCGGTGCGCGTTCTCGCCTGCAGGCTGGTCTCGTGTGACGCACTGCCCTAGGGTTTGAGTTCGGGCAGCGGGCGCTGGGCCGGCAGCAACAGCGGATTCCAGCGGCCCGCGCCGCCGCCCGGCAGCTCGACTTTGTAGCCGGTTCCGAAGGCCGGGTTCGGTTCGTAGTAGTCGGTGCTGACGTACTGCGCGCCGCTGGCGAAGGCGGCTTTTGCGGTGGAATAGTCGCCTTCGCGCGCCTGTTTGGTTCCGGCGTCGGCGCGCGTGCGCACGATGTAGCCGGAGCGGACCAGGTGCTGGATGTAGCGGAAGTCGTCCTCGGCGTCGTTGACGATGCGGAAGGCGGCTTCGGGAGTCCCTTCTGGCGCATCGGCGAACATCGCGCGGCCTTGGAGCGAAGGATGGCCGTCGATGTAGGTCTCCATCTCTTCATCGTGCTCGTCGAGCATGAACAGGATGCGGCCGCGCGCCCAGCCCAGCGTCGGCCAGGCGTGCGCCAGAACGGCCGCCTCGAGCGTGGGATAGTCCCCGCGCACATCATCCGGCGTGATGAGCTTCTCCGGCGGCAGGCCGCCGCGAATTTCGGCGTCCCAGGCGTCGAAAGCAGCCTTGTCAAACGGCAGACAGGCGGTGAACCCCGGGCGGTCGATCGAGCCGGTTTTCGCGTTCATCATGATCACGACCGGCAGGTGGCGCGGGTTGGCGTCCGACCATGCCTTCACCTCCGCGAGGGCCTGCCGGAAGGTGTAGACGTTGGTGCGGAAGTCAATGTCCTGCATGTGCAGCACCTTCAGTCCTGGCTGCATCATCACGCCCTCGGGGTCGAACTCCGGGCCCGGCGGCAAGCCCGCGTCGGCCACCATCCGGATACCGTAGGGACGGGCGTAGCGGCCGCCCTCGGGGTCGTGCAGCACATCGATCTCGAGCTTCCGCAGCCCCAGGTCGAGCTGCTCGGTGAGCGACCGGTGCCAGTATTCCAGTGAGTCGTAGCGGCCGGGCCGCTCTTGGTTGAGCAGCTTCCACAGCGATGGGTCGATCGCTTCCTTGTAGCTGTTGTGGCTGCCCAGCGACTGGATCTGGTTCATCCGCAGGGCGTCGGCGGGGTCCTCGCCATGCAGGCCGATCGCCGCCGCGGCCAAGAGGCCGATCAGGAGTGAAGTCTTCATTTTCAGCACGAATTTCCAGCATCTAAAACATTCGCGTCATCTGGGTTACGGTCTCATGAAAAAGCCAGGGAACGCAGTAGGCCGGGAGCCTGATTGCGGACCGGCCGCCCGAGCGCCGATGATGGGGCGAAAGCGATGCTTGCGTTCATTCTTGGCTACGCTGCATTGCTGGGCGCGCTGGGGCTTTGGCTGTCCCGGCGCGTGGAGTCGGCGGGCGATTTCTTCGTCGCCGGACGCAAGCTGAACTCCCCCCTGCTGTTCTCCACGTTCCTGGCGGCCAACCTCGGCGCCGGCACGACTGTCGGCGCGGCGCAGCTGGGCTATGAGCATGGCCTGTCGGCTTGGTGGTGGGTCGGTTCGGCCGGGCTGGGATCGCTGGTCCTGGCGTTCGGCATCGGCCCGCGCATCTACCGCGCCGCTGTCGAATACAACCTCTACACCGTCGGAGACTACCTGCACCTGCGCTACAGCCGCGCCGTGCGGCTGCTGACGGCGGGCGTGCTGTGGCTGGGCTCGCTGGCGATTCTGGCCGGGCAACTGCTGGCGATGGGGCTGGTGCTCAACGTCGTCGCCGGGTTGCCGCGGGAGTGGGGCTGCGCGCTGGGCGGCGTGATCGTAACCATCTATTTCGCAGCCGGCGGCCTGTGGGGCAGCGCCTGGATCAATCTCTTCCAGGTCGCGGTGAAGGCGGCGGGCTTCTCGCTGGCGCTGGCATGGGCGTTGTCTTCGGTGGACGGCTTCAGCGGCCTCGAGCGGCGCGTCGAGTTCGCAGCGCTCGAGCCGGAGCGATACCTGAGCCTGTTCGGCATCGGCCCTCGCGGGATCGTGGCCTGGGCGGTGATGCTGATTCCCGCCTTCTTCGTGTCGCCCGGCCTGCTGCAGAAGCTGTTCGGGGCGCGGGATGAGCGGACGGTGAGGCGGGGCGTCGGCCTGCAGGGCGCTTGTCTGCTGGTCTATTCGTTCTTTCCCACACTGCTGGGCATGATCGCCTTCGTGCGCTGGCCGCATCTGGAATCCGCCGGCCAAGCGTTACCGCATCTGCTGGCGCACGGGCTGCCGACCTGGCTGGGCGGCTTGATGCTCGCCGCCATCTTCTCGGCGGAAATCAGCTCGGCCGACGCCGTCTTGTTCATGATCTCGACCTCGGTGGCGCGCGATCTCGGCCCGGCGCTGTTCCGCGAGGAGATGAGCGACCGCCAACTGCTGCTCACCGGACGCGTCGCCGCTGTGATTGCAGGCGCGCTCGGCGTGGGACTGGCGATCTGGCTCGATTCGATCATCGCCGCGCTGGTGATCTTCTACAGCCTGCTGACGGTGACCCTGTTCGCACCGTTGCTGGGCGGATTGTTCTGGCGGCGCCCGACGAGCGCGGCTGCACTGGCGTCGATTGCGGCGGGGGTCCCGACAACGGTGGCGGTCCACGCGGCGACTTTCGGACAGGGGTTCGGGGTCGTCTCGCCCGGGCTGGCGGGAATTTTGGTCAGCGTGGTCTTCTTTTTGCTGTTTACGCGCCGCCGTCCGGCCGATAAGGACTAGAAGGGCTGGCCCGGCCCGGGCCATGAACGCGTTACTCCTAGACCGACTCCGCCGCTTCCAGCGGCTCGTACCTCCCCTGTTGGCCATTTTGGCTTGGGCCGCGGCAGCCTACGCCGAGACTTCTGAGATCCGCGTTGGGCTCTCGGCGGCCCTGGCGGGGTGCGCGGCGGTGTTGTGGCGTCGGAGTCGCCGCCGCAGGATCGAAGCTGAGCAGAAGCAGCTGGAAGAGACTCGATTGCGGCTGACCTGGACGCGGGCCGTGCTCGAGCCGATCGAGGAAGGACTGTTGGCGCTCGGACCCGACGGGCGTCCGACCTTTTCCAACCAGCGCTTCTGGGAGATGCTGGGGCGGCGGCGCGATTCCGCTTCGACTTCGCAGCTCTCGACGCTGCTGGGCGAGCCGGCGGCGGCTTCGTTCGAGCAGGCCGTGGAGCGAGCGATGGCCGATGAGCGCGACGGAGAGGACCTCGAGTGGACCGTTGCGCGACCCGACGGCTCCAGCGTCACCCTGGCCTGTACGCTGCGGCCGATCGACTCGGGCGGTCTGCGGCTGGGCTGGCTGGCGGCCTTTCGAGACGTCTCGCGCGAGCGGCGGGTGGAGCGCTCGCGGCGCGTGCTGGCGCAGCGCCTGGAGTTTCTGTTCCGCGAGATGCCGCTGGCTTGCATTCTGTGGGACCTGGATTTCCGGGTGGCGGAGTGGAACTCCACGGCCACACGCATCTTCGGCTGGAGCGGCGACGAAGCGCGCGGGCGCAGCTACCGGTCGCTGTTCAGCGCGTCCCAATCCGATGAGATGGCGTCGGCGTGGAATCACGTCCGCCAAGGGCTGGGATCCCGCCAAGTGGAGTGCCGCCACTTGACGCGCAGCAAGTCGATGGTGGAGATGGAGTGGTTCCATACGGCGCTGCTCAACGAAGACGGCGCTGTGGTCGGAGTCGCCTCGATGGGGAACGACATCACGCGCCGGCTGCAGCTCGAACAGGAGTTGGCGCAGTCGCAAAAAATGGAGGCCGTCGGGGCGCTGGCGGGCGGCATTGCCCACGACTTCAACAACCTGCTCACGGCGATCCTCGGCAACCTGTCGATGCTGCAACTCCAGTTCGGGTCCTCGCACCCCGCCGCGAAAGGACTCAAGGACGGCGTGCAGGCCGCCGAACGGGCGGCCGAACTCACCCGCCAGCTGCTGCGGTTCAGCCGGCGCAGCTTGTGTGAGCTGCGGCCGGTCGATCTGCGGGACCGCATCGAAGACTCCGTACGCTTGTTCCGCATGGGTCTCGAACGCAACCTTGAACTACATTGCTCGATCGCCGACGACCTGTGGCAGGCCGAAGCCGACGGGACCCAGATCGCCCAGGTTCTGATGAACCTGCTCGTCAACGCCCGAGACGCCTCGCCCGAGGGCGGCCGGGTCGAGATCCGCGCGCGTAACCGACGCTTGAGCGACGACGAGCTGAGCCAGCGCAGCTGGGCTGCCGGGGCCGAATACATCGAGATCGAGGTGCGAGATAGCGGGGCCGGGATTGAACCCGAGATCCGTGATCGCATTTTTGAGCCGTTCTTCACGACCAAGCCGGTGGGGAAGGGAACCGGGCTCGGTTTGGCCACGGCCTATGCCATCGTGCAGCGGCACCGTGGCGGGATCGAGGTTGAAAGCGAGCAGGGGCGGGGCGCTACGTTCCGTGTGCTGCTGCCGCGCTATGCGGCCGACCGTCAGGCCCGCTCCGCGTCGCCCGGAGGTCGGGTGCTGCTGGTGGAGCCCGACCCGTGGACGGCGAGCGAAGCCGGCGTCGCGCTCGAGTCCGCCGGCTATACGCCGGTGCTGGCCGCCACATACGAGGATGGCGTGAAGATGCTGCGCGAGGAGTCGACGCGGCTGAGCCTGGCCATTCTCGCGTTGCGTCTGCCCGATGGCGGCGGCGGCCGGCTGCTGGCCGAAGCGCGGCAACTGCGTCCCGATCTGCCGGTCCTGGTCACCTCCGAACGCATCCTGGAGAGTTTTTCCGAACCCGGCGCTGCGCTGTTGCGGCGACCGTTCAGTCGCGAGGAGCTGTCGGCCGCGGTGCGGACGGCGCTGTGTGAGCCGGGCTCGGAGTGAAAGGCCGCGTGGAGCAAGCCGAATCTCAATCGGCGATGGCCGACCGGATCACCTGGAGAACCTGCTCGTTGAGCTTGCCCAGGCTCGGGCTGCGCGTCTGGCCGAACAGCAGTACGATCATCTCCTCGTCGGGGTAGATCACGCCGAAGGTTCCGTCGGAGCCGCCGTGTCCCCAGCCGCCGTCGGCCGTGTGGGTGAAACCGAAGCCGTAGCCGCGGGATGCGCCGTCGGAGACGTGCTGCGTGTTCGGCGCAGCGCTCCAGGCCGCTTTGACGCTGTCCTTCGAGAGAATCCGCTTGCCGTCGAGTTCGCCGCCGTTGAGCCACATCTGGAAGAAGCGGGCGTAGTCTTCCGCCGTCGAGATCATGCCGCCCGAGGCGCGCACGATCGGGTAGTCCGGTGCGTCTCCGGGCTTCCAGGCCACCTCCCAGCCGCCGCCCTGTTTGGGCTTCCACACCACGGACATGCGGCCCTGGTCGGCTTTGGACTCGTGGTTCAGGCTGTCGTCCATGCCGAGCGGGTCGTAGAGGCGCGTCTTCAAGAATCGGTCCAGGGGTATGCCGCTCGCCTTTTCCACCAGCGCGCCGAGCGTGTTGAACCCTGGGTTGTTGTAGGAGTAGGTCGTGCCGGGAATCTCCTCGGCGCCGATCTCGCCGAACTTCGCGGCTTCGAGCAGCAGTGTCGTGTCCGGCGCCATCGGCTCGAGGAAGATTGAGGAGATCCGCAGTCCGCTGGTGTGGCTGAGCAGGTGCCGGATTTGGATCCAGCCGGCGCGGTAGTTGTCCCACGAGGGCAGGTGTTTGCGGACGGGGTCGCTGACTTCGAGCTTGCCCTCCTGCTGGAGCATCAGGATGGCCGTGGCGATGGTCGGCTTGGTGTTCGACGCCATGCGGAACAGCGAGTCCTTGCGCATGGGGTCTTTGCGTTCGACATCGCGCCAGCCCACGGCCTCGTGCAAGACGACTTTGCCGCGCCGGGCCACCAGGATCACGGCGCCGCGGTGCTCGTCGCGTGCGACGGCTTCGCGGTAGAGCGCGACGGCGGATTCGAGTACCGGCGCCGACAGGCCGACTTCCGCCGGATTCGCCTTCGGCAAGCCCTCGGCTTGGAGCGTGGCGGCGAAGGCGAAGCAGAGCAGCAGACGCATGGAAACAGTTTACGAGTATGTCCGGCAAATCCGGGTAAGGATCCGGGGGGAGCGGCTGTCTTAAAGGCAAAGGCGGACAGAGACTTTGCCGCCTCTCACTTTGACTTTCTCGAACAAGGAGTAACCCTATGCGTTTCCATTACCTCAAGACGTTGGCCGCCGCGGCAGCCCTCACCCTGGCGCTCGGCTGGACTGCGGTGCCAGCCGCCGCCGAACACCACGTGAACGTGACCAGCGGCCTGACCCTGGCCGAAGGACCGCTTGCGCTTCGCGGCTATGACCCGGTCGCCTACTTCACCGTCGGCAAGCCGACTTTGGGAAGCGCCGTGCACCAAACCAAGCACGACGGCGCCGTCTACCGATTCGCCAGCGCCGCGAATCAGAAGGCGTTTGAGGCGAACCCCGGCAAGTACACGCCCCAGTACGGCGGCTTCTGCGCGTACGGCGTTTCAGTGGCGAAGAAGTTCGACGGCGACCCGCTGGTCTGGAAGATTGTCAACAACCGGCTGTTCTTGAACCTGAACCCCGACATCCAAAAGACGTGGGAGAAGGATGTGAGCGGCAACGTGAAGAAGGCGGACGGCAACTGGCCTCGGATCGCCTCCAAGCCCGCGGCGGCGCTCTAGTAGGCCGGCGCTAGTCGATCGCCTCGAGCAGCGCCTCGAGCTCTTCGAGGCATTCCGGGCACATTGCGGTGTGCCGCTCCACCACGGCCAGTCGCTCCGGCGGCTGGCCGTGGGCTTTGACGGCCTCGGCGTACTCGGCGACGAGGTCCAGCCATTCGTCGCAGGTGATCTCGTCGGGCCGTGTCGACAGGGTCAGCCGCGCCAGCGTTTCGAGCTTTCGCTTGTCGAGCTTCATCGCCGTACCTCGAAGGCCGAACGCACATCCCGCTCGGTCACGCCGGCCGCCAACAGCGCACTCTTCAGCTTCATGCGCGCGTCATGCAGCAGCTTGTAGACGGCGTTGCGGTTGGAGTCCATCTTGGCCTCGATGGCGGCGATCGGCAAGCCGGCAAGCTCGGCGAGAATGCCTTGACGCTGGCGGGCGCTCAACTCCTCACGGATCGCACGTTCCAGAATCTGCAGCACTCGCTTACGCTGCATGGAGGTTTCGGCATCCTCGGAATCATCGGCGTAGGCCTCGCCGGGTTCGCCGTCGAGCTCGAACTCCCCCAACGAGACATGTCGCCAGGCGGCGCGGCGCAATTCACTGTAGGCGGCCCGGATGGCTACCGAGAAGACCCAGGTGCTGAACTTGCTGGCGCCGCGCAAAGTGTCCAGCTTCTCGACGACGCGGACCACGGCGACTTGCGTGAGGTCATCGAGCGTGGCGTCGTCGATCGGCCCGCGTTTGGAGAGGGTCTTGCGCAGGCCCCGGCGGATCAGTCCGCACAATTCGTGGTGGGCTTGCTCGGCCTCCGGACCGACGCCTCGCAGGCTCGCCAGCCAGCTCTCGTTCGGACGCTCGGTGACGTTGGCGATCACTCGACTTGATCCTACCAATGCGGGAGCCGGGACGCCGCTACGCTTCGCCGGCGCCGACGCTGATGCCGTAGCGGTCGAGCAGTTGCTGCTTCTGCTCGTCCAGCCCCAGCTCGAGGCCGACGCGGTAGCCGCCGCGCACCTCCGGCGGAAACAGCTCACGCTGCGACTCCGTGCGCAGCCGGATGCGCGGCAGCCCGGGCGGCTCGTGCAGGCAGACGCCGTCGCGGATGACCGGCTGCAGCAGGTCTTCGATCTCGGCCTCGGGCGGAATGTCGAACGGCAACTGCTCGAGATCGCGGCGCTCGTCGAAGATCACGTCGGCGATTGCCTGGCCCTCGAGTGAGAAGCGCCGAACCTGCAACACGCCGGGGTTCGAGACCTTTTCGATGTCGTCGGAGAGCTTGACGCGGTCGCTCCACGAGCCGTCCGCGCGGCGGATGGCGCCGAGCTTGTAGACGCCGCCCAATGACGGGTCGTCATGCGCGGTCACCAGGCGGGTGCCCACGCCCCACAGCGCGATCGTGGCGCCGCGGGCCTTCAGAGCGGCGATCGCGTGCTCGTCGAGGTCTCCGGAGGCGACGACCTTGGCTTCCGGGAAGCCGGCTTTATCGAGCAGCCGGCGGGCCTCACGACTGAGTTCGACCAGGTCGCCCGAATCCAGGCGGACGCCGATCATTTCGTGTCCGCGTTGGCGCAGGGTGAGTGCGACCTGGATGGCGTTGCGCACGCCTTCGATCGAGTCGTAGGTGTCGACCAGGAAGATGCAGTTGTTGGGCATCGCCCGCGCCCAGGCTTCGAAGGCCGCCGGCTCGTCGTCGAAGGTCATCACCCAGGAGTGCGCGTGCGTGCCGCGCACGGGGATGCCATGAATCTTGCCCGCCAGCACGTTCGAGGTGGCCGCGCAGCCGCCGACGTAAGAGGCCCGGCTGGCCGACAGCCCGCCGTCGATGCCCTGCGCGCGCCGCAGCCCAAACTCGAGCACCGGCTCGCCCTGCGCGGCCTGCACGATGCGTGAGGCCTTGGTGGCGATCAGCGTCTGGAAGTTGATGATGTTGAGCAGCGCCGTCTCGAGAATCTGGCACTGCAGCAACGGTCCCCGCACGCGCAGCAGCGGCTCTTGCGGAAAGACGATGGAGCCCTCGGGGATGGCGTCGACGTCGCAGCGGAACTCGAGTTCGGCCAGCGCGGCTACGAAGGCCGGGTCGAACAGCGGCGAGCCGTCCGCTCCGCGCAACCCGCGCAGGTAGTCCAGGTCGCTTTCGTCGAAGTGGAAGCCGCGCAGAAAGGCGACCGCCTGCGCCAGCCCACAGGCGACGGTGTGATCGCCGCCAAAGGGGTGTTTGCGGAAGTAGAGGTGAAAGACGGATTCGCGGTCCGACAGTCCGGACTTCCAGTAGCCGTAGGCCATCGTCAGCTCATACAGATCGGTGAGCAGCGAGAGCGATTGGCCGTAGGGCGGCAGAGTCGTCGTCATTCAGAGTTTGCCGTCGGGGGGCGAGTGAGCATTCTAGCATCGTGGCCGCCGGGGCCCGGCAGACCTCCGCGCCGCCCGCAAGAAGTGACAAAAACCCGGCGACTCCCGGGGCGTTCCTATAATGGGAGTTTCCCCGGGAGTCGCTCCTTGTCGCTCGAAGACCGCCTTTTTCAACAACGCTACGAAAAGATCCGTGAGATCGAAGATCTAGGCTACGAAGCCTATCCTCGCAAATACGCCTACACGCACACGCTGGCCGAGGTTCGCGAAGCCTACGATCCGGTGGACGCCGAGACCCTCGAGGCCGACCAGCCCCAGGTCCGCATCGCCGGCCGCTTGATGACCAAGCGCCGGCAGGGCAAGGCCGGCTTTGCCACGATGCAGAAAGACGGCGTGCGGTTGCAGGTCTACGTCCGCAAGGACGAGGTGGGCGACCGCGACTTCGAACTCTACAAGAAGGTCGACATGGGCGACATCGTCGGCGTGGAGGGCCTGGTCTTCCGCACCAAGACCGGCGAGCTGACCGTGAAGGCGAAGAAGCTCGAGTTCCTGGCGAAGGCGATCTCGCAGTTGCCGGAAAAATACCACGGCCTGCAGGACGTGGAGACGCGTTACCGCCAGCGCTACGTCGATCTTTTCGTCAACGAAGAGGTGCGCGACGTCTTCATCAAGCGCAACCGCATCACGCAGGCGCTGCGGCGGGAACTCGACAACCGCGGCTATGTGGAAGTCGAGACGCCGATGATGCAGCCGCTCTACGGCGGCGCGCTGGCGCGTCCGTTCAAGACCCACCACAACGCGCTCGATCTCGACCTCTACCTGCGCATTGCGCCCGAGCTGTACCTGAAGCGCCTGGTGGTCGGCGGGCTGGACCGGGTGTATGAGATCAACCGCAATTTCCGCAACGAAGGGCTGTCGATGCGGCACAACCCCGAGTTCACGATGGCGGAGTTCTATCAAGCCTACTCGGACTACCGCGACCTGATGGACCTGAGCGCGGAGCTGCTGCACGCGATGGCCGTCGCCGCGCTCGACGGCGGCACGGTGGCGACCTTCCGCGAGCAGTCGATCGACTTCAAGACCCTCAACCGGCTGACCCTGCGGGAAGGGATCTGCGAGTATTGGCCGCACGGCGACCCGAAGCCGACCCTCAGCGATTTGGACGACGCCGAAAAGGTGCGCGCCCTGATTGACCGCCACAATGCCACCTCGGAAGGCAAGATCAACTACGAAGGCAAGCCGCTGGGCTCGATGCTGCAGTACCTGTTTGAGGAGACCTGCGAGACGCGGCTGATCCAGCCGACGCTGATCTACGAGTACCCGGTGGAGGCCTCGCCGCTGTCGAAGCAGAAGCCCGACGACCCGATGTGGGTGGAGCGGTTCGAGATCTACGTCGCGGGCATGGAGATCGCCAACGCCTACTCCGAGCTCAATGACCCGCAGGAGCAGCGGCGGCGCTTCGAGTCGCAACTGGACATGCGCGCCGGCGGCGACGCCGAGGCGCACGGCATGGATGAGGACTACCTGCGCGCGCTGTGTTACGGCATGCCGCCGACCGCCGGCGAGGGTATCGGCCTGGATCGCTTGACGATGGTGCTGACCGACTCGCCGACGATCCGCGACGTCATCCTCTTTCCGCACCTGCGGCCCGAGGGTGAGATCGGCATCGCCGAGCGGCTGCGAGCCGTGGAGAGCTAGCGGCCGGCGCAGGGGGTATACTGTGCCCCATGCGCAAGAGCCTCCTGTTCGTTTGGCTGGTCGCTGCGACCGCGGCCGCCCAGAGTCCCTTCGATACGCCGATCCCGCCGGATGCGGACGTGCCCGACGCGGTGCGCACGAACCGGCGCACCTATTCCCCGGTTCTCGACGTGCTCGAGCGCGACCGTCCTCAGGTGACGGACGCGCAACTCGAGGAGCTGAAGAAATTCCAGCTCGAAAACATCTGGGGCTCGATGGGCGAGTACCGCGACACGAACTACGAGCGCGGGTTCGAGACCACCCAGCCCGGCAAGCGGCTGGTGGGCCGTGCGCTGACGATGCGCTTTCTGCCCAGCCGTCCCGACTTGGCCGAAGCCTCGCGCACGCTGGCCGAAGAGGCCGACTACGACCGTCGCTACTACATCCGCGCCGGCGAAGAGGCCAACCCCAACGACGTGATCGTGGTGGATTTGGGCGGAACCGACGGCGGCAACTTCTTCGGCGACATCACCGCATTGGGCATCAAGATGCGCGGCGCGGCCGGTGTGGTCATCGACGGCGGCACGCGCGATCTGGCTGAGTTGAGCGAAGACAAGTTCGCCGACTTTCCGGTCTTTGCGCGCTTCTTCGACATTTACGGCAACACCTGGGTGGGGACCGAGTGGGACGTGCCGATCCGCGTGGGCGGCTCGACCGTCGTGCCGGGCGACATCGTGGTGGCCGATGCCGGCGGCGTACTGTTCATCCCGCCGCAACTGGTGGCTGAGGTGATCGAGGGCTGCCGCGAACGCGAGCGGCGCGAGAATTTCGAGCGCGGGGTGGTGGAGAGCAAGAAGTACCGTATCCGCGACGTCTACCCGCTGCACCCGAAACTGGAAGAGGAGCTGAAGAAGCAGCGGTGAAGGCGAAGGAGCCGCCGGGTTCAACCCGGCGGTCAATCCGGTGCTGCTCGGTACGGTGCAGGCAAAGCGCCGCCCGCTCTCTCTCGACCGGCATCGAACACCCGGGTGAAACCCGGGTGCTCCTACCCGCCGACTGAAGTCGGGCGGCTCTCCCTGTCCATGAGCCGCCCAGGTTTACCTGGGTAGCATGGCCGCCGGATCGGTGAAGTGCGCCTCGTTCACCTCGCCCGACGCCTTCACGGCGCCCATGTTGATCTCGCGGCCCTCTGCGTTGAGGTGGGTGGCGGCCAGCTTGATGCCGTTGGTGTCCAGGTACTGCCAGTCCCAGGAGCCTTCGTTGCCGCTCTGCAGAGTGTATTCCCAGTGCTCCATCAGGTTCGTGTCCTTGGCCACGAAGGCCTGGTAGCGGTCGCCCGGCGTGCGGCCCACATTGTGGAAGCTCAGCTCGACCACGTCGAACGTCTTGCCGTTGTATTCCTTCTTGCCCATGGACTGGAGATTCACGCCCGGGTCGAGCCACTTCCAGGGCATCGCCAGCCAGTAGGTGTCGTTGATGAAGGCGCCGTGGGCGCGGTCGAGCAGCGGCTCGGCATCGGCGTCAGGGAGTTTTTCGCCGTCCACGTAGACCGCACCGGTCTTGTCGTAGGCGTTGAAGAGCGTGACCTGCGTCTTGCCGTCTTCGGTGGTCTGCTCCAGGCGGTAGCGGCCCTCCCACTTGTCCCACAGGTGGGCTCGGCCGGGAGGCAGGTCGCCTGGAGGGCCGACGCGGAAGTCGAAGCGGATGTAGCGGGTGTTGTTCCAGTTGTCGAGGCCGCCCATCGCTTCATGCATGCGGTTGGCGACGGCGACCGCCTCCGGAGCGCGGGTCTCCTGCGCGGCCAGCGGCGCCGCGAGAATCAGCAGGAGCAGGGGAAGCGGTGAGCGAGTCATCGCCTCATTGTAGTGCGGTTCCCGACGCGGGCCAGGATCGGTTAGCCGCTTTGGGCGCGCAGGTAGGCGTCGCGGCTCTCGGCGGACTCGAAGTAGTAGATCTGATCGCCGACCTTTTGCTTTAGCGCCGAAGCCTCATCGACGTAGGCGCCGGTCTGCGGATCGCGCACCAGCCGCCCGGCGCTGCGCGGCTCGTCTTCGCCGTCGGTCCCGGCGGTTTGCTTCTTGCCGTTCTCACCGCCCTTGAAGGCCTTGGAGACGGCGCGCCCCACGTCATTGACGAGCATCCGCAGGATCGCCAACGCGACCACGGTGAGCAACAGGAGGATGATTCCACGCATGTCTTACTCTACAGACGCAAGAAAGCGGGCGCCGGTTCAACCAACGCCCGCCTTCTCGGGGAAACCGAACGCTGCTGGTTACTTCTTCTTCTTCGCGTTGGGGTCGACGAACGACGTGTCGACCGAGCCGGTGAGCGTCTGGATCATCATCTTCGCGCTCTCGGCCATCGAACCGGTCGGCTCGAGCTCCAGGTACTTCTGGAAGGATTCGACGGTGCCCTCGACGGGTACGACCGAGCCGTCTTCTTTGGTCTGCGCCTTGCCGACCAGGGCGGTGCCCAACTGGTAGTAGGCTGCGGCGTAGTTCGGGTCCTTCGCCGTGGCGTTCTTGAAGGCTTCGATGGCGCCGTCGGTGTCGCCGGAGTTGATCATCACCGCGCCGAGGTTGTAGTAGTAGCGGCCGCCGTTGACCGGATCCATCTCGGCCGCCTTGGCGAGCTCGGCCTTGCCCTCGTCCGCCTTGCCGGCCTTGATCATGGCCAAGCCGCGGTTGTTGTAGTAGCTGGCGTTGTCGGGAGCGATCTCGATGGCCTTGCCGTAGGAGGAGGCTGCCTGCTCGAGAAGCTGGCTGCGCTCATCGCCGGCTTTCTTGTCCGCGGCGGCGACCTGCACGTCGGCCAACTGCGCCCAGATCACGTGCTGCTCCGGATCGAGCTCAGCGGCTTTCTGGAAGCTGCCGATCGCGGAGTCGAAATCGCCCATGTTCTTCGCCGTCATGCCGTTGTTGAAGGCGTCGTTGAGCTCTTTGTTCTTAGAGATCTTCTCCTGATTCTTCTTCAGGGTCTCTTCGTACTGCTTGCGCTCTTCAGCGGACATGCTGGCGATCTGCTTCTGCGTCGCCTGCTGCGCCTGACCGGCGGCCGCGGCGGCCCTGGCGGCCTCTTCACGGGCGCGGGCTTCGGCGATGTCGAAGTTGATCGGGGGGTTGTCGCCGATGCCGACCTTCACGCCCATCAACTTGTCCATCTGCTTGCCTTCGATTTCGAGAGTCACGTTGTAGGTTCCCAAAGGCAGACCCGCATGGAACCAGCGGCCCTTCTTCTTTGACTTGACCTTGTATTCGCCCGGAATATCGATGCGCTCAATCAGGAGCTGAGCGCCAACGACAGGCTTGCTGCCGTCCGTGACTTCGCCTTGCAGCGAACCGACCTGCGCCAGCGCGGCTGATGAGCCGAACGTCAGCAGAAGTGCGGCGTAAAGTGTTGTTTTCGTGAGATTTCCCAGCATGATCGTGTCCTTCAACTCCTTGGTTGCGGGCCTGTTTTTTCCTTCGTCAGGATACAACATCAGCCCGGGTGCGGCCAATCTGACGGCCGGTCGGCATAGGGGAGCGGATCTTCCGCTCCGGCCTGTTCAAAAGCCCCGAGTCGCAACGCGCAACTGTCACACCGGCCGCAGGCTCTGTCGGAATCCCGGTAACAGGACCAGCTCAGCTCCAGCGGGGCGCCCAACTCGATTCCGCGACGGATGATCTGGGCTTTGGAGAGCCCGATCAGCGGCGCCTCGATCCGGATCTTGGTCGAGGGCCGTGTCCCGACGTCGATCAGTTCGTCGAAGACGCGGTAGTACTCCGGCCGACAGTCGGGATAGCCCGAGCTGTCTTGCTCCACCGCGCCGATGAAAACCTTCTCGGCGCCGATCGCCTCCGCCCAGGAGACGCCGGCCGCCAGAAAGTGGGCGTTGCGAAACGGCACGTAGGTTACAGGGATCTCCCCGTGTCCTGTCGCCTCCAGATCCGCATCCGGCACCTCGATGGACGCATCGGTCAGCGCCGAGCCCCCGATCTGCGTCATATAACGCTGGTCGATCAGCAGTTTGCGCTCGACCCCGAGCCGATCGGCGATCTCGTGGAAGGCGCGGCTCTCGCGCGCTTCGGTGCGCTGTCCATAGTCGGAATGCAGCGCCGCTACTCGATACTGCCGGGCCGCCAGGGCGGCGGTGACGCAACTATCCATGCCTCCGCTCAGAAGCACGACCGCCCATGGTTTCGACACGTTCCATCGATGATACCGCGCAAATCATTTCCGGCCGTACTCGTTGTTTTCGGGGCGCAGTGTTTGGACGGGAAGAGCCCGGATTGGGTTCCAGGAAGGCCCGAACTCATAGTTCGAACAGGGTTCCCTGACGCTCGATCGACGGCCGGCGGCGGCGCAACGATGGGTCGATCCCGTCGAGCAGAGAGCGGACCGTGGCCGGAGCGTGGCCGGCGTAGTGGTTGTTGACGTAGCCGAAAACCTCGAGGTCGCGCTGCCGCAGATCCCGCACGATGCCGCTCCACTGCTCGATCTCGCGGCTGCGGTCGACGATGGTGCGGTCCCAGGTCCTGGTGAGGCGTTCGATGCCGTAGCGGTCGCCTAGCCAGCGCAGGTAGACAAAGTCGGCGGTGACAGGGTCGACGAGTTTTTGCGTCCTCTCCGGCCCGGGCATCCGCACGTGGTCGGTCCAGGCGTAGGCCACGCCGCGGGCTCGCAACAGATCCAGCAGTTGGGGGACGACCCATTCGCGGTTGCGCACCTCGAGGGCAAAGCGGAAGCCGCGCGGCAACTGCCGCAGAAAAGGGTCGAGCACGGCCAGGAAGTCGCCCAGAGACCGGAAGTAGTCGCGGTCGAAGCGGGGAAATTGCAGCAGCAGCGGACCGAGCTTCTCGTCGAGTCCCGCCATCGCGTCGAGAAACGAACGCAGCTCGGCGCGGCAATCCACCAGCACCTTGTCATGCGTGATCATCTGCGGGATTTTTGCCGCAAAGATAAAGCCCGGCGGCGTCTTGTCGTACCAGCCGCGGATCATCTCCGGCGTGGGGGTGCGGTACCAGGTGACGTCGAGCTCGACCGTCGACAGCTCCTCGGCGTAGTAGCGGATGAACTCGCCCGAGCGCAGTCCGCGCGGGTAGAACGACCCGACCCAGCCGGCCGCGGTGAAGGCGCAGGTTCCCAGCCGAACCGGCGGCAAAGGGTGATCCGGCGAGCTTTCCAACGCCGCCAGATTAGCAAGAAGGGCTGCTAGACTGGCCTATGTTGGGCGCTTACGACTATATTCCAGCCCCCGCGGAGCTCACCTTCGAGGCGGCGGTCACGGAGCTGCAGCGGCGCTTCCCCTCGCACCTGCTGCTGCCGCACTGGTTGCCTTTCGCCGATCGTGCGCACACTGATCAGCTCGAAGGCGGCCTCCGATCGGCCGGCCTGGACGTGCGCAGCTTCGAGGGAACTCAGGCCGAGCTGCGCGACTACGAAAGCCGGGCCGACTACGCCGGCCGCTATCCCGGCTACCACGACGGCAACCAGCCGGAAAAGCGCTTTGAGCACTACGTGGCGATGTCGCTGCTGGGGCTGGGGCCCGACGATGTCTTCATCGACGTGGCGGCCTGCTCGTCGCCGCTGCCCGAGATCACTGCGCGCGTGTTCGGATGCCGTTCCTACGGTCAGGACATCATGTACGCCGCCGGCATCCAGGGCGAGTACATTGGCGGCGACGCCTGCGACATGCCGGTGCCGGACGGATTCGCCAGCGCGGCCGTGCTGGCCTGCTCGCTCGAACATTTCGAGGGCGACGGCGACACGCGGCTGTTCCGCGAACTGGGCCGGGTGCTGCGTCCGGGCGGACGCGTGGTGATCGTGCCGCTCTACCTGCACCTGTTTGCGGCGGCGATGACCGACCCGCGCTATGCCCTCAACTCCGACGGCCTGAGCTTTGACCCCGACACGGTCCTGTTCTGCAGCGACGGCTGGGGCAACCGCCACGGACGGTTCTACAGTCCGACGACCTTGAAACGGAGAATTCTCGAGCCGAGCCGGGACGATTTCGACTTCGAGATCTTTCGGCTCAATGAAGATCTCTGCCGGCAGTACTCCGATCCCGCCATCTACGCCCGCTTCGCTCTGCGGGCCACCCGACGCTGATGCAACCCCGACCCGAACCAGTCGACCCCGCCCGCATCGCCGAAACGGCGCTCGAGACCATCCGGCGCGCGAAGTATCCGATGCTCGCCTCGACTGACCCCTCCGGACAGCCGCGCGTGCGGCCTGTTTCACCGGTCAAGACCGAAGGGTTTACGGTCTGGGTGGCTTCCATGCGCAGCTCCGGCAAGACAGCGGAGTTGGCGGCGAACCCCCGCGTGGAACTCTGCTACCTGGAAGGCGGGCACGACCATGTGCGCATCACCGGCCGCGCCGTCCTGGTAGAGGATGCGGCTGAGAGACAGGCGATTTGGGACGGCAATCCCTTGCTGCGCAGCTTCCTGCGTTCGATCGACAACCCCGAGTTCATGCTCTACCGCGTGGAGCCGGAACGGGTAAGGTTCATGCGGGAATGGGCTTTGGAATATCACGAAGTCCCGCTGGACTAAGCGCCTGCGTTGCCGTCGATCAACCCCTCCCGCGCGAGGGCCCTCCCGCGCGAAGGCGGGTGATAATTCTTACATTTTCCTTGGGTTTTCTGTATGCCCGCTTGGCTTCAAAGCGTAGGAGCGGGACGAGCTTGTTACATTTCGATTGTCCTTTGGCGTATTTCGGCTTACACTAACCGAGATATTGGTTGCTTTTATGTTCCTTGACTGAACAGAGGAAGCGCCTATGGCAGCGAGGCCCCCTGGCAGGCCAAGCGCTGCAAGAAACGGGCTGATGATCGAACCCTTCGCGTTCGGGGAGTTTCGCCAAAGAGGTATCTGGCGAACTCTGGCCTGCGGGACCGTTGTTGTCCTATCGGCACTGACCGGAAGCGGCTGGCTGTCGCCCTGGGCGTTGGTCCCAGCCGCGGCGCTGTCGGCTCTACTCTCCTTTCCTTTATTACGCGGGTGGCGGCGCGGCAGCGTTGCCATGGCGACGCTGTGCCTGACGGCCGGGTTGGCCGACCCAGCGGTTTTGGTTGCTGCTGCTGCGGCCGCTGCGATGGTGACGGCTGCGGGCCGGCGGGGGCCGCTTTGGGAGTCGGGCTGGATTTGGCTATCGGCGCTGTTGGCTGCGTTGGGAGCGCTAGGGGCGCAGCAATGGGCGGACGCGCCGCCGTTGGGTGCAGCCTGTCTTTTTGCGGCAACCTATTTTTTGATCGACGCCGCGTTGACGCTGGTTTTGGTCTATTTGCGGCAGGGGGCCGACGCGCTGCAGCGGGCGGTCGATGGAGTTGCGCTGGAGGGCATGTTCTGGCTGGCCGCTGCTCCGTTGGGGCTGGTTGGCGATGCGACGTGGTGGAGCCCCGGCGCCGGGCTGTCGTTGTTGGCGGGTGAGCTGATGCTGGGGCTCGGCGTGTGGGCGACCTACAATTCACTACGCAAGGCTGAGGAGGAACTGCAGGCAGTGGAGGGGCTGCCGGCGCAGATCGTGGCCGCCCTGGCGGATGTGCACACCGAGGCGCGTGTGCGCACGGCGACGATCCTGGCCCGCGGCGCCGCCCGGCGGCTGCGTGTCTCGCCTGTCCAGACGCTGCGCGCCGAGGCCGCCGTGGCGCTGCTGGCCGCCGACAGAACCCTGGCCGAGGTGCGGCTGCGCGGCGGGCGGGCCGCCGACGCTCTGCGCAGCACCCTGCGCGCTGCCGAAGAGCAGTTCGACGGCGGCGGCCCACGGGGCTGGAGGGGGCGCGAGATCCCCATCGAAGGACGCCTGGCGGCGGCGGTGCGCTGCTGGATCAGCCTGCGCCGGGGCAGCGCGCAATCGCTTTCGGCCGAGCAGTGCAGCGACCTGATGCGCTCGCAAAACGGCATCGCCCTGGACCCCGACGTGGTCGCTGCGGTTGGCCTGACGGTGGCCGAGTTCCCCGAAAACCTGCTCGAGGTCCGTTCGCCGTCGCCGGAAGGCGTCCAGCTGTTCGGCGGGCGCCAGATCGCGGCGCTGTCCGCGGACGATACGGCCCTGCTGGAACGCTCACCTGAACTGCTGGTGGCCTACTTCGAGATTCTCAGCATCCTCGCCGGCGACCTGAACTTCGAGCACCACCTGCAGCAGTCCCTGCGCATCATCCGCCAGGCGGTGGACTGTGAGCAGGCGGCGCTGTTCTTGCGAGAAGAGGACGGCTTCACGCTGCGCCACGGCTTGGGGCTGCTGCAACGCCTCTCGCGGGTCAGCCTGCCGCTGGACTGCGGGTTCCTGCTCGAGCCGGCGGTTTACGCCGATGTCGATCAGATGGTGCTCAGCGTGGACGATGCCACCCTGCGGCGGCTGATCGGCGGCGCCCGCTCGGCGATGTCCGCCGCGCTGCGAGCCGACGGGCGGCAGGTCGGGGCGCTCGTGCTGCTCAGCTCTCGCTGGAGCGCGTTTCGGCCGGAACAGGTGCGTTTTGTGCAACTGTGCGCCGCGCGGCTGGGCGGCGCGGTGGCTTCGTCCAGCGCGATCGATCGCATCTACCGCGAAGCGGAGTCGGATCCGGTCACGGGCCTGCCCAACATCCGCGGGGCCATGCGCCGGCTCGAGTCGGAGATCGCGCGCGCCGCTCGGAGCGGAGAACCGTTGGCCGTCCTCTTCCTCGATATCGACCGGCTCAAACCGGTCAATGATCGCTACGGCCATCTCGCCGGAGACCGCCTGCTGGCGGAGACGGCTCGGCGGCTGGAGGCGTCGATGCGGCGCTACGACTTCATCGCGCGCGTCGGCGGCGACGAGTTCCTGGCGATCATGCCGGGGCTGGACCCGCAAGGGGTCGCGCGCCGGGCGGACCATTTGCGCGGCGCTGTGTCCCGCAAGCCCATCGCCGTCGCCCACGGCGTGACCGTCGAGGCGTCGATCTCGGTAGGAGCGGCCGCCTATCCCCAAGACGGCGGGGCTGCCGAAGACCTGGTGGCGGTCAGCGATCAGCGCATGTACGCCGACAAGCGCGCCAAACGCGGCCAATCCGCGCGCGCCGCTTCGGCCTGAATCATCCGGGGCCGCTGAAACAGGTTCGGTACACTAGAGAGCACTGTCTGGAACTGTGCGATGCGCGCCCGCCTGACCTTTTTTCTGGCTCTCGTTCTTGCGACGACGCTCGTGTCGCCTCCGCGCCTTTGCGGGGAAGACGAGATCGACACCGCGCGCGGCGAGGCGCTGTTCGGACGCATCGACGCGATGCTCGCCGATCTGTCGGCGATCTTCGGCTTCGGCGCCGATCAGCCGATTTCGCGGCAATTGCTCACCCGCGACGAGATCGGGGCGCTGGTCGAGACGCGCCTGGAAGAAGAGATCGACGACGAAGAGTTCCGGGTCGAAGAACTCTATTTGCGGCTGTTCGGCTTCGTGCCCGCGGAGTTCGACCTGGCCGAGCAGGTGGCCGACGTGCTCACCGAGCAGGCCACCGCTCTTTACGACTACAAGACGAAATCGCTCTATCTGGCCACCTGGACGCCGGGCGATATGCAGGAGTTTGCGCTCGTGCATGAGCTGGCGCACGCGATTGCCGACCAACGCTTCGATCTGGCGCGCTTCGTGAAAAAGAGCCACGACGCCGACGGCGATCTGGCCCGCTCGGCGGTGATCGAAGGTCAGGCCTCGTGGGCGATGACCGAGTGGCTGTTCCAGCAGACCGGGCGCTCGCTGCTCGACGACCGCAGCCTGGCCGCGGCCACCGCCGGCGCTTCGCGGTATGAGGCTTCGAGCTATCCCGTCTACAGCGCCGCGCCGCTCTACATCCGCGAGACGATGCTGTTTCCCTACACCGACGGCTTGCTGTTCCAGCAGGAGATTGTGGAGCAGTACGGCCGGCGCGGCTTTCGGATGATTTTCGAGACGCCGCCGCTGACCACCCGCCACATCCTCACGCCCAAGAGCTACTTGAGCGATGAGCTGCCGACCAAACCAAGACTGCTCTCGCTGCGTCAAAAGGGGTATGACCGGACCACGCGGGGCATGGTCGGCCAACTCGAGCACCGCATCCTGGTGGAGCAGTACGAGGGGACGCGCGAGACCGCGGATGCGTTGAGCCGCAACTGGCAGGGCGGCCGGTTTGAGATCTATGAGAACAAGCAGCGCGACCGGGCGATCCTGCGCTACGGCTCGGATTGGGCGAACCCGATCGCCGCGAGCCGCGTTTTCGAACTCTATCGTGATGTGTGCCTGAAGAAGCTCCCCGGAGCGGAGTTGGTGCTCGACGGAAAGGAGCGCTTCGTGGGCCGCAGCGATTGGGGCTGGTTTGACGTGCAATTGACGGGCGAGAGCATCGCCAGCCTGGAAGGCCTGCCGGAGAAGCCGCGCGACCTTCCCGTCGAGACGGCAGAGTAAGGGAAGCTCCGAGCCGCGGTTGCCGAAAGCGGCCCGGTCCTCGACAAAGAACGAAACAGGAGAAAGCGGATGTGGAATGCGATTGCGAAGTGGGCGCTGCTGGGCGCGCTGGTGTTGTGTGCGGCGCCGGCGACGGAGGCGGGACAGATTCCGCGGCCGGCCAGACCGCTCGAGTTCACCGCGCTGGACGGCAGCACGGTCTCGTTGGCGAAGCTCAAGGGCAAGGCCGTGTTGGTGATGTTCTTCTCCACCGACTGCTCGCACTGCCAGCAGGCCGCCACGCGCATGGCGCCGGTCTACCGCCAGCTGCGCGGCAAGGGATTCGAGGTTGTCGGCCTGGCGATGAACCCCGGCGCTGAGTCCAACCTGCGCTCCTTTGTGCAGAAGTACAACGTGGAGTTCCCGGTCGGACTCGCCTCGCGCAAGGAGTTCGCCGAGTTCGCCGAGATGTCGCTGATGCAGCGCTTCTACTACCCCTACTTCCTCTACGTCGACCCCCAGGGCGTGGTGCGCGAGGAGAAGCAGGGCAGCGACCGGCAATACTTCGCCGAGATCGAAGACAGCATAGCCGCCAGCGTCGCCAAGCTGTTCGACTAATCCGCCGGCGCGGCTGATGGACGGCGGCGGATCGGCCGATGATCCCTATAGAGAGGGATGTCGTCCACCGCCGCAGCGTTTTCTCCCGCCGGTCTCGACAGCGATTCGGGCTCAGCGTCGGGTTCGCAGCCGCGTCGCGAGTTGCCCGCCTGGATGGGCGTGCGGGGATTCGTCGACATTCACTTTCATCTGATCTGGGGCGTGGACGACGGGCCGCAAGTCCCAGCCGTGTCCCAACGCCTGACCCGTCAGGCGTTTGATGCGGGCACACTGGCGATCATCGCGACGCCGCATTGCAGCGCACGCTACGCTTTTGATCCGGGCCTGATCGAGTCGCGGCTGAGCGCCCTGGAAGAGGCATCGGCCGAACCGACGCTGTTTCGCGGCTGCGAGGTCGAGATCACTCACGAGACGCTGAGCGCGATCCAGCGCTCGCCGCGGCGCTACACCCTCAACGGCAGCCGCTACCTGCTGGTCGAGCTGCCGCATCGCTTTCCGCATGACCGGCTGTTTCTGGTGCTGGGGCGGCTGCGCGAGCTGGGGCTCGAGCCGATCCTGGCGCACCCGGAGCGCTACCCGCTGCTGTGGGACCGGCCGCAGCTGGCCCGGGCCTGGGTCGAGCAGGGCGGTCTGCTGCAGCTGACCGCCGACGCTTTCGACGGCCGCTACGGGCGACGAGCGCACAAAATGGCGAACGAACTGCTCGGCGCAGGGCTGGCGCATTTCGTGGCCTCCGACGCGCATGATCCAACCAGAAGGCCGCCCGGGCTGCAGGCGGCCTTCCGACGGGTCTATGAGCAGGCGGGGCAGGCGACCGCCGCGCGGCTGTTTACCTATCACCCCCTGGCGGTTTTGCACGACGAGCCGCTGTAGCGTCCGCCGCGGAGACTAACGTCAGCCGAGGACCCAACCCAACGCCGGCCGCCCTGGGATGCCAGGGCGGCCGGTTTTCTTTTGTCGGGCGGGGGCTACCGGACCGCAACCGGTTTCACCGCAGGAATCCGGTTCCATAAGAAAAATTGGCTGCTGAGCGGAAAGCGGGTAAACGAAAACCGGTTTCTCGCGTCGTAAAGAGATTGACGCGCCGTCTGCGATTTCGAGGAACAAACCCCTCGCCGGGATCGTAGTCACCCGAGTAGCTTGTAATCTTTCTGACGCCAAACAAAGCGCCAAATCATGCAATCACGCACCAAGGTGTACCTCTTTCTGCTCGCCGCCGCTCTGCTCGGCGCCGGGTACTGGTTTTTTCAGCAGAACTACGTTTTCGCCGATGGAAACATGCGATCCAAGGCCGAAGTGCAGGCCGAGAAGGACGAGAAGGACAAGCCGAACCCCGAAGAAGACGGGCTGCCGGTGGAGATTTCCGTCGCCGAGGTCGGCGCCATCTCTTCGCACGTGCTCTCCACGGCCAACCTGCGCGCGTTGCGCGATGTGGAGTTGAAGTCGCAAGCCGCCGGCGTGGTCCAGCGCGTTCTGGTGGAAGAGGGCGACTTCGTCAAGACGGGCCAGGAATTGGCGCGGCTGGATGACCGCGAGCTGCAGATCAGCCTGGATTTGAGCCGCCAGCAACTGGCGCAGACGCGCGTGCAGCTGGAAAGCGCCGAGCTGTTGCGTGAGAAGAACGAGGCGCAGATCGCATTCAAGCGGGCCGATCTGAAGCGCAACGAAGAAGCTCTGGCCGAGGGGCTGGTCAGCGAAACCGATGTCACGCTGCTGCGCAACCAACTCGCTGAGCTCGAGCTTGATGAGAAGCGCCAAGCCGTGACCGTTCGCGAGAGCGCCTTGCGGGTGGAGGAACTCACCAAGCAGATCGAAAGCGCCGAGGTGAAGCTGGCGCAGACCCACATCCGCGCGCCGTTCGACGGCCGCATCACCTTACGCACGGTGGAGATCGGCCAGACAATCGGAGCGGCGGATACGCTGTTCCGGCTGGCCTCGTTTTCGCCGTTGTTCGCCGATATCTTTGTCTCCGAACTCGATTCGCGCCGGATTCGCGCCGGCCAGGCGGCCGAAGTTCGGCTCGAAGGCGTGGAAGTGCCTGCGATGGGGCGCATTGTCCGCGTCAGTCCGGTGGTGGACGACCAGACCGGCACGGTCAAGGTGACCGCGGAGCTGCGGCCGAGCTCAGATAACTACCGCCCCGGCGCCTTCGTGCGGGTTCGCATCGAGACCGATACGCGCGAACAGACGACGCTGATTCCCAAGCGGGCGGTGATCGAACGCGACGGCGACACCTTCGTCTTTGTCCACGAGGGCGAGACGGCGCGGCGCCAGAGCGTGGAACTCGGCTATGAAGATGGCGACGCCGTGGAAGTTCGCACCGGCGTCCGTCCAGGCGAAAAGGTCGTCGTCGCCGGTCAAGGCAAGCTCAAAGACGGCGACAAGACGCGGGTGATCGGCTAGCGATGCCGACGCGGGTGCTGGCGGACGCCGGCCTCGCGACGGTCCAGGTGCGAACCTCATGAACGTCTCTCAAATCGCGATTCGTCGCCCGGTCACCGTCGGCATGTCTTGCGTGGCGGTGGTGCTGTTCGGCCTGGTGTCGCTCGACCGGCTGCCGCTGAACCTGCTGCCCGATATCTCCTACCCGTCGCTGACGATCCAGACCGACTACGAGGACGCTGCGCCGGAGGAGATCGAGTCGCTCATCACCCGGCCGATCGAAGAGGCCGTCGGCGTGGCTTCGGGGCTGAGCCGCATCAGCTCGGTCTCGCGACCCGGCCGTTCCGAGGTTTTCCTCGAGTTCGCCTGGGGCGAGAACATGGATCTTGCAGCGATGGACGTCCGTGAGAAGCTCGACCTCATCGAGATGCCGCGCGACGTGGACAAGCCGGTCCTGCTGCGCTTTGACCCGACCTACGATCCGATACTGCGCATGCAGCTCTCGGCCAACGTGAGCCTGAGTCAGCTGCGCACCATCGCCGAGGATGACATCAAGAAGGGGCTCGAGGCCGTCGCCGGCGTCGCGGCGGTGAAGGTCAGCGGCGGACGCGAGGAGCAGATCCGCATCGAACTCGACGAGAAGCGCCTGGCCGAGCTCGGCATTCCCATCACCGAAGTCACCAACGTGCTGCGGCAGGAGAACCTGAACCAGGCCTCCGGCTCGCTCTACGACCTCGACGCCAGCTACCTGGTGCGCATGCTCAACGAGTTCCGGACGATCGAGGAGATCCGCCGCATTGTGCTGCGCAACCAGCAGGGCAAGCCGATTCTGCTCGGCGATGTGGCCGAAGTCTGGCGCGGCGTGAAGGACCGCGGCGTGATCACGCGCTACAACGGCGAGGAGTCGGTCGAGCTGGCGATTTACAAGGAAGGCGACGCGAACACGGTCACCGTGGCGCGCGCGGTGCAGTCGCGGCTCGACGCTCTCAAAAAGGACAAGACTTTTCCCAAGGACGTCGAGACGACGATCGTTTTCAACCAGGCGGACTTCATCTCCGCCAGCGTCGACAACGTGCTCTCGGCGGCGCAGATGGGCGGCTTGTTGGCGGTGGTGATCCTGTTCATTTTCTTGCGCGACGCCCGCTCGACGTTCATCATCGGGTTGTCGATACCGCTGTCGGTGATGGCGACGTTCGCGCTGATGTTTCAGACCGACGTCTCCCTCAACATCATGTCGCTGGGCGGCCTGGCGCTGGGAGTGGGCATGCTGGTGGACAACTCGATCGTGGTGCTCGAGGCGGTGGACCGCTACCGCAAGCAGGGCGGCCGCATCGAGGACCAGGTCGCGCGCGGCGCCCAGGAGGTGGGCGGCGCCGTCACCGCTTCGACGATGACGACCATCGCGGTCTTCCTGCCGCTGGTTTTCGTGGAGGGCATCGCCGGACAGCTGTTCCGCGATCAGGCGCTGACGATCACATTTTCACTGCTGGCTTCGCTGGCGGTGGCCATGACGTTCATCCCCATGGCGCTGACGCTGAAAGCGGGACCGCCGCCGCCCTCGGGCCGCCCGGATGCCAGCCGGGCGGCGCGCACGCCGGGGCTGATCGCCGGCGGCGTCAGCGGCGTTCAGCGGCTGCTGCACTTCGTGTTCGTGGCGGTCCCGAAGACTGTGCTGGGCGATCTGCGGCGTTTGATCGCCTTCCTGGCCGGGGTGCTGATGACGATTCTTGGCCCGCTGCTGGACGCCTTTGATCGAGTATTTGCCGGCGTTACTGACCGCTACCCACGGCTGCTTACATGGTCGCTCGACAACAAGGCGATCGTCGGCACGGTGACGCTGGCCTCGGTCACTTTGGCGGCCATGCTGGCCGCCGGGCTGGGGGGCGAGCTGATTCCGTCGCTGTCGCAGGGCGAGTTTTCGTTCGAGATCAAACTGCCGGAGGGTTCGACTCTCGAGCGTACCGACGGCGTGGTCTCGCAAATCGAGGCCAAGGCGCGCCGGCTCGACGGGGTCGGGCAGGTCTTCTCGAGCGTGGGCGGCAGCCAGGAGAACCAGTTCTCCGAGCGCACCCTGGAGGAGAATTTCGGCCGCCTCTATGTGGTGATGGCCGACAAGCGCAACCATGAACTCGAGGAGGCTGCGGTGGAAGGCGTCCGCGCCGAGCTGGCGGCCTTCCCGGAGGCGACTTACGCCTTCAGCAGGCCGACGCTGTTCAGCTTCAAGACTCCGATCGAGGTGGAGATCTTCGCTTTTGATCTCGACGAGCAGCGCCAGGCGGCCGAGCGGGTGGCCCAGCGGCTGGGCTCGATCGAGGGCTTGAGCGACATCCGCACCACCACCCAGCTGGGCAATCCGGAAGTGCAGATTCGCTTCGACCGCGAACGGCTCGCGCGGCTCGGCTTGGAAGAGAACCGTGTGGCGCAACTGCTGCGCAACAAGATTCGCGGCGACGTGGCTTCGCGCTACCGCGACGGCGACCGCCAGATCGACATCCTGGTGCGCGCCTCCGAAAGCGACCGCGACGGGCTGGCCGACATTGCCGACCTGATCGTCAACTCGCCCCGCAGCGAGCGCGAGAACGAGGGACTCGGCAACGAGCAGGAACAGGCCGATCAGGCCAACCGCAACCCCTTCGGCGGCGCCAACCGGAACCAGCGCAACGCCGCAACCGCCGTCCCGATCCGGCTGGGGCAGGTGGCCGACATCCAGGTCGCCCGCGGTCCCAGCGAGATCCGGCGCGTGCGGTCGCAGCGCGCCGCGGTGGTTTCGGCCAACCTGAGCGGACGCGACCTCTCGAGCGTATCCGATGAGATCCGCGACGCCTTGGTTGAGATCCGGGGCGAGCTGCCGGTGAACGCCACCGTGGGATTGAGCGGCCAGAACGAGGAACTCGAGACCTCCTACCGCAGCCTGCTGTTTGCGCTGGGGTTGGCGGTCTTTCTGGTGTACCTGGTGATGGCGTCGCAGTTCGAGTCGCTCACGCACCCGTTCGTGATCCTGTTTACGGTGCCGCTGGGGCTGGTCGGCGTGGTGTTCGCCCTGGCGCTCACCGGCGTGGGCGTCAGCGTGGTCGTGCTGCTGGGCGTCATCATCCTGGCCGGCATCGTGGTCAACAACGCGATCGTGCTGATCGACTACGCCAACCAGCTGCGCCGCGAGGGTTATTCTAAGCGCGACGCGATCGTCACCGCGGGCCAGGTGCGCCTGCGGCCGATCCTGATGACGACCCTGACCACCGTGCTCGGCCTGTTGCCGATGGCTCTGGGCTGGGGCGAGGGCGCCGAGATCCGCGCGCCGATGGCGATTGCGGTAATGGGCGGCCTGATCTTCTCGACCGCGCTCACGCTGGTGCTGATCCCTGCGGCATACGAACTCGTCGACAACAAGGCCTACGAGAGCGAAGTCGAGCGCGCTTTCCAGGGCGCGGACTAGGAGGACGCGGAGCGGTGCAGCACGACGAACTTCCACAGCCCGAACTCGCCTCCGAGGCCGACGCTTCGGCGGAGATGGGCTCGGCGCTGGCCCGCTTCTCCGTGCGCCGGCCGGTGACCATTTCGATGCTGTTCGTGTCGCTGGTGGTGCTGGGGCTGATCGCCTCCACGCGCATCCCGCTGGTGTTGATGCCGGACGTGCAGTTCCCGTTCCTGATCGTCTACGTCCCTTACCCCAACGCCACGCCGCAGCAGATTCAGGAGACGATCACACGGCCTCTCGAAGAGGTCGTCGCCACCATCCCCGGCGTCAAGCGGATGAGCTCGGAGTCGTCGTCGGACTCGGCGCAACTGCAGGTGCAGTTCGACTGGAATACCGACGTCAGCCTGATCCGCGCGCAGGTGCGCGAGAAGGTCGAGCAGATCCGCAACGACCTGCCTGAGGACGTCCGCCGGATCGTCGTCCGCAACTTCAGCAGCGACGACATCCCCATCCTCGAAGCGACCATCTCGTCCAAGCGCGATTTAAGCAACGCCTACGACTTCCTCGACGCGAAGCTCAAGAAGCCGATCGAACGCGTCCCCGGCGTCGCCGAGGTCGAGATCTGGGGCTCGCAGCGGCAGCAGGTGGACATCTATCTGCGGCTGGACGACATCAAGCGCTACCAGGTGGATGTGGGCGGGCTGTTCCGTTCCCTCGACGAAGCGAATACGAACCTGTCGCTGGGCCGCGCCGAGGATGGCGGCCGCCGCTACAGCGCCGTCGCCAGGGGCGCGATGGCGTCTGTGGACGAGATCCGCAACTTCCCGGTCAACAACCGCGGGCTGCGGCTCGAACAGGTCGCCGACATCATCTACGACGCACCGGTGTCAAACTCGGGCCAGCATCTCAACGGTCAGTACGGGGTGGGCTTCATGGTCCGCAAGGGCTCGGAGGCGAATACGGTGGAGACCGTGGAGGCGGTCAAGAAGGTCATCGCCGACCTGGAGAACGATCCCGCGTTCGCCGGCGTGGAACTCCACATCTGGCATGACGCCGGCAAAGAGATCACCAAATCGCTCAACAGCCTGCTCGAAGCCGGCACCTACGGCGCGCTGCTGGCTGTGGTCACCCTCTTCTTTTTCCTCTGGCGGCTGCTGCCGAGCGTGGTGATCGGGCTGGCGATTCCGTTCTCGGTAATTGCGGCGTTGGGCATGATCTACTTCAGCGGCGGCACGCTCAACCTGCTGTCGATGATGGGGTTGATGCTGTCCGCCGGCATGCTGGTGGACAACGCAGTCGTCGTCCTCGAGTCGATCTTCCAAAAACTCGAGAAGGGCGAGCCGCCCTATGAGGCCGCCGCCGACGGGGCCGGCGAAGTGACCACGGCCGTCATTGCGGCGACGCTGACATCGATCATCATCTTCGTGCCCTTGGTTTTCGGCGCGCGTTCGGAGCTGTCGGTGTTTTTGGGCGAGGTCGGCGTGGCGGTCATTTTCGCGCTGCTGTGTTCGCTGTTCATCTCGCTGACGCTGATTCCCTCGATCACAGCGCGGTTGCCGGTCAAGGCGCGCAGGAGCGAGGCGGCGGGCGCCGGCCACGGGCGTTTCACCATGCTGTACCTGCAGCTGGTGGACTGGCCTTTGCGGCATCGTTTCTTGACCGGCTTCGTACTGGTTCCCGGACTGATCGCCAGCTCGTTCTATGCCCTGGGAAATTTCATTCCCGACAACACGCCGGACGCCGAAGAGATGGGCGCGCTGATGATCCAGTACGATTTTTCAGAGAATTTTCACTACGCCAAGATCGAGTCCGACTATGTGGCGCCGGTGGAGAGCTTTCTCGAAGAGAACCGGGAGCGATTCAAGATTACCGATTACCTCACGCGGTACTCCAACAACTCGGCTTCGACGCGAGTCTATTTCGATAAAGACTCCATTACGCTGGACGAGGCGCAGGAATACCGCAAGCAGATCAACGACGAACTGCCGGTGGTCCCCGGCGCGGAGATCCGCACCGGTCGGCAGCAGGGCGGTCAGAACACCAGCTGGATTTCGGCCAACCTCTACGGAGACGACCCGGCCGAATTGGCGCGCATCGGCGCCGAACTGCGCGTCGCACTGCTGGAAAACCCCGATTTTTCCGAGAGCTTCGCCGGCGACGACGGCACGCGCGAGGAGGTGCAGATCCGGCTCGACCGGGCCCTGGCGCGCAAGCTCGGCGTCAACCCGCAAACCGTCGGCGAGGTGCTGGCCATCGTAGCCCGCGCCCGGCAGATTCGCGGTTACCGCACGCCCGACGGCGAGGTCGAGATCTGGGTGCGGATGCATCCGGAAGATTTGCAGGATCTCAACGACCTGCGCTCCATCATCGTCGGCGCCAGCCCGGACGGAACGCCGATCCGGCTCGACCAGGTGGCAGCCTTCGAAGTCGAGCGTATCGCCGGCCGGGTTCGGCGTGAGAACCGCCAGACCTACGCCTGGTTTGGCGCGATCTACGGCGGCGACAAGAAAGATGTGGGCATGGAGGCGTTTCGCAAGGTGCTCGACGACTACGCCTTCCCCGAAGGCTATGGCTGGTCGTTCGGCTTCTGGACTCAGCAGCAGCAGGTGGAAGACCAGGACATGCTCTTCAATCTGCTGCTGGCGCTGTTCATGGTGTATTTCGTGATGGCGGCGCTGTTTGAATCGCTGGCCCATCCGTTCGCGATCATGCTGTCGTTGCCTTTTGCGGCCGTGGGGATCGCGGGCTTTTTGTGGATTACCAACACGCCGTTCAACATCATGTCTCGCATCGGCATGCTGGTGCTGGTGGGCATCGTTGTCAACAACGGCATCGTGCTGATCGATCACATCAACAACCTGCGCCGGCGCGGCTATTCGCGGCCCGACGCCATCCGCGAGGGCTGTCGCGAGCGGCTGCGGCCCATTCTGATGACCGCTTCGACGACCGTGGTCGGCCTGATTCCGCTGGCGATCGGCGATTCCGGCATCGGCAACGCCCGCTACTTCCCGATGGCGCGCACCATCATGGGCGGCCTGATCGCCTCCACCGCTTTGACCCTGGTGGTGTTGCCCACGTACTACAGCCTGCTCGACGACTTGGGCCGCTGGGCGCGCCGGCTGTGGTGGGAAACCACGCCGCGGAAATCCGAGCCGGAGGCTTCCCCTGCCTCGGGGGACTAAAAACTGCTGCATCGGTCTCGGGTCCGGTCGCGTTTCTTGTTTTTTTGTTCGCCCCGGACGTCCGCGGTGCGCGGTTGCGAATTCACGGGCGCAGCACTGGCAAGCCCTCTGGCCGGGCCTTTTCAGTCGCTCGGGCGCTTGTTGTTAAGCGCTGAGGTTGGTAGTTTTTTGGGTTGGGCTTCGGCCCGCTCCCTCCTCTCAGCCCGGAAGTTCCTATGGCCACCATTCGCCAAGTCGCGACCAGAGCCGGCGTTTCGATCGCCACGGTCTCCGCCGTCTTGAACCGTTCCGCCTACGTCAGCCCCGAACTCACGGCCCGCGTCGAAGAAGCCGCGCGCGAGCTCTGCTACACGGCCAACGCCGTCGCCCGCGGTCTGCAGAAGCGCAAGACCGGCCTGATCGGCATGCTCGTGCCCGACATCTCCGAGCCGGTCTACGGTCTGATGGTGCAGGGCGTGGAGCGGGCGCTCAAGAGCGCCGGCTACTCGCTGCTGCTGGGCTCCACATACAACCGTCCCGAAGAGCAGTCGCGTTACTTGCAACTGCTGCGCTCCAAGCAGGTGGACGGCATGCTTGTGCTGCTCGGCTTCGGGCCGGAGGACGAACTCGAGCAGGCGGTGATGGCCGGATTGCCGATTGTCTTCATCGCGCGCCAGCCCAACACCATCGACGGCGACGTGGTGATCGCCGACAACGCTTCCGGCGCCCGCCGGGCCGTAGCCGAGCTGGCCAGGAAGGGACATCGCCGGATCGCGCTGCTCGTCGGGCCGCGGAATCTGGCCGTGTGCCGGGATCGCATCAGAGGCTGGAAAGAGGGCTTTAACGCCGCCGGTATTGAAATCGACGAGGCGTTGCTGCAGGAAGGCGACTACTCGGCGGAGTCCGGGGAGCGAGCGCTGGAGAACTTGATGCAGCTCGAAGATCCGCCCACGGCCGTGGTCGTCGCCGGCTTCCTGATGATGACCGGCTGCCTGCGGCTGTGCCGCGAGCGCGGCATCGCCGTGCCGGAGGGGCTGGAGTTGATGGCGTGGAGCGATTCGCCCCTGCTCGATATCTTCGAGCCGACCATTTCCTCGGTGGTCCAGCCCAGTCAGGAGATGGGCGAGCGGGCCGCCGAGTTGATGATCAGGCGCATCGCCGACAAGACCCTGCCGCCGCAGCGCGTGGAATTGCCGGTGCAGGTGAAGATGCGCAACCAGTCCCGCTATTCGTAGGAGAGCGACTCGAGCGCGTCCTGCTTGGCGGCCCGGAAGGCCGGGTAGAGCACGCCCAGGAGTGCGCCGACCATCGTCACGGCCAAAGCCTTGGGCCACCAGGCCATCACGATCGCCTGCGTCATCGTCGGGATGAAGACGTCAATGGCGTACTTGGTGAGGTAGCTCGCCCCGATGCCGGCGACGGTGCCCAGCAAGCCCAGCACCAGAGCCTCGCGCACAAAGATGCCCAGAATGTACCTCGACGAGGCGCCGAGCGATTTGAGGATGCCGATCTCGCGCGTCCGCTCGAGCACCGCGGTGTGCATCGTCAGGAAGATCACCAGGAAGCCGAAGCCGATCGCCAGGCCGATCAGGACCTGGATGAAGGTCTGCAGCTCCGGTAGGTTGTCCACCGAGAACTGCGAGATGAACTCCTCGACGGAGTAGATCTGGTAGCCCTCCATCTTCTCCTCCAGCGACTGCATCACGTCCTCGAGATTCGCTTTGTCGTCGAGCTTGGCGTAGACCAGGGTGATCTTGCCGTTGGCGCCGGTAAGTTCCTGCAGCACGGTCTTCTGCATCACCACGCGCGCCGCCTTGCCGGGTTCGACGATGCCGCGCACCGTCCAATCGCGGTCGAGAAACTCCACCGTGTCGCCGGCATGCAGATCCCGCTGGCGGGCGTAGAACTCGTCGAGGATCACGTCAAACGGCTCTTCGAACGGGCCGCCTTCCACGAAGATGAAGCCCGCCATGGCGTTGAACTCGGCAAAGTTGATGCCGGTGAGGCGGTTGATGCGCTCGATCGGCTGGATGGTCACGCCGGTGGCGATCTCCACATGCGGCTGCGAGCGGACGAACTCCTCGATGCGCTCCGACATCGGCGCCGAACTCATGCCGATCGCCGACATGCCCGGCGGCAGGATCATCAGGTCCGCGCCGATGCCTTGCTCGCGCTGGCGCTGGGCGTCGAGCATGCCTTCGGCCAGCCCGACGATCGAGAGCATCATGGCCACTCCCAACCCGACGGCCAGCGCGCTCAGCAGCGTCCGTGTGCGACGATTGCGCAGATTCTCGAAGACGATCCGGTAGACCAGGGGAACGGAGCTGCGTTTTTCAAATGGGTCCATGGGACTACTTTTCTTATTCTGCCTTGGTTGTCGAGACGACTCGCGGAATACCGGCAAGATCCTCGTAAACGTCCGGCGTCGCCCACGCCCCCGAGCGAAAGATGGCGAGCACGCCGGGCAGGCTGTCGTAGCCGAGTTCGAGCACGACGCCGCCGCCGGGGCGCAGCGCCTGCTCGGCCTGCGGGATCAGCCGGCGGTAGGCGTCCAAACCGTCGTCTCCGCCAAATAGGGCGCGGTGCGGCTCGAACAGGACCTCGCGCTGTAGGGTCGGCTGGTCGCGACGCGCCACGTAAGGTGGATTGCTCACCACCAGATCGAGTGAACGGGCGCGGCCGGCGCTGAGCAGGTCGCCCTGTACGAAGTCCACCGCGGCGCCGTGGAGCCGGGCGTTGCGGCGCGCCACCTCGAGCGTCTCGCTGGCGATTTCCACGGCAGCGACGCTGCGGTCGAGCTCCTTTGCCAGCGTGACGGCGATGCACCCCGAGCCGGTCCCGACGTCGAGGATCCGGGCCGCGGAGGAGAAGCGCTCGAGCGCCGTCTCGACCACCAGTTCCGTTTCCGGACGCGGGATGAACGCAGCCGGCCCGACTTCGAACTCCCGGCCAAAGAACTCCTGCCGGCCGGTCAGATGTTGTGTCGGCTCGCCCTGGGCGCGACGCTCGACCAGGCTGGCGAAGGCGGCGGCCTCGTCGTCTTCGAGCGCGCGCTCGGGATGCGCATAGAGGGCGATCCGCTCGCAGCCGAGCGCCTCGGAGAGCAGAGTCTCGGCTGTCAGCCGCGGAGGATCCACGCCGGCGGCGCGCAAGCGCTCGGCGGCGGCGGTCAGGCTGTCGCCGACAGTCGTCTGCGTTGCGGTGGACATCCGGTTAAGCGGTAACGAGGTCGGCTTTGAGCGCTTCGGTCTGAAAGTGCGCGGTCAGCGCATCGATCATCGGGTCGAGCCGGCCTTCCATGATCAGATCCAGCTGATGCAGGGTCAGTCCGGGGACGCGGTGGTCGGTGACGCGATTCTGCGGGAAGTTGTAGGTGCGAATCTTCTCGCTGCGGTCGCCCGATCCCACCATGCCGCGGCGGGCGTCGGCCTGCTCCTGATGCTGCTTTTCGCGCTCGAGTTCGAACAGGCGCGAGCGCAGCACCAGCATCGCCTTGGCCTTGTTCTTGATCTGCGACTTTTCGTCCTGGCAGGTCACCACCAGCCCGGTCGGCTCGTGGGTAATGCGGACGGCGGAGTAGGTCGTGTTGACCGACTGGCCGCCGGGACCCGACGAGCAGTAGTAGTCGACGCGGATGTCGCTGTTCTCGACGTGGACCTCGACGTCGTCGACCTGCGGCATCACCGCCACCGAAGCGGCCGAGGTGTGGATGCGGCCCTGCGTCTCGGTCTGCGGCACGCGCTGCACGCGGTGCACGCCGGACTCGAACTTGAGCTTGCGGAAGACGCTCGGCCCGCTGATGAGCGCGATGATTTCCTTGAAGCCGCCGACTTCGGAATCGCTCTGCTCGGTGATCTCCACCTTCCAGCGCTGCTGCTCGGCGTAGCGCAGATACATGCGGAACAGTTCGGCGGCGAACAGCGTCGCCTCCTGCCCGCCGGTGCCGGCGCGGACCTCGAGGACGATGCTCTTGTCATCGTTGGGGTCCTTGGGCAGCAGCAGAATCTGCATCTCGGCTTCGATCGACTCCAGGCGCGGCTCAAGCTCGTTGATCTCTTCGCGGGCGAGCTCGCGCATCTCCTCTTCGTCGGAGTCGAGCAGTCCGCGCGCCTCTTCGATCTGCTGGTTCGTCTCCTTCCAGAGCCGGAACTTGTCGACGATCTCGGTCAGATCCGCGGCCGCCTTGGTCGTCTTCTGATAGCGGGCCTGATCCTGCATGATGGCCGGGTCGGCCATCTCGGCGGAGAGCGCCTGGTAGCGCTGTTCGATCTCTTCTAACTTATGGAGCCACTGCATTCAAATTTCTCAAGCGACGACGAGTTCGCCGCCGTTCTCTTTCTCGAGCTCCATCGCGCCGTTGAGCGCGCGGATCGAAATCTCCACCTGATCGTCGGCCGGGGCCTGCGTGGTGATGCGTTGCAGCCACAGACCCGGCGCCACCACGGTGGAGAGCAGGTTGCCCTGCCGACGGGCCACGAATCGGATGATCTCATAGCTGACGCCCGCAATCAGCGGCAGCAGCGCCAGACGCGCCAGGAACTGGAACCCAAAGCCCTGCAACGGCACGAAGGCGTAGACGATGATGCTGACGATCATCACCACCATCAAAAAGCTCGTGCCGCAACGCGGGTGCCAGGTTACGAACGACTGCGCGTTGTCCACGCTGACCGGCTTGTCGGACTCATAGTTGAAGACCACCTTGTGCTCGGCGCCGTGGTACTCGAAAACGCGCCGGATGTCTTTGAGCCGCGAGATCAGAAACAGGAACGTCAGGAAGATGCCCAGGCGGATGCCGCCTTCGACGAAGCTGAACCCGACCTGGTTGTCCAAGAACGAGACGTGCTTCTGAATCTGACCGGTCGCCAGCAGCGGAATGAACTTGTACAGAAAGATAAAGAACCCCAGCGAGAAGACCACGTTCAGAGCCAGCATCCAGCCCGGCACTTCGCCCGACTTCGGATTGCCGTCCTTGTCCTTGGGCTGCTCCTCTTCAGGGATGGCGTGCTGCGCGGAGAAGTTCAGCGCCTTCATCCCCAGGCTCATCGCTTGGCCCAGCGTGCCGCAGCCGCGTGCGACCGGCAGCGACCAGAACTTGCTCTTCTCCGACAGCCGCGACGCCGGCCCTTCCTGCGTGATGATCGAGCCGTCGGGCTTGCGCACGGCCACGCAATAGTTGTGCGGGGCGCGCATCATCACGCCCTCCATCACCGCCTGGCCGCCGATGAGCGGATCGTCGCCGCTTTCGAGCACAGGCAGAAGCTGCGTATGCGCGACGAGTCGAAGGAATTGGCGCAGTCTCGATGTCATCACGTTCGTCGTTGTTTCCTTTCTGTTTCCGAGGCCGTCCGGCTACAGTCCGACCGGCTCTCATTGTAAGCTACACTGACGGAATGCTGGCGAAGCTGGGGGCTATGTTCCGTCCCGTCGTCTTGTGGAACTACAAGCGCGGGGCGTGGCAGTACGACTTGATCTGCGCGGCCATTCTCGCGTTCATTTTTCTGACGCCGGCGGAGTTCTTCGGCGATCAGCCGCGGCCTCCGGTGGTGCAGCAGGTGCAGCGCCTCAGCCTCGAAGGCGGATCAAATTCCATCTATTGGGTAGATGCGAAGATCCTCGGCGGGGTTGCACCCGAGCAAGCGCCGACGCAAATCGAGGCTCTGCTGCGCAAACGGCGCGAAGAGCACGCACGGGTGATCGAAGCCCGGCCCCAACTCGACCCCAGCGGCCAGATCGCAGCGTATCTGGTTCGCGCCGGCGAGTAGTTCTCCCGAAACGAAAGGCTTTCGTAAGGCGTCATCCACTACAGTGAAGTTGCGCGTTCTCATCTCGATCTTCGCCGCGGCTCTGTCGCTGCCGGCGGCCGTTCCCGTCGAGCAGGTCCTGGCCAATATGGACAAGGCCGCTGCGAACTGGACCGGCATGCAGGCCGAGACTGTCTGGACCCAGTACACCAAGCTCGTCGACGATTCGAGCGCGGAGAAGGGAACCATGGCGGTGCAGCGCGCCGCCGACGGCCGCGTGGACTTGCGGATCCAATTCACTGAACCCTATCCGCGCGACCTGCTCGTCCGCGGCACTGAAGTTCAGATCTATAAGCCGAGAATCCAAACGCTCGAGGAGTATGACGTCTCCAAGTCCAAGGACAAGCTCGAGCAGGCGTTGCTCTCCGGGTTTGGAGTCTCGGGCAAATTCCTCCGCGAACACTACGACGTCCAGGCCGTCGGCGAGGAAGAAGTCGCCGGTCAGCAGACCGTCCAACTCGAGTTGACGCCGAAGGACGACTCAATGAAGGAAAGCATCACCCGCATCGAGATGTGGGTCTCGAAGACGAACTGGCAGCCGGTGCAGCAGCGCCTGCACCAACCCAACGGCGACCATCGCACCTACCTGTACTCGAACGTCGAGTTGAACCCCAAGCTGAAGGACTCGGACTTCCGTATCGATATCCCGAAGAAGGCGAAGCGCGAAAAGAAGCAGCTCTAGCTGAAGGGCTCCGCCGCTTACGGCTTTGTCTCATACTGTAGTCGTCCGCCCGGTTCGGGCGGATTTCATCCATGTTGGACTTTCTGCCCGCCTGGCCCCAGGGCGACTGGGGGCCGTATCTCAATCAGTTCGCAAGCTCGATCGTTCTGATCGTGGCCGTGCTGTCGCTGCGCACGTTCATGACGCGCACGATCCTGCGTCTGGCGCCGCAGTCGGAGGCGCGCCGGCGATGGGTGGTCGGCATCCGCAACTATTCGATCATGATCCTGGCCGTGGGGCTGGGAGCGGTCTGGTTCCGGGCGCTCGAGACGTTTGGCACTCTGATCCTCGGCCTCGGCGTCGCCGCGGTGATCGCCACCAAGGAGCTGCTGCAATGCGTCACCGGCTCGTTTCTGCGCACGGTGGCCAATACCTACAACGTCGGCGACCGCATCGAGATTAACTCCTTCCGCGGCGATGTGATCGACACGAACCTGTTCACCACGACGCTGCTCGAAGTGGGCCCCGGCCGCTCGATGCACCTGCGCACCGGACGCACGATCGTGGTGCCCAACGCACGGATGCTCGACACGACGGTCGTCAACGAGTCGTTCATGCGCCAGTTCGTGGTGCACGTGTTTTCGGTGCCTGTGAAGATCTCCGCGGATTGGCAGAAGGCCGAGCGGCTGCTGCTCGAGGCGGCCGAGGCCGAAAGCGCCGAGTTTTTGAACGAAGCGCGCGGCTATATGGAGACGATGGAGCGCAGCCATGGACTACGCGGTCTGCCGGTCCAGCCGCGGACCCTGCTGCAAGTCACCGACCCGGAGAAGCTGTCGATCCTGGTGCGCATCCCGGCGCCGGTGGGACGCCAGGGCGCCATCGAGCAAGCGATCCTACGGCGGTATCTGGGGCGGATGCATCCGCCGGGGGAGGAAACGGCGGACGAGGTTTGATTTCTGCGGCGTGGGACCTCCGAGCCGCGCCCGCCGGGCTCGGCCGCCGTCACGTCCCCCACAGCCGCACTGCGAACCAGCCGATTCCAACCGCCAGCAATAGCCCCGCTGTGACACGGCGGAAGAGCGTCTCGCCAAAATCTTTCGCCAGCCGCAGCGCCAGCGCGCCCAGCGCCGCCAGCAGCACGGCTTCCGCCGCCGAGGCGCCGCTGAGCACCGCCGCCGCGCTCATCTGGCTCTGCCGCAAAAACACCCCAAAGTAGATGCCGTGGAACAGTCCCATCCCCGCGGCCACCAGCCAGCGAGCCCCGGCCTGCGGCAGCAACAGCGTCTCCGTTGCCAGATAGGCCACCGTCAGCGCTCCGGCCGACTCCACGAAGCGCGCCGGCGGCTCCCAGCCGCTCTGGGCCAGCCCGGCCGCGCCGGCGGCCTGGGCGACGAGGAAAGCGCCCCCCATCGCCAGCAGCTCACCGCGGCTGCGCGCCGCCACCGCCAGCGCCAACAGGAACAGCAACTGCGCCGGGCCGCCGATCACCCGTTTGGCGCCGGCGAGCGCGGTCTGGAAAAACTCCTCCAGCGGCGTCAGCGGCTCCAAGCGCACCGTCTCGCGGGTGGTGGCGTAGTCAAAAACCTTCTGCTCGGCGTTGTCGCCGCTGACCACGCGCAGGATGTGGACGTGGTTGGCGACCGTCGTCTCCGGCAGGCGGCAGTCGATCTCGATCTCCTCGGGCTCGGCGGGCAGCTCGTATTGCGCTTTGCACACGAAGGCGCCCAGCTTCGCATCCTCGGCGCATTCGCCGCCGGTGCGCTTGGCCGGCGCAGACTCGACATGGATCTCAAAACTGTCCAGCAGCGCCTGGGTGGGGTTGTCCAGGTGCGACACCTCGTAGACGGGCAGCCGGATTTCGAGCTCCGCCCGGCGGCCCTCCACCCGCAGCTCGCCACTGGACATGCTCAGCACATGCGCCGACAGCCCGGCCGCGGCCGCCAGTGCGAGCGCTCCGCTGAGCAGCGAACGATGCTTGCGGCTCATGAGAAGCCAGCATAGCGCGGGCCGGGGGCCGGCCCGCGCTACCGCCCCGTCGGGCTGCCGCTGTAGGGGGCGTCCGGCGGCGGCGCCGGACCAAAATCGTTCACGCTCTGCGCTCGAGTTGCTGAACAGCCGAATTAGACGTGTTACCCTGGCTGGAAACCCGCAGTCGTGAGTCGTGTGGGGCGTCCGCCCTGGCAGTTGGGTTGTGGGAAATTCCGTACGCCGTACTGTGAAAGAGGAACCGTTCCCGTTTGACAGTAAACTGGGCAACTGGTTACTCTGATGCATTAACGACGGCGAAATTTTCGATCTTGGGCGAAATCAGGGCGTCGGCCGAGATAGACTAGAGAGTCGGTTTGGTTAGGTAACGTACGAGGTCATTCAAGGATGCCGCAGTTCTTTCCCAAAAGTGCGAACATGCTGGCGCTGCTTTCGTTGCTCGTCGTCGCTCTGGCGGCGGGGGGCGGTCTCAGCGCGCTGTTGATCGCCTCACGCTCGCCGTACAACACGCTGCAGAACCATCCGATCTCGCAGCCGATTCCGTTCAGCCACAAGCACCACACCACGGGCTTGGGCATTGACTGCCGGCACTGCCACTACGCCGTGGAGGAGAGTTCGTTCGCCGCGATTCCTCCGACGAAGACCTGCATGACGTGCCACTCGCAGATCTGGAACGAGGCTCCGATGCTCGAGCCGGTTCGCGAGAGCTACCGTACGGACGCGTCGATCGACTGGGTCCGCGTGCACGACTTGCCCGACTACGTCTACTTCAACCACGCGATTCACGTGAGCAAGGGCGTCGGTTGCGCCACCTGCCATGGTCAGGTCAACGAGATGCCGCTCGTGTGGAAGGCGAACACCCTCCAGATGCAGTGGTGCATGGACTGCCACTGGAATCCGGAAGTCAATCTCCGGCCGCGGGACCAGATCACCAACATGAACTGGGAACCGCCGTCCGACCCTGAAGCTCGCATGGCTCTGGCGGCTGAGTTGGCCGCGGAGTACGACGTGCAAAGCAAAGTGAGCTGCTCGGTGTGCCATCGATGAACTCCACGCAACAAAGGTCCGCGGACCTCGACCTAGCGGCGCTGCGCTCGAAACTCGGCGCCGAGACCGGCAAGCGCTATTGGCGGAGTCTGGAAGAGATCGCCGATACTCCCGGATTTCGGGATATCGTCGAGCACGAGTTTCCCGCCGCCGCTGACACCTTCACCGATCCGGTGGGGCGTCGCCGCTTCCTGCATCTGATGGGCGCCTCGCTGGCGCTCGCCGGTGTGACCGGCTGTACGCGCCAGCCGACGGAGTACATTGCGCCCTATGCTGCGCAGCCGCCGGAGCGGATCCCCGGGATCCCCAGCCGCTACGCGACCGCGATGCCGTTCGGCGGCGTCGGAGAGCCGTTGCTGGTGGAGTCGCACGAGGGCCGTCCGACCAAGGTCGAGGGCAACCCGAACCATCCGGCCAGCATGGGCGCGAGCAGCATTTTTGCGCAGTCGTCCATCCTGGACATGTACGATCCGGACCGCAGCCGCACGGTGATCAACCGCGGCCGAGCCTCCAGCTGGACCGCCTTCCGAACCGAGTTCCGGCGTCAGGCGGCGCTGCGGCGGAACGTGCGCGGCGCGGGCCTGCGCATCTTGACCGAGACGGTGACGTCGCCCTCCCTCGGCGCCTGGATGGCGAAGCTCAAGCAGGAGCTTCCCGAAGCCACTTGGCATCAGTGGGATCCGGTCGGCCGCGACAACGCCCGCGCGGGGACCCGGGCGGCCTTTGGCGCGCCCTCCGAAGTGATCTACGACCTGTCGAAGGCGAAGGTTGTTCTCTCGCTCGACGCCGACTTCCTGTCGACCAACGGCGCCGGCAGCGTCCGCATGATCAAGGACTTCGCCGCGGGCCGCAAGGTGTCCGGCGGCGACGCCAGCGGCATGAATCGGCTCTACGTGGTGGAGCCCGGGACGACGACCACCGGCTCGAACGCCGATCACCGCCTGCGCGTGAAGGCTTCCGAGGTCTCGGCGTTCGCCGCCGCGCTGGCCGCCCAGTTGGGCGTCGAGGGCGGGGAAGCGGTGGCGCTTCCGGCCAAGGCGCAAGCCTGGATCGAGCCCTTGGCTGCGGATCTGCGGCGCGCCGGTTCGGCCGCAGTCGTGATCCCCGGCGACCAGCAGCCGCCCTACGTGCATGCCGTGGCCGCGGCGATCAATGCGCACCTGGGGGCGCTCGGCTCGACCGCGCTGGTCATGGATTCGCTCGAAGTCGAGCCGGTCGATCAGCTGGCCTCGATGCGCTCGCTGGTCGAGGCCATGGAAGGCGGCGACGTCTCCGTGCTGTTGATTCTTGGGTCGAACCCGGTGTTGACCGCTCCGGCGGACCTGCAGTTCGCCGAGGCGATGGATAAGGTGGACTTTCGCGTCCACGCCGGCCTGCATGACGATGAGACGGCCGAGCTTTGCCACTGGCATCTGCCGCTGTCGCACTACCTCGAAGCTTGGGGCGATATCCGCTCCTACGATGGCCGCACGACGATCCAGCAGCCGCTGATCGAGCCGCTTTACGGGTCGAAGTCCGAGCTGGAGATGATCGCGATGCTGCTCGGCGACGAGCGCCCGGCGTATGAGCTGGTGCGCGAAGTGTCGATGCAGCGCTGGGGCCAGTCGGGAGAGGCGTTCGAGGCGACCTGGCGCAAGGCTCTGCATGACGGCGTGACCGCCGATCCTGCGCCGGCTCCGAAAGAGGCGGCCATCCAGTCCGGTTGGGCTTCGCTGGCCGCGCGCCCCCAGGTTTCCGAGGGGCTCGAGATGTTCATCCGGCCCGACCCATCGGCGTGGGACGGCCGCTTTGTGAACAACGGTTGGTTGCAGGAGTTGCCGCGGCCGCTGTCGCGCCTGACCTGGGACAACGTCGTACAGGTCGGCCCGGCCACCGCCCAGCGGCTCGGCCTGCGCAATGGCGACATCGTCGACCTGGGCGCGCACGGACGCACCGCTCGCGGCCCGGTCTGGATTGTACCCGGCCAGGCCGATGACACGATCGCGGTGACGCTTGGTTACGGCCGTCCGCGCACCGGGCGCGTCGGAACCGGCGTCGGCTTCAATGTCTACCCCCTGCGCGTCAGCGACGCGTTGTGGTCGGCCGGCGGTCTCAATATCTCCAAGCGCGGCGAGACGATGGAGTTGGCTTCGGTCCAAGACCATAGCTCGATGGAAGATCGCCCGCTGATCCAGATCGCCAACGCGGCGGACTATGCGGCGCATCCGAACTTCGCTCAGGCCGCCCACCACGGCGCCGGCGGCGAACACGGCGAAGAGCCGGGCGTCGGTTCGCCGTATGTCGGCGAAATGGGCAAGCCGCGGTCGGCGGAGGATCTGCCGCCCGGTTTCCGCAAGGGGCGCACGCAGGGAGTCGTCTACTCCGAAGAGTCCAACCCGATGTCGTTCTTTCCGGAGTATGAGTACTCCGGCCATGCCTGGGGGATGGCGATCGATTTGAACGCCTGTGTGGGCTGCAACGCCTGCATGATGGCCTGCCAGTCGGAGAACAACATCCCGGTCGTGGGCAAGGACCAGGTGGCGAACGGTCGCGAGATGCACTGGATCCGTCTGGATCGCTACTTCGAGGGCGACATCGACGATCCCGCTACCGTGCACCAGCCGGTCAACTGCATGCAGTGCGAGAACGCGCCGTGCGAACCGGTCTGCCCGGTCGGCGCCACCGTGCACTCCTCCGAGGGGCTCAATGACATGGTGTACAACCGCTGTGTCGGCACCCGTTACTGCTCCAATAACTGCCCCTATAAGGTGCGCCGGTTCAACTTCCTGTTGTACTCGGACTTCGAGACTGATTCGCTGAAGTTGGCGCGGAACCCGGACGTGACGGTGCGTTCGCGCGGCGTGATGGAGAAGTGCACCTACTGCACGCAGCGCATCAGCGAAGCGCGCATTGTGGCTTCGAAGGAACAGCGCAAGATCGAGGACGGCGAGATTTTGACCGCCTGCCAAGAGGTGTGTCCGGCGGATGCGATCTCGTTCGGCGACATCAACGACGAGTCCTCGGAAGTGACTCAGTGGAAGAAGAGCGAGCGCAACTACTCGTTGCTGGCCGAGCTCAATACCCAGCCGCGCACGACCTACCTGGCGAGGGTGCGCAACCCCAATCCTGAAATGCCCCAGCCGCCGTCTGCGCACTCTGGGGACCACGCGGCGGAGGCGTAGAAAAAGTTGGCGACCAACGCATCACCACTGCAAACCGAAGCGGTTATCGGGCCGAATCAAAGCTACGGCTCGGTTACCGAGAAGATCACGAACATTTGCCTGGGCAAGCAGGCGCCGCCGGTGTTTTGGTACATCGGCCTGCTGACCGGCCTGGCGCTGGCTGGCGGTCTGGCGCACGGCGCACTGTGGCTGTTCATCAAGGGAACCGGCATCTGGGGCTTGAACGTCCCGGTCGGTTGGGGCTTCGCCATCATCAACTTCGTTTGGTGGATCGGCATCGGCCACGCGGGTACGCTGATCTCGGCGATTCTGCTGCTGTTCCGACAAGATTGGCGAACATCGATCAACCGCTTTGCGGAAGCGATGACGCTGTTTGCGGTGGCTTCGGCCGGTCTGTTTCCGCTGCTGCACGTCGGACGTCCGTGGCTGGCCTTCTGGCTGATGCCGTATCCGAACACGATGAACGTGTGGCCGCAGTTCCGCTCGCCGCTGGTGTGGGACGTGTTTGCGGTCTCGACCTACGCGACGGTGTCGGCGCTGTTCTGGTACACGGGCTTGATTCCTGATCTGGCAACGCTGCGCGACCGCGCCAAGAACAAGGTCGCCAAGACGCTCTACGGCATCTTTTCGATGGGCTGGCGCGGTTCGGCCCGGCATTGGGAGCGCTATGAGATCGCTTACCTGATGCTGGCCGGGTTGTCGACCCCGCTGGTCGTCTCGGTGCACACGGTCGTTTCGTTCGACTTTGCGGTCTCGGTGATTCCGGGCTGGCACGCCACGCTGTTCCCGCCCTACTTCGTCGCCGGCGCCATCTACTCCGGCTTCGCCATGGTGCTGACCCTGGCTATTCCGGTGCGCAAATTCTACGGCCTGGAAGACTACATCACGATGCGTCATATCGACGCGATGGCCAAGATCACGCTCGCCACCGGGTTGGTCGTCTTCTACGGCTATTTGATGGAAGTCTTCTTCGGCTGGTACAGCCAGAACGAGTACGAGCAGTTCATGATCCTGAACCGCATGACGGGCCCGTACGCCCCGATGTACTGGATGCTGATTTTCTGCAACGGCCTCACACCGCAGTTGCTGTGGTTCAAGAAGGTGCGCTTCAACATCCCGCTGCTGTTCGTGATCACGCTGATCGTCAACGTCGGCATGTGGCTCGAGCGCTTCGTGATCGTTGTCACCAGCCTGCACCGCGACTTCCTGCCGTCGTCGTGGGACATGTACTACCCGACGATCTGGGACTGGATCATCTACATCGGCTCAATCGGCCAGTTCCTGGTGCTGTTCTTCCTGTTCTTGCGATTTGTGCCGATGATCGCGATCTTTGAGCTCAAGCACCTGGTGCCGCTGAGCAAGAAGACGGCTTAAAGAGGAGACGACGAATGAGCAAGCTCTTTGCCGTTGCCGCCGAATTCGATAGCCCCGAAGCCTTGCTCGAGGCCATCGGGAAGACGCGCGAAGCCGGCTATACGAAGATCGAAACCTACACGCCGTTCCCGGTTCACGGCTTGCGAGAAGCCATCGGGTTCAAAAAGCCGATTCTGCCCTGGGTGGTCTTTGCGGCCGGCCTAGCGGGCATGTGCGGCGGCTTCGCGTTGCAGTACTGGGCTTCGGTGCTCAACGCGCCCTACATCATCGGCGGCCGGCCGATGAACTCGTGGCCGTCGTTCATTCCGATCACCTTCGAGACGACGATCCTGTTGTCGGCTCTGACGTGCGTGGTCGGCATGCTGGCGTTCAACGGACTGCCGCGCCCGTATCATCCGATCTTCAACTACCCGCGCTTCGCCGAGGTGATGGACGACAAGTTCCTGCTTACCGTCGAGGCCGACGATCCGAAGTTCGACCCCGGCGCGATTCGTGAGTTCTTCTCGGCCCAGCTGGGTTCAGGCGAGGTGCACGAGGTTGAAGATGAATAAGAAGCTCCCGGTCTTGGCGGCCGGTTTGGCTCTCGTGCTTGCGGCGGGCTGTCGGCAGGATATGCACGACGGACCGTATGTCGAGCGGTTCGAGAAGTCGGATTTCTTTAGTGACGGCCGCGGCTCCCGCTTACCGGTGGCCGGCGCCGTCGCCTATGGCGATCTGCGCGCCGACGCCCACCTGTATACCGGTTACGTCAATGGCGAGCCGGCCGCGGAGTTCCCGTTTCCGGTCACCCGGGAGGTGGTCGAGCGCGGGCGCACGCGCTTCAACATCTTCTGCCAGCCATGCCACGGAGCAATCGGCGACGGCTACGGTTCGATCGTGCAGCGCGGGTTCCAGCAGCCGCCGTCGTATCACATCAACCGGCTGCGCAACGCTCCGGCGGGACATTTCTACAACGTGATTGCGAACGGCTACGGCCGGATGTACAGCTTCAACGACCGCATCCAGGTCAACGACCGCTGGGCGATCGTCGCCTACATCCGGGCGCTGCAGCTCTCACAGGCGGCGCCGCTCAACGAGTTGCCCGAAGGGGTCGTGGCGGAGCTGCGCGCGGAGGGGATTCAGTAAATGGCGGATCATGAACTAGCCAACCAGGGCACCCACCCTGAGCTTTCCTCGCTGCAAACGCGCGGGATGGTGATCGGAGCGCTGGGTTTGATCCTGTGCGCGGCCGGGTACGCGACCGACGCGGAGCGGTTCTTCCAGGCCTATCTGCCCGGCTATCTCTACTGGGTGGCGATTTCGCTCGGCTGCCTGGGATGGACGATGATCCATCACCTCACCGACGGCAACTGGGGATTCCCGGTTCGCCGTATTTGGGAAGCCGGCGCCCGCACGATTTGGCTGATGGCGGTGTTGTTCATCCCGATCGCGCTGGCCGGCGAGCACCTGTATCCGTGGATGGCCGAGAACGCGCTGGACGACGTGATCATTGCAGGCAAGTCGCAGTATCTCAACGCGCCGTTCTTCTACCTGCGGCAGGTTTTGTATTTCGTGATCTGGGGCGGGTTCGCATTCATCCTGACGGCGGGTTCGTTCCGCCAGGATCAAGAAGGGCAGGAGCCTTTGGGCGCGCGGCTGCGGCTGACCAGCGGCCCGGGCATTCTGATCATGGCGATCACGGTGACCTTCTCGGCCACCGACTGGGCGATGTCCATCGACCCGCACTGGTTCTCGACCATCTGGGGCTTCCTGTTCTCGGCGAGCGACCTGCTGGCGGCGATGGCATTTACGATCGTCCTGGCGAAGATGCTCGAGGGGCGCCGGCCGCTCGATAAGGCGCTGACGCACGATACGTTCCATGACCTGGGCAACCTCCTCATGGCGTTCACGATGTTGTGGGCCTACCTGTCGTTTTCGCAGTTCCTGATCATCTGGTCCGGCAATACGCAGGAAGAGGCCCCTTGGTATCTGTCGCGCATGGCCAACGGCTGGATCATTATTTCGGTGATCCTGATCGTTTTCCACTTCATGTTGCCGTTCGTGGTGCTGCTGACGCGCAAGACCAAGCGCGCCCCGAACATTCTGGTGAAGGTCGCGATCTACATGTTGTTGATGCGGTTCGTCGACCTGTACTGGCTGACGATGCCGTCGCTGACCGGCCACGGCGGCCACGCGGAGTTTCACCCCAGCTGGATCGACATCGCTCCGCTGCTGGGCGTCGGCGGGCTTTGGCTGATGTTCTTCTCGATGCAGCTCAAGGACCGGCCGTTGACTCCGCTCACCGACCGGCGTCTGCAGCAGGCCCTCGAAGGCACCGGAGGTCACCACTAATGGCGCAGCAGTTTACTCCCGAACACGTCCACGAGCGCACCGACGCGAAGGTCACGCCGCTGGCGATCTTCCTGATTCTGATGGCGCTGACGATCGTCGCTTCGGCCGGCTTCACCGTCTTGCTGTTCGAGTTCTTCACGCAGCGTGCGCAGAGCTTCGACAAGCCTGTCAGCCCTTTGCAGATCAAGAACGAGGCGCCGGAGGGCGTCCGCCTGCAGGTCGTACCGGGTTTGGACCTGCGTCTGCAGAACGAAGCCGAAGGCGACCGTCTCAACGGCTACGGCTGGGTCGACCAGGGCGCCGGCGTGGTGCACATCCCGATCGACAAGGCGATCGACGTGCTAGTGGAAAAAGGCGTGCCCGCGCGCACCGCTGCAGGGTCGCCGGAGTAAGATCATGACGACGCTTGGAAACCAGTTTCGCCGCCTTCGCGACCGCAGTATCCGGCCGCTGGTCGCCGCATTGGCCGCGGCGTTGCTGACTCCGGCGTTTCTGGCGGCGCAGTCGCAGTTCGTCAACCCGTCCGGGGCGCCGCCGGAATGGGTGAACCCGGCGACAGCGAAGCCCGCGGACCTCGACGGCCTCACCATCGAGCAGCGCTTGGGCTCCCAGGTGAATCCCGATCTCGAGTTCATCGACTCAACCGGCAAGAAGGTGCGGCTGGGGGACTCGTTCGGCGACACGCCGGTGGTGCTCGCGTTGGTCTACTACGAGTGCCCGATGCTGTGTACGCTCGAGCTCAATGGTCTGCTCAAGGCGATGCGCGCGCTCGACATCTCGGCCGGCGAGGAATACCGGGTCGTTACTGTAAGCTTCGATCCGCGCGAGACGCCGGAAATGGCGGCGGAGAAAAAGGAAGAGTATCTGCGCCAGTACACGCGCGCAGGGTTTTTCGACCGCGAGGTTCTGGCCGAAGGCTGGCAGTTTCTGACCGGGGAAGAAGCGGCGATCGCCGAGTTGGCTGAGGCTGTGGGATTCAACTACGTCTATGACGAGCGCACCAATCTCTACCGGCACGCCAGCGGCATCATCACGCTGACGCCGGAAGGACGGGTTTCGCGTTATCAGTTCGGCGTGGAGTACTCAGCGCGCGACCTGAAGTTCAACTTGATGGAAGCGTCGAAGGAACAGATCGGCGGTTTGGCGGATGCGGTGATGCTCTATTGCTTTCACTACGATCCGACCACCGGTCGGTACGGCTTTGTGGTCATGAACGCTTTGCGGATCGCCGCGGCGGGGACGCTGTTGTTGTTGGGCGGTTTCGTCATCATCCACCTGCTGCGGGACCGCCGCCGGCGCACCGAGGAGAGCGCAGCGCTCAGCTAGAAGGGCGGGGCGAGAGTGAACGAAGATGTGGCAAAAGCTCTTTAAAGAACTGTCGTTCTTTCCCGAAGGCGCATCGACGCTGGCGTGGGAAATCGACGCAATTTACCTGTTTGCGGTCGCGGTGTCGGTGTTCTTTACACTGCTGATCTTCGCGCTGATGGTCATCCTGGCCGTCAAGTTCCGCCGCACCGACGACAGCTTCGTGCCGAAGCCGATCCATGGTTCGGCCCCGCTCGAAATCGTATGGTCAATCATCCCGTTCGTCATCACCATGGTGCTGTTCGGGTGGGGCGCGGTGGTCTTCTTCAAGTACTCCAACCCGCCGGCCGGCGCGATGGACGTACATGTGGTCGGCAAGCAGTGGATGTGGAAGATCCAGCATCCGGAAGGCAAGCGCGAGATCAACCAGTTGCACGTTCCCGTCAACCAGCCGATCCGGCTGATCATGACGTCGGAAGACGTGTTGCACAGCTTCTATATTCCGGCTTTCCGCATCAAGCGCGACACCGTGCCGGGCCGGTACAACGTGGCGTGGTTCGAGGCCAACAAGGTAGGCGAATACCACTTGTTCTGCGCCGAATACTGTGGACTCGAGCACTCGCGGATGATCGGCTCGATTGTCGTGATGTCGCAGCCGGACTACGATGAGTGGCTGGCAAGCGAGGAGAACGGCGTCCAGGAGTCGCCGGTCGAGGCTGGACAGCGGCTGTTTTCGCAGATGCGCTGCGAGTCCTGCCACGGCGCCGATGCGGTGGGCAAGGCTCCGTCGCTGGCCGGCCTGTACGGCTCGCAAGTCGTCCTCGCCGACGGTTCCCGTGCGGTGGCGGACGAGTCCTACATCCGTGAGTCGATTCTCGATCCCAAGCATCGCGTCGTCGACGGCTACAGCCCGGTGATGCCGACCTTCCAGGGACAACTCAGCGAAGAGCAGGTGCTCGAGCTCATCGCTTATATCAAGATCATGGACCCGGAGACGATGAGTTCCGGGGCCCGGTCGTCGAGCCAGGAGTGAATCTAGCATGAGCGCATACTCCCCAGCCATTCCCAACTCGGACGCAGCGCCGGTGAAAGAGAAGCCGAACTATATCAACCATGAGCACGGCATCTTGTCATGGCTGCTCACGGTGGACCACAAGCGGATCGGATTGCTCTACATCGCGACGCTGTCGGTATTCTTCACCTTGGGCGGCATTTTTGCGGGCTTGATTCGTCTGGAGTTGCTGACTCCCGACGGCGACCTGCTCAGCTCGGAAGCCTACAACCGCGCCTTCACCGGCCACGGCGTGTTGATGACGTTTTTCGTGCTGGTGCCTTTGATTCCGGCAACGATGGGCAACTTCCTGTTGCCGCTGATGATCGGCGCGCGCGATGTAGCGTTCCCGCGCTTGAACCTGCTGAGCTGGTATCTGTTTACCGCCGGCGGCCTGACCGCGGGCGTTGCGCTGCTGACCGGCGGCGTCGACACCGGTTGGACGTTCTACGCGCCCTACTCGAGCACCTACGCCAACGGCAACGTCTTGATCGCCGTAACCGGCGCGTTCATCGCCGGCTTCTCATCGATCCTGACCGGCTTGAACTTCGTGGTGACGATCCACAAGATGCGTGCGCCGGGGCTGACCTGGTTCCGCCTGCCGCTGTTCGTATGGGCGATGTACGCCACCAGCCTGATCCAGGTGCTGGCGACGCCGGTGGTCGCCATCACGCTGACCCTGTTGGCGATGGAGCGCATCTGGGGCGTGGGCATCTTTGACCCTGCGCTGGGCGGCGACCCGATCCTGTTCCAGCACATGTTCTGGTTCTATTCCCACCCGGTGGTCTACATCATGATCCTGCCGGCGATGGGCGTCATGAGTGAAGTCATCAGCTGCTTCAGCCGCAAGGCCGTCTTCGGCTACAAGGTCATCGCCTATTCGAGCCTGGCGATTGCGATGCTCGGCTTCATCGTCTGGGGACATCACATGTTCGTCAGCGGTCAGTCGACCTTTGCCGGCATGCTGTTCTCGCTGCTGACGATGCTGATCGCGGTGCCGTCGGCGGTGAAGGTCTTCAACTGGCTGGGGACGATGTACGGCGGCTCAATTTTGTTGGCCACGCCGATGCTCTACGCGATGGGCTTTATCGGCCTGTTCACCATTGGCGGTCTGACGGGCCTGTTCCTGGCGACGCTGGCCATCGACGTCCACGTCCACGACACCTACTTCATCGTGGCCCACTTCCACTACGTCATGGTCGGCTCGGCCATCATGGGATACTTGGCCGCGATCCACTTCTGGTGGCCCAAAATGTTCGGCCGTATGTACAACGAGGGCTGGGCGAAGACCGCTGCCGTGTTGACCTTCGTGGGCTTCAACCTCACGTTTCTGCCGCAGTTCATCCTGGGTTACCTGGGCATGCCGAGGCGCTATCACTTCTACCCGGATGAGTTTCAGGTGTTCAACGTGGCTTCCACCGCGGGCGCTTTGGTGCTGGGCCTTGGCTACATCCTGCCGGTGTTCTATCTGACTTACTCGCTGTTTGCCGGCGAGAAGTGCGGCGCGAACCCGTGGGGCGCGAAGGGCCTCGAGTGGGAAACCGATTCGCCGCCGCCCGCTGAGAATTTCCACGGCACGCCAATCGTGACCGAAGAAGCGTACGCCTACGCGAAAGAGGAGAAAGTCGTTGTCCACTGAACACGCCGCCACCGCTGACGGCCATCACAACTCACTGGTTCACCACCAGTTCAACGACGCCGAGCAGCAAAAAGAGGCCGCTACGCTCGGCATGTGGGCCTTTCTGATCACCGAAGTACTCTTCTTCGGCGGTCTGATCATGGCCTACACGATCTTTCGGATGAAGTATCCCGATGCGTGGGCGGCGGGCAGCCACGAGCTGGATTACCTGCTCGGCGGCTTCAATACGGCGATCCTGATCATCAGCTCGCTGACGATGGCGTTGGCTGTGCATTACGGGCAGTTGGGCGACAAGCAGAAGATCGTACTGTTCCTGATCCTGACGTTGATCTTCGGCGGCATCTTTCTGGGCGTCAAAGTGATCGAGTACGGCGAGAAAATCGAGCATCATCTGGTGCCGGGATCGAACTTCGAGTACCACGGCGAGTTTGCCGATACAGTCAACCCGAACAACGTGCAGCTGTACTTTTTCATGTACTTCATGATGACGGGCGTCCACGCGGTCCACATGATCGTCGGCGCTATACTGATCGTCGTCTGGCTGATACCGGCGGCGCGGAAGGGCGCCTACTCGGCGGAGTACTACGCGCCCATTGAGATGTTCGGCTTGTACTGGCACTTCGTCGACATCGTTTGGATCTTCCTCTACCCCTTGCTCTATCTGATAGGACGGCACGCATAAATGGCTGATCACGGACACGACGCCCACGCGGCGCATCATCACATCGTTCCGCTTACGGTCTACTTCACGATCTTCGCGACGCTGCTGGTGCTCACGGGAGTGACCATCGCGGTTGCCTTCGTCGACCTGGGACCGCTGAACATCTACGTCGCGTTGGCCATCGCGATCTTCAAGGCGACGCTGGTGGTGCTGTACTTCATGCATGTGAAGTATTCGAGCCGGCTGGTGCAGCTGGCGGCGGTCACCGGCTTCTTGTGGATGGGCATCATGTTGGGCTTTACCTTCGCGGACATCGGTACGCGCGACTGGCAACCGGTGCAGGGCTGGGCCCCGCAGCCGATCGAAGGCGTGATCATGGGCCACCCAACGCCGGACAACCACGATGAAGTCGCCAACCCCGCCGAGCGAGGACCGGTGCACTAGGCCAAACCGAACCGGTCGACTAAGAACACGAGAAGGGGGCGGCTACAAGGCCGCCCCCTTTTCCTGTTGGAGACCGACCCTTCCGTCTCTTACGCTTGCCCTCACCCGCGAGTGCGGGTGAGGGCAAGCGTTGGTGCTTTGAGTCGCCTAGGTGTGCATTTCCCCCGGCTAAAGCCGGGGGAAATAGTGAAGCCGGAGATGGAATTGGCGTATCGTCTCGACCGTCTGGATCAGCGGGCGCCGCCGGCGCGCAGGAACTGCGCTTCCTCGCTGCGCTTGCGTTCGCTGTCGCGTCCCAGGCGGCGTTTGCCCGCGGCGCCGACGAAGCTCGCAAACAAGGGATGCGGCTCGAGCGGCTTCGACTTGAACTCCGGATGGAACTGGCAGCCCAGATACCACGGGTGGTCGGGCAACTCGCAGATTTCCACGTAGGTGTGGTCCGGGGTCTCGCCTGAGATCACCATGCCCCGGCTCTGGATCGGCTCGTCGAACTCGCGGTTGAACTCGTAGCGGTGGCGGTGCCGCTCGTCGATCTTCTCCGCGCCATAGGCCTCGTGTGCGAGGGTTCCGGGTTTGAGGACACAGGGCCAGGACCCCAGCCGCATGGTTCCGCCCAGGTCTTCCACGCCCTTGAGTTCACGCAGCTTGAAGAAGACCCGGTTCTTGGCGGCCGGCTCGAACTCGGTCGAGTGAGCGTCAGGGATGCCGCAGATGTTGCGGACGAACTCAATGACCATCGTCTGCATTCCCAGACAGATGCCGAAGTAGGGAATCTTGGATTCGCGCGCGTAACGGATCGCTTCGAGCATCCCGTCGATGCCGCGGTTGCCAAAGCCGCCCGGCACGAGGATGCCGTCGAGTTGGCTGAGTTGCTGGTGCGCCTCGGTCGGCGTGATGCTCTCGGCCTCCAGCCAGCGCACCTCGACGCGGACCCGGTGCGCCAGGCCGCCGTGCAGCAGGGCTTCTTTGAGGCTCTTGTAGGAGTCCTCATAGTCCACATACTTGCCGACGATGCCGATGGTGACGGTGTAGTCGGGATGGTCGAGGCGGTCGAGCATATCCAGCCACGGCTCGAGCTGCCGCGGCTGAGCGTCGATGCGCAGGTGGTGCAGCAGGATCTCGTCGACCTGCTGTTCGGCAAACTTGACCGGCACCTTGTAGACCGAGTCTACGTCCGACGCCGCGACGACGGCCTCGCCGGCCACGTCGCAGAACAGCGCGATCTTCTCGCGGATATCGCGTGAGATGTCGCCCTCGGTGCGGCAGACCAGCACGTCGGGCTGGATGCCGATGGCGCGCAGTTCCTTGACGCTGTGCTGGGTCGGCTTGGTCTTGAGCTCGCCTGCGGCGGCGATGTAGGGCACCAGGGTGACGTGCACGAAGGCGGTGTTGTCGCGGCCCATCTCGTGCCGGATCTGGCGGATCGCTTCCAGGAAAGGCAGCGACTCGATGTCGCCCACGGTGCCGCCGATCTCGATCAAGGCGACGTCGATGTCGGGCGTTGCGACGCGTTGGATCGAGGCCTTGATTTCATTGGTGACGTGCGGGATGACCTGGACGGTCTTGCCGAGGTAGTCGCCGCGCCGCTCTTTGGTGAGGATCTTTTCGTAGATGCGCCCGGAGGTCCAGTTGTTGGCCTGGGTCAGCTTTGCGTGCGTGAAGCGCTCGTAGTGGCCCAGGTCGAGGTCGGTTTCGGCGCCGTCATCGGTGACAAAGACTTCGCCGTGCTGAAACGGACTCATGGTGCCGGGATCTACGTTGAGATACGGATCCATTTTCTGGAGGGTCACGCGGAGGCCGCGGCTCTCCAGCAGGTTGGCGATCGAGGCGGCGGCGATGCCCTTGCCTAGCGACGAGACAACGCCGCCGGTGACGAAGATAAATTTACAGGGAACCTCGCGCTCGGCCGGCGCGCTGTGATTCGATTGCTGTGAGACCGTCATCGCTTTGGATTCAACCGTTTGGAGGCTCGTGCGCCCCTCTGCTCTCCAGCGTACCCGGGACGGACGGCGGCGCGGACGCAACAAGGCGCCTCAGGAAAAAAGAGACAATCCGGCCGATGAAAGGGAGCCCTGGGAAGTTGTCGAGCGGTCGACGAGCACGTCCTCGAACGTACCCCGCGGGAGGTACGACCCAGTCTAGCACGCTCAGGCCATGTGCTAGAATCCGGGCAGTTGGCGAGATACATAACGGCGCTTGCCAGCCTGCGACATCAAGCCGTTCAGGAGGTTGTGTGGATTATTGGCGAGTCGCTCGGAGATCCCTACAAATCCTTACGCTTGGGCTGCTGATCGGGTTCTCGCTTTCAGCAGCGGACGCCAACCTCCCCCAGGACGCCTCTGAGACAACGTCGGACCCCTCCGCGAACGTTGAACTCAAGACCCGCCCGCAAGACGAACCGCCCCAACGCCGCGACAGCCGCGCCGCCATCATCAAAACCGACGTCGACCTCGTGCTCATCAACGTCACCGTCACGGATCCGATGGGGCGCATGGTAACCGGCCTCGGCAAAGAGCACTTCGAGATCTTCGAAGACAAGGACGAGCAGGAAATCGTCCAATTCGGCGCTGAGGATACGCCGCTGTCGCTCGCAATCGTCTTTGACGCCTCCGGCAGCATGGGCGAGAAGATGAGCAAGGCGCGCGAAGCGGTGGCCCAGTTCTTCAAAACCGCCAACCCTCAGGACGAGTTCTTCCTCGAGACCTTCAACAACCGCCCGGACATGGTGACCGAGTTCACCGACAGCCTCGAGGACATCCAGAGCAAGCTGGCTTTCATCGAATCCAAGGGCCGCACCGCGCTGCTCGACGCCATTTACCTGGCGCTGAATAAGATGAAGGAGGCCAAGAACAGCCAGAAGGCGCTGCTGGTGATCTCCGACGGCGGCGACAACTCTAGCCGCTACACTGAGCGGGAAATCAAGAGCTTGGTGCGCGAGTCGGACGTCCAGATCTACGCCATCGGCATCTTCGAACCCTACGGTTCGCGCGGCCGCTCGCCCGAGGAACTTGCGGGCCCGGGACTGCTCAATGACATCACCGAGGCGACCGGCGGCCGGCAGTTCCCGGTGGAGAACATCAATGAGCTGCCGGATGTGGCCGAGAAGATCGGCATCGAACTGCGCAATCAATACGTTCTCGGCTATGTGCCGAAGAATCGCGATCGGGACGGCAAATGGCGCCGCGTCAAGGTGGACATCAAGAAGATCCGCGGCATGCCGCAACTGCGGCCCTACTTTCGCAACGGCTACTATGCTCCGGCTCGCTGAGGCCGTTGCTTTGAGCAACGCGGCCGCCCCGAGCCGCGTACAATCTTGGTGATGGGTATTCTTCTTCACTCGGTTCGACGAGGTTTGGTCGCGCTGCTGCTCGCCGCGTTGACGGGAGGCGGCGTGCGGGCTCAGAGCGTCGCCAGCCGGGAACAAGAAGGCACGGTCCCGGTCTTCACCGGCGGCACGGAATTGGTGGTGCTGCATGTAACGGTCGCCGACAAAGACGAGCGGCTCGTCACCGACCTCACAGAGAAAGATTTCGAGGTCTACGAGAACGGCGTTCAGCAGCAGATCAAGCTGTTTCAACGTGAAGACGTGCCGGTCTCGGTGGGCATCCTGGTCGACAACTCCGGCTCGATGCGCGACAAGCGCCTGCGAGTGAACGCCGCCGCGCTCGACTTCGTGAAGGCATCGAACCCGCAGGATGAGGTCTTCGTCGTCAACTTCAACGACGAGTTTTTCGTCGACTCCCCGTTCACCAACGACATCGCCCGCATGCAAGACGGACTGCAGCGCATCGACTCGCGCGGCGGCACGGCGATGTATCTGGCGATCCAGGCCTCGCTCGACTACATGAAGGAGAAGGCCAAGCACGACAAGCGCGTGCTGCTGGTGATCTCCGACGGCGAAGACAACGCCAGCCAGCCCAAGACCGATCTCGAAACGCTCGTGCGCGAACTGCAGACGCAGGACAGCGCGACGACGATCTATGCCATCGGCCTGCTCAGCCAAGAGGAACGCGGCTCGGCCAAGCGGGCGCAGCGGGCCATCAAACACATTACGCGCGCCACCGGCGGGCCGGCCTACTTTCCCGATACGGTCGACGAAGTGCTGAACCTGACCAAGCAGATCGCCTTCGACATTCGTAACCAGTACACCATTACCTACACGCCGACCGATCTTGAAAGCAAGGGTTTCCGGCAGATCGAGATCAAGCTGACAGGCAAGGCCAAGAAGAATACGGTTCGGCACCGGCCGGGCTATTTCGCCGAGTGATGCCTCCGCTGCGCGAACTCCTCTCCGCCGCCGCCTTTGTCTGGGATTCCACGCGGGGCTCGCGCTTGCGGCCCTGGTCCAGTCCCTACCTGCGCTGGCGTATCGAGACCTATTGGGGAACGCCGGCGAGTTCGCTGGACCGTTCATCGTTTCTTTCGTTCACGTGGCGCGAGCGGGCGCGTCTGCTGGAGTTTCTGTTGTGGGCGGGCCGTATGCGCGCGCGCTAGCCTCAGCTGGGACGACTATTGGTCACCCGAGCGCAACGTCGAGCGTCATCATCACGGCGAATCCCACGATGGCGCCAAGCGTGGCGAGGTCGCTGTTGCCGCCGGACTGCGACTCGGGAATGACTTCCTCGACGCTGACAAAGATCATTGCGCCGGCCGCGAATGCGAGCGCATAGGGCAGCATCGGACGCATCGAGGTGACCGCGAGTGCGCCGGCAACCGCCGCCACCGGCTCCACCAACGCCGAGAGCTGACCGTACCACCACGCCTTCGTGCGCGTGAATCCCTCCCGGCGAAGAGGTACGGCAACAGCCGTGCCTTCGGGAAAATTCTGAATGCCGATGCCGATGGCCAGCGCAACCGCGGCGGCCAACGTGGCCGACTCGTAGCCGGCCGCCACCGCGCCAAAGGCTACGCCAATCGCCAGCCCCTCGGGAATGTTGTGCAGCGTAATCGCCAGCACCAGCAGGGTGGTTCGCCGCCACGTGGTCTTGACGCCCTCGGCCTCCGACATCTTGCCGAATAAGTGGACGTGCGGGAGCACGTAGTCGACGAGCCGCATCGAAAAAGCGCCGGCCAGGAAGCCGATCAGCGGCGGCGCCCACTTGACCATCCCCATCTCCTCGGCCAACGCGATCGCCGGATTCAACAGCGACCAGCAGCTTGCCGCGATCATGACGCCGGCGGTGAATCCGAGCGCGGCATCAAGCGTCTTTCGCGTGACGTCGCGAAAGAAGAACACCAGCCCTGCGCCGGCGGCCGTCAACCCCCAGGTGAAGGTCGCCGCAGCGAGGGCCTGCCAAGCGGCGGGCCAGGATGCAAAGCTCTCGAGCATTGGGACGAAAGCAAACTATACCAAGCTGAGAGGCCCGCTCGCCGCCAGTTGATCGCCCGGCGGCGGCCGGCATGCATGTGTGCGGAGCCGTGCTAGTGGAGCGCTGTTGCAGGGGGCATGACGGACCTGGAAGACTTGAAGTCCGTGCGGACGTCCGGCGGCGCCAGCCATAGTAAGGCCCTGAAATGAACACTCTGTTGTGGTACCTGCTCGCAGCCGCGGGCGAAATCGCCGGATGCTTCGCATTCTGGGCGGTCGTAAGGCTCGGAAAGAACCCGCTCTGGGCTCTCCCCGGCATGGTGTCCCTGATTGCCTTCGCCTTGGCGCTGACGCGGGTCGACGCCGCAGCCGCCGGAAGAACATACGCCGCCTACGGCGGAATCTATATTGTGTCCTCGCTGTTGTGGCTATGGGCTGTTGAAAAGACGAACCCGGACCGTTGGGACCTGATGGGAGCGGCCGTTTGTTTGGCCGGGGCCGCTCTGATTTTGCTGGGCCCTCGCAATCAGTAGGGAATTGACGAAGGGCGCGGTTGCAGGCTGACGCTGCAGCTCTGAAGGAGACTCACTCCGTCGCGCGGTGGTAGCGGGCTACGACATTGGGATCGGGGTAGAGATCGACCCGGGCCTCCTCCTTGCCCTCGTAAGGCAGGTTGGACAGCACGTAGCGGATGCTTTCCAGCCGCGCCTTGTGCTTCTTGTTCGTCTCGACGATCACCCACGGGCAGAAGGTCGTGTGGGTCCGGCTGAACATCAGCTCCTTGTAGTGCGTGTAGGCGTCCCAAAGCTCTTGGGCGCGTTCGTCCACCGGGCTGACCTTCCAATTCTTCAGCGGGTTGTTGCGGCGGGCGGCAAAGCGTTTCTGCTGCGTCTTCTTGGTGATCGAGAACCAGAACTTCACGATCTCGATGCCGTCCTCGTAGAGCATGTGCTCGAAGTCTGGGACCTGGCGCATGAAGGTCTCATACTGCGCTTCGCTGCAGAAGCCGTTGACCGGTTCGACGATCGCGCGGTTATACCAGGAGCGGTCGAAGAAGACCATCTGGCCCGGCTCGGGCAGATGCCGGGTGTAGCGTTGGAAGTACCACTCGCCCTTCTCGATCGCCGTCGGCTTGGCGAGGGCCACCACCCGCATCGCGCGCGGGCTCAGGTGCTGGGTGAAGCGCAAGATCGCGCCGCCTTTGCCGGCCGCGTCGCGCCCCTCGAAGATGATCGCCACCCGGCGGTTCTCTTCCTGCACGGAGCGCTGCAGCTTCACGAGTTCCACCTGTAGCTTCTCGAGTTCCTCCTCATAGCGCAGGTCATCGAGGATCTTGTCAAGATCGAACCTGCTGGCCTTGAGCAGTTTGCGGACGCCCGCGCGGGAGTTGATGCGGCGCAGGTCGTCGGCGGTGATCTCACCGTCGCGGCGCGGCGGCTCCGACTCCACGATGGTGAGTTCGGGGGCCGTTTCCGACTTGGCGTGCGCTGATTTGTGACTCATATTGCGTCATACCACCCCAGCAAACCGTACCATGGCGATTCTTACCCTGCAAGTCAGCCATTATGGCCGAAAAGGTTTATAGGACTGAGGTTCAGGCCGAAGCACAGGCGGGCAACTAGGGCGACACCTAGTTGCGGAGCTCCGATAGTTCCACTATCCGCTCGGTCAATTGTCTTAGACCATTTCGGTACCAACGCACCATTCATTTTCGTCGGTTGGGTTGGGACCATAAGAACGTTTGAGAGGTTCCCCCACATGCTCATACCATCTTCGCTTTCCTCCCGTAATCATTCCGAGACAGACCGGCCTTTGCAACGGCTCGCGGGCGCCATCATGATCCAGGCGTTGCAGGACGCCAGCAACGGTCCCAGGCGCTATCGCGAGGAAGCTCTCGACTGGATTCAGGGCAGCACCAAGGCCGGCTTCACCTTCGAGTTCTGCTGCTCGCTGCTCAACCGCGACCCTGAAGACGTTCGTGACCGGCTCAAAGAAAAGAACGTGATCCCGAAGTGGGACGCGAGCATGGACGCCGGCGCCGCCGCGGCGTACGCCGCCGGCATGACCGGCGCCTACTCCTATCGCCAAGCAGACCCGGTGCACGCCAAAGCCAGCTAAGGGACGGCCTTGCGGAGCCCTGCGCTCCACCAGCAGCGCTGCTGCGCTTCGGCAACGGCAACCGAGCTATCATAGCGGTCAAGAGATTTTGTCCGCTGCAGCCGAAAAAAGCGCGGCCGTCATTGCCGAGAAGCCCTCCGTCGCGCGCGACATTGCCCGAGCGCTGGGGGCGAATCAACAGGGCGCGGGCTACCTGCACGGCGGCGGTTGGGTGGTCACCTGGGCGATCGGCCACCTCGTCGGGCTCGCCGAACCGCATCAGATCAATCCGGGCTGGAAGCGCTGGCGCCGAGCGGACCTGCCGATGCTTCCCGAAGACTGGCCGGTGGTTCCCTCCGATCGCACGCTCGACCAGTTTAACGTCGTTAAGAAAATCCTCAATAGTCCAAAAATTGGACGCATCGTCTGCGCCACGGACGCCGGCCGCGAAGGCGAGTTGATCTTCCGCCTGATTCGCGAAGCCGCCCATTGCGAGCGCCCCTTCGAGCGCCTCTGGATTTCCTCCCTCACGCCGGAAGCCATTCGCGAAGGATTTGACCATTTGCGCCCCGGTGCGGACTTCGATGCGCTGGGTGCAGCGGCGCGCGCCCGTAGCCGCGCCGATTGGCTGGTGGGGATGAACCTTTCCCGCGCCTACAGCCTCGATTACGACGATTCGCTCTCGGTGGGCCGGGTGCAGACGCCGACGCTGGCGATGATCGTGACGCGGGAACTCGAGATCCAGAACTTCCGGCCCGAGGAGTATTTCGAGGTCGCCGCCGAGTTCCTCGCCGAGGGAGACCGCCGCTGGAGAGGCCTCTGGTTTCGGCTCGAGGACGGTAAACGCAATACGAGACTGCCCATCGACGGCGAGGAGGCCGAGCGCATCGCCGAGCGGGTGCGCGGGCGGACCGGCGCGGTCGAGTCCGTCGAGAAGGAGACGCAGCGCTGGCAGCCGCCGCTGTTCTATGACCTCACCGAGCTGCAGCGCACGGCGAATCGGCTCTATGGGTTCCGCGCCGGCAAGACGCTGGAGATCGCGCAGCGGCTCTATGAGCGCGAGAAGCTGATCACCTACCCGCGCACCGACAGCCGGCACCTGTCGGCCGACATGGCGAGCAAGCTGCCTGCCATCGTCGAGTCGATCGCCGACCCCTACCGCGAGCTGATCGTTCCGACCACGGGTCAGAAAAAACTCGGCAAGCGCTTCATCGACGACCAGAAGGTCACCGACCACCACGCCATCATCCCCACCGGGCGCTCGGCGGCGCGGCTGGATGCGGATTCGCCCGAAGGCAAGATCTACGACCTGATCTGCCGCCGCCTGCTGGCCGCCTGGCAGCCCGTCCACATCCGCTCCACCACCACGCTGATCACCGCGGTGGGGCTGGAAACAGAGACGGTCGACCGCTTCCACAGCTCGGGAACCGTGATTGATCAGCTCGGCTGGAAAGCCGTCGACGAGCCGCCGCGCGCCGCCCGCAAGGACAAAGAGGAGGAGCGCGAACTGCCCGCCGGCTTGAGCGAAGGGCTGGCGGCGCAGGTGGAAGACGTCTCGCTCGACAAGAAGAAAACGCGGCCGCCCAAGCGCCTCACCGATGCTTCGCTGCTGACCGCGATGGAGTCGGCCGGCAAGGCGCTCGACGACAAGGAGCTTTCCGAAGCGATGCGCGAGCGGGGCCTGGGGACGCCGGCCACGCGCGCCCAGATTCTGGAAACACTGATCGACCGCGGCTACGTAGAGCGTCAGAAACGATCCCTGGCGGCGACGGAGAAAGGCGTCCGCCTGATCGAGATCGTCCACGAGAAGGTCAAGAGCCCCGAGATGACCGGCGAGTGGGAGGCGCGCCTGAAGGCCATCGAGCGCGGCGAGGACTCGCTCGAGAGCTTCATGCAGGCGATCGAGGACTATGTGCGCGAAGTCGTCGGCGACCCGCCGCCGCGGGCGGAATCGTCGTCTCCGAACCCGGTGCAGCAGACATTCAGCGCGGTCGGCCTGACCGATTCGGCCAAGCGGACGCAGCGCCATGCGACGGTGCACGACGTGCGGCGGGCGGAGTCGACGTTCGGCAAGCCGCGGCGCTTGGACGGCGAGGACTCCCCCTCGCGCATCGCGTCGCCGGTGGCGCCGGACCGCGCGCCCACGCCGCCTGACGGATTGCAGGCGCTACTCAAGCAGGCGTTTGGATTCGACGCCTTCCGGCCGCACCAGGAAGACGTCTGCCGCTCGGTGGTGGCCGGCGAAGACGTCCTGCTGGTGATGCCGACCGGGGCGGGGAAGTCGCTGTGCTACCAACTGCCCGGCATCGCCCGAACCGGCACGACGCTGGTGATCAGCCCGCTGATCGCGCTGATGGAGGACCAGGTCGGCAAGCTCCAGCAGCAGGGCTTCCGCGCCGAACGCATCCACTCCGGACGCGACCGCGCCGAGTCGCGGCAGGTCTGTTACGAGTATCTCGACGGCCGGCTCGACTTCCTGTTCATCGCGCCGGAGCGGCTGGCGGTGCCCGGCTTCCCCGACATGCTGGCCAAGCGCACACCCGCGCTGGTGGCGGTGGATGAGGCGCACTGCATCTCGCAGTGGGGCCATGATTTTCGGCCGGACTACCGCATGCTCGGCCAACGGCTGCCCCAACTACGGCCGGCGCCGGTGATCGGCCTGACGGCCACGGCGACGCCGATCGTGCAGGACGACATCTGCGAGCAGCTGGGGCTCCAGAAGCCGCGGCTCTCCATCCACGGCTTTCGGCGGACCAACATCGCCGTGGAGGTGGTGGAGCTGACGCCGGCGCAGCGCATCCCGGTGATGCTGAAGATTCTGCGCGACCCCGAGCGGCGGCCGGCCATCGTCTATGCGCCCACGCGCAAGGCCGCCGAGGCCCAGGCGGCGGAGTTGATGGCGGAGCTGCCGGCGTCGGCCTACCACGCCGGCATGAGCGCAGCGCAGCGTGACCGCGTGCAGGCGGCGTTTCTCTACGGCGAGACCGAGATCATCGTCGCCACCATCGCCTTCGGCATGGGCATCGACAAGGCCGACGTGCGCACCGTCATCCATACCGGACTGCCGGGCTCGGTGGAGGGCTACTACCAGGAGATCGGCCGCGCCGGCCGCGACGGGCTGCCTTCGAGGGCGATCCTGATGCATTCCTGGGCGGACCGCCGCACCCACGAATTCTTTGTCGACCGCGACTACCCCGAGGCCGACGTCCTCCAAAAGATCTACGAGGCGCTCGACGACGAGCCGGCCACGCGCGACGACGTTGAGAACCGCGTCGATCTCGATCCACAGATCGTGGAAAAGGCGTTCGAGAAGCTGTGGATCCACGGCGGCATCGCTATCGATCCCGACCAGAACCTGACACGCGGCGAGCCCGGCTGGCGCGTCCCCTACCTGCGGCAGCGCGAGCACAAGCTGGCGCAGCTGGAGGCAATGACGCGTTTCGCCGAGTCCCACGGCTGCCGGATGCTTGAGTTGGTAGGCCACTTTGGCGACCAGGAGGACTCGCGCCGGCCCTGCGGCATGTGCGACATCTGCTCGCCGGCCGATTGCGTGGGCCAGAGCCGCCGCGAGCCGACCAAGGCCGAACGCATGGCGCTCGACGCCATCATCGACGCGCTGCGGCAGCAGGACTCCCAAGCTGTGGGGCGCCTGTTTCGCGAACTCTTTGAAGGAACCGATGTCGACCGCAAGAAGTTCGAGCAGCTGCTCAACGCGCTGGGCCGGGCGGGCTACATCGGCCTGTTCGACGATTCGTTCGAGAAGGACGGCCGCGTGATCCAGTTCAGGCGGGCTTCGCTGACCCATGAAGGCCGTACGCTGACCGGGTCGGCGGCCGATGAGGTGGAACTGGTCGAGGAGGCTCCCAAGCCTGGGAAGAAGTCGCGCTCGAAGCCGGCCAAGGGCAAGGTCAGGGGCAAGACGGTCACCGAGGCCGACGCCGACCCGGTGCTGCTGACGGCGCTGAAGGCTTGGCGGTTGGCCGAGGCCAAGCGCCGCAAGAAGCCGGCGTTCACGATCTTTCCCAACCGGACCCTGGTGGGCCTTGCGGCGCAGCGGCCGGAGAGCGAAGAGGAACTGCTGGCGGTGAGCGGCGTCGGCCCGCACTTGGTGAAGCAGTACGGCGACAAGCTGCTGGCGGTGATCCGCAACGCAGGCGGCGGGTAGTTTCCTTGTGAAGGGCGCGGCACAGACTGGCGCCGAACAGAACCGCGGGCGTTAGCCCGCGGGCCCGCACCCTGAAGGGCGCGGCACGGACTACCGCGCCACCAACTCCACGTCGCGGGCAGGAACCCAGAACGCCCGCCCGTCAGGCAGCTTCCCGCGGTACCAGTCCGGGCGCCGCTCCAGCAGCCGGAACTCCGCGCCGGCATGCAACGGCTCGGTGAAAGCCGGCTCGTAGGTCTCGCCGTCGCCTTTACGTGCTACGGTCTCCGGCGCCGTCACCACGCCGCCTTCGGACGATGCCGCCGAAAAGGCTTCCGCCCCCAACGACACCGCCATCGCCGCCGCCAGCAGGCCGGTCGCCAGCAGCGCCCCGCGCGGCGCTTGCCGCCCGCGCCAAACGCCCCACGCAGCCAATGCCCAGAATGCCGCCGAGAACAGCGCTAACAGCAGCCGCCGCAGTCGGAACGACAGATCGTAGTGCCAGAACAGCAGCGTCCGCATCGCCTTGGCGCCGGTCTCGAGCTCAAAACGGTCCAGCCGCCGGCTGCGGGCCGAGGCGAGATTCTCCATCAGGTCGGCGTCGCCGGGCAGAAAGCGCTCAGCGCGCCGGTAGTTCAGAATGGCCCGGCCCAGGTCGTCCATGCGGTAGTAGGCGTTGCCCAGGTTGTAGTAGAGTCGGCCGTTCTCGATGCCGCCCTCGTCGGTCAGCCGCTCGTAGCGCAGGGCTGCCGATCGATAGAGTTCGTAGGCCTCGCCGGGGTTGTTGACCGAGGCCTCGTTGGCTTGGCGAAACAGTTGGTTGGCCTCTTGGAAGATCAAGACCGCCTCGTCGTGGGGAATCTCCGCCGACGCCGAGGCAGCCGCCAGCCAGAGCCCTAGCAGCGCGATCGCAGTCGCCCTCATCGGCCGGCCCCCAGGCGCTGTTCGAGCGAACCCAGCAGCCGCCGCGTCTTGTCGCGCAGTTCGGCCGGACTCATGCCCCCGAGCGAACCGCCGGCATAGCGGCTGGCCTCGCAGGTCTCGAAAATGCTTTTCAGCTCGGTGAGCTGTTCCGCCTGCACGCCGTGGCTGGCCAGCGGCCCCTGGACGTCGTTGAACGTCAGCGCGCCTGGCGGCAGATCGAGGCGCGCGCCCAAATACTTGCGCAACCGATCGAGCAGTTCGTCGGCGAAACGGGCGTCTTCATGCAGCGTCTCCAGGCCTTGCTCCAGGCGCTGGTAGGCTTTGCTGACGGCCTGCCGCTTCGGGTCCGAAGCGCGACGGCGCGACCACGTCCAGCCCCACAAACCCAGGAAGGCCAGGGGCGGACCGAACAGAATCGCCAGCCACAACGGCGAGCGCAGCGTGTTGAGCAGGCCGATCGACTGGCTTTCGAGTGCGTCGAGCGACTCGTAGTTCTGTGCGATGCCGCCCTGGCGCGATTCCAACTCGCTCTGCTCCACGCCCTGCGGCCCCAGGCCTTCGGCGTCAGCCGCGGTCACAATCCGAGAGCCGTGCACGGTCAGCGGAATCGGGTCGGTGTGGGCGATGACGTACTTGCCGGTCGAGGGATCAAGGTAGTTGAACTCGAGCGGCGGAATCTCCGTCACACGCGCCGTACGGGCCCGGATGGTCTGCGTGAAGACCTTGGCATTGCCGTCCTTCTCGCCCGGCGCCATCTCTTCGGGGGCCTTGAAGTCGGCGGTCAGCCGTTGCTGCTCGAGGAAGTTCGGCAGCTTGACGAAGTCGAGGTACTCGGGCCCGGTGACGCGGACGGTGAGCGTGATCGGGTCGCCGACGTTGACCTCGGTCGGCTCGGCCCGAGCTTCGAAGCCGAACTGCCCGATCAGGCCGGAAAAGTTGGCCGGGCGCCCCTCTTCGGGCAGCGGCAGCACCTCCAGCGTCGGGCGGTTCGATGGGATCGCGAAATTCTCATACATCGCGCGGGTGGAGAACATGCCGCCGCTGAAGAAGTCGTCGAACAGGCTGCCTCCGCCGCGGCGACCCGTGTTGAGGGCGCGGAAGGCCACCGTGGACGACGGCAGCTGGATCTTGCCCGGCTGTGAGGCCGCCAGCAGCTTCTCGAACGTCACGGTGACGAAGCTGAAGCCGTCCAGCGTGCCGCGGCCTTTCTTGGCCAGGACGCGCGAGTCGTTCACCGGCGCCTCGAAGTAGTCATTGTTGGCCGTCGGTGTGATCCCGCGCCGCGGATCGATGGTCTCGAAGCGCGGGTCGTCAAACACAGGCACGGTGAAGTTGAACTGGTCGACGTTGCGGCCGATGTACCAGACCGTGGTCAGCAGCACCGGCTGGCCCACGTAGACGCGGCCGGAGGAGAGCGACTGCCGCAGACGGAAATCCTCGATCTCGCTCGGCGGCAGCACCTGGATGCGCATCGGCTGCGTGCGGGCGGTCTGGTCGCCGGCTTTCACCACCAGCGAAGGGATGCTGAGCATGCCGTCGCGCTTGGGCGTGAGCTGGTAATCGAAGGTGTAGCCCTGCTGCACGGTCCGCGTCATGCGGCCGTTGATGATGGTGATGGACTGGCTGTTGTTCGCCCCGCCGCCGGACTCCTGGATGTCGAAGTCGGCCATCAGCGGCGCCATGTTCGGCTTCTCGGGCGAGTCGCTGCCGTCCACCTTCACTTGGAAAGCGAAGGGCTGGCCCACGTAGACGCGGTTGTTGGCGACCGCCGCCTGGGCGCGCAGAGTCTGCTGCTGCGCCGAGAGCGAAGCGGCCAGCAGGCAGGCGACGATGGTCAGCCGGCACAGCACCTACCAGTCCTTCTCCACCGCTTGCGGCGAGCCAAGCAGCAGCAGGTCACGGCGCCGGCGGTTCGCGCGCTCTTCGTTGAGGATGTCTTGCGGCGTTTGGCGCATGGCCTGCAGCGGGTCCGACGGCTGCTGCGGCTGCTGGTTCTGCGCCTGGCTGGGCTGTTGCGGCTGCTGCTGTTGCTGCTCGCCGCCCTTGCCTTGCAGAGCGTCGAGCGCCTGCTGCATCTTCTGGGCGGCTTCATCTTGCGGCCGTTCGGCTTGCGAGACCTGCTGCTGCTCGAGCTGTTCGGACGCCTGTTGCTGCTGCTGGGCGGCCTGCTCGAGCTGCTGTTGCGCTTGCTGCTTTTGCGGGTCTGGCTGCTGTTGCTGTTGTTGTTGCTGCTCGAGCTGTTCGGCCAGGTCGCGGGTGTCCTGTTCGAGCTGCTTTTGCTGTTGGGCCTGCTGCTGCGCTTCTTTCTCGAGGTTCTCGTCGCGCGGGTTCTGCTGCTGTTTCTTTTCGAGTTCGTCGCGCTGGCGGTTGAGCTCTTGCTGCTTCTGCAGGTTCTCCGACAGCTTCTGCTGCAAGTCGTCGGAGTCGTCGGGATCGTTCGACTGACCGCTCTGCGGCTGCTGCTTGAGCTGTTCGAGCAGCTCCTTCATGCGCAGCCGGGCCATCTCCAGATTGCGCGCCGCTTCGCCGAGCTGCGGGTCGAGGCCCAGGGCCTGCTTGTAGGCGCCCGTGCTTTTTTCGAGCGCGGTGAGGCTGGTGCGCGGGTCCGTGCGGGCGTACTTGGCGCTCGAGCGATAGAGCGCGTTGCCGAGGTTGTACTTCGCCAGCGCTTCCACTTCCGCGTCGCCCTGCTCGGCGGCCAGCTGCGAGGCTTGCTGGAACGCCGCGGTGGCTTCTTCAAACTCGCTGCGGCGGTAGTGGGCCGCGCCGCGGTTGAAAGCCGCCACAGCCAGATTCGGCGCCGATTCCTCGGCTTGTCGATAGACTTCGATCGCCTGCTCGTACTCCTCGGCCTGATAGGCGGCGTTGCCCTCGGTGATCAGCGAACGCGGCGACGCGCCCGCCAGCGGCAGGGCCATCAACAGCAATAGCGGCAACTGTCTGGTCATCGCTTCCTTTTCTTCTCGCTCACCAGCGCTTCGCCCAACAGCAGGAAAATCCCGATCGCCAGGAAGAACTGGAACTTTTCCTCGTAGCGATCCACCGTCTCCGACTCCAAGTCGCGGCGCTCGGCGGTGGCGATCAACTGCTGGTAGACGTCTCCAAAGTCGATCGCGCCGGTCGCTACGTTCAAGTAGCGGCCGCCCGGGGTCTCCGCCGCCATGGCGCGCAAAGTGGAGGCGTCGAGCCGGCTCCAGACCTCCTGCCCTTTATATTTTAGGAAGGTCTGCTGGCCGCGCTCGTCCGTGTAGGGGATGCGCTTGCCGACGTTCTCGTCGCCCAGTCCGATCGCGATGATGCGGATCTTGCGTTTGCCGGCCTCTCGGGCCGCCTCGACCGGGAAGCTCTCGTGGTCTTCGCCGTCGGTGATCAGCACCAGATCGCGATACTGGCTGGCCTTATTGTCAAAGACGTCCGAGAGCGCGGTTCGTACCGCGTCTCCGATCAAAGTTCCGCCACGGGGGACGCTTTCGGTGGTCACATCCTCGAGCGCCATGCGGAAGAAGCCGTAGTCGAGCGTGAGCGGGCACTTCACCGAGGCAGCGCCGGCGAACACAATCAATCCCACCCGATCGCCGCCGAGTTTCGAGACGCCGTCCAGCACCGCCAGCTTCGCTCGCTCCAGGCGGTTCGGACGCAGATCTTCCGCCAGCATGCTCTTAGAGACGTCAATCACGAAGACCACGTCACGGCCGCGGCGAGTGATCTCCTGCGGCACGCGATTCCAGGCCGGCCGGGCGAGGGAGACGATCACGAACCCCAGCGCCAGCAGCGACAGAACCTCCTTCCAGCGCCGGCGGCTGAGGTCGAGGTTCAGTTGCAGCTTGTCGAGCAGGCTCGCGTCGGCAAACTTTGCCAGAGCCTGCTTGCGCTTGCGGTGGGCGTGGAAAAACAGCCACGCCAGCAGCGGCGTCAGCCACAGCAGGTGGAGCATCTCGACCTGATAGAGCCGGAAGTCGTTCATGGGATCGTCCGCAACACGGTCGAGCGCAGTAAGATCTCGAGGCCGATCAGGAAGAGTCCGCCCAGTGCGAACGGCGCGAACAGCTCGCGATAGTCCAGATAGCGCACCGCTTCGATCTCGCTCTTCTCGAGCTCGTCAATCTCACGATAGACGTCGATGAGCGACTGCGAATCGGTGGCGAGCCGGTAGATGCCGCCGGTCGTCTCGGCCAATTGCACCAGCGGCGCATCGTCGACGTCGGGCCGCTTGGGGATATTCACCACGCCGAACGCCGTGGTCAGGCTGCGGTCTTCGCCCACACCGATGACGTAGACCTTCACGCCCCATTCCGCGGCCAGCTTGGCGGCGTCGGCCACGTTGCGCTCGCCCGCGTTGTTTTCGCCGTCGGTGAGCAGGATGATGATCTTGCTCTTGATCTCGTAGTCGGCGGAGTGGCCGGTCTTGCGCGCCAGCGTCTGCTCGGCGGTGCGCAGGCGGGCGGCGGCCAGGGCCACGGCGTCGCCGATGGCGGTGCCGTCCTCGGGCCGGTTCTGCACCAGCTTGACGTTCTCGATGAGCATCCGCAGCGTCGAATGCGACAGCGTCAACGGGCAGACGGTGTCGGGGTAGCGGGCAAAGGTGATCATGCCGATCAGGTCGTTCGGCCGGCCGGGCAGGTCGCCGGCGCCGTCGACGAAGTCGGAAAAGACGCGCTTGACGACCTCCAGCCGGTTCGAGCGCAAGCCCATGTAGCGCATCTCGGCGCCCATCGAACTCGAGCGGTCGACGACCATCTCGATGGCGATGCCGCGGCTGAAGTCGCGAATCCGCTCAAAACCCATCTGCGGCCGGGCCAGCGCCACGATGAATAGAATCAAGGCCACGTAGCGTAGTACCGTCGGCATCGCCAGCAGCGCGATGCGCGGCGTGTGGGTGGCCCGCCCGACGGCCCGCGTGGAGGAGAAGCGCAGGAACGGCCGGCCGCCGCCGCGCCGCTGCAGGTAGTACAGCAGCGGCAGCGCCAGTAGCAGCGCAAACATCCAGGGAGACTCAAACCGCAGCATTTCCGTCCCCGCCCGTGCTCATTGTAGGGGGCTCGGTCTGTTGGGCCGGCGTCGGCCGCGGGCGCGTCTCTTCGATGAAGCGGCGGCACAGATCGGCCGCTCCCAAGGCTTCCTGCTTTGAGGGCTTGAGCTCGGCGAATTTCACCATGTCGCCATGCTGCAGAATCCGCCGCAACAGTTCGCGCTGCTCGGGGTTGAAGGCCAGCGACTGGCGCAACTCTTCCAAAAACTCCTCGGTCGTCCGCTCCGGCGCGCGCATGGAGAACTGGCCTTCAATGTAGACGCGCAGCAGTGCGGTCAGCTCGAGGTAGAACTCCTTCATCCGGCCGCCGTCGAGCATGTCGGACTTCAGCAGTGCGTCCAGCCGTTCGAGCGCGACTTCGTACGGCGGCGTAGGCGGCTCTTCTTCCACGACCTCGGGCTTCTTGCGTCGATAGAATCTCCAGGCCAGCAGCGCCAGCAGCAGCGCGAACAGGACGCCGCCCAAGATCCACTCCCAGGGCAGCGGCGCGGTGAGCGGGTCGCGGATGTCTTCGATGTCGGCCTGCTGCGGGTCGACGGTGAGGACGGTGTCGACCTGCACGTCGATCGCTTCGGTCTCAATCGACTGCGGCTCGGCGTCGGGCCGGCGCGGGTCGAAGTGCTCGACGCGAAACGGCGGGATCGTCCACTCGCCCGGCGCATAGGGTTCGAGTTCATAGCTGCGTTCGATGGCGATGCGGCCGTCTTCGAGCAGGCGCGGCTCGGAGGTTTCCGAGCCGGCGACGCGAAAGTCCTCCGAGGAGCCGATTTTTTCGGGGAACTCGACCTGTTCGTGCTCGTCGACGATGATCTCGACCCGCACCTGGAGGCTTTGGGCCATGTTGATGCGGTTTTTCTCCAGACGCAGGGTGACCAGCGCCGAGCCGTCTTCGAAGGTGCGCTCGATGGCCGGCGGAGCGGCTTCGGGAGCGGGGTTGCAGGCGAGCAGCAGCGTAGCGATGACGGCCGCCAGCAGCGTGCGCCGGACAGGAATGTCCGGCCCCACTGAGGATTGCAGCGCCGGTGGGACGAACATTCCTGTTCGTCCAAGACTGCCCGTTTTCACCAGCAGTCTCGTCACAACCGCCGCTCCCGCCGCCGGAAAAACAGCATCAAATCGCGAACGTAATCCTCGCCGACGTTCACCTGCACCTCATCCACGCCGACCTTGCGGAACAGCTCGCGCCGCTGCTCGCGCGCCTGATTGGCGATTGAGGAATAGGCCCGGCGCGCAACCGGGCTGTTGGTGTCAAACACTACTGTCTCGCCGGTCTCGGCGTCTTCGAGTGCGATCAATCCCACATTGGGCAGCTCGCTCTCGCGCGGGTCGCGCACGGAGACCGCAATCAGGTCGTTGCGGCGAGCGACCAGCCGCAGCGGCTTGTCGTAGTTCTCGTCAATGAAATCCGACACCAGAAACACGATGGCCCGCCGCCGGCTGACGCGGCCCACGTATTCGAGCACTTTCGCCAGGTCCGTCCCTTTGCCTTCGGGCGAGAACTGCAGCAGCTCGCGCACCAGCCGCAGTACGTGCGATGCGCCCTTCTTGGGCGGAATGAATTTCTCGATGCGGTCGGTGAAGGCCAGCAGGCCGACCTTGTCGTTGTTCTTGATCGCCGAGAACGCGAGCAACGCGCACAACTCCGCCGCCACTTCGTTCTTGAGCTGCCCGCGGCTGCCGAATGTTCCCGAGGCCGACATGTCCACCACGAACATCACCGTCAGCTCGCGCTCTTCTACGAAGCGCTTGACGAAGGGCTTCCCCAGCCGGGCGGTGACGTTCCAGTCGATCGTGCGCACGTCGTCGCCCGGCGCGTACTCGCGCACCTCGTCGAACTCCATGCCGCGGCCCTTGAAGACCGAGTGGTACTCGCCGGCCAGTACATCGTTGACGGCCCGATTGGTCGTGATTTCGATCAGCCGGATCTTCTTGGCGAGCTCCTTCGAGATCATGGCACTTCGACGGCGTCCAGGATTTGACGGATCAAGTCTTCCGACGTCTTCTCTTCAGCCTCGGCTTCATAGGTGACGACCACGCGGTGGCGCAACACGTCCATGGCGATGGATTTGATGTCCTGCGGGGTGACGTAGCCGCGGCCGGCGAGCAGCGCAAAGGCCTTGCCGGCCAGGGCCAGAAAGATGGTGGCGCGCGGCGAGGCGCCGTAGCGGATCAGGTCGCCGATATCGAGCTTGACCACCGAGGGGTTGCGCGTGGCCTCGATGAGGTTGACGATGTACTCCTCGATCTTCGGGTCCATATAGACTTCGTCGGCCAGGCCGCGCAGGCGGACGATGTCATGCGGGGTCACCAGCGGCGCCACCGCCGTGGGAGGCGTGGAGCGCGCCATGCGGCGCAGGATCTCCAGCTCCTGCTGCTTGGTCGGGTAGACGACCTTGAGCTTGAGCATGAAGCGGTCGACCTGCGCTTCGGGCAGGGGATAGGTGCCCTCCTGCTCGATGGGGTTCTGGGTGGCGAGCACCATGAACGGCTCGGGCAGCTTGAAGGTCTGGTCGCCGATGGTGACTTGGCCTTCCTGCATCGCTTCGAGCAGCGCGCTTTGGACTTTCGCCGGGGCGCGGTTGATCTCGTCCGCCAGCACGATGTTGGCGAAGATCGGACCTTTTTTCGTGGTGAACTCCCCGTCTTTGGGGCTGTAGATGAGCGTACCGATCAGGTCGGCCGGCAGCAGATCGGGCGTGAATTGCAGACGCTGGAACGAGGCCTGGATGGCCTTGGCCAGCGTCGTCACCGACAGCGTCTTCGCCAGCCCCGGCACGCCTTCGATGAGCACGTGCTGATTGCACAGCAGGGCCAGCAGCAGGCGGTCCACCAGTTCCTGCTGACCCACGATGACTTTCCCGATCTCGGTGCGAATTTGGCTCAGCAGAATCGCTTCGCGCTCGACTTTTTCGTTGATGGCTTTGACGTCGACGGACAATGGGCATCCCCCCCAGACCTACTAGGGTAAAGCCTAGAGAAGAAAAGAGGCAGCAGGGGGAACACCTGAAGCGTGACGGGAAGAGCCTGTGGGGCCATTCTCCCGATCGGTTGGCGGAACGCTAGAGCCCCCGGCAAGCCGGGGGACCTCGCGGGCAATCAACACAATCTCCGCTTAGCCTTCCTGATAGCCCCCGGGAGAAAGCGGGGGGGCTCATTGGGGAGCGCCTCCTGCGGGTAGACACTTCTCTCAAAACAAGGGAGCCGCCAAGCAAACGCCTGGCGGCTCCCGGTTTTCGGGTTGGCGCTTAGAACGTCACCCGCAGCCCCATCTGCATGATCCGCGGGCCTGACAGCGTCTGGATCTCGCCGGCGTTGCCGGCGGTGATGACGCCTTGCGGGTTCAGCAGATTCGCGTGGTTGAATGCGTTGAACATCTCCCAGCGATACTGCACCTTGATCTGCTCGGTGACGTTGAAATTCTTGAAGATGCCGAGGTCGATGTTCCAATCGCTCGGGCTGATGATGATGTTGCGGCCGGCGTTGCCGAAGAAGCCGCGATTCGGCACGGCAAAGGCGGCCGTGTTGTACCAAAGTCCGCCGTTGACGATCGCCTGGCGGTCACGGTTGACGCCGGCGAGCGGATCGCCCACCAGATCCGGCCGCTGCCCGCCGCCCTGGCCGGTGCGTGCGATGTCCTGGTTCGTCCGTGTGTTGATCGGGTCGCCGGACTGGATCGAGTAGATGCCGTTGGTTTGCCAGCCGCCCAGAATCCACTTGCCGACGCCGCTCTGGAACGGCGAGGGCAGGTCCCACACGAACGACGCCACAAAGCGGTGCTTGCGGTGGAAGTCCGCCAACCCCTTCTCGGCGGCCAGGTTGTTGATGCTCTGCGGCGCGGCCGGTTCGCCTTCGGTGCCGGAGATGTCGATGGTCCTACCCAGCGTATAGTGCGCCAGGATCGTAAACCCCTTGCTCATGCGCTTGTTGATCGTCGTCTGGAAAGCGTTGTAGCTGCCGTAGGCGACCGATTGGTACTGCCGCACGTCGGTGAACTGCGAGTACGGCCGCACGTTCGGCAGTCCGGTGCTCTCGGCCGGGCGCAGGTTCAGGTTGATGACGTAGGGCAGGAAGCTCGACTTCGAACCGATGTAGGCGCCGGTCCAGATGATGTCGAACGGCAGCTCCTGCTGGATGTTGAAGTTCCACTGCTGGTTGTAGCCGGCCTGCAGATCAGGCGCTACCGACTGTCCGAAGAAGATCGGCGGGTCGAACTCGAAGGCGGCCTTCTCTTGCTCGTTCTGCGGCGGGGTGAACGGGAACGGGTTCGTTACGCCGCGGAACGGGTCGGCAAAGGTCGCGCCGGACTCGTCGAGCACGGCCTGCCGCCGGTCGAACTGCATCGAGAACGGCGGATTGTTCACGAACTGGCTCATCTGGTGGAACGGCGGCATGTCATAGAAAATGCCGTAGCCCGCCCGCACCGACGTCTTCGAGTGGCCGAACGGCTGCCAGGCCAGACCGAAACGCGGCGCGAAGTTCTTCCAGTCCTTCGGAGCTCCGGTGCGGCCCACGCCCGGATCGCCCACGTAGAGCGCGCCGGTTGGGGCGTCGGGGAATACCTGCGACTGGACGCCCGGCTGGAAGACGGTCAGCTCGTCGTCCTTGGAATAGAACATGTGGTAGGGCTCATAGCGCAGCCCGATGTTCAAGGTCAGGTTCGGCCTCACCTTCCAGTCGTCTTGCACGTAGAAGTTGGTGCCGATGTTGCGGATGCGATTGAGCCGCTGCGAGCCCATCTGGAAGCGCGACGGCAGGCCGAGAAAGAAGTCGCCCAGTCCGTTGGTGGTCTTGTAGCCGTTGAACTGGAACTGCGGATCGACGCGGTTGTTGGTCAGCCGGTCGGATTTGGACCAGCGGTACTCGGCGCCGAACTTGACCCTGTGTGCGCCGCGCGTCCAGTTGAAGTCGTAGACCACTTGGTGGGTCTGGCGCTCGGTGTCGAGCACGTTCACCTGGCCGAGATTCCAGAAACCGCTGACGTTGCCGCGCCAGGTGACGGCCTGCTCCTCGGGCGAGAACGGCGCGCCGCGCGGAGTGTTGACGCCTAACGTTTCGTAGGTGGCGATCTCGCCGTCGATGATGACCGGGTCGCCGGCGCGCGAGCTCTGCACCTCGTTCCAGGTGTAGCGCCCCACGCCGAGCAGGTTGGGCGAGATCGTCCAGGTGTGCGAGCCCTGGATGTTCCAGTTGTCAAACCCTTCGTTCTGCGTCAGCGTCGGCACGTTGGCCGCCGAAGCGCGGTTGTCGACGTTGTGGAAGATGCGAAAGGTGCCGCGCTGGCTGTCGGTAATCTGGTGGTCGATGCGGCCGATGTACTGGTCGCGGTCGGGATTGGATGGCCTGTTGAAGGCGATGCGGCCGAAGACGGTGCCGTCGTTGCGCGGGATGATCGCGTTGGCGCGCGGAATCAGCGCGTCGAGGTAGCGCGGCGCCACCGGGCTCCAGCGGCTCATCGGAATCACTGCGTTGGCGAAGGCGGCTTCCGTGTCCGGGTCGTTGGGCGGATTGCGCGACATCGAGAAGTCGCCGCTACGCTCGAGGTCGGTGGCGACGTTATGGAACGAGGCCGCGCCGGCGCGCTCGCGCGTGCCTTCGAAGGAGAACAGGAAGAACGTCTTGTTCTTCACGATCGGGCCGCCCACGGTGGCGCCGTATTGGTTGCGCCGCAGCTTGCCCTTGTCGACGGCGGCGCCGGAGCGGTTTGCGTCAAAGCTGGGAGCGTCGAGCACGTTGTTGCGCAGGAAATTGAAGGCTGCGCCGTGGAACTCGTTCGTCCCCGACTTGGTGACGGCGTTGACCACGCCGCCCATCGCGCCGCCGTGCTCGGCGCCGAAGCTGTTGGTCTGGATCGAGAACTCCTCGAGTGCGTCCGGGTTCGGCACAATGGCGGGAGATCCGCCTTGGTTGTCGTTGTTATCGCCGCCGTCGAGCATGTAGTTGTTCGAGATAGCGCGGGCGCCGTTCACCGAAAAGGCGCCGAACTGCGAGATGACGCCGCCGGGTCCGTTGTTGACGCCGGGGACGAGTTTGACCAGATCGATCGGGTTGCGGCCGTTGAGGGGCAGCTCGGTAATGCGGCGCTCGTCCACGATCTCCGACAGCGTCGCGGTCTCGGTATTGACCTGCGTAACCGCCCCTTCGACGGTGATGACCTCGCTGACCTGCCCGATCTCCATGGTGGCGGTCACGCGGCGGTTCTGGTCGGCTTCCAGTTGGAAAATCTCGGAAACGAAGGTGCTGAAGCCGTCGGCGCGCACTTCGACCTGGTAATTGCCGCGGGGCGTGCGCGGGAAATTGAAGCGACCTTGCGCGTCGCTCGACGCGATGGTTTCAATGCCGGTCAGCACGTTGACCGCTTTGACTTCGGCGCCGGGAATGACCGCGCCGCTGCCGTCTTGGACCGTGCCGACGATCAGGCCGGTCGCCTGTCCCGGCAACAGCGCCGGAAACAGGGCTAATAGCAGGCAAAGGCTTGCAAGCAGGCTGATGCGAGTGGAGCGCAGGCTCATGGAACGACTCCTAGGTTTCTTGACCCCTTCAATGGGCGCGGAATCGACTGGGAAACCCGCGCCCGACTCGTCGCTGGAGGATTCTATACCACCAACATACGGGATGAATAACACCCCACGTTAGAGGAGATCATATCGATAGGAGTCTGTCAAACCTACGAAAAACCATAGAATTGACGGCGTGTAGCAGCGCGATCGCGGCCTTGCAGCGATGCACCAGGCTGGGGGCCGGAGCCCCTATTCAACGGTGACGCTCTTGGCCAGATTACGCGGCTGGTCCACGTCGCAGCCGCGCAGCACGGCGATGTGATACGCCAGCAGTTGCAGGGGGATGATCTCCAGGATCGGCAGCAGCAGCTCGTGCGTGGTCGGGATCTCGATGACGTCTTCCGCGCTCTGCCGGAGTTCCTCGTCGCCGCGGTTGACGATGGCGATGACCTTGCCCAGACGCGCCTGCACCTCTTGAATATTGGAGGCGGTCTTTTCGTAGCGCGTCCGGCTCTGCTCGCTGTTGGGATCGTAGGCGGCCAGCACGACCACGGGCAGGTTCTCGTCGATCAGGGCGTTGGGGCCGTGCTTCATCTCGCCGGCCGGGTAGCCTTCGGCGTGGATGTAGGAAATCTCTTTGAGCTTCAGCGCGCCCTCGAGTGCGATCGGGTAATGGATGCCGCGGCCCAGGAACAGCGCATCGGTGGCCTTGTAGTACTTCTTGGCCAACTCCTCGCAGACGTCGTCCACCCGCAGGCACTCCTCGACTTCGTTCGGAGCCAGAAAGAGGTACTGCGACAGCTTCTTCGATTCCTCGTCGCTGAGCGCGCCGCGCGACTGACCGAGTTGCATCGCCAGCACGAACAGTGCGGTGAGCTGCGAGGTGAAGGCCTTGGTCGAGGCGACGCCGATCTCCGGGCCGGCATGCGTGTAGACCACGCCGTCGGCCTCGCGCGTGATCACCGAGCCGATCACGTTGCAGATGGCGATGCACTTGGAGCCTCTGGCGCGGGCTTCGCGCTGCGCCGCGAGCGTGTCGGCCGTCTCGCCGGACTGGCTGATGGAAATCGACAGCACGTCGTCGGTGATGATCGGGTCGCGGTAGCGGAACTCCGAGCCGTAGTCCACTTCCACCGGCAGCCGCGCCAGCCGCTCGATCATGAACTTGCCGGCCAGGCCTGCATGCCAAGAGGTGCCGCAAGCCAGGATCTTCACCGACTTCACCGCCGCCAGCTCCTGCGGCGTCAGCCCGATCTCGTCCAGAAAGACCTTGCCGGTCTGACGGTTCACGCGGCCCAGGGCGGTTTCGCGCACGGCGCGGGGCTGCTCAAAAATCTCCTTGAGCATGAAGTGCTTGTAGCCGCCCTTCTCGGCCATCACCGGGTCCCACAGCACGCGCTGCACGGAGCGGTTGACGGGCTGCCCCTGGAAATCGCTGAGCTTGACGCCGTTGGCGGTGAGCACCGCCAGGTCGCCGTCGTGGAGGAAGAAGACGTCGCGCGTGTGGTGCAGGATGGCCGGCGTGTCCGAAGCCACGAAATACTCGTTTTCGCCGAGACCGATGATCGCCGGCGGGCCGGAGCGCGCCGCGACGATCTTGCCCGGATCGCGGCGCGAGACGATCGCCATGGCAAAAACGCCCTTCAGCCGCTCTATCGCCTCGCAGACGGCCGATTCGAGCGAGACGCCGGTGTTGCGGCTGTACTTGTCGACCAGGTGCGCGATGACTTCCGAATCGGTGTCGCTGATGAACGCGTGGCCCTCGGCGCGCAACTGCTTCTTGATGTCGAGGTAGTTCTCGATGATGCCGTTGTGGACGACGACGATATCGCCGGAGGCGTCGCGGTGCGGATGCGCGTTCTCTTCGGTCGGCTGGCCGTGGGTCGCCCAGCGCGTGTGGCCGATGCCGTAGTTGCCGTCGACGGGGTTGAGCCGCACGACCTCTTCGAGCTGGCGCAGTTTGCCCGGCGCCCGTCGCACGTGGAACGGCTCGTCGCCGCGAGCCACGGCGATGCCGGCGGAATCGTAGCCGCGGTACTCCAGCCGCCGCAACCCGTCAATGATGATGGGCGCGGCCTCGGTCGCCCCGATATAGCCGACAATTCCACACATGCGCTGAGTCCTCTTATTCCTGGATATCGACGGTAAACTCTTCGATCACAGGGTTGGCGAGGACTTCGCGGGCGATTCGCTCGACCTGTTCGCGGGCGCTGGACGGGTCGATCCCGTCGTTGAGTTCGACTTCAAAAAACTTGCCTTGGCGCACCGAGGCGACGCCGCCGTGGCCCAGGTTGTTGAGGGCGGCGGTGATGGCGCGTCCCTGAGGGTCGAGCACTGTCTTCTTGAGGGTAACGTGAACGAGGGCCTGCATCCCTCGATTGTAAGCCGGGTTTATGGGCCGCCGTCGACCTGAGGGTCTTGCTCGAGGGGTCGATTACTTGTAGAACGCGAAATGCGGTGCAAGATTGCCGCCTTCCTGGGGTTCGCATCCGGAAGGGCCTCCCGCGTAGTCCTCGTGGGCCGCCTTCAACAGTTTCGGGATAACCGTCATATCGTCAGGCCGGTGGTAGCTGTCGATCATCAGCCTGGGGCGGAACCGCTCCATCGTCGAACGGGCTCCTGCCAGAGCTTCTCGTTCGGCCCCCTCGATATCCATCTTGATAAAGTCAACGCGGGGCAGCCTCAACTCTTCAACGAGAATGTCGATGGTAGTGACGGGAACCTCGACCTGCTTGGTTCCCGGGTGCTCGATCAGACTCCCCATGCCCGAGTTGTCGGTCACCATGTACAAAGTCATTGAGCCGGGCTCGCTCCAGACGCCGGCCGGGACGAGGACTACCCGACCGTCCTCTATCTCTGTCTCCAGGTTTCGGCGAAAACTCTCGCCTTGCAGGGCGCCAGGGTCGATTGCCACGACCTTCTCGGCTCCTAGTTGCAGCGCCTTTTTGGTGAACACGCCGACGTGGGCGCCGCAATCGATCACGATATCCCCAGGCTGGACGGTCAACTCCGGGCTGTTCGAAGCTGCGAAGTTGTGCTCGGCCACCAGGTAAGCGACCAGCACCTGGGAGCCTTCACCCGACTGCTCGGCGGGAGCCCAGAACCGTTGATTGCCCACTTCGATCAAGTCCAGGCCGGCCTCTAAATCGCGCTCCACGAGTCGGCTGGTCTTCTTGGAACGGCCGACCTCTTGCGAAAAATTTTCAAGGTGCGAATACATGCCACCGATCATTGACCAGTCACAGCCGGACGCTTCACCTTGAATCTTTTTCCCTGCCGCCCAGACAGTCATAACCATACCCGTCAGGAGGCCGGATGTAGTAAGCGAGAGGCCGATCGCGATTGCCGCCGCCAGACCGATCGCACTACGCGAGAAGCTCATACGTCGGAGTCTTGCATCTCGAGATGGCCCATCCGCACTAGGGCTTCACCCGATTTCGCAGTCCGTTTCTCCCGAGCGGCGGCGGATGCTCGTTGGCGAGGATGGCGTCGCGCCGGTGATCATTACTTGCCGATGCAGAACGTGGAAAAGATATTGCCGAGGATGTCTTCCACCGTCGTCGCGCCGGTGATCGCATCGAGCGGCGTGAGAGCGGAGTAGAGGTCGAGCAGTAGCATCTCGTGCGGAATGCCGGCTGATGCGGCTGTGCGCGCGGCCTCGAGCGCGTCGCGGCAGTCGCGCAGCAGGGCTTCGTGGCGCACGTTGGTGATCAGAGCCCCTTCCTCTTCGACGGCCGCGCCGCCACGAGCATGCGCCACAATGGCGGCCCGCAACTCCGCCACCCCCTCGCCGGTGGCGGCCGAAACCGGCAGGCAGTCGCCTTGGATCTCGGCTCGGCGCGGCAGATCGGCCTTGTTGCCCGCCAGCAGCGCGCGGCCGGTGGAGTGCGCTTTGTCGAGCAGTTCGCGGTCGACGGCGTCGAGCGGCGCGGAGAGATCGACGACGGCCAGGATGATGTCGGCGTCGGCCAGGGCTTCCCAACTGCGCTCCACTCCGGCGGCTTCGATGACGTCTTCGGTGGAGCGGATGCCGGCGGTGTCGAGCAGCTTCACCGGCAGGCCGTCGATCTGGGCGACCTCGCTGACGACGTCGCGGGTCGTGCCGGCCTGCGGCGTGACGATGGCGCGGTCTTTCTCGAGCAGCCGGTTGAACAGGCTCGATTTGCCGACGTTGGGCCGGCCCAGGATGGCCAGCGTCAGGCCGCCGTGGACGATCTTGCCGAGTTGGAAGCTTTGGAGCAGCCGCTCGACCGGCGCGGCGACCAAGTCGAGCCGGCGCAGGATCTCGTCTTGCCCGGCGACATCGATGTCGTCTTCCGCGAAATCGATGCCCGCCTCGAGCAGCGCGATCAGGTCCAGCAGCTCCTTCTTGATCGGCTGCAGGCGGCGCGAGAGCGCCCCTTCCACCTGCTGCATCGCCACGCGCGCCTGGTAGGCTGTGGTCGAATCGATCAGGTCGCGCACGCCTTCGGCTTGGGCGAGGTCCAGCCGGCCGTTGAGAAAGGCCCGCTGGGTGAACTCGCCCGGCTCTGCCAGACGCGCTCCGGCGGCGATCGCGCGTTCGACGGCCAGCGCGAGCACGGCGGGCGAGCCGTGGCAAGAGATCTCGACCACGTCCTCGGCAGTGTAGCTGCGCGGCGCCTGGAAGCGGGTGACGACCACGCGGTCAACGTGGCGGCCTTCGTCGTCGACGAGGATGGCGAGATCGGCCCGGCGCGGCGTCCAGGGATCGGGCGTGTGGTCGAGCAGGGCGGCGGCGATGCGCGCGGATTCCGAACCGCTGATGCGCACCACGCCAATCCCCCCGCGTCCGGGCGGTGTGGAGATGGCGACGATGGTGTCATCATCGCGGGCGGCTGCGGTCAGCATGAACCTTCGATGATACGCGGGTCCGGTCGGGAGAGAAGGTTCCCGGCGGGGAGAGTTATCGCGAGAAGGCGGCCTGGAGCTTCTTGTCGAGCTGCTGTTGGACATCGGGGAGACGGCCGGGCTGATGGAGCAGTTCGCGCAACCCGTAGTCTTGCAGATCTTGTTGCAGGATCTGCGCCGCCGCCAGGGCCAAAGCGTACGCCACGGCCGCCTCGCGGTCTCCCAGGCGCGCCCAGCCGCCGCCCAACTGCGCCAGCGTCGGCAGTCGGCCGGCCTGTTGCAGAGCGGTCAGCGCCTGTCGCTCCTCGGGTTCGAGCCGGCGGCCCGACATCTGTTGCGCCAGCCCCTCGTGCAGCCACGCCGGCCAGCTTCCTTTGCGCGCCAGACAGGCATGGACGAATTCATGCGCAAATGTGCTGCGGACGTACTCGTCGATTTGCCCCGAAGGCGGCACGGCGATGTGGATGCGGCCGTCGTAGCGTCCGCCGCTCCACTCGGCGGCCCCTGTGGCGCGGCGGTAGTTGTCTCGAGTCTGCACGATGACGACCATACGGTCGTTGAGCGGGCACTGCAGACGCCGGCTGATGCGCAGAATCTCGCTGTCAAAGCTCTTCGCCAGCGAACGCGCGGCTTCCTGCGGCAGCGCCTCGCCTTCGTAGCGCATCACGAAGCGAGAACCGTAGGTCGCCTCATCGCTCTGGTTCGAGCTCTCTTCCACTTCGATCGTCCTGTGGAGCTTTTCAAATGAAGGGTTGTACTCAAGCGCTAGCGACTGCTGCAGATACTGCCGGGCCTGGGGCATGCGGTCCTGCTGGAAGGCGGCCACGCCGGCCAGCCCCAGCAGGGCCGGGTCATCCGACGCCTGGCTCGCCATCACCGGCTGCAGCGCCGCCCAGGCGTCGGCGGGACGCGTCATCTGCAGGTAGGCCTGGGCGCGCAGCACGGCGGCGTTGCGGTTCTGCGCCGGCAGCGCGGCCAGCAGCCTGGGTGCGTCCTGCGGGCGGGCCTGTTCGAGCGCTTGCACGGCGGCTTGGAGGGCGGCCTGCTGATCGCCGTTCACCGGCTGCGCTTCGGGCTCCGGCGTCTCTCCGGGGGGCAGGATCCGGATGGACCGCGCGGCGCCGGCGGCAAGCTGGTTCACCGACGAGTCGCGCCGCGCCTGCTCAAACTCGTCGAGCCCGCTCAACGCCCCTTTCTCGACATAGCCGGCCATCGGCCGCCCCTCGACCTCGGCGGCCACGGAGTAGCAGCGGTTCGAGGCGCCGGCGATGACGAAGCGCAGCCGCACGCGTTGGCCTTCGGGCAGTTTGGCGATCGCGCTCGAGGCGTCGCCGCATTCAGCCAGCAGCGGCGTCTCATCGGCGGCGACGGCCAACTCGCCGGAGAACAGCGGCGCCACCAACAAGGCCGCCGCCAAAGCCGCCAGACACAGGAATTGCAGAATTTTCGTCACGCTAGCGCTCGCCTCCGTTTTGCAATCCAAACATAAGGCCTTGGGACGCTCATCGTCCCTCGGGTAAATTCCTGATAGTGGCCTGGTGGTTTGGTTCGGGCGCGGCAATTGGGCTAGACTCGACGGCTATGCAGCCAGACAGCTCCACGGCGAGAACTCTTTCGATTGACATTGGCGGCTCGGGCCTGAAGTGCCTGGTGCTCGATCCCGCCGGCGAGCCGATTACCGAGCGTTTGCGGCACTCCACCCCCGACAACCCGACCCCGAGCGCGGTGATGGCGGAACTGCTGGAAATGGCGCGTCAGCAGGGCGAGTTCGACCGGATTTCGGTGGGCTTTCCGGGGGTGGTCGTCGAGGGCGAGATCCGGACGGCGGTGAATCTGACTCCGGACTGGGTGGGCTTCAATCTGGCCGATGCGCTGACCGAAGCCCTGGGCAAACCGACCCGCGTGGCCAACGACGCCGACGTGCAGGGCCTGGGCGTGATCGAGGGCCACGGCGTGGAACTGGTGCTGACGCTGGGCACCGGCATCGGCTCTGCGCTGTTCACCGATGGTCACCTGGTGCCGAACCTGGAGCTGGGCCATCACCCATTCCAGAAGCGCAAGAGCTACGAGGAGCGGCTGGGCGACGAAGCGTACGAAAAGAAGGGCCGCGAGCGCTGGAACAAGCGGCTGGGGGAGGCGATCGAGGTCCTGGGCTACATCTTCAACTACCGCATGCTCTACCTGGGCGGCGGCAACGCCAAGAAGATCGATTTCGAACTGCCCGGCAACGTCCGGCGCGTCGCCAACATCCACGGCATTCTGGGCGGCATCGCCCTGTGGCGCCAGTGAGCGGCCGCTGGAATTGGCTGGCGCCGCCGCGGCCGGTCTTCTACAACCCGGCTCATCGTCGCGACGACATCCCGTGGGGCCGCCGGAACCTCTACATCGGCGGCTTTGGCAACAAGATCGACGGCTCGATCAACGTCGACCTGTTTCCGGCGCCCGGCGTGGACGTGGTGTGCGACGCGGAGCGGCTGCCGTTTCGCGACGAAGTGTTTGATCGCGTGGACTGCGATGCGGTGATCGAGCACACGCCGCGTCCCCGGCGGCTGGCAGCGGAGATCGTGCGCTGCCTCAAGCCCGGCGGAGGCTGCCACCTGGCCGCGCCGTTTTGCCACCCGTTCCACGAATATCCCAAGGATTACTACCGCTTTACGCTCGACGGGTTGCAGGAGTTGGTCAAGCCGCTCGAGGTGGTCTCGACGGGTTGGATGACCGGGCCCACGTCGACGATGCTGATCTTCTTCATCGAGTACGTGAAGCTGTGGCTGCCGGCGCGCTGGATGCGGCAGGGAGCCTGGGTGGTCTTGGGCTGGATCTTGAGTCCATTGCGTTACCTGGACTACTTCCTGCTGCAATCGCCCCGGGCAGCCCAACTCGGCAACCACGGGTACATCATGGCGCGGAAACCCATGTAGCGCGCGCCTCCAGGCGAGCGGCGTAGGCCGTCCCGGCCTACGTTCCGGAAGGGTCGTCGGGACCAACCGCCGCAACGACCAGCCTAAGCCGGGAACGCCTCTTTCACCGCCGGCATGTTGTCCACGAAGCCGCAGTTCGTACGCCGCAGCTCCGTGATCGCCGCCTCGCGCAAGCGCCGCAGCGTCGCCTGGTGCTCCGCTTTCACGGCCAGGTTGTCGAGCTCCTCGGGATCAGCGTCCAGGTCGTAGAGCTCCTCCAGATCGGGAATCAGAGGGCGAATGTACTTCAGCGGCCCCTCGCGCAGCATCACATACCAGGGCACGTCGACGTGCCACACGCCCTCGCCGCGCACGTAGGCGTCCGGCTTCTCTCCGCGCGGAATCACGTCGGTGTCGGAGCCGAAACGATGCTCGGTGGCCGCCAGCAGCATCGGGTGCGGCCAGTCGGCTTCGGGGTTTTCGAGCAGCGGCGTCAGGTCGCGGCCGTGCATCTCCCACGGCAACTCCGTCCCGGTGAACGATAGGATCGTCGCCGGAATGTCCACGCCGCCCGCGGGCGTCTCGCAGACCTTGCCCTCGGGGATGCGGCCCGGCATCGAGACGATCAGCGGACAGCGGATGTTGGCGTCGTAGGGGGCGACCTTCGTGGCCCGGAAGCCGTGCTGGCCCCAGGCCAGGCCTTGGTCGGAGCTGAAGATGACCAGCGTGTTCTCGAGTTGGCCGGTCTCCTCGAGCGTCTCGATGAGGCGGCCCACAGCCTCGTCGAGCGCCAGCACGCCCTGGTGGTACTGCCGTACGGCCTCAATCAGCGTGCGCTTGCCCGCCATCGGTTGACCGTTGGGCCCCTTCTTCCACTGGTTGACGTTCTGCGCCCATTCCGGCTTGCCGGGCCGGGGCGGATAGATGTCCTTCGGCGTGTCGAAGTCGATGCCCGCCAACTCGTCCATGTGGCGGTCGGCGGGCGTGAACGGGCCGTGGACGGCGCCGTAGCAGAGCCACAGGTACCAGGGCTTGTCGGCGTCGCGCCCTTCGCCGCGCAGGAACTCCTGCGCCCACTCGGTGTACTGGTCGGTCGAGTAGCGCTCGAGCGTCTTCGTCTCGCCGCCGTGGTAGGTGATCGGCTGGTTGTAGTAGTAGTTGCCTGAGCTTTCCGGGTATTTCGGGCGATTCCAGACGATCTGGTAGTCCCAGTCGCGGCCGTAGCCGGTGTCGGTACCGGTGTGCCACTTGCCGATGTGGGCCGTGAAATAGCCGTCGGCGCGCAGGGCCTTGGGCCAGAAGGGACATTTTTCCGGGTCGTAGGAGCTGCCGGGATACTCGCCGATGTCGCGCATCGATTCGATGCCGTACTGGTGGTGGCCGGTCAGCAGCGTCGCCCTCGCAGGCATGCACCAGGGGCCGGTGTAGCAGGAGGCGAAGCGCACGCCCCTCGAAGCCAGCCGATCGATGTTCGGCGTCCGCACCCAAGGGTAGGCGGCTTCATAGCACCCTACGGTGCGGTGCGACTGGTCGTCGGTGAGGATGAACAGGATGTTCGGCCGGCCGGACTTGTCCGCGGCTCGCGCCCGGCGGACGCCGAGCGCTCCCAGGGCGCCCGCGCCCAAGGTCTTCAGGAGATCTCTACGGTTCTGGTTCTCAGTCATGCGATTCTTGGGGGCTTGGGTTCACTCGCCGCGTACGGCCAGCAGCCGTCGGTCGGGGTCGATGGTCACTTTTTGCGCCTTGGCCGGCAAGACCATCTCGAACTCGGTCTCGGGGCCGTCGGTCCACACCGTGAGCCGCTCGGTCTTGCCGTCGGCCATGACCGCTTCGAGTTCCACCGGCGTCAGGAACGCCTCGTCCACGTCCTCCATCTCGAGCGTCCCGCTCAAGACGATCCGGCCGCTCTGGGACTCCTGCTCGAAGCTCGCCTTCAACCGCGGCACGCCGACGTCATAGATCCACTGGTCGAAGAAATCGCGCAGCTCCGGGTCGGGCGCTCCCTGGGGCGCGAAAGCGGCCGCCTCGGTACGGAAGGCCTCGGTGGTGATCTCTCGCAGCCGATAGTCGCGCACGAGCTTCGCCAGCAGCTCAAAAAAGGCTTTGTCGCCCAGCCTTGCGCGCAGCATGTGCAGCGTCCAGGCGCTCTTCTCGTAGGTGATCACGCGGTAGGCGCCGGGAAAGCGGTCGTTGCGCAGCCTTTCGCCCAGGGTGACCGGGCCGGCGCTCTCCAGCGTCAGCCCCTCGTCGTTCTTGCTCAGCAGACGTTGGCGAAACTGCTCCAGCATGCGCTGGAACGACTCCGGCCCTTGCCGCCGTTCGAGGTTCAGCATCGAAGAGTAGGTCGCCAGCCCTTCCATGAGCCAGTTGTCGGCGGACGATACCACGGTGACGCTGTTGCCCCACCACTGGTGTGACAGCTCATGCGCCCGCAGCATCTCGGCGTAGAACTGCTGGTCTTCGGGTGGGAGGTCCTTCAGCGGCGCATCGCCGACGGCGAAATAGCTCAGCGTCGCGGCGTAAACAAGGCCTGGAAAGCCCTGGCCGAAGCCGGTGGGGATGGGCGAGACGACCACGCGCGGAGTCACCGGCTTGCCGAACAGCTTCAGGAAATAAGCGAACGCTTCGGCGTCTTCGTCGGCGATCTGCTCGATCCGCGCGGCCGGGTTTGGCGGCGGCTTCTCGGCAGGCGTCACCATGGTGGTGTCGATGGCGCCGGCGCGGTTGCGGCGGCCCACCATCGGCGCAGGGGTGATGACCGGCAGGGGCGTGGGCGGCTTCAGCCGCGATTCGGCGCGGCGGTTGGCGCGGATCTCCACCCTGTAGCCGTCCACCTCGCGCGAAGCGGCGGCGTAGTCGCCGATGTTGAAGCCGGCCAGCCGGATCGGCGCGGGGCTGCGGAAGCGGACCTCGCGCACGCCGTCGGACACGGCCTCGCTGACGAGTTCCCCCGTTGCCACCAGGTCGAACTCGGCCGGGTGGCGAAAGGTCATCTCGTACTCGGCGAACGCCTGCTCGCCGCGCGGATACCAGTCGCCGCGGTTCATCACCAGAAAAACGCTCTCGCCGGCGTGCGCCACGGCCTGGCCGGAGTACTCGAAACGCAGCCGCGGGCGGTCCGTTGGAGCGGGCGCGGCGTCGAGCGCCAGCAGCACCACGTTGTTCTGGCGGCGGGAAGCGCCTTCGGCCGGGGATTGTTCCAGCTGCACGTAGTCGGCGGGCCGGCCGTCGACGAGCAGACTCTCCAGACGCAGGTTCTGCGACAGCTCGAAAGCGAACGTGCGCCCTGTGTCTGCGGGCGGGACCAGATCCGCCTCGACGACCGCCTTCAATTCCAGGGTCGGACCGCTGAGTTCAGCTTCGATGCGGTAGTTCTCGAGTGAGCCGTTGAGCTCCTTCCTGCGCGCCGGATCCTGCCGGACGGTGCGGCTCTCGAACTGCGCCCAGACGTTGTAGAAACTGCGGCCTTCACGGCGCACGCTCTGGCCGATGGAGACTTGCTCGCGCAGATGCGGGTCGATGACGACGTCGAAGCGCCCGAGCCGGCCGCCGTTCACCGCGGCGGCGAAGACGCCCTGCTCGACGGGCCTGTCGCTGATCAGGTCGGCAAGCATGCGTAGCGAGACGCCGCTGAGAATGTTCTGCAGCACCGGCGTCCAGCGCGGGGCGACGGCGGCGCCGGATTCGGCGTCAAGCTTGTGGATGGGGCTGGACTCGATCTCGCGACGCAGAACCGCGGCGGTGTCGTCGGTAAACAGCATCAGCGCCGACCGAAAGCGCTCATCGAGTACCGCTTCCTTGGTGAACAGCGATACAGAGCGGCGTTCGCGGGCCGTGGGCGGGATGACGAGCAACTCGCCGAAGTCGCCCTGCTCGACGGCGATGAACAGCGCAGCCACGTCGCGGCCCTCAAAGGGCTTGGCGAAGATCAGCAGGCCGTCGGTGAAATAGAACTTGACGTCTTCACGCTCGAGGAACAGGTCGCGTACGCGGTAGCACTGCGCCGGGTCGAGTTCGGTGGCGAGGAACCGGTCGAGGGCTTGGCGAGCGGTGGAGGGCGCCTGCGCACGCACTGCGCCCAGTACGGCGAGGCCGAACAGCAAGGCGACGCCGAAACTTCGGAAACGACCCATTCAGGGCTTCATTCTAGCGGTTGCGGCGGCTGGCTCCGAATGTGGCGCAGGCGGCCCGGCGCGCCTGGTCGTCGATGACCCGGTTCGCGGCTTCCGCGGACGAGCAGGAATGCTCGTCCCACCAGGAATCAGGTGAGCTACGGGTTCGGCTGGACGCCGATGGCGCCTTCGAGCGATTCCAGGTAGCTGTTGACGCTGACTCGCCCCAACTCCCTGCGCGCCAGGTCCAGCCGCTCGGCCGCGCCGATGCCGCTGGGGTCGCCTTCAGCCGCCGCGTAGGCTTCGAGCGCCTCCACGTGCCGACGCCACAGGGCGATGTCCTTCTGCTGCTTCAGCGTCAACCGCTCCTTGTACCAATCGCTCGCCAGAACGGTCTCGCGGCTGAACATCGTACGCACTTCCGGATCCTTCTCGGTCTTGCCGTTCCACGATCCCTCGGCCATGATCGTCGCCAGCGCCTGCAGCGGCGGGCACAGCGCCTCGACCGTGCCGTCCAGAAAATACTGCTTCGCGACGGTGTTGTGGGCGTTGGCAATGTATTCCACGCCCTCGGCAAACGCGGTGCGGTCTTGCGTCTCAGGCTTGAGGATCGCTTCGTCAAACACCTTGTCGGGGTTGTCGAACACGCGGCCGAAGAACCGCCGCACGAAGCGGTAATTGATGCGCCAGCCCAGCCGCGACGCCGGAATCGAGCGGCCTTCGAACTCGAAATCCTCCACCGGCTCGAGCAGTCCCTCGCGCATCAGAAAGTCCGGTTCGCGCTCGTGCGGCTCCAGCCGGCACCAGATCTCGGGAATCAGCAGGCTCACGTCGTGCCCCACGGCCACGTTCGGGCCGATGTGACCGGCGGCGGTGGAAAAGCCCGCCAACCCGGTGAGCACGTACGACAGCAGCGCCGCGTTCAAATCGGCGGCGAAACGCAGATTGTTGAACGGCCCCTTCGTCAGCGCGCCTTCCGACCCAAAGCCCGTGGTCGACGGGCTCTTGCCGGTCAGCGAGGCGATGAAGTCCATGAACAGCTCCGGGGCCTCCTGGTAATGGATTGGCCCGTAGACCGCCAACTGCTTGATGCCCTGCTGGGGGTCGGGCGGATTGTTGCGGCGGCCAAAGAGCACCGCGCTGACCGGCACGTTCAGCGGCCGACCCTCGGGAATGCCGCGGTGCAGGCGCATGCCCATCTCGGCGACATACTTGTCGAGCGGGCGCACCATGTCCGGCCGGCTCTGCAGGTAGCGGGGGTTCTTGGTGGGTTTACCGTCGACGATGCGCGGCAGGGCGGAGCAGACGGTGTAGGGCGTCTCGTTCGCCACCGCGTCGCGCAGCAGCTTCTGCATCGGCGGCGTGAAGGCGTCCAGGTCGATGGCGCGCTCAGTCAGACCGCGCACGCGCTCCAGCGGCAGCGGCTCGAAGTTCGAGACGAAGTTGTTCCTCTCCGCCAGATCCGCCTCGGCTTGCTTGTCCAGGCCGCGGTGGACGGCGTCGTCGGGCCGCTGGAACAGGCGGTACTCGCAGTTCTGGGCAAACTTGTAGCTGCGCGTGGAATCGACGCCGAAGCCCTGGCCGAGCAGCCGTCCCGGGACCACCACGCTGGCGGTGATGTCATCTTCGGTCTGCACCTTGGCCGCGGCGGCGAAATCCTGGCGCACCTTGTAGGTCCTCCAGGTCTGCTGGCCCAGCAGTCCGACGCGCAGGTAGGTGCCCACCAGCGTGCGCTCCTGGAACTTGAGTTCGTGGCCCGCCGAACCGTTGATGATGTCGACCGAGAAGTACTGCCGCCAGTCATCGCCCCACTCCGGCGAATAGAAACGTTTGATCGCAAACGCCAGCGCGTAGACATGGCTGGGGATCGAGCGCAGCCAGGCGTTGAACTCGTCGTTGTACTCGCTCGAGGGCGTCAGCAGCTTGATCAGGCTGCCCAGCGAGCGCGCGTCGCCCAACACCGGCCGGCTCTTGCGGTCTTTGTAGACGGCGACCTCTTGCGAGCCCTCGCGCCAGCGCGTGGCATAGTCCTTGTTGAAGATCTCCTCGACCAGGTTGAGATCGCTTTCGATGTCGTTGACGAAGATCGGGCCGTAGAGCATGTAATCCCGCAGGGATTTCGAGATTTCGCTCTTGCCGCCGCCGCTGACCGTGCAGGGCTTGTGGCAGAACACGCCTTCGGCGACGGTCCCGATCAGCCGCCAGCTCGGCGCCGCCGGATGCTTCTCCATGCGCAGCTTGTAGCCGGACGGCGCGATGTAGACCTGGCCGGGCAGCAGCGGGATCGAGTGCTTCTCGCCCGACGGCGTCTCCCACGCGATGGTCTGGTCGCGCAGCGACGCTTTGGCCACCGCCGGCACGTAGATGACCTGCGGGTGCTTTCTGTCGACGCCGTAGCCCTCGGGCTTGCGCTCGATGAGGTTGGGATAGTCGCGGGCGATCTGCTCGAAGGTGCGGCCGTTGTGCCGCAGTGCGTTGACGTGGAACTCGTCGCCGACGTTGTAGCTGGCGAAGGCAAGCGCGCCGCCGGAGTGTTCTTCTTCGGCGTTGCCATAGAGATTGGCGGCGTAGCTGAGCTGCGTTTTCACCTCCTTTTTGCAGTAGCCGAAATAGTTGTCGGTGATGAGGGTGACCACCACCCCGGCTTCAGTGCGGCAGGTGATCTTGCAGGCGCCGCCGTCGTTGTAGAACTCGCCCTCATCCTTCCAGCACATGCCGTCGCGGCGCTGGCGCTCGTCGGCGTCTCCCCAGCGCGGGAGACCGAGCTCCTTCTTGGTGAGGCGGGTCAGATGCGGAGCGAGAATCACGCAGCCGGTGTGGCCGGTCCAGTGCTCGGGGTCCAGCGCGGCGTCGTTCTCGGGCAGCGTGGGGTCGCCGGCGTTGCCGAAGATGGATTCCACGAAATCCAGGTTCGCCACCAGCGAGCCGGGCGCAAAAAAGCGCACTTCCATCGTCTTCTCCGGGGTGAATCCGGGGACCTCGGGGCAGACGATCGGCCGCAACAGCAGCGAGACGAAGCAGTGCGCCTGCTCCTCACGCTGACTCGTGAACGGCAGTTGCAGCAGCTCCTTCGGCGGGTTCACGGCGTGCCGCAGCATGGCTGCGAAGGTCTTGCGAGGGACGATTTTCTTGTCGTAGGCGACCGGGAGGCCCTCGTCGACCACATGGAACGTGCCTTTGGTGGTGCGGCGGTCGGCGGCCGGGTTGTGCAGCACGCCATTGGCCACTCGGTAGGAGTCGATCAGTTCCGATGAGAAGCGGTGATCGTCGGCCGGCAGAGCCAACTCGCGCGCCATGCCGTGGCGGTCGAGCTTGATGGAGATGTCAGGCATGCGCAGCGGCTCCGGGCCGGCGACGTCGCCCAGATGATCCGCCAAGAACGCCTCGATGCGCCGGTCCACCGGGCAGCGGTGCGACTTGAGCAGCCGGTTCATCTGCTCGTAGCTGTCGAGCAGCCCGGAGGCGAGCTCGGCAAACTCGCTGTCTCGTTCATCGACAGCGGCGGGCATACCGTGGGCCAACAACGTCAGATTGATGTAGCGCAACAGCCGCCGGCGGCTGCGATCGGCTTCTTCAGGAGACTCGGCGGGCGCAAACCCGAGGGAACGTTTGAAATCCATGAAAATGTCCAGAGAAAACCAGGCCGCTTCAGCTGCTCGACGAGGAGGAGCTTGCTTGCAAAAGGCCCGCCCGACAGGGGCCGGCGGCGCGGAGTCGTCACCCGCGATTGTCCCGAAGAGCTTCGACCGATGCAAGCCGTTTCATGGCCCCTCATGAACATCGGCTGCGACATAAGCGATCCTAAGGAACGAGTGGTCGGCCTGCTGCGCATTGTCGGTTTCGTGTTGGCGACGGGAGCGCTTGCCGTCGCGCAGCTATGCCCACAGTGGAGCGAAGGTCGCGTCATCGGACAACTCGACGAGCGCATGCTCTTCGAAGCCTCCGGCTTGGCCGCCTCCCACGATTATCCTCCGCGTCTGTATCACATCAATGACAGCGGCAACCCGAGCGGCTTCGTGATCAGCGACGGCGCCGGCGACCACGAGCAGTTCGTGATGATCGAATGGCCGGAGTTGGTCGATCCCGAAGACCTCGCGGTGGGACCCTGTGGCGACGAAGGGGCGGGGCATTGCCTGTTCGTCGGCGACATCGGCGACAACGGCAGCCGCCGGCCGGAAGTCTCGGTCCTCGTCATCCGCGAGCGCGAAGAGTTCGACTCGCCCGTGCGTCCGGATCGCCGCCTGCGGCTGCGCTACCCCGACGGCGCTCATGACGCTGAGTCGCTGGCGGCGGATCCGCGCTCGGGCGACCTCTACATCCTCGTGAAGGAGTTCGCGCTTTTCCCCAGCATGGGGCGCCCGGCGAAGCTGTTCCGGCTGCCCGCCGCGAAGTGGCGCGACGCCGGATCGGACGAGGTTCTCCTGCTCGAACCCTACGGCGAGTTCGACCTGCCGGCGATGGCGACCCAGCGCAAGGCGCGCCTGAGCCACATGGCCACCTCCATGGACATCAGCCCGGACGGAAAGCGCCTGTTGGTGCTTAGCTACGACCACGCCTGGGAAATCAACTGGGACCTCTCCGAAGGCCCTCCTCCCGGGATCGATGCGCTCGATTACCAGTTCATTCCGCTCACCCTGGTGTTGGGCAAGGAGACGATCACGTGGCTGCCCGATGGCGTCAGTTTCATCCACGGCAAGGAGTTCAAGCCCGACAAGAAACCCTCGGTGCTGGTCCGCTTCGATTGCCTCGAAGCAACAGAACCGAGCCCATGAGCCGGCCCGCGGGCTGACGCGCGCCTTTCTGCAATTGGTTTCAACCGCTCGGCCTCCGCTTGCCAACTGACCTAAACTATGGGGTAATGTTGCTCGGCGGGAATCGAGTGTATACACTCCGCATGCTGCTTCTTGTCTTGGCTCTTGCGCCCGGCCTGAGCGCAAGCGACGAGCTGTTCGAAAAGAAGATCCGGCCGCTGTTCGCTGCCAAGTGCCAGGTCTGTCATGGCGCCGAGCAGCAAATGGGCGACCTCGATCTTTCCACGCCTGAGGCTTTTTCGAAAGGCGGGGGCCGCGGCGCGTTGATCGACGCCTCGAAGCCCGGCCAGAGCCTGCTGGTGAAGGCCCTCGAATACGACGGTGCGCTCAAGATGCCGCCGATGGGCAAGCTGGCCTCCGAGGAGATTGCCGCCGTCAAGCAGTGGGCCGAAGCCGGGGCCGCTTGGCCTGCTCAGAAGTCCGCCGACTCGGACAAGAAGCACTGGTCGTTCGAGCCCGTCGATCGCAGCCTCGCCAACGGCGGCAGCGTCGACTCCTTCGTCCAGGCCAAACTCGACGAAGCCGGCGTGAAGCCCTCCGGCCCGGCCGACCGCGTCACGCTGCTGCGCCGGGCGACCTTCGATCTGACCGGCCTACCGCCCACGCCCGACGAGATCGAAGCCTTTCTGGCCGACGACCGCCCCGACGCCTTCGCCCGCGTGGTCGACCGCCTGCTCGCGTCGCCCCGCTACGGCGAACGTTGGGGACGCCACTGGCTCGACGTCGCGCGCTACGCCGACTCCACCGGCGCCGACGAAGACCACCGCTACCCCCATGCCTGGCGCTATCGCGACTACGTCATCCGCGCCTTCAACGGCGACAAGCCCTATGACCAGTTCGTGCGCGAGCAGATCGCCGGCGACCTGCTGCCGTCCGACGACTTCAACGCCGAGGGCGTGGTCGCCACCGGGTTCCTCGCGCTCGGACCCAAGCTGATCGCCGAGATCGACAAGCCCAAAATGTTCTACGACGCCGTTGACGAGCAGATCGAGGTGACCTCGAAGGCGTTCTTGGGCCTGACGCTCGCCTGCGCGCGCTGCCACGACCACAAGTTCGACCCGCTCTCCACGAAGGACTACTACGCGATGGCGTCGATCTTCGCTAGCACCAAAAACTGGGCCAAGGTCGAGGGTTCGCCGGTGGTTTCCACCCTTTATGAGCGTCCGCTCGCGCCACCGGACGAAGAGAAGGCCTACGAGGCCGCCCAGAAAGCCATCGAAGACAAGAAAGGCGAGATCGCTGAAGTCGTTGGCAAGGCCGGACGCCGTTACCGTGACGCCCGCATGCACCGTGTGGCCGAGTCCATGCTGGCCGCCTATGACGTCTACGAAGGCGGTTTCGATGTGGAGCAGGTGGCGATGCTGCACGGCCTGGAGGCCGACGTTCTCGAGCGCTGGGTGAAGTACCTGACGCCGACCAAGGAGCGCCGTCCGCAGCTCGAACCCTGGTACGCCGCGACCACTCCGCAGCAGCGCGTCGAGACCGCCACGCAGTACCAGTCCAACTACATCGCCACCGCCCGCGAGCGCGACCGCCTGCTCGCCGACTGGGAAGCCGAAACCGAAAAGGCGAAGGCCGCCGGCGAAGAGCCTCCGAACAAGCCAAAATTCTTTGCCGGCGACGACCGCTACTTCGCCGAAGTCAGCTCCGGCCCCTACGGCCTACCCAAGGAAGACCGCGAAAAGCACCTGACCGACGAGACCCGCGAGACGCTGGCCCGCCTGGAGGCCGAGCAGAAGCAGCTCGAGGAAGCCGCGCCGTCTCCGCCGCTCGCCAACGCCGTCAACGAGGGCGATCCCGTCGAACAGCATGTCTTCCTGCGCGGCGACCCCCGCCAGCATGGCGATCTGGTCCCCAAGCGCTTCCCCGTCGTGCTCGCCGGCGAAGACCAGCAGCCCATCACCAGCGGCAGCGGCCGTCTGGAACTGGCCCACTGGATCGCCTCCGAAAACAACCCGCTCACCGCCCGGGTGATGGTCAACCGCATCTGGCTCGGCCACTTCGGCCAGGCGATCGTGCCCACGCCCAACAACTTCGGCCGCATCGGTGAGGCGCCCACGCACCCGGAACTGCTCGATTACCTGTCGGCGGAGTTCATGCGTTCCGGCTGGTCCGTCAAGCACATGCACCGCCTGATCATGCTGTCGGACGCCTACCGCATGAGCTCCTCGGCCAATGACGCACAACTGGAAAAAGACCCCGACAATCGCCTGCTGTCGCGCTTCCCGTCGCGCCGGTTGACCGTGGAGGAGATTCGCGACGGGCTGCTCACGCTCGACGGCTCGCTCGACACCGAAATGTTCGGCGCGCTGATGGTGGGCGAGGGCACCGACAAGGAGTTCAGCGACGCGCGCAAGAGCCTGCACCCGGACCAGACGCAGCGCCGCACGGTCTATCTGCCGCTGCGCCGCTCGAACCTGCCTACGCTGTTCAGCCTGTTCGACTTCGGCGACGCGGTCACCAGCAACCCGCAGCGCAGCTCCACCAACGTGGCGCCGCAGGCGCTCTATATGATGAACAGCGAGTTCATCGACGAGCGGGCCGGCGCGCTGGCGAAGATGCTGCTGGGCGATGACGCGCTCGACGAGAAAGGCCGTCTGGCGCGCGTTCATCTGCTGGTGCTGAGCCGTCCCGCCGAGGACGACTGGCTCGCGCTCGCGTCCGATTATCTGGCCGGCTACCCGGACCCGTCGCCCGAAAACGCCTGGACCAGCTTGTGCCGCACCCTGATCGCATCCAATGACTTCCTCTATGTTCAGTAGCAGCCATCCTTCCCGCCGTCAGGTCCTGCGCGGCGCGGCCACCGGCTTCGGCATGCTCGGCCTGGCCTCGCTGCTGGAGGGCTCGCAGGGCGACGCCCCGCTGGCCCCCAAGAAACCGCATTTCGAGCCGCGGGCCAAGCGCGTAATCTTCCTGTTCATGCACGGCGGCCCGTCGCACCTGGACACCTTCGACCCCAAGCCACGCCTGATCACCGACCACGGCAAGCCGCTGCCGTTTGACCGGCCGCTGACCTTCGCCGAGGGGCAGATGGGCGGCCTGCTGCGCTCGCCGTGGGAGTTCAAGCCGCGCGGCCAGTGCGGGCTGCCGGTGTCGGAGCTGTTTCCGCACGTGGCGACGCAGATTGACAAGCTGTGCGTCATCCGCTCGATGGTGGGAGACAGCGTGGCGCACGGCGGCGCGGTGCTGCAGCTCAACACCGGGTCGAACACGTTTACGCGGCCGTCGGCGGGCTCCTGGGTGGTGTACGGGCTCGGCACGGAAAACCAGAACCTGCCGGCGTTCATCACGCTCAAGCCGGGGCTGTCGCACGGCGGGGCGAAGAATTGGAGTTCGGCATTCCTGCCGGGCGTCTATCAGGGGACTCCGGTCGGGCACGGCGGCGTCAGCATCGACGAGCTGATGCAGAATCCGATCGAGCACCTGCACAACACGAAACTCTCGTCGGAGCAGCAGCGCTACGAGCTCGACATGATTCAAAAGATGAATCGCGCGTCGGTCGAGCGGCGGCAGCACAATCCGGACCTCGAAGCGCGTATTGAAGCCTTCGAGCTGGCGTTCCGCATGCAGACCGAGGCGCCCGAGGCGTTCGACATCTCGAAGGAGACCGAGGCGACGAAGAAGCTCTACGGCCTGGACGAAGACATCACGCGCGATTTTGGCTGGCAGTGCCTGATGGCGCGGCGGCTGGCCCAGCGCGACGTGCGCTTCATCCAGATCAACCACGAGTACGGCCCCGGCAATGAAGTCGGCTGGGACGCTCACACGGAGCTGATCCGGCTGCACACGCGCACCGCGGCGATGGTCGACAAGCCGATCGCGGGCCTGCTGGCGGATCTCGAGTCGCACGGCCTGCTCGAAGACACGCTGGTGGTGTGGGGCGGGGAATTCGGCCGCACCCCGGTCACCCAAGGCGGCGACGGCCGCGACCACAACCCCTACGGCTACACCATGTGGATGGCCGGCGGCGGCGTGAAGGGCGGCATCGCCTACGGGGCCACCGACGAGTTCGGCTACTACTCGGTGGAGAACCGCATGCATATCCACGACCTCCACGCGACGATCCTGCACGCGCTGGGCATGGACCACGAGCGGCTGACGTATTTCAGCTCGGGGCGAAATTTCCGGCTGACGGACGTGGCGGGGAACGTGGCCCACGAGATTTTCGCGTAAGCGAGCCTGTCCCTCGAAACCGCTGCTGGCGTCCTGCGCCTCCTAGCCCCTGCCGGACTATGGGACCGTGTCCCCGCATGTCCACGAACATGAATCGCCTACAGGCGGCGCTGCAACGGGCGGCTGTTGCGACCATGTCTCCCACAGCGGCGGGTCCAGGGGCGGGCCCTTGGTCGTACTTGCTGAGGTGGTCGTAGAGGACCGGTTCGGATGGGCGTGGGGCTTCGTAGTCGCGGCGGGTGAAGGCGTTGGCGGGGTTTTCCGGAACCCGCGAGCTAAAGCTCGGCGGCTCAGATGCGGTTTGTTGGGATGGGTCCGGTTGTGTGGATTTGTTGGGTTGTGTGGCTGCCTCGGGGGCGGACTGGTCCTTGCGGTTGGGGCAGTAGCGGTCGTGGATGATCTTTTCGAGCAGGTCAGGCGCCTGGTCGGCGAGGACTTGCAGCCGGATGTTCGACAGGGCGAAGGCGTTGCGGCGGGCCTCATTGAGGGCGAGGCGGAAGGGGCGCTGCTTGAACCAGCGGTAAATGGTGCGCTCACTGACCTCGGATCGTTCCGCAGCCTGCGCAATGGTGCGGCATTCCAGCAGGTTTTCGATGGTTTTCTGCTGGGCCCGCGTGAGGAAAGTGTCTGGCATTGTTGGCTTTCCTGGGGGTGTGGCAGAGGATGTCAGGAAATTTCGAATTTTTCCTGACATCGTGCGGGGGAGGGCCCCACTTCCAGGATAGGAGCGGGGTGTATGGGCGGAGAGGGTGATTGGTGTGTAAGCGGTTCGTGTTGTATGGGTTAGGAATTCTTGAAAATCAGGATGCCTTGGTGGCGCACGCTCTCAGCGTGCCGCATCGGCCCCCAGGCCGATGCAACCCCCGACTCCCGTCGGGGGCTCGGATCGCTCTCGGTTCAACCGAAACCGAGCCCGGGACGGAAGTCCCGGGTCCAGCTAGCGGAGGTGGAGGCGGAGGATGTGGAGGTTGCCTTCCTGGTCTCCGGCGATGATGCGATGGCCGTCAGGAGTGAAGGCCACCGCGTAGGCTGCATGGTCTGCGGTGAACGCGCAGCGTTCGCCGCAGTCGAGGTCCCAGACCCTAAGTGTATGATCCCTAGAGGCGGAGACGAAGCGTTGCCGCGCGCTCGGGCAAGCAGCAACGCCAAGAACCCAATGAGCATGGCCCTTGAAGGTGCAGAGTTCATCACCACTCTCGATATCCCACACCTTGAGCGTATTGTCCCGGGAGGCAGAGATCACCCGCTGGCCGTCGCCGAGCACGGCTACGGCGTTCACGAAATCTGTGTGACCTTCGAGGGTGTGTATCACACGGCCGCTGTCAAGGTCCCAGATTTTGAGTGTCCTATCCCAAGATGCTGAGACGGCGCGCTCGCCGTCCGCCATCATAGCCACGCCGAGAATCCGAGCCGCATGACCTTGGAGGGTACGAAGCTCACGACCACTAGTCAAATCCCAGAGCTTGAGCGTGTTATCGAAACAGGCGGAAACCGCGCGCTGGCTGTTCACGGCAACGCCCACCGCACTCACCACACTTACATGGCCTTGTAGTGTTTGGATCTCGCGGCCGGAGTCGAGGTCCCAGACCTTCAGAGTGTTGTCAGCCGAGGCTGAGACCGCGTGCCGACTGTCCACGGTCACCGCAACAGAGTTAACGACATTGGAGTGACCTAGGAGCGTGAAGATCAAGTCGCCTGTACTGAGATCCCAGACCTTCAACGAGTAGTCCCGGGAGGCAGACACAGCTCGCTTCCCGTCTGGAGCGACAGCGACTGCAAGGACCCCGCCTGCATGGACTCTTGTGGTGGGGATCTCGTGACTGGAGTCGAGATCCCAGACCTTGAGCGTGTGGTCGGCGCAAGCGGACACCGCGCGCTGTTTACCGTACCGACTGATGCCGACGCCCAGGACCCCACCGGCATGCCCAGTGAGTGTTTGGGTCTCTCGGCCGGATCCAAGGTCCCAGACCTTGAGTGTACCGTCGGCAGAAGCGGAGACGGCTCGTTGGTCGTCCACATCGATGGCGATGGAAAGGACCCCACCCGTGTGGCCGTGGAGGGTCGAGATCTCGCGGCCGGAAGCGACATCCCAAACCTTCAGAATCCCGTCGGCAAAAGCGGAGACGGCTCGCTGGCCGTCCGTAGTCACGGCGACGGCCAGAGCCCGAACAGAGTGACCTTGCAGGGTGCGGGTTACCTGGCCGGTGTTCAGATCCCAAATCTTGAGAGTGTTGTCGGCAGAAGCGGAGATCGCCCGGCCGCCATCCGCGGTGACAGCGACGGCACTCACAGAGGCCGTATGGCCTTGCAGGCTGCCGACCTCGTGGCCGGCCTCAAGGTCCCAGATCTTGAGAGTTTGGTCGTGGGAGGCGGAGATCACACGCTGGCGGAGCAAGGCCACGGCGACTCCATGGACTGGTCCTGCATGGCCTTCGAGTGTGCGAATCTCGGCACCACTGGTAAGATCCCAGACCTTCAGGGTTGTGTCCCATGAAGCAGACACCGCTAGTCGGCCATCTCCGGTGACAGCGACGGCACTCACACCGGCCGTGTGGCCCATTAGTGTGCGGACCTCGTGGCCGGTCTCAAGGTCCCAGACCTTGAGCGTGTTACCCATAGAAGCGGAAACTGCGCGCTGACCGTCGACGGTTACAGCGACAGCGTTGACCACGTGGGAATGCCCTTTGAGTGTGCGGACCAAGGGACCACCGGGCAAGGTAAGGGCGGGACGAACGGGTTCAAGCCAGGGAGGATCTGCCACATCCTTGAGTCTGCTTTGTAGCGTGCAAAGCTTATCGTTGTCGAAGGATGCCAGCCTACCCAAGAGTTGGGAGGAGAGTTCCCGAGGATTACGATCGAGGGTGCCCGATGAGAGTCGGACAGCGCCCTGGAGCAGGCTATAGAAGTCCTGCTCCCGTAGAGGCTCGTAGTCGAGCGTGAGTTCGTGGGCGCTGGTGTGCCGGAGTTTGGATTGCATCCAGGCTGGGTCGAGGAGAAGGTCTGCCAGTTCGTCCCCGCGACCGGCAGCGACGAGGTGATGGGCGAGGTGCTGGTAGAAGTAGCCGTCGTTGGGGCCGGTGGGCCAGCCGTTGGGGCAGCGTTGGGAGTAGCCGCTGAGGAGTTGATTGTGGAGGGCGATTGCCGTGGGGTTGGCTGACCCGCCCCGTAAACGGGGGCGGCTCATTGTGAGGGCTTCCGGCTTCAACGTGCTTGCGATGTAGGCTTGGGGGATGTCGTGCAGGGTGAACAAGTCGTCGCGGCGGATGAGGAGTGAGGCTTCGACGAGGCTGTCGGCGCTGTCGGCGGCGTCGAGTTCGTCCTGGTCGTTCCAGAGGGCCTGTAGGGCGGAGAGCGGGAACTCCGTGTCGGCCTCAAAAACCGCCAAATCCAGGTAGCGCCGTCGCAGTGCATCCGGCAGCGCCTGGACGCTCAAGTCGACGGCGGCCAGGATCTTGTCGTCGAGCTTATCGAAGTCTCGGCTGCGCAGCCTCGCCAGGACCCGGTCTTCGGGCCTGCGCTTGAGCAGGCGGCCGATGATGGCCAGGGCCAGCGGCAACAAACCGCAACGCTCCGCGATCTCCCCGGCGTGCTCGGGACGCTTGCCGGCGTACTGCTGCAGCATCGCCAAAGCTTCCTCGGGCGGCAGCACGTCCAGCCAGTGCTCCGTTGCGCCGATGTCGGCGGCGACTTCCGAGCTGCGGGTGGTGACAAGCACCCGGCAGTGGGCGTTGTCCGGCAGATATGGCAGGGCGTGCTCCGCGTCCCAAACATCGTCCAGGATCAGCAGGGCCGCGCGGTTACGGAGGGCGTTGCGAAGCTGGTTGGGGTTCTCCCACTCGTTGGCGGGCTCGCCCAGGGTACGGGCGGCCTCGCGGATGGCGGCAACGGGGTCGCCGGGCTTTTCGCCGATGGTGATCCAGATGACGCCGTCGGGATAGGCGTCGAGCACCACCGGATCCTTGGCGAGGGCGGTGGCCATGACGGTCTTGCCGACGCCGCCCATGCCGCGGATGGCGGTGAGCGCGACGCGGCGGTCAGGGTGGTCGGCAAGCACGGCGTTGCGCAGGTCGGCGAGCTCCTGGGGCCGGGGGACGTAGTTGTTCGATAGGTTGGGGACGGTGTCGTAGCGGGTTTGCCGGAACTTGTCGGGGAGCGGTTTCGCTGCAGGCGGCTCGCCGAGCGCTTCGAGCAGATTGTCGGCCTGGACGTACTGGAGGTGTTCCAGGTAGAGCGGCCTATCGCCGTCGACGAAGACGGGGATGACGCGCTTGCCTTTGCGCAGGGCGCGGAGTTGCTCGGCGCGGCAGATGTCGGAGCGGTAGGAGCCTTCGGTCAGGATGGCGGCGACGGTGTCGCAGTCGTCGAGGGCTTGCTCGATTTCGAGCGACCAGGAGGCGCCGCCGCGGAGGCGGTCTTGATCCAGCCAGGGGTCGAGGTTGGCTTCTTGGAGACTATCGAAGAGGTCTTTGGCGGTTGTAGCGCCGTCTTTGTGGGCGTAGGAGAGAAAGACCACGGAATAGGGAATGTATCACACGGGTTGGGGGATAGATGTGGTTGTAGTTTTGGCCCCCGACTTCCGTCGGGGGTTCGGTTTCTGTACATTGGGGTGGTGTCCGCTGTGGCGGCGCCTGATCGGCCTGGTTCTCGGCCGTGGGCGTACTTCCTGACCTTCGCCTGCTACGGCGCTCGACTGCATGGCGATCCCCGGGGCTCGGTGGATGACCGCCACAACGTTCCCCATACTCGGATGCTCGACGCGAATCCGAGGCGGGTATCCTACGAGACAGGGCTGATGGGCGAGCCGCCGGTCACCCTCAACGGCGAGGAACGCGTCGTCGTCCTTCGATCGTTCGTGGAGACGTGCCGTGTGAACGGTTGGGAGCTGCATGTCGCGCATGTACGGTCAAATCATTGCCACTTGCTGCTCACGGCGGAGGCCCCGCCGGAGCGGGTGATGACGAAGCTGAAGGCCTACGCTACGCGGCATCTGAACCGCCGGTATGGGCGGCGAGAGCGACGCTGGGCGGTGCACGGGAGTACCCGGTGGCTGTGGGATGTTGAAGGCGCCATTGCCGCGGCTCACTACGCCATCGGCGCCCAGGGTGAGCGCATGGCGCTCTACGTCGGCTCACCGGCATGGCTGCCGCGGCGCTAATCCGAACCGAGCCCCCGACGGGAGTCGGGGGGCACTGTTGGAGGCGCCGGCGATTGGGCGGAGGGCCCCCGACTTCCGTCGGGGGTTCGGATGAGGCTAGCGGGTGCCGATGGCGTAGAGGTGGTCGTCGGTGCGGAGGAAGATCAGGCCGCCGGAGATGGCCGGCGACGCCAGGGTGCGTTCGTCGAGTTCGTTCTCGGCGATGATCTTCAGTTCGCGGCTGGCTTCGATGACCGTGGTTTTGCCGTCTTCGTTGGTGAAGTAGACTTTTCCGTCGGCCACTACCGGTGACGCCGAAAAGACGCCGCCCAGGCGCGTCTTCCACAGGGTTTTGCCGGTTTCGGCGTCGACGGCGCCGGCGATGCCGCTTTCGTTCGACATGTAGAGCACGCCGTTCGTGTAAACCACCGACGAGACGTAGGGACCGCCGGTGGCGACGCGCCACAGCACCCGCGGCTCGTCTCCGTCGACGCGGGTGGCGAGGTAGGGCGAGCTGTTGTAGCCGCGGTTGGTGTAAACCACGCCGTCGTGATAGACGGGCGTGGCGACGGGGACGCGGTTGGGTTCGTCGACCTGCCAAAGGGTGTCGCCGGTTTTCGGGTCGAGCGCTTCGAGGGAGACGTTGGTGTTGACCATCAGCAGGTCGCCCTGCTCGCGCTCCACGACGAACGGCGTGGTGTAGGAGCGCTTGTCGCCGCCGCGGTCCTTCTTCCACAAATCCTTGCCGGTGGCCTTGTCGGCGGCCAGCAGGTAGGCGTGCTCGGGGTGGTCGACCAGCAGCAGCAGCGAGTCGCCGTAGAGCGCGGGCGAGCTGCCGTGTCCCCAGCGCACATCGAAGGCGGAGTTCTCTTGGGCCAGGTTGCGCTGCCAGAGTTCTTCGCCGTCCATGGAGAGCGCCACGAGCAGGCCGGTGCCGAACCAGGCGTAGACGGTCTTGCCGTCGGTGACGCAACTGGGGCTGGCGAGGTTGTGCTTTCTATGGACTTCGGGCATGTCGTCGCCGGCGGAGAAGGATTTCTCCCAGTCGAGCTTGCCGGATTGGCGGTCGAACGCCTTGACGAGGAAGCGGACGCCGTCGGTCTCCATGCGCTTGGCGTCCTTGGAGCCCTTGAAGTCGTTGCTCTCGGCGATGGGTCCGTCGCCGACCTGGGTGGTGATGAAGACGCGGTCTTCCCAGACGATGGGCGTGGAGGTTCCCCAGCCTTCGAGCGGGACCTTCCAGGCGACGTTCTCGGTGGCGCTCCAGGTGACCGGCAGGCCGGTTTCGGCGGAGACGCCGTCGGCGTTGGGGCCGCGCCACTGGGGCCAGTTGTCGGCGGAGGCGGAGAGGGTCGCCAGCAGGAGGAGGATGCCGAGTCTCATGGGTAACAGGATAACGGGTGGGGCAAGGGGGCGCGCGCCACAGCGCCGTCGACTAGACTGAGGGCGGATGAAGTTCGTCAAGTTCACCAAATACCTCGGCGACGACATGGGCATCTCGTCGGAAGACCTGATGCGGGCGCTGTCGGACTTCTTTTTGCGCAGCGGCTTCGAGCAGCAGTTCGGCTTCCATGAGATGGACGGCAAGAGCCTGGAGGAGTTGCAGCGGGCGATCCGGGAAGCGCTCGAGAGCGGCGAACTCTTCAGCGAAAGCCGGCTGGAGGAGATGTTCGACCAGTTGGCCGGCATGAACGAAGAGCAGTACCAGCAGCTGGTGAATGCGCTCACGCAGAAGCTGAGCGACGACGGCTATGTGACGATCGGGCAGCCGGGCGAGTCGGGCCAGAAGCGCGCGGAAGTCGGGCAAGGCGGCGTGGGCAGTGGGGAGCCGGGGCAGGTGCGCTTCGAGCTGTCGGACAAGAGCCTGGACTTTTTGGGCTACAAGACGTTCAAGGACCTGCTGGGGTCGCTGGGGCGATCGAGCATCGGCAGCCATGACACGCGCGAGATGGCGACGGGCGTAGAGACGAGCGGGTCGTCGAAGGAATACGAGTTTGGCGACACGCTGAACCTGGATGTGAGCGGCACGCTGTCGAACGCGATCCAGCGGCAGGGACTGGGCGACGGCGGGCCGCTGGATCTGGAGTATTCGGACTTGATGGTGCGGCAGGCGGAGTACCAGAGCTCCTGCGCGACGGTGCTGATGCTGGACTGCAGCCACTCGATGATTCTGTATGGCGAGGACCGCTTCACGCCGGCGAAGCAGGTGGCGCTGGCGCTGGCGCACCTGATCCGGACGCAGTATCCCGGCGATTCGCTGCACGTGGTGCTGTTTCACGATTCGGCCGAGGAGCTGCCGCTGAGCAAGCTGGCGCGGGTGCAGGTGGGGCCGTTCCACACGAACACGCGCGAGGGGCTGATTGTGGCGCAGCGGATTTTGCGGCGGCAGCGCAAGGAGATGCGCCAGATCATCATGATCACCGACGGCAAACCTTCGGCGCTGACGCTGGAGGATGGGCGAATCTACAAGAACCCGTTCGGGCTGGACCCGCTGGTGATCAGCCGGACGCTGGAAGAGGTCCACAAGTGCAAGCGGCAGGGGGTGATGATCAACACCTTCATGCTGGCGCAGAATTATGAGCTGGTGCAGTTCATCCAGAAGGTCGCGCAGATCTGCCGCGGGAAGGCGTATTTCACATCGCCATACAACCTGGGCCAGCATTTGCTGCTGGACTACATGAACAACAAGTCGAAGATGGTGCACTGATGGTCCACGGCATGGAAGACGTGGGTAAAAAGTTCACTTCCGATGTAGGAATTACTGGTCCGGCTTCGCACTCATACTGATCAAGTCGCAATGATTTGGCAGTCCCGAGGCCGCGATACGCCGCTGGTCCGGCCGTTGGATCGCCTCTGTTTCCGCAGGCTGAAAAAGAACCACGAACGCCTGAGAGGATTCCTGGAATTCGAGCTGCGCCGGCCCGATTGGAACGGCGATTGCATCCCCCTCAGTACCGCCCAATCCCCGTCCCGTGCAGTCCAGATTGAGAGGATACTTCATGCAGAGAGATTTCATAGATCAATACGATACACACTTTGCGCGGCCTTATTCGGCCGTGATTTCGCTTCGGATATTCGGGCTGATGCTGGCAACGCTCCTTCTTGCCACATCGGCGGCGCCACGCTTGTCCGCCGGCGGCGGTGAAACCGAATTCAATGGCTTCGTGACGGCCATCGACGGTCCGGAATGGACGATCGGGGGACGTACCGTAGTCGTCACCGACAGCACCGAGATTGAAGATGACGACGGCCCGTTGGTCGTCGGAGCGTGCGTTGAGGTGGAAGGCAGCCTGCTGCCGAACGGAAGCGTAGCGGCCGAGGAGATCTCCAGCGAGGACCCGGAGGAGTGCGAAGGCCCAGGCGACGATAATAGCGGCGACGACAATAACGGCGACGACAATAACGGCGATGACGATAACGCAGATGACGACGACGTCAGTGATGATCGCGACGACGCCGTCGGCGAGTTTGAGATCAAAGGCTTCATCGACTTTTTGCCGAACGGCCTGATCGGCGAATGGAGCGTGGATGGACGTCGTGTCCTGGTCAGCGACTCGACCGAGCTGGAATCCGAGGATGGTCCCTTCGTGGCCGGAGCTTGCGTCGAAGTTGAGGGGTACCTGCAGCCCGACGGAGTTCTGCTCGCGAAAGAGCTGAAGACGGATGACGACTGCTCGTCCGGCGGCGGCGATGACGACGCGGACGACGATGATATCGAGTTCTTCGCCGACCTGCTGGAGCTTCCGCCGGACGGACGCATCGGCGACTGGATCGTCGGTGAAACCAGGGTGCGGGTGCTCGCCGGTACGGAGATTGAAAACGACCGCGGCCCCGTGGCGCTGGGCGTTTGTCTGAAGGTGGAAGGCCGTCGGCAGGCGGATGGCTCCGTCTTGGCGGAAGAAATCGAAGTCCGTTCCGCTGCCGGAGGTTGCGCTTCCCGATCCAATCGTGACGATGACGATGAGGCTGAATTCGAAGGGATTGTGCAGAACCGCCCCGCCGACCCTGGGCTGGGTCTGTGGCTCATCAGCGGACGGACCGTGATCGTCGACGAGTCGACGGCCGTCGATTTCGACGATGCCGATGACGGTCTGGTCGGCAGTTGCGTGGAGGTCGAAGGCTCCTTCGTCGAAGGCGGCGCCATCCTGGCATCGAGCCTTGACGACGATGACGACTGTCGAGAGGGACGCGACCATGCGGCCGAAGTCGAGGTCAAGGGGCTGATCCAGGCGATTCCCGCCGGCGGCCTGCTCGGCGACTGGCAGATCAGCGGCATTCGCGTCATCGTCTCCGCTTCCACCGAGATTGATGAAGACGATGACGACGGGGTCCTGGGGATCGGCGTCTGCGCCAAGGCGAAAGGGCGGCTGTTGCCCGACGGCAGCCTCGACGCCCGCGAGCTCGAGACGGAAGGCGATGACGACTGCTCGATCGGAACGATCGTGGAGGGTGAGATCGAGTTCCGAGGCTCGGCCACGGCCGCGCCGGCCGACCCGCCGATCGGGTTGTGGACGATCGCCGGCCAGCAGGTCGAAGTGCGGGAGGACACCGAGCTCGACGACCTGGACGGCTCCCTGCTGATCGGCGCTTGCGTGAAGGTCGAAGGTCGGCTGCAGAGCGACGGGTCGATCCTGGCTCGCGAGATCGAAGTCGAGACCTCGTCCGGCTCTTGTTTCGCCGCCGATGCGGTGGTCAACTCGGCCACCTTCAACGACGGTCCCATCAGCCCCGGCGAGATCCTGAGCATCTTCGGCCTGCGATTGGGACCGGCGGCAGGCGCTGGTCTGGAGGTCGGCGACGACGATCGGGTGCGTTCTCGACTGAGCGGCGTACGCGTCTGGTTCGACTCGACGCCGGCGCCGATCCTCTTCGCTCGCGACGATCAGGTCAACGTCGTCGCGCCCTACTCGATTGCGGGCAAGCAGTCCGTGCAGGTTCAGGTGGAGTGGCGCGGGGCTTGGTCCCGGGCGCTGGAGTTGCCGGTACGTCCGGCGAGTCCGGGGTTGCTGACGTTGGATCAGTCCGGGGCCGGGCAAGCCGCGGCTCTGACTGTCGGCGCGAACGGCCAGGTCTCGGTCAACGGTCCCGAGGCGCCTGCAAGCCCCGGCCAGGCTGTGACGCTGTTTGCGGTGGGCATGGGCGCTTTCCGGCAGTCATTTGACGACGGGCTGGTTGTCGGCGACGACCTGCCGGAGCTCGAGCTCGACGTTCGCGTCACCATCGGCGGCCAGTCGGCGCAGGTCCTGTACGCCGGCGGCGCGCCCGGCTTGGTGCTGGGCGTGGTCCAGATCAACGCCATCATCCCCGACGGAGTGACTCCCGGAGCGGCCCCGGTGGTCGTCGAGGTCGGAGATTTCTCCACCCAGGCGGGCGTGACTCTGGCAATCCAGTAGAAGGCAGACCGGGAGACCGGTCGTTCGCCATGAACGACCGGTCTCCTGCCCTGTACCCGCCGGGGTTGCACCGGAGAGCCCTCGGCTTCCCAACCCAAGCAAACGGGGAAACCGCAACAGCCTCGTCGTCCTTGGGGGGGTTCCAAGGGGACAGTTTCCTAGCGCCAGGCGCATGTGCGAGAATGCCGGTGGATTCGCCGCCGAGAGGGAGCGTTCGAGGCCGGCGAGCGCTGGCGCTTCTCCCTTGGCCAATGGAAAATTCGTCGATGCGTTGGAAGGCAAGGACAAGCGGAAACAATGCCCGGAGTCGATCGTGAAGGTCGGGGTTTGAGGCTTAGGAAACTGTCCCCGTAGTCCCCACGGGTCGACTGGCCCGCCAACCGGCACGGTTGACTGTTTAGTTGCTTGACTGTCACCGATCGGCCTGTCACCGATCGGCCTGACTGTCACCGATCGGCCCTAGCCCGAGTTTCGCGATTCGACCGCAAGAACGGCTAATTTTAGCGGAATTCGGAGGCTAACCTCTTCGTTGCCAACGGCGACGGTTGGCAAAGCGGCTGTAGTGCCGACCTACCCTCTTTACTTTCTAAATCCTCGCTGCAAACTGGAAGCATGTTTCTGCGGGCGCGCACGCGGCGCAAGGACGGCAAGCAGCACCGCTACTGGAGCGTCGTAGAGAACCGGCGCGTGCGCGGCGGGCGCGTGGTGCAACGCCAGTTGCTGCATCTGGGCGAACTCAACGACTCCCAACGCGCCGGCTGGGTGCGCACCATCGAGACGCTCGACGAGCAGCGCGGACGCAGCGGGCAACTGGCGTTGTTTGCCGACGACCGCGAGCAACTGCCGCCGCTGGAGTGCGAAGCGGTGCGCGTGCGCGTGGCGGCTCTGCGGCTGCGGCGGCCGCGGCAGTTCGGGGCCTGCTGGCTGGCGCTGGAGCTGTGGAGCTTGCTGGGCTTGGATCAATTCTGGCAAAGCCGTTTGCCCGAAAGCCGCAAGGGGACGCGTTGGGCGAGCGTGCTCGCCGCGCTGGTCGCCTACCGCCTGATCGACCCGGGCAGCGAATGGCGGCTGCACCGCCAGTGGTATCACTCGAGCGCCTTGGGCGATCTGCTCGGCGAGGACTTCGCGCTGGCGGCCAAGGACAAGCTGTACCGTTGCCTGGACCTGCTCACGGCGCATCGCGAAGCGTTGTTCGTGCATTTGCGGCAGCGCTGGGGCGAGCTGTTCGAGGCGCAATGCGAGGTGCTGCTCTACGACTTGACGAGCACCTATTTCGAGAGCGATCCGCCCAAAGATCCGCACAGCAAGCGGCGCTTCGGCTACAGCCGCGATCATCGTCCCGACTGCACGCAGGTGGTGGTGGCGCTGGTGGTGACGCCGGACGGGCTGCCGGTGGGGTATGAAGTCTATGCCGGCAACACCCACGAGGCGTCGACGCTGGAGGAGTTTCTTGACCGCGTCGAGCGCCGTTGGGGCCGGGCGCGCCGGACGTGGCTGATGGACCGCGGCATTCCCACCGAGCGCACGCTGGAGAAGATGCGCGCGCGGGGCATCGACTATCTGGTGGGCACGCCGAAAGGACGGCTGGGCAAGCTCGAGCGGCAGTTGTTGGACAAACCTTGGGTGCAAGCGCGCGAAACGGTGGCGGTGAAGCTGCTCGCCGGCGACGGCGAACTTTATATCTTGGTCGAAAGCAAGGACCGGGTGGCGAAAGAGCGCGGCATGCGGCGGCGCAAGCTCAAGCGGCTGTGGGCGCGGCTGGGCGAGTTGCGCGCCCGCAAGCAGCTCTCGCGCGACGCCTTGCTGCTGGCGCTGGGGGCGGCTAAAAAGGAAGCCGGACGCGCCTGGCGCCTGGTCCGGTTGCGCCTGCCGGACTCCGGCGAAGCGGTCACGCCGGCCACCTTCAGCTACCAGCTCGACCGCGGCAAGCTCCGCCAAGCGATCCGCCGCGAAGGCCGCTATCTGCTGCGTTCGAACATGCAGACGGCCTCGCCTGAGCTGGTGTGGGAGAACTATCTGCTGCTGACGCGCATCGAGCAGGCCTTCAAGGAGCTCAAGAGCGATCTCGCCATCCGGCCGGTGTATCACCAGCTTGACCAGCGCATCGAAGCGCACGTTTTCGTCAGCTTCCTGGCCTACTGCCTGCACGCGACGCTGACGAACCTGGCGCGCCGCCACGCCGGCGGCCTGACGGCGAGAGCAATTCTGGAGAAGCTCTCGACGATCATGATGATCGACGTGCACCTGCCCACCACCGACGGCCGCGAGATCCTGCTGAGCCGCTACACCGAGCCCGACGCCGATGTCGAGCTGCTGCTCAGCCAACTCAACCTGCGCCTGCCAAGCCAGCCTCCACCCCGCATCCACAACCTCGAATCCGAATCCCTGTAGTGCCGACCTTTTCGAGGCCTGCGCTGCAAACAAACAACTTAACCTCTCCCACCCCGGCGAATCGCGAAACTCGGGCTAGAATCGGAGGCGCCCATGCACTTTGCCGATCGGAACGAAACTAGGCCGGTTCGGGCACCTGCCACGATGAAGCTGTTGCTCCTGAGTCTTCTTAGTGGTGCGCTCCTGGCCGACATGGTGGTCGTCGAGAACACGACCGGCACCATCTCGGTCCGGATGGCCCATCGCGACGACGTGGATGTCCGCGGGCGGAGCGACGAGCGGTCGGTCGGCCCGGACGACATCGAGATCGAGCGCAAGAAGGCCGCGGGCTTCTTTGCCCGCGCCACGCCGGCGGACGGGGCGTCGATCGATCTGGAGCTGGAGGTCCCCTACCAGACTTCGCTGGGTCTCACGACCACCTCCGGCAAGATCGCAGTCGTGGGGATGCCCGCCGCACTCAATGTCGAGACGGAGTCTGGCGATCTGGAACTGGCTCTACCTTGGTACTCGAGCTACCTCGATTTCGAGGCGGAACAGAGCCCGAAAGAGTTGCGGATCCCCAACCACCTGCACAGGAACCAGAAAAAGGGCGGACTGAAGCTCACCCAGCATCGGCGAGTCGGTCGCGAATTCGCCGGATACACCAAAGTCCGAGTGCGGATAAGGTCCAGTCGAGCGGTCGAGTTGCGCGAGATCCCGATCCCGGACGACTCCCCGATCAAGCTTCCCTGGCAGGGGCCGGAAGCGCTCGACAGCCTCTTCCGCGTCAAAGGACCAGTCCGCCTCCGAGAACGAGGCCGACCGTATGTCAAGCCCGAGGCCGAATCTCACGCCGATTTCCGGGCCGATGTCGGACTGATGGATCTGCTGGTCCACGTGACCGACAAGAAGGGCCGGGTCCTTTCCGACCTCAATCCGAGCGAATTCCGGGTCACGGAGAATGGCGCGCCGCAAACCCTAATCGGGGCAAAGCGGGTCGACCTCCCGGTTAACATCGTCGTCTTCCTTGACTGGAACAACAGCATGGTGGGCAAGATCCCCGCCACCCTGCAAGCGGTCGATCGCTTCCTCAATACTCTACGCCCTGATGACAAGATGGCACTCCATTTGCTTGCACATCACGCACTGCACCTGAAGCCGCGACTGACCGATGACCGAGTCGAGCTGCGGCGCGGTCTCGAAACGCTCCTGGCCCTGGTGCTCTCCAACAACGAGCAGAAGCGCAACCATCTCGGGGGCAAGGCCATGGTTTGGGACCCTATGCTGGTTTCGATGACCGATGAGCTGCCCGATCACGACGACGAGCTTAACATCTTCATCCCAATCACCATGGGGATCGACCTCTTCTCCAAGGTCCCTTTCTCGAAGCTCCGATGGGGCGTCGAGCAGATGGCCCGTGAGCTGAACATCCTGTTCTACCCGATCGCCGTGCGCGATTTCATGGGACCAGTGTCTAGATCCAAGATTTGGGGCGAACACTATGAGGCGGGGCGTAAGCATCTCGGCGCGCTCGCCAAGGCCGGCGGCGGCCGCGTCTTCGAGGTCGAAACCGCGGAGCAGATCGGCGCGGTCCTCGGGCAGATCCTCGAAGAGGTCGGCACCGCCTACGCGCTCTCCTACTCGCCCACGAATCAGAGCTATGACGGCGAATGGCGCTCCATCCGCGTCGAGGTCGACCGCCCCGGCGTGACTCTCCGCTATCGCCCCAGCTACGTGGCGCGCCCGTAAGCCGCAGCAGTCTCTGGCAAAAAGCGGACAACGCCCTTTTCGCCCATCCGTTGCGCCGCCGGACGGCCGCCCCCCTCAAGCTTGCACGACAACTGTGGTATGGGCGCCAGCCGCCGAGGGCGCTTTGGGGCGCACGGAGATCTCGACATCGCGTCCCAGCGCGTTGAGGAACTCGAACAGGCGCCCTACCGAATACTTGCCCGAACGCCCATTCATCGGGGAAAAGGGGAGGGGAAAAGCAGGTCCAAGGGGGTCCAAGGGGACAGTTTCCTAGCGCCAGGCGCATGTGCGAGAATGCCGGTGGATTCGCCGCCGAGAGGGAGCGTTCGAGGCCGGCGAGCGCTGGCGCTTCTCCCTTGGCCAATGGAAAATTCGTCGATGCGTTGGAAGGCAAGGTGAAGCGGAAACAATGCCCGGAGCCGATCGTGAAGGTCGGGGTTTGAGGCTTAGGAAACTGTCCCCGTAGTCCCCTTAATGCCTGTAAGCTATCCGGCTCAGATCCTACCGGTTCGACCGCGTTGCCTTACCACTTCGAAACCAAAGTCCTATCGCCTTGGCGTCATGAGTCTCTTCCTCTATGGGGAGAAAGGGGACGAGAGCGAGCGCCGGGATAAACCGGCGGGGAGTCGGGGATGCAAGAGCCCCACAGCGAAGGAGTAGCGAACCACGCTGACCTCGAGTCATGCGCGGGCGGCCGCGAGGTCGCCGGCGAAGCGTTGATAGAGGCACTGGCGGGTTGGGTATTGAGCCGTGAAGAAACCTCTTTCAGGGCGCCGACGCCGTGCTCCGGTGCGGAAGGCGACGCCGACGGGGGCGCTAGCGCGAGCCCCCGCCGGGCCCTGCGCGGTCGAAGACCCCATGCACGCCAGGAAACTTCCCGCACGAGAACCGGGAGACCTCGCGCGGCGTCTGCCGTCTCGGCGGCAGACCGGGAGGAGAAGGCGCAAGCCGTACGTCTTCCATGCACGCCGGCGAGGAGTCGGACGACGGGATAGTACCGATGAAGCCACCGAACAAGGACCGCACGCGGTCGGCGGAGGAGGCGGAGGGAAGCCCGTTGACCAAGGAGAACACGGTCGAGCCCAACGCGGTCCGGACGCAGAGCCGGGCAGCCGTGTCCAGCGGGCTGGCTCGTGTGCGCCAAGCGGCGCGGAAGGATAAGCAAGGCCGGTTCACGGCTTTGCTCCACCATCTCGATGTCGATCTGTTGCGGCAAAGCTTTCTCGCCCTGCGGCGGGAAGCCGCGCCGGGAGTGGACGGCGTCCGGTGGCAGGAGTATGAAACTGGGCTGGGGGATCGCCTGCAGGATCTCGACAGCCGGATTCACCGCGGCGCGTATCGCGCGCAGCCGTCGAGGAGAGTCTATATTCCGAAAAGCGACGGGCGACAGCGTCCGTTGGGCGTCGCCGCGCTGGAGGACAAGATCGTTCAAAGGGCGGCGGGCCTCATTCTCGAGCAGATCTACGAGGAAGACTTCCAGGGGTTCTCCTACGGGTTTCGGCCCGGCCGCAGCCAGCATCATGCGCTGGACGCACTGACGGTCGGGTTGACGCGGAAGAAAGTGAACTGGGTGCTGGACGCCGACATTCGTGGGTTCTTTGACAACATCGACCACGAATGGATGGTGAAGTTTCTCCAGCATCGCATCGCCGACGCGCGGATGCTGCGGCTGATCCAGAAATGGCTGAAAGCGGGAGTATCCGAGCAAGGGCAATGGTCGGGGACGAAGATAGGCGTTGCGCAAGGGGCGGTGATCTCGCCGCTGCTGGCGAATGTCTATTTGCATTACGTTCTCGATCTGTGGGTGGAGGCCTGGCGGAAGAAGTGCGCGCGAGGGGATGTGATCATCATTCGCTACGCGGACGATTTCGTGATGGGCTTTGAGCGAAGGGCCGACGCCGAGCGGTTCCAGCAGGACTTGCGGGAGCGGTTGGGAAAGTTCGGTCTGGAACTGAACGCGGATAAGACGCGGTTGATCGAGTTCGGGCGGTTTGCCGACTCGAACCGGAAGGAGCGCGGCAAGGGAAAGCCGGAGACCTTCGACTTTCTGGGCTTCACGCACATTTGCGGGAAGAACTCCAAGACGGGCTATTTCGAGGTGAGGCGCAAGACGGCGGCGAAACGCATGTCGGAGAGGCTGCACGAAATCAAGCGGCAACTGCGGCAGCGGATGCACGACCGGACTTCGCAAACCGGGGAATGGCTCGGGTCGGTGGTGCGAGGCTATTTTCAATACCATGCCATTCCGGGCAACCGCGGCAGGCTGCATGCTTTTCGAACCAGTGTGGTGAGGTGTTGGCGGCACGCGATCAAGCGTCGCAGTCAAAAGGCCGAGCTGGACTGGAGAAGGATGACGGCGCTTGTCCGACGTTACCTACCCACGGTGCGCGTTGCCCATCCGTTTCCGAGCGTGCGCTTTGACGCCATGCATCCGAGGTAGGAGCCGTATGCGGTAACGCCGCACGTACGGATCTGTGCGGGGGGCGTCGAGCGATCGGCGTCCCTACCGCGACCTGGCCTGAAGGGAGCGGAGCCCAAGGGCCCCCCAACCTAAGCAAACGACTCCGCGGTCGCACTCACGCCGCGGTACGGCTCGCCAGGGTCCGCTGCGATCTCAATCACACCTAGGGTCTCTTCGTCACAGGCCAGATGGGCCAGGACTTGCCCGTCGGGGCCGACGGCCAGCGAACGGCCGATGCAGCGCCGTCCTTTCCATGGGCCGCCGGTGATCTTTCCCACGCAGCTCACGCCGACGACCGTCATCCCGTAGCGTTTGGAGAGCGCCGTATAGCCTTCCAGCCACAAGCCGCCATAGGGCTTCCGTGCGTCGTCATGGTCGCCGTCGACGGCCCAAGCGCAGGGCGACAACAACAGGCGGCAGCCCATGCGTCCCAGGGCGGAGCCGAGTTCCAGGGAATCAGGGTAGTTGTCGGCGCAGATATCGAGGCCGACGCGGCCGAACGGCGTGTCCGCCGCTCCGAGCGCGGCGCCTTGCGCGTAGAGATCGTGGGCCAGCGCGAGCTCATTGATCTTGCGATGCTTCAGCACAATCTCGCCGGCGGGCGAAATCAACAGCGCCGTGTTGTAGAGCTTATCGCTGTCGCGCTCCACCAACCCCGCGGCCAGCCAGACTCCGGCATCCGCCGCCGCCTGCCGCAATATCTCGCTGGAACGGCCGGGAATCGGGCTCGCCAGTTCCCGCGCCGCCGGATCCGTCCAGCCGATATCCAGACACTCGGGCAGCACCACCAGCTTGCAGCCGGAGGCGGCCGCGCGGTCCGCCATTGCAACCGCCCGGCGCAGGTTGGCCGCAGGCTTGGCGCCCTCCACCAGAATTTGCCCCATCCCTATGCGTAGGTTCAGCATGAGCCGGGCCGCATTCTACCGCAGGCGCTTCGTCGCAGTCGCGCTACGAGCCTGAGGGATTGTGGCGGCGGGAGACGAGCCAAAGCCGGCAGGATCCAAAGACCTGCCGGCCGGCGCTTCATTTTTTCGATTGAGTTCACACAGCGGCGGCGAGTTTGGCCTCGACGGCGCTCTTGTTCCAGGAGTCGGAGACCTCGACGATCTTGTCGCCGCGGTGCAGCATCCAGGAGATGCCGTGGGCGCGCTCGATCTGGCCGCCGATGGTGGCCGCGGCGTTCCACATGACGGCGACCTTGGGACCCTCCTCGATCGCGTCGACGACTTCGATCTGCAGGTCCGGCATGGCGGCGAGCGTCTCTTTGTACCAGGCCCGGAACTCCTCGAGGCCGTAGCAGAGAACGCCGCCTTCGAGCGTGGCGGCGACGTCAGGGTGCACGAACCCGGTGAGCGCGTCTTCATTGCGCTGATTCCAAACCACCTCAAAGAATTTGACCGACCGCTCTTTGTTCGTCATGGAAACCTCCGCGATTAGAATACTCGCGGCCCGGTCGTTCCCGACAACAAATAATTCAGACCAGCGCCAGAGATAGGCGCTCGATGCCGAAGCGCTGACGCTCGCGCGCGAACTCGACGGCCTTGGCCACTTTGGCGCGGGCGGCTTCGGGGTCGGCGTGGACGGCCAGGACCGCGTCGGCGATCTCGGCGCCGGAGTCTTCTTCCACCTCGAACGACCGCAGGCCGACGTCCTTCCACATGGTCCCCTTGATGCCGTCGTGGGGCTGATGGACGTAGAAGCAAGGGGTTCCCATGGAGGCGGCGATGATGGGCGAGTGGCACTCAAAGCTGACCACCGCCGCCGCCCGCGCGTAGACCGATGCGGCCATGTCGGTCAGCCAGTACTCCTTGCGGCGGACGATCTGCGGCTTGACGGTTTCGGGCAGCGGATCGTAGAGCAAGGGGTCGATGATGCCGGTCTGGTAAGTCATCTCCGGGCACAGCAGGGCCTTGCCGCCGGTCTCGGTCACCCAGCGCTCGATGACTTCGCGCAGCTTGGCATGGTCGGCTTCGGCGTGGGCTTCGTTGATGGCGGTGCGCTCGCGGATCTTCTCTTCGGACCAGTCGACCTGGCGGATCTGGTGGTAAGGCGTCAGTCGGAGGCGCGGGATGACGGCGATGAAGCGGCGCTCTTCCAGTCCGTTTTCGGCGAGGTAGGCTAGGGCTGCGTCTTCGTTGCGGATGTCGAAGGAGAAGGTTCCGTCGGGCACGAAACCGAGCTCGGGGCCTTCGATGCCGACGCTCTGCAAGTTTTCGAGCGAGCGGGTCTCCCGCGTGAAGACGAAGGTCGCACCCTCGATGACCGAGCGCAACTCGGGTCCCATTGCCGTGCTGGCGGCCTCGCTTTCGAGCGTGATGGTGACGCCAAAAACGCCATAGGGTTTGGGCGAATGCTTGCGCCAGGCGTCGATGTGCTTCCAGGCGACGACGCTCGGGCCGGAGCCATGCAGCAGGAAGTCGGCGCGGTCCAACACGGCGGTCAGTTCGGCGGGCTCGCCGCTGACGATTTCGAGCTTAGGGAAGCGGCGCGCGAGCATCTCGCCGACGCCGTGGTCAAGGGCGTTGGACCAGAGGATGACGTGGGCTTCGGGCAGATGCTGCTCGAGCAGGCGCAGCACGCCGGGCGTGTGGGCGATGTCGCCGATGTTTTCGGTCTGCCAACCCGAGCGCAACAGGATGGTTTTGGGGCCGGGCGGCGGGGCCTGGGAGCAGCCAAGCCCGGCGAGCAGGCCGGAGAGGAACAAGCGACGGTGCATACGGCCCGACTATATACGAAAATCCGGCGGCCGGCAGTCTGAGCGGCGCCCTACGTCCCAGCCCGTTGGATCCACTCGTTCGAGCCGGACGAGAACTGCCGCTCGACCTCCGGCTGGGTCAGCAGCCACAAGCCATAGATGCCCAGGGCCGTGCCGATCGGCACACTCAGCAGGTTCAGCGCCGAAAGCACGATCGTCAGCACGCGCGCCCAAGGTTTGCCCTGGAGCAGTCCCCAGCCGGCCAGAATTCCCGGGATCACCATCACCAACAGTAGAACGGCGATCCCCGCAATCACCAAGCCCACGATCGCCGGCGCCGCAGCCGCATTCGGGTCCGACATCGCCGCCTCCGAAGCCGCAATCATGCCGATCCCGCCAAAAAACAGCAGCAGCAGCGCCGCTATCAAGAAACCGATACCGGCCCAGGCCAGTTGCAGGATCCCCAGCAGCCGCACGTGTTCGCGCATCGTCATGTTCAACAGTATGTACGGAACCGGGCGCCTGGATTGTTCCGATCTTTCTGCTCAGAAGCGAAACGTGTACTGCAGCTTCGTGGCCAGACGAGACTCCTGCTGCCGAAAGTCGTAGCTGCCGCGGCCTTCACCCAGCTCTTGCACCCAGCCCTGCCCAAAGATGAAGAAGAAGTCGTTGCCGGGCTCCAGCGTCCAGCGCACGCGGCTCTGCAGTCCCAAGTTGCCCGAGCGGTTATCAAACTGCGCCAGATTCGCGATCGAAAAGAACGGCGAGAAGTTGTAGTTGAGTTCCGTGCTGAAGATGCGCGCAATGAAATTACCCTGCGGCAGCCGCGCGAAGGTCTGGTTGGTGTTGAAGCTGATGGAGAAGCGCGGCGGCAGTTGGTAGCGCAAGCCCGTCTCCACCGTCTCGGCCTTGCCCGACCAAAAATTGCCGAACGACATGCCGAAGCTGCCCTGCAGCCGGCGCTTCTGCGCAGAGGTGAAGAAGACGCGAATCGGCGTGAAGCGGTATTCTCCCGGCGGCAGAATCACGCCCGGCGAGATCTCGAACGGCTCGAAGAGCCGCTCGTAGGTCGGGTTCAGGTCAAACAGGCTGTGCAACGAGTCGCCGGAGAGGAAGTGCCAGTCCGCCAGCGTCATGTAGAGCTTCCAGGTCTCCACTTCGCCGTTGTCGAGGCGCGTGAAGCGCGTGTAGAAGACGTCGTGGAACATCTGCTGGATGCCGCTCGACTTCTTGGGCCGCGGGTTGAAGCTGCCGCCCAGCCGCAGCATCCGCACGTTGCGCCGTTGCACAAAACCCAGGGCGGGATCGAAATTCTCCTGGATCTCGCGCCAGATGACCTGCCCGGCGAAGCGGTCGTTGGGGTAGTGCGCCGCAAAGCCGTAGGAGGCGTTCTTTTCCTCCACGCCGCCAGTGTTGGTCTTCAGGCCGTAGGCGTTCACCAGCATGTTGCGCTTGGTCCCCAGAAAATCCGAGGTCGCCAGGCGCACGTCGGCGCCGAAGGTGCTGCTATCCTCCGGCGCGTCGGGGTTGCCGCCGGTGGCGAGAAGGCCCACGTAGGACTGCTCCCAGAAATTCTGGCGCACGCGGCCGACGAACAGGTTCTTGTCGTCGACTCCCAGGGCGGCCCGCGTCCGGACATTGAGCATGCCGACCTCGGTGCGTCCTGTCTTGCCGGTGAGCTTCACACCGTAATCGATGGGCACTTCCTGGCCGTTGATCAAGCCCACGCGGCGACTGAAAAACGGGAAGATCTCCGCACCGGGAGAGGGGATGCCGCCCGGGGGCTCCACGCCGGTAGTGGCGAAGTTGAACACGCCGGCGTCCTGGAGGAAGAACGAGCGTCTCTCCGGAAAGAAGATCGAGAAGCGGGTCAGGTTGATCTGCCTGGAATCTACCTGCGTCTCGCCGAAGTCCGTGTTGGCCGTCACCGAGAGCCGCATGCTGGGGGTGATGTTGTAGAACGCGTCCAATCCGGGCTTGCCGAGAATCGTGTCTTTGCCGGTGGCTGGATCATGCAGCCACCGGCCGGCGACAAAAGGGCGGACATCGAGTCCCACCCCTTGTTCGAGGTTCCTCAGGTTGGTCAGCTCGCCCGCCTCGGAGACCTGGAAAAACTGCGTCTGGAAGCGGGCGCCGGTCCAGCGCACCTCTTCGAGCGTCCGTTGGACGGTGCGGCTGATGTTGAAGCCCCAAACCTGGCGGTCGCCTGGAAAACTCAGCGTCTTGATGGGAATGGCGAACTCCGCGCTCCAGCCCTGGTCGGTGCGTTTGGTGCGGACGATCCAGATGGCGTCCCAGTCTTCGTTGGTCTCGCCGTTGGCAAAGATCAGGCCGTCGACCAGGGCGCCGGCGGGATTGGTGGAGAAGTAGAAGGCGTTGCTCTGGTCGCGAAAGGTGTCGAGCAGGATACTGATGCGGTCGTCAGGGTTGAGGCTGGCGTCGCGGGCCATCTGCGAACCGAGAACCTTGTCGGGTTCGGTGTCGTAGCACATCACCCCGATGTAGAGGTTGTCTGTGTCGTAGAGGATGGTGACGTCGGTCTTCTGGGTCGGCCTGGCGCCGGCGGTGGGCAGGCGCTGCACGAGCTCGCCGATGGTGGGCGAGCTTTGCCAGACGGGTTCGTCGAGCACGCCGTCGATGGTGATTTCGGCATTGGTCGGCGTCGCGGCAGCGGACCGCACCGCAGACACGGCCGGCTCTTGCGGCTGTGCACTGCCCGGAAAGATCGCCGCCAACGACAAGAGGGCGCCGGCGCAAACGCCCGCGCAACGGCGCGTCGCGCCCCGTTTCTCCAGACCCCTCCTCACCAAGCTCCGCCGATTCTAACCATTTGCACAAAGCTTTGTCGTCGTTGGGGGGCCCTGGCGTTACAGAAACCGCGACGCCCGGACGAGATTTTCCAGAATTTCGACTCCGCGCCTCTCGTTGACAGTCGCTCGGCAGACCGATTCCTCTATAGTGTTCGCCATATGCGAGCGCTTGCCGTCTTTCTCTCGCTGGCGTGTGTCACGTCGCTGTCGGCGGACGACTGGACCCGCTTCCGCGGCGCCAACGGCTCGGGAGTCGAAGCCGGCGCCACCCCGCCCGCTGACTTTTCCGACTCCGCCGAGCTCGTCTGGCGCAGCCCCTTGCCAGCCGGACACTCCTCGCCGATTCTCTACAAGGACCGTATCTACCTCACCGGCGCAGAAGGCGGCGCCCGCGCCGATGCCGGCCGCAAGAAGGTGGTCGACGAGGGCGGCGTGCTGTGGACCTACGCCGTCGACAAAGCCAGCGGCAAGACGCTGTGGCGGCAGCAGGCGCCCCGGCCGCGGATGGAGCGCTATGAGCCCGCCAACTCGCCCGCCTCGCCCAGCCCCGCCGTCGACGCCCAGGGCAATGTTTACGTTTTCTTTGGCGACTACGGCCTGCTCTCCTACACCGCCGACGGCAAGGAGCGCTGGAAGCTGCCGCTGGGGCCGTTCAACAACGCCAACGGCCACGGCACCTCGCCCGTCATCGTGGGAGACAGCCTGATCCTGCTCGCCGACCAGGACACGGATTCCTACCTGCTGTCGGTCTTCAAGGACACCGGCGAGACGTTGTGGAAAACGCCGCGGCCCGAATCCACGCGCTCCTACTCGACCCCGGCGCTCTATGAGCCTCCCGGCGGACCGGTGCAGCTGATCGTGCCCGGCGCCTACAGCGTCGCCTCGTACGACCTCGAGACGGGCAAGAAGCTGTGGTGGGTGCGCGGGCTCTCCTGGCAGCCGAAGTCGACGCCGGTGGTGGCGGGCGGACGCATTTTCGTGAATTCCTGGGAAGGCGGCGGCGGCAAGACTTCCGCGGAAGTGCCCGACTTCGCCGCCCTGCTCGCCCAGGCCGACAAGGACGGCGACGGCAAGATCAACGAGCCCGAGCTGCTGGCCGTCGAGCCGAAAAGCCGCTTCGAAATCATGGATCTCGACGCCGACGGCTTTCTCGACAAGCGCGACTGGGCATTTCAGGTGGCCAAGCGCACCTCCGCCAGCGCCCTGGTGGCGATCGAGCCCGGCGACCGGCGCGGAGACCTCACCGAGACCGACGCGGTGCTGTGGCGTCTGGAAAAATTTCTACCCAACGTGCCGACGCCGCTGCTCTACGACGGCCTGCTCTATCTGGTGAAAGACGGAGGCATCCTCTCCGCGGTCGAGCCCTCGAGCGGCGAAATCGTCAAGCAGGGCCGACTGCCGGAAGCGTTTGACAAGTACTACGCCTCGCCGATCGGCGCCGCCGGCCGCATCTACTTTTTCGGCGAGCCCGGCAAGGCGACCGTGATTTCCGCCGGCAGCGATTGGCAGTCTATCGCGCAGCACGACTTCGAAGAGCCGATCTACGCCACGCCTGCGCTCGAGGGCGACCGCCTGTACGTGCGCACCAACGGCGCCCTGTACTGTTACAAGAGTCGCTGAGGGGCGTGCACCGGGATCGTCGCTCTCTGGGGTAGTAAGTCTGAGGAGGACGACACGAAGTGCCCACCAAAGTCCAGTATTGGAGCGGATCCGAAAAGGTCCAGTTCGCCGCCGCAGATATTGAGCCGGCCGCCATCAAGGATGACCCGAAATTCCCTCACGCTCGCAGCGTGATGAACAACGCCTTTCGCACCTGGCACGACGCCCGGAGCCTGATATCCAACGTCAGCGACTTGAAGATCAAGAAGCTGATGACGGCCCAGCTCAACGACTCCGGCTACGCCGGCTCGGGACCGGGCGTCGATGACCTCAACGAGGCCTTCGACCACCTGGCCGCCAATGGCGGCAAGTGGAAAGACTCCAACATCTACGGGCTGACCGGACTTGGGTGGTATGCCGGCGGCAAGATCTGCGGCATCTCCAAGCAAGCGCAGGTCGGCTACGTCAAGATCCCCGAATCGGTCGGCAACTTCCTCGACAGCCTCAACCAGAAGGCCAAGACGTTGGCCAAGCATCTCAAGGACCTCGAGCATCACGGCACAACGGCCCTCAACACAGTCAAGAGCAGCGGAGTCGCCGATAAGGCGTTGCCCAAAGTGGGCTCGTCGCAGTGGACCCAGATGGGTGAAGGCCTGAAGTGGGTGGACCAGGCGCACAAGGGGGCCACAGCGCTGCTGTGGCTGGCGATGGCCGACGAGAAGGGAGCGGCGGCGATGACCCACGACGCGTTGGGCAAACTGTTTGGCGCGGTAGGCAAAGTGCGCGGCGCGGTCGAATCCTATGACAAAGCGCGGGCCGCCGGCTGGACCGGGATGGAAGGCGCAGCGTTCGCCACGATCTGCGAGGGCATGGCTTATCTGCCGGTACTGGGGTCCTACTATAAGGCGGCCTTTGAGACGCTGCCGGGCATTTCGGCCGGCTTCACGTCAATCGTGCAGAAACGCAACGCCTTGGCGGCCCAGCTCGGCGTGGACCTGCGCACCACTCGGTAGCCACCCGCACACGAGGCCGCTAGGCTAAGAGGCATGGCTCTCACCGAATCCACCATGCTCGAACTCGGGGCGTCGGCTCCGGATTTCTCGCTAAAGGAGGTCTCCAGCGGCGAGACCGTCAGCCTCGATGACGTCGCCAAGGACAAGGGCGTCCTGGTGATGTTCATCTGCAGCCACTGCCCTTACGTGATCCACATCCACAAGGCGCTGGGCGAGCTCGGGCGCGACTACGCCGATTCGCCGGTCGGCATCGTCGGCATCTGCAGCAACGACCCGGTCAGCCACCCCAAGGATTCCCCGGAAAACCTGGTGGCGCAAGCCAAGGAACAGGGCTTCACGTTCCCCTACCTGGTCGACGAGACCCAGGAGGTGGCCAAGGCCTATAAAGCCGCCTGCACGCCTGACCTGTTTCTCTTCGACGGCGACCGCAAGCTGGTCTACCGCGGCCAGTTTGACGGCAGCCGCCCCGGCAACAACGTACCGGTGACCGGATCGGACCTGCGCGCCGCCCTCGACGCGCTGATCGCCGGTGAAGCGATGCCCGCTGTGCAGACGCCCTCGATCGGCTGCAACATCAAGTGGAAGCCGGGCGCCGAGCCGGACTATTTCGGATAGTGCGCATCCAGCTGCTCTACATCGGCAAGGCGCGCAGCCGTCCGCTCAACCAGGCCGCGCAGGAGTACGCCACCCGTCTGGGGCGCTACTGCCGTTTTGACATGCGCGAGATCAGGAGCGAGCGCGACGCGCCCGACGATCGCAAGGCGATGCGCATTCTGCTCGACCCGCTCGGCGAGCAGCTGACCTCGGCCGGACTGGCCGATGTGGTGGAAAAGGCCCAGCGGGATATCTCGTTCTACATTGGCGGCGCGGACGGCTGGACGGACGAGTTCCGCTCGACGGCCGACCGCCTGCTTTCGTTGTCGAAGATGGTGCTGCCGCATGAGCTGGCTCGGGTGGTGATGGCCGAGCAGATCTACCGCGCCTTCACCATCCTGCGCAATCACCCCTACCCGCGATGAAGCTGCACCACGTCCATCATCGCGCCCGGCGCTGGCGGCACGAAGCGGCGGAGGGCCGCATCGACATCCGTCCGCTCACGCGGATCGACCGCGGCGCGCTGTTGGGCTTCTACCGCGCCTTCGAGCCGCTGGGCTGCGCCCAGGGCCTGCCGCCGTACACCGAAGAGGCTCGCCGCGAATGGATCCGCCAGCTGCTGAACCGATCGCACAACTTCGGCGCCTTCAGCTCGGGTTGGCGGCTGGTCGGCCACGCCATCCTTGCGCCGGCCCGCACGGGAGAAGCCGAGGTCGCCTATTTCGTCCACCAGAGCTTTCGCCGGAGAGGCGTGGCGACGCGATTGGTGCAAGCGGCTCTCGAGCGGGCGCGGGAAGAGCGCCGCCACCGCGTCTGGGCGACGATCGAAGCCGGCAACGTCGGCTCGGTGAAGCTGCTGAGCAAGCTCGGCTTCCAGACCTACCTGCGGCAGTACCCGTCGCTCGAGATGGACATCCGTTTGGACGAGCCTGCTGTCACGAGTTCAGCATGCTGAACCCCTACGAGTGGGCCTAAATCACGCCGATCGCGTTCAGGAATACGAAGGTGATGCCCACCGGCACCACGAAGCGCAGCAAGGTCAGCCAAGCGTTGTACAGCACCCGATACTTACTGCCGGAGAGGAAGTGATCGTGCCGCAGCGCTTCTTCCATACGCCAGCCGGTAAACATTGCAATGCCGATGCCGCCCAGAGGGAACATCACGTTTGACACCAGCCAGTCGAGCTTGTCCAGGAACTCGGGCGTCATCGCGCCGGGCACGTAGCTCTGCGAAGAAGGGATGCCATAGAGCGCGATGACGACGCCGGCGACGAGCGCCGACTTCTTGCGGCTCCAGCCGGTCTGATCGATCAGGAACGACACCGGCACCTCCAGCAGCGAGATCGCACTGGTCAACGCCGCGAACACCAGCAGGAAGAAGAATACGGAGAGCAGAACGCCGGCGAACGGCATCTGGACCATGCCGGTCGGGATGCTGGCGAACAGCAGCCCCGGCCCCTGGCCAGGCTCCAGTCCCTGGAAGCTGAAGATGATGGGGAAAATGACGATCGACGCCGCCAACGCAACAAAGGTGTCGAGCGCCGAGATCTGCACCGACGACCCCATGATGTCGTCGTCGCGCTTCAGATAGCTGCCGTAGGTCAACATGGTGCCCATACCGATCGACAGGCTGAAGAACGCCTGTCCCAGAGCGGCCAGCATCGACTCCGGGCGGAACTCCTCGGGGCGGATGCCGAAGGCGAACTCCAGGCCCTGGCCGAAGCCCGGCAGGAAGGCCGCGCGCAGCACCAGGCCGGCCAGCATGAACAGCAGCGCCGGCATCAGAATGCGCGACCAGCGGTCAATGCCCTCGGCGACGCCGCCCAGCACCACGCTGATCGTCAGCGTCATGAAGGTGATGTGCCAGAACAGGTTCAACCCCGCCGACTGCGTCACCGTGCCGAACAGCGTTTGGACGCCCTCGACGCCCGCGCCGACCAGCTCGCCATTGACCGAGATGTAGGCGTAGTGCATCGCCCAGCCGGCGATCACGCTGTAGTAAGACAGCAGCGACCCCGCGGCGAACACGCCCAGCCAGCCAAAAAAGACCCAGAACGAGCCCTTGTGCGTCAATTCGCGAAAGGCCGCCACCGGCGATTTCTGCGTGGCGCGGCCGATCAGGATCTCCGCCGACATCACCGGCAGGCCCACCAGGATCACGCATACGACGTAAGCCAGGATGAAAACGCCGCCGCCGTTGAGCCCGGTCACATAGGGGAACTTCCACAAGTTGCCCAGGCCCACTGCCGAGCCGGACGCCGCCAAAATGAAACCGAGTCGAGATCCCCACTGCGCTCTGGGAGCCGTCAATGCCATTACCTCCGCGAGAAAGCCAAAGATAACAGATCGACGCGTTAGCGGCCCAGAGCCGAACGCAGCGCTTCTTCCAGACGTGGATGCGCAAAGCGATAGCCGGCCTGCTCGGCGGCGGCCGGCAGCACGCGCTTGCTCGACAGCAACTCCGCCGCGAAGCCGCCCAGAATCATCTTCAGTGCAAACGCCGGCGCCGGCAGGAACGCCGGCCGGGAGAGCACTTGGCCCAGCGTCTTCTGGAAGTCCTTCTGGCGCTCCGGCTCGGGTGCGGTTCCGTTGAGCGGGCCGGAGAGGCTTTCGGTCTCAATGGCGAAGCGGATCAGGCCGACCAGATCATCGAGGTGGATCCAGCTCCACCACTGCTCGCCCGAACCCAGCGGCCCGGTGAGGCCCAGCTTCGCCGGCAGCAGCATCTGTCCGAGCGCCCCGCCGTGCTTGGCGAGGACGATGCCGGTTCGCAGCGTCACCACCCGGACGCCCAGATCGCGCGCCTGCAGAGCCTCGCGCTCCCAGGCCACGCTGGTTCGGGCGAGGAAATCGTCGCCCGGCGCCGAGGTCTCGGTCAGCTCTTCTTCGCCGCGATCGCCGTAGTAGCCGACGGCGCTCGACGAGACCAGCACCCGCGGGCGCTCCGCCGCCTCGCGCAGCCCTTTGATCAGGTTGCGCGTGCCGTCCACCCGGCTGTCGACGATCGCTTTACGCTTGTCCTCGGTCCAGCGGCCAACCACCGACTCGCCGGCGAGGTTGACGATGGCGCCGACGCCGGCATAGGCCTGCGGTGGAGGGATCTGGGTCGAACTCCAACGGAAGGCTTCGCGCACCGCCGGCAGCCGCTCCTTGGCGGACTTGGGCGACCGTGAGAGCACGTGCAGCTCATGACCGCCGGCGGCCAGAGAGGCCGACAGGGCCTGGCCGATCAAACCTGTAGCTCCGGTCAGCAGAATTCGCATGGGGCTTTAGTGTAGCTGGCGGTCGCCCGAACCGGTTTCCAACGGGTGGCTCGGGAGTGTGGCGCCGGTGTGCGCCTTGCCGCTCGAAGGCGCCACCGCGGCCGCCACGCGCCTCGTGACGACTTCTTCCGAATAGGGTTTCACCAGGACGTCGGCGATGTAGGTGTCGTCTTTGCGCGATTCCCCGAAGAGCTTTTTGCCGCCGACTTCGCTGGTGCAGATCAGAATGGGGAGAGCCGCGTTGCTCTTGCGCGCTTGTTGGGTCAGCGCTGTCCAGCCAGGGGCCGGCAGGTCCTCGTCGAGGATGAGCGCCTCGAACTTCCCCTCGTCGATCCAGCTTTTTGCTTGCTCGATGGAGTCGGTCCATTCGATGCGATAGCTGTCGCGGATGGCTTCAATCAGCCGGTTGCGCTCCTTGGCGGCCATCACGAGCAGCAGTTGAGTGTTGTTCCGTTGCACATGGCGTAGACACGGCGTCCCGGCCAATTGTTACGTCTCGTCAGGCCAACAGCTTCTTCACGACGTTCCCGTGCACGTCGGTCAACCGGAAGTCGCGGCCCTGGAACTTGTAGGTGAGCCGCTTGTGGTCGACGCCCAGGCAATGCAGCATCGTCGCGTGCAGATCGTGCACATGCACCGGGTCTTCGAGCACGTTGTAGGAGAAGTCGTCGGTCACGCCGACCGTCACGCCCGGTTTGATGCCGCCGCCGGCCAGCCAAACGGTGAAGCAGCGCGGGTGGTGATCGCGGCCGTAGTCGTCTTCGGTCAGCACGCCCTGACAGTAGACGGTACGCCCGAACTCCCCGCCCCACACCACGAGGGTATCCTCGAGCAGGCCGCGCTCGGCGAGGTCCTGCACCAGAGCGGCCGAGCCGCGGTCCGTGTCGTCGCACTGGACCTGGATGTCGCGAGGCAGCTTGGTGTGCTGGTCCCAGCCGCGGTGGAACAGTTGCACGCAGCGCACCCCGCGTTCCGCCATCCGCCTCGCCAGCAGGCAGTTGTAGGCGAACGTACCGGGCTTGCGGGCGTCCTCGCCGTAGAGCTCATAGGTGTGCTCGGGCTCGCTCGACATATCGGTGAGGTCCGGCACCGAGGCCTGCATGCGATAGGCCATCTCGTATTGCGCGATGCGTGTGGAGATTTCGGGGTCGGCGAACTCTTCCTGCTGCATGTGGTTGAGCTTGGCGAGGTCGTCGAGGAAGCGCCGCCGGTCGTCCTGGTTGAACCCTTCGGGGTTCGACAGGTAGAGCACCGGGTCGCCGCCGGAGCGGAACTTCACTCCCTGGTAGCGGCTGGGCAAAAAACCCGAGCCCCACAGCCGGTCATAGAGCGGCTGCCCCTTGTTGCCCGAAACCATCACCACGAACGCCGGCAGGTCTTCGGCCTCGCTGCCCAGGCCGTAGCTCAACCAAGAGCCCAGGCTCGGCCGCCCGGCGAGTTGGAAGCCGGTCTGGAAGAAGGTGATCGCGGGATCGTGGTTGATCTGCTCGGTGTGCATCGAGCGGACGAACGAGAGCTTGTCGGCGATCTTCGCCGTGTGCGGCAGCAGGTCGCTGACCCAGGCGCCGGTCTGGCCGCGCTGCTTGAAATCAAAAATCGTCGGCGCGACCGGAAAGCTCTCCTGCGTCGCGGTCATGCCGGTCAGCCGCTGGCCCTTGCGAATGGAGTCCGGCAGATCCTGCGCGCGCAGCTTGGCCAAGCCCGGCTTGTGGTCGAACAGATCGATCTGCGACGGCGCCCCCGACTGGAACAGGTAGATGACCCGCTTGGCCTTGGCCGGAAAGTGCGGCGCCGCGTTCGACTCGCCGACAGCGCCCAGTTCGCGCCCGAGCAGGTGTCCCAACGCCGCAACGCCGATGCCGGTGGCCGATCGGCCGAAGAAGCGGCGGCGCGTGTAGCGCAGACTCTCGTGGGCGGCGGGGTCGTGAGGACTTTCGGGTCGCATGGTGGCCGTAAGCAGTATAGCTGCTCCGGCCGGCGGCCTTGTGACATCGTCCAGCCACTCGGGGAAGGGCCAGCACTCGTAGCGCGCGCCTCCAAGAGGACCGAAGAGCCGAAACCGCAGTCCTTACAGACTGTTCTTCCGCCTAAACGCTCAGCACCGGGCACTCGGCGTGCCGAATGATGCCGTAAGCGTGCGTCTGCAGCCCGCTCAGCAGGCCGTCGTTGCCGTGCCGGCCGATCACCAGCAGGTCCAGCTCCTTCTCCTTTGCAATGTGGGGAACGACCCTCTCCGGCGGCCCCTGCTCGATGACGATCTCGCCTTGAGCGCCTACGCCTTTGAGCAGTTGGGTCAACTGTTCGCGCGCGTGCGTCTCGGCCATCTCGGCCATCTGCGGGCTCCCGAACGCTCCGTCGCCTCCCAGCGCGATCGTCGGCAGAGCGTGAACGCCCAGCAGTTCGGCTTGATAAGCCGCGGCGAAATCCGCGGCGGCCTGAGCCGCTCGACGCCCATCCTCATCGAGGTCGACGGCGAAGCCGATACGCCGGATCGGGTGGACCGCAAAGGCTTCGCCATCTTCTACGTGAGCTCCGGTCAACACCGGACAATCGGTATCGTTGAGAACCTTCGCCGTCACTGATCCGAGCAGGTAGCGGCGAAACGGGCCGACGCCTGCGGTGGGCATCACCACCAAATCGATCCCGAGCTTCTTGACCGTCTCTGCGATCACCGCGTCGACGGCCCCCTTGATCACCAAGCACTCGCCGGGCTGTTCTGGAACCACGCTGTCGACCAGTCTCCGCAGGCGCTCGGACAGGTCGCGTTCGAGTTCGGGCCCCGGAGTCCAAAGCAAACCGCCCGGCAGGGAGCTGGCGAACGCCGCCTGATACGAGACGCCCGGCACGGCATGCAGGAAGACGGTCTCCGCGTCGAAATGCTTGGCGATGTTCACCCCGTGTTCGATCGCCGGGCCTGAGCGGTCAGAGAAGTCGATCGGCACGAGGATCTTGCGAATCTTGGTCATCATCGTGGTGGACAAGAATCCAGGCTCCGCTGTTACAAAAAGCGTCGGCCCGTTGCTGCGAATTCAAGGCCGACGTCCGCAAGGCCGCCACCGGTTCCCCTTTCCAAGTGTTCGACAGGCTACACGATGTTGTATCCTTTTAGTCTTCGCGGATTCGCGCTGCGGGCCGCATGCGCTGCAGGCCCCGCACGCGCCTCAGGCCGCGGATGCGAGGAGAATATAGGAGGAATCATCAGTTGTTGAAACAGAAACGATGGACTGCACTTACTTATACATTTGTCGCGCTACTGGCGGCCGGCTCGGCGCAAGCGGCGATCATCACGATCGACGACTTCTCCGCCGATCAGGCGGTACCCGCGGGCGGAAATTCATTCGTGGATGACGCCGGAATTCTTGGAGGCCAGCGAGATGTTGTCGCCAACGGCGCCGGCACGACCTTCAACGCCGCCGGCGGCGTTGGGACGGCGGCTGCGACGGGCTCGAGCTTCGTCCTGCTCGACTACGACGGTCCGGATGACAATGCCTCCGGCTCCAGCTTCCTGCTCGGCGACATCGATTTGACGGGGGGCGGAATGAACGACCGCTTTTTCCTCGACATCACTTCTGTCACCGGCTCGATTCTGGCCACCGTCCGCGTTGCGGAAAGCCTAAGCGATTACAGCGAGGCGACGTTGTCCGGCATCTCGACGGCCGGCCTGTTCGAGTTGCCGTTCGCGAACCTGAGCAACGTCGGCACAGGCGGAAACGTCAACGCCGCCAAGCGCGTCTTTTTGCGGTTCAATTTGGACGCTGACGAACAGGTCTCGATCACCAACTTCTACGTCGGCGGGGACTCGACTACTGCTCCCGTTCCGGAGCCCGCCTCGGCCGCGCTGTTGGGTCTTGGCCTGTGCGCCGCGGCCCTGCTGCGCAAACGCCGTTCGGCCTAAGTCCCTCGATCATCCAGCAGCCGCGGCGTCCGGACAGCCTCCGGCCGCCGCGGCTTTTGCTATCGATGGCCGCCAAAATCCGCTACTCCCCCACCGCCCGCTCCCACATCTGCAGATAGGCCTCCGCCCCGAGCGCCATATCGTTCACAATCTCCTCGCCGGCAACGTTCCGCATGTCCTCGATCCAGTCCGCGAACAGACCGTAGTGCGAGGCGCCGTCGACATTGAAATCCCAAACCCGATTGATCCACTGGCTCTGCTGGACCGTCGCGCTGCCGTCGAAATTGGCGAAGGGGTAGGTCACCGGATTCGAGAGCAGGGCGCCGGGGCGAGGGGCGGCCTGCTTGCCCAGACCGTTGGTGTCGGCGCCGTACCCGATTCCCCATTGGAAGTTGTCGGACCGGGTCGCCTTCGCCGCCTGCCACTCCGAGATGTACCGGTTGGTCGTACTGGCGTAGGGCGACACGAAGCCGCCCAGGTTCTGCAGGCGGACCTGGCTTTCGGGGCCGCCCCAGCTGTGGCTGGTGACAGCCCCGGAGTAGCCCCGCGCTTCGAGGATGTCGAGCACCCGGTCGCGGGCCTTGACGCTGAGATGGTCGGTCTCGATGATCATTCCCATGTCGATCATGCGGTTGACCAGATATTCGCCCAGCTCCGTCAGGCCGCGCACGTTGCAGACCGGGCCGGGCGGGTAGGTGGGGAGTTCTTCCTCTGCGGCTGCCGCCAGCTCCGGGCGGAAGGCGCTCTGATTCGGGTCGTTGCCGGCCAAAGCCGTCAACGACGAGGAACCCAGGCCCGCGATGCTCGCCGGCGTCTGATCGCGGTCGCCTTCGGGACAGGACTCCACTTCCCACCAGCGCCCGGTCATGTACTTGTTTCCTAGATTGACCAAAATTCCGTTGGTCCCGGCGTCCATGGCCGTTCCCCCAAACACGTTGTCGAACTTGTGGACGACGAACAGGGAGCGCACGCCGAGGTCCCACATCTCCTGCAACCCGTTGTCGACGTCTTCGGTGGAGCAGGGCTCCACGCCTTCCCGGTAGAGACAATCGAACGGCTGCGAAGTCTCCACGCCCATGACGACGGCCAATTTGCCGGCGTTGATCACGGCCCGAGCCTCCGCCGGGCTCGTCACGACGCGGAAGAATCCCTTGCCGGGCCCTTTGAACTGGGCGTCGATATAGTCCTGCAGGGCGTAGAGATCCTGAGCCTGCAGCCGGATGCTGTCCATGTCGTTGCAGGAATTCTTCTTCAACCAGTAGAGCTCGCAAAGAGCCCGGTTTTCGACCAGGTGCGCGACCATGATGCGCTGACCCGCCCGCCACGACCGCTCCACGGCCTTCCAATACGTGCCCTCGTGGGTCAGCGAATCGTGTCGCGGCCAACCTTTCAAAACGGGCGACCCGAAATCCGGCCATCCTTGGTTCAGATGCAGACCGCTGGGACTCCCCGTAGAAAGCAGGTTCTCGGCGATCGCCAGGCCGCCGAATGTGCCGTGGTCGGGACAGTCCTTCAGCGCCTGTTGAGCGCCATAGGGGCTCCACGGCCGCCCGCAGTGAAACCGGCCCCCCAGAAACTCAAAGGCGGTGACGTGCACATGAGCGTCGACCATGCCGCGCACTTCGGCGCTCGGGTCCTCGGCGGGCGAAGGAACGCCGTCGACATCCACGCTGATTTCGGGGAAGGTCGAGCAGCCGGTCGCGGACTCGAAGCTCCAACGGGCGTTCGGCCATTGGTTCTGCGTGAGCTGGCCTCCCAGGTTGACGGACAGGTTCAAGCCCGTGGCGACGTTGGTCAAGCGCAACCCGGCGACGCCCACCGCCAGCTTCCAATCCGCCGTCGGCCCGGCTTGGGCGATCGGAATCACGCCGTTGAAAAGGCCCGCCGCGGGCATCTTGCCGTCGGGCCCGTAGAGCAGATAGCTGCCCAATGCGGTAGCCTGCATGCGAAACGGCGTCGCGTCGGGAGCTGAAGGCTGCATCATGTACCCGGCGCCCTGGAGCGCCAGGTAGCGGCCCGTGGCCACGTCCCGCACGCTGACGCACTCGCCGGCGTACTGGTAGAGGTCCGTCGCGTGCGCGGCAGGCGCGCCGCTGGTCGCAAGCCAAGCGGCGAAAACGGCGGAAAGGACGGTGGGCACAATGGCGGGGGCGCTGCGTGTCATGACGGCCAGCGTAGCGCAGTTTTCGGTTGCACGCCTGCCCTGTTCAGGTCGTGCGAGACTGTTCCCTACCGATGGCAATCCCAATGACCTGCACTCGGCGCCGAGCGCTCCAACTCGCCGGCGCGACGGCTTTGGCCGGCATGGCCTCGGCCGCCCCCAAGCGCCCCCGCATCGCCTGCATCGCGACCTACTTCGGCGGCACGCGCTCCCACGCCGACTGGATCATCAACAAGCTGATCGACGGCTATTGGTGGAAGGGCGCCCATGTCGCGCCGCGCCTCGATGTCGTCTCGATGTACATCGACCAACTCGAGTCGAGCGAACTTGGCCGCCAGGTCTGCCAGTCCAAGAACATCCCCCTCTACCCCAAAATCGCCGACGCCCTCACCCTGGGCGGCGACGAACTGGTGGTGGACGGCGTCGTCTTCGTCGGCGAGCACGGCGAGTACCACAGCAACCTGATCGGCCAGAAATACTACCCGCGCTGGTGGCTCTACCGCCAGATCATCGAGGTCTTTGAGCAGAGCAAGCGCTCGGTCCCGGTCTTTCACGACAAGCACCTGTCCACCGACTGGAACGAAGCCAAGTGGATGTTCAACAAGTCGCGCGAACTGGACTTTCCGCTCTTTGGCGGCTCGTCCATCCCGTTCTACTTCCGCAAGCCCGAGATCGACATCCCGCCGGAGACGCCGATCGAGCATTCCGTGCTCGTGGGAGGCTCCGGGGCCGAGGGCAGCCTGTTCCACTGCGTGGACGTGCTGCAGAGCTTCATGGAGCGTCGCACGGGCGGCGAAACGGGCGTGGAGGCGGTGCAGTCGATCCGCGGCCCGGAGGTTTGGAACTGGACGAAGCGCAACCCTTGGGCGGGCGACCTGCTCGAAGCCGTAGGCCGGCGGTTTGAGTTCGAGCCGGGGCATTTTCAGAAAACCGTACGGGCGCCCAGCGTGACGATCGTCGAGTACCGCGACTTCAAGAAGGCTGCGATCTTTGGGGCCAACGACGTGGGCTGGACCTACGCCGGCTCCATCCTGGGACAGCAGGAGCCGACGATCATCTCGATGCTCGGCTGGCCGGGCCGGCAGTACGGCCACTACCGCGCCGGCAACGCCTTTGAGCACTGGATCACCGAGATGATGCTGACGCGGAAAGAGCCCTGTCCGGCCGAGCGGCTGCTGCTGTCCACGGGGATCACCGCGTTCAACATGCACTCGAACTGGGAGAACGGGGTGTACTCCGACGTCGGGCGGCGCGTGGAGACGCCGTATCTGGATATGACCTACCGGACGACGTATGGGCCGATGTTCAACACGGGGCCGCGGCCGCCAGTGGAGAACTCTCCGAAAAATTAGCCTCCAGGGATGAAAACCCAAGCGTAGAATTTAGGGTTTAATGCCAATCCTCAACTCCACCTGGTTCTCTCCAAGCTTTCTATTTAGAGCGTGAGATGAGCTCGGCACGCCTGGATAGCCTACGCGCCCGGGAACTTCCAGATCTTCAGGGCGTTCAGGCCCAGCAGCTTCTCGCGCGCCCGGTCGGTGTAGAAGTCGCAGTACTTGTCCACGAACTCGAGCTCCTTGTCCATCGGCAGCTCCCAGCGCGGGCGCGGATACCCCGTTCCCCACACCAGTTGGTCTTCGCCGAACTCCTCGTAGATCGCCTTGTAGAAAATCCAGGTGTCCTTGTAGGGGTACTCCTTGATCTCCGACATCTCATACGGCTCGGAGTTTGAGATGTAGACCTGCGGGAACTTCTTGAGCTTGAACATCTGCCGGAACTCCGGCCACGGGTCGTCGAGCTTCAGGTCCGGCTTGCCGGCGTGGTCGACCACGATCTTGACCCCCGGAAAACGGCCGGCCATGTCCTCGAGCATCGGCATCTGCTGCGGGTGGATGTAGTAGTTGAAGACCGCGCCCAGCTTCTCCGCCTCCTTCCACAGCGGATAGTGCTCCTTGGAGTTCAGCCAGGTCGACTGGCGATGGTAGATCGGACTGAAGCGCATGCCTTGGAAGCCGTGCTCCTTCACCCAGAACCGCAGCTTTTCGGGCGCTTTCGGGTCGAGCGGGTCCAGCAGGCCGTGGGCGACGAACTTGTCCGGGTGCAGGTGCAGCGCGTAGGAGATGTAATTGTTGTTCCAGCCGTAGTAGCGCGGGTTGATCAGCACCGCCCAGCGGATGTTGAAATCTTCCATCTGCGCGATCTGGTTCTCGACCGGAGCGCTGTCTTTGGCGCGGAAATCCGGCCGCTCGGGGTGGGAGAATGGGAAGCGCGGATCCTGCGTCCAGATCTCCAGGTGGGTGTCGATCACCAACCGGTCTTTGGATTGCGCCGAAGCCAGTCCGGCTGCGGCGAGCTGTGAGAGGAAGGCGCGGCGGGAGAGCGGCATGGCCGCTATTCTGGCAGACCTTCCGGGGCCTCGTCAGCGACCACTTCGATGCCTTCCAGGTGGTACTCCATGTGGCCCTTGGCCTGCACGGTTCCCTTGATCTTCGCGCCCTCGCTCAACTTGGCAAACTCGGCGGCGTCGCGGACCGGAAAGCCCATCTGCATCGCGCCCATCCAGTCGCCGATGGGGCCGTGGTCGATGATGGCGACCTGGTCGGTCGAATTGAGCTGGACCACCGTACCTTCGATTGGGTAGCTCGTCCACGGGATGTCAGCCTCCTCGGAGGCGCCGCCGCACGACAGCAAGACGAAACAGAGGACGAGCAGGTGCAGGAGTCGAGCCATGCCTTCATCATACGAAGAGCGGGACGACCGCATGCGGCTGTTCCAGCATGCTATCTTTGCTAGCGCATGTTCCGACTCTTCACGACTCTGCTGCTCACCTGCATCGCGCTCGTCGCGCAGAACGCCCAAGATCCCGACCGCTGGGAACCGGCGATGCAGGCCTTTGAGAAGCAGGACAAGGAGAATCCGCCGCAGAAGGGCGGCATCGTCTTCATCGGCAGCTCGAGCATCCGCCGCTGGGACCTCAAGAAGTCGTTCCCGGACCTGGACCTGATCAACCGCGGCTTCGGCGGCTCGGTCATCGCCGATTCGATCCGCTACTTCGACCGCATCGTCGCGCCGCTCAAGCCCCGCACGGTGGTCCTCTATGCCGGCGACAATGACATCGGCCGCGGCATGACCGCCCAGGAGGTTTTCGTCGACTACAAGCGCTTCGTGGAGAAAGTCCACCAGAGCCTGCCGAAGGTGAAAATCGTGTTTATCGCCATCAAGCCGAGCTTGCGGCGTAAGTCCCTGCTGCTGACGGTCTCCGGCGCGAACAACCTGATCATGGAATACACGTTGACCGATGACCGGCTCGAGTACGCCGACATCGAGACGCCGATGCTCGATGGCGAGGATCTGCCGGCCGCGGATCTGTTTGTGGAAGACGGCCTGCACCTGTCGCCGAAGGGTGAGGCGATGTGGGCGAAGGTCCTGCGCCCGTATTTGGACTGAGACGGCTTAGCGCCGCAACATCGGCAGAACCACCGGCGAGTCTCCCGCCTGGATGCGGCCGATCGCCCGGAACCCGTGCCGTTCATACAGCCGCGCGTTGCCGGGGCTCGTTGCCTCGAGATAGGCCGGCAGGCCGGCCCGGTCGCACTCCTCGAGCGCATGCCGCAGCAGCGCGGAACCGATGCCGCGGCCCTGGCTGCTCGGCGCGACGCCGATCAGCGGCAGATGCCAATGCGGCTCTCGCGGGTGAAAGGCGTCCATCTGCTCGAAGATCGAAAACAGCGGCGCGCGCAAACGTTGTTCCGCAGTCTCGTCGATCAGCGCCATCACCGCCTCTTCGTCCGGCGTTGAGCCAGGGGCGAGCCACAGCGCCGCTCCTTCCAGGTCCGGCGCAACGTGCGCGGTTCCAGCGGGGAAAGCGGCTCCGCCGAAGGCCCGGCAGAAGCGCGGGAAGGCGGCGGCGTAGACCTCGCGCGCCGGCCAGCCCCAGCGGCAAACCGGGTCGTCGGCGAAGGCGGCGGTCAGCGTTCGCAGGCAGTCGTCGATTTCGGCGACTCCTGCGGTACGAATGGATTCTTGAACAACCATGGATCAAACCCTCTCGAGCAAGGATGCGCAGACGGTTCTTGGAACCCGACAATCCTCGGCGAGACGCGAACGGCGACAGCCGGCGACACATGGCTTCCGGCGCCTCCGCCCGCTACAATGCCAATGCCATGAGCGAAACCACGCGCCGAAGCTTCCTCTCCTCCGCGGCCGCGTCCGCCGCCGCGTTCCAAATCATCCGGCCCGAGCTCGTCCGCGGGCAGGGCAAGGCCAAACTCACCGCCGGCATTGTCGGCTGTGGCGGTCGCGGCACGCGCGGCGTGGCCGAAATGATCAGCGGCAACCCGAACGTCGAACTGGTCGCGATGGCCGACCTTTTTGAAGATCAGCTCGAAAAGTCGCTGACGCGCCTGCGCGACTCCGACGAGTTCGCGCCCGAGGTGCGCCAAAACATCAAGGTCGACCCCGAAAACCACTTCTACGGTTTCGACGCTTACAAGAAGCTGATCGACTCCGGCGTGGACATCGTTCTGCTGCACACGCCGCCCGGTTGGCGTCCGCTGCACTTTGAGTACGCGGTCAACGCCGGCAAGCACATCTTTGCCGAGAAGCCTCTGGCCACCGACTGCGTCGGCGCCCAGAAAATGATGCGGCTGGCGAAGCTGTCGGAAGATAAGAAGCTGACGGTGATGATCGGGGCCCAGCGGCGCTCGCAGAAAGAGTACGTCGAGACCGTCCAGCGCATCCAGGACGGCGAGATCGGCGACATCGTCGCCACCTACGCCAACTGGATCTCCGGCCCCGTCACCAAAGGCGCCGATTTCGAGGACAAGACCGAAGCCGGCACGCTCGACTGGCAGCACCGCGCCTGGTACCAGCACGTCTGGATCTGCGGCGACCAGATCGTCGAGCAGCACCTGCATAACATCGACGTCATCAACTGGGTGATGGGCGACCACCCGGTGAAGGCCGTCTCCTCCGGCGGCGCGGTCTGGCGGCCGGAAAACCGGCTCTACGGCAACATTTACGATCATTTCGCCACCGATTTCGAGTTCGCCAACGGCGTACGCATGTCCAGCCACTGCCGCCAGTACCCGAACGCCGGCAAGGACGGCGGCGCGCGGCGCATCAACGAGCTGGTCATCGGAACCAGGGGCCGCTCCGACTGCCGCGACATGGGCGAGCCTGGGACGAACCCCTACGTGCAGGAGCACATTGATATGGTTCATTCCATCCTCGGCACGGGGCCATACCAGAACCGCGCGCTCGAAGTGGCCAACTCCACCATGACCGCCATCATGGGCCGCGAAGCCGCCTACTCGGGGCTCGAGATCACCTGGGACATGGTGATGAACTCCAAGCAGGATCTGACGCCCCGAGATCCCGAGTTGGGCGAAAAATTCGAGATCCCGTCGCGGCCCGTGCCCGGCGAATACAAGTTCATTTAGCCTTTTGGGATCCGGGGCGTGCGTGCGAGCATAGGCGCATGCCTGCACGCCTCCTGCTGACGCTCCTGGCCGTTTGCCTGCCGCTGGCGGCGCAGTTCCAGCCGATCGCCGAGGTGACAGGCTCCATGCGTCAGGCGCCGGGGCTGTTTTCGCTCTATCTCGATGAGACCAAGGGCGACGTCTGGATGGAGATCCAGAACCTTGACGAGGAGTTCCTGCTGGTGGAGTGGCTCAGCCGCGGGCTGGGCTACAACCCGATCGGGCTGGATCGCGCGCAGCTCGGCTCCACCAGCCTGGTGCGCTTCGAGCGTCATGGCGCGAAGATCCTGCTGGTCGAGCCGAACCTGAGCTACCGCTCCAGCAGCGGCGACGCCGACGAGGCGCGCGCCGTCGAGGAGTCCTTCGCCGCCTCGGTGCTGTGGGGCTTTGCGATCGCCGCCCAGACCGACGGCCGCTACCTGGTGAACCTGACGCCGTTCCTGCTGCGCGACTCCCATGGCGTAGCCCGCCAGCTGAGCGATTCGCGGGAAGGCGATTTCCGGCTGGACGACAAGCGCAGCGCGGTCCTGCTCGACGAGGCGAAGGCGTTCCGGAAAAACTGCGAGCTCGAGTCGCTGTTGACCTTCGAAGGCTCAAAACCCGGCCGCGGCGTCCGCGAGACGACGCCGACGCCGGAAGCGCTGACCTTGCGGGTGCGGCACTCGTTCGTGGAGTTGCCGGACGACGGCTACCAGCCGCGCCGCTTCGACCCGCGCGCCGGTGTCGGTTCGGTGGAGTTCGCCGACTACTCCGCGCCGCTGGACGAGCCGCTGGTCACCCGCTGGATTCGCCGCCACCGGCTGGAGAAGCAGGACCCGTCCGCAGCCGTCTCCCCGGCGAAGAAGCCGATCGTCTACTACCTCGATCGGGGCGCGCCGGAGCCGGTCCGCTCGGCGCTGCTTGAAGGCGCGCGCTGGTGGAACCAGGCCTTTGAGGCCGCCGGCTACCGCGACGCGTTCCACGTGGAACTGCTGCCCGAGGGCGCCGACCCGCTCGACCTGCGCTACAACGTCATCAACTGGGTGCACCGCTCCACGCGCGGCTGGTCCTATGGCAATTCGGTCACCGATCCGCGCACCGGCGAGATCCTCAAGGGCGTGGTGACGCTCGGCTCGCTACGGGTGCGGCAGGACCGGCTGCTGTTCGAGGGCCTGATCCCGTTCTTTGGTCCGGAAAAGCCCTCCGGCCCCTCGCCGGTGGACGTGGCGCTGGCGCGGCTGCGGCAGCTTTCGGCGCACGAGGTTGGCCACACCCTCGGCTTTGCGCACAACTTCGCCGCCAGCAGCTACGGGCGCGAGTCGGTGATGGACTATCCGGCCCCGCTGGTGAAGATCACTGACGGCGAACTCGATCTCTCCGAAGCCTACGACGTGGGCATGGGCGAGTGGGACAAGATCCTCGTGCGCTACGCCTACTCGGATTTTCCGGAAGGGTCGGACGAGGATGCCGAACTCGGCAAAATTCTGGCCGAAGCCGATGAGCGCGGTTTTCTGTTCGTCTCCGACAGCGACTCGCGCCCGCTCGGCGCGGTGCATCCGCTCTCGTCGCTGTGGGACAACGGCGACGACCCGGTCGAGGCGCTGCGTCACACGATGGAAGTCCGCCGCATCGCCCTCGGGCGGTTTGGCCTCGACAACATTCCGCCCGGCACGCCGCATTCCGAACTCGAACTGTGGCTGACGCCGCTCTACCTGCACCATCGCTACCAGGTGGAGGCGACGGCCAAGATGCTGGGCGGCGAGATCTTCGACTATGGCGTCCGCGGCGCCACCGGCCGGCCCGTGGCCGCGATTCCGGCCGAGCGTCAGCAGGCCGCCCTCGACGCGCTCCTCGAAACGCTCGACCCTGCCGCACTAGCTTTGCCCGAGCGGATTCTGGAGCTGATTCCGCCGCCCGCCTACGGCTACAACGACCGCCGTGAGACGATGGACAGCCGCTCGGGACGTCGTTTCGACCCGCTCGCCGCCGCCCGCGTGGCCGCCGATACGACCCTGGCGGCGATGCTCGAGCCGACGCGAGCCGCCAGGCTGGTGGAGCAGTCGGCCCGTCACCCTGAACTGCCGCGCTTGGAGCTGTTGCTGGCGTCGATTCGCGCCAAGCTGGGCGTCGACCAAGGATCGGAAACGGACCACTGGCGGCGGCTGGTGCAACTGGAAACGCAGGACGCGTTCGTCGACCAACTGATGCAGCTCGCCGGCTCTCCCCAGGCGTCGCCGCGCGTCCGCGCCATTGCTGAATCGCACCTGGAGAGCCTGGCCGGCGCCGTTCCCAATCCTGGGGATCTGCTGCGGTTCTTGCGGCGTCCGGCGCCGGAGGCGCAGCCGTCGCGGTCGCTGCCGTCTCCCCCGGGCAGCCCGATCGGCCAATAAAGTCGCGTACAACAACGCCCTTGCGATCACCGCAGACGGCCGGCGATCATGCCGGAGACGCCGGGAAGTTCTCGCTCGTCCTTCACGCGGAACTCCGCATGACGGCTCAGGCTCTCCGGCAGGCTCTGGTTGCCGACTACGATCGGGATGACGGGCTTGTCCTGCGCTTCGGCGAGCTGGATTTCGTGCTCGAGAAACGAACTCAGTGAGCCCTCGCCGACCACGGCCAGCAGCGCGTCGGACTGGCTGATGGCCTTTTCCACCGAGGCTTGCCAGTCTTGGCCCGGTTCTGCGGCGAGGTTGGAATCCGTCACCTCGTAGCCCTGCTCCTCGAGGCCCTTCCGCAGCTGCTGGACCACGCCGGCGCTGCTCAGCGACGCCGAGATGAACGCCCGGCGGGGGCGCTGCTCCTCGGGCGCGCCGCGCATCGGGGCCTGGGTCTGGTCGGGGCGTTCGAAGCGCAGCATGTGGCGCAACGGTCCCGACGGCTGACCGCGCTCGTTGTAGAGCGTCGCGCGGATCTCGAACATGCCCCAGCCGGTGGCCTCCAGACGAAAGCGGTTGCCGCGGTCGTTGGCCCAGCGCAACGGCTTGGGAAACGTCGGGTGCAACTGCCAGGCGACGGAGTCGACCTGCGCGAGCTCGTCATCCGGGCCGTCGATCCAGACCGCCCACTTCCAGCGGTCCTTGCCGACATACTCGGCCTCCTGCGCAATCGTGAGGCTCATTGGTCGGCTCCGGAAAGCTCGATGGTCACATGTTGCGAGGTGGCCATCGAGCGCCATGCGATCTCGCCGTGGCGCTCCACGCGGACTTCGATCAGCGCGTCGTCGTCTTGCACGCCGCGGATGTAGAGCAGTGTGCCGCCCTGGGCGGGGATCATCTGGCCGCTCCGCCAGTCGCTGGGCGCGCCGTCGGTCCAGAACCGGTAGCGGCACTGGTAGGAGTTGTCGACGACCACGTCGTGGCCGATGTTCGGCGGCAGGATGCGCGCCATCAGCTTGCGTCCCAAGGCGCGCTTCCAGTTGGCCAGCCGCTCCGACAGCGCCAAAAAGGCAGGCAGCGGCTTCTCGCGGGAGAGCGGAATGCGCTCATTGTCGGCGTAGGCGCCCTCGGGCTCCACTCCCTCTTCCACCAGGGCGATGGTGCGCATGCGGCGGCCGCGAGCGTGGTTGATCTCGTCACGGACCCAGGGGTGCGTGCGCCAGCGGTTGTCGGCGGGGTCGCCGATCGGATCGCGACGCGTCATCAGCGAGACCACGGCGTCGCTGTTCTCGACCCGCTCGAGCACGGCGGGCGTCACGCCTTCGCCGTCGAGCACGCGGCCGGTGACCGGGCGGATGCCGTGGCTGCGCAGCAGCGTCTGGAGTTGCTCCACCAACTCCTTGTCTTCCGGACGAAACGAGAATGAGAGGAAAACATCCATTGCAGGTCGCGCCCAACGGGAATTCGACCAGGATCTTACCAGAACTTCCCGCTCGGCGGCGGGCAATTCGTTATTGGCCGGGCGGCGTATGGAACGAGCGCTCTTCGGTGTCGCCGTGGAAGGTGGAGACCGGGTGGTCGCGCCAGAGCCAACGCATCATGTCGGGCAGAATCATGCCGCCGTGCTTGCTCGAGTGCGGCCCGATGCCCCAGACGTAGTTGACGTCGTAGCCCTTGGCGGTGAGTTCCTTGGCGAGCCGCACGTTCTGGTAGAACCAGTCGCGCTCCTCGGAGTAGCTGCCGTCGCGAAAGCGGCCGCGGTTGTCATTGCGGCCGTCCTGCAAAAAGACCCGTAGCGGCTTCTTCGGCATGTCGCGCACCAGGTCCGGGTAGCGATTGCCGCCGCGTCCGCGTAGATTCACGTAGGTGCCGATCATGCTCATGACCTTGCGGAACTCGTTGGGCCGCTCCCAGGCGACGGTGAAGGCCGCGATGGCGCCCGAACTCGAGCCTCCGATGCCGCGATGCTCCGGGTTGGGCGAGATGTTGTACTCCCGGTTGAGCACCGGCAGCAACTCTTCGCAGATCACACGCGCGTAGCGGTCATCGAGCGAGTTGTACTCTTCGGGCCGGTTGGAGCTGCGGTCGCCCCATTCGTCGATGCGCGCCATCGGCTGCTCGGGCTTGCGGCCCGGGTTGATGAAGACGCCGATCATCACCGGGATCTCACGGCGGTAGATCAGATTGTCCATCACGTTCTGCGCGCGGATGTCGGCCTCGGGATTCATATAGGCCTGCCCGTCGTTGAAGACCATCAGCGCGGCCGGCGTGGTCGGTTCATACTGCGCCGGAACGTAGACCCAGTAGTCGTGCTGATCGCCCGGGAAGACCTCGCTGGGCAGCACGAACGGCCCCTTGATCTCGCCCTTCGGAACGCCTTCCTGGGGCAGGGAATCCGGCCCGAGTTTATAGTAAATGTTCGTGTCGGGGCGGTCTTGCGCGAACACGGCGCCGGCGAGGGCGAGCAGGAGCAACAGCGTACGAGTCATGGGACGGTCCTGTAATGGGCTGCAACGAGGCCGGTCAGCCCTTGGTGGGCTCTTCTTTCTTCTCTTTCTCTTCCGCCTCTTTCTTCTCGCGCTCGAGGATGCGCTTGACGAAGTCGGGCGGCTCGCGCGGCGCCGGCTCGGCGGTGACGAGGTCTTGGAACAGTGCAGCGAGCACGGGGCCGGAGGCGGTCAGCATGCGCTGCTCGCCGTCGCCGGGTTCCAGGCGCAGGCTGCCGTTGTCCTCGACGGCGATGCGGCCCGAGTCGGAGAACTCAAAGCCGTCGACCTTTTGGCGCACGGCGAAAAGCGCACCGGTCATCCCCAACGCGCCGGCTTCGCCGCCCGCAGCTTGCAGAACGTCGGCGACCGGGTGATCTTGCGTCCAGGGGAACGAGATGTCAGCCGGGAAGCGGATGTCAGTCGGGGCGACGGCGACGACCGGCGTCGGCCACTCGGCGAAGACCCGGCGGGCAGCCGGCAGATCGGCCAGAACCTGATCGGGGCTTATCGCCACGACCAGATGCTTCACGCGCGCCCGAATCATCTCCGGCCCGCCGTTGAGACGCAGCAGTGCAGCGAGGCTTTTGGCCGAGCCGGCCAGCACTACGGCGCAATTGTCGTCCCGCTCGGCGCTGAGCGCGTTACGGATCAGGGCGACCGGATCGGCCGTGTCGACGATCTCGCGGACCTCGTGCGGATAGAGCGGCTCGCCGTCGGCGTCCTTCTTGCCGAGCGCCGCCTGGAGCGGCTCGAGCTTGCCGGGCGAGCCGGCTTCGTCGAGACCGACCGAGAAACCGCGGTAGCGCCGAAAACGCTCCGGGAACTCGCGCAGTGCAATCTTCGAATAGAAACGCCCGACGGCGTCGCAAAAGGCGGCCGCGTCCAGGCTGGAGCGCGTCAGGCTCACCGCCAGGAACTTCGCTTCCGGCTCGGCGAGGGTGCTCAGGCCGTGCAGCAACGCCAGCGTCAGCGCATTGTCGATGGAGGTGCCGAGCTCGCAGTCGAGAACGACGGCGAGCGGCTCCCGCTTCTCCGGGGCCGCTTGCATCAGCTCAGATCCAGACGGTCAAGCCGCCCGGTGGAGTCGCCGAAGTTTTCCGAGCGCACGCCCATGCGGTCCATCATCGACAGGTACATGTTGGCGATCGGCGTTTCGCGACGGTAGACCACGCGGCGGCCCGGCTGGATGGTGCCCGCGCCGGTCCCCATGATGATGGTCGGCAGGTCTTCGTGGGTGTGGCGGTTGCCGTCTCCCAGGCCCGCGCCGTAGACGATCATCGAGTTGTCGAGCAGGGTCGAGTCGCCCTCTTCAATCTCGCTGAGCTTCTTGATCCACTTGGAGAACTGCTCCACGTGGTAGGTGTTGATCTGCGTGACCTTTTCGATCCAGTCCGCCTCGCCGCGGTGGTGGGTGAGCGGGTGGTGGCCGTCGGGGATGCCGATTTCGCGGTACGGACGCGAGGAGCCCTCGCGGGTCACCAGGAAGGTGAACACGCGGGTCAGATCGGCCTGCAAGGCGACGGTCATCATGTCGCTCATCAGCTTGAAGTGCTCGGCGAAGTCGGCCGGCACGCCGTAGGGCTTGTTGAGGCCGGGGTCGATCTCGTCGTTCTGTTGTTCGGCGCGCTGGATCTGGCGCTCGATCTCGCGAATCGAGGAGAGGTATTCGTCGAGCTTGCGCTGATCGGTCGGGCCGAGGTCGCCGCGCAGCTTGCGCGTGTCTTCGGAGACGAAATCCAAGATGCTCTTGCGGAAGCGGGTGCGCTGGGCGCGCTCCTCGGGTGAGAGGTGCGCGTCTTTGCCGAACAGCCGCTCGAACAGCTCGCGCGGGTTGAGCACCGGCGGCATCGGCTGGGTCTCGCTGCGCCACGCCAGGTTGTTGGTGTAGGCGCAGGAGTAGCCGGAGTCGCAGTTGCCGGCCTGGCGGGCGTCTTCAATGCCGAGCTCGAGCGAGGGGAAGCGGGTGCGCTTGCCGACCTCGTCGGCGACAATCTGGTCCGCCGAAACGCCGGAGAGAATCTCGTCGGACGACTTGAGCGGATGCACGCCCGTCAAATAGGCGCCGCAGCAACGGCCATGGTCGCCGGCGCCGTCGAGCCAGGCGCGGCCGCCGTTGTTGGTCAGGTTGCTGAGCATCGTCATGCGGTCCTTGAAAGGCTCCAAGGGGCGGATGACGCGCGGCAGTTCGCCGCGGAACGGACCGGCGTAATCCGGCGTCCAGTGCTCTTTGTTGATGCCGTTGGGGACGTAGACGAAGCCCATGCGGTTCGGGCGACCGCCGGGCAGAGTGCTCGAAGCCAGGGCCGGCGCCATGGCGTCCATGGCCGGCAACGCGATCGCGGCGCCAAGGCCGCGCAGCAGTGTGCGTCGAGATAGGGCTTTCATTCTAAGGTCTCCTCTTGCAGGCGAGCTGTCCGCTCGACTCCGGCGTTGGCCACGGCCTCGCCGCGGCGCTGCCGGAACGGCAGACTTTTCACCACTTCATGCACCAACGTCTGGAAGCGGTAGTCGTTGTCCGCCAAGCTCTTGCGAATTTTCTTGACGGTGATTCTATCGTACGGCTCGAGTCCGCGTCCCAAGGCGTAGATCAAAGTTTTTTCGGTCATCGCTCCGGCGAAGGAGTCGATGTCGTCGAGCAGGATGGTGCGCAGCTCGGCCGGGGTCTCGAACGACTTGCCGTTGGGCAGCACGCCGCTGGAATCCAGCGGCTGTTCGCCCTCTTCGGTGCGCCAATGGCCGATGGCGTCGTAATTCTCCAGGCCGAAGCCCAGCGCGTCCATACGGGCGTGACAGCTGGCGCACGCCGGACTGGCGCGGTGCGCTTCGAGCTGCTGACGGACCGAGGCGCCCGGGCCGGCGTTGGCCTCTTCGAGCGCCGGGATGTCCGGCGGCGGAGGAGGCGGCGCGGCGCCGAGGATGTTTTCCAGCACGTACTTACCGCGGATCACCGGCGAAGTGCGCGTGGGGTAGCTGGTGACCGTGAGCACGCTGGCGTGGCTTAAAATGCCGCCGCGCTGGTCGGTGGCAAGCTCGACTCGCCGGAAGTCTTCGCCGGTGACGCCGTCGATGCCGTAGTGCTTGGCCAGCGTCGAATTCAGGAAGGTAAAATCGGCGTCGAGGAACTCGCCGAGCGGCCGGTTTTCGCGCAGGATCGCGTCGAAGAACAGGCTGGTCTCGGTCTTCATCGCCTCGCGCAGCTCCGCGCCCCAGGTGGGGAAGAGTTCCGGGTCGGGGTCGACCGAATCGAGGTTGCGCGTCTCGAGCCACTGGCCCGAAAAATTCTCGGCAAAGGCCTGGGCGCGCTTGTCGGCCAGCATGCGGTCCACCTGTTGCTCGAGCACTTTCGGTTCATGCAGCTTGCCGGCCTGGGCCAGGTCGAGCAGCGCGTCATCCGGCATCGACGACCACAGGAAATAGCTCAGCCGCGAGGCGAGTTCGAAGTCGGAGATCGCGTGGATGGCGGTCGGGTCGGTCGGGTCGGCGTCGTGTTCGATCCGGAACAGGAAGTGCGGCGAAACCAGCATCGCCTGGATCGCCAGCTGGATGCCCTGTTCGGTCGAAAGCCCCTCGCCGTCGGCAATGTCGACGAAGCGCAGCAGCGCGGCGACTTCGCCCGGCGTCACAGACCGGCGGTAGGCGCGGCGGGCCAGACGCGAGACGATGCGCTCCACGCAGGCGCGCCCCGTGGCGGGATCGCAGACCAGGATCTTCTTGCGGCTCGGCGGCACGACATCGCTCTCGAACGGGCCGACGAACATGATCGAATCGGGGAACTTGTTCTTGTCGCGATCGTAGAGGTCCTTGCGCTCCATGCCTTCGGTGAAGTCGTCATTCACGAAGGAGGCGCGGAAGGTGGAGTCGCCGGCCGGCAGATAGAGCCGCGTCTCGACCTCGGAATACGGGTTGAAGTAGATCAAATCGCCCTTCTCGGTGGGCGTGATCTCCTCATGCAAAACCTCGCCGTCGCGCTCGAAGCGCAGCAGGACCGGGTCGGAACCGTCCGGGCGCGCGCCCTGCAGGCCGATGCGGACAATGTATTCGCCCGCCCACTCCACGCGGTGGCGGGCCTCGATCATGCCGGGGCCCAGGCGCTGGATGGTCTTCTTGTTGCCTTCGTATTGCCACTCCACCGGCTCGGCGGGCAGCGGGTCGGCGGCGAGCGCGCGGCGGGAGATCACTTCGGCGGCGTCAACGTATTTCTCCATCAACACCGGCGAGATGGTGAGCACGTCGCCGATGTTGTCAAAACCGTGGCCGGAGTCGTCGGACGGAAAATCGCTGCGCGCGTCGAAGCGCACGCCCAGCAGATCGCGAATCGTGTTGGAATACTCGCTGCGGTTGAGCCGGCGAGCGGTGACGCGGCCCGGATCGGGCGGCGCGGCGGCGTCCAACCGGTCGAGTTCGGCGCGGGCGGCGTCGAGCAGGGCCTCGCGCAGGTTCTCCTCCAGCGGCGGAAAGCCGGGCGGCGGCATTTCAGCCGAAGCGACTTTCTGGACGATCTTTTCCCAATGCTCGCGGTACGTCTGCACTGTGCGGATGCTCTCGAACCCGGACAGGTTCAGCCCGCCTGCAGCCGACTGGCCGTTGTGGCAGGCGCTGCAGACGGCCAATCCGGGTTGGACGGCCTGCTCGAACGCCTCCGCCGCGGGGGCTTGCGCGGCCAAGGGGCTCAGCGACCCGACGAGGAACAGGAGTGGAAGAAAGATCTTGACCATAGTGAACAGGCGGCGAGGCCACAGTTAGACTACCCAGTAACGGCGGCGTCCGTCACTTGGTGGTTACACGCGAAGTGATTGAAAATAATGACGGCGCAGACTCTGTCACAAGTCTGCGCCGCTCGATTCTCGATTCCTCCCGCTACCAGTACAGCTTCAGACCCAGCTGCATCCGGCGCGGCTGGTTCGCGGTGCCTTGCACCCGGCCGAAGTTCGGCGAGGTGATGTTCTGATCGCCGGTCTGGAAGACTGAGCGATTGAAGGCGTTGAAGGCTTCCCAGCGCAGATCGGCCCGGAAGCGCTCGGTGAAGTTGAAGCTCTTCGCCAGCGAGAAGTTCTCCACCATATCCCAAGGCGTGCGGGCCCTGGCGTTGAAGCGCGTGGCGTCGCCGGGCCGCGTGCGGCCGAGTTCGGTGGCGCTCTGATTGCCGAAGAATGACGAGGGAACGAAGTAGCGGTCGTCGCCCAGCCAGTTGGGGTTGTCGTGATTGACGACCCAGCCCTCGTAGGTTCCGGCCTGGTCCATGTACAGTGCATCCTGGCGCCCCGCGAACGTATTGAACCGATTGGCGTTGACCAGCCGGATCGGCGCGCCGGAGTTGTAGAACTGGGTGCCCGTCAGGCGCCAGCCGCCCAACACAGCCGCCAACGGACCCCCCTGGCTCAAGAACTTACGGCCCTTGCCCACCGGCAACTCCCAGCTGTAGCTGAACTTGAAGTTGTGGGTGTGGTCCAGGTCGCTGATGGACTTCTCGAGTCGTCGATTGTAGTGGTCCTGGGCCGTCGTCGCTTCGCCGTAGGAGTCCACGTCGCTAATCAGCTTCGATAGCACGTAGGAGGCTTGCAGCGTCACGCCGCCCGCGTAGCGTTTGTTGATCTTGGTGACCCACGAGTGGTAGCTCGAGTGGCCGCTCTTGTCGCCGTGGCCCTGGAAGGTTTGGATGTCCCGCACCTGCGGATAGGGGCGCAGCGCTTGCGAGACGCTCACGTTGGGGCCGTAGTCGTCAAAAATCTCCACGTACGGAACCTGGATGCCGGCCGCGCGCGCCTGGTCGGAATTCAAGCGGGCGCCGAGCAATGCGTTGCCGAATTGGTCGGCGAAGTTCCACGGCACCTGGTTGATGTTCTTGAGGCCCGCGACGAGCATCGCTCCGACGGTGGCGTTGTAGCCGGTTTCGAGCACCCAGCTCTGGCCGAGCTGGCGCTGGATGGTCAGCGTCCACTGGTACGTCTCCGGCAGGCGCACGGCTTCGTTGTCCCAGAAGGCGGTGTTGTTGCCGTTGGAGAAGTCGGGCTCGATGAACGGCGGCACCGGGTAGTCAGGGATGCCCTGGTCGAGGTTGAACGCCGGGGTTACGCCGTTGTCGGTCGTTACCGGACGGAAGATGATGATGGCGCCTTCAAAGTGGGTGGAGCCGGTCACCGTCTTGACGACGCCGTTCGAGACGCCGGCGCCGGCGCGGATCACGGTCTTGTCATCCAGTTGATAGGCCAGGCCGAAGCGCGGGGCCGCTCCGCCGTAGGCGCCGTCCACCAGAGCGCGCTTGCCTTCCTCGCCGGGCAGGAAGCCGGCGAAGCGCAGGGCGCCGAGCAGCGGCGTGCCGTCGGGCCGGGTGGCGCCGGGGTTGGGCCGGTCGGGGGTCCAGTCGCTCCAGCGGTCTTCGGCTTCAATCGGCGGCAGGGTGAACTCATAGCGCACGCCGAAGTTCAGCGTCAGCTTGTTGTTTACCCTGTAGTCGTCCTGGATATACATGCCGTGGCTGCGCCATTGCTGCCCCACGAAACGGTCGTTCTCCGTGCCGCCGCCCCAGGCCTCGCCCAGCAGAAACGACGCGAACGCGCTGCCGCCGCCGCTGGAAATGTTGTTGTTGCCGGGGATCGAGGTGCTCAGCCTCCGGAAGTCGGCCTGCCCCATCAGAGACTGCCGGCCGAAGCCGTTGTAGTGCATCAGCTCATACAAGTAGCCGCCCTTGATGGTGTGCCGGCCGCGGGTCCAGGTGATGTCGTTGCCGAATGACCAGACCGGATTCTCCGAGCCGTCGCCGGCCGAAGCGCCCCAGTTCTGGAAGTCGTCAAAGGTGATGATCGGGAAGTTTTCGTTGCAGTCGAAGGCGTTGGGGATGCAGACGCCGCGTCCTTGCCAATCGCCGCCGACGTTTTCCGAGGCGTTGCGCTCTTTCCACTTCTGCAAACCGCCGTAGAACGAGTTGACGATCGTCGGCGAGATCACCCAGGTGGCGCCGAAGCGGTGCAGCGGGCTGCGCTGCCGTCCGCGGCGGGTGCCGTTGAGCGGCGCGGGCAACCCGGGGAAGCCGTCCGGTCCGGGCGAAGGCCCGTCATGCAAGCCCCAGTTGTAGAGGTAGTTCACGCGAAAACTGTCGGTGAAGTTGTGGTCGGCCTTGATGGAAATCTTGTTCCAAGGGTTCAAGGCGGTGCCGAGGTTGTTGATGTAGTTGTTGCGCACGTAGCCGCTGGTGCCCGCCGGACCGGCGTTGTTGGGCGACAGCACGGGCTCGGCCTGGTCGGCTATGCCCTGGGCGACGTTCGAGAACCGCGATGCGGGCACGCGGTTGCCGACGAACGGATCGCGGATGAAGCCCGACCCGTTCGGGTTGCGCCGCGTCGTCGCCGGGTCGTAGATCGGAATCAGCACGTCGTTCTGGTCCACCCAGTAGGTGAAGTCGCCGTTGTACATCTCCGGCGTGGGCACGCTGAAGCGCTGGCTGGCCGCGCCCACGCGGTCGCGGAACCACTCCTGCGCAGCGAAGAAGAACGTCTTGTTGCGTCCGTCATAGACCTTCGGGATATAGACGGGGCCGCCGAGGCTCCAGCCGAAGTCATGCTGCTTGAGCGTGGCTTTTTCGGCTTCGAAGAAGCGCCGCGAGTCCAGCGCGTCGTTGCGCAGGAACTCATAGGCGGTTCCGTGCAGCTCATTGGTGCCGGACTTGGTGGTGAAGGTCATCACCCCGCCCGAGGCGCGTCCGTACTCGGCCTTGAAGCCGTTGGACTCGACGGTAAACTCCTGGATAGCGTCCACCGAAGGCGTGTTGACGCTGGCCCATTCCACGGAGTTGAAGCGGCCGGTGAGGATCGAGACGCCGTCCATCGTGGCCCCGTAGGTGCCGCCGGTGGAGCCGCCGATCTGGAAATCGCGGTCCGCATTGCCGCCGTTGTACTGATTCGCTTCCGGCGTGACCAGAGCCAGGTCGAACGGGCTGCGCATGCGTCCGCCGACCACGAGCGGAAGCTCGTCGATCATCTTCGTGGAGACCGAGGCCGCCACCTTGGCGCTGGTGGTGTCGAGTTGGACGGCCGAGCTGGTGACTTCGACCGATTCGGTGACGGAGCCGAGCTCGAGCGGAGCCACGACTCGCACCGAGCCGCCGGCGATGAGTGTGAGGTCGGTGACGACGAACTGCTTGAAGCCCTCGGCTTCGACCTCGACCCGGTACCTGCCGGCTTGCAGCGAGGGAATGGTGAAGTCGCCCGACTCGCCCGTTGTGGTTTGGGCGACGGTGTTGGTGTCGACTCGGATGGCGCGTACGGCGGCGCCGGGAATGACGGCGCCGGTTGCATCGGAGACGGATCCGCTGATGACGCCGCGGTCGGCCTGGCCGAAAAGCGCAGGACCGACCAAGAGCAGCACGGCCCCCAGGCAAAGCAAACGTTGCATGTTGTAAAGACCCTCCAGGACTGCCGGGCGCCGGGCGAATGCCCGGACTTCATAACCCGATCAGGTGCATCATATGTCAGTCCTTTCTTGGGTACAACGCTTTTTTGAAAAATCAATTCGAGCGTGCTGTAGTTCACTAAAGACAGCATTTCGGCGCACATTCAGGCGATGGAGTCAGAGGCATTGGTGGGAGTTATGTCCCCTAAAATGGGGATCTGGATTTGTTAAATGGCAGGTATGAATACCCATGTCTTTTAGGGGTGGTGAAATCGATTCTCGCCGGCGGGGAATCGGGCGCGAAACAGATCGTCGCAATTGAGTATCTTCGTAGTTGAGGAGAACATCATGCGTACACCCATCGCCAGTTTGGCCGCCGTCATTCCCCACTACCGCAACCCGGGCCCGTTGGCGGCGAAGGACCGGTTCGTCAGCGGCATTGCCGGAGCGTCTTTACTGATTTCCGGATGGAGACGGGGCGGATTGGGCGGCTTCGTGCTGGCCGCCGTCGGGGCGGATCTGCTCTACCGCGGATTCCACGGGGGCGGACACGTCTACCAGCTGGTTACCGATCGCCATCAAGAACAGCAGGAGTTGCCGAAGGGGTCGGAATGAATCGCGCCACACGAGGGCGTCGCCTGATACCCTAACCGTCGCAGCCGGCGGCGCCCCGCAAGCGTCGCCTGGGAGGCGAACGGTTGAAAGTCACACGATTGGTTCCCCGCGCGATCGTCGAGCCCGGCGGTCGCAGCTATGTCGTGGTCGAGATCGGGACGGATGACGGCGTTGTCGGTTTTGCCGAAACGCACGCCGAGCCGAGCGCTCAGGTCGCGGTCGATCGCATCAAGCGCGAGCTGGCGCCGCTGCTGGGCATGGATCCCCTGCGCGCCGTCCGCGTGGACGAGGACCTGCGGCGCTCGGCGGCATCGGGTTCCTCGCGCGCCGCGGCGAATATCGCCTGTCTCGACATCCTGGGCAAAGCGACCCGGGCGCCTGTCTACGAGGCGATTGGCGGGCCCACGCGCCACAAGGTGCGCGCCATGGCGGCCGTCGGCGGTTCGGGCCGAGCGCAGATTCGCGAGCAGGTGCTGGCCGCAAAAGGGGAAGGCTTTCGAGCCTTTTCGATACCGCTCGAGACGCCCGCCGGCATGGAGCGCGGGCGCTCGTTCTTCTTCAACATCCGCGAAATGATGGACGAACTCCGCTCGGCGGCCGGGGAGAAGTGCGACTTCGTGCTCGACTGCGGCGGCCGCATCTCGCCGGGCGAGGCTTTATCGATTGCCGACCGCATGGAAGACTTCCACCTGCTGTGGATGGACGAGCCCTGCGGCGACCTGAGCGCCACGGCGCAGGCCTCGGTGTCGCGCGGTTCGGTGACGCCGGTGGGCTTCGGACGCTTCTACGCCGAGAATGCCCGCTTCCAGGACTTGCTGGCCGAAGACGGCGTGGACGTGCTGCGGCCTTCGGTCGCCGAACACGGGCTGACCGCTATCCGCAAGGCGGCGGCCATTGCCGAGACCTACTACGTGGCTGTCGCGCCCTACCATCGCGGCGGGCCGATCGCCGCCGCCGCCGGCGTACAGGTCTGCGCGGCGCTGCCGAACTCGTTCGTGCAAGAGACGCCTTTCTCCACCGACCCGGCCGTCCGCAGAGCGCGCGCCGCCATCAGCGGCTGGGACGAGAAGCCCGTGGATGGCTTCTTTGCGCTGTCGGCCAAGCCGGGGTTGGGGCTCGACATCCGGCCGGAAGCGCTCGACGAGTACACGACGGCCCGCTAGACGAGGAGTTCTTTGCGATGAATCGACGTGACCTGCTGAAAACGTCCCTTCTAGGAGCGGCTTCCGCGCCGGCCTTCGCCGCCGCCGGCCGCCGCTCGAGCGCGCTGGGCTGCGGAGACTGCGCTCCGGCTCAGATCGCGCTGGCGATGCCGTCGGCGCCGCGGCTGAAGGTGACCGCCGTCAAGACCTTCGGCGTCACCAGTCCGGCGCTGCCTTCGGACCGGCCGCACATCTTCGTCAAAATCGAGACCGACAAGGGCGTGGTCGGCTGGGGCGAGGCCACCCTCGAGGGCAAGGGCGCCGCGGCCATGCAGGCGGTGCATGATCTCGAGTACGCCCTCATCGGGCAAGACCCGATGCATGTGGAGCATCACTGGCAGTCGATGTACATCCACGCGTTCTATCGCGGCGGGCCTGTGCTGGTATCGGCGATCTCCGGCATTGATCAGGCGCTGTGGGATATCCGCGGCAAAGTGCTGGGGCAGCCCGTCTATAGGCTGCTCGGCGGCGCGCTCGACGACCGCGGCGTGCGCGGCTATTACCATCTGCGGAACGTGCTCCCGCGGGAAGCGCCGTTTCGCGAGCAGGTCGCCGCGATCCGCGAACGGGCGGAGCAGTACGGCGTGACCGCCTTCAAGACCGGCATCCCCGGTTTCTATGAATGGATCGATACGCATGAGCGCATTCGGGAAGCGATCGACCGTCTGCACGTCTTGCGCGAGGTGATGGGCGACGACATCGACATCGGCGTCGACTTCCACGCCAAGACGAGTCCGACGGTGGCGGTGCAGATCTGCAAGGAGGTGGAGTCGTTGAACCTGATGTTCGTGGAAGAGCCGTGTCCGCCGGAAAATGTGCAGGCGCTGAAGCGCATCTCCGACCGCACCACCGTGCCGATCGCCACCGGCGAGCGCTTGATTACGCACTACGGCTGCCGGGAAGTCATCCAGAACAAGGTCGTCGACATCATCCAGACGGACGTCAACCACGTGGGCGGCATCAGCGCGCTGTGGAAGGTGGGCGCCATGGCCGAGGCGGCGGGCATACTCATGGCGCCGCACGCCTGCGAGGGACCGATCGGCGCGGTGGCTTCTTGCCATGTGGACGCCGCGATGCCGAATTTTCTGGTGCAGGAGATCTGCAGCGGCGTGGAGCCGGACGCCAAGGATGAGTTGTGGGAGGAATTGCTCGGCTACGCGGCGATGCGGATGGTGGATGGCTACTACCCGCTGCCGGACAAGCCCGGCTTGGGGATCGACATCGATGAGCGCGCGCTGGCGAGGTATCCATTTGGCGGAACGAAGCCGTTTTTATCGTTGCCGGTCCACGAGGACGGGTCGATCGCAGCGCCTTAGTCCGAGCGCATGAGCCGACTGTTGCCGTGGGTCTTTGCAGTCACGCTGGTTGCAGCGGCGCTGGCGGTCGCGCCGGGCTTCCTTTTTTACTACGACGTCACCCCGAAAGCCGTGGCCGCGTTGCTGGGCGGGGCGTCCGTGTGCGCCATGGCGTCGGCCTGGGCGGGCGGGGTGCGGCGGCTGTGGGGCTGCGGTCCCGGTAAGCTGCTGCTGGTTGGGCTGGCGCTGGGTGCGGCAGCTACGGTGGCGGCGACGGCGCTTTCCCGCGACCCGGCGCTGTCGGCGACCGGCTCGGAGTGGCGGCGCCTGGGCCTGGGCGTGGAGTTGGCGCTCGCGGCGTGGACGCTGGCGCTCGCCGCCTGGGCCGCCGGCGCTCCGCAGCGCGTGCTGTGGATCTTGCGCGCGGTCGCCATGGCCTCACTGGCGGGCGCGATCTATGGAACCGCCCAGTATTTCGGGCTTGATCCGCTGCAACCAGCCGAACGCTACGTCGTCGGAGAAGGGGAGTGGGCGATCGTGCGGCCCCCTGGAACGCTGGGCCACGCGGGCTATGCGGCGACGTTTCTGCTGCATGGAGTTTTTGCGGGAGTCGCGCTGGCTTTGGTCGATAGGGGCGCGTGGAGGCGGCTGGGCGCGGTCGCGGCGGGGCTAGCGGCGGTTGCGATCGCGCTGAGCGGTTCGCGTTCGGCGCTGCTGGGACTGGCCGTCGGCGGGCTGGTGTTGGCGACGACGCTGCGTCCCAGGATCGGGCGGAGAGGCGTGTTGGCGGCGATTGTGCTCGCGCTGGCGGCCGTGGCGTTCTACGCCGCCCCGACGGGCGAGAGGTTGCGCGCGCGGGTGCGCTGGTCAGCCGAAGACCCCGGCGGCGGGGGCCGTCTGCTGCTGTGGCGCGACGCGGCCGGTCTGGCTGCGGAAAATTGGCTGTCCGGAACCGGCCCGGAGACCTTTTCGGCGGCATTTCTGCCGTATCACTCCGTCGAGCTGTCGCAGCGCCTGCCGGAGCAGTACTACGAGTCGCCGCACAACATCCTGCTCGACGCGGCCTGCTCGAAAGGCGCGGCCGGGTTGCTGGCGCTGCTGGCGATCTTGGCGGCGGGGGCGTGGGGGGCTTGGCGCGACGGCTCGAAACTCGCGTATTGCCTACTGGCCGGACTGCTGGCGACGCTGGTGAGCCAGCAGTTTCTGGCGCTCACGGCGGCGACCGCGCTCCATTTCTTCGCCTGGACAGGGCTGGCCGCGGCTTTGGCCGCGCCCGAAGCCGCGGGACGCGATCGGAACCGGCCGTCGTTGGCGGTGATCGGCTGGGCGGCGGCGGTCGGGTTGGTGTGGCTGGCTTTCGGGCTGGTGCGCGCGGACTGGCAACTCGAGCGCGTGCGCGCCGCGATGCAGGCAGGCGACCCGGCCGCTGCGGCGGATCGCTACGAGCGCTTCCTGCAGGTCAAGCCCGCAGGGTTCTACTCCGATCTGTGGTTTTCCCTCGAAATGCGGCGGGCTGCGATGTCGGTGGAAGGGACGCAGGCGAGCCGGTTGTGGCTGGCCGCGAGGCAGGCCGCACGTCGGGCCGCGGAGCGCAGCGAGACCCCGCAGAACGCACACTACAACCTCGCCGCCATCCATGCCGAAGAGGGCGACCCGGCGGCGGTGGAGCGGGATCTCAAAGCCGCCATCACGGCCGCTCCGCAGTGGTATCGGCCGTATTCGATGCTGGCGCAGGTCTATCTGGTCACCCAGCGGCGGGAGCAGGCGATCGGACCCGTCCGCCGGGCGCTGGAATTGACCGACGGCGGCAACCCGCGGGTGCGGGCCGTCGCCGCAGAGCTCGGCGTGGCTACGGCGCCGGAATGACCGGCAGGACCATGCCGTCCTGGCTGGCGACGCCGTCGCGGCTGATCACGATCGGGTGATTGCCGGCCTGCAGTGTCGCCGGAACGATGACGTTGAACTGGTAAAGGCCGGCGAGGTTCGGCGTCAGCCCGGCGAAGGCGACCGCGGCGTCGATTCCGCCGATGGCGACCGTAATTTCCTCCACCGCAATGGTGGAGATCGGGTCCGATCCCGCCAGGGTTCCCGGCACCGCTTCCGGGGTGGTCGCTCCGAATCCTGATGCAAAAACCTGGATCACGCCGCCGGCTTCGATCGGCGCACTCTCTAGCGCCTTGCCAAAGTGCCCGACCGGCGCGACGAAGCCGCCGGCGCCGCTGAGCGCCGCCACCAGCAGCCCCTCTTCCACCGGCCCTGGAAAGGAGAATAACCCGGGCGACACCGTCCCGAGGTTGACCGTGGACGCCGCCACGAGAGTGTCTCCCTGGAACACCTCGAAGCTCACCGGGCCCATGGCGTCGTCAGCCGGAGAGAGGAAATTGATCTGATCGAGGCTCGAGCCGAGGTCTTCGGCGCGGCCGATGAAGGCGATCGAGGCGGGCTTGCCATTGACCATCACTCGGACGCCGTCGAGCGCGGTCGGCGCGACGCCGTCGACGAACTCTTCGCCCCAGACGTTGGGCGCGACCTCAGGCAGCAGGCGTCCGGCGCCGCCGATTTCGGCAAAAACCGTCCCGAACGTGTTGGGAGAAAGGCTGAAGGATGCGTCGAAATCCCGGAACGACCCCGCATGCACGACGGAAATCGGCACGGTCGCGCCTTGAGCCACGCGGAACGACTCCGGATTCTGGAATAGACGCCGGACGGCATCGGCGTCGGCGGCTGCGGCCGGCTGGATCAGCTGCGCCTCTTCGGCCAACGCCGCCGGAGCGATGAGGGCAAGAACCAGGATGGTGCGGACAAGAATTCGGTTCATGATCGGGTCCCCAGGGGCGCCATGGAATTAGCCCGATGATAAACGACCTGCCGCGGTTTTCATCCGTTGAAGTGACAAAAAGGCGTAAACTTCGACTCCGGGGCATTTGACGAAACCTTTACAAGAAGGCAGAACCAGCCGGACGCGCAACGCGTCTGAGAATACGAGCCCATGCCCCATTCCGACCTCTGGACGCGCCGCCGCGCCCTCGCAGCCTTCGCCCTGTCTCCCTGGATGGCCGGGCGCGCCGCGGCGCAATCCGACGATGGAGCCGTCTTCTCGGGCGGGGTCGACGTGGTCAATATCCTGGCGACGGTTCGCGACAAGAAGGGCGCCCTGGTGACGGACCTTTCCAAGGAAGACTTCCGGCTGATCGAAGACGGGCGGCCGCAGCAGATCCAGTATTTTGCCCAGCTCACCGATCTGCCGCTGACCGTGGGCCTGCTGGTGGATACCAGCCGCAGCCAGATGCGAATCCTGCCTGAAGAGCAGTCGGCGGGCAAGCGGTTCTTTGACCGCGTGGTGGATGAGAGCAAGGACCAGGCGTTTTTGATCAACTTCGATTTCGAGGTGACGCTCGTGGAGGACCTGACTTCGTCGACTGCAGCCCTGCGCGCGGCGCTCGATGAGCTGTCCCCGCCCGGGCGGGTGTTTCGCGGCCGCCGCGTCACGCCGAACAACCAGTTCCCCGGCGGCATTCCGCTGCCCGGCGGAGGAGGGCGTCGCCGGCGGCCGGGCCAGGGCGGTCCCGGCGGACCGAGCGGCGGCGGCGGTCCGCAGGCTCGAGGGATGGGCACGGCTTTGTATGATTCCGTTTACCTGGCCGCCAACGAAGTGCTCTCGGGACAGGCCGGCCGCAAGGCGATCGTGCTGATCTCCGACGGCGTGGACATGGGCAGCAAGATCACTCTCGAAGAGGCGGTTGAGGCGGCGCAGCGCGCGGATGCGGTGGTCTACAGCGTGTACTACGCCGACGAGGAGGTCTATCGACGCCTCGGCCTGGGCGGAGCGGGCCGCAGCGGAGTCCGGGCGCTCCAGCAGATCTCGGAAGAAACAGGCGGGCGCATGGACGAGGTCTCGAAGAAGCTGTCGCTGAGCGAAATTTTTGACCGGATCGAACTCGAGCTGCGCAGCCAGTACAGCCTCGGCTACGTGCCGTCGAAGGGCGCCAAGAACGGGTTTCGGCGGATCGAGCTCGAGGTCCCCGACGGCAAGTACGAGGTTTTCACGCGCTCGGGCTACTATCCTGAAGGCGAGGCGTAATCCGCCGCCTTCTGCATGGCCGGGAATCCAGCGTTTGGTGAAAACCGCTCCGTCGAAAACGCGGATTGCGCCGGACGTATAGCCCCCGGCTTTAGCCGGGGGCAGCGCCAAAAGGGCGAAGGGCGCCGCGGTTCGGATCGGCTGCCCCCGGCTGAAGCCGGGGGCTATCTAGGGAACTGGCTCGCCCTCGCCCTCGGCCTCCTGGCTGCGGTCCCCCTGTGCGCGCAGCCGTTTGAGCAGGTTTCAATCGGCTTTCGTCACCAGGCCTCGAAAACTCCCGCAAAGCATCTGATCGAGACCATGGGCGCCGGCGTGGCGTTGCTGGACTACGACGGCGACGGGCTGCTGGACATCTTTTTCGTCAACGGCGCCGAGATCGCGGACGATGGCGTCGGCCGCAAATATCCCAACCGGCTCTATCGCAATCTGGGCGATTGGCGCTTCGAGGATGTGACTGACTCCGCGGGCTTGGCCGGACGGGGCTACGGCATGGGCGCCGCCGTCGGGGATTTCGACGGCGACGGCGACGCCGACATCTATGTCTCGAACTTCGGGCCGGACCTGCTCTACCGCAATGACGACGGCGTGTTCGTGGAGATCGCCCAGCAAGCCGGGGTTGCAACGGACGGCTGGTCGGTTGGCGCGGCCTTCTTCGACTACGACCGCGACGGTCGCCAGGATCTCTTCGTCGCGCGTTATTTGGACTGGGATTTCGACTCCAGCCGGCCCTGCGGCGACCAGGACGCCTCCTATTGCCACCCGCGCCTGTTCGGGGCTGTCACTCATAAGCTCTATCGCAATGTCGGCGGGCGGTTCGAGGATGTCTCCCAGCAGGTCGGACTGGGCGAGGCGCCGGGCAAGGGTCTGGGAGTCGCGGTGGGCGATGTGGATGGCGACGGCCGGCCGGATGTCTTTGTCGCCAACGATTCCGTGCCGCAGCAGCTGTTTTTGAACCGAGAGGGGCGGCTGGTGGAATCGGCCGTGCCGGCCGGCGTCGCCTACGACGCCGACGGCCGCACCTACGCCGGCATGGGAACGGCGCTGGCCGACTACGACAACGACGGCGACCTCGATATCTTTGCCAATGCCCTGGCGCTGGAGGGCTATTCCCTCTACCGGCAGCGCGAGCCGGGCGAGTTCGACCCCGCGGCAGCCGGCAGCGGATTGCTGCGCATCTCCGAACTGAGCTCAGGGTGGGGCGCCGGGTTCGGCGATTTTGACAACGACGGCTGGAGCGACCTGTTTGTCGCCCAGGGCCACGTGATGGACGACATCGAGCGAAGCCAGCCGAACCTGCGCTACGAGGAGCCGCTGTTGCTGTTGCGCAATCTTTTTGGCCGCTTCTATGACGTCTCTTTGAAGGCGGGCGAGGCGTTCCAGGCGCCGCGTGCGCACCGCGGCTCGGCGATCGGCGATCTCGACAACGACGGCAGGCTCGATCTCGTTGTCAGCGTCAATGACGGCGAAGCGGTTCTGCTGCGCAACGCGGCGCCGCTCGAGAACAACTGGATCGGATTCGAGGTTGACCCCGGCGCGCGGGTGGCGGTGACGGACTCAGAGGGAGTCGAGCGGCTGCGCAGCGCCGGTCGGTCAGGGAGCTACCTGTCTTCGTCGGACCCCCGGGCGCATTTTGGTCTGGGGGCCGCGACGGTGAGCCGCGTTGAGATCCTGTGGCCCGACGGCGCGCGCTCTGCGCTCGAAGAACCCGCCATGGGCCTTTATCATCGGGTCGCCAAGCCGCCAGTAGAATAGAGGAGCCATGTCGAAAGTTATCAAGGCTGTCATCGGACTCGTTGTTCTGTATGTCGTCTTGATGGGAGGCAGCGGACTGGTGATCCAGTCGATGCTCTCCGGCGGCGTCGGGGAGCGGCTGCGCGAGAAGGCGCAGGCGGCGCTGCCGGTGGATGTCTCGATCCAAGGCGGCGATTTCGATCTCAAAGAGTGGTTCTTTTTCCGTCCGGCGATCTCGTTCGACCGTCTGCGCGTGGCCAATCCTCCCGGCTACAGCGAGGAGCCGCTGCTCGAGGCCGAGCGCGTGGCGGCGCGGGCCGACCTGTCGTCGCTGCTGAGCAACGAGGTCAGCATCCAGCGCATCGAGATCCTTTCGCCGCGCCTGCTGGTGGAGTCGGGAGCCGACGGCAAGACCAACGTCCAGACGCTGATGGACGCCCTGAGCCGGCGGAAGACGGAGCCGGAGGCCCCGGCCGCGGAGCAGGGCGAGGCGATGGGGCTGTCGGTCGACAGCTTTGAACTGATCGACGGCCGGATTCGCTACACGACGGCCGGCGAAGAGCCGTTGGTCGTCCAAAACATCCACGTCGAGATCGCCGACTTCGACCCCGAAGCTCCGATCCGCCTTGAAGCCGCGCTGGACATCTTTGAGGCGTCGGCGCTGCATCTGACCTTCGACGGCGAGACCGGTCCGTTCACCCCAAAAACCTCGCCGACCAATGGCAAGCTGACGATTGAGGGCTTTCCGCAGAAACTGCCGGAGGAGTTCCGCAGCGCCTACCTGGGGAATTTTCTGCTGGCGCCGGGGGAGGGAAGCCGCTTCGAGATCGTCGCTGACCTTTCGGGCGATTTGCTGGGCGTGTTGACCGGCAAGGGCAATCTGAAGTTCGAGAATCTGGAGCTGGGCAAGCCCGACGAGCCGCGTTTGCCGCTCAACGGCGAGGCGCCGATCCTGCTGACGCTGATGAATCCGCTCGCCGACCCCAGCTACCACGTGATCATGCCCGACGCCGAGCTGAGCCTGGGCGACGGGATCTGGCAGGGCGGCGTCGAGGTGCAGTACGACCACGGGTCGATCCAGGGCAAGTCGACCGGGTCGGTGACGGGCGTGGACGTCAACCAGATGCTCACCGCTTTCTCCGACGCCAAGGACGTGGCTTTCGGGCGGATGGAACTTAGCCGTTACGATGTAGCGTTTTCGGGCAAAACGGCGGACGAGATCCAGCGGACCTTGCAGGGTTCGGGACGAATCGACTTGCGGGACGGCCGGCTGGCGATCTTCGATGTGCTGGCGACGATCGAGAAGTACGTCACCCTGGCGTGGACCGGCGAACAGCAGGCGACCGGCGTGACGAGCTTCGTGCAGTTTGGGACGGATTTCTCGATTGCCGACCAGAAGATCACCACCCCTAACCTGCTGCTCGAGAACGAAGCGGCGAAGATCGCGGGCGAGGGCGCCGTCAGCTTCGCCGAAGATCTCGGGCTCGATTACGAACTGTCGAGCTTGATTACGGGCCTGTTGGCGCAGAAACTGGGCGGGGCGTTGACCCCGGACGGCGTGGCGCAGCTGGCGGTTCCGCTACGCGTGAAAGGCGACGCCGGAGCGCCCCGCGTCTTTGTGGACGTCAAGACCCTGGCGAAGGACCAGGCGATCGATCAGGCGCAGAACCTGCTGGACAAGCTGCTGTCGAAAGGCAAAGACAAAGACGCGGAGGGCGAGGGAGCCGAGGGCGAGCAAGCGGCGCCGCAGAAACCCCGTCTGCCGTTCGATCTCGAGAGCCTGTTCAAGAAGAGATAGGGCGCCGGGCTCGCCGCAAGTCCAGGGATCCGGTTGGGGCCGTTCCTTCGCGTTGAAGGCTATGATGGAGCGTGTCTGTTGAGTTCATCGCATCGGCCGGAACGCCTCAGGAGTTTGCGCAGGACGGCCTGCCCGAGGTCGCCTTCGTCGGCCGCTCCAACGTCGGCAAGTCGAGCCTGCTCAATACGCTGCTGACCAAGGGTAAACGCCGCAAAGGCGAGCCGCCGCTGGCCAAGAAGCAGCTGGCGATCACGTCGTCCACGCCCGGGCGCACCCAGACGATCAACTTCTTCAAGATCGAAGGGTCGTATTACTTTGTTGACCTGCCCGGCTACGGTTTTGCGAAGGCGCCGCTGGCTGTCATCGACAAGTGGAGGCGGCTGGTGGAGAGCTACATCACCGAGCGCGCGCCCCTGAAACTAGTGATTCTGATCGTCGATTCCCGCCATGGTCCGAAGGCCACCGACCACCAGATGATGGAATGGCTGACCGCCTACAAAGTGCCTTTCTTGGTTGTGGCGTCAAAGGTTGATAAACTAAAGCCGTCGCAGCGCGACGCTGCGATCCGCACCATAGAAGAGAGTTTCTACCCACCCGTAGCCTTTTCGGCTGTAACCGGTGAAGGCGTGGCAACGCTGTGGGATGGGATTCGCGGGGCCTTGGCCTCTTAAACGAAAAAAAAGCCGTTGAAGCGCTTTTACGAACGATCCCGTCCTTCGCGGACCATAAGGATTTAGTGCATGTCCGACTCCCCGCAGGAAAACACCCAAAACTCCGCCCCCGAAGAAGGGCAGCAGTCCCGCCGCAAGGGCGGAGACGACAACGCCCGCTCCTCCGGCGGCCGTGACGGCGGCCGCGATGGCGGTCGCGACGGCGGTCGGCGTCGACGCCGCAAGGGCCCGCGTCGCAGCGATCCGGAATCCGAAGCCCGGCGCGAAGCCGAAGCCGCCGTTGAGGCCGCGGAGGCCGCCGAGCTCGAGGCGGAAGCCGCCGCATCGGGCGAAGGCGGCAAGGCCGTCGACCTGGCCGCGCTGAAGGAGATGAACATCACCCAGCTCACCGAGCTGGCCAAAGAGCTCAACGTCGAGGGCATCTCCGGCCTGCGCAAGCAGGAGCTCATCTTCAAGGTGCTGCAGGCGCAAGCCGAACAGAGCGGCTTGATCTTCTCCCAAGGCGTGCTCGAGCAGTTGCCCGAAGGGTTCGGCTTCCTGCGCGCGCCGGAGTACAACTACCTGCCCGGCCCGGACGACATCTACGTCTCGCCGTCGCAGATCCGCCGCTTTGACCTGCGCACCGGCGACACCGTGCAGGGCCAGGTGCGTTCGCCCAAAGACGGCGAACGCTACTTTGCGCTCATCAAGGTCGAGGCGATCAATTTCGAGCCGCCGGAGGTCGCCAAGCAGAAGATTCTGTTTGACAACCTGACGCCCTACTACCCGACCGAGCGCTTCAAGCTCGAAACCACGGGCAAGAACATGTCCGGCCGGGTGATGGACCTGATGACGCCGATGGGCAAGGGCCAGCGCGGCCTGATCGTGGCGCCGCCGCGTACGGGCAAGACGATGCTCATGCAGTCGATCGCCAACTCGATCACGACCAACCACCCGGATGTCGTGTTGATCGTGCTGCTGATCGACGAGCGACCCGAGGAAGTCACCGACATGCGCCGCTCAGTGAAGGGCGAGGTCATCTCGTCGACCTTCGATGAGCCGGCCACGCGCCACGTGCAGGTGGCCGAGATGGTGATCGAAAAGGCGAAGCGCCTGGTGGAGCACAAGCGCGACGTGGTGATTCTGCTCGACTCGATCACGCGCCTGGGCCGCGCCTACAACACGATCGTCCCGCCGTCGGGCAAGATCCTCTCCGGCGGCGTGGACGCCAACGCGTTGCAGCGTCCGAAGCGCTTTTTTGGCGCGGCGCGCAACATTGAAGAGGGCGGCAGCCTGACCATCATGGCCACCGCGCTGATCGAGACCGGCAGCCGCATGGACGACGTGATCTTCGAGGAGTTCAAGGGCACCGGCAACATGGAAGTCCACCTCGACCGCAAGCTGGTGGAGAAGCGGACGTTCCCGGCGATCGACATCAACAAGTCCGGCACGCGCAAGGAAGAGCTGCTGCTGTCGCAAGAGGAGGTCAACCGCGTCTGGGTGCTGCGCAAGGTGTTGAGCCAGATGTCGACGGTGGAGTGCATGGAACTGCTCAAGGACAAGATGAGCAAGACCCGCCACAACCTGGAGTTCCTGGCTTCGATGGCGGGATAGAAAGGCCATGGGCCCGGCGGATCAAACGTTTCCGCCGGCCGCGGCCGCCAGCGATGGACGCTCGGCTTCGGTCGCCGTCGCGCCCTCCTGGCGCGTCGCAGCGTTGTTCCAGGCGCCGGGCGACTGGAAGATCTTGCGGATCGGGTCGGTATCTCCCGGCGGGGTGATCTCGAGGACCATGGCGCTCTCGCGGATCGCCTTGCCGCCGGAGTCGAACTGAATCAACCCGTCGAAAACGGCAAAAAAGGCATTGACGGCCCAGTTGTCGATCTTGCCCGCCATGGCTAGAAATTCCCGCGACGCCTGCTGCAGGTCGTCGATGGTCACGGCCTGACTGTCGCGGATCTTGTCGACCAGCTCGTCGAGGGCTCCCAGCCGTTTCAGATACTGGTCTTCGGTGCGGAACAGCGAGGCCAGGGCGTCGTTGTTGGGCAGCGTGACCGCCAGCGGGGAACCGCCGGTGAACCAGGACGGCAGCACCACGTCGATGCGTTGCCTGAGCAGCGGGTCGACCCGGAAACGCTCGTACAGAGCCGGGTCGAGGTAGGCGAAACCGAGCCGCGCCATCCAGTGGGTTTGCGGCATGCCGATGTAGCGCGCCGCGATGGTTTGGCGCAGCACCCGGCGGGCCTGGTCGAGCAGCTCGCCGGTCTTGCGCAGCAGCATGCTTTGGATGGCCTGATTGTCATAGCGTACGGTGTAGTCGATTTTGACCTTGCCGAGCGGTTCGCCGAACTCCGTTTTGAGCTGCTGCGCCAACTCGTCCGCCGCCGAGCGGTTCGGATCCTGCGAACGCAGCAGCCCCATGGCCTCGCCAAAGGCGAGATACTGCCGCAGCTCGTCGACGGAGGTGCGGTCGTCTTCATGGAGCAGGTCGTAGCTGACCGAAAGATTGGGCAGCGTACGGAGGAGGAAGCGCTTGGTGGCTGGGTCGATCGCCGCCTGCGATGCGCCTTCGGGCTGCAGCATCGACGCCGCCGACTTGAGCAGGAACGCCGAGGCGACCTTCTCCTCGAACCCGCGGCGGTTCTTCTTGCTCTTGAGCTGCTTGATGGCGGTCTCGTCGGTGAAGACGTGCAGCAGGCCGCCGGAAACCGGCTGGATGGCATGGTCGGACTGCTGCACGAGCGTCCGCAGGCTCGATGAACCCCAGCCGAAAACATTGATCTGGAGTTGGGCGCTCTGGCTGAGCTTGCTGGTGAGCTCGCCTTCGAGCAGGCGGACGTCTTTCGAGCGGTAGGAGGCGAGCAACTCGCGGTAGTCGCCCTTTGCCGCCAGGGATGCCAGCCGCCGCCCCTCGGCGTTGTTGAGGTTGACCTCCACGTCCACCAGCGCGCGCCGCTCGCTGGTGCGCGAATAGCGGTAGCTGAGGTTCGCCTCGAACGTCTGCTTGGCAACGGCTTCGACGGCTCGTTTCCAGGTCTTGTTCTTGAACGCCTCGACTTTTTCGAGAGCCCTGTGCAGGTCGTCGAGCGCCTGGCCGAACTGCGATGCCTTGATCTCGTCGAAGGCCGAACCGATCAGCCGCTCGGCCAGGCCCTTGAGTCGCTTGTCAGCCAGCGCCTGGAGCTTGGCGGGACTGTCGATCTTGGCGAGTTCGCCGAAGGCTGCGTCGAGGTTCAGGCGCTCGCGGACCGTCCGGAGGTAGCCGATCACGCGGTCGGCGGCCTCGCCGCCGTTGAGGAAGCCGTCGGCCTTGCCCAAAAAATCCTGGAACGCCTGGAAGGTGCGGCTCTTATCGAGAAAGACGTCGACCAGGTCATCGCCCCAGGCCAGTTCGATGACATCCCAAGCCTTGGCCGCCACGGGCGCGTCCTTCTCCAGGAGTCCTCGCAGCTTCGCTGGAGTTGTGGCGTCTTTCAGGAATGTTACAGCTTCGCGCAGGTCGTCGATCCGCTCCAGCCGGGCCTCCACGAGTTGGCGGACCTTGTCGTCGAGCGCCCGGTAGCGCAGCACGACATCGTTGACCACTCCCAAGACCTTGGCTAAGTTGGCGTCGGAGAGCTTCTTGTTGAGCCACTCGAGCGCCAGACGGTCGAGCACGTCCTGCGCGAGCAGATCAGTTTTCGCTTGCAGCTCGTCGAGCGAGGTGAAGCGCCGGGCTTCGGCGAGTTTGTCGAGGATCGTGACGGCGTCGGCGCCGGCGACCTTGGCAAGAAAGTCGTCGGCCGAGCGCGGCAGCCCGGTCAGCCCGAACTTCGCTTCGAGGCCGAGGTCGGCGGCGAACTGGAACTGCGAGTCCCGCGCTTTGCGTACTGTGTACCGCGCCCAGCCGGCCTTCGAACCGCGCCGTACGAGAATCTCGAACTCGCCGGCCAGCCGGTACTGAGCGCCGACCGAAGCCGCCAACGCGAGCGAGGATTCGAAATCGGCCTTGAGGTCGCGGATTTCCACCGAACGCGAGCCCGTCAGCGAATAGCCCCAGGTCAGTTGCGCGCTCAGGCCGAGATAGCCGCCGTAGCGCAGCCGCAGAACTTCGCCGGGTACGGGGGCCTGGGCCTTCTCGTCGACCTGCTGCGGCAGGCGGACGTTGGCAAAGAGGTCGGAAAGGATGGCCGGGACCTTTTCGGACTGCTTGTAGCGGCGGATCAGCTCATACTGCGCATCGCCGCCGGCCTGGACGCCGAAGCTGATCTTCGCCGGTCCCCGAAATTGCCCGCTCAGCCCGGCGTCGCCCTTGGCGTTGAGCCGAAACTGCACATAGAGCTCGTCGTCGGCGAGCGCGGGCAACGCATAGGAGTCGAGCGTGGGGCCGATCTCGCCGGGCCAGACCAGCTCGATCTGGTGTCCGGCGGAGAATCCAGCGTTCACTTTCAGCGCCAGAACTTCGGATTTGCCGATCGTGAAAGGTTTGTCGGCGCCGATTTTCGCCGACACATCCGCCACGCGATCCACGCCCCGGTGGAACTGCAGGTTGTTCTCGATGAGATGGTTCCACAGATCCTGGTCCGTGGCGAGTTCGAGCGAGCCCGTCCCGCCGAGGAACGAGCGGCGGAACGTTTCCTGGGAGATGCTGATGGGAAGAAATGACATTGCGACCGTCCTCCCGGAAAAGCAAGAGCAACTTCCCGGACGGGGCCGATAGTAGCACCGCCTATGTCGCGAAACAATCGGAAAAGCGAGCTAGACGCGGCGCACCCAGCGCTTGGCCTTGGCTTCGAAGCGGGGCAGGGCCCCGGCAGGGACCGTTTCCACGCTGAAGCGCAGGCCGAAGGCGCGGTGCAGCGCCTGCTCGAGGCGCTCGGCGGCGGCGGAGTCGGCGGACTCGATCTGCAATGCCACGCTCTTGAGGCCCTCGTCGCCGGAAACCTCCACACGGAACTCGTCGATTGCCCCGTCCGCGCGAATCACTTCTTCGACGGCGCCGGGGTAGAGGTTCACCCCGCGCACGGCCACCATGTCGTCGGTGCGGCCGAGGATGCCGCCTTCGAGCGCCAGCTCTTCGCTGCCGCAGGGGCAGGCCGTCTCGGCCGAGCGCTGCACCATGTCGCGGGTGCGGTAGCGGATGGCCGGGGAGGCGCCGCGGGTGAGCGTGGTCAAAACCAGCTCGCCGGTCTGGCCCGGGCCGACCGGCTGCAGAGTTTTGGGGTCGAGCACCTCGGCCAGATACGACTCCTCCATCACATGCAGGCGGCGGGGAGTGAGCGGGCACTCATAGGTGACCGGGCCCACCTCGGTCATGCCGTGGTGATCCTTGAGCGTTGCGCCTGGCCAGAGCCGTTCGATCAATGCGCGGGTGGCGGGAATGCTCGCGCCCGGTTCGCCGGCGGCGATGATCGTGCGGACTTGCGAGCGCGACAGGTCGAAGCCTTCCTGGCGCGCGGCCTGTCCGAGCCGGATGGCGTAGGTGGGCGTGGCGCAAAAGGCCGTGACCTCGTTGTCGAGCAGCATCTGCAACCGGCCGGCTGAACGCAGCCCGCCGGCCGGCAGCACCAGGCAGCCCAGCCGCTCGGCGGCCTCAAAGGCCATCCAAAACCCGCAGAACGGACCGAACGCAAAGGGGAACAGCACGCGGTCGTCGGCCGTCACGCCCGACGCCACAAAGACGCGCACCCAGGAGTCCAGCAGCGTCGACCAGCTCTCCGGCGTATCAAGCCAGCGCAGCGGGGCGGCGGTGGTGCCGCTGGTCTGGTGCATGCGGCTGTATTCGCCCAGCGGGTAGGAGAGATTCGCGCCGTAGGGCGGGTGGAGGCGCTGGTCTTCGGCGAAGTCGCTCTTGCAGGTGAACGGAGCCCGCGCGGAGAACTCAGCAAGGCTGTCGACCGGCCGATCGAGCCCCGCCTCCCGCAGTTTGTCGCCATAGAAGCGGTTCGAATCGAGAACGAGGCGGAGCAGGGCTTGCAGGCGCTGGAGTTGCGCTGCTTCGATGTCGGCGCGGGTGGTCATCCGTAATCCGACAGCGTAGCAATCCGCGTCAGGCCGGTACGAGCGGTTCGCCGTAGGGCAGGTTCTCGGGCAGATCGACGATCTCGGCCATGCCCTGGAACATACGCTCGAAGTCGCGTGAAAGGTGCCCGATCAGACAGTCGGTAACATCGGGCTGCAACTCCGGGCGCCGCTTGAGCAGCTTGCCGAAGCTGAAGTCGTTGTCATAGAAGGCATAAACCAGACGCCGCATGGCCTCGATCTCCGTGCGCAACTGCCGACTGTAGTCGGTGAAGCGCGCGGCCGAGACGTCCTGGTCGGCCAGCGCCGCGTGGACGGCGTCTCCCACCAGTACGCCGCTGCGCAGCGCCAGGAATACGCCCGAGGAGAAGACGGGGTCGAGGAAGCCGAAGGCGTCGCCGGCCAGCACCAGCCCGTCGGAGGCGCTATGGCGCGAGCGGTAGGAGAACTCGCCGGTGATGCGCATCGGTTCGTTCCGCACGCCTGGGGCCAGGTGCTGTTCCACCCAGGGGTTGGCCTTCACCTCGCGGTCAAAGATCGCCTCGAGGTCGCGCGTGTCGCGGAACAGGTAGTCCTTTTGGGCGACCACGCCGACACTGACGACGTCGCCGGGCAAGGGGATGTACCAGAACCAGCCGCGGTCCGGCAGCGCCGCCACGGTGGTGGCCCCTTCGTCGATGCCCGGGTCGCGCATGGCGCCCTTGTAATAAGTCCAAATTGCGATCTTGTCGAGCTGCGGGTCGCGCACCCGCCAGCCGTTGCGCAGCATCGCGAACGAATCGCGGCCGGTGGCGTCGATCGTGATCGGCGCGTGGATCTCATGGGTTTCACCCGAAGCCGTCTCGGCGCGAACGCCGGTGACTTGCCCGCGCTCGTCGCGCAACAGGTCGGTGACCTTGGTCTGCTCGACCGCCTCGGCGCCTTTCTCCCGGGCGTTGTCGAGCATCATCTGGTCAAATTCGCTGCGCCACACCTGCCAGGTGCAGGCGGCCTCGTGGTCGAGATGCTGCGAGAAATAGAACGGCTGCGAGAGCATGCCTTTCCGGCTGACGAACTGCACGCTGTACTTCTTGGTGAAGTGCGAAGCTTTGAGCTTCTCCACCATCCCTAACCGTTCGAGCGAGAAGTAGCAGTAGGGGATGAGCGATTCGCCGACGTGGTAGCGCGGGAATTTCTCGCGTTCGAGCACCAGTACGTCGCGGCCGTGCTCGGCCAGGACGGCGGCCGCGCTCGAACCGGCCGGCCCGCCTCCGATAACGATCGAATCGTAGCTGTTCTTCACGATTACCCCTCAGCTTAGGCGGCGGCGGCCTGATGTTCAGGCAAGAAGAAGCGGTGCAGCAGCTCGTCGACCCGCATCAGGCCGTCGCGGGTGAGCGCTATGCTGTCGGGGCCGACCTCGACCATCCCTGCTTGGGAGAGCTGCTCGAGTTGCGGCGCAAAGCGTTGTTGCACGTCTGTGTCGTACTTGTCGAGGAAGTGCCTCTGGTCCACGCGGCCCTTCTTCATTTGCAAGATGAACTCGCGCAGCATCCGCTCCTCGGCGGTGGTGCGCAGGGCGCGGTAGAGCGGGATCTCGCCGTCGGCGATGCGCTGTTCGTACTTCTCGATGCGGGTCTCGTTCTGGTAGTGCACGCCCTGCATGTGCGAGAAAGAGGCCACGCCCAGCCCCAGCATGTCCGCGCCGGCCCATAGCAGGTCGCGGTAGAGGAACTGCGACTTCTTGGCGTCGCGCACGGCTGTGTAGCCCGAGGTGACGGTATAGCCGGCGGCTTCGAGTTCGGCGAAGGCGTAGCGGTGCCACTCGCGCTTCTTGGCCCAATCGGCCACCGGGGCCGGCGTGCCGTCGCTGCGCATCTCTTTCGAGATGACGGTGTTGGGAGGCAGCTCCATCTGGTAGACGGTCACGCTCTCCGGCGCCATGGCGATGGTCTTGCGGACGCACTCGGCCCAGTTCTCGTCGGTCTCGCCGATCATGCCGGCGATCAGGTCGATGTTGATCTGCGGGAAGCCGACGTCGCGGGCCATGCCATAGGCGCGGTCGATCTCGGCGGCGCCGTGGGCGCGGCCATTGACTTCGAGGATCTCCTGGTCGAAGTTCTCCACGCCCAGGCTCAGGCGCGTCACGCCGATGTCCTTGAGGACTTCGAGCTTGTGCTGCGTGATCGTGCCCGGCTCGCACTCGAAGGCGATCTCTTCGGCCTCGGTCCAAGGCAGCAACGCGCGCACGGAGTCGGTGAGATGCCGCAACTGCTTGGTGGAGACGTAAGACGGCGTGCCGCCGCCGAAGTAGATGAACTTCGGCTTGCGTCCCGCCACCGCCGGCTTGGCGGCCAGCAGCGCCAGCTCGGCGATGACGGAGTCGATGTAGCTGTTGATCTCGTCGGACTTCTTGTCGGTGTAAACCTTGAAGTAGCAGAAACGGCAGCGCTTGCGGCAGAACGGGATGTGCAGATAGACGCCCAGCGGGGCCTCGGTCGACGGAGGCCGGTCGAGGGCCGCTTCCGCCTCGCGCACCTGCTCCGGCCCCCAAAAACTGTAAGGCGGATAGTTCGATACGAAGTAGCTGCCGATGGTGGTTTTGTCGGTGGTTGGGGTGGCGGTTTCAGGCATAAGCGGCTGCTGGCCTCTATTGTAGAGGGTCGTTCCAGAAGCCCCGGTCGTTACGGTCGACTTGGAGCATGCCTTGGTTTTTACGCACCTCTAAAAAAGGCTACAATCGCCGGACGATGCTCGCCAAAGTCTTGCCGTTGCTGTTGCTCGCCGCCGTCCTGCTGCCCGCCGAGAGGTCCATCTCCGTGGAGGACTGGGGCGCGGCGCCGTCGGGGGAGCGCGTGCAGCTCTACCGGCTCGAGAACGCCTCGGGGGCTGCGGTCCGCGTCGCCACCTACGGCGGGACGCTGGTTTCGATCGAAGTCCCCGACAAGAGCGAGAAGCTCGGCGACGTGTTGCTGGGGTTCGATTCGCTGGCCGGCTATCTGGGCGAGCACCCGTACTTCGGCACGTTGGTCGGGCGCTACGGCAACCGCATCGCTCGCGGAATGTTCGAACTCGACGGCAAGGTCTACACGCTGGCGGTCAACAATCCGCCGAACGCCCTGCACGGCGGCTTGCAGGGTTTTGACAAGCGGGTCTGGGCGGCGGCGCCGTTCGAGAGCTCCGACGGCGTTGGCCTGACGCTGCGCTACATCAGCGCCGACGGCGAGGAGGGCTTTCCGGGAACGCTGGCCGTGGAGGTGCGCTACACCTGGACCGACCAGAACGCCCTGCGGATCGACTACGAGGCGACGACGGACAAGCCCACGGTCGTCAATCTCACCAACCACGCTTATTTCAACCTGAAAGACGCCGGCGCCTCGCCCGTCACCGGGCACGCGCTGCTGCTGGACGCCGACCACTACAACCCCGTCGATGCGACGCTGATCCCGCAGGGCGGCCCGGCGCCGGTGGAGGGCACGCCGTTCGACTTCCGCGAGCCGCACCCGATCGGCGAACGCATCGACGCCGACCATCCGCAGATTCGCTTCGGCGGGGGCTATGACCACAACTACATCATTCGCCGCCGAACGGCCGACAGACTCGAACGCGCCGCGGTCGTCACCGAACCGACGTCGGGCCGCGTGCTCGAGGCTTGGACCACCGAACCCGCGGTGCAGCTCTACACCGGCAACTTCCTCGACGGGTCGGTGAAGGGCAAGCAGGGACTCGGCTACCAGCAGCGTTCGGCCTTTTGCCTCGAGACGCAGCACTACCCCGATTCTCCCAACCAGCCGTCGTTCCCATCGACGGCTCTCTATCCCGGCGAAGTCTACCGCTCGACCACCGAGTACCGTTTCAGCGTCCAATAGCGGCGGCTACTGCTGCTGTTGCTGCTGGCGTTGCTGGATGGCCTCTTCGCCAAAGAAGAACGTCAGCAGCGCGAAGCGACGGCCTTGGGTGACGTCGGTGGCCTCGTGCAGGTGTGCGCAGGAGAAGACGATGGCCGCGCCGGCCGGCGGGTTGTAGAGTTCGGGGCCGAACTCGGGGAAGCGCAGGTAGCCGCCCTGGTAGTCGCCGGTGTTGAGGTTGAGCGTCATCGCAAAGCGGCGGTGGCGGGCGTCGGGCGTGACGTTGTCGCGGTGCAGACGGAAGTAGGCGGGCTGCTGCTCGGCCTCGTTGGCTTCGTAACAGACGACCTTGAACTGCTCAAAGCGGGTGACGGGGTAGTAGAAGGCCTTGCCAATCTCCGGCAGCACGCGCCGCGCGATGCGGTCACTGAGGGCGTTGAGCAGGTCCTGGTCTTTGACCGTGTGGTCGCGGCGGACTTTGCGCGTGGCGTCCGGCGCCAGCTCCATCTTGCCGTCGACGATGCGGAGCATCCCCGACTCCTCGTTCTCCTGCTCGTAGGCTGCGACGGTCTTGGCGATCAACTCCGGCTCGAGGACGTGCGGCACGACCAGGACGGGCGCGGTCGAGGCGAGCACCTGGTAGGAGCGGGCGCTATCTTCCGGCTTTGGGGCGATGGAGGCGACTTCGCCCGGGTCGCTGGTAGCCCCGCTGATGCGTAGGGTCGGGTCGACGGCGAAGAAGCGGACGGGTTTGTCCCCCTGTCCGCCGAGGCAGCCCTTGACCGCGTTGCCGTCGTCGACCACGAACGGCGTCTTGATCTCATGCTCGGTGACGAAGCCCTGCAGCTCATCGAGCGAGCCGGCGACGATGACGGCTCCGTTGTAGTCGGTCTGCGCGCTGACGAGCCGGTCGAAGGCGATCAAGGCGTCGGCGTCCTTGTCCACATTGGCGGACACCGCCACCAGCGAGGGATCGCCGGCGAGGTATTCGTACAGGGAAAGCGCTCGGCCGTCGGGGCCTTGTCGGATGATTTCAGGCAAGCGGTCGCCGGCGTCGAGCGGCCGCAGGTTGGGGAGGCTCATGTCCCTCCAATTGTACGGCGCACTGCGTCTCGTGCTTCGGGGCCCACTGGCCCAAGGCCGACGAGCCCGCTGGATTCCTAGCCGCCTGCTTCGGTGCTACGCTGAGCCCACATGAGCCCCGGCAAAGAGCTGGTCTCGCTCGATGACTACCTGGCGATGAGCTTCGACGGAGTGGACGCGGAGCTGATCGACGGCGAAATCGTTGAGAGAGAGATGCCCAAACTTCCGCATTCCCGAGCTCAGCAGGGTCTGGCCGATTCGTTCGGGCCCTTGCGCCGCACTCACGGTATCGCTTCGTATCCGGAGCTCCGCCTGAATACGGACCGCGAGACGGTCTTCGTCGCTGACTATTGCGTGTTCCGTACAGCGCCCCATCAGGACGTACCAACATCCCCGCCCTGGATTGTCTGCGAAATCATCTCCCCGAGCGAATCCTACTCGCGGCTCTTCTTCAAGCTCGACCGCTACCGCGAGTGGGGCGTGGAACACATCTGGGTGATTGACCCCGACCAGCGCCGCATGAACGTCTATAAGGAAGAAGGGCTGTTGCGCGTGAAGCGCTTCGAAATCCCGGAGATTCGTCTTAGTATCGGCCCGGAAGCGCTGTTCGACGAGCCTTCCTAATCAGCCTGCCGGCCCCCTTTTCCCGGTATGATGAGGGGCCGATGAAGCTCACCCGCCGCCACATCCTACTCTCCTCTCTTGCCGCCGCCGCGCTCCCTATGCGGGCCCAGCAGAAGCGCCCGAACATCCTGTTCTGTATCGCCGACGACTGGGGCTGGCCGCATGCCGGCGCTTACGGGGCGGGGGAGTGGGTCAAAACCCCTGCCTTTGACCGCATCGCGCGCGAGGGCGTGCTGTTCACCAACGCCTTCACCTCCAACCCCAAGTGCGCCCCGTGCCGCGCTTCCATCCTGACCGGCCGCAACACCTGGCAACTCGAGGAGGCCACCAACCACTTCGGAGTCTTTCCGCACAAGTGGGCCGTGTTCCCCGAAGTGCTCGAGGAAGCCGGGTATCACGTCGGCTACACCGGCAAAGGCTGGGGCCCCGGCGATTTCCAGGCCGGCGGCTTTGACCGCAATCCGGCCGGCCCGCAATACTCCGACATCAAGACCGAGCCGCCGTACCGCTTCATGAGCAACATCGACTATGCGGCCAATTTCGAGGATTTCCTCGCGAAGCGGCCAGACGGCTCGCCCTTCAGCTTTTGGCTCGGCGGCCAGGAGCCCCATCGGGCCTACGAGTCCGGCTCCGGCGAAAAGGCCGGCAAGGACTGGCGCGCGGTCGAGGTCCCCGAGTTCTATCCGGAGAACGACGAGACCATCCGCCGCGACATGACCGACTACGCCGTCGAGGTCGAGTATTTCGACTCGCACGTCGCCCGCGCGCTGCAAAAGCTGGAGGCGATGGGCGAACTCGACAACACGCTGGTGGTGATGACCTCCGACCACGGCATGCCGTTCCCGCGGGTGAAGGGTCAGATCTACGAATACGGCTTCCACCTGCCGCTGGCGGCGCGCTGGGGCGGCATGGAAGGCGGCCGCAAGGTCGACGACTTCATCAACGTCCGCGACTTCATGCCGACCTTTCTGGAACTGGCGGGAGTGGATATTCCCGATACCGTCACCGGCAAGAGCTTTTTGGACGTGCTGCGCTCCAACAAGTCCGGCACGGTGGACCTGACGCGCAACACGATGCTGATCGGCAAGGAGCGGCATGATTTGGGCCGCCCGAACGACGCCGGCTACCCGGTCCGCGCCATCCGCACCCAGGATTTCCTCTACATCCGCAACTACGAGCCCGACGCCTGGCCGGCCGGCAACCCTGAAACCGGCTACCGCAACGTGGACGGCTCGCCGACGAAAGACCGCATCCTGGGCTCGTTCGACGAGTGGTACCGCCTGAGCTTCGGGAAGCGTCCGGCCGAGGAGCTGTATCACATCACCGAAGACGCGGCCTGCGTGAAGAACCTGGCCGACAGCCCGGAATTCTTTCAGCGCAAGGTCGCCATGCGCGAGCAGATGGAAAAAATGCTCGAAGCCGAAGGCGACCCCCGCACCTTGGGCAACGAGGAGGTTTTTGAGACGTATCGCTACGTCGGCCGCCGCAGCCACTCCTGGGAAGCCTGGATGGAGAATCAGAAAGAGAAAGAGTAAGGGCTTGGCTCCAAGGGGGCGGACTGTTGTTTCATCTGTCCTCCGCAAGCCATGTTAGCGACCAACTTGGGGGAGAGAATTCGGCAACTCACTCTTGTTTGAATTAGCTTTTGGCGCAGAGGGTTGAGCCTCTGGCAGCGTGTGGGGGCTTCGGGCAGGAGCCAACCCAAACGACCCAGGAGGCCCAACCGTGCAGCGAATTCGAGCAGGCCGCGCTCGCCCATCAAGCCCAGCGCCACATGCGCGGCTTCCCCTGCTGGGGGCTATGCGTCGCCATGCCGGTTGCGCGGTCAGCTGCTAGTTTGGACAGCAGTGAGGAGACATAGCCCCAGGCGATCCCGGCCAGGAAACAGAGGAGCCCTCCGGCTGCCAAACTCGAACGCACGCGCACGCTTTAATCCATCGGCGGAGCGGGGCCGTTAGGCTAGAATCGAAGAGGTGACGGCTGCTGCCTGTGCGAACGTGGCGGAATTGGCAGACGCGCTGGATTTAGGTTCCAGTGCCGCAAGGCGTGGGGGTTCGAGTCCCCCCGTTCGCACCATCTCCTTGACCTGAACGAGGTTTCCCCATGATGCGCGCTTCGCTCCTGTTCCTGTCCGGCTTGGCATTCGCGGGCGCGCTGCCCGCAGCCGACTGGGTCTCGCTGTTCGACGGCAAGACGCTCGACGGCTGGGAGCAGAAGAACGGCCACGCCACCTATCGCGTGGAGGACGGCGCCATCGTCGGCACGACCGCCGAGGGCAGCGTCAACTCCTTCCTGTGCTCCAAGCAGCATTTTGGGGATTTCGAGCTCGAGTTCGACGTGAAGGTCAGCGACGAACTCAACTCCGGCATCATGATCCGCGCCGCGACCAAGCCCGAAACCACCGGCGAGGGCAATAACAACGCCAAGGGCCGCGTCTACGGACCGCAGGTGGAGATCGAGGCGAGCCGCGAAAACGGCGCCGAGGCCGGCTACATCTACGCCGAAGCGACCGGGCGCGGCTGGCTGACGCCTCCCGAGCGCCTCATCCCGCACAAGAAGTTCAAGGACGGCGAGTGGAACCATTTCCGCGTGGTCGCCAAGGGCCCGCGCATCCAGACCTGGATCAATGGCGAGATGGTGGAAGACATCACCGACGAGCCGATCTACAAAACCCACCCGCGCGGCTTTTTGGGCCTGCAGGTCCACGGCATCAAGCGAGGAACCGGGCCGTACCATGCCGCTTGGAAGAACATCCGCATCAAGCCGCTGAACTAGCGGTTCAACCCGCGACTCAGAGCCGCGGGCGTTAGTCCGCTCCGTTCGGCGCGGCGCGGTATGATGGCGGGCTACGCCATGGCCGGTCATATCGGGGAATTCATAGAACGCTGGTCGCGAGCCGACGGGACCGAGCGCGCGAATTATCAACTTTTTCTCGGCGAAGTCTGTGCATTGCTGGACCTGCCGCGCCCGGAACCGGCTTCCAGGGACACCGAGCGCAACTCGTACGTCTTTGAGCGGACCGTCGACTTCCACGAAGCCGACGGCTCCTCGAGCAAGGGTTTCATCGACCTCTACCGGCGCGGGTCGTTCGTGCTGGAAGCCAAGCAGACCGGCTTTGCGCTCGGCTCGCAGCCGCAACGCGCCGCGCTGCTCAAAGCCCACGGCCAGGCGCAGCGCTATGCCCGCGCCCTTCCGGCGGAAGAGGGGCGCCCGCCTTTCCTGATCGTCTGCGACGTAGGCCGCAGCCTCGACATCTATTCCGAGTTCACGCGCTCGGGGGCGACCTATGTGCCGTTCCCCGACCCGCGCTCGCACCGCATCCACCTGGAAGACCTGGCCGACGAAGAGGCGCGGGCCACGCTGCGGGCGATCTGGAACGATCCGCTCAGCCTGGACCCGGCGCGGCGCTCGGCCAAGGTCACCCGCGAGATCGCCGCCGAGTTGGCCGAATTGGCGGAAACGCTCGAAGGTTCCGGGCGCGACGCCGACACGGTGGCGTCGTTCCTGATGCGCTGCCTGTTTACGATGTTCGCCGAGGATGTGGGCCTGCTGCCCAAGCGCAGCTTTTTCGACCTGCTCGAAGACGCGCAAAAAAACCCGCAGCAGTTCCAGCCGCTGGTAACCGGGCTGTGGAAGACGATGGACCGCGGCGGCTTCTCGCCGGAAGTCCGCAGCGACCTGCTGCGCTTCAACGGCGGGCTGTTTCGCGAGCATGAGGCGCTGGCGCTGGACGCCCACCAGATCAAGATTCTGCTGCGGGCCGCCAAATCGGACTGGCGCTACGTGGAGCCCGCCATTTTTGGCACGCTGCTGGAGCGCGCGCTCGACCCCGACGAGCGGCACAAGCTCGGCGCCCACTACACGCCGCGCGCCTACGTGGAGCGGCTGGTGATGCCGACCGTGATCGAGCCGCTGCGCGAGGAGTGGACCTCGATCCAGGCCGCCGCGCTGCAACTGGAAAACCAGGGGCGCGGCAAGGACGCCATTGCCGAAGTCGAGCGCTTTTTGGTGCGGCTGTCGGAAGTGCGCGTGCTGGACCCGGCCTGCGGCTCCGGCAATTTTTTGTATGTGACGCTCGAACACCTGAAGCGGCTGGAGGGCGAGGTCTACAACACCCTGCACGAGCTGGGCGCGGCGCAGTACCGGCTGGAGACGCAGGGGCTGACGGTGGACCCGCACCAGATGCTGGGGCTGGAGAAGAACCCGCGGGCCGCGCGGATCGCCGAGGCGGTGCTGTGGATCGGCTATTTGCAGTGGCATTTTCGGACGCGGGGCGACGTGAATCCGCCCGAACCCGTTCTGAAGGACTACCAGAACATCGAAAAGCGCGATGCGGTGCTCGAGTGGGACCGCATCGAATATGAGCTGGACGAGACGGGGCGGCCGAAGACGCGCTGGGACGGCGTGACCTACAAAAAACATCCCGCGACGGGGGAGGATGTGCCGGACGAGGCGGCGCAGGTCCCGGTGGAAAGATACGTGAACCCGCGTCGGGCGGAGTGGCCGGAGGCGGAGTTCGTGGTGGGGAATCCGCCGTTCATTGGGGCCGGCGCCATGCGGCGCGCTCTGGGCGACGGCTATGTGGAGGCCCTGCGCAAAACCTACAAGGAAGTCTCCGAATCCACCGACTACGTGATGTATTGGTGGCACCGCGCGGCGGAAAAAGCGCGCGCCGGGGAGTTGCGGCGGTTTGGGCTGATCACCACGAACAGCTTTCGGCAGACCTTCAACCGGCGAATCGTGGAAGCGCATCTGGCGGACAAGAAGCCGCTATCGCTGGTGTTTGCGATCCCGGATCACCCTTGGGTGACCAGTGAAGACGGCGCGGCGGTGCGGATTGCGATGACCGTGGGCGAGGGCGGCGAGAGGGTCGGATTGCTGCAGACGGTCGTCAGCGAGGTCGATGGCGACGGGGAAGGTAAGGCCGTCGATCTGGTGCGCCGGACGGGCAAGGTGCATGCGAGCTTGCGGGTGGGCGCTGCCGTCGGGGCGGCGGTGGAGTTGCGAGCGAACTCTGCGATCAGTTGTCCCGGAGTAAAGCTGCACGGATCCGGCTTCATCGTGACGCCGGAAGAAGCGGCGTCGCTTGGGCTTGGACGGATTGACGGATTGGAGCGGCACATACGGGAGTATCGGAACGGTCGCGACTTAACCCAGAATCCTCGACACGTCATGGTCATCGACCTGTACGGCTTGGAGGCCGCAGAAGTCCGCGAGCGATTCCCCGACGTCTACCAATGGGTGCTGGAAAGGGTAAAGCCCGAGAGGGATGCCAAATCGCATTCCAAAGACGGGGCGGGATACGCGACGTTCTGGTGGCTTCACGGGAAACCGCGACAGGAGCTCAGGAAGTACCTTGCAGGTCTTTCCCGATACATCGCCACGGTTGAAACCAGCAAGCACCGATTTTTCACCTTCCTCGACGAGTCGATCCTGCCGGACAACATGCTCGTGAACATCGCGGTGGACGACCCGTTAGCACTGGGAATCTTGTCCAGCCGGACACATATTGCCTGGGCGCTGGCGTCGGGCGGAACGCTTGAGGACCGACCGCGATACAACAAAACCCGCTGTTTCGAGACCTTCCCCTTCCCCGACCTCACGCCCCTCCAAAAAAACCGCATCGGCGAGCTCGGCGAGGCGATCGACCGCCACCGCAAGCAGCGCCAAGCGCTTTTTCCCGAGCTGACGATCACGGGCATGTACAACGTACTCGAAAGCCTGCGCCAGGGGACCGCGCTGAGCGACAAGGAGCGCGTGATCCATGAGCAGGGCCTGGTGGCCGTGCTGGGGCAGTTGCATGACGAGCTCGACCAGGCCGTGTTCGAAGCCTACGGCTGGGCTGATCTGGCGCCGGCCCTGGTGGGCAAGCCCGGCGGGACGACTCCCTACCGCACGCCGAGCCCCGCGCAGGAGGAAGCCGAGGAGGAGCTGCTGACGCGGCTGGTGCGGCTGAACGCCGAGCGGGCGCAGGAGGAGGCGCGGGGGCTGGTGCGCTGGCTGCGTCCGGAGTATCAGAACCCTGGCGGGGAGAAGGGTTCGCAGGGGGCGCTGATCGAGGGCGCGGGCGCGGCGGCGGCGGCGGTGCGCGGGCAGTCGGCCTGGCCGAAGAAACTGTCCGAGCAGATCCAGGCGGTGCGCGCGGCGCTGGGCGAGCAGCCCGGCCCGGCGAGTCCGGAGCAGGTGGCGCGAGGGTTCAAGCGGGCGCAGACGCGGCTGGTGCGGGAGATTCTGGAGACGCTGGAGAGTTTAGGGCAGGTGCGGCGGACGGAGAGCGGGGGGGTTGTGGCGGGGGGAGGGGGGAGTTCGTGGCGCGGGCCCCTACGCCTGCCGCTTCGGCCCCCAGGCCGAAGCTTGGGCGTCGACGTGGGCGTCGACGCGGCACGCGTGGGCGCGTGCGCCACCAAACCGCCGCGCAGCTACGCCGCGTCCAGGAAGCGTTCGCGCTCTTCCGGCTTGGGCACGCGGCACTGCTCGAGCTTGCCGAACCAGCGGTAGCGGTTCGCCGCAAACAGGTCATAGAAAGCGTCGCGGATGACGCGGGGAACCAGGATCAGCGGGTACGCCAGCGGGCTCAAGCCGCGCAGCTTCCGAGCAATGCGCAACGAAGCCGTGGTCTTGGTGTAAACCTCTCCGTCTTCGAGCAGCACGATCGAGCCCACGCCCTCCGGGGGCAGCCCTGCGCGCAGCAGCAGATCGCGCCCGGCTTCGGACTGCGAAGCGGCGAAGCGGAAGCGTCCCTTCGGGTCGTGGTCCAGAATGAACTGGACCGAGCCGTCGCAGAAGCTGCACTCGCCGTCATAGATCACGATCGCCGGCTGTTGCATCCACCCTCATCATAGAAGAAGGCCGAGTCGGCGACTGGTATACTGTCGGATCTCGCACCTCTACGATGCCCGTCCATTCCACGGCAGTCATCTCCCCGCATTCCGACGTTGCAAGATCCGCTGAGATCGGACCGTTCTGCGTTATCGGAGACGAGGTGACCATCGGCGAGCGCACCAAGCTGCTCGCCCACGTCTACGTTGAAGGGCCGACGACAATCGGCGCCGACAACGTCTTCCAACCCTATTCGACTGTTGGAGTTGCGCCGCAAGACCTCAAGTATCACGGCGAGCGCGCTGAGACCCGGATCGGCGATCGCAACCTGATCCGGGAGTTCGTGACCATCCATCGCGGCACCGAAGCCGGCGGCGCGCTGACCTCGATCGGCGACGACAACCTGTTGCAGGCCTACGCGCATGTGGCGCATGACTGCCGTGTGGGTTCGTCGACCATCCTGGCGCATGGGGCGACGCTCGGCGGCCACGTCGAGGTGGAGGATTACGCCGTGGTCGGGGCGCAGAGCGGCGTACACCAGTTCTGCCGCATCGGCGCGCACTGCTACATCGGCGGCTACAGCGTGATTACGCAGGACGTGATGCCGTTCTCGGTGGTCGTCAGCGAGCGCGGCGCCAAGTGTTATTCGGTCAACAAGGTCGGCCTGGAACGCCGCGGCTTCCAGCCGGCGGAGGTGCAGGCGCTGCACAAGGCGGTGCGGATCCTCACCAAGTCCGGCCTCAACACCGACCAGGCGCTCGAGCGCATTGCCGGCGAGATCGAGCCGAACGAGCATCTCGACCGGCTGCTCGACTTCATACGCAGCTCGAAGCGCGGCTTCGTGAAATGAAGCCCGCGGCGACCGCCGTCGTCCTCATCCTCTGCGGCTGCGCCGCGCGCCAGCAGCCTACTGCCGACCTCTCCGCCGTGCGCGCCGCCGAGCGAGAGCTGGTCTACGAACCGACCGCCAACTTCGAGCGCCACGGCGGCAGGGCCAACTACCGCATCTGCTACTGGGCCGGCCCCTTTGAACTGCCCGACGACTACACCGGGCTCGACCACCGCGAGGGGCGCTGTCCGTCGCGCTCCGATGGTAACGACGTCTTCCTGTACGAGCCCGAAGCGCTGGCCGGCCGCAAGACTCCGGTGACCGGCGCTCTGGCGCAGGCCGATCCGCAGCGGCAGGCCTTCGTGACCGCCCACGAGGACTTCCATGAGCAGCCCGGCGTGCGCGATCTAGAACCGGCGCTCAAGGAAGCCTACTCGACGCTCGCGGGCCTGCTGACCGCCGCCGAGGCCGCCCGCATCGAACACGGAGACGGCTCGGGCGAAGTGCGCGCCGCGCTGGCCGAAGCGGAATTGTTCCGACGCAAGAGCCGGATCGTGAATGCCGCCCACGCGCGGCTACGAGCCGTCTACGGACGGCTGGAGAGCGGCGAACTGAGCCGCCGGGAGGCGCTCAACGCGAAGGCCGCCGCCTTTGCCGAACTCGAAGCCGCCTGCGCCGCCGTGGCGCCCAAGCCGCGGGCTTTCGCCGTGTGCCCGGCCGCGCTCAACAACGCCGGGCTGGCGTTTGACGCCACCTACACGCGCCGCTTCGACGAGGCCTGGGCGCTGTACGAAGCCGCTGGACGGGACGCCGCCGCGACTGTCGCGCGGCTGCGCGAAGCCGCCGCGCCTTAGCCGGCCAGCAGCCGACGGCGCAGGTCGATCAGCTCCTCCACGTCCAACTGCTGCGCGCGCAGTCCGGCCTCGGGTTGGGCGGAGATGAGCGCGTCGTCGAACAAGGGCTTCAGGTTGTTGCGCAGTGTCTTGCGCGGGTGCAGGAAGGCCGCTCCGAGGAACCGCTCGACCTCGGCCTGCTCGGGAACGGCCGCGGCGAGGGAGAGCCGCACGACGGCGGAGTCGACCTTGGGCGGCGGTTGGAACGAGCCGCGCTTCACGCCAAAAAGCAGCTCCGGCTCGGAGTAAAGCCGACACAGAGCGCTCAAGAAGCTGTAGCCTTTCGACCCCTTGCGGGCGGCGATGCGCTCGGCCACTTCCTTCTGCACCAGGAAGACGGCCTGCTCGAAGCTCGCGCGGGCGGCGAGCGCCCTCCGCACCAGCGGCGAGGTGATGTAGTAGGGTAGATTGCCCGCGATCACGTTGCGCCGGTCGGGCTGGGCCAGGGCGGGGAGGTCGGCGTCGAGGGCGTCGCCGGGGACGACGCGCAACCGCTCATGCGGCAGGCTGGCGGCCAGGTAATCGAGCAGGTAGGGGTCGACCTCGAGCGCGGTGACGGCGGCGCCGGCGGCCAGCAGCTTGCGCGTGAGCGCGCCCTTGCCGGGGCCGATCTCGACGACATGCGCGTTTTCGTCCAGATTCAGCGCCCGAACGATGCGTTCCAGGACTTTTTCATCCCGAAGGAAGTGTTGACCGAGTCGACGGGGCAACCTCCTAGTGTAGCCGGTTGTTGCGTTTTCAATGACTTGCGGGAGGGATGTCAGGAAATGTCAGGATATTTTGATTTTTTCCTGACAGGGGCGGGCGCGGGTCGGGCTTGGCTCTTCGATTTCAGGATATACCCGGGTGCCAAGGGGGGTGCAGGCAGCCGATCAGAACCGCGGGCGTAAGCCCGCGGGCCCGCGCCTTCACAGGCGCGGTTCTGTTTCCCCCCGGCTGAAGCCGCGGCTAAAGCCAGGGGCTATCGTGGCGCGCCTCACCTCCCGCGCAGCTCTTTCGCCTTCTGCAGGTGATGCCAACTGCCTTCCGGATTCACCGGCTCCGGCGTGACGCCCGGCGCGTGCGGCCAGTCCGTCGGCTCATACGAAATTGCCAGATGCGGCGTCTCGATGCGCTTGCCGCCCTCGGCCAGCGAGTGCATCACCGCGTCCAAGATGCCCGTCGTCAGCAGCGTCCGCTCCACCGGATAGCTCGGCTCGCCGGTGCGGATCATCGGCTCGATCGCATCCACGAGATAGCCGAAGTGCCGGTACGGCGTGCCGCGCTGCAGCTCAAACGCCGTCGCCCGCGGCTTCGCCTCGCCCTGGATCTGGCAGGCGAACCCGAACGTCGACACCACTTGGTTCGCAATCACGATCGTCCCTTTCAGCCCGTCGCGGTACTCGATGCTGTAGACCGCAAAGCGCTCGTGGTCGTAGTCTTCGGGAACCGGGCGTCCGGGCAGCCGGTCCGGCGCCGCTTCGAGCGCGGCTTCCAGTACATCCGTCGACCACACTCCGCGCCGCTGCGCTTCTTCGATGGCCTTGCGGCCTTGGAACGTCTCGACGGCCGCGACGCCCGTCTCATAGCCGGCGCGACGCTCCACCATGCACTGCATGCCTTCGATGGTGTGGAAGCCGTACGCCTCCAGGCCGCCGTAGCCCAGCCCGATCGCTTCTTCGATCCGGCAGCCGCGCGGCAGCTCGAGCTCGGGCAGACGCCACGCCACCGGGATCGACGAGCCGGCCATGAACGGAATCTTCATCGCCTTGGCCGTGTCGTACATGTGCTTCGCGTCGGCCCAGTTGTAGGCCAGGTGCTTGTCGTTGAAAACCGGCACGACCTGGTCGTAGCGCTGGAAGGCGGCGGCGATCTCGTCGAAGAAGCGCCGCCGCGGATACATGTGCTGGTGCGTGTCTTCGGTCCAGGGATACTCGCCGTGCTCGCCGATGCTCAGCACGCCCTTGACCGCCACGCCGCCCGAACCCAGGCTGATGGCGCCGTCGATCGTGTCAAAGATCGGAATCGAGTATTTTCTTGCAAAATCCCGCGCCATGTCGCGCTCGCGGAACTGGTCGACGTACATGCCGGCCACGCGCAGGTTCGGGCCGGGGCCGCCGTCGTGCTCGTAGCCCTCGAACATTTTCGTGATGATCACGTCCGCGTGCGAGAGGTGGCGGTACTCGGTGAGAATCGCCGCTACGGGTAACCGCTCGTCTTCGTGGGCGGCGAGATCGCTCGGCAGCAAGGCGGCGGCCAGGGCGGAACCGGCCAGGAATTCGCGGCGGTTCATTGCTTCGCTCCGGCAATGCGATCCAGGCGCACGCGCAGCTCGCCGGCCAACGTCGAGGTCAAATGCTCCAGCAGCGCCTCGCCCATCTCTTTGGTCGCGCGCCGGGGGTCTCCGACGATGCCGTTGGGCGTCACCGAGTGGAAGCCTTCCACGAAAATGCGGTCCAGCAGCGGCAGGTTGTCGCCGATGTAGCCCGGCTCGGCCTTGCTCATGTCCACCAGATCGGGTCGGATGACGAGCATGCAGGCGGCTTCGATGACGTCGGCGTGGAAACCGGCCTCTTCGAGCGGCACGCCGAACTTCTCGCCCAGAAAATCCTGCTGGATGCGGCTGTAGCGGCCGGGGTTCACGTGCGGCAGCACATGCGTCTTGTAGCCCTCGCGGTTGAGCTTGAGCTGGATCGAAGGCGCGATGCCGTCAATGTAGGTGAAGTTGCCGCCGTGGCTCGACATCAAGATCAGGTTCTTGAAGCCGTGCGAGGCCAGCGACATGGCCATGTCCTCGATCATCGCCTTGAAGGTTTCCGGCGACACGGTGAACGAGCCGGGGAAGGCCATGTGGTGGTTCGACAACCCCGGCCGGATGACGGGCGCCACGAGGGTCTTGCCCAGCTTCTGCGCGATCATCTCGGCGACGCGCTGCCCGATGAGAGTGTCGGTCAGCAGCGGCATGTGGGGCCCGTGCTGTTCCACCGAGGCGGTCTGGATGATGACGGTTTCGAAGCCGTCGGCGAGGGCGGCCTTCACTTCAGGCCACTTCATCTCTTCGAGCAGTACGGTTTGGGGCATATCGATAACGCCCAGTGTAGCGGCTCAGGCTGCTGCACCGTCCAGTGTCACCGTCGACCAGGACCCGCTGATACAGCGGCGGGGTCCATGCCGGAACGGCCGCGAACTGGAGCGCAGCATTGCGCAAAATGTTGGACGCCACGACGCCGAGGTCGATGCGCTCGTTGGCGTAGCGCGAGTCGGGAGTCTCCGTTCCGGTGCCGTCGCCGAGCGGATGGCCATTGTAGCTGTAGTTGCGGGCGTAGTGCGGGGCGTTGACCGCGAAGGCGATGACAGCAATCAGAGCGGCGTTGCGCACAAGCGTCCGGCGACCGTCGCCGGAAACGGCCGCTAGAATTCCCACGGCCAGCCCAGGTGCGAAAACGTAGGCGGTGCCCTTGGTCAGCAGCGCCAGCCCCGCCGCAACTCCGGCCCAAGCCGCGTCGCTGCGACGCGAGGTCCGGGCCGCCTCGAGCGCGAAGCCCGCGGCGGCGATCAGAAAGAAAGCCAATGCAAGGTCGTTCTTTGCGCCGGAGGCCTGCAGCACCGCGTTTGGGGCGACAGCGGCTAACGCCGCGGCGAATGCTTGGCCGCGCAAACCCGCTCCCAGCAGCGAAGCGATCCAAGCGACGCCGCAGGTGGAGCCGACGAACGCCGCCCACGCGACGAGCTGCACGAAGCGATCGCCGCCGGTGAGGGCGAAGGCGTGCGCCATGGCGTACTCGGCCATCGGTTGCAGAGAGAGCTGCTGGTAGTAGTTGGCGGGAAAAAACTCGACCGAGCCGTTCTGGAGCCAATAGACGACACGCGGCAGGTGATACTGCAACACGTCGATGGCGTTAGGCGAGCCGAAGACGGCGGAGAGAAAGGCTGCGCCGGAGCTGAAGGCGATGACGGCGCCGGTCGCGATCAGCAGCAGGCGATCCGCGCGCAGGCGCTCTTCTATTCGCAGGCGCTCCGGCAAGGCTTGACGGTCGATCGCGAGTGCGGCGGCGATGAGAAATGCGGCCCAGCCGACGGCCAAAGCGGGCGTTCCCAGCCACCCAACTTGGCTGAGCCCTTCGGTGAGCGCCCACACCCACAGGCCGCCGGCAAGCAGGGTTTGGACGACGGCGCGCCGCCAGTCCTGGCCGCGCGAGACGAGGGCCAGGAATAGCGTCAGAAGAGCTAGGACGGGGAGAACGACGAGCATCCGAATTGCTTGTCAAAGGCAGAGCGGTTAGACGAAGACGGTGCGCTTGCTGTTCGAGGTGATCGTTTGAGCACCCGCCGGCCGTCGCCGTCATAGGCGTAGGGAGGTGATGCGCTCCCCAAACGGGGTGTAGTCGTAGTAGGCCGTCACCGTCCCGGAAACGTTCGTCACCGCCCGCGTCGAGCCAAGATGATCCGTCGTGCGATACTGCAAACCGCCGCCGGGCGACCCGCTCTCGGAGTACTCTGCGGCCAAGCGCCCAAAGGCGTCATAGACGAAGACGGTGCGTTTGCCGTTCGAGGTGATCGTTTTGAGCACCCGCCGGCCATCGCCGTCATAGGCGTAGGTGCGGTTGTTCGCCCCGGCCAGCGGGTCGACGTAGGTGATCAGCCGGTTCTCGGCATTATACGTCTGCTGCATGCCGACGGGGTTGAAGGTCATGTTGTCGGCCGAATCGTAGCTGGCGGTTGTCAGGCGATTCGTCGTCGCGCTGAAGCTGTTGATGCCCGTCATCATCGCAAGACCCACGCTCTGGGCGAGCGAACGGTTGCCATATTGAACACAATACTATCGACTATCGTTAGGTCCTACAAAACCGGCAGATGGATGAGGGACAGGATACAACCTATCGGAATTAGCAACGTAGTAGTCTACAAACGCACCAGTGGGGTATCCACTTGACTCAGGTAGCCCCAAGATGTAGTATACGGCGCTGTGGAGGATTACCCGCGCGATCTGGTCGAATTCGAGGCCCGCTTCGCCACCGAGGACGCGTGTCGCGACTACCTGATGCAGTTGCGTTGGCCCGACGGCTTTCGCTGTCCGGTTTGCGACCATGACCGGGCGTGGCCGGTACGCAAGGTCTGGCTGCAG
>JGI12316J15310_10000026_pt34 | contig 186449 bp, 170 predicted proteins | sample MarCyaLeptolynsp_FD_15310 | JGI IMG/M metagenome (IMG submission 15310)
CGTCCGCAGCGGGCGCACTGCAGCCAGACCTTGCGTACCGGCCACGCCCGGTCATGGTCGCAAACCGGACAGCGAAAGCCGTCGGGCCAACGCAACTGCATCAGGTAGTCGCGACACGCGTCCTCGGTGGCGAAGCGGGCCTCGAATTCGACCAGATCGCGCGGGTAATCCTCCACAGCGCCGTATACTACATCTTGGGGCTACCTGAGTCAAGTGGATACCCCACTTCTGAGTTAAATGGATTGCTACCGCATAGGCGGGCCCTCCCCCCTCCGTGTATGTGTTGCCCACAACCAAGAAATCGCCAAAACCTTCCATCCCCTCTTCTCCAAAAGTTGCATGGAGATCGGAAAATGGTTCTCTCTGGGAGTCTCTGTAGTCGGCGTTCTTTACTTTTCGGAATCCGTCTCGAAGGAGCACGCGGGTGAACTCCCTAAAGTGTCGTCGATACAGTCGCCCGGTCGAAGAGTCGTCCAAGAAAACGTGTGCTCGTTCTTTCGTTGGTGCACCCTCCTCAGCGATCAACGCCTTCGCACTGAGGAAGCCGAAGTGTATGAAAGTCGGCCGATAGCTTGTGTTGGCGTCACGGTGCCTTAGTGCACTCTCCAGAGTTGTGCTTGCAGTTAGGAGAACACCTGCTGAAATTCTTTCTGGGTCCAAGTCGACCTGCACCAAGTCCGCTAAGGTCCGATGGTCGCCCTGGAAATCTCCAAATTGTGGGTTGACAATGACAATGGCGCTGCCACCTGCCTCCATGACAGCCGCTAGCGTCCTCTGGAGCCCCGAAACGCTCGCCCTCACAGGCTCAATGATGGGACAGAACCCCGAAGTCGCCATGGTTTCGGCCATTTCTCGAATCGCGATCAGTTCATACTGCTTGCCGCGGAAGTAGGGGTAGTACATGTTCAGGCCCAACGCATCGCCTCGTGGAGTTTTGTATCTACAGCCTTCGCCAGCCGCGGACGATCCGCCCTTCTAAGGCCGACTGACAAGGCTGCTGTCTGAAGAGACGGCGGAAGCAGCCCCACGAACTCCGAAAGAGGAGACAGGTTCCTTGTTCTCTTCAGCACGTGAACCATAGCTCGGTGTGCGTCGACCGGGTCCAACTCGAAGAACAGCTCCTTAAGAGTCGCGTTCATCCGCGTATTCGGGACGTCTGGCACAGGAATGCCCAAAAATTTGAGGATCAGGGCCGCTTCCCTAGTCCTGACAGAGTCAAGAATCGCAGTGGGAGAAATCCGTTCCTGCCCTTCCTGAGCATCCCTCAACGTAGAAATCTGATGGCGCCCGTTTAACTGGAGGATACCCACATCATTGGGGACCGCCTCTTGCACTGCATGTATGTGTTCATCAGCCGAAATCACATACACACGAGCAAAGACGGAACGGTAGGCGCAAACCTGACGTTCCAGGCGGTTCAGGGAGTCGCGCTCCGATTTCACCTCATAGGCCGTGGCAGTCCCATTCAAGATGACCACATCGGCCTTGCAACCGCCAACTCGGAATTCCGTCAGCATCGAGGCTGTACGGAGGGAGTGCGTGCCCAAAAGGATCTTGTGCGTCAGGGCGGACTTGTAGATGTACTCCGGCCGTGCCCCGCGTCTCTTTAGTTCGTTGAAGGCGGCGTTGAATACATCGGATACAGACTTGTAAGGGGAGAGCAGTTCTGCCAAGCCCGACTCAGCCGCCAGGCGAGCAAACCGAGGAGATTTTCCAGCTCTTGCGAGCTCCTTGATGACGGTGGACGAAAAAAGCCGCACACTCGCTGAGAGTTGCGCAGGCGTCAGTCGCGTCACCTTGGCCGTTGAAGTCATGCCCTGCTGGCCGGGTCGATCCTTATTGTAAGCAAGAAGTCCCAGATTTTGATGCAGCTGTGGGGCGTGGTGCGGCTTGACGGCCCCCCGCCTAAAACTACCCCAGCTCGCCCGCCGGCGTAATCCGCTCAGCGTTCAAATACGGCCGCAGCGCTTCGGGGATCTCCACGCCGCCGTCGGCGGTCTGGTAGTTCTCCACGATCGCCAGCCAGGTGCGGCCCACCGCCAGGCCGCTGCCGTTGAGGGTGTGCACGAACTGCGCCTTCTTCTCGCCCGGCGCCTTGAAGCGGATGCGAGCCCGCCGCGCCTGAAAATCCTCGAAGTTCGAGCACGAAGAAATCTCTTTGAATTGGCCCAGGCCGGGCAGCCAGACTTCCAGATCGTAGGTCTTGGCCGCCGAAAAGCCGGTGTCGCCGGTCGACAGCACGACCCGCCGATACGGCAGCCCCAGCCGCTCCAAAATATCTTCGGCGTTGGCGGTGAGCTTTTCGAGCTCGTCGTAGCTGGTGTCGGGATGGGCGAACTTCACCATCTCGACCTTTTGGAACTGGTGCTGGCGGATGATGCCGCGCGTGTCGCGTCCGTAAGCGCCGGCCTCGCTGCGGAAGCAGGGCGTGTAGGCGGTGAGGCACAGCGGCAACTGCTCGGCTTCGAGCGTCTCGTTGGCGTAGAGGTTGGTGACCGGCACCTCCGCTGTGGGGATCAGCCAGTAGTCGGTGCCCTCGAGGTGGAACAGGTCTTCGGCAAACTTCGGCAACTGGCCGGTGCCGAACAGCGACTGCGAGTTGACCACGAACGGGGGCAGGACCTCGGTGTAGCCGTGCTCGCCGGTGTGCACATCGAGCATGAAGTTGATCAGCGCACGCTCCAGCTTCGCCCCCGGGCCCATGTAGACGGCGAAGCGGGCGCCGGTGATCTTGGCGGCGCGCTCGAAGTCGATCAGCCCCAGCTTCGGCCCCAAATCCCAGTGCGCCTGCGGCTCGAAGTCGAACTCACGCGGGGTTCCCCAGCGGCGGATCTCTTCATTGGCGGACTCGTCCGGGCCGACGGGGACGCTTTCGTGCGGCAGGTTCGGGATGCGCGCCAGCAGGTCGGACTGCTGCTGATCCGCCTCGTTGACAGCGTCTTCGAGGCCTTTGATGCGGGCCCCGATCTCGCGGCTTTGGGCGATCGCCTCCGCTGCGTCTTCGCCGGCCTTTTTGGCCTGGGCGACCTGCGCCGAAAACTCGTTGCGCTGCCGCTTGAGGTCTTCGATCTCGCTGACGGCGGCGCGGCGGCGCTCATCGGCGGCGGCGAACTCGTCGAGCAACTCCGGCGCGGCGCGGTGCTCGAGGCGCTGTTTGAGGACTTCGAAGTCCCGGCGCAATCTGTTGAGGTCGATCATCCTCGACCCAGTGTATCAGCGCCCCGCCGCATGGCTGCGCGCCTGATCGGAGGCCGGCGCAGCACGGGTGAGTCGCTCGAATCCGGGCCTGGGCGAACGGCCCAGCACCAGGAAATCGACCAGCCCTCGCAGGTAGCCGTAGCCGTAGCCGAAGTGGAACACGGGAAAGACGACGGCGAGCAGGCCGATCTCCGCGACAGCCGCACGGATCGAGCCGCGCGGCCGGGTTTGGCCACGCCGGAGCGCGACGGCGACTGCGAGATTCGCCAGGCTATACAGCGCGACCGCCGCAGCCAGCGGCGCCGCCGTCCTCGGCTCGATGAGCGTGGCCGCCAGCGCAACCAGCAGGCCGAGCAGACACAGCGCCGGCGCGAGCTGCCGGTGCGAAGCCGGCGCCCGGTGCTTCTTGAGGATCGCCACTTTCCAGTAGCCCCACTGCGCATATTGCCGAAACAGTGCGTATAGCGAGCGCCGCGGCTGGTACCAGGAACGGATGCGCGGGGTCTGCCAGACGCGACCGCCTTGGCGCCAGATGCGGTAGTTGAACTCGCTGTCCTGTCCGCGGATGAGGCTCTCGTCAAACAGCCCAAAGCGCTCGAAGGCGCGCCGGGGCCAGCAGCCGAGATAGACGGTGTCCACCCAGCCCTCGTAGTCGGGGTCGTGCGCCCGCCCGCCGCCGGTGGACCATTTCGACTGAAATGCCTGCGCGATCGCCCGGCCGCGGCGGCCTTCGCCGCGCGCCACCCAGGGGCCGCCCACGTTGTCCGCTCCAGTCATCTCGAGCGCGGCGAGGCACTCGGCCACGTAGTCGGGCGCGTATTCGGTATGGACGTCCATGCGCACCAGATATTCGCCGCGGGCGTGGCGGATGGCAATGTTCAGACCCGCCGGCGTGGCGCCGCGCGGGTTGTCGAGCACGCGCAGCCAGGGGCGCGCGGCAGCCAGGGCCGTCAACCGGGCGTAGGTGTCGTCGGGACTGCGTCCTTCGGCGACCAGCAGTTCGAGCTCAACGCCGGGCGGCAGGCGCTGGGCCTCGACCTGTTCAACGAAGCGCTCGACGTAAGGGCCTTCGCAGCGGCAGGGCGTGATTACTGAAACGAGCATGCAGCTTCCTCCCCCTCCGGTTGCGGCCGGAAACGGCTGATCGAGGCGCGGAATTTTCCGTTCGGCCCTCGAGGGATGGCGTTCACGATTTCGACGCTGATTTCGAGATCGCCCAACCGGTCTTGGAGCGCGCGGACGATGGCAAGTTCGGCGCGGCGGTCGAAGCCGGGCGCCGGGACGACGAGGACGCGCACCCGGCCGTCGGCCTCTTGCACGATCTGGCTCTCGCGGATCGGCAGGTCGTCCTTGAAGACCGGGTCGAGGCGGCCGACGGGGCGGCCGTCGCGGGTGTAGAGCAGATCGTCCGAGCGCCCTTCGATCCCGCGGATGACAGGCAGCGTGCGGCCGCAAGGGCAGGGCTCCGGTTCGAGCGGACCGCCCCGGTCGCCGGTGCGGTAGCGGATGAGCGGCATGTCGGCGTCGAGCAGGCTGGTGGCGACGATCTCGCCGCCACCTGGCAGCTCCACATGGCCGAGCTCGGGGAACAGATGCAGCCGTCCGGCTTCGCATTCGCCTCCGCCGGCGGCGAGCTCGACCATGCCGTAGGTTTCCCGGCACGGCGCGCGGAAAGCGGTCTCGATGCTGAGGCGTTGCGCCGGCAGCAGCGGCTCGGCGTTGGCGATGGTCACCGCGAGCGGCAGTTCGACGCCCTCGGCCAGCGCCGTGTTGGCCAGCGCGGCTAATGAAGAGGGGTATCCCCACAGGTAGCAGCAGTGGCGGGAGGCGATCGCGGCGAGCGAAAGCGCGGCCTGCCCGGGGGCGAGGTGATACGACGACACGTAGAGCTGCCGCATCGGCCGGTTCCAGACCCAGAACGGCGGTTCGACGGCGCCTTGGCGGGCGACGAGCTGACCGCCGACCATCGCCCAGCGGTCCTCGCGCGAGACGCCGTACCAGCGGCGGTGGCGGGCCTCGTAGAGGGCGTAGCGGGCGCGCAGGGTGCGGCGGCTGCGATACACCCTCAGCGGCGCGCCGCTGGTGCCGCTGGTGCGCTCCACCCACAGCGGGCGGCGCCAGGCGTCGTCGGCGACAAAGGCTTGCGGTTGTTGGCGGACGCTTTCCTTGTCGAGAAGCGGCCAGTTTTCGAGCCTCTCGACCGACTGCCGCGATCCCCGGCGGCGCCGGCGCGACCACAGCTCGCGGTAGTAAGGGACAGAGCGCGCGGCGCGCCAGAGCGCCTCGGCGAGTTGCTTCTCGTCGTCGAAGGGGCGCCGCTCGGCCTCGAGATAGGCGTCGGCGAGTTCGTCGGTCTCGGGTCCGTAGCGGCGCCGGCGCAGCCGCATTCCTTGCCAGCCGGCGGCGGCGTCGCGCAGCGCGGGCGGCAACCGCCAGTAGAGCTCGAGCAGGGAGCGGCGCATCGGCTTACCTCGCGGCCTCCTCGAGCAGCGCTTGCCAGCGGGGCAGGACGGCGTCCCAGCCGAGCTGCTCGGCTTTGCGGCGAGCGTTCTGCGACAAATGTAGAGCCAAGCCCGGCTCGGTGAGGATCCGGCGCACGGCGGCGGCCATCGCCCGCGGGTCGGCGGGGGTGAGCAGGGCGTCCTGGCCGTCGTCGAGCAGCGCCGGGATGCCGCCGACTCGGGTGCTGACGATCGGCAGCCCGCAAGCCATGGCTTCGATGACGCTGACGGGCGTGTTGTCCACCGAAGAGGTGTTCAGGAAGATGTCTCCCAGCTCGAGCCGGCGGGGCGTTTCCGGCTTGGGCGCGGGACCGTCGAAGCGCACCGCCTCATCGAGCGCCAGCCGGCGGACCGCTTCCCGGCAGCGTCCGAGTTCGCCGTCGCCGCGGTCGGGTCCGATCATGCGCAGCGTCGTTTCGGGGAAATCCGGCCGGAGGGCGGCCAGGGTCTCGACGGCGAGTACCGAGTTGTACAGGTCATGGAAGGCGCGCAGCCAGATCAGGCGCGGGCGGGGATGCGGGCGTTCGACGAAGCGGCAGCGCCCGAGGTCGATGGCGTTGGGGAGCAGCTCGATGGGCCGCTGGACCGAGCCCAGCGCCTGCTGCAGGTAGGCGGACGGGGCGGTCACGGCGCGGGCGGAGCTGAGCAGTCGGGCCACGCGCGCCGGGTGACGCTCGGCGAACGCGGGCAGTCCGCCGCCGTGCAGCGTGAGCACGAACGGCTTCTTCGCCGCTTGGAGCGCCAGGCAGACGGCCTCGGACCACAGAAAGGCCCTGCCGCTGAAAACGTCGACCTGGGCGACGTCGTAGCGGCGCCGCCAAGCCAACGCCGACGCTACTGCGTCGATGGTGCGCGCGAGGCCGCCTTTGCGGTGCGAAGCGGTCCGGATCGGCCAGCCGGCGGCGCGCAGTCTCTCGGCCAGCTCTTCGCAAACCTTGACCGAGTCGCCGTGACCGGAGACGTGCGGCCCCAGAATCAGCGCCGCGGTCATCGCGCCGCCTCCCAGGCCGCCGCGGGCCGACCGCGGCCCCACGTCCGCTCCCAGAAGGCGAGCACGGCGTCGCGGTAGGCTTCGGCCGAACAGGCTGCGGCATGCTCGCGGCAGACGTCGGCGATGCGCCGCCATTGCTCGGGTCGCGCCGCGATGTGTTCGATGCGGTCGGCCCAGCGCTGGGGATTATCGGCGGGCAGCAGCAGTTGCGGATCGATGCGGGCGAGCGTTTGCGGGATCGCGCCCGCGGGGGAGGCCAACGGGACCGCGCGAAAGGCCATCGCCTCGTGCAGCGCGCGCGGAAAGCCTTCGGTGCGGCTGGGCAGCAGCGCGAAGTGGGCCTCGGCGGCCAGGGCGTCCAGCGCTTCGGCCCCGAGCCAGCCGTGGAAGACAACGGAGCCTTCGAGCCCCAGTCGCCGCACGGCCGCTTCGAGCCGCGGCTTTTCGGGTCCGTCGCCGGCGATGTCGAGCCGCAGCGGCCGGCCGCGGTGGGCCAAGGCAGCCGCAGCGGCGAGGACGGTCTCGCCGCCCTTGTCTGGCGAAAGCCGTGCGACGAAGAGCAGCCGCAAAGGATGATCGAGGCGCTTGGAGCGCGTGCGGCGTTCGGCCGCGGCGAGCTGGTCGGCGGTGCGAGTGGGGTTGGGCAGGCCGCCGAGTCCTACAGTTGTCGTTTTTGCACCTGCAACGCCGACTCCGAGCGCCAGCCGCTGCAGCCGGTAGCTCGGCGGCTCGCCCGGCCAATTTTTCGCCTCCCCGCCCCAGCGCGCCCAGACGCGCGGCCGGTCCAGCCGCGCTGTCAGTAGAGCGAGCGCCGCCCAGGCCAGCTTCGAGGGGCAGCGCAGGTGGACCAGGTCAGCTGCGGCGAGCGTCCTCCGCAGAGCGGGCGTCGCGCGCAGGCAGCCGCCGAGGGCGCGCAGCTTGCCGGCGGGGCCGCGTCCGCCCGCAACCGACGTGGCCGAGACTTCGATGTGCGGGTCCAGCGCCACGGCGTGGGGCGGCGGGTCGCCGGCCGCGGCGAGGCCGAGCAGCCGGACCCTCTCGCTCAAGCCCGCGAGCGCGTTGATCTCCAGCACGTCGCCGGGCGGGGCGGCGAGGCGAACGTCGCCGGCGCGCCAGATCGCCAGATCGGAGACGACGGCGAGCTTCATACGCCCCCCCTCCGGCTGCGCAGGATCACCGCCGCAGTCCAGCCGAAGCAGAACCAGGGCGCGGTGCCGGTCAGGCCCGACAGCGTCCACAGGTGCACGGCCACGGCGGCGAAGGAGGCGTAGGCGCCGGCCGCCCAGGGGTCGCCGCGGCGGGTGAGCCGTACCGCTGCCGGCAGGCCCTTCACGGCCAAAAGCGTCAGCAGCAGCGCCAGCGGCAGAAAGCCCGCCAGTCCGGTTTCCGCCAGCGCCTTGATGTAGCCGTTGTGCGCCGAGCGCTGGTTGAGGTCGCGGTCGGTCAGCCAAGCCTGCTCGGAGGTGACAATGGCGACTTCGCTCTTGGAGAAACGGCCGAGACCGCGCCCGGTCCAGGGCTCAGCGGCGAACAACAGCAGGCCTTTTTCGACGACCAGTTGGCGAGTGAGCAAGGGCTTGTCGGCGTCGAGCCGGCCGAGTGTTGCGATGCGCGCGGCAATTTTGGCGCGCAAGGGCTGCGGCGCCGCCAGCGGCAGCGCGGCCAGCGCGAGCAGAGAGAACGCGACGGCGGCGGCGGGCGCGGCGCGCAAGCGTCCGGCGAGCGTGTGGATGACCACGACCAGCCCGATGCCCAGCGCGGCGGTGATCCAGGCCGAGCGCGAGCCGTTGAGAAACACGACGGCGAGCACTCCCAGCAGCGCCGCCGACCAGACCAGGGCGCGGCCGGGCCGGGCGCCGATAGCCGCAGCGGCCAGGAAGGGCGTGAACAGTGAAAAGCGGGCGCCGTAGGCGTTCTGGCTCAGCCAATCAGGTTCGGCGTGGAGGCCGCCGGCGACGAGGCCGTCGACGAGCCGCAGCAGCGCCAACGCCACGGCGGCGACGGCGGTCCACACAGCCAGGCGTGGGGTCCAATGAGCGCGGCTGAGAGCGTCGGCGGTGAGCAGGAAGACGCCAACCCAAAAGCAGAAGCGCAGCAGCAGCACGGCCTCGTCGGACGCGATCGCGCCGCTGCGCCCGCTCCAGACGCCGGCGGCGAGCGAGGCCCCACAGCCGGCGAGGAAGAGGACGGCCAGCGCCAGGTGGGCGCTGCTGACGAAGCGTTCGCCGCGCAGCAGCCGCTCGACGGCGATCAGCCCGAAACAGGGCGTTGCCGGCGAGACCCAGGACCCCGGCGAGAAGGACGTGTCCAGCGCCAGCCCAAATGTTGCGGCGATGAATAAGGGCGCCAGTGCGGCCGGCGCCGCCGCGGGCCGCCTCATGCCGCCCTCCGGTCGATGACAAAGCAGGACTCGACGGTGCGCTGCGCTTCGGCGCGCCAGTCAACACCCGACGGCGGGCAGAAGCGGCCGGTGCGAGCGCGGACCATGGCGCCGCGCAGGTAAGCGGCGGCGTAGCGCAGCGCGCCGGAGTTGTGCGACAACAGCGCTTCGGCCATCGCGCCGGCGTGGGCGGTCCACAGGCGGCCGGCGGAGAACGGCCGCAGCTCGGCCAGCAGCCGCCGACTCACCGCGCGAGCATAGCCGCGCCGCTCCGGATCGGTCGCGTAGGAGCGGGTGACGTCGTCGCCGGGATGTTCGACGATCGCCTCACGCGCCAGCACGAGCTCGCCCGAGCGTCCGGCGATGACGGCCAGAACCAGGTCCTCGCCCAGGCCGTAGCCCATTTCGGCGAGCTCGAACAGCTCCGGCGGATAAGCCTCCAACGGCAGGGCGGCGGTGCGGAAGGCCATCGCTCCGCCGCGCAGCCACTCGATGGAGGGAAAGATGCGCTCGCTGCGCAGCGGCGGAACCCTTGCTCCCGAGGCGGTCAGCGAGCCGGGCTGGGCCAGCCGAGCCGGGCCGAGCAGCGCGGTCAGCCCGGGCCGCGGACCGCTCGGCGGCCCCATGCGGATCTCGGCCGTCGCCCCGGCCGCGCCGCCCTCCACCGCGCGGACCAGATCGGCGACCACGTTTGGCGAACGCAACCGCACGTCGTCGTCGAAATACAGCAGGCAGCTCGCCGCGGACGCCGCCACGCGGCCGGCGTAGCGCTGAAATGGCAAGTTGGCGCGCGTCGAGGCCAGGATCGCCGCAGTGCGACCGCCGAGCGCCCAGCCGGAATTTCGGACGGCCTGCCGCAGGTCCGCCGAGCCGCCCTCGCCGTCGACGATCCAGAGCTCGTCCGCCAGGCGGCTTTGCCGCGCGAGATCATCGAGCAGCCGCGCGAGCAGGGCCGGACGGCGGTAAGTGGGGATGACGACGGCAAGACGGGGCTGATTCATCGTTCGCCTCCGGCGACGGTCTCGTAGAAGGCGAGATTGCGACCGACGGTCGCGTCGAGGGCATAGCATTGCTCCACACGCCGGCGGGCGGCGGACCCCAGCTCGGCCGCCCACACCGGGTGCGACAACACCAGCTCGATCGAGCGCGCCCACACGGCGGGGTTCTGGCAGTGGACCTGCAAACCGCTGACGCCTTCCTCGACCGTCTCGCCCATGCCGCCTTCGGCGTTGACGACGACCGCGGCGCCGCAGCTCATCGCTTCCAGGCAGGCCAGCGGGTGCGCTTCGCCGCCGGAGGGAAACACGCACACGGCGGCGCGGCGGTAGACCGCGGGCAACTCGCTGTGCGCCCTGCGGCCCTCGAAGCGGATGCGCCGGCGCAACTGCGGATCGATGGCGGCGAGCCGCTGCGCCAGGAACGGCGCGTCAATGCCGGCGGGGGGCAGCGGGCCTACGACGCGCAGCTCGAGGTCGGTGCGGCGGGCGGCCAGAAGCCGGAACGTTTCCAGCAGCAGGCCGACGCCCTTGTCTTCACGAACCGAGCCGACGTAGAGGACTTCCGCCGCCTTGGGTTCGCCGCGCCCGGGGGAAAAGAGCTCGGCGTCGACGCCGTTGGGCAACTCCTCGAAGCCGCCGTCGAGGCCGAAGACGTCGACCGTGCGGCGGCCGATCCAGCCCGAAACGGCGGCGAGCCGGTCCGCCGCACGCAGGGTGGCGCGCTCGCAGTAACGGATCAGGCGGCTCGGCCGGCGTCCGAAGAAGCCGGCGCGCACCGAGGAGGAGCCGTGCATGCGCACCACCAGCGGGGCGGGGGGCTTCCACGGCGCCGGGCCGCTCCAGTCATAGGTCTCGACGACATCGGGCCGGTTGTCGCGGATGGCGGCCTCGGCGGCGCGCCGCAGGGCCAGGCGGGTGCGCACGGCGCCGCCGTCGAATTGTCGGCGCCCCCAACGCGCGATCGGTCCGGCGAGTTTCTGGGCGCCCAGGCGGAGCACGTCGACGCCGTCTTCGCTCGAGCGGACGTCCTGTTCGGCGGCCGGGTCGAGCGCCACCACCGCGACCCGGGCCCCGCGCCGGGCGGCTTCGCGGGCGAGCGTGCGGTAAAAATGTCCGATGCCGCCCGCCGGCGCCGGCGGGTATTCGGGACAGAGATAGAGCAGCTTCATGGCGCCGCCTCGCCCAGGGGGCGAGCCCGCACCGGTTCAAGAAAACTTGTGCGGTGGAGCGCAGTTTCAACGACCGCGCAGGCGCGTTCGACCGGATCGGCCGGCGGCGCAACGGCGGGCGGCTGGGGCGAGGCGATCTCCTCGGCCAGCGCCGCCGCGAGCGAATCTTCCGAAAAAATCCCGCGAACCCAGCCGCAGGCGCGTGCGTGCCGGAAGTCCGGGGCTTCCCAGGCCGGCTGCGCGTCGCCCCAGGCGATGGTCAGCAGTCGTCTTTTGAGCGTCGCCGCCTCCCAGGCCGCGGTCGAGGGGCGACTCACCACGGCTGCCGCGCGGCTGAGCAGCGCCGCCCAGCGAGGCGCGTCCGACGGCAGCGGGCAAATCCATTCCCGCTCCGGGTCCCAGCTCCAGCAAGGGCGGTCGAAGACGACGTCGGGCTCGCCGGCCCAGTCGGCAGCCCACTCGGCGGCGTCCATCGGGTTGAGGCGGACGACGAGCTGCGGCTGCGGCTCGAGTGTCCGGAGCCGCGCGAGCAGGCGCCGGATGAGCGGCTGCTCGGCGGCGCCGTCGCGCGCGGCGATGAAGCAGACAAACGGCCGCTGCGGGTCCAGGCCGAGCCGATCGGCGAGTTCCACCCTCGAGAGCGGTTCGTTGCGCAGTAGCGCCGCACAGTGCAGCGAGCCGATGGAGCGCAGGTTCGAGGCTGGAAACGACGGGTTGGCCGCGAGGAAGCGCCGCCGCTCGGACTCGGCAAACACGCCCAGACCGGCCAGCGGCGGGGCGCAATGCGGCCGTTGGTGGACGTCCTTCCAGGAATTCGCCAGCACCACCGACGGCAGGCCCGCCCGCGCGGCCGCCGCCAGAGCGGGCAGAGTCCGTGCGCTCGAGTAGGAGCCGCACAGGGTGAGGTCGATACGCTTATCGATCAACCAATCCCGCCAGGCGCGCGAACCGCCCCAGGCGCGCAGGGCGAACGCTTGTACAACCTGAACGGCCAGACCCGGCGCGCCGGTCGGCTGCAGGCGGGCGCGCAGGCGGCGGAGGCGCGTCAGAGTCGCCGGCTCGACGCCTTCGGGCGCGGGCGCGAGTTCGCCGGGCAACGCGCACAAAGCCGGCGAATCGGTGTAGGAAGCCGCGAAGACCAGCTCGTAGCGCTCGGCCAGACGCTCGGCCAGGCCCGACTGCACGAAGGCTCGGGCTTCGGGCCCGTAGGCGATCAAGATGGCGAGCCGTCGCATCGGAATCATGCCGCCTGCGGGCCGTTCATGTAGGCCCAATAGCCGCGGCGGCCGCCTTGCCGCGGGTCCCAGGAGTTCAAGACTGCGCCGAGGACGCGCGCGCCGTCGGAGCGCAGCAGCGCCTCGGCTTCCGCGGCCAGGGCGGCGCCGGTGCGCCCGGCGCGCACCACCAGCACCACGCCGTCGGCGCTGCGCGCCAGGGCGCGGGCGTCGGAGACGGCCAGAGCCGGCGGCGTATCGACCACCACCAGGTCGAACTTGTCGCGCAGCCGGGCGAGCAGTGCGTTCAGGGCCGCCGAGTGCAGCAGGCCCGGCCCGCCGTAGGCGGCGACGCCGCTGGGCAGCAGATGCAGCCGCTCCGAGCCGGGCATGGTCTCGATGGCGGCGTCGATTTCGGCTTCGCTGGGCGGTTCGGCGCCGAGCAGGTCCGACAGGCCCGCGCGGTTGACGGCCTCGAAGATGCGGTGCAGCCGGGGGCGGCGCAGGTCGGCGTCGACGAGCAGGACGCGGCGGCCGAGCTCGGCCATCGACAGCGCCAGGTTGGCGGCGACGGTCGTCTTGCCGTCCGACTCCGAGGGGCTGGTGACGGCCCAGACGCGGCCGATCGAACTCCCGCTGACCTCGTCCAGCAGCGATGTGCGCATCGAGCGGAAGGACTCGGCCAGCAGCGACGGCCCCGGGCGTCCGGCCGCCAGCTCCGGCCGCCACTCGCCGGGCGACGCGGCGCCGTCGGCGGAGGTGAGGTTGCGCCGCGCCGGCTCATAGCGCGCATCGGGGATGGCCGCGAGCTCCCGGATTGCCAGCGCCGAATGCAGGTCGCCGGGTTGGCGGAAGGTCTGGTCCAAACGCTCGCGGATGAGCGCGCCGGCGAAAGCCGCGCCGAAGCCGACGAGCAGTCCCGCCAGCGCGCCGAGCGGCGGATTCGGTCCGGCCGGCTCTTCGCCGGCCAGCGGCGGGTCCACCACGCGCAACTGCGGCGTGGGGCTCAGCGCCGCCACGGCCGCCTTGCGTCGCGCTTCGAGGAAGGTTTGGTAGAGGTCGCGGTTGGCGGCGACCTGACGCTCGAGGATGTCGAAGCGGACGGCGGCGGCGGCGGCCTCGGAAAGCAGCTCGAGCCTGCGGTCGCGCTCCTGCTCGAGCAGTACGATGCGCCGGCGGGTCTCGGCGAGCGACGCTTCCAGCTCTGTGCGGATGCGCTCCGCTTCGGCGGAGAACGAGGTCTCGACAGCCCCGAACTCGGCTTCGACCTGCCGCCGCAGGTGGTGCTCGGGAGTGTAGATGGCGGCCAGCTCGGCGCGCCGGCGCGTGAGCGCCTCGAGTTCGCGCCGGTGGGAGGCCAGCGGATCGTCGGGGCCGACCGCGCCGACGCCGGCTTCGAGCCGGGCCTGCAGCTCGAGCGACGCGTTCTGCGCTTCGCCCAGCCGCTCTTCCATCCGCCGCAGGTCGGCTTCGGCGGCGCTGCGGCGATCAGCCGAGGCCGGAATCAGCGTGGCCAGACGGGCGGCCTGCTGCAGCTCGATCTCGGAGTTGCGTAGGCGCGTCTCGAGTTCGGCAAGACGGACGTCGAACCACTCCTCGGTGGCCGACGCCTCGCTCGAGCGGAGCTCGTGGGAGCCTTCCAGGTGCACGGCGATGAGCGTTTCCAGATAGGTTTGGGCCACCCGCCGGGACGAGCCTTCGCCGCGCAACTCGAGGATGCGGCTGTCGTCCATGGCGCTGACGGCGACCGAGTCGGCGGCGCGGCGCCAGTCCGCGGCCAGCTGCGGCTCGGCGGCGGAGAGGCGCTCGACGGCCCGGTCGGCGGCGGCGCGGCTTTCGAGCAGGCGTTCCTGGGTGCGCAGGCGGGTGCGCAGCGAAGCGCTCTGCTCGGCCGACGGGTTGACCTCGTCGAGCGAGAGGAAGCCGCGGTTGGGCGCGGGGATCTCGAGCAGCGAGCGGGCTTCCCAATAAGGGTCCGCCAACGCGGGGCCGAGCCAGCCGGCGGCGGCGCCGGCTAGCGCTCCGCCCAGAACCCATAGCCGGAAGCGACGCAGCGTCCAGCCGTACGCCGCCAGCAGCGGCGCCTCTCGCGGCGCGCGCGCCGCCGCCGGGGCGCAGCCCTCACTACGCCGGATGGTTTCGAGTTCGTAGACGCTCATCGCACGGCCACCCAGATCGCCGCGCCGGTTCCGATTGACAACGCGGCGCGCCCGATCTGCGCCGCGATCGCCTTGCCGCCGCTGCGCGGCACGAACAGCACCTCTTCGCGGCCCAGCTCGACGTCGGCGGACTCGCCGGCGAGGATGGCTTTCAGGTCGATGGGCGTCTCCTCGCGTCCGCCGCCGGGGTTGGGGCGCAGGATGCGGGCCTCGCGCGATTCGGCGTAGGGCGCCAGACCGCCGGCCATCGCCAGCGCGCCCATGACGGTGACGGCGCGGCCGTCACGCAGCGGGAAGGCGCCGGCTTTCTCCACCGCTCCGATCACATAGACTTGTTCGGCGCGGGGCACGCTGAGCACGTCGTGCGGCTGGACGGCGACGTTGAGCCCGGGCGAGCGGCCGTCGAGCAGCGGCGCCAGCTCGATCCGCGCGATGTAGAAGCGGCCGCTGGGGTCGAGCTCGGCCGGGATCGGGGGCGGCCCGTTCTCCTGGCGGCGGGTCAGCAGCAGAGCAGGGCCGGCGTCTTCGGCCAGGCCGTTGGCGCTCGACAGAGCTTCGGTGAGCGTGCGCGGGCCGCGCAGCTGCTGCAGCCCCGGGTTGCGCACGGCGCCGAGCACGGAAATCGGACGGCTGCCGAGCTCTTCGACCGCCACCGAGACCTGCGGCGAGATGATATAGCGCTCGAGCTGGGCGGCGATGGCGTCTTCGAGCTCAGCCGGAGTCTTGCCGGCCGCCGCCACCGCGCCCGCCATGGGCAGGCGCAGGTTGCCGTTGGGGTCGATACGCCAGGAGCGGGCGCTGAGCTCCGGCATTCCCACGGCGTCAATCGTCAGCAGGTCTTCCGCGCCCAGACGGTATTCGTCCGAGCGAGCCGCCGACGGAGCGAGCGCAAGGATAACGACTGTGAAGAAAAGCTGCTGAGTGAGCGCGCAAAGGCGCTTCGAGGTCACCAAAACCGACACGCTCCCTGCGGCGACGCAAAGATCAGGGCGAAGCCCAAGACAAGCCTAGAAGGCGGTGAGATCCGGAGCAGGTTCTCCGTCGGCTGAGCGGTGACGAGCGTGGCCGACGAGGCGGTGACGGCGACCGACCGTGGAAATCGTCGACGAAAATTCAGGCGGGTCGACGACCTGTTATGCGCCCTACACTACCAGTGTTTTCTTTCGAAAGACAATAAAGACTCTGTATAGAACTGGGTCTGTAAGGAGCTAAAAGGCCGCCTGCCGGCGCAGGCTGCAGGCGGCCCGGACGGTTCTTGGGCGAAGAACTAGCGGTGTTCTTGCGAAGAGTATTTATTGAGCGTGGAGAGCAAGGGCTCGATCTCCGGCGGCGCGGCGACCTGGCCGTTGAGGATGGCGCGGCGGTCGACTTTTTGGCCGTAGAGGTCGCGGTCTTCGTCTTCGTCTCCGCGCAGCGTGGCGCCTTCGAGCGAGACGCCGGCGAAGACGCCGCGAGAGCGCGAGTACGACAGGATCTCGGCCCGCAGCTGAGCGTCGGTCTGCGCCTGGGCGGTGCGGCCGATCGGACCGGCGGCCGCGGCGGCGTCGGCGCCGATGGTGAACTTGCTCGACAGCAGTTTGTCTTTGCCTTTCGAGTTCATCACCAGCAGAATGACGTCGGTTTTCGTGCCGCCGATCTGGAAACCGACCGAGCCGCCTTCGATGCGCACCGTGGTCGGCGCCGTCCAGCCCTTGCCGCCTTCGCCGCGGCACGACAGCACGCCGCGGCCGTACTTGCCGCCGATGATGAAGCCGCCCTTGATCAGGCCCGGCACGATGGCGATGCAGTGCGCTTTCGACAGCAGGTCCTGCGGGATCGATTTGTCGGAGATGGCCATGATCTCATCGAGCGCCTCGGCGGCTTTCAGGCAGCGCTGGACGGCTTTGTTGGCGGCGCCCAGGTGGGCGGCGAGGGCGACGACGAGAATGAGCAGACGAAGGTGCATGGCGGTCTCCTGGAGGGCGCTCTTCGGGAACTTCGACAACGGGATGCGGGCGTCGCTCTGATCTTAACAGCCGTCGGGGAAGCCCGAGCGCAGCATGCTGCGCCCCTACGAGTGGGTCAGCGCTGCTGGTAGATCGCGTGGGCGATCTCCACGGCGCGCAGGCCGTCGCGGCCGCTGGCGCTGCGGGGCGCGGGCGGGGGCTGGACGAACTCGGCAAGCTCGGCGGCGAAGGAGTCCGCGACGGTGACGCGCCAGTCACCGAGTTTCTCACGCAGGTTCGCGCCGGGGAAGAAGCGGCGTTGGCGGCGGCCGGTCCCGCCCGGTTCGTCGAGCTCGATCAACTCGGCGTAGAGCGGGCCGTACCAGACGCGGACCTTGCCGCGCTCGCCAAAAACGTCGATCCAGAAGCGGTAGCCGCTCCACTCGGTCCAGGAGGCGTGCAGCAGCGCCCAGCGGCCGTCGGCCGAGCGCAGCAGCCCGACGCCGTTGTCTTCGGCGCGGCCGAGCTTCCACGTGGCGTTCGAGGTGAGGCCCTCGACCTGCTCGAACTCGCCGCCGAGGAATCGGACGTGGTCGATCAGGTGGATGCCGTTGTCCATCAGCGCGCCGCCGCCGATGCGTTCGGGGTCGCGCTCGGCGGCGCTGCGAAACTCCGGCAGGCCGCGGTGGCCGGCGTAGGCGCGCAGGTGGGTGATCGGGCCGATGCGGCCGGCTGCGAGGCAGTCCTTCACCCAGGCGAGGTTCGGGAAGTGGCGCTGGTTGAAGCCTGTCGCCAGACGCAGGCCCGTGCGCTCGGCGGTTTCGACCATGCGGCGCGCGGCGGCGGGGGTCGGCGCGAGCGGCTTCTCGCACAGCACGTGTTTGCCGGCTTCGAGCGCGGCGAGCGTCAGCTCCTCATGCGTTTCGCACGGGGTTGCGATCAGGACGGCGTCGATGTCGTCGCGGCGCAGCAGCTCGGCGGGGTCGCGCAGGTCGGCCGGAGCTTGCGGGTCGGCGATGGCGATAAGCTCGGCGCCGGGGACGCGCCGGAGGGCCTGGGCCCGCAGCCGGCCGATCTCGCCGTTGCCGATCAGTCCGAAACGCATAGCGGAAACCCCCAGGCTAGCGCCCGCTTGTCCGGTTCCGCCATGCGCGAACTCTGGAACTAGCGGCTCTCGGCCAGGTATCCCACCACGCGGTTGGCCTCGATGCTCAGGACGACGATCTCATCGCATGCGGCCGGGCTGCTGCGGTTGAACTGGATCGGATGGTAGGCGGCAGCGTTTTTGTGCTCGTGGCGAACCGGCTCGTTGACCTCGGACGCCTTCAGGTGCGGCTGTAGCGTGGGCCGTTTGGGTGCGCTCGGATCGGCCGGCTCGACGGTGTAGACAGTGAAGCGGCCCTTCTTGGGGTCGGATTTTTCGAGCTGCAGCTTCCAGCCGCCGGTCCCGATGCTCTGGGGGCTCTCGGAGACCGGCAGGGCGAAGACCGAATAGTTGCGATCGCCGGACGCGGCCAGCAGTTGCAGTTCTTCGATGTTGCGCGCCACGCGCGTCTGGACGCCCAGTGTGCCGCGCATCAGCGGCAGATCTGCGACGCTGCGCTGCGACTCAGCGGCCACGGCCGGCTGGGCGGACGCCGGCGGCGGCTGTTCGGGGAGGGTCTGCGGCTGTTGGGCCGGCGGGGGCGTCGCTTCGGCGGCGGTCGCCTCCGCTTCGGCCTCCGCCGCGGCCGGCTGCGCTTTGGCGCGCACTTCGTCCAGCTTGATGCGCGCCAGCTCGGCGAAGTGGCCTTCGGGATACTTGCTCAGATACGACTCGAACATCGCCGGGTTGTCGCCGTCGCGGATCGCTTCCCAGAACGCCAGCTCCAGGCGCCAAGCCTGATCCGCCGGGACCTCGGCTGCGCCGCCGGCCGTTACCGAGACCGGCTGTGTGGTCTTCTCCGGCGTGCGGAAATAGAAGCCGCCGATGACGCTCGAGCTGCTCCACGGCAGCTGCTTGCGTCCGGACGCTTCATAGACGCCCCGGCGCACCCGGTTGAACACCTCGTCGAGCGAGAGGCCGGGCTCTTGGAGCGCCTCGAGCAGCTCGCCGGTGAACAGGCCGTTGCGGCCTTCGAGATTGTCGTCAGCGGTCATGCCGGGGCCGGTGGCGAAGGCGATGAAGGCGCCCTCGGCGGCGTTCATGCCGGCCAGCCCGCCCGAGTTCGAGCGGCTGCTCTCGAAGCCGTTGTTGCGGCAGGCGTCGAGGGTGACGATCGAAAGCCTCGAACCCGCGCCGGCGAGCCGGTCATGGAGCTTGGAGGCCGAATAGGCGTCGTAGCGCACGCTGGCCTGGTCGGTCAGCTCGAAGTCGACGGGAATCAGGTAGTTTTCGCCGCTGACCGCGATGCCGTGGCCGGAGTAGTGGAACAGCGCCACGTCTCCGGGCTGGATCGAGGCGACGAAGCGGTTGATGGCGCCTTCGAGCGTGCGCAGGTCGGCGTCGACGAGCACTTCCACGTCGAAGTCGACTTCCTGGAGAGCCGCGCCGAGGTCGCGGGCGTCGTTGGCGGCGTTGCGCAACGGAGGAGCGTGCTGGTAGTCGTTGTTGCCGATGACCAGCGCCACGCGGCGGGCCGGTGCGATCTCGACGCGCAGATCGCGCTCCTGGGCGGCCAGCGATGCCGCAACGGCGAGCAGAATCGTCACTGTTGAAACAGCGGTACGCATCGGGCTTGTCGCTATTGTCGGTGACGCCCGGGCGGATTTCCAAACCCGGCCTCACCCTTTTCCGCGACAAACGAGCGCGGGGACCTTCAGGCGGACGAACAGGAATGTTCGTCCTACTTACGGACGGCGAAGAGCTGGTGAGACGGTTCAGCGGCCGTCAGGCGCTCGAAGCCGCCGAAACCGGCCGCGGCGGCGATTTCGTACGCCTGCCCAAACGACGCCGGCGCCGTCCACAGCCAGACGCCGTTGTCGGCGAGGGTGGCGAAGATGCGCTCGGCGGCGGCGATCGGGTCAGCCAGGCGGTGGATGGAGTCGTAGCTCGCGATGACGTCGAACAGGTCGAGGCAAGGCAGGTCCGCGGCCCCAGCCTGGAGAAAGAGGACGTTGCGCAGTCCGACTCCCGCCGCCAGATTCCGGGCCGCCTCGAGCGCGGCGGCGTCCTCTTCGACGCCGATGAAGCGCGACTTGGGAAAAGCTCTGGCCATGCGAACGGTTGACTCGCCGCGCCCGCAGCCGACGTCGGCGACCAGCGCGCCGACCTCGAGTGTCTGTTCGAGTCCGTCGACGGACCGCATCCAGTCCGGCTGGAAGCACGGGATGCCGGGGCGGAAGGAGAAGCCGGCGGCGACGGGCGGCGAGAGCTGTTCGGCCTGTTCGAGGTGCATACCGGAACAGGCGCAGCGGGCGCCCGACACCCGACAACAAAAGACCCCGGATTGCTCCGGGGCCTTCGGTTCACGGCTTACGGTTCACGGCTGACAAAAACTGCTCACCGTTTACCGCTCACCGCTCACTTACCTACCACGCTGCGGCGGAACGCCGCTTGCGCGCCGGTCCGCGGCTGCGCGAGCCCATCGCCCGCTTGGCCTCAACCGGCAGCGGGAAGTGGCCGTCGAATCCGGGGGATTCGAGCCGCGCCAGCGGTCCTTCGAGCTTGCGCTCGATGTCGCGCACGGCGGCGACGTCTTGCTCGGAGACGAAGGTGAAGGCCTTGCCGCTGCGCTCGGAACGGCCGGTGCGGCCGATGCGGTGCGTGTAGGCGTCGGTGGTGCCGGGCATGTCGAAGTTGATCACGTGCGAGACGTGGGCGACGTCAATGCCGCGCGAGGCGATATCGGTCGCCACGAGCACTTTGAACTTGCCGTCTCGGAAGCCGTTCATCGCCTTGTCGCGCTGGCCTTGGGACATGTTGCCCTGCAGCGCCACGGCGTTGTGGCCGATGCGGGTGAGCTGTTCCGCCAGCCGCTTGGCGCGGTGCTTGGTGCGCGAGAAGATGATCGCCGAGCTCGGGTCCTCGTCTTTGAGCAGGATCTCGAGCAGCGCCATCTTGCGCGTCGAAAGCACCGGATAGACGCCGTGCTCGATGGTGCTCGGCGGTGCGGAGTTGTTGAGTTCGGCGACGTGCGGATCGTTGAGGATCTCGTCGGCCAGCACGCGGATTTCCTTGGGCATCGTCGCCGAGAACATCATGTTCTGGCGCGTATCCGGTACGGCTTTCAGGATGCGCCGGATGTCGGGCAGGAAGCCGAGGTCGAACATGTGGTCGGCCTCGTCGAGCACCAGCGTCTCCACGTCGGTCAGCCGCACGAAGCCCTGATTCATCAGGTCGAGCAGGCGGCCCGGGCAGGCGACGAGAATGTCGGGCTGCTTTTTGAGGTCGCGCTCCTGGATGCGTTGCGAGACGCCGCCGAAGATGCACACGGAGCGGACCTTGGTGAATTTACCGAGGGCCGAGAGCTCCTTGTTGATCTGGATGGCCAGCTCGCGCGTCGGCGCTACGATCAGCGCGCGCGGATTGGAGCTGCGTTTGCCTTCCAGCAGGCGCGACAGTAGCGGCAGGGCGAAGGCTGCGGTCTTGCCGGAGCCGGTCTGGGCGAGGCCCAGAATGTCGCGGCCGTCCAAGGCCGCGGGAATGGTTTCGGCCTGGATCGGCCGCATCTCAGTAAAGCCGAGCTCATCGACGCCGCGTCGTACGGCCTTGGGAAGTTCGAGCTCGGAAAAATCGGTGACGAACTTATGTTCGGTATGGGTAGACAAGTAAAGGAATCCTCAGCCGCGCCGTCCCTACGGAATGCACAGAGAGCGCAGTCTCTACGCAGTGCGCATCAAAGCGCGGCCATCGCAGGACCAGTCCAACAGAGAAGGGTCTTGGGAAGTAACTCGGCGCAAACGCCCTCATACGGAGAGAGCTTTCCTGTTGGGCGCCGTTGACCGCGAGGCTGCGGTCCTCGAAAACATCACTATAGCAGGTTGGCGTTCGTCAAGCTCGGGGAGCTGTTTTTTCGACCAACGGCGGCGGGCGCGGCGCCGCCGGTCGACACGCTACAATCACTGCGAGTCAGCGCGCCTAAGGGAGACTATGAGTCCAATGCAAGAAGCCGTCATCGTCAACTGCCTGCGTACGCCGGTTGGCAAAGCGCCGAGGGGGACCCTGCGCGCGACGCGTCCGGACGACATGGCCGCCGCTGTGTTCCAGGCGCTGCTCGCCGCCGCTCCCGGGCTCGATCCGGCCGAGATCGACGATGTGGTTTTGGGCTGTGCAATGCCCGAGGCCGAGCAGGGCATGAACGTCGCGCGCATCGCCGCGATGCGCGCCGGGCTGCCCGATTCGGTGCCGGGCATGACGATCAACCGCTTCTGTTCGTCGGGCTTGCAGGCGATCGCATTGGCGGCGGAGCGCATCCGCTCCGGCGGCGCCGAGGTGATTCTCGCCGGCGGCGCGGAGTCCATGAGCCTGATCCCGGCCGCCGGCCACAAGATGGCGCCCAACCCCTGGCTGATGGAGCATCTGCCGGAAATCTACATCAACATGGGGCTGACGGCGGAAAACGTCGCTCGCAAGTACGACATCGCCCGGGAAGACGCCGACGCCTTCGCGCTGCTGAGCCACCGCAAGGCTGCCGCCGCGCAGGACGCGGGCCGCTTTGACGACGAGCTCGTGCCGCTCGACGTGGAGGTGGTGACGGCGGGCAACGGCAAGCCCAAGCGCACGTCGTTCCGCTTCGATGCCGATGAGGGCGTGCGCCGGGATACCTCCGAAGAGGCGCTGGCGAAGCTGCCCGCGGTGTTCCATGCGCGCGGCAGCGTGACGGCCGGCAACTCGTCGCAAACCAGCGACGGGGCCGCGGCGGCGCTGGTGATGTCGGCCGCCAAGGCCAAGGAGCTGGGGTTGAAGCCGATGGCGCGCTTCGTCAGCTTCGCCTCGGCCGGAGTGCCGCCGGAGATCATGGGCATCGGCCCGGTGGTGGCGATTCCAAAAGCGCTGGCGCTGGCCGGCGTGAAGCTCGAAGACATCGGCGTGATCGAACTCAACGAGGCCTTTGCGGCGCAGGCGCTGGCGGTGATCGAGCGCGCCGGGCTGAACCCGGACGTCGTCAACCCCAACGGCGGCGCGGTGGCGCTGGGCCATCCGCTGGGCGCGACCGGCGCGAAGCTGACCGCGACGGCGCTGAACGAGATGAAGCGGCGCGGCTCGCGCTACGCCATGGTGACGATGTGCATCGGCGGCGGCCAGGGCGCAGCCGGCGTTTTCGAGCGGTTGGACTAAGCGGCGCGGGCGGCGGAGCCGCTCCGGGACATTCACATGGAATCTTCAACCACTGTCGCCGCTCCAGGCGGCGCGTTTCTGCTTGGCGCCGGCGAGTCGGCGTTCACGCTCGAAAAGCTGTCGGACGAGCAGCGCCAGACCTACCAGACCGCGATGCGCTTCCTCGATGAGGAAGTCGTGCCGGTCATCGAGCAGTACGAGGAGAAGGCCGAAGGCTTGGCGCGCAAGCTGATCAAGCAATGCGGCGAGCTGGGGCTGCTGGCGATTCTCGTCCCCGAGAAATACGACGGCCTCGAGATGGATCTGACCAGCCAGCTACTGGTGGCCGAGGCGATGGGGCGCTACGCCTCGTTCTCGGTGGCCTACGGGGCGCATTCGGGCATCGGCACGCTGCCGCTGGTATTTTTTGGCAACGAGGAACAGAAAAAGAAGTATCTGCCGCGAATGGTGACCGGCGAGCTGCTGGCGGCCTACTGCCTGAGCGAGCCGCACGCCGGCAGTGATGCGCTGGCCGCTAAGACGCGCGCCACGCTCAGCGAAGACGGCAAGCACTACGTCCTCGACGGCCAGAAAATGTGGATCTCCAACGGCGGCTGGGCGGACTTTTTCACCGTCTTCGCCAAGGTCGACGGGGAAAAATTCACGGCCTTTCTGGTGGAACGCTCCTATGAAGGGGTTCGCACGGGCGCGGAAGAGCGCAAGATGGGCATCCACGGCTCGTCGACGACGGCGCTCTATCTGGACAGCGTGCGGGTGCCGGTGGAAAACGTGCTGGGCGAGATCGGCCGCGGCCACATCATCGCCTTCAACATCTTGAACCTGGGACGGCTGAAGCTGGGGGCTTCCTGCGCGGGCGGCGTGAAGGACGTGCTGCGCGACTCGATCGCCTACGCCCGGGAGCGCCAGGCCTTCGGCAAGCCGATCGCCGAGTTCGGCGCCATCCGCCACAAGCTGGCCGAGATGGCGGTGAAGGCCTTCGTCGCCGAATCGATCGTCTACCGCACCGGCGGGCTGATCGACGAGCGGCTGGCGGCGGTTTCATGGAGCGACCCCGACGCCTCGAAGAAGATGCTGGGCTCGATCGAGGAGTACGCCATCGAGTGCGCCATTGCGAAGGTCGTGGCGACCGAGGGGCTCGATTTTGCCGCTGACGAAGCGGTGCAGATCCACGGCGGCTACGGCTATCACCACGACTACGCCGTGGAGCGCGCCTACCGCGATTCGCGCATCAACCGCATTTTCGAAGGGACGAACGAGATCAACCGGCTGCTTTCGGCGGGCATGCTGCTCAAGCGCGCCGGGCAAGGTCGGCTGCCGCTGATGGGGGCGGTAACCGAGCTGCTGGGCGCGATCATGCAGGGCGACTTCGGCGAGCCGGCGGGCGACGGGCCGCTCGATCGCGAACGCAACCTGACCGAGCGCGTCCGCAAGGTCACGCTGCTGAGCCTGGGGCTGGCTTTCCAGCGCTTCGGTGCTGAGCTCGAGCAGCAACAGGAGGTTTCGACCGCGCTGGCGGACCTGCTGCTGACGCTGTACTCCATGGATTCCGCCGTGTTGCGCGCCGGAGACTTGTTGGCAGCCGGTCGCGGCGAGCCCGCCGCGTCGATCGCCGCGGTCGTCGCCGCCGACGGCGTCGCGGCTGCGGCGCGCTCGGCGGAGATCGTGCTGGCGGCCTGCGTGGAGGGCCCCAAACTCGAGGAGTACCACGGCGTGCTGCGGCGGCTCACCCGGACGCTGCCGATCGACACGATCGCCGCGCGTCGCCGCATCGCCGAGAAACTGCTCGCAGCGGGAAAATACGTCGTGTGAGCGAGCAGCCGCAGCGCATCATCCTGGCGGTCGGGCTGCCCGGCGCGGGCAAGTCGACCTGGTTCCGCCGGCAGGGGATCACGCCGCTGTCGAGCGACGCGATGCGGGTCCTGCTGGCTGATGACGAGAACGACCAGTCGATCCACATCGAGGTTTTTGAAGCGTTGCGCTATCTGCTGGTGAAGCGCCTGGAGATCGGCCGCCCGGCGACCTACATCGACGCGACGAACCTGCTGAAGATCCATCGGGCGATGTATTTCGAGCTGGCGCGGGAGCGCCGCTGCCGAGTGGAGGCGGTCTGGTTCGATTCACCGCTGGAGACTTGTCTGGAGCGCAACCGCCGGCGCGCGAGGCAGGTGCCCGAGGACGTGATGCGGGAGATGGCGCGGACGCTGGAGCCGCCGACGGTGGAGGAAGGTTTTGCGCGGGTGACGCGGGTGGGGCCGGAACCCGCCTCCTGAAGGAGGGCGGCTCGGATGTGGCGCACGCGGTCTCGCGTGCCGGGTCGTCGGTCCCCGACGCCCTTCCGGAACGTAGGCCGGGACGGCCCACGCCGCTCGCCTGGAGGCGCGCGCTACGAATCTTCCTTCATCAAATCCAGCCAGACGTGCGGCGGCACGAACGGGTGGCGTTCGGCCGGCTCGATGCCGTTGTGCACCAGCTTGATCTGGTAGCGGGCGATCATCTGGTGCATGCCCATCGTCAGCGACTCGATCGAGACCTCGTGGTCGGGCAGGGCCGAGTCGGGGAAGCGCGCCTTCCAGCCGTAGCGGCCTTCGTAGAACTGCGGCTCTCCCATGCCCCAGGCCTTGGCGGTGCGGGTGATGTCTTCGAGCTGCTTGGGCGTCACATCCGGCGGCGTGCCGGCTTGCTTGAACAGGCGGAGGTCCTGCTCCCAGCGGACTTTCGCCGTCTGGTACTCGCGATAGTTCTTGAACTGGTTGCCCATCGGCTTCTCGCCGAAAACCTGGGCGAAGCCGGGCGGCAGGTTGCCGGGACCGCGCGGGGCGTCGGGGCCGGTCGCTGCTGCAGGCGCGCTCTGGGCGGCTTCGGCGCGCTTCCAGGGCTCCTGGCCGGCGAACGGGCTGGTGTACCACCAACCGCCGCCGTACTCCTCGGGGGCCTGGCGATAGGGTCCGTTGGGATGCTTCCAGGAGTCAGGCACTTCGGCGCGATCGCCGACGGGACGGCGCGGCGAGGGCTGTGCGGAGGCGGGGGTTTGCGGCAAGCCGGGCTCCGGGCCGTCGGCCTTGAGTTCGACCGCCTCGTCCGCCTTGAGCTTGTCGGAGAAGCTGGACTTGCCGCCGGCCTCCTTGACGGGGCCTTTCTTCAGTTGCGGATCGACCGAGCCGGGAACGACGAATTTCTGATTGGAAATCTTCATGGCTTGCCCTTCGGTAGTGATTATCGCGTGCCGTCGCCGGAAGTTGCCCCCAGTCTAAACTTCTGTCGCTGCATCCAGTTGGAACTGGTATCGTATCCGTGTTGGTGAGCAGCTTGATGGACGCCCGCTCTCAGGCTCTGATCGAAAACCACAGGTCCTACGCGCACGCGATTGCGGCGGAAGTCCTGCGGAAACTGCCGCCTCAGGCCGAGCGCGCCGAGCTCGAAGCCGCCGCCGACTTGGGCCTGGTGGAGGCCGCCCAGGCGTTTGACTCCTCGCGCGGCGTCCAGTTCAAGACTTTCTCGTATTACCGCATCCGCGGCGCCGTGTACGATTCCATCCGGCGGGCCACCTGCGTCTCGAAGACCGAGTACGACAAGGTGCGCGCCGAAGCGGCGGCCAACGAGTACATGACCGACTACGCCGACGGCAAGCAGGCCGACGGCACGGCCGAGTCGCTGCTGGATTCGATGAGCCGCGCCAGCGAAGCCCTGGCCGCCTGCTACTTCCTCTCCCTCGAAGCTGAAAACGCGCCGAACCCGCAAGACCCGTCGCAGGACGCCGAGCAGCTGCTGCTCGAAAGCGAACAGGGGACGTTGCTGCGCGAGGCGATCGAAAATCTGCCGGACAACCAGCGGACCATTTTTGAGGGCTACTACTTCCAGAACAAGAAGTTCAACGAGATCGCCGGCGAACTGGGTCTTTCGAAGAGCCGTGTTTGCCGCATCCACGCCAAGGGCCTCGAAGCCCTGCGCGATCAGCTGACCGGCGTGGTGGCGGCTCCGGTCGGCTAAGAAAGGGCGGCGCAGGGGCAACTTCCGAAAAGCGACGACGATAACAGGTTCGAACATGCCCAATCCGGTCATCTCGAAAACCGTCACTACCGGCGTTGCGCCGAAGCCGACCCAGACCGAGAGCCCTGCCAAGAAAGGGGCCTCGTTCGAGCAGATTCGCCAGAACCTGGCCGACAAGGCGCCCGAGACGGCGAAAATGCCGCCCGAGGCCGCGCCACCCACCGCGGAGGTCAAGAAAAGCCTCGCCGCCGAGCTGCACAAGAAGCTCAAGGGTTCCAGGGCCAAGACGCCGCAGCAGGTTTTCGGGCCGGAGATGAGTCAGCTCGAAGGCGGCATCAAGGGCTTGCGCGTGAAGGTGGAAAAAACGCCGAATACGCCGGAGCTCTCGCCGCTGCGCCAGCGTTTGGAGAGTCTCGAGAAGCAGTTCTCCAACACGGGCGCGCGGCTCGAGAAGCTGAGCTCATCGGAAGATCCGCGGGCGATGTTGCAGTTGCAGATCGAAGTGCACCAGATGACGCAGAATTTCGAAATCGTCTCAAAAGTCGTAGAACAGGTGAACAGTGGAGTCAAACAGATCATTCAAACCCAGGTTTGAGCCGTCGCGCCGTCGCGGGCTGCTGCTGGCGGCGCTCTTTGCCGTCCTCACCACCGGCTGCCTGCGCCAGGAGTTGGTGACGGGCCTCGAGGAGCGCGAGTCGCAGGAAATCATCGTGCTGCTCGAAGAGCACGGCCTCGACGGCGTGCGCCAGATCGTGCCGCAGGAGCGCGCCGCGCCGACCTGGACGGTCTACGTGCGCGGCGGCGAGCGCAACCTGGTGCTGGCCTGGAAGGTGTTGCAAGAAAACGGCTTGCCGCGCGAGAAGGTGCAGGGGCTGGGCGACGTTTTCGCCGAGCAGGGCATGATCCCGACCTCGACGCAGGAGAAGGCCAAGATCCTGGTCGGCCTCTCGGGCGAGATGAGCCGGACCTTGCGGTCTGTCAAGGGCGTAGTGGACGCGCGCGTCCACGTGGTGCTGCCCGAAGACAACCCGCTGGTGGATGAGGAACATCGCGCCAAGCCTTCGGCGGCGGTGCTGATCAAGCACCACGGCGACAAGCCGCCGCTGACGCAGGCGGAGGTGTTGCGGCTGGTGTCGAAGGGCGTTGAAGGCCTCAAGGAAGACCAGATTGCGGTGGTTTTTCACAAAGTCGAGCAGACGCCGGTGACTTCGGCCGACGTAGGCTGGTTTCCTTCCACCGACGAGCTGCTGCTGGCGGCAGTGGCGCTGCTGGGCCTGCTGGCGTTGCTGACGCTGGTGCTGCTGGGACGGCTGCGGGCGCAGACAGGCCGTGTGCGGCAATTGGAAGAGATGCAGTTGGCCACGCAGCAGACGCAGGGCCGGTAAGGCGATGCTGGGTTATCCAACCGAGACCGTGCGGAGTGATAGCCCCCGGCTTCAGCCGGGGGTAACTAGGACCGTACCCTCCCGTCTCTTATGCTTGCGTTTCCCCCGGCTAAAGCCGGGGGCTATCAGGAACGCCCTCTCGGGAGGCTGCGTCTGAACCCCGGCACCACAGCGCTGGCGCTGAAGGCCTGCGCGGGTGACCGCGCCGAGGCGCTGCTCGCCCGGCTGACGGCGGATCGTCGCGAGGCGGTCGCCGCCGAGCTGGCGGGCCTCGAACAGGAGGACGCCGCGGCCCGCCTGACGGCGCTGCGGCGTGAGCAGCTCGAAGCTCTCGAAGCCCGGCAGTTGGAACAGTGGGGCCCGCTGTGGCGCCGCCTGCCGGCTGCGCTCAAAACCTTTGCCTGGCGCGAGGCGGTGGTCCATGACGGGTAAGATCCTCAAGGGCGGCGGAGCGCCGTCTTCGGGCGAATCGCGCATCGTCAAGCGCTCGGTTTATGAGAGCGGACGCAGCGCCGAGGAGATTCTCACCGAAGCGCGCGCCGAAGCCGAGCGGCTGGTCGAAGAGGCCCGCCAACAGGCCGCCTCCATCCGCGAAAACGCCGTCGCCGAGGGCCGCGCCGAAGGGCTGCGGGAGTGGAACCAGCGCATCCTCGAAGCGACCGCCGCCCGCGACCGCTCCCTCACCGAGGCCGAGCGCGAGATCCTGCAACTGGCGGTTCACATCGCGGAAAAAATCATCGGCGAGCAACTGCGCGTCGAGCCGGGCGCGATCGTCAGCATCGTGGCCGAGGCGCTCAAGAGCGTCCGCCGCGACAAGGATGTTTCGTTGCTCGTCAACCCGGAGGCCGTGGCCGTGGTCGAGGCGCGGCTGGAGGAGTTGCGCCGGCATTCGCCGCAGGGTGCGCTGTTCAGCGTGCGCGGCGATCCGTCGATCGCGCCGGGCGGCTGCGTGATCCGCACCGAATCGGGCTCGGTGGACGCCAAGCTCGAAAGCCAGCTCCAGTGCCTGGAAGAGCTGTTGCTGCGGGAGGCCGGGCGGTGAGCGCGGCGGGAAATCTCAGCCGGTTTCTGCGCGTGGTCGACCGCTCGACGCCGGTCGAAGTCCGCGGCCGGGTGAAGGAAGTGATCGGCCTGCTGGTGCGCGCCAGCGTCCCGGAAGCGTTTGTCGGCGAGCTGTGCCTGATCTATTCAGGCCGCTCGAGCGAGCCGCTGCGGGCGGAAGTCGTGGGCTTCCAGAACGGCGACGCACTCTTGATGACGTTGGGCGACCTGCGCAACGTCGGCCCGTCGAGCGAGGTGCTGCCGACCGGGCGCAGCCTGACGATTCAGGCCGGCGAGTGCCTGCTGGGCCGCGTGCTCGACGGCCTCGGCGAGCCGATGGACGGCTTGGGACCGCTCGAAGGCGCGGTCGAATGGGAGGTCGAGCGCAATCCGCCCGACCCGATGCAGCGCCGCCGCGTGCTCGATCACCTGGCCACCGGCGTGCGCGCCATCGACGGGCCGCTGACCTGCGGCGAAGGCCAGCGCATCGGCCTGTTCGCGGCGGCCGGCGGCGGTAAATCGACGCTGATGGGCATGATCGCCCGCAACACCGAGGCCGAGGTCAACGTGATCACGCTGGTGGGCGAGCGCGGCCGAGAAGTCCGCGACTTTCTGGACGAGAGTCTGGGCGAGGAGGGGCTGAAGCGGTCGGTGATCGTCTGCGCCACCTCGGACCAGCCGTCGCTGATCCGCCTCAAAGCCGCCTACGTCGGCACGGCCATCGCGGAGTACTTTCGCGACCAAGGCAAAAAAGTCCTGCTGATGATGGATTCGGTGACGCGCTTCGCCCGCGCCAAGCGCGAGATCGGGCTGGCTTGCGGCGAGCCGCCGGCGCGGCAGGGCTACACGCCGTCGGTGTTCACCGAGCTGCCGCGACTGCTGGAGCGCTCGGGCAACTCGGACAAAGGCTCGATCACGGCGTTCTATACGGTGCTGGTGGCCGGCGACGACATGAACGAGCCGGTGGCCGACGAGGTGCGCTCCATCCTGGACGGCCACATCGTGCTCTCGCGGGCGCTGGCGGCGCAGGGGCATTACCCGGCGATCGACGTGCTCGAGTCGGTGAGCCGCGTGATGACCGCCGTGGCCGAAAAGGATCACCAGGAGCGGGCCAGGCAGTTGCGGCGCTTACTGGCGTCGTATGAGAAGCAGCGCGACCTGATTCTGCTCGGCGCCTACGAGCACGGCAGCGACGCGGAGGTCGACGAGGCGATCCAAAAGATCGAGTCGATTCGGGGCTTTTTGCAGCAGGGCGTGATGGAGCCGTCGAGCTTCGGCGAGATGCTGGAGCGGTTGCATGGCGCGGTGTAGGGACGGGCAGTTTGGGACGAACAGGAATGTTCGTCCTACCGGGGCTGCGATCTTCAGTGGGGCCGGACATTCTTGTCCGGCGCGGGCGAGCGAGGCGCGCCATGGCTAAGTTCGTCTATCGCCTCCAGACCGTGCTCGAGCAGAAGAAGGAGCTGCGCGATCGCGCCCAGGAAGAGCTGACCCAGGCGATTGCGGAGCAGAAGCGGGAAGAAGAAATTCTCGAACAGTTGCGCAACAAAGAGCGCTCCCTCCGCGATAACAAGGCTGAGCTCAAAGCCCAGCTGCTCAGCGGCGAAAGAACCGCCGAGGCGCTGCGCAACCGCCGCAACTATCTCAAGCGGTTGGACGAAGAGCTCGAAGCCGCCGGCGCGGAAGTTTTTGGCCAGCGGATCCTGGTGGACGAGCAGTTAGAGAAAACGGATATGGCGAGGTTGAGACTGGCGGACGCGATCAAGGAGGCCGAGGCGCTCGAAAAGCACCGCGAACGGCAGTACGCCGAGTTTCGCGCCGAGATCGAGCGCAAGGAAGCCCTGGAGCTGGATGAGGCGGCCACGCAGTCTTACCTGCGCGCGAGGCGGAACGATGCGGGTTGATCCCAAGTCCGGTACCAAGGCGAAGCCGACCTCGGACGCGCCCGCGCCGAAGCCGAAAACCGAGTTCGCCGCCGTGCTGCGGCAGGGGCGTGAACCGGCTGCGCCCGAACAGCCGCCGGCCCCGCAGCAGCCCGCCGGACGGGGACCGAAAATCCCGCTGCCGGCATCCCCTGCTCCGCAGAACCCAAAGCAAGCCGGCCCGGAGCAGGCGCCGCCAAAATCCCAGGAGAAAGAAACGGTCGAGCCCCTCGCCGCCGAGCCCGCGCCGGCCCCGTTGGCCTACGCGCCGCCGGTGGAGGCTGTCGCCGAAACCGCGCCCGCCGCCGCCGTCGTTCCCATCGAACGCATCGCCGATGAGGTACTGCTGATCGCGCGGCCTGACGGCTCGCATGAGATCCAGGCTGAGATCGACTCAAAAGTGATGCCGGACCTGCGCATCTCCGTCGTCCAGAAAGGCGACCGGATCGAGGTGCGGCTGCTGACCGATACCCCGGCCACGCAGCGGGCGCTCGAACAGGCGCTGCCGCAGTTGACGCAGGCGCTCGAGGCGCGGCAGCTGAACCCGGCGCTGCTGCAGGTGATGCCGCGCGCGATGGCGCCGACGGCGATGCCCGCGCCGCCGCCCTCTCCCGACGCGCGCAAGCGTCAGCAACAGGGCCGTGATTCCCGGCGCGATCGAGGTCGCCGGTGAGCGTGGCCTCTTCCATTGCGCCGCTGGACGTGCATCGGCTGGAAGGCTGGTCGGGCGCCGAGGCGGCAGCTTGGAATGGGTTTCTAGCCGCGCTTCCGCCGTCGGAAGAGTGGGGCGAATGGCTGGCCGAGGCCGCCGCGGAGATGCTGTCGCGGCCCGCCGGCGCCCGGCCCACGCTGACCGTCACGAAGGTCGTTGAAAGCGACGAGCCGCCCGTCGAGCACGCGCTCACCGCCGAGCGCACCGTGCTGGGCCGCGAGGCCGAGTGCGACATCGTCCTGCCGGAAAAGGTCATCACCAAGCAGCACGCCGCGATCACGGTGGACGGCGAGCGCTATCTGCTCGAAGACCTGGGCAGCGCGATGGGCGTTTTTCGTCGGCACAAGCAGCTCACACCGCATGAGCCGGTGGAGCTCAGCGAAGACGACGAGTTTTCGATCTTTCCCTACAATTTTCGCTTCCGCCTCGAAGCGCTGTGGACGGCCGAAAGCGACGTGGAGCTGGGCGCGACCGAGACGGCGCTGAGCGTCTGGAAGGATTTTGAGTCCGGCGCGGGGCCTGCGCGGATGACCTTTCCGCTGCGTATCGATCCGGCCGGCAAGCCCGCCTACGTGCAGGCCGACCTGGGCTTGGTGCGCGATTTGGTGGGCGGGATGCTGCCCGGGCTGGGCGGCGAGGCCGACGACGGCGCCGGACGCCTGGAAGTCGACCGCGCGCTGCTGGAAGTCTGGCTGCTGGCGCTGGCGGAGCGGCTGGGCGCGCGGTTGGACGGCGAGTTCCTGGTGGGGCTGGCCGGCCAGGCCGAGCAGGACGCCGCGTGGCCGCTGATGCGTGGCGTGCGGGTCTCGACGAGTTTGGTGATCCGGGGACGGGCGCGCGGGCTGCTGCTGTTTCTGCCGTTCGAGACGCTCGAGAAGCTGAGTTATGGCGCTGATGCTTCAAGCCGAGCGGACGAAAAAATCAGTTGGCGCTGCCGTCTGGCGGCGGCGTCGGAGAAGTACGCAGCGGGCGATCTGGCCGAGCTCGAGCCCGGCGATGTGCTTTTGCCCGAAGAGCGGCTCGAGTTGCGGCTGCCCGGCGGCGTCGCGTGGCGTTGCGCCGAGTCGGACGAGCCGGCCGGAGCGGTGCGCCTCCAGGAGAAAGTGGTGACGGAGCGAGACGTGTCAGAGCAAGACCCCGCAGTGGAATCGATGGACGAGTTGCCGGTGGAGCTCGAGGTGGTCGTCGCCCACAAGCGGCTGACGCTGGCCGAGATCCGGGCGCTGGGCGAGGGGTCGGTGGTCGAGCTCGACCGCGCCCCCGACGCCCCGGTCGAGCTGTGGGCCAACGGCGTCCGCGCCGGCCGCGGCGAGCTGGTCGAGGTCGACGGACGGCTGGGCGTAAAGGTGACCGAATGGCTGCGCAAGTGATGGTCTTCGCCCTGTTGCAGCTCGGGGACGCGAGCGGGGAAGGGTTTGTCGAAATCGTATGGTGGGACTACTTGAAAGTACTGGCCGTGTTGGGCCTGCTGGCGGCGGCGGCGTTCGCGCTGGTGCGCTACGTGGGTCCGCGCGTGCCGACCGCGCCGGGCGACGGCGGACCGATCCGCGTGCTGGCGCGCTACCCGCTCGAGCCGCGCAAGACGCTCTATCTGCTCAAAGTCGGCGAGGAGACCCTGCTGGTCGGCTCGGCGGAAAACTCGCTCAACCTGATCAAGACCCTGCCGCCCGGGACGATCGATCCGGCGCAGTTCGAGCGCTCCGGAGTCTCCGCCCCCGGCGCTTTTCTGGCGAAGCTGCGGGAGCTGCAGGCGCGCAAATGAAGAGACTCGCTCTACTGCTGCCGCTGCTGCTGGGACTGGCGCAGCCGGCCGCCGCGCAGACCGGCGATCTGACCAACCCGGTGGTGATGGTGGTCGTGCTGGGCGCGCTGGCGCTGGCGCCGTTCGTGCTGATCATGCTCACCTCGTTCGTGAAGATCGCGGTGGTGCTGTCGATCTTGCGCAACGCGCTGGGCACCCAGCAGGTGCCGCCGTCTACGGTGATTACCGGGCTGGCCTTCGTGTTGACGTTGTTTGTGATGTCGCCCGTGGCCGAGCGGATGTATGACGCCGCCGGCGGCGTGCCGGAGACGCGCGAAATCTTCTCGCAGGCCAGCGTGAAGGCGGTTTTCGAAGCCTCGAAGCTCGCCAAGGAGCCGCTGCGGGAATTCCTGCTCCGGCACGCGCATGACAAGGACCGCATCCTGTTCATGGAGCTGGCCGCGCGTCTGGACGGCGGCGAGCCCCCGGACCGTGAGGACTTTCGGGTGCTGATCCCGGCGTTCGTGACCAGCGAATTGAAGGAGGCGTTTCAGATCGGCTTCCTGCTGTTCGTGCCGTTCATCGTGGTGGACATGGTGGTGGCTAACGTGTTGCTGGCGATGGGCATGCAGATGCTCTCGCCGGTGATCATTTCGCTGCCGTTCAAGCTGCTGCTGTTTGTGATCGTGGACGGCTGGTATCTGGTGGTGCGGGGATTGGTGCTGAGTTATGCGGGTTGAGGTTGGACGCAATGACCCCGGACTGCCGTCCGGGGCTCGGTTGCTCGAAACCGGGAAACCGAGCCCCATGCGGAAGCATGGGGTCACAGCCAAGCAGCGGGTGGGAGGGTTCGATGGATCCCGATAGCGTCATTCGCATCTTGCGGGAGGGGTTGCTGCTGATCATCTTGATCTCGGCGCCTCCCATGATCGTCTCGCTCGCCGTAGGGCTGATCGTGAGTCTGCTGCAGGCGACCACCCAGGTGCAGGAGCAGACTTTGAGCTTTGTGCCCAAACTGCTGGCGATTTTCCTGACGCTGGCGGTGATGGGGCCGTGGATGATGGCGCAGGCGGTGCAGTTCACCGACGCGCTGTTCGCAGCCATTGCGGAGGTGCGCTAGCCGCCGGCATGGACGAGTGGATTCCAACGCTGCGCGAGCTGTCGCGGTCGCTCGGGTTCGACAACGACCCGATGGCGGCGATCGCCGTTTTCGGCCTGGCGCTGGCGCGGCTGGCGACGGCGATCACGCTGTCGCCGTTTTTGGGCGGCAAGAGCGTGCCGAACCAGGTGAAGATCGGGCTGTCGGCGGCGATCACGATCCTGCTCTACCCGCTGTTCGCGCCGGTGGTGGAGGCCCCGCCCACGACGTTTCTGTGGATCGCGCTGCTGGCGAAAGAAGCGCTGATCGGCGCCCTGCTCGGATTCCTCTCGCAACTCGTCTTCTTTGCGATCCAGACCGCTGGAACCCTGATCGACACCCAGCGCGGCATGAACCAGTTCAGTTTCTTCGCACCGCAACTGTCGGGCAACACCTCCGCGCTGGGACTGCTGCAGTTCCAGGCGGCGCTGGTGGTCTTCCTCGCGCTGGACGGCCATCTGGTCTACATCCAGGCGCTGGCGGAGAGTTTTCAGACCGCGCCGGTGAACGTTTTCCCGCCGCTGGTGGCGGACGGCATGGTCTTTGTGGAGCGGCTGGCGCGCTTCAGCGCGGATCTCTTTGTGATCGCGCTGCAATTGGCCGCGCCGGTGCTGGCGGCGCTGTTTCTGGTGGACGCCTGTTTTGGCGCGCTGGGTAAGATTGCGCCCCAGATGCCGGTGCACGGCGAAGCGCATACCTTTAAGGGCATCGCAGGGTTGGTGGTGGTGTTCTTGGCGCTGCCGCTGCTGATCGAGCGCTTTGGCGTCTCGATGGTCGACATGCTTGCCGGGGTGCGCGAAGTGGTGCGGAGGTTGGCGGTATGAGCGGCCAGAAAACCGAGCAGCCAACCCCGAAGAAGCTGCGCGACGCGCGCAAGAAGGGCCAGGTCTCCAAAAGCCAGGACCTGACCAATGCATTCCTGTTTCTGACCGCGGCGGCGACGCTGGGGTTCATCGGCGCCGGGATGTTTGAAGAGTTGCAGGCGCTGATGTTGGGCTTCTTCCAGGACGAGGCCGTCTATTCCGGCGACCAGACGCCGGCGGAACTGATGCTGCGCGCGGGCGACGCCGCCTGGACGGTGCTGATGGCGCCGCTGCCGTTGCTGGTCGGCATGGCGGCGGTGGCGGCGCTGATGGGTTTCGTCCAGACGCAGGCGCTGTTCGCGCCCGAGGCCGTCAAGCCCGACATCAAGAAGCTCAATCCGCTCAGCGGGCTGAAGAACATCTTTGGCAAACCCAAGACCTACATCGAGCTCGTCAAAAACGTGCTCAAATTCGCCGTGATCATCGGCATCGTCTACGCCAACGTGGCCTCGATGCTGCCCGAGCTGCTGGCGACCCTGCGGGTGGAGCCCGAGTCGACGTTCTGGTTGGTGGCGGAGCTGACCGGCGATCTGTTGCTGCAGATCGGCTGCTTCTTCCTGGCGCTGGGCGCGGCGGACTTCTTCTTGCAGAAGAAGCTTCACATCAAAGAGCTGATGATGACCAAGGAAGAGGTCAAGCGCGAGTTCAAGACCGACGAGGGCGACCCGGAGGTCAAGGGTCAGCGCAAGCAACTGCACCAGGAGCTGCTGGCCGAGGGGTCGATCTCCGAGGCGGCCAAGGCCGACGTGGTGGTGGTGAACCCAACCCACATCGCCGTGGCGCTGCGCTACGTGGAAGAGACGATGACGGCGCCGCGCATCTCGGCCAAGGGCCAGGACGAACGCGCCAAGGAGATTCTCAAGCTCGCCCGGCGGCACGACGTGCCGGTGCTGCGGAACATCCCGCTGGCGCGCGGGCTGTTCAAAGTGGAGCTGGGCCAAGAGGTTCCCGAGGAGCTGTATACGGCCGTGGCGGAAGTGCTCAATTGGGTCTATCAGCTACGGCGGGCCGAGGCGGAGAGAGTATGAAGGCACTAAACGCGTTGAACCCGGTGACGAGCGGCGCGGCCCGGTCACGGCAACTGGCGCAGCAGGATTCGCTGTCGTTTCGCGACCGCATGAAGAAGCTGGCGCCGCTCAGGGTGGCGGGCTGGCGGCAGCTGTTGCGGTTGAACCGCGAGACCCAGGTGGACCCCTCGATCGCGCCGCCGACCGCGCCTCCCGGGTATGCGGCCAGCGATGCGGCGTCGGAGCGGGCGCAGTTGCGGCGGATCGTCGAGCAGCGCAAGCCGGAGCTGGCCCAGGCGCGTCCGGCGGACGGGCTCGACGGGCGGCGCGAGGCCGTGGGGCGGATGCTGGAGCTGCTGGAGGCGCAGCAGCAGGGCCAGGAGCGCATTGCGGCGCGCGGGTTGTGGGCGGAGGGCCAGCGGTGAGGGGAATTTGTAACGCAGTCTGCGCCGGACAGGAATGTCCGGCCCCACTGAAGAATCGCAGCCTCGGTGGGACGAACATTCCTGTTCGTCCGACGCTGTGCGTTTCTATCGTTCTGGGTGTAGCCCGCGCCGGATGTATAGCCCCCGGCCGAAGTCGGGGGCTATACCAGAACGGCAAGTAGGTCAGGAATGAAGGAATTCGGCTTCAACGACAACGACTTCTACGCCATTGCGCGGCGGGCGTATGAGCTGAGCCTGCAAGGCGCCTATGAGCCGGCGGCCACGCTGCTCGAAGGGCTGCGGGCAATCGATCCGCTCGACCGCTACAGCCTGCTCACGCTCGCCGCGGTGCGCCGCAAGCAAGGCCGCAGCGACGAGGCGGCGCGGCTGCTCGAGGGTTGGTTGTCGGCGCGGCCCGATGACGCCGAGCCGCGGCGGCTGCTCATCGAGGCGCTGCTCGATCAGCAGCGGTTTTCCGAAGCGCACGCCCAACGCAGGCGTCTGGAGGCATCCGGCTCGCAGCTGCCGGCCCGGCTGCGGCTGCGGCTCGAGGCGGCTGAGAATTTTTCTCGAGACGCGGGGGCAACTTCACCGGGGCCGGGGCGATAACTCGAGCGTAAGTCAGGCGGACCAAGCCCCTGACGCAAGAGTTTTTCCAATCGAAGGCAGCACAGAGAGAAAGGAGAGGACAAAGTCATGGGCATCAATCTGAATCCGACGAAATTGCTGAGCGCGGTGGCATCGCTGGCGCCGGCCATGGGGCCGATGGGAGGCCCGCTGGCGGCTCTGATCAAGGGCATCGCCGGCTCGCAGAAAGGGCTGGACAACATCAAGGGTTCGCTGGCGCAGCTGATGCAGGGACAGTTCGCCAAGGCGGGCGGCGGCGCCGCCGGCGGCGCGCAGCCCGCCCAGCGCCCGCAGCCCTTCTCGCCCACGGTCATCAACATTCAGATCGTGATGAACCCGGTCGGCGCGATGCGCCAGGGTCCTTCGGCGGCCGGCCCGCTGCAGAGCTTCGCCAAGGCGCCCGAAGTCGGCAACGACTCGCAGTGGGGCGGACTGGCCAACGCCGTCAACTCGCGCATCACCGGCAACGACAAGTCCTTCAACATGAACGCCACCAACCCCTGGCAGGGCGGCGGCGACAAGACGGACATGGCCGCGGTGGCCTGGGCGATGCAGAAGAACGACAAGGTGCGCTTCAATTCCGACTCGAAGCAGTTCTACGTCACCAACGCCGACGGCTCCACCAAGAACGTCGCCTCGCTCGATGAGGTCAAAGGCCAGATCGCCAAGGCCGGCGGCGCCAGCCCGAGCAACTCCGCGGCCTACAACGCGGTCGGCTCGTTCATCAACGGCCGGGTGAACAACTCGCAGAACGCGGCGACCTCGCAGGCGCCGACCAACGCCAACCCGTTCGAGCAGATCGTGCAACTGCTCAAGAAGCTGCTCGAGACGCTGACCGGCGGCGCGCAAGGCGCCAAGGGAGCGCAGGGCGCGGCCTCCTCGGCGCAGGTCTCCTCAGGCGGCTCCTCGGCTCCGGCTTCCACCAGCGCGGCCTCCTCTTCGGCCCCGGCCTCTCAGGGCCAAGGCATCCTGGACGGAGCCAAGGGCGGCGTGGATTCGATGATCGACCGCGTCGGCTCCAAGCTCGAGTCGATGCAGTCCGAAGCCGAGCGGCTGATGGCCTCGGACAAGCCGGCCGATCAGCTCAAGGCCCAGCGCATGATGCAGCAGATCAACCGCATGTTCGAAATGATGTCGAAGATGATCGAGGACATCGGCAAGAAGGCCACCTCGGCCCTCAAGCGCAGCGACTATCAGCCTGCCTGAGACTCTGATTCGGGACCGGCCGCTAGGAAACCGGCGGCCGGCCTCTCAACCGGCAAACCAAGACAGCGATGGAGGAGACAGCAATGAGCAACGAAGCAGCAGTCGCGAGTGCGGGCGAGGTCACGCTCCAAAAAATCATCGACGGCGAGGCCACCGTCAACGACCTGATCGGCCTGGGCGAGCCGCAAGTGCAGGCGGTCGCCGTGTTGGGATTCCAGGCCTATGAGCAGGGCCGCAACGACGAAGCCCGCACGATCTTCGAAGGGCTTACCGCGCTGGACGGCAAGAGCTACTTCGGCTTCGCGGGTCTGGGCGCGATGGCGCTGGCCGACGGTGATCTCGACGCCGCGGTGGAAAACCTCGAGCAGGCCATCGAGCGCAATTCGAGCGATCCGAGCGTCTACGCGAATCTGGGCGAAGCGCTGATGCGCAAGGGCGACGTGGAGGGCGGCGCGGCGGCGTTCCAGACCGCGCTCGAGCTCGACCCCGACGGCGCCGACCCCGGCGCGAACCGGGCGCGGGCGATGCTGCGCGGCATCAGCCTGGTGCTCGAAGAGGCGGAGAAGATCGCGGACTAGGGATACTGACCCCGGACTTCCGTCCGGGGCTCGGTGTCGGAGAACCAAAAGATCCGAGCCCCGGGCGGAAGCCCGGGGTTAGGCGCTTGGGACGATCGGGTAATCTGGAGAGCTTGTGATCGCCGCTATCAAACAGCAGTTGGACGAGACGCTGGCCGAACTCAAGGCCGGCAACTTCGTCGGGCCCCTGACCCAATCGGCCGACGTCATCCTGGTGGTCGCCGTCGCGGCGATGGTCGGCCTGATGATCGTCCCGCTGCCGACCTTTCTGCTCGACATCTTCCTGACGGTCAACATCACCGTGGCGCTGGTCGTGCTGATGGTCTCGGTGTACGTCAAGGAAGGTCCGCAGATCGCCTCGTATCCGACGCTGTTGCTGATCACCACGCTGTACCGGCTGGCGCTCGACATCTCGACCACGCGCCTGATCCTGCTGCAGGCCGACGCGGGCAACGTGGTCTATTCGTTCGGCAACTTCGTGGTGCAGGGCAACTTCGTGGTCGGCGCGGTGATTTTTTTGATCATCACGCTGGTGCAGTTTTTGGTGATCACCAAGGGTTCCGAGCGCGTGGCCGAGGTGGCGGCGCGCTTTACGCTCGATGCGATGCCGGGCAAGCAGATGTCGATTGACGCCGACCTGCGCGCCGGCACCATCAACTTCGAGCAAGCTCGCAAGCGCCGCGACGGGCTGGCGCGCGAGTCGCAGTTCTATGGCGCGATGGACGGCGCGATGAAGTTCGTCAAGGGCGATGCGATCGCCGGCATCATCATCGTGCTGATCAACATCATCGCCGGCCTGATCATCGGCGTGATGCAGTTGGGCATGACGGTCGGCGAGGCGGTGGAGGTCTACTCGATCCTCACGATCGGCTCGGGCCTGGTCTCGCAGATTCCGGCGCTGCTGATCTCGATCTCGGCCGGACTGGTCACCACGCGCGTCGCTTCGGAGTGGGAAGACTCGAACCTGGGCAAGGACGCCGCGCGGCAACTGCTGTCGCAGCCGAAGGCGATCGTCATCGCCTCGGGCCTGCTGGCGATTCTGGCGATTACGCCGGGGCTGCCCTTCATCCCCTTCATGCTGCTGGCGACGGCGACCGGCGCGATCGGCTACAACCTGATCCAGAACGCAAAAAACCAGGCCGACGACGATGAGGACCAGGACGCGCTCGACGCCGCCAAGGAGCCCGAGATCCGGCCGACCGCGGCGCTGGCGCTGCAGGTGGGCTCCGAGCTCGAACGCGTCGTCGATCCGTCGACGCCGGAGGGCGAGCGCTTCCGCGAGCTGCTGGTGCAGGTCTGGCACGCGCTGTATCTGGAGACCGGCGTGATCTTTCCGCCGGCGCAGGTGGTGGTGCAGCAGACGCTGGCGCCGAACGCCTACCAGATCTGGGTGCATGAGGTGCCGCTGATCTCGGGCGAGATCCGCGCCGACCGCGTGCTGGTCAGCGGCGGCGCCGACAACGCGATGCTTTACGGCATCCGCGGCGACGAAACGGCCAACCCGGCCACCGGCCGCCCGGCGCTGTGGGTGGACCCGGCGCAACGCGAGATCGCGCTCACCGCCGGGCTCGAGTCGTGGGATCCGGGCGAAACGCTCATCATGCACCTCACCCACTTCCTGCGCAATCACGCCCGCGAGTTCCTGGGGCCGCAAGAGGTGCAGTGGATGACTGACAAGCTGCGCCAGATGTATCCGACGCTGGTGGAAGAGGTGACCCCCAAACCGGTTTCGCTCCAGACCTTGACGCAGGTGCTGCGCCGGCTGGCGGCGGAGAAGGTCTCGATCCGGGACCTGAAGATGATCTTCGAGGCGCTGGCGGCATCGGGACAGACCGATTCGGACCCGGTGCGGCTGACCGAGCGCGTGCGCTACGCCCTGCGCCGACGGATCTGCTACTCGCTGTCGTCGGGCAAGCCGCTGCTGCACGTCTACCAGCTCTCCGATGAGCTCGAGGACGCTTTCCGCGACTCGATCCGGGAGTCGTCGGCCGGCTCGTATCTGGCGATGGACGAGGCGACGATTCGCGCCTTCTCCGACGCCGCGCAACGCCTGTTCGGCAACCTGCCGGCGACGGCGCAGACGCCGGTGCTGCTCACCGCCGAGGATGTGCGGCCATTCGTGCACCAGTTGCTGGTGCACCAGGTTCCCGAGGCGGCGGTGCTCAGCTATGACCAGCTCGCCTCCGACATCAACGTCGTCCCGCTGGGGATGCTCGAAGCCGGCGCCGCCGTTTGACCTAGAGGAGTATCGACATGCCGAAACCCGCCGAAAACCATGAGGATTTGAGCTGGCGCGCCTTCCCCGCCATCGAGAAGGTCTTTGCAACTGACCTCGAAGGCTTTTTGGGGCGCTCGAAGCAGACCTGCGGCGAACTCAACGAGATCATCGAGAACGGCTCGCCGCGCGAAGCGGCGCGGGCGCGTTCGGCGATGGCCGCTTACGGCAAGACGCTCGAGCTGCTGCAAGAGATCCGCCAGCGGATGGCGGAGGGTGAGTGAAGGTGGGAGCCCGAGGTGGATTTGCGCCGGACAAGAATGTCCGGCCCCACTGAAGATGCGCCCGGTGGGACGAACATTCTTGTTCGTCCAAAGCTGTGTGAACTAGCAACTTTCTCCGCCACGGCGCGATAACTCAGGTGGAAGGCAATCCAAGGAGCAGAACATGTCAGTACAACGCGGTCTCGGAGCGGCCTACACGCCCAACTACACGCTGAATCAGATCGACCAGATGACCCGGCCGCCGGAGAAGAGCCCGGGCGGCGGCGGAGGCTTCCGCAAGGTGATGGGCGCGGTGGCCGGCGGCGTGGGCAACATTCTCGCGCCGGGGCTGGGTACGGCGATCGGCAATATGATCAGCGGCGGCAAGCTCGACTCCACCGGGCTGTTGGGCGACGAGTCCAAGCAGTTCCTCGAGCTGCAGCGGCAGATGCAGATGGAGAACCGGGCGTTCGAGACGGCTTCGACGATCATGAAGAATCGTCACGAGGCTTCGATGTCCGCCATCCGCAACATGAAGAGCTAGAGTGAGGCAAGACGGACATGGCCTGGACCCTACAACCGACGCGCGATGATCTGCAGGCGCTGCTCGAGGCCGGCTTCATACTGCGCGCCGCCGGCCGCCTGGATGACGCGCAGGTAGTCTTCCAAGGGGTGCAGGCGCTCTCCCCGACTTCCACCGTGGCCGAGGTGGCGCTGGGAACGGTCGACTTCCAGCGCGGCGACTACGACAAGGCCCGGCGCCGCTATGAGCGCGTGCTCGAGGCCAACCCGCGCGACGCCTGGGCCTGGGCGCACTTGGGCGAGGCCGAGCTGTTCGCCAAGCGGGACGAGCAGGCGCGCACGGCGCTCGACAAGGCGGTTGAGCTGGATTCCAAAGGCCCCACCGGGGCCCTGGCGCGGCGGCTGCTGAAGCTCGCCGACGAGATCCGGGCCGGCCGGCAGGCGGCCGGCAGCGAGTAGCGTGATGAAGATCAACTCCCGGCCCCCCCACCCGATCCAGACGCCCGCCGGCGCGGACCGGGCGAAAGCGAGCCAGAGCGGAAAGCCGTTCGAGCTGCAAGGCGAGGCGGCGAGCAAGCTTTCGAAGGCCGTGAAGGGGCGGTTTACGGTGCGCGATCTGGACAAGCCCGACAGCGCCGCCAAGGCCGTGCGCGCGTCGTTTGGAGCCATGCTCGAAGATCAGCCGGTGAGCGGAGCGCTGCCCGATGAGCGCCGTGAGGCTTTGGCGGATTTCATGGCCGCCGACCCGATATTGCATCAGAAGATGCTCAGCTATCTACGCAAGACCCTGACCTGAGTCGCCCCACGTGGAACTGTTGATTCTTGCATCATTGGGCGCCGACGGGCCGCCGGAGGAATACCGCCTCGAAGACCCCGAGCGCGTCGTGCTCGGCCGGGGTCCGCAGAGCCCTGTGCCGCTGGACGGCCCGGCGGTGTCGCGCGAGCACCTGACGCTCGAGGTGCGCGGCGGCGCCTTGTGGGGCACTGACGTGAGCAGCAACGGCAGCTACTTCAACGGCCGCACTCTGACGCCGGGCGCGCCGCAGTTGATCGGGCCGTCCGACGAGGTGCGCGTCGGCGAGCACCTGCTGCGCTTCCGCGTGATCGACGACGCGCCGCCGCCGCCGGACCCGACCCCGGCCGCCGAAGAGAAGACGCAACTGCAGGCGCCCGCGGCGGCGCCGCCGCCCATGCCGCCCGCCCCGACCGCCGGCGGGCTGCTGTCCGGCGTCACCTTCATGGAGTGGGCGGCGCTGGCTGTGGTGCTGCTTGTGGGCGGTTTGATTGCCGTCTGGTGGCTGCGTTAGGCAGCGGCGGCCTTTGCCGTCCGGTCACTCGAAAAGTCCAAAAGCGAAAATCCCGGCTTTGGTCGTAATGGCCACGTACTGCTCGCCGTCGACGGCATAGGTCATCGGCGAGGCGCGGATGGTGCCTCCGGTGTTGAACGTCCACAGCAGCTCGCCGGTTTCGGCGTCGGCGGCCATGAAGTTGCCTTCGCGGCTGGAGAAGAAGACCACTCCGCCGGAGGTGGTCAACGCGCCGGCGTGGTTGATCTCCTGGCTTTCGTCGCCCAAAAACGGGATCTCCCAGGCCGTCTCGCCGGTCTGGATGTCGAGCGCCCGCAGGTACTGCTGCGCCTCGCCCAGCTCGTAGTCGATCGAATAGCCGGTCTGGTAGTAGCGCCCGCAGCCGTCGCGCGCGATCAGGTAGAGCAGCTCCGTGTTGGGGTTGTAGGCCGGCGACTGCCAATTCGTCCCGCCGTGGATGTCCGGGCAGACGATGGGGCCTTCGCGCGCCGGGGCCGCTTCGGGGATCTCGATCGGGCGGCCCTCGGCGGTCAGCCCCTTCGCCCAGGTCTGTTTGGCGAAGGGAGTGCCTTGCAGGAACTCGCCGGTCTCGCGGTCGAGGATGTAGAAGAACGAGTTGCGGTCGGCGTGCAGCAGCAGCTTGCGCGGACGGCCGTGCCAGACGGCGTCCACCAGCACCGGCGCCTCGTTGGCGTCCCAGTCGTGCTCGTCGTGCGGCGTGAACTGAAAATGCCAGACCAGCTCGCCGGTCTCGGGCCGAATCGCCAGCACCGAGGCGGTGTAGAGGTTGTCGCCGGGCCGGTCGCTGCCGTCGAAGTCTTTGGGGCCGGGGTTGCCGGTGGGCCAGTAGAGCAGGTCGAGGTCGGGGTCGTAGCTGCCGGTGGTCCAGGTGGCGCCGCCGCCGCCCTTCCAGGCATCGTTCTTGCCCCAGGTCTCCGAGCCCTTTTCGCCCGGCTTGGGCACGGTCCACAGCCGCCAGTCGCGCGCGCCGGTCTCGGCGTCGAAGGCGTCGAGGAAGCCGCGCACCAGGCCGGTGTCGCCGCCGCTGTTGCCCACCAGCACGCGGCCCTTCACCACCAGCGGCGCGGCGGTCGAGCCCAGGCACTGCTGCTCGATATTGATCTTTGAGCGCCATAGCAGCGCGCCGTTGCGGCGGTCGAGCGCGATCAGGTGGCAGTCGATCGTGGCCAGGAACAAGCGGTCGCCCGAAAGCGCCAGCCCCCGGTTCCAATCGCGCTTGCGAGACTCCTCCTCGCCGAACGGATAGTCATAGCGCCACAAGGTGCGGCCGGTGCGGCCGTCAATCGCGTACGCGGTCGAGCCGCCGCCGCTGGTGTAGAGCACGCCGTCGAGGGCCAGCGGCGTGGCCAGCGAGCGGAACAGTGCGGGCTGATACTGGAAAACCCATTTGGCGGTCAGGCGCTTGGCGTTGGCGGGGGTGATCTGGTCGAGCTCGCGGTAGCGGCGGGCGGTGTTGTCGCCGTCGTAGGCGGTCCAGTCTTGCTGGTCCTGGTAGCGCGGCTCGAGGGTTTGGGCGAAGGCGGGGGCGGCGAGCAGGAAAAGCGTAGCTAAGAACATCGTCGCAGGCTGCCCGATATCGGGGCGAGCGCCGAAGGCGCAAGCCTGCAACAGCCCGCTCGCCGGGCGGCATTCCTCTAGCCCCGGCCGTGAGGCCGGGGTAGCATAGCGGCGCGCCGTCGGCCCGGTCTCCCAGGGCTCACGCCCTGGGCTATCAGAATCCCGCCCTGCCGGGCTCATGCCTATGAATCGCACTAGTAGTTGCCAAAGCCTCGCTCAAACGGCAGAAAGGGGTCGCGCTGGCGATCCAAAAAGGCCAGCAGGTTGAGCATCTCTTCGTCGCTGAGCTCTGGGGGCGCCGGCATCGGCGAGCCTTCCAGCTTGTCGACGGTTTCCACCTCCGCCCGGCTGAGCAGTTCGAACGAGCCGTCGCGCAGCAGCACCTGCAGCGAAGCCGTGTCTTCGTTCTTGAGCAGGCCTTCGAGGCGGCGGCCGTCGCGGGTGCGGATCGCCACCGGCCGGTAGCCCTCGGCGACCTCGGCGTCGGGGTCCAGAATGTCGGCGCGGATGTCTTCGGTGCGCTTGCGGTAGGCGATCGAGTCGAGCCCCGGCCCCAGAAAGCCGCCCGAGCCGTCGACGATGTGGCAGCCGCTGCAGCCTTTCTCTTGGAACAGCCGGGCGCCGGCCGCGGCGTCGCCCTCCACCGGCGGCTGCTCCCCCGGCCGCGCTGCGGAGTGCAGATAGCTCACCAACTGCCAGACGCCTTCGTCGGAGAGGTCTTTCTGTGGCGGCATGATCGTGCCGGGCATGCCTTCGCGGATGAGCTGGAACAGCGCCTCGTCCGATCCGCCCACCACCGCGCGGGCTCGCACCAGGTTGGCGGCCTGTCCGCCCTTGGCGTCTTGCCCGTGGCAGACCGCGCAACGCTCGAGAAACGAGGCGCGCCCGGCGGCCACGGCGGCGGCGTCGCGCGCGTAGGGATTCTCGGCGGCGAACGCCGAAACCGTTGCGAGCCAAAAACCCAGGAGAATCCGCATCAACGCGCACGAGGATAGCGCCCCCACCGGGGCCGCCGCAACGCCCCGGGAACTCGAACACCCCGTGGTGTTTGCGTCATACTAAATCCGGTCAGGCTCATGCAACGGCTCACCAGACTCCTTCTTGTTCCCATCCTCGCCGCCTGCGGTTCAGCCCGCGCAGCGGATTCGCCCGAACAGGTCCGCTTCTTTGAAGAGAAGGTTCGGCCCGTGCTGGCCAAGAGCTGCCTGGGCTGCCACAACGACGACACCAAGATGAGCGGGCTGTCTCTCGCCACGCGCGACGCGGCCATGCTGGGCGGCAACCGCGGCTCGGCGGTGATCCCGGGGCAGCCGGCCGACAGTCTTTTGGTGCAAGCGATCCAGCGCGACGGCGCCCTGAAGATGCCGCCCACCGGACCGCTGCCCGCCGAAGAGGCCCAAGCGCTGGCCGCCTGGGTGGCCGACGGCGCGGTCTGGGGCGAGGCTTCCGCCGGCCGCACCCGCGCGACCGCGTCGCATTGGGCGTTCCAGCCGGTCGAGCGGCCCGCGCCGCCTGCCGTCCAGAACGCAGAGTGGGCGCGTAATCCGATCGACCGCTTCATCCTGGCCAAGATTGAAGAGAAGAACCTGACTCCCTCGGCCGAAGCGGACCGCAGGACGCTCATCCGGCGCGTCAGCCTCGACCTGCTCGGCCTGCCGCCCAGCCCGGAGCAGGTGCAGCAGTTCCTGGCCGACGACTCCCCCGACGCTTACGAAAAACTCGTCGACCGGCTGCTCGAATCCCCCGCTTACGGCGAACGCTGGGGACGCCACTGGCTCGACCTCGCGCACTACGCCGACTCCAACGGCTACTCGATCGACGGCGCGCGCTCAATCTGGCGCTACCGCGACTGGGTCATCCAGGCGCTCAACGGCGATAAGCCGTTCGATGAGTTCGTGGTCGAGCAGGTGGCCGGCGATCTGCTCGAAAGCCCGACCCAGGATCAGCTCATCGCCACCGGTTTTCACCGCAACACGATGATCAACCAGGAAGGCGGCATCGATTACGAGCAGTACCGCGTGGAAGCCGTGGTCGACCGCGTCTCCACCATCGGCGCGGCGTTTATGGGGCTGACCATCGGCTGCGCGCGCTGCCACGACCACAAGTTCGACCCGATCGCCCAGCGCGAGTTCTACCAGATGTACTCGTTCTTCAACAACGTCGACGAGCTGGGCGGCAACATCCCCGACGGCGAAGGTCCGCGGCGCCAGATGCAGCCGCTGCTCGAGTTCGGCGCGCCGGCGCAGTTCGAGCGGCGCGCGGCGCTCGAACACCAGATCGAAATCCTGCAGCAAGAGCTGCTGGACTATCAGGAGCAGCTCGAAAAGGAGTTCGACCGCTTCGCCACCGGCGAAGATCCCGAACTCGAGGCGCGCGTGAGGGACGTGCTGGCGACCCCGCTCGAGGAGCGTTCGACGGTGGACCGTGGGACGCTGGCGCGCTTCTTCTCCGCCCGCGACGCGGCGTTCGAGGCGCGCGAAGACGGCATCAAGGGCCTGCGCAGCGAGTTCCCGAAGATTGAGTCGACGATGATCATGCGCGACCTGCCCGAGCCGCGCCCGGCGTTCATCCACGTGCAGGGCGACTTTACCCGCAAGGGCGATCCGGTCGAGCCGGGCGGACTTTCCGTGCTGCCGCCGATGCCAAAGAACCCCACGCGGCTGGATCTGGCCCGCTGGCTGGTGTCGGAAGAGCATCCGCTGACCGCGCGCGTGACGATGAACCGTTTTTGGCAGCGCTACTTCGGCCTGGGCCTCGTGGAGACCGAGGGCGACTTCGGCTCGCAGGGAACGCCGCCGAGCCATCCCGAACTACTCGACTGGCTGGCCTCGGAGTTCATGCGCCAGGACTGGAGCATGAAGGCCATGCACCGGCTGATCGTCACGTCGGCGACCTACCGGCAGTCTTCGGCCCATCGAGACGACCTGACCAAGGCCGACCCGAGCAACCGATTGCTGGCCCGCCAGAACCGCACGCGGCTGGAAGCCGAGATCATCCGCGACGCCTCGCTGGCGGCGTCGGGCTTGCTGACGAAGACGATCGGCGGCCCCAGCGTTTTTCCGCCGCAGCCGGCCGGCGCGGGCCAGTTCACCCAGGTGGACCGCCAGTGGAAGGCCGACGAGGGAGCGGACCGCTATCGCCGCGGCATGTACACCTTCTTCTGGCGCTCGGCGCCGTATCCCGGGCTGGCGCTGTTTGACGCGCCCAACGCCCAGGAGGCGACCACGCGCCGCAACCGCTCCAACACGCCGCTGCAGGCGCTGACGCTGCTGAATGACCAGACGCAGACCGAGTTTTCGTCGGCGCTGGCCAGGCGCGTGCTGAGCGCCGAGCAGAGCCGCGACGAGCGCATCCGTTACGCGTTCGAGACCTGCCTCGCCCGTCCGCCGCGGCCCGAAGAACAACAACGCATGACGGCCTACCTGTCGTCGATGCTCGACCGCTTCGCTACCGACGAGAAGGAGCGCGCCGCACTCGGCAGCCAGACCGCCGAAGAGGCCGCCTGGACCGCCGCCTCGCGCGTGCTGCTGAACCTCGACGAGTTCGTGACGAGGCAGTAGAGGAGAAACCAACCGTGGATCTCAACAAGAAAGTTCTGCACCAGGTCACCCGCCGCCAGCTGTTTGAGCAGTGCGGCATCGGGGTGGGTAAGGCGGCGCTGGCTTCGCTGTTCGTCGGCGACCGGGTTTTCTCCGCTCCGCTCGACTCCGAGCAAGGGTATCGCCACCAGGCGCGGGCCAAAAACATCATCTACCTGTTCATGGCCGGCGCGCCGAGCCAGTTCGAGCTGTGGGAGCGCAAGCCGGAGCTGCAAAAGCTGAGCGGCGAGCCGATTCCTCCGTCGCTGATGGAAGGCAAGCGCTTCGCCTTCATGGATTCCTTTGGCAAGACTGCGCCGAAGCTGCTGGGCACGCGCCGCAAGTTTCAGCAGTACGGCGACTCGGGCCAGTGGGTGTCGGAGTGCATGCCGCACACCGCGCAGGTGGTCGACGATCTGACCTTCATCCGCTCGGTGCACACCGAAAACTTCAACCATGCTCCGGCCAAGATCATGATGAACACCGGTTCGCCGATCTTTGGACGGCCGTCGATGGGCGCCTGGGTGAGCTACGGCATCGGCAGCGAGTCCAAAGAGCTGCCGAGCTTCGTGGTGCTGCAGTCCGGCCCGCGCGGGCCGCGCGGCGGCGCGCTCAACTGGGCGAGCGGCTTCTTGCCTACCGCGCACCAGGGAGTCCCGTTCTTGAGCGGCGGCGCGCCGATCCTCAACATGGAGACGCCGTCGGGGTTCGACTCAAAAACGCAGGCGCAGACGATCGACGCGGTGCTGGACCTGAACCGCATGAATCTCGAAAAGTACGGCGACCCGGAAATCGAGACGCGCATCGCCGCCTACGAGATGGCGCACCGCATGCAGACCAGCGGCCCGGAGCTGATCGACTACTCGAGCGAGAGCCAGGCGACGCTGGACATGTACGGCGCGGTTCCAGGCGAGAAGTCGTTTGCCAACAACTGTTTGCTGGCGCGGCGGCTGGTGGAGCGCGGCGTGCGCTTCGTGCAGCTTTATCACGCCAGCTGGGACCACCACGGCGGCCCCGGCGAAAACCTCGACGGCAATTTGGACGAGGTCTGCCTGGCGGCGGACAAGCCCTGCGCGGCGCTGATCCAGGATTTGAAGCAGCGCGGACTGCTCGACGAGACGCTGGTGGTGTGGGGCGGCGAGTTCGGCCGCACGCCGATGGGCGAGCAGCGCGACACGCTGGGCCGCAACCACCACATCGACGCGTTTACGATGTGGTTCGCCGGCGGCGGCACCAAGCCGGGCCAGTCGATCGGCGAGACCGACGAGATCGGCTTTTCGCCGGTCGGCAAGCCGGTGCACGTGCACGACATCCAGGCGACGATCCTACACCTGCTGGGCATTGACCACGAGAAGCTGACGTTCAAGTTCCGCGGCCGGGATTTCCGGCTGACGGACGTGGGCGGGGAGCTGATTGAGGGGCTGCTGGCTTGAGGGGGCTACAAGTGGAAGCAACAAGAGACGACCTCAAGAGATGGGTAGTCGAGGCTCTTCGTGCGCTGGGCGGCAAAGGCAGGGTAATCGACGTCTCGAGGGAGATCTGGACTAGGCACGAGGAAGAGCTCAGAGCCTCAGAACGGCTGCTCTACACGTGGCAGTACGATGTGCGGTGGGCGGCGAAGAAACTAAGGGATGAAGGGATCATGAAGGCCGTGGACGGCAGCCGCACCAAACCCTGGGAGTTGGCTTAGCTAGGCATCCGTAGCGGATCAGACCCGCAACGCGGATTCTGGAAGTGGGTGGTACCGACGGATGGATTCGAACCATCGACCTCTTGATCCACAATCAAGCGCTCTAACCAACTGAGCTACGTCGGCGTGATCGAAAAACGCGCGGGGTGCGCGTTTTGAGGCACTCGTTTGAGATTAGCACAGCTGCCGGGGCCGGTAAACCGGCTCCGACGCTTCTGCATTAACCCCCACGCATCCCTTCTAGATCCCCAGTGCCCACTGCCAGCGGACATCGGTCGTGTGCGACGAATGCAGCTTGCGACGGCAGCAACCGAGGGCTCACACGGTCAGCAACCGGCCGAATCGATTGTTGGTGCCGATTGCATGCAGTAGATCGTAGATTCGATCACCAAATTCCGAGGCCCTGTTGAAGCGCTCCCTACTCTTGCTCAAACTCATGAAGTCACCCAAGAGCGCAGGCGCTCCTCGGTCAGCGTCCTTGATGAAGGTCGCATAGAGTTCAGATATCTCGGCAATCAACCGCGACACGGTCTGCTCAGGGTCCTGCTTGGTTATCAAGCTCTCCAACTTCCAGATTCGCTCTAGGTGGGTATTTACTTGACTCAGGTGACCACAAGATGTAGGATCCGGGGCTGTGGAGGATTACCCCCGGAATCTGGCCGAGTTCGAGGCGCGGTTCGCCAGCGAGCAGGCCTGTCGAGACTATCTGTGTCAGCTGCGCTGGCCCGACGGCTTTCGCTGTCCGGTTTGCGACCATGACCGGGCGTGGCCGGTACGCAAGGTCTGGCTGCAGTGCGCCCGCTGCGGACGGCAAACCTCAGCGACAGCCGGCACGATTTTTCAGGACACGCGCAAGCCGCTGCGGCTGTGGTTTCGCGCGATGTGGCATGTCACTTCGCAGAAAAATGGCGCGAGCGCGCTCGGGTTGCAGCGCGTGCTCGGACTGGGCAGCTATCAGACGGCCTGGACCTGGCTGCACAAGCTGCGGCGAGCGATGGTGCGGCCGGGCCGGGAGCGGCTCAGCGGCGTGGTGGAGGTGGACGAAACCTATTGGGGCGGCCCGGAAGAAGGCGTTTCCGGCCGCCAAACCGAGCGTAAAGCCTTGATAGCAGTGGCCGTAGAGGAGAAAGGCGCCGGCATGGGACGCCTGCGCATGCGTCGTGTGCGCGACGCCTCGGCCGCGAGCCTGATCCCCTTCGTCGAAGAGTCGGTCGAACTGGACAGCCTGGTGCACACCGACGGCTGGCTGGGCTACGAGCCACTCGAAAAGAAAGGCTACCGACATCGCATCGTGTTTTTGTCGGGCCGATCGAAACAGGCCTCGGAGCTGCTGCCCCGCGTCCACAAAGCGATCTCGCTGCTCAAGCGTTGGATGCTGGGCACGCATCAGGGGGCGATCAGCCACGAGCATCTGGATTACTACCTCGACGAATTCGTATTCCGCTTCAACCGCCGCAGCTCACGCAGCCGCGGGAAGCTGTTCTACCGCCTTGTCCAGCAGGCCGTCGCGGCCGAGCCCACGCCGTACCGCTCGATCGTGGCCGATTGGGACGCCGAACCGGACTAACGCCGACCACAAGATGTTGGGGCTACCTGAGTCAAGTGGATACCCCACTCGCTCTATTGGGGTAAGCTCCGTCATATCAACGGCGTCGGATTTACTGACGGAATGCTTCTTCACATAAACAGCGAGGAGATAGAGCAAGGCTGAATAGCATGTCAGTAGGCGGCTGTGCTTCAGCTTATAATTCTTCAGCTTTCTTTTGGCTTTCTTTTCAGCCGGCTCAGTCTCTGTTCTGGCCTCGTAGTTGACACAGAATGTACGCCACAATCGAAGGATGTCGTTTGCCAAGAATGCGGGAATAAAGTCCGACTCATGGCCCTCGAAGTCCCGCCAGTATGCCTCCACAACGCGTGCAACTATTTCGCGATAAACCAGATCGCCAACGAGAGGCCTACTCTCCAGTAACAAGAGTAACCGGGCCGTGAACGTGTTGCCAACATCATCCGAGGGACTTCCGAGCTCTTTCACCAAGCTGTAATCGCCGTAGTGCTCCAGATACTGCCCGTCACCCGAAAACTCAGGGATCGCCAATTTCCGGGTTGCAGTGATCAGCTCAGCCTTGACAAGTATTTCATCGAGGCGCTTGAAATCTCTCTGGTCTTCATTTGATTTGCCCACAATAAAAAGGTCTAGATCGCTTTCTCGACCGGCCTCAAGCCTCCCGAACGAGCCAGTAACATACACACAGGCGACACCGTCGCAGAGACGGCTAGATTCCGTCAGGAGGTCCCCGATCCCTTCAAGCCGCTTTACAGTTCCAGATCGCTTCTCAAGCAAGTACTCATTCATCAACACCCCTCCATTCGAAGATATTCGCAAATATCTCCGCCTGTTCTTGAGCATCATCAAGAGCATGATGCGTATGGTTGCGAACAGGCCGTAGTTCCTCTCGCAACTGAGATCGCCCGGAAGCACTTATGGGTAAACGGGCCTTGACGGCCAAGGCTGTCTTGATATCAAAGCAGTGGGAATAGCGAAACGGTGATCCATCTTCACAGAACCGGACAAAGTACCAGTAAAGCCACGTCCAGTCAAATGCCAGCGGGTATGCCGTCAACACAGGGCGAGCATTGCCCGTCATGTGGCGTATCCAGCGGCTGGCTCTGTTCATCGCGTCAGTGGGGTCCACCCCATCCCTCAACAGGGCGGTGCGGTCTAATCCATTGACCGCAAGGGCCTCTGGCTGAAAGGCTTCCGAAATGGGCCGAAGTTCGATGTAGAAGGTCGGTTCGCGTTGAGTCGGTCGCCGGAAAGTCTTGCCGTCGAACGAACCAGCATACACGAGCGCAAACGACAGCATTGAATACGGACCAGGAATCGGTCCGTCCGTCTCGACATCAGCATAGAAGTAGGCGTCCATGATGCGGCCGCACGACTCCTCCTCATCGGTGGATCGGGATGATTCGATCGACCATGTCTCGTCGGTGACTGCCTTCATGGCCTCATCCTATCAGCGTCTCCGGCCGTATTCCGCACGTCTCCGTACAGGTCAGACAGCTCAGGGTCGCACCAAACTCCCGTCCATCCCCCGCACCGTCGTCCAGTCGGCTGAGCGGTGGTCGTCCGCCAGCGGGTACTTCGCCGCCAGCGTCTCGTCCAAATCGATCCCCAGGCCCGGTTTGCCGGAGCCGTAGAGGTAGCCGCCGCGCAGCTCGGCCGCGCCCGGCATCATCTCGCGCACCTGTTCGGGGAAATCGTTCTCTTCCTGGATGCCGAAACTCGAGATCGACATGTCCACGTGGTAGGCGATCAGCTGGTTGATCGGGTCGTTCTCGCCGCCTTCCTGGAACGCGGTGCGGCAGCCGAACTGTTCGCACAGCGCCGCGATCTTTTTGGCCTGCGTAATGCCGCCGATCATGCCCACCCGCGTGCGGATGAAGTCGATCAGCCCTTCGGCGATCAGCGGCCGCCATTCGTGCGGCGAGGTGAAAAGCTCGCCCATCGCCATCGGCGTGGTGCACTGCTGCCGGATCTGCCGAAAATACTGGATCTGCTCGGGCGGCAGGATGTCTTCCACGAAGAACATCTTGACGTCTTCGAGCCGCTTGGCTAGCTCCATCGCTGACGCCGGCGAGAGGTGCTCGTGGACGTCGTGCAGAAACTTCGGCTCCCAGCCCATCTTGTCGCGCAGGTGCTGGAAGAGCTGCGGGATGGTGTCGACGTAGAGTTCTTCGTCAAAAGCCTGGCCGGAGTAGCCGGATTCGGGACGGCTGCCTTCGCCCGGCGCGATGAAGCCGCCGCCGCCGTAGCCGCCCATCTGCACGCGGACGTGCCGAAAGCCCTTCTCGTACCACTCCTGGGCGCTTTCCACGCAGGCGTCCATAGTGGGGCCGCCGGCGTGGGCGTAGCAGGGGACGGCGTCGCGGGCCTTGCCGCCCAGCAGCTCATAGACGGGCATGCCGGCGCGCTTGCCCTTGATGTCCCACAGGGCGGAGTCGAGCGCGGTTCCGCAGATGTTGGTGATGGGGCCGTTGCGCCAGTAGGAACGCTGGTAGTTCCACTGCCACATGTCCTCGATGCGGTCGGCCTGCTTGCCGATCCAGAACGGGGCGTAGTGCTTTTCCAGAGCAGCCTTGGCGGCCCAGCACAGGTAGCGGTCATTGGCCGAGCCGATGCCGTACAGGCCCGGCTCGGAGGTCTCGACCTTGATGAAGACCCAGGAATAGCCGCGTCCGGGGCTGGTCCCGATCACCTTGACGTTGGTGATCTCCACCGGCGGCAGGCCGCGGGTGGCCTGGGCGTAGAGTTCGGCGGATTGCAGCAGCCAGGGGGCGGGAGCGAGTGCTTTGAGGAAGTCGCGGCGACTGGGCATGACGAGGGCGATTGTAGCGCGGTCGATACGGTCACCAACCTCCCCAATAGCCCCCAGCTTCAGCCCGGAAACGGAATGGGCGCATTGCCGGACCGTCTGGTTCGGCGGACGCCGTTTTCTCACACACAATATCGAGGACTACTTGCGCCCGCATTCGCACCCCTCGGTCCGCGCTAGACGGCCGCCGCCTTCTTCTCGGCGGCGACCGCCTGCGGGCCCTTGCGCTCGGAGGGATTCGACGCAGGGGCGGGGTTCGACGCCGGTTTTGAGACCGGCCGGCCGACCGAGACCTTGCCGCGGATCTTTGCGCCGTCGGCCACCGCCAGCCGGCGCGCCTGGATCTCGCCCTGCACCTCGCCGGTGGAGGCGATCTCGACGCGGTCGGTCGCGCGGATGTCGCCCTCCACGCGGCCCCGGATGGTCGCCTCGCCCACTTCGATGTGCGCGCTGATGCGGCCGCCGTCGCCCACGGTGAGCTTGCGTTCGCCCAGCGTGACGGCGCCTTCGACCACGCCGTCGACGTAGAGGTCCGCCTCGCCGCTGATTTCGCCTTCGATGCGCAGCGTCGAGCTGATGTACCCGCCGTCGGGATGGTTGGGGAGATCGGAAGGTGAATTCGCCATACGGTGCTCACCGTAGCACCCGGCGGGCCACTCGCGCTTTTTCAAGCCGTTGTCGACCCGGCCATGCGCCGACCAGGTAATTCCTACACACGTCGTGGTCATATCTTCCCAGCCGGGCCTGGATAGAATGGGCCCATGGCCGACTACCCGACCTTCGGAAAGCTGATCTCCCACCACCCCGACTTCGAGAACCTCATCGACCCCGGCGCCGGTCTCGAGCAGATCGCGCGGGGCCTGTGCTGGTCCGAAGGGCCGGTCTGGTCGCGCGCCGACGAGTGCCTCTACTTCTCCGACATCCCGCGCAACGCCATCATGAGTTGGCGCGAGAGCGAAGGCCTGCGCATCTGGATGCAACCTTCGGGCTACACCGGCGTGGTCTGGTACAGCGACGAGCCCGGCTCGAACGCGCTGACCTTCGACGCCGAGGGCCGCATGACCATGTGCGAACACGGCGACCGCCGCATCTCGCGCATCGAACACTCGGGCGGCAAGATGACCCTGGCTGACCGCTTTGAAGGCAAGCGCCTCAACGCCCCCAACGACCTGGTCTACAAGTCCGACGGCTCGCTCTACTTCACCGACCCGGCCTACGGGCTGCCCGGCCGGTATGAAGACACCGTCAACCGCGAGCTGCCCTTCTGCGGCGTCTACCGCGTGGAGCCCGCGAGCGGCGAGATCCAACTGGTGACCGACGAGTTCGACAAGCCCAACGGGCTGGCCTTCTCGCCGGATGAAAAATACCTCTACATCGGCCAGTCCGCCGGCGACAACCCGATCATCAAGCGCTTCGAGGTGAAGCCCGACGGCAGCCTCGGACACGGCGAGCTGTTCTTCGACTTCAAGCAGTGGGTGGAGAAGATGCCCGGCACCGTCGACGGCTTCAAGGTCGCCTCGAGCGGCCACGTCGTCTCCTCGGCGCCGGGCGGGGTCTTCGTCATCGGAACCGGCGGCGAGCTGCTGGGCCGCATCGAGACCGGCGAGCGCACCGCCAACATCGCCTGGGGCGGGGACGGCACGGTCGTCTACATCACCATGCACGCCTTCCTCTGCCGTATCCAGACCAAGATGCGCGCGGCCGTGATGCCTTGAGATGGGGTCTGCGCCGGACAAGAATGTCCGGCCCCACCCAGGACCACAGCGCCAGTGGGACGAACATTCCTGTTCGTCCTGCCCCTCAGACCAGCCTATTGAGCCCGTCGAGCGCAGCCACCTTGTAGGCCTCGGCCAGCGTCGGGTAGTTGAACACGGCGTCGCGGAAATACTCAACCGAGCCGTCATGGTCGAGCACGGCCTGGCCGATGTGGATCAGCTCCGCCGCGTTCGAGCCGATGATGTGCACCGCCAGCAGATCGAGCGTCTCGCGGTGGAACAGCAGCTTGAGCATGCCGTGCTCCCCGCCGCTGATCTGCACTCGCGACAACTCCCGGAAGCGCGCAATGCCGGTGGCGTAGGGAACCGACTTGGCGGTCAGCTCCTCCTCGGTCGGACCGATCATCGAGATTTCCGGGATGGTGTAGATGCCGAACGGCAGACGCTTCGACAGCTGGTAGCTGGCGCCGTTGAAGGCGTGCTGGGCGGCAATGCGGCCCTGCTCCATCGAGGTCGACGCCAGGCTTGGGAAGCCGATCACGTCGCCCACGGCATAAATATTCTCCACCGCCGTGCGGAAGTGCTCGTCCACCTGAATGCGGCCGCGCTGGTCGGCCTCGAGCCCGACGCCCTCGAGATTCAGCTTGCCCGAGGCGCCCACGCGCCCGGCGGCGAACATCAGCGCGTCGCCGGTGAACTTCTTGCCGCTCTCGGTGGAGACGCAGACCTTGCCGTCGTCGGTGTGCACGACCGTTGAGACGGTTTCGCGAAAGCGCACCGAGAGGCCCTCGTCGCGCATCTGGTAGTACAAGGCGTCTTCGATCTCGTCGTCGACGAAATCGAGCGGCCGGGCGCGGCCGTCAATCAGCGTCACCCGCACGCCCAGCGTGCGGAAGATGGTGGCGTATTCGCAACCGATCACGCCGGCGCCGACAAAGATCATCGAGCGCGGGATCTCGGCAAGCAGCAGCAGGCCGTCGCTGTCGACGATCTGCTTGTCATCAAACTCAATGCCCTCGGGGTGGGACGGGCGCGAGCCGACGGCGATGATCGCCTTGTCCATCGAGATCTTGCGCACGCCGTCCTCGCCCTCCACCGCGATCGTGTGAGCGTCGACGAACTGCGCCGTGCCGGGGATGACGTCGACGTAGTTGCGGATGAGCTGGTCGCGGACGATGTTGACCTCGCGCTCGATCACCCGCCGGGTGCGAAACTGCAGGTCTTCGATGGTGACGCGGTCTTTGACGCGATAGGAGGCGCCGTACATCTCGCGCTGCCGAAAACCGCTCAAATAGGCCGCGGCTTCGCGCAGCGTCTTGCTGGGGATGGTGCCCTTGTGCAGGCTCGATCCGCCCACGCGGAAGTTGCGCTCGATCACGGCGACGCTCTTGTCGAGCTTGGCCGCGGCGATCGCCGCCTTCTGGCCCGCCGGGCCGCTTCCGATGACGACCAGATCGTATTCGCGCATGGCCCCATTGTACGGACCCGCCAAGCGGCCGATTGGTCGGCTGACGTCGGCCCCTGGAATCGGGTATCGTCGGAAGAGGGTTGTAACTCCATACGATGTCCCGCTTTCGGGCGATCTTGATGTACCACTCGCTGGACGAGTCCGGATCTGTCCTCTCCATTCGACCGGAAATCTTCAGCCGCCAGGTCCGCAGTCTGTTTGAGCGCGGCATCTCGACCGTCACGCCGCAGCAGCTGTTGCGCGGCGAAGGTTTTGAGGCCGGACAGCCCGCCGTCTCGTTGACCTTCGACGACGGCTTTGCGAATTTCTACACCCACGCCTTCCCGGCCTTGAGCGATTTCCGCATGAAGGCCACCGTATTTTTGGTGGCCGGCCGCGGCGGCGGCGTCAGCGACTGGCCGGGCCAGCCGTCCGAGTTCCGCTCGCGAGAGCTGCTGAGCTGGTCGCGCATCGCCGAGCTGCAGCGCGCGGGCATCCAGATCGGGGCCCACTCGATGACCCATCCGGTCCTCACCCGCCTGCCGCTCGAGAAAGCCCGGGAAGAAGTGCTCGATTCGAAGAAAGCCCTCGAAGACCGCATCGGCGCGTCCGTCGGCGCCTTCGCCTACCCCTACGGCGCCGAGAACGAGCCGCTGCGGCGGCTGGTGGCCAAGCACTTCGAGGTCGGCTGCTCCACCCGGCTGGGCTATCTGGGACGCAAGCCCCGCGCGGCCAGCCTGGAGCGCATCGATGTCTGCTACCTCCGCGACCTGTACTGGTTCCGGCGGCTGTTTCGGCGCTCCACCGGCTCTTACCTCATCCTGCGCGGCGCGCTGCGGCGGTCGAAGCAGACGTTCTTGGGTCCGGCGTGATCCGGCAGCTCGACGCGCTGGGCGTGCGGCTGGTCTGTCCGGGCTGCCGGGGCGAGCTTGCCGAGCAGGCGTCGACGCTGGAATGCCGGCAGTGCTCCAAGACGTTCCCCGTCGTCTCCGGCATTGCCGACCTGCGCTTGTTCCCTGACCGCTTCCTCTCGATCGAGCAAGACCGCGCCAAGGGACTGGCGGCCGTGGAGCAGTCCAAAGGGCGCGGCTTTCGCTCAGCGCTCGACGCGTATTGGGCGATGACGCCGGAACTCGATCCGGCGCTGGCCGCGCACCACATCCGCCGCCAGCTGGGCGAGATCGAAGTCGGCCGGGCCATGCTCGAAGAGCTGGGCGCAATCGAAGGGCCGCTGCTTGATGTGGGCTGCGGCAGCGGCGGCCTTCTGGGGGCGGCCGGCGAGCGCGGCGCCTCCATCGTGGGCGTCGACGCGGCCTTCCGCTGGCTGCTGATCGGCCGCGAACGGCTGCGCGAGATGGGTCTGGATCCGCCGTTGGTCTGCGCCAACGCCGAAGCCCTGCCGTTCGCCGACGGCGCCTTCAAGTCAGCCTGCGCGAACGATTTGCTGGAACACTTGCTCAGGCAGCCGGCGGCGATGGCCGAAATGCAGCGGATTCTAAGCGTCGGCGGGTCGGTCTACGTTGGAACCAACAACCGCTATTCGCTGTTGCCTGAACCGCATGTCCGCTTGATCGGGGTCGGCTGGCTGCCGCGGGCTTGGCAGGCCGGATATGTGCGCGCGCTGCGACGGCATGACTACAAGCGGGTGCGTCTGCTGGGGGCGGGAGAGCTGCGGCGCCTCGCCGAGCAAGCGGGCCTGGAGGTGGAGTCCGTCCGCGCAGCCCCGGTTTACGCGCCTCACCTCGAAGGCCTGTCGCGAGGCCTCGCCAAGATCTCCAACGCGCTGCCGTGGCCGGCGGCCGTGGCCCCTCGGATCGCCCTGCGCGCCCGGAAGCCGGCGGCGGTCGGCTAGAATCGTCGTTTGTCCAGCCTACGCAGTTTGGGGCCCCTGCTGGGGCTGATCGCCGTCTACCTGCTGTTTTGCGTGTGGGTCGGCGAGTCGTTTTATTCGTCGTTCAACAGCGTGACGGTGCTCACCCAGAGCGTGATCGTCACCGCCGGCGCGCTGGGCATGACGCTGATCATCGTCTCCGGCGGCATCGACTTGAGCGTCGGCTCGCAGATCGCCCTGTCGACGGTGATCGTGGCCAAGATGCTCGCCGCCGGCATGTCGCCGCTGGCGGCGGCGATCGCGGGCGTGCTCACCGGCATGCTGTGCGGGCTGATCAACGGCGCCCTGATCACGCGGCTGAAGCTGGTGCCGTTCATCATCACCCTGGGCACGCTGCTGATCTTCCGCGGCGCAGCGACGGGGCTCGCGAACGAGCAAAAGATCGACGCGCCGCTGACCTGGCTGAACTCGTTGCTGGCGAAGTTTCCCGATCCGCCCTGGCTGCTGGTGGCGCCGGGCGTGTGGATGACCGCGCTGTTGGCCGTGGTCACCGCGCTGGCGCTGCGGCATACGGTGCTGGGGCGGCACATGTTCGCCATCGGGTCGAATGAGCACACCGCGCGCATCTGCGGCGTGCGCGTCGAACGCACCAAGCTGTGGATCTACGCCCTCGGCGGTCTGCTCACCGGCTTTGCCGGGCTGATGCAGTTCTCGCGGCTCACCGTGGGCGACCCCACCGCCGCGCGCGGCATGGAGCTCGACATCATTGCGGCGGTCGTCATCGGCGGCGGCAGCCTCGCGGGCGGCGAGGGCAGCGTGCTCGGTTCGGTGGCCGGCGCGATGCTGATGGCGGTCATCCGCAACGGCTTGTCGATGAAGGGCGTCCCAAACTACGTCCAGGAAATCCTGACCGGCTCGATCATCGTCGCCGCCGTCGCCCTGGATCGCTGGCGCCACCGCTCGGCCGCCAAAGCCAAAGAGTAGACCCGCTTCGGAGACGACGGCATGCGCATCCTCATCGAGCCCAGCGGCTACAAGCTCGGCAACCTGGGGGACGCCGCCATGCTGGTCGCCTCGGTCCAGCGGCTGCGCGAGCTGTGGCCCGACGCCGAGTTGGCGGCGGTGACCCGGGCGCCGGAGGCTCTCGAGAAACTCTGCCCCGGCGTCGAACCGCTGGACGCTTCGGCGCGCAACCAGTTCCTGCGGGCTACGGCGGCGGCGCCCTTGCCGCTGCTGTTGCGCGAGCTCGAACACGCGCCCGCCCCGCTTCGCCGCTTCGGGGAATGTTTTGACCAGGCCGATCTGGTCTTCGTCAGCGGCGCCGGCGGCTTCACCGATGCATTTCGGGATCATGCGCTGACCACGCTCGAACTGCTCGACGCCGCCCAGCGCAACGCCAAGCCGACCGTGCTGGTCGGCCAGGGCCTGGGGCCTTGGGACGACGAGCGGCTCAGAGCCCGCGCCGAAGAAGTCCTGCCCCGCGCCCGCGCCCTGTTCCTGCGAGAGAAGCGGCTCGGCGAAGGCCTGCTGCGCGCTTGGCCGGTCGACTGGGGCGAGCGGCTGCGCATCACCGGCGACGACGCCCTCGAGATGGCGTATCGGGCTCGCCCGCAACGGCTCGGCGACACGCTCGGCGTCAACCTGCGGCTGGCCGACTACAGCGCCGTGCCCCAAGGCGCCGTCGAGCGACTGCGCGGAGAACTCGAGGCGCTGGCGACGCGTCTGGGAGCGGAGCTGCTGCCGGTCCCGATCTCGCATCCGCCAAACTCGTCCGACCCCGCCGCTATCGCCCAGCTGATCGGCGACGGCGGCGCGGAGCTCGACGCCCCGGCGGCGGTGATCGAGCAGGTCGGGCGCTGCCGGCTGGTCGTCACCGGCAGCTACCATGCCGCCGTTTTTGCCCTGGCGCAGGGCGTTCCGGTGGTCGGACTCGTCGCTTCGCCCTATTACGCCGGCAAGTTTGAAGGATTGCGCGATCTGTTTGGCGACTCCTGCACTCCCTTGACGGTGGCGCGGGCTGAGCGGCTGGGAGACGTCGCCGTGGATCTGTGGGAACAAGCCGAGGCGCGCCGCCCCGCGCTGCTCGTCGAGGCCGAGCGCCAGATCCAAGCCGGCCGCGCCGCCTATCAGGCCCTGCCGGAACTCATCGCCCCAAAGCCGGCGCCCAAGGGCGGGGAACCGGCGGCCAGCCTGGTCATCCCGGTCTACAATCAGGCCGAGCTGCTGCGCGACTGCCTGGAATCGGCGGTCCGGCAGTCGCGCGGCGACTGGGAAGCGATCGTGGTGGACGACTGCTCCACCGCGGGCGACCCGGCCGCCGTGGTGGCCGCCGTCAACGATCCGCGCATCCGGGTGGTGCGGCATGAGCGCAACCGCGGGCTCTCCGCCGCCCGCAACACCGGTTTTCGCGAAGCGCGGGCCGAGTGGGTGTTGCCGCTCGACGCCGATGACCTGCTCGAGCCCATCGCGCTCGAAGTCCTGCTCGATCTGCGCGACCGCGAACCCGAAGCGGACTCGCTGTTCGGGCGGCTGCGCTATTTCGGCGCGCAAGCAACCATCTGGCGCACCGAAGCGCAGGACGCCGCCGCCTTCCTCAAGCGCAAGCGGATGCCCGGCGCCGGCGCGTTGTGGCGCAAGCGGCTGTGGGAGGTCGCGGGCGGCTACTGCGAAGACGAGATCCTGCGCGGCGGCCAGGAGGACACCGATTTCTGGCTCGCAGCCTTCGCCGCCGGCGCGAAAACAGCCTGCGATCCGCGCCCGCTGTACTGGTATCGCCGCCACGAGGCGGCGATGACCGGCGCGATCCCCAAGAACTACCACCGCATCCGGGAGTTCTTGTATCGGCGTCACCGCGAGCTGATCGACAGGCACAGCCGACCGGGACAGTTCATGGCCGACGGCTATTGGCGCTCGGCGCTCAGTCGCTGGCGCTCGGGACAAAAGGCGGCGGCGCTGCTGTTTCTGACGCGGGCCGGCTGGGCGGCGCGACGCCTGCCGGGCGAGCCGATGTCGAGCGCCGAGCTGCAGGCGGAACTCGAGCGCGGGGTCTGGTATTACCCGCCCTACCAACGCTAGAAACAGCCCCGTGGCGCACGCGCCCACGCGTGCCGCGTCGAGGCCTTCCTCGACGCCCGAGCATCGGCCTGGGGGCCGATGCGGCACGCTGAGAGCGTGCGCCACCGAAGCGCGGCGTCGGCCTGCAATTCGCCGGGTGGAACGCAGGCGCTTGTTTCTGCTGCGATGGCGCCCGACAGCAATCACGGACAATTCTGGATAGCCTCGCCTTCCAGAGTCATGAGCAAGCCAGCCCCTACCGACTTTCAGCGTGGGATGTTGAGGTCGCTCGAAGAGATGCAACGCGCGATGCTGTCGGAACTGAGGCGCCGCCTCTTGTCGGAAGCGCCCGATGACGAATTACCGCAGCAAGGCCCCTCGCTGATCAGCATTCTCGGCCGCTGGCTGCGGCCTTGGAAGAGATAGCGGCTACCGGCGGTCCGCCGCCTGCAACGCCGTCACCGCGGCGGTGTAGTAGATGCTCTCCACCGAGGCCCCGCGCGAAAGATCGTTCCCTGGCTTGTCGAGCCCCTGCAAGAACGGCCCGAGCGATTGCGCGCCGCCCATCCGCTCGGCGAGCTTGTAGCCGATGTTCGCCGCGTTCAAGTCCGGAAAAATCAGCACGTTGGCGCGTCCGGCCACCGGCGAGCCCGGCGCCTTCGAAGCGCCCACTGACGGAATCAGCGCCGCGTCGGCCTGCAACTCGCCGTCCACGGCCAGTTCCGGCGCCCGCGCCCGGATGATGCGCACCGCTTCAAGCACCTCGTCCACCAGCGGATGCCTGGCGCTGCCCTTGGTCGAAAACGACAGCATCGCCACCCGCGGCTCGGCCTCGAGGAAACGCTGGGCGTTGCGCCCGGCGGCGATGGCGATCTCGGCCAACTGCGACGGCGTCGGCTTGGGAACCACCGCCGGGTCGGCAAAAATCAGCACGCCGTTGTCGCCAAACGCGCGATTGGGCTGCTCCTGGATCATGAAGCTCGACACCAGGCGCGCGCCCGGTTCGACGCCCACACAGTGGATCAGCGCCCGCACCGTCTCCGCGGTCGTATTGGCCGCGCCGCCGACCAGGCCGTCGGCGTCTCCGGCGGCCAGCGCCAGCGACGCGAAGTAGATCGGCTCCAGCGCGATGCGGCGCGCTTCCTGTTCGGTGACGCCGCGCGAGCGCCGCCGTTCGTAGTAGATGCGTCCGTACTTTTCGATGTTCGACGAATGGCTGGGGTCGATGCAGGCCACGCCGGGGTCGCACTGGGTGTTCGTCGAGACCACGATCGGCCGCGCCACGCCTTCGGCCGCCAGCCGCGCCGCCGCCGCGCGCACGCGCGGGTCGTCGCCCTCGGGGAAGACGATCCGCTTGTTCAGCGCCCGCGCGCGCTCGACTACCGAATCCAGAAACGCCGACATGCCTTCAGCCAGCTTACTACGCCCGCGTAGGGCGATAATGGGTGCAGCCATGCATCCTCACGTGCTCTACAACGACCGGATCGTTCCCGCCACCGAGCCGATTCTGCGGCCCGGGCAGCTGGGACTGCTAGCCGGCTGGGGCGTGTTCACCACCCTGCGGATCTATGAAGGCGTCCCGTTCGCCTTCGAACGGCATTGGAATCGGATCACGCGCGACGCCGGCAAGATCAACGTCTCGCTCGAGCGCTTCCGGCGCGACACCGTCCGTTCGGAGTTGCTCGCCCTCATCGAAAAAAACCAGTCGTTCGAAGCCTCGATGCGGTTGTGCATCTTCCGCAGCGAAGGCGGCGTGTGGGAAGGTCCGGGCGCGGGCTATGAGTCCGACATGGTGGCGTTTTCGATTCCGGTCAAGGACTTCAAGCAGCGCGTCAAACTCAGCGTCACCGAGCAGGGCCGCCACGCCGCCTCGCCGTTCGCCGGGACCAAGACGCTGTCCTGGTCGCACAATCTCACCATGGTCGAGAACGCCCAAAAGGCCGGCTTTGATGAGACGATTCTGCTCAACGAACGCGGCGAAGTGGCTGAGTGCACCTCCGCCAACATTTTCGCGGTGATCGACGGCCAGGCCTACACGCCGCCGCTGAGCTCCGGCCCGCTGCCGGGCGTGACGCGCGAGGTGATGCTCACCGAACTCGACACCAACGGAGCCGCGCTTGAGGAGCGTGTGCTCACGCTCGACGACCTCTACCGCGCCGAAGAGGTCTTCATCACCTCCTCCACCCGCGAGCTGATTCCGGTGGAGCAGATCGGCGGCCGCCCGCTCGGCGCCACGGAATGGCCGGTGATGCAGCAGATCCTGACCCAGCTGCGCGCCTACGTCCAGGCCTACACGGCAGCGAACAAGTAACGCTGTTCACCGCTCACCGTTCACCGCTCACGTCCCCTCACATCAACTGCGGCGGCGCGTCCCGCGCGATCAGCGCCACAGCGTGCGCTTCGGCGGCTTCGCCGCGCCCGGCCGGGCCCACCCTTTCCGACGTTTTGGCCTTCAAACCGATGCGGCCCACTTCGATGTCCAGAATCTTCGCCAGATTCGCCCGAATCTTGTCGCGGTGGGGCAGCAGCTTGGGCCGCTCGAGGATGACCACCGCGTCGACGTTGACGATGCGGTAGCCGTAGCCGGCGAGCAGCTCGCGGGCGTGCCGCAGGAAAACCTCGCTGGCGACGTCTTTCCACTGCGGATCGGTCGGCGGAAAGATCTCGCCGATGTCGCCCAGGCTGGCCGCCCCGAGCAGCGCATCGGTGAGCGCGTGCATCAGGATGTCGGCGTCGGAGTGGCCGGCGAGGCCCTTTTCAAATGGGATCTCCACGCCGCCCAGGATCAGTTTGCGGCCTTCTTCCAGCCGATGCAGGTCATATCCGACGCCGCAGCGAAACTCATGCGCCATATTGGTTCTCGCCTGTCAGTCCTGCGGCTCTTCGGTCTCGTCGCCCTCGGTTTCGAGCAGGAAGCGCGCCAGGGGAATGTCTTCGGGGCGGGTAATCTTGATGTTGCGCCAGCTGCCGCGCATCACATGCACGTCGCGGCCGAGGTGTTCGAGCAGGCTCGCCTCGTCGGTGCCGACGAAGCCCTCGCGGTCGGCCACGGCGTAGGCTTCGCGCAGCAGCCCGATCTGAAACGCCTGCGGCGTCTGCGCCATCATGATCCGCTCGCGCGGCAGCGTCGCCTGCACGATTTTCTGGGTGACCTGCTTGACGGTGTCCACCGCCGGCATCCCCAGGATCACGGCGCCCTCGGCGGCCGCCAGCCGCACCGCCTTGTCAATCAGCGCCGGCCTGACGAAGGGACGCACCGCGTCATGCACCGCCGCCACGTCCGCGTCAGCCGGGGCGGCGTCGAGCGCGTTTTGCACCGACTCCTGCCGGGTGCGGCCGCCGTCGGCCAGGATCACCGGCTTGGAGAACTTCTCGGCGGCGAGCAGTTCCTCGAAACTCGCGCGGTCTTCGGCTCGGATGGCGACCACGATCGCCCCGATCGTCTCGGCCCGGTCAAACTTGCGCAGCGTGTGCACGATGACCGGCGCGTCGCCGATCTGCAGGAACTGTTTGCGGGGGGCGGCCCCGGAGTCGGCGGGCGCGCCCATGCGGGTCCCCAAACCCGCCGCGGGAATGATCGCTACAGCTTTCATCAGGCTCAATCAGTGAGGATCGCCCGGAACGTCGGGCGTTGTCGAGCGCTGCGCCGCATAAGCGCGCGTCTGCCCGGAACTCTTGTGGCGCTGGCGACCGCCGGGCGGCGGCGCCTCGCCGCTCTGCTCATAGCGTCCAAAGATCATCTTGCCCGCCGTCGTCTGCAAAACGCTCGTCACCGAGATCTCGATGTTCTTTGAGATCTGGTCGCGGGCGTTGTCGACCACCACCATCGTCCCGTCATCGAGATAGGCGACGCCCTGGTTGTACTCCTTGCCTTCCTTGAGGATGAAGACCTGCATGATCTCGCCCGGCAGCACCACCGGCTTGAGCGAATTGGCCAGCTCGTTGATGTTGAGCACCCGCACGCCTTGCAGTTGCGCCAGCTTGTTGAGGTTGAAGTCGTTGGTGACGATCTTGGCGTCGATCACCTTGGCCAGTTCGATCAGCTTCTGGTCCACCTCTTTGAGCTTCGGGAAGTCGGTCTCGTTGATCTGGATATCCAGATTCTTCATTTTTTGGAGCTTTTGCAGGATGTCGAGCCCGCGACGGCCGCGGTTGCGCTTCATGCCGTCGCTCGAGTCGGCGACGGTCTGCAATTCCCACAAAACGAACTGGGGAATAATGAGAGCGCCGTCCAAAAATCCTGCTTCGGCAATGTCGGCGATGCGGCCGTCGATGATGACGCTGGTGTCGAGAATCTTGCGCACCCCGGCGGACTCGCCTTCGGAGCGGAAAACCCGCAGCGCGCCCAGATTGAGCAGCTCGCCCTTGGCCGCGCCCACCACAAGCCCCAGATAGGTCAAGCCGACCAGAACCAGCATCTGCGCGATGGAGGCCGCGGAGCCCGCCGACGAGTCGAGCACCGATCCCATCAGCGCAGCGCACGCAGCGCCGCCGACAGCGCCCACGCCCGCTCCTACCACGGGTCCGAGGCTGACCTCGCGCAGGCGTAGTTCGATCAGGACAAGAGCGAGTCCGATCGCCGCCCCCAAAGCGGCATTGAATGCGCCATGGATATCAAACGGCTCGAGTTGCGCTGACAGCCCTGCTGCAACCACGACAACGGCGACTCGCAGGACCCATAGATCCCCCACTTTCCCTCCTTGGCTCCGACGGTTTCGCCCGTGGCAATCGACAACCGACGGGCGGGGTGAAAAAAACAGAACGGTATTTCTGCCGGCCCTGAGTATATCACCGCCGCTTTCGCGCCGCCAATCCGAAACCGGCGGCTGCGGTCAAAGCTCCTCGCAATCCGAGCGACGCAGCGCCGCCTGCATCGCGGCGCAAGAGCGCTCGGCCCACACCCCAAACTCTAGGGGGATCGTAGACGGAGTGCGTTCACCCCAGTGGTGATAGAAGCCAAACACCCATAAGTGGTGGTTGCATCCTATCGTGATGCGTGCTAAGACATACAAGGCACGTTGGATACTCGCTTCGTAAAGGGGTCGTGAAGAATCCGAGAGACAATTCGTTGTCCGGGAATCCTCGAGATCGGAGAGTATTCCGGCTGCCTAACCGACCGGCGATGAGCCGGCGAAACTAACGGCGCCGCGACCTTGTCCGGTTCCGTCCCGCGCCTCGGGGTGCGCGGGCGCTTACAAGGGGGCCGCTTGTCGTCCTGGCGCTTGGACAACGTTTGATCCAGGGATTAGGAGAAATCGCATCATGAATCGTGCGTATGCTCTCGCTGCGGCGTTTGCACTGCTGCTGGCCGGGTTGCCGGCAGCCGCGCAAACCTTCGGCGAGATTTCGGGTACCGTCACAGACCCGTCCGGCGCAGTCATTGCCGGAGCCAAAGTCACAGTCACCAACACAGCCACCAACGTGGCCCGTGAAGTGGAAACCAACGTTCAAGGGAGCTACTCAGTTCCCTTCTTGAACCCGGGCGTCTACAGCCTTCAGGCCGAACTCGAAGGCTTCAAGACCGCGACCGTCAGCGATCGCGTTCTCGAAGTCGGCGACGTGCAGCGAGTCGACTTCATCATGGAAATCGGCGCCGTCACCGAGATCGTCGAGGTCCAGGCCGGCGCGCAGATGCTGCAGACGTCCGACACCTCGCTCGGCACCGTCATTGATCAAGCGCGGATTGTGGAGCTGCCGATCAACGGCCGCAACTACCTCAATCTGGTCAAGCTTTCGACCAACGTGACCGCCGAGCAGCCCGCCGGCGGCCAGGCCAACTCCCGCCAGGGCGGCGAGCGCGCCAACCAGTCGATCTCGATTGCCGGGCAGCGCCAGATGGCCAACCGCTTCACGCTCGACGGCGTGGAGAACACCGACCCGAATTTCAATACCTTCGTCGTGCGCCCCTCGGTGGACGCGCTGCAGGAGTTCAAGGTGCAAACCGGCGTCTATTCGGCGCAGTTCGGCAAGGCCTCCTCGCAGATCAACGTGACGACCAGGGCCGGAACGAACCAGTTCCACGGCACTCTCTTCGAGTTTTTGCGTAACGACAAGATCCAGGCGCGCCCCTGGAATTTCCAGCGCCAGGCTGACGGGTCAGAGAGCCCCAAGCAGCCGTTCCGCCGCAACCAGTTCGGCTTCACCGCGACCGGGCCGATCGTCAAGAACAAGTTGTTCTTCATGGCCAACTACGAGGGCTTCCGCGAGCGCGTGCAGGGCTTCGCGCAGTCGACCGTCGCCGACCAGGCGATGCGCAACGGCGACTTCTCCAACACCGGCGCGGTCACGATCTACGATCCCGAAACCATCCGCGAAGGCGCCAACGGCCGGTTGACGGCCGATCCGTTCCCGAATCAGACCATCCCGACGGCGCGCTTCAAGCAACCGTTCATCCAGATGCTCGAGTTCCTGCCGATGCCCAACGTGGCCGGCGCCGTACCGGGCGTCGCGCCGTTCAACTACACGCGCAACTCGCCCAACCCGCTGGATTGGGATCAGTTCACCACGCGCATCGACTTCAACCAGAGCCCGAACGTGCAGTGGTTCGGCCGCTACTCCTGGGGCGATGAGTTCCTCGGCGACGGCCGCACATTCCCGATTCAGGACGAACGCATCGAGACCAAGGTCGATCAGATCATGCTGTCGAACATCTGGACGCTGTCAGCGACCATGGTCAACGAGCTGCGCCTGGGCGCGAACATTTTCGACAACTCGAAGCTGACCGCTCTCAACGGCATCCGCAACGTGACCGAAGAGCTCGGCATTCCCGGGTTCGTGCCGCCCGTTGAAGCCGCCTGGGGCACTCCGGCGATTGGCATGAGCGGCAACAGCGTCAGCGCGGGCTGGGGCGAAGCCACCGGCGGACCGTTCATCAACAACAACCGCACCTACCAGATCTCCGACAACTTCAGCGTGATCCGCGGCGATCACTCGATCAAGTTCGGCGGCGAGATCGCGGACGTGCGCTTCAACCAGCTCGGCAACCAATTCCCGCGCGGACTTTTGCAGTTCAACTCGCGCGGCACCTCCCTGCCGGGCAGCGTCAGCAGCACCGGCGACGCTTTCGCCTCCGGCCTGCTCGGCTGGATGGATGAAGCGACCCGTTCGCTCGGCATCGCCAACGTGCAGTTCCGCCAGACCTACGTGCATCTCTATGCCGAGGACACCTGGAGAATCAAGCCGAACCTCACCATGAACCTCGGCGTGCGCTATGAGTACACCCCCCCGTTTGAGGACCGCTACCGCGGCATCATGAACGTGAAGATGTACTGCCCCGGCGTGGATGAGACCGGCATCGATGAGAGCTGCCAGGTTCCGACCCTGGTGCGTCCCGGCGACGGCGACTTCCACGAAGGCCTGGCCGTGCACATGGCTGACAACGTGCCGACCGCCACCGGCGACGACGTGCTGTTCAACCACGCCACGATCAAGAAAGACTTCAACGACTGGGGCCCGCGCCTCGGCCTGTCTTACCAGCCCGACCAGAAGACCACCATCCGCACCGGATTCGGCATCTACTACTCGCAGGACACCGGCAACCCGGTCTTTGACATGGGCCGCAACTTCGGCTTCCGCCAGTCCGCACGCGGCCTGGAGGATCGCCCGACGGTAAACCTCGACAACCCGTTCGCCACGGCGGCGGGCGGCGGCGGCGCGCAGTGCTCCAACTGGGACGGTCCTTGCGTGAACGGCCTGTACACGTTTGCCAACGACGCGCGCCGCAAGACGCCCTACATCATGCAGTACCTGCTCAACATCCAGCGGCAGGTGACCGACACGATGATGATCGAGATCGGCTACTCGGGCAACCAGGGCCGCAAGCTGCAACGCATGTACGGCTTCAATACGCCGACCGAGCGGGCGGACCCGACCGATCAGTCGAGCCTCGACCAGCGGCGTCCCTGGGGCGGCAATGTCTATGGCCGCATCCAGACGATCGCCAACGTGTCGAACTCGAACTATAACGCTTTGGCGCTAAAGCTTCGTCAACGCAACCGGAACGGCCTGACGTACCTGTTGGGCTATACCTGGTCGCGCGCCATCGACTTGGGTTCGGGCATCCGCACCCAGTCGGGCGACAACCTGTTCCCGGTCTCGAGCTACGAGCTCAGCCAGGAGCGCGGCCTGTCGCAGTTCAACGCCGACCACCGCTTCACTGCGTCGATCCTGTATGACTTGCCGTTCAAGTTCGACAATCGCGCCGTGGAGGCGATCGCGGGCGGCTGGCAGGTCACCTCGATCTTCACCTTCGCCACCGGCTCGCCGTTCAACGGCGGCGGCTGCGGCGACACCAACTCCAACGCGCAGGGCAACCGCGGCGACGCCACCGGCGTGAGCCTATTCGTCGACAACCCGACTCCTCAGGAGTACTACACGCGCGACCCGAGCGACGGCCGCGGACCGGCCGGCATCACCTGTGATGTCCCGGTGGTCATCAACGGCCAAACCTACAACGAGCTCTCGGCTCGCCAAGGCAACGTGGCTCGCAACGTTTACATCGGACCCGGTTTCGCGAACTGGGACTTCGGCATGAACAAGAACTTCCGCATCACCGAGCGGTACAACCTGCAGTTCCGCTTCGAGTCGTTCAACTTCTCGAACCACCCGAATTGGAACCGTCCGAACACGGGTATCACCTCGCTGAACTACGGCGTGATCACCTCGGCGCGCTCCATGCGGACCAGCCAGCTTGCGTTGAAGTTCATCTTCTAGCCCAATCCCGCATCTGGATTGGCATCGACGAACGGGCGCCCTTCGGGGGCGCCCGTTCTGCTTGGACCCTGCGCGTTCCGCCCGGGATTCGCGCTATATTCGGGGCATCGTCCCCGTGATCCCGCCCAAACTCTTGCTCTCCGGTATGTTCGTTGTGATCGCGGGCCTGCAGTTCGCCGTGGCGGCGTTTTCGCCGTGGGCGGCGCTGGCCTCGGCCGCGCTGTTCGGCCTCGGCAGCGAAGCCGCGGGACGGCTGCTGGGCCTGCGCCTGGAAAACCCTTGGATCCTGGTGGGGCTGACGATGCTGGCCTGCCTGGCCGGCGTACTCGCCGCTGCGCCGATCGCCGTGGCCGAGCCGCAGGGCGCGGCGGCGCTGTCGCCGTCGCTGGCGCTGCTGGTCGGCATCGCCCGCGTACTCATCCGCAAACGCTGAACGCAACCCGTAGGGGCGCAGCATGCTGCGCCCGCTCCGCGGTTCCTCGCCTACCCGCCGTAGGAAATCCGCCAGATCTTCCGGCCGCCGTCATCGCTCACCAGCAGCGAGCCGTCTTCGAGGATCAGCAGGCCCACCGGCCGGCCCCACACGCGGCGGTCATCGGGGTCGAGCATCCAGCCGGTCAAGAAATCCTGCGGACCCGAGGTCGGCCTGCCGTCCTGGAAGGGGATGAAGGCGATCTTGTAGCCGATGCGGTCGGCGCGGTTCCAGGAGCCGTGGAAGGCCAGAAACAGCCCGTCGCGGTACTTTGCCGGGAACTGGTCGGCGGTATAGAACTGCATGTCGAGCACGGCCACGTGCGCGCCGAGCAGCACGTCGGGGTAGAGCGTCTTCTGCACCAGCTCCGGCGCTTCGCCCTTGCGGCGGGGATCCTCATGCGGGCCGGTGTAGGCATAGGGCCAGCCGTAGAAGCCGCCCTTTTTGACCTCCACCAGAAAGTCGGAGACAAGATTGTCGCCCAGCCCGTCGCGCTCCTGCACCGCCGCCCACAGCTCGCCGCTCGACGGGTTGTGACGCAGGCCGATGATGTTGCGCAGCCCCTCGGCGTAGATCTCCACGCCCGAGCCGTCGGGATTCATGCGCAGCAGCGCGGCGCGCTCCTTGGGCTCGCCGGCGTCGACATTCGAGCCCGAGCCGATGGTGAGGAAGAGCTTCGAGTGGTCCTTGTTGAACAGGATCGAGCGCGTCCAGTGGCCGTTGCCGAACTCGGACATCGAGTAGATCTCCTCGCCCGGGCCGGTCGTCTTGACGGCGGCGGCGTCGAAGGGATAACGCTTCAGCGAAGTCGTTTCGGCGACGTAGAGCCACTTTTCGTGGAGCTGGATGCCGAACGGACGGTCGAGCCCCTCGAGCAGCTTCGAGACGTTCTTGCCGTCGGGGCTGAGGTGGTAGACCACGCCGTTGGCTTCATTGCGGTCGCCGGAGTCCGACAGCAGGATGTGCCGGTTCGGCAGCAAGAACATGTAGCGCGGCCGGTTGAACTCGGAGTGGGTGGAAAACTCCTCGACCTGGAAGCCTTCGGGAACCGAGAGGGAGGCGCCGTCGGGCTGCTGGATCACCTGCGGCCGGTTGGAGGCCGAAGGGGTGGCGAAGGGCTCGGGGATGCCCTCGCCCCAGTTGACGGGCTTCTTGCCGTCCTGCCCCAACGCGCTGAAGGCGACGGCGAGGCCCAGCAGAGCGGCGGCGAAGAGTGTTCGATTGGCATGCATGACGGTGTCAGTATCGTACATCTGCCCCGGTGGGGCCAGCGGAGGCGGGGCGGGCGGATTGACTCCTGCGCCGCACCGCGATAGGATCGGAGGTGAGCACTGCGCGCTCGTAGCTCAGCTGGATAGAGCGTCTGGCTACGGACCAGAAGGTCGGGGGTTCGAATCCTCCCGAGCGCGCCACTCTCACCCCTCCCTAACAAATCAGGCGTTCGCGGCGACGCCGATCATGCGCCGCACCACCTCGGCCGGGTCGCCGGTTTCCCTGAGCAAAGCCAACTGCCGCTCGGCCCAGGTCGGGCCTTCGATCAGCCGCTCCACATCCGCCAACTCGGCTTCACAGTCCAGTTCGACGGCCTTCGATCCTAGCTTCGCCACCAAGCGTCGGGCGATCTCGCGCACCGGCTGGGCCTCGTGCGTGAACGGGTCGATCAGCGCCGCGTCGAGGCCGTAGCGCTCGGCGCGCCACAGGTTCTGCCGCACCAGCATCGGGTGGCAGTCGTGCTGGTAGGTTCCGTCTTCGATCTCGTCGGACAGCGCCGTCACCAGGCAGTGGGTCAGCGCCGTCAGCGCCACCACATCTTCGAGCGAGCCCGGGATGTCGCACACCCGCACCTCGACCGTCCCAAAGTTGTGGTGCGGGCGGACCAGCCACCAGATGTCGCGGATGGAGTGGATGAAGCCGGTCTCTTCGAGATGCCGCACCAGCCAGACGTACTCGCTCCAGTTGCGCATCAGCGGCGGCGGACCCGACGTCGGCAGGCCTTCCATGATTTTTGAGCGGTGCGACAGCAGCCCCGAGACGCGATTGTTCCACCACGGGCTGTTGCAGCTCAGCGCCAGCAGCCACGGCAAGTGCCGCAGGATGCGGTCGCAGATCATCACCGCCTTGTCGCCGGAATCGACGCCGACGTGCACGTGCAGCCCAAAAGTGACCAGCTGCCGGCCGACATCTTCGAGCATCTCCAGCAGCTGCAGGTAGCGCGCGGCCTGCGTCGGCTGCTGGTCTTCCCACAGGGAAAACGGGTGCGAGCCGGTCCAGTACAGCCCCACGCCCTGCCCGGCGGCCACCTGTTCGACGATGTCGAGCTTGCCGCGCAGGTCGCGGCCGGCCTCGGCGGCGGTCTCGCAGACGCCCGTGTTGATCTCGATGTAGGACTGCATCAACTCCGGCTTGACCGAGTCGGCGATTTCGGCGGGGATGCGTTCGAGGATGCCCGGAGCGCCGCTGACCAGCGCGCCGCTCTGGCGGTCGACCAGAGCCAGCTCGATCTCGACCCCCAGCGTCGGTTTTGGGTTGGAACGGAACTCAATCTTGCCCATCGCGCGACTCCCCCTGCGATGCGCTCCACCATACCGCGGCGCGGGCCAGGATGCGCGCGCCGATCGGCAGCGCCGCTTCGTCGATGTCGAACAGCGGCGAGTGCAGCGGCTCGCCCCCGATGCCGGCCGAATGAACGCCCAGCCGGAACATGGCGCCGGGCGCCAGCGCGCCATAGCCCGAAAAGTCCTCGCCGCCCATGCTGGGCCGCTCGATCTCGACCACGTTCGCCGGGCCCAGAACCTCCGTCGCGGCCCGGCGCAGCGCAGCGGTCGCCGCGGGGTGATTGTAGACGCCCTCGAGGCCTCGGCGGAACGAAAGCTCGATCTTGGCGCCCGAAGCGGCTTCGACGCCCGACACCAGCTCACTGATACGCTGCTTGACGCGCTCCCGCACCGCCGGCGACAGCGTCCGCAGGGTGCCGCCCAGCTCGACGTGATCGGGGATCACGTTGGGGCTGTAGCCGCCCTGGATCCGGCCGATGGTGAGCACCGCCGGGTCCTGGCTGTCCACCGAGCGCGGGATGAAGGCGTACAGCGAGGTGACCAAGTGCGCCGCCGCGGCGATCGGGTCCACCGAGGAGTGCGGCCGCGCCGCGTGTCCGCCTTGCCCCTGAACGACGATCTCGAGCCAGTCGCAGGCGGCGGTGAACATCCCGTCGCGCACGCCCACGCTTCCCACCGGGCGGGTCGGGTCGACGTGCAATGCAAAGATTCCGCTGACGCCATCGAGCGCGCCGGCTTCGATCATCTCGTAGGCGCCGGCCGCGGTCTCCTCGGCCGGCTGGAAGACGGCGCGCCAGGGAACAGGCCGAGGCAACAGTCCCGATTCGTTCAGCCGCGCCAGCCCCAGAACCGCGCCGAGTCCGCAGGCGGTGTGGGCGTCGTGCCCGCAGGCGTGCATTACCCCTTCGACCTGGCTGCGGTAGTCGACGGTCTTGGCGTCATGCAGCTTGAGGGCGTCGAGGTCGGCGCGGATGGCCACGCGCGGCCCTTCCGCGGGGCCGGGCGAGTCGACGATCAGGCCGACGTCGCCGGGGCCGCGGCGGCCGCTCAGGCCGTACTCGGCGAGCAGGTTTTCGAGCTTGTTGGTGGTGGCGCGTTCTTCGCCGCTGGGCTCGGGATGGCTGTGCAGGTCGCGACGCAGTCTCTTCAGCAGCGGTGTGAGGGCTTGGATCTCCGCGTCGAGGCGCCCGGCCCAGTCATCGCCCGCGCTGCGCCGTTCCGCCACTACCGCGGTCCCAACCCTCCGGGCGATTCCCACTTCTTGAACGAGTCGAGCAGGTCCCAGGCGGTGTGGTCGAAGCGCAGCGGCGTGATCGAGATCTTGCCGTCGCGCACGGCGGCGTAGTCGCTGCCCTCTTCGGCCGTCTCGAGCGGCACCTCTTCGTGCATCCAGTAGTAAGGCCGGTCGTAGGGGTCGCGCGTCTCGATCATCAGGTTGCGCGAGATCTTCTTGCTCTGGTGGGTGATCTCCACGCCCACGTGCGGCGTATTCGGCACGTTGACATTGAGCGCCACGCCCGGCGGCAGCCCCTCGCGCAGCACCTGCGCCGCCAGCTCGGCGGCGAACGACGAAGCCTGCGAGTAGTCGATGTCCACGCGCTGGTTCACCGACATCGCAATCGCCGGGATGCCGTACTTGGCGCCCTCGGCCGCGCCCGCCACGGTGCCGGAATAATAGACATTTTCGCCCAGGTTCGGCCCGTTGTTCACGCCGGAAACCACCAGATCGGGCTTGAAGCCCAGCAGCATCGTCAGCGCCATCATGGCGCAGTCGGCCGGCGAGCCGTCGACGGCGAAGCGGTTCTCGCCCACCTTCTCGTACCGGAACGGCTTTCTGAGGGTAATGCGGCGGCTGGACGCGCTCTGCTCATACAGCGGCGCCACGGCAAAAACCTCGCCCACTGAGCGCAGGGCGGCCTCGAGGGCCTGGATGCCGGGTGCGGAGATGCCGTCGTCGTTGGTGACGAGAATGCGCGGTTTGGAGGCGGACACGAAAAACCCTACTTTAGCAAGGAGAGGATGTCGCGCAGCTCGCGTTTGATGGCGGCCAGCTCCTCGCGGTCGACGCCCGAGGCCGGCGGATCGTCGCCAAAAAGGCTGGCCTGCACCTTCGGCCGTGGAGCGGCGGCGGCGCGCTTCTTCTTCTGGACCTGGGTCTTGAGCGCCTTGCGGGCGCCGGCGATGGTGTAGCCCTCGTCGTAGAGCAGGCGCTTGATCTCGAGCGCCGTCTCCACGTCCTTGCGACGGTATTGGCGCTGGCCGTTGGAGGCTTTTTTGGGGCGAAGCTTGGGAAACTCGGTCTCCCAATAGCGCAAGACGTAGGTTTCCACGCCGGCCAGGTCGGCGACGTCGCCGATGCGGAAAAACAGCCGGTTGGGGATTTCCTTGGGCTGTTGCTCGTCCGCCCGCTCCTCCATGGCTGGTTCACCCATCGCAGCGTATCGTATCAAAGGCGGCTGGTTGGGCGACGGGCGTAGTAGGACAATGTGCTCCGGCTCGTGCACGTGCGCCCGCGTCGCGTGTAGGCTATCCTGCATGACCGATCGCGCGCCCCTGGCGTTGATGGCTGTTTTTGTGGCCGCCACGGTGTGGTCCGGGATCGCTCCGGCCGACCGCTTCACCTGGTTCTTCGAGCTGTTTTTGGGCGGCGCCGGCGTGCTGGCGCTTTACATCCTGCGCGGGCGCTTTCGCTTCTCGAACCTGGTCTTCTACGTCGCCGCGTTGCACTACGTGGTGCTCGCCGTGGGGGCGAAATACACCTACGCCGAGGTGCCGCTGTTCGACTGGCTGCAGCAGGCGCTGGACCTGTCGCGCAACCACTTCGACCGGGTCGGCCACTTCATGCAGGGCGTCACGCCGGCGCTGGTGGTACGGGAATGCCTGTTTCGGCGGACCGGCATCGGCCGCGGGGGCTGGCTGGCGTTGTGCTCGGTGTCGGCGGCGCTGGCGTTCAGCGGCCTGTATGAAATCCTCGAATGGCTGTGGGTGGCGGCCTTCTACCCCGACGCCGGGCCGGAGTGGCTGGGCATGCAGGGCGATCCTTTTGACGCCCAGGCCGACATGCTCATGGCCACGCTCGGCGGACTGTTGAGCGCCGTCGGGCTGGCCCGGCTGCACGATCGCTCGATGGCGGCGGTCTGAGCGGTCACCACTCGATCGTCAGCTCATGCTCGCCGCGCGGCAGGCGGCCCGACCAGTGCTCGCGGCCTTGGCGCCACCCGGCGTCGGACGGTTCGCCGTCAATCAGCGTCCGCTTGGGCCCGCGGTCGACCAGGATGGGCGCAGCCGCCTTCGATCGGTAGCGGACGATCGAGCTGCGGTCTGCGATCCGGGCGTCGAGCGGCTCCGCGTTGAGGCGCAGAATCCGGCCCGGCGGCGGCAGCGTCGCCTTGGAAATCTGGAAACGGCCGCGCGGCAGCCACACCGTCTCGCGGTCGGCCAGCGGCCAGGGCCGGCCGTCCACCAGAGCCGGGCCGCTCCAGCGCACCCCGAACGGTTTTTCCGCCTCGACCACGAGCGCGCCGTGAGCACCGCGCTCCACCACCCGGGCGCCGGCGGCGATCCCCGGCATCAACCGCCAGTCCGGCTCGCTGATCGAGCTTTCGAAATACAGCGCCACCCGCTCAAAACTGCGTCCTGCCTGGTCGACCAGGCTGAAGAACTCGCCGCCGAGCTGTTTGCGGGTGGGATAGGTCTGCTGGTAGCGCTCGACGATGTTGAGGTCGATCGCCAGGCGGCCGGGGTCGGCCGTCAGCGGTGCATAGGCCTCGGCGATGCGGGCGTAGCGCTCGGCGCCGAGCGACCACAGCGGCGCGGGGTCTTCGATGAGCAGGGTGAAGTCGTCTTCGGGCAGCTCGAGCAGCGCGGCGGCGTCGGCCCCGAGCAGGGCGCGCATGTTGGGCTCAAAGCGGTCGTCGATTTGGGTGACGACCAGGTCGGCGCCCGGCAGGGTTTTCCGCAGGAAGCCGAGCCAGTCGCGCTGGAGCTCGAGCGCCAGCCCGGCCCGCCAGTCCGCAAAGCTTTTCCAGGACTGCGAGTCGCGATTCCAGAAGCGCGGTGAGGCCTCGTTGAAAAGTTCTCGCGGATTGAACCCGAGCGCCGCCTCAGCCCGGGCCAAGGCGCTGGGGTGAAAGGGGGTGAAGCGGGCGGGGTCCGCGGGACCGTGCAGCGACTCGAAATACAGCTCGGCCAGATTCACGCCGTCCCAGTTGAAGCTCGTGAGCAGGCGGCCGACGCCTTCCCGCACCGCCGCCGCGCAACCCGGCTCGGTGAGGTCGATCAGCTTGCGCCAGTCGAGCTGGGCGTCCTGGCCGGCGGCGGTTTTCTCGCGGCAGTCCGGGCGCTCGGTCCAAAAACCCTCGCTCACATGCGGCAGCTCGAGCCAGCAGTAGGCCAGAACGCCTTCACGGCGGCAGGCGTCGAGCAGCGAGGTCAGCCGCTCGGCGGCCTGCGGGTCGCCGTCAAAGAACGGCCAGCCGGCGATGTGGACGCCCGCAACGCCCGCCTCCCGCCAGCGGCGCGCCAGAAATTCCGGGTCGACGCGCAGACGGTAAGCCGGGTCATAGAAAACCCAGCGCCGGGCCTGCCGGAACGGAGGATCCAGGCCCAGATCGACCAGCGCGTGCAGCCAAAACGGGAAGCGCTCGTAGCCGCGCTCTCCGGGATCGACCGCCAGCCACAACACGGCGCCGCGCTTGGTGGCGTAGCCGGCGGCCAGGGGCGCCCCGGAATGCTTTTCGCGCGTGAAGACGACGGCTCCTTCGGGAACGGAGAACCGGGGAAGCGTCAGCGGCTCCCGCCAAAAGATCTCGAGTCCCGGCGAGCGCTGCTCCTGGACAGCCGCCACTCGCGCTTCCTCCTCGCCGGGGACGAACCCCAACGCGCGGGCTTCCTCGCTGCCGCCGATAACCACCCGGAAGGCCGCCGAAGCGGTCGTCGGCTCGAGCCCCAGGGTCGTCGCCAACTGCGCCCACGAGCCGGTCTCCGGCACCTGGACGCGGTGGTCGGACGCCTGCGCCCCAGCAGCCAGCAGGACCGCGAGCGCCCCGAGAAGCCTCATTTGGCGAACGAGTACCAGATGCCGGCCCGCAGGTCGAAATAGTTCGGGCGGCGCGGGTTGGCGAGGTTCGACAGGTGGACGCCGCGCACGAAGTCGACCGAAAAATCCATCGGCGGCGCGATTTTTGGCACGCGCAGGCGGACGCCCGGGCCGGTCTCGACGTAGTTGGCCCAGTACTCGCGCGAGGTGTCGGCCGTCACGTTCCAGTTGGCGTAGACCTGCGCCTTGAGCGGGCCGAACGCCGGCAGCGTGAAGCCGGGCCGCAGGCGCACATAGCCCAAAAAGTCGTGGTTGAAGCGGCTGACGTAGACCGCGTCCACCGTCGTCTCGTGGAAAAACCCGGCTTCGTTCGAGCCGAGGCCCGGGCCTCGGAACCGGAACCAGTTCACGCCGCCGCGGTAGTCCGGCGCGGAGTACGGCACGCCGGGCGCGCGGTTGCGCATCAGGCTCACCGACTGGCCGGCCTCTCCCCACAGCGTAAAGCCGTGGTCGAGCGGCGCCCGCAGGCCAAAAGCCCCGATCAGCGCCTGCTCGGAGAGCTGTTGCGGCGAGTTGCCGCCGATGCGGCCGCGTATGTCGCCCGAAAACCGCAGCGAAACGTAGGGCCGCACCGGCAGCGAGCCGACGCGGAACTCCGTTTTGGCCTGTGCATAGCCGAAAACGGTCCCAAAACGCTTGGAGTAGAACGGCAGCATCCAGACCGATGTCGTCACGCGCCGGAACTGCGGCTCGAGGTTGCGGTAGGACTGGAGGGCCTGCGCGGCCAGCTCGGGGTCTTCCGAGTCGGCGGCCAGGGAGAACCAGCGCAGCGCTTCGCGGTCCTGCCGCAGCAGGTTGTGGACCACGCCGAGCTTGTAGGCCAGGTTCGGGTCGCCGGGGCTGAGCTCCCAGGACTTTTCGAACAGCGAACGCGCATCTTGCAGATAGCTCGCCTTCAGGCTGCGCTCACCCAACGCCCGGGCGGCGGCAGCGGGGTCGTTCGCATCTTCGGCGGCCTCCAGGATTTGAGCGGCGCGCTCGGGGCGGCCGGCGTCTCGCTCGAGCGAAGCCAGCTGCGCCGCCGCTTGCAAGTCTTTGGGGTTGATCTCGAGGACGCGCGCGAACTCGCCCATCGCCTCCTCGGTCTGGCCGACAGCGAGCAGCAGGTACGCCAACTCCTTGCGCAGCGCCGTGTTTTTTGGGGCCAGCGCCAGCGCGGCCCGGAACTCGTTGGCCCAGGGATGTCGATCCGGCAGCAGTCCGCGGGCGGTTTCGGCGATGCGCGTCTCCGTCGAGCGGGAGGCCAGCAGAAACGCCCCGTTAGCGGCGTCGGGGTCGGCGGCCAGCACCCGGGCGCGACCGAGCTTCAGCAGGATCTCATCGGGGTTCGAGCCTTCGAGCCCGTAGGCCGCGGCGTAGTGCGGCGCCGCCCGCTCCGGCTCGCCGCGGAACAGATACAGATCGGCCAGCTCCAGCCGCGCGGAGCGGTTCTCCGGCCGTTCGCGCACGGCACGCTCCCAGCGCTCGATGGAGCCGCCGAGCTCGGCCTCGACGCGGTCGGCGGCGTCGCCGGCGGTGCGGGCGATCTGCGGGTCCGACGAGTCGCGCAGCGCCTGGAAGCCCGCCAGCGCCAGCGCCCGCTCGCCGTTTTCGTGGCGCAGGAACGCCAGCTCGAGCGCGGTGCGTTCGTCGCCGGGATCAAGCCGCAAAGCTCCCTCGAATGCCGTGATCGCTTCCTGGTTCGAGCCGATCCGCAGCAACACGTAGGCGAGATTTTTCAGGATGTCGGGCCGTTCCGGCGCTTGTGCAGCGGCTTCGCGGAACGCCTCGGCTGCCTCAGGCAGCTCGCCCGAGCGCTCGGCGGCGTAGGCGCGCTCGAGCGCCGCGGCCTCAGGTGGGGATGGCCGCTCGAGATCGGCCAGCGCCCGCTCGGCTTGCGCGCGGGTGTCGGGACTCGCGGCGGCGCGCTCGAACAGGGAGGCGGCGCTGGTCCGGTCGCCGGCCTGCAACTCGAGGTAGCCCAACTGCAACGCGGTGGGGCCATGGTCGGGCTCGAGCGCCAAGGCCTCCGAGAAGGCCGCCACGGCGCGCTCGCGCAACCCCGCCTTGAGCAGCGCGAAGCCCAGCTCGCGGGCGATCGCCGGACGATCCGGCGCCAGCAGGCGCGCGTCTTCAAACGCAGCGGCTGCGCCGACGAGATCATCGGCGCGGAGCAGTCTATAACCTTGGTCCAGCAGATCCGCGACGGGATCCGCACTTTGCGCGGCGAGTGGCAGGCACGCGAAGACCAGCAACAACGGCCGGATCATCGCGGAAAGTTCCTGGGGCTATTGAATCACAGAGTCTTTCCGGCGGCAATGAAAGAAACCGCGCGGGTCGCCGGCGCCGCCGGAGATCGCGGGAACGAAATGCACTTCGGCGTCCGGCTCGACGCGCGCCAGCAGGCCGAGCGGCTCGACTTCGCCATCGATCGCCACCGCCAGGTTCGAACGCAGCCGGTCGCCGTCGCACAGCCGCGCCTTCAGCCCCGGATGCTTTTGGTCGAGGTCTTCGAGCAACGCCCGCACGGTCGAGCCGGAGGCCTCGAGTTCATTCGAGCCGCCGGCGGCCTCGCGGAGCATGCTGGGCAAAAAGACGCGCGGCATGGCCCTAACTAAGCGTCGAGGACGTCGCGGACGGAGACCGAGAAATCCGGTAGCAGGGTTCGCGCAGTGAGTTCGTCGTCGTCGGTGAGGACGGTCCGCTTGCCGCTCGAGCCGATCGTTTCGATCGTCCTCTGTTCCGGGTCGATCACCCAGACCAAATCCGAGCCGGCGGCGAGGTACTGCTCGACCTTGCGGCGGATTTCTGCGCGGCTGTTGGATGGCGACAGGATCTCGACCGCGAGATTCGGCGCGCCGTCCATCCAGGAATCCGGAGAGATGCTCGACGCACGTTCTTTCGTCACGAAATACAGGTCCGGGCCCCGCAACGTGTCGGGGTCGCGGCCCAAAATGAACCCGAAGTCGTTGCCGACTTTCCCGATCGGATCGCGATCCAGATACGCGCTCAGCTTTCCGAACAAGAAAGACTGAATGCTGGAATGCTTCCAATTTGGGAACGTCAACTCAACCAGCTCTCCTTCCACGAGTTCGTAGCGCTTGCCGTCATCGGGCAAGGCGGCGTAGTCGGCGAGGGAGAGCAGCGTCTTGGTCGCCATGACGTCCTCAGTTTAGGTCAGTCGGCCGCGACCTGCTCCGACGTCTGGTCCCAGATGGCTTGCATCACGCGCGGCGGGCTCATCGGCAAACGGTGCATGCGCACGCCCGTCGCCCCGTGGATCGCGTTCGCCAGAGCGCCCGGCGGCGGCACGATCGAGGCCTCGCCCACGCCGCGCACGCCGAACGGGTGGCCCGGGTTGGCCACCTCGATGATGCAGGTGTCGATCATCGGCAGATCGAGCGCGGTCGGCATGCGGTAGTCCAGCAGCGAGGAGTTCGCCATCACGCCGTCTTCGGTCATGAAATACTCCTCGTTCAGACCCCAGCCGATGCCCTGCACGCTGCCGCCCTGCATCTGCCCTTCCACGTAGCTCGGGTGGATCGCCTTGCCGGCGTCCTGGAAAGAGGTGAAGCGCAGGATCTTCGTTTTTCCGGTTTCCGGGTCGACCTCGACGTCGACGATATTGCCGGCGAAGGAGCCGCCCACGCCCTTCGGCTTCACTGTGGCGCGGCCGACTACGGGGCCTCCGGTCTCGCTGAGCTTGCTCGCCAGTTCTTTGAAGCCCATGCGGTGGTCGCCGCTGTGGAAGACGCCGTTTTCGAACTCCACCGCGTCGGCGCTCACGTCCCACAACAGAGCCGCCCGCTGCTTCATCTGCGCGACCACGTCGTGCGCGGCGTCATGCGCCGCCAACCCGGTGGCGAAGGTGACGCGGCTGCCGCCGGTGACCGAGGTGTAGCCGATCGAATCGGTGTCAACCACCGACGGCCGGACGTCCTCGGCGGCGATGCCCAGCACCTCGGCGGCCTGCATCGCGATCGATGTACGCGTGCCGCCGATGTCTGTCGAACCCTCGATCAGGCTGACCGTCCCGTCGGAAGTGACGGCGATGGAGCAGCTCGACTCCAGCCCGACGTTGAACCAAAAGCCGACGGCGACGCCGCGGCCGCGGTTCGGCCCCTCGAGCGGCGCGGCGTAGTGCGGATGCGCCTTCATGGCCTCGAGCACTTCCACCAGGCCGATGCGCGGGTATTTGACGCCGTCGGCGCGGCGCGTGCCTTCCTTGGCGGCGTTCTTCAGGCGCAGCTCGATCGGGTCCAGCCCCAGCCGCTCGGCGATCTGGTCGACGACGGATTCGGTCGCAAACGCTGCGTTGGTGGCGCCCGGCGCGCGGTAGGCCGCAGTCGAGGGCTTGTTGACCACCACGTCAAAGCCGTCGACGCGGATGTTGGGGATGTCGTAGCAGGCGAACACGCACATCGCCCCTGGCACCACGAACGATTCCGGGTAGGCGCCGGCCTCATAGGCCATCCAGGCCTCGGCGGCGACGATGGTTCCGTCGTTCTTGGCGCCGATCTTGACGCGGATGTGCGAGCCGGGGGTCGGGCCGGTGCCCTCAAAAACCTCCTGGCGGCTCATCACCATCTTCACCGGGCGGCCGGTCTTTTTCGATAGGAGGGCCGCGACGGGCTCGAGGTAGACCGGGATCTTGCCGCCAAAGCCGCCGCCGATCTCCATCGGCGTAACTTTGACCTGCGAGACCGGGATGTCCAGAATCGCCGCGGTCGAATCGCGCACCACGAACGAGCCCTGGGTGGAGGTCCAGATCTGTAGCCGGCCGTCGTTGTTCCACAAGGCGGTGGCGTTCTGCGGCTCGATGTAGCCCTGGTGGACGGTGGCGGTGTCAAAACTCTCTTCGACGATGACGTCCGCTGCGGCAAAGCCGGCGTCGGCGTCGCCCTTGTCGTAGCGGAAATGCTCGGCCACGTTGCCCGGCCGGTCGGTCTCTTCGCCGAGCTCCTTGGTGCGCAGCGTGTCGTGCAAGATCGGCGCGCCCTCGGCCATTGCCTGCTGCGTGGTGACCACCGCCGGCAGCTTCTCGTACTCGACCTTGATCTTGCCCAGCGCCTCCTGGGCGACATGCAGGCTGGCAGCGGCGACGCCGACGACGGCGTGGCCCTTGTAGAGCACTTTCCCGGAGGCGAGCACGTTGCCGCGCAGGAAGCTGAGCTTGGTGTCGCCTTCGCCCAGGTCGACCATGCGGTCGCCGGAGTCGCCCAGGTCCGCGGCTGTGACCACGGCCAGCACTCCCTCCATGGCCTCGGCGGCGCTGGTGTCGATCGAGACGATCCGCGCGTGGGCGTGCGGGCTGCGCAGCACCGCGCCGTGGATCAGCCCGGAAAGCTGGATGTCGGCGCCGTACAGCGCTCGGCCGGTGACCTTGTCGGCGCCGTCGTGGCGGATGGGACGCGTGCCGAGCACGCGGTACTGCTTGTTGGCGAGCACCATGTTGTGCTCGTAGGCGTCAGGCTTCTGGGTCATCGGTTTACGCCTCCTGCCGCGTCAGCTCCGCGGCGTGCTGCACGGCGCGGACGATCTTGTCGTACCCGGTGCAGCGACACAGGTTGTTGGCCAGCCAGAGACGGATCTCCGGCTCGCTCGGGTCAGGGTTCTTGTCGAGCAGCGCCTTGGCGGCCACCAGGAATCCCGGCGTGCACACGCCGCACTGCAGCGCGGCGTCCTCCAAGAAGCACTGCTGCAGCGGATGCAGCTCGTAGCGGTCGGCCACGCCCTCGACGGTGGTGATCGCGGTTCCCGACGCTTCCACGCCCAGCTCGAGGCAGGAGCAGACCAGCCGGCCGTCCTGAATGACCACGCAGGCGCCGCAATTGCCGTCGCCGCAGCCTTCCTTCACGCTGGTGAGCCCGAGTTCTTCGCGCAGCACTTCGAGCAGCGACTGACGCGGTTCACACAGGAACTCGCGCGACTCTCCGTTGATCGTGGCTTGGCAGTAAGTCTTCTTCGGCATGATTCTCGTCTCTTTTCGCTTCCGAGCCGCAATCTTCAGTTGCGGGCGGTGTTGGCATCCCGCCGGAACCCGCACCGTGAAGGGATGCGGCTCGGACGCCGTCAGTGCTGGTGCACCGGGCCCGGCACGTGTTCTCCGCGCGCCCGCTTCACCGCATCCTGGAGCGCTCTTCTGGTCATCACCTCGGCCAAATGCTTGCGGTAGGCGATGGTGCCGCGCATGTCGTCAATCGGCTGCGCGGCGGCTTTCGCCATCTCGGCGGCCATGCGGATGCTCTCGTCGGAAACGGTTTCGCCCGCCAGCGCCTCGCCGGCCTCCACCACGAACAGCGGCGTCGCCGCCACCGCCGCCAGCGCGATGCGCGCGGACCGGAAGCGGTCGCCGTCGAGCGTCACGCTGACGCCCGCGCCGACCACGGCGATGTCCATCTCATTACGCGGAATGAAGCGCAGGTAGCGCGCGCCCGAGTGCGGCGCCGGCGGCGGCAGGTGCAGCGAAGCCAGAAACTCGTTCGGCCCCAGGGCGTTCTTGCCCGGCGCGAGACAGAACTCTTCCACCGGCAGATGCCGCACGCCGAACGGGCCGACAATGTGGCAGATCGCGCTGTAGGCGATCAGCGCCGGGATCGAATCCGCGCTCGGCGAGGCGTTGCACAGATTGCCGCCGACCGAGGCGCGGCCCTGGATGGGCGTGCCGCCGATCATCTCGACGACATCAGTCAAGCCGGGATAGTGCTCGACGACGCGCTCGTCGCCATAAATCTTGTAGCAGGGGACCGCCGCGCCGAGCGTCAGGCCCTTCACCGGGTCCCAATCGATGGCGCTCAGCGCCGGGATCTTCTTGACGTCGATGACGACATCGGGCGAGCGCCGTCCGCCGCGCATCTGCACCAGCAGGTCTGTGCCGCCGGCCAGCGCCCGGGCGCTGGCGCCATAGCGTTTGAACAGAGCAGCCGCGTCTTCGAGGGTTTGGGGAGCTTCGTAGTCAATCCAGCGCATGTGAGTCGACTTAGGAGTATAGCCCAGTAGGCCGGGCCGGGCGGTGAAAGTTCGGTTGCAGAGCGCACAGCGGGCTGAACGCAGCGAACCCCGGACGCTACGCCCGGGGTTCGCGGCGCTTCATAGCCAGGGACCGAATCAGCCGGCGGCGACCGGGTTCGAGAGCACCCCGATGCCTTCGATCTCGACCTCGACCGTGTCGCCGGCCTTCATCGGGCTGGTGCTGCCCGGCGTGCCGGTGTAGATCACATCGCCCGGCTCGAGCGTGATGAACTGGCTGACGAACTCGATGATCTTCGCCGGAGGGAAGATCAGGTCGCTCAACATCTGCGTCTGCTTCACCTCGCCGTTCTGGCGCAGGGTGATGCGGGCGTTGGGGACGTCGATCTCGGTCTCGATGGACGGACCCAAGGGGCCGAACGTGTCCGAGCCCTTGGCGCGCCACCACTGCACGTCGGCCTTGTCGCCCTGGCTGCCTTTCTGCCAGTTGCGGTCGGAGACGTCGTTGCCGCAGGTGTAGCCGAAGATGTACTCAGCGGCGTTGGCGGCGGAGACGTTCTTCGCCGTCTTGCCGATGACCACCACCAGTTCGGCCTCGAAGTGCGTGTCCTTGGCGTCGGGCGGGATCTCGATCGGATCGCCGGGATTCTGCAGCGCCGTCGGCGGCTTGTAGAAGATCTCGGGCTTGGACGGCGCGGGCCGGCCGTTCAGGTGGCTCTGGTAGTTCAGCCCCACGCAGATCACTTTCGGGGCTTCGACCGGATAGAGCAGCTTCACGTCCGCCAGCGCGACCGTAGAGCCGGTCTTCGACGGCGAGCCTCCGATGAAATTGCCCGACAGTTCCTCGATCTGGTCTGCCGCGAGGATGCCGTAGGAGGTCTTTCCTTGGTGTTCGTAGCGCACGTACTTCACGGTGTTTTTCTCCGAAGCGAAGGCGCTAGTGTAGCAGGCTCGGGGGCCGCCTCGCCGCCGCGCTTCGAGAACTATGCAAAACCGGGAGGCGAAAGGGAGACGGAACCCCAGGCGTGAGCCTGGGGGCTGAGACTACTGCTCGCGATGCGCGCCCATCTGGTAGACGTAGATGCGGTGCAGTCGCGTCTCGCCCGGGGCCTCCACCATGCGCGCCGGCCGCCAGCCCAGGAACTGGAAGTCGTGCGAGACCACCCGCGAGCCCGGCTTGAGTTCGGCCTCGAACTTCGGCTTGAGCTGCTCGTTGGTCGACGACAGCAGGTAGACGGTCACTACGGTCGCCTGGCTCAGATCGGCCTCGAGCAGGTCGTCTTGGACGATCTTGACGCGGTCGGCCAATCCGAGCTCGGCGATCCGCTTGCGCGACATCTCCACCAGCGACCGGTTGATCTCGATGCCGACGGCTTGCGCGCCAAAGCGTTCGGCGGCGGTGAACAGAATGCGGCCGTCCCCCGACCCCAGATCGTAGACGATGTCGTCTTTGGTCACCTCGGCCGCGCTGAGCATGTGCTCGACGATCTTGTCCGGCGTCGGCACGAACGGCGCCAGCGTATGAGGATCCAGAATGTTGTTTTGAGCGACCGCCGGCAAAGCCAGTGCGGCAGTCAGCAACGCTTGGGCGGCCAAGCGCGGTAGACGTCTGTTCGACATCATGAGCAAATTTCCCCTTGCGGCGGCGAACCATGTTGCCCGCAACGCCACGACGACAGCCTCAACCCTTCTGCTCTCTAGGGACGCGCGCCGCGGCTGGTCGGTTTACAACGTTGTTCAACCAACTTCGGATAAACCGCCCCTTCGTTGGCCGTCAATGTAGCACGGCGGGCGGTTGGGGTGAGGTTCGCTTTCGCACCGGCCCAAGGAAGCTTGAAATAGGACAGCCCCAGGCGATTCGCCTGGGGCTGTCGGGTTCGTCTCGAGGCGCGCCTCAAGTCTTGGTGCGGAAGCGGTCCTGCAGCAGCTCGAGCTTCTGGTTCAAGGACATTTCCTTGAGCTTCTCCTGCTCCTGCCGCTTCTGCTTCTCGTCCGGGCCGAATGTGCGCTGGATCGGCTCACGACGGCGATCATCGCGCCGGGGACGCCGCTCGCCCTCGAACCGACCGCCTCCGCCGCGCCGCGCCTCGGGGGCGACGCGCCGTTGCCGCGAAGACTCGCGGGGCTCGCGCGTGGACAACGAGATCCGCTTGCCGCCGTCAACGACGCTGACCACATAGACGCTGATCTTGTCGCCGACGTTGAGCGCTTCGGGGCCCTCGCGCTGCGCCTGGCTCAGCTGCGAGACGTGCACCAGCCCGTCCTGCTCGGCGCCGATGTCGACGAAGCGACCGAAATCGGTGACGCTGGTGACCACGCCCTCGACCTTCATGCCCACCTCGAGCCGATCGAGCGGCTCGACGCCGGACGGCTCGGGAATCTCGAGCTTGCCGCGCGGGTCGCGAACCTGCGGGTCCAACTCGCGAATCATCGCCTGCAGGATCGGCAGCGGGTGCTCGGGGTCGACGAACTTTTCCAGCTCGAGCGCGGCCAGCGGCGCCGGATCGGCCAGCGCCTGCTCAACGGTCAGCCCCGCCGCTTCGAGGACGCTCTCGAGTTTGGCGTAGCGCTTGGGGTGCACGCCGGTGGCGTCGAGCGGATTGTCGCCGCCGTAGATGCGCAGATAGCCCGCCGCCTGCTCGAAGACGCGCGCGCCGAAGCCGGTCATCCCCGCCAAAGCCTTGCGGCTGGCGATCGGGCCGTGCTGGCGACGATGCTCGACGATGCGCCGGGCGACGCGCTCGGTCATGCCGGGCACGGCGGCGAGCAGCTCCACCGGAGCGGAGTTGACGTCCGCGCCGACCTCATCGACGGCGGCTTCAACCGCCTCGGTCAGAGCCGTGCGCAGCCGCCGCTGGTCGACCTCATGGTGGCCCTGGCCGACGCCCAACACCCGCGGGTCGAGCTTGACGAGCTCGCCGAGCGGATTCTGCACCCGCCGCGCCAGGCAAGCCGCGCTGCGCACGGCCGGTTCGTACTCGGGCAGCTCGCGGCGGGCCGCCTTGGAGGTGGCGTAGATCCAGCTGCCCGACTCGTTCGTCGTCAGCCACTTGGCCTTGCGGCCGGACTGCTTCACCGCCAGGCGAACGAAACGCTCGGCCTGCCGGATGCCCGGGCCGTTGCCGAGCACGATCAGCTCAACGCCGTACTTGGCGATGAGCGCAGCGAGGTCGCCTTCGGGCGTCTCCTTGCGCTCGTCGCGGCGGCGCTCGGAGCGCGGCTTCTTCTCAACTTTCTTTTCGGGCTTCGACTCGGCGGCCGCTTCCTCCGAGGCCGGAGCCGCGGATTCCTCGCTCGCCGGTTGGGATTCGGCGGTCGCTTCGGCTTCCGGAGCCGTTTCGCCCTCGGGCGACGCTTCGGCCTCGTTCGACGTATCGGCTGCGGGCGCCGACTCAGCTTCGGGTTTCACCCCAAGCTCGGAGCGCTCCGGCGCGGCGGTCTGCTCGGCGCTCAAAGCGGGAGCGTTGGTCGCCGGCTCGACCGCGGCTTGTTCGGGAGCGGCTTCGGGTTTGTCTTCGGCCGGCGGCGGCTCCTCGGCGGACGCAGCCTCATCGGCCTGGGGCTCATCGGCCGTAGGCTCTTCAGCCTTGGGCTGTTCAGCCGTAGGCTCTTCGGACTTGGCCTCTTCGGCGGGCTTGTCCTGCGCGGTCTCCGCCGCCGGCTCGCTGGCGGGAGCGGCTTCGGCTTGCGGAGTTTCGGCCTCTGGCGCCGCGGTCTCCTGCGCCGGAGTTTCCTGCGCTTCCGCTTCCTGCGTCGTCGGCTCTTCAGCCGGTTCGGAGTCCTCGGCCTTCTGCTCGCGCTTCTTCTCGTCCCTGGGGTCGAGCTTCACGATCGCCGCTTCGAGCACTTCGCCGTTTGCGCCGATCACCGCCGCGCGCCAGCCGCCGGGGCGGCCGGTTTCAATGCCGATGGTCGGGATCGGGCCGGCCGGCGGGGCCAGCAGCAGCTTGCGCAGGCTCTTGCAGTAGTGCGCGATCGCCTCGTTGTCGCAACGCTCGTCGAGGCGCAGACGCACCTCGTTTTCGAGCGAACCGGCGATATGGCCTTCATAGGCCCGCCGGGCGGCGTCGCCCAACTGCAGCGAGAATTCCGAACCCGGCTTGCGCAGCAGCCGGCCCAATAGGTAATGCACCGCGCGGTTTTCCGGCAGCGCTACGCGGTAGCGCAGCCAGCCTTCACGGGCGCCGCGGCGGATGCTGAGCATCTGCCGCCAGGGCGCCTTCGCGACGCGCGCCGTATAGCCATGCAACGCTTCAAAGCGCTTGCGCAGCGCCTCGTCGCGGCCCGACAGCCGCCGCCGCGGCGGCACCGCCTCGACGATGATCTCCGACTCGGCGAACATCAGCTTGCGCAGGTCCGAACGAATCTCGGCGTTCTCGCCCAGCCAGCGCGCCACGATCGCACGGGCGCCGGCCAACGCGTCGCGGCCCTTGCCGGGCTCGCCGTTGACGTAGTGCGAGGCCGCCTCTTCGACGTCGGCGTCGCCGGGCTCCTGCGTCCACAAGAAGCGCGCCAGGCCTTCGAGCCCCTGCTCGATCGCCTCATCCGCCAACGAGCGCCGTTTGGGCTTGTAGGGCAGATAGAGATCCTCGAGCTCGCGACGGTCCAGGGCGCTTTCAACCTGTTCGCGCAGCTCCGGCGTGAGCCGGTTCTGCTGGTTGATCGCCGTCAGGACTGTGACGCGACGGTCCGACAGATCCAGGAAGGCCCGCAGGCGCTCCTGGATTTGGCGAATACGATCGGCGTCCAGCCCGGCGGACACGTCGGGTCGGTAGCGCGCCAGGTAGGCGGGCGATTGATTAGATTCCAGTTGCTGGACCAGCCCAAGCAGATCGGCAAGTGGAATGTTTGCTTCCTCGCCGACCTGAACGTAGGCCTGCGTCGGAAGACCAGTGAGAGCTTTCATTGCGAGAGCTGACCCGAGACCAAAGTTGGTCTCTAGTAGTATAAGTATCGAATGCCTTCCAGCCGGCGAACCCCCGTTACTGCCCGGCTGCTTCTCCCTATTCTACTCATCTTGGCGCCAATATCGAGCGCTCAAGTGCTAGAGTTTTGGTCCAACGGCCTAAAATATCAGGCGCTGACCCGGCTGGGGCTCACCGTGATGCACGCCCCGATGCCTTTGGCAATCCGTGATTTCGGCGTCTTGCAGGTGGCCATGAACAACGGCAGCAAGAGAATCTGGCGCGTCAAGCCGACCGATTTCGTCTTCCTGCCCGCCGACGGACGCCCGCCGATCCGGGCGGTCGACGAGCGCGTGGTGATTGCGGATCTGTTCCACAACGCCGGCCGCTCCGAGGTCGTCAAATTGCAGGCCGCCTACGAGCAGGCGCTTTTCGGCAACCAGCACATCCGCTCCAACAACGGCTATGAGCAGCGGCGCATCTCCGCGCTCGCGCTCGGCAACCGCGGGGTGAAGGCCGCCGCGGCGGCGTCGGCGCTGACGTTCGTAGCCGAAGAGCTCAGCCCCGGCGAATCGACCGACGGCGCCGTGTTTTTCCCCCACAACGGCCAACCGCTGGGCCCGGGCAAGGTCGTGGCGCTGATCAACGGGCAAGTCTTCGAGTTCCGGAGTCAGTAGACGCGCAAGGCGGTGATCGCTCTCGTAGCGCGCGCCTCCAGGCGAGCGGCGTAGGCCGTCCCGGCCTACGTTCCGGAAGGTCGTCGGGGACCGACGACCCGGCACGCCGACGGCGTGCGCCACGAGCGGACGAAACCGGGACAGCCTCGACGAAACCGGGACAGCCTCAATTTTTAAGGATCAGCGCGCCAAGGTGTTGATTCTACAGCACTATGCCGTTCCGCTGCCCGATCGGCTTCGACGGAACAGAAGCATCATCCGGCTGATTCTACGGGGGTTGCGCCGATAGTACCGCGGCTCAGCCCACAAAGCGGAGGCTGTCCCGGTTCGCTGACAAAGCGGAGGCTGTCCCGGTTCGCTGTTCACAAAGCGGAGGCTGTCCCGGTTCGCTGTTGCCGGTTCGCTGTGCAGCGTGGGGCTGGCGCTCCGGCGCCGGTGAGAAGAGATACTGCGATGAGCCGCCGGGGTTTACCCCGCGGGCCGGCGTTGGCGTCGGGCGAGCTTGCGCTGTGTCCCGGTTCGCTGTGGCTTTCGCGCCAGCCCGGGCCGCCGTCGTTGCAATCCAACCCTCCGTGCCGGCCCGCGCCGTAAACGGCGGCGGCTCATGGCGCGTTTTCGCAATTCTAAGGGTTTTGCGCCGATAGTACCGCGGCTCAGCCCAGAAAGCGGAGGCTGTCCCGGTTCGCTGTCCGGTTCGCTGTCCAAGTCTTCGAGTTCCGGAATCAGTAACCGCGCAAGGCGGAGACCGCCCATGCATGCCGTGCAGAACCCATGAGCCGCCCAGCTTCAGCTGGCGGGTCGCCACGGCGCCCGCAATCGGAAGATTGCGGCACGGACGGATGCAGCCAGCCTACCCCGCTTCCCGCGCCCGCCGCACCGCAATAAAGCTCCGCACGCAAAGCCAGACAAACACCGCGCACAACATCGCCATCAGCGTCTGCGAAATCACCGCCGCAGGCCGCTCCGCCGTTCCGCCCAGCAGCGCAGGCAAACCCATCAGCCCGCGCGCCGAGCCCAACAAGCCCAGCAATCCCACCGCCGCCGCGCCGTGCATCGCGTGCTTGCGCAGGCTCTCCTTGCGGGCCACGAAGCCCAAAATTGCCAGCAGGACGCCGAACGCCGCCGGAATCAGCGCCGTCGGGCTCTCCTGCCCGGTCGCAAACCAGCCGCCGAAACCGAGTGCGATCAGCAGACCGCCGAATGTGATTGTTACGCCAGCCATGTCTTCATGGTAGCGTTCGCTCAGTCCGCAAACTCGGACTTCAAAAAATGCAGGATGAACTTGTCGCGCCGCTCGCGCACTTCATCCCAGTTCTTCTTCTTCCAGTCGTGAAAACCCTGGCCCGCCTGCCGGCCCGTACGGCCCTCGGCGACCATCTTTCGCAGCAGCTCATGCGCGTGTGGATCCTTCGCCAGATCCTGGTTGACGTACTCCTGGATCGCCAGCACCATTTCGAGCCCAACCGCGTCCTGGTGCTCGAAAATCCCGTACACCGGCAGCCGCAGCCCAAAGCCGGCCTTGGCGGCCAGATCGACGTCCTCGGCGTCGGCGATGCCTTCGGCCACGATGTGAATCGCCTCGCGCACCATGGCGTGTTGCAGCCGGTTGCCGAGCTGGCCCGGACGGTCCTTCTTCACCACCACGGCCGCTTTGCCGCAGCGCTCGAGCAGGGCGCGGGTGCGCTCGACGGTCGCATCGGCGGTCTTTTCGCAGCGCACGATCTCCACCAGCCGCATCAGGTGCGGCGGGTTCCACCAGTGGGCGGTGACCACGCGCTCGGGATGCTGGCAGGATGCGCCGATCTGGGCGATGCTTAGCCCCGACGTGTTGCTGGCCAGAATCGCCTCGGGCGGCGCCAGGGCGTCGAGACGCGCGAACAGCTCTTGCTTGAGCTCGAGATCCTCGGGCGCGGATTCGAATACCCAGTTCGAGGCGGCGACGGTCTGCTCGAGATCCGTCGACGTCGACAGCCGCCCGCGGGCCGCCTCAGCTTCGGCGGCGGTCATCAAGCCGTGCTCGGCGATCACGGCGAGCTGCGCCTCGGCGGTTTCGAGGCCGCGCCGGGCGCCCTCCTCGCTGCGGCTCAGGATCGTGGTTTCGACGCCGCCGCGCGCCAGCGAAACAGCGATCCCGGGGCCCATCATGCCGGTGCCGATCACGGCGGCTTTGTCAACGGACTGGGTGGACATGCCCTCCATTCTATGACCTGGGCGGTGCGGTTCTAGGGTGGATTCGAGACGCGGCGCCGAACGATCGCCTCATGGAGAGCTCGCGGCGCAGCCGATAAACTCAATGTGCCGTCATGCGACTTCTTTTCTTGATCGCCGTCTCCGCCTGCCTGCTTGGGGCCGCGCCGCAGGAGAAGGAGGCCGCCGAGCCGGAGGCGGCCCCGCTGCCGCCGCCGCGCATCACGCGCTCCAACGGCGTGGTGACCATTCGCGGGACCACTTCGCAGGCGCCGCGTCCGCAGCCGAAGGCCGAGGAGGCGCCCGCCGCCGAAGGGCCGGAGGCGACGGCCGAAGAGCCAAGAAAGTCCGAGCCGCCCAAACCTCCGCGGCGGGTGAGTTCGGCAACGGCCACGCTCGACGCCAACGGCCGTCAGCGGCAGTCCGGCCGGCAGGTGGTGGTCGAGCGGCAGGGCGGCGTCGTCTCGACAACCGACACCATCCGCAACGCCAACGGCCGCCGTGTGCCCTACATCAGCGAGCAGAAGCGCGAGGTCAGCTCCGGCGCCGGCGGCGGCCCCAAGGTCACCGAGGAGCGGACCCAGCGCTATGACACCGCCGGCAAGCCGAGCCAACAGGAGCTGGTTCGCACCGAGGAGCGCAAGCTCCCCGGCGGCGGCGTGGAGCGCACGCAGGTGCTCTACCGCGAAAATCTGAACGGCCGCATGGAGGCGGTGCAGCGTTCGGTGGAGGTCGTCGAAGAGCGCGGCGCGGTCACCACCACCGTCAAGCGCGTCGAAACGCCTTCGCTGAGCGGACGGTTCGAGACCGTGCTGCGCGAGGAGTCCACCGAGCGGCGCGAAGGCGAGAACAAAGCGACGATCGAGACGGTCAAGAGCGCCAGCTTCGGCGGACGGATGCAGGTGGTGGCGCGGGAAGAATCGACGATGACCAAGACCGGCGCGGTCGCGACGACGGAGACGCAGCTCTATGAGCGCCAACCCGGCAGCGGTGAGATCGAGTTCTCGAGCCGCTCGGTGGGAACGCTCGAGGAGCGGCCCGACGGCAGCACGGTCGAGAAGGTCGAGACCTACGGCTTCCGCACCGCCGGCGGCGCCCGCAATGTGAACGCCACGCGGCCGGAGCTGCAGGAGGTGGTCGAGCGCCGCAAGACGGTGCAACCCGACGGAACCGTGCGCGAGCGCGAGTCCGTCCGCGGCGCCAGCGCTTCCGCCCCGGGCCGGATGGGCGCGCCGACTGTGACCGAGACGGTGATCCAGCCGATCGCCGGCGGCGAGCAGGTGCGCACCGACGTCTACGAGCAGGGCGTCAACGGCCGCATGCGGGCCACACAATCGACCGTGCAGCAGATCGCCAAGTGAAAAGCGGCATTGCGCTAGGCGGTTTATACTGAGCAGGATGCGCGTTTTTTGGGGGATTGTCGCCTCCCTCGTTCTCACCCTTCCCCTCTGTGCCCAAAGTCCCACCGGCCGCATCCTCGGCCGGGTGCTCGATCCATCCGGATCGGCGATTGCCGGCGCGCGGATCCAGGCCGAACAGCTCGCCACCGGACGCGTGATCGAGGTCGTCGCCTCCGAGGCGGGCGAGTATGTCGCGCCCGCCCTGCCGGTGGGGCGCTATGAGGTGCGAGCGACCGCCGAGGGCTTCGCCGAGCGCGCCTACCGTCTGGAGATCGAAGTGGGCCGCAGCGTCGGGCTGGACCTTGAGCTGCCGCTGGCCGGACGGCGCGAGTCGGTGGAGGTGGTGGACCGCACGCCGTTGCTCGAGATTGGCAGCGCCGCGGTCGGCACGGTGATTGACCGCGAGCGCCTGGCGCGGCTGCCGCTGAATCAGCGCGAATTCCTGCAGTTGGCGCTGCTGGCCGGCGGCGCCAACCCGGCCGCGCCGGGCTCCGAGCTCGAGCGCCAAAACGACTCCGGCCTGCATCTGCACGGCGGACGCGAGACGGCCAACAACTTCCTGCTCGACGGCGTCGACAACAACGATCTCTATATCAATCGCCTGGTCGTGAGCCCGCCGCTGGATTCGGTGGCGCAGTTCAAGCTGCATTCCTCCACCTACCAGGCCGAGTTCGGCCGCAGCGGCGGCGCCCAGGTCAATGTGGTCAGCCGCGCCGGCGGCAACCGGCTGCACGGCTCGGTCTATGAGTACCTGCGCAACGAGGCCTTCGACGCCCGCAACTTCTTCGACCCCGCCGGTCAGGAAATCCCGCAGTACCGCCGCAACCAGTTCGGCGTCTCCGTCGGCGGTCCGATCGTCAAGGACCGTACGTTTTTCTTCGCCGGCTATGAAGGCACGCGCATCCGCGACGCGCTCACCCGCACCGCACGGGTCCCCACCGCGGCTGAGCTCGGCGGCGACTTCAGCGGCTCGCCCGGACCGGTGATCGACCCGTTCACCCAAAGCCCCTTCCCGAACAACCAAATCCCAGCCGAGCGACTCAGCCCGACCGCGCTCGCCCTCGCCGAAGCCTGGCCGAGCCCGAACCGCGCCGACCCCAGCCAGAATCTGGTGACCACGCCGGTCGGCAACAAGCTCATCAACCAGGGCTACGGCCGCTTCGACCACTACTGGAGCCGCCGCGACGCCTTCTACGTGCGCTATAACTTCAGTCACGACAACGCTTTAGCTCCGTTTGGCGATGGCGGCTCGGGCGTGCCCGGCTTCGGCAGCTTCATCTTGAACCGCGGCCAGAACCTGGTGGCGGCCAACACCCACACCTTCAGCCCGTCGGTGGTCTGGGAGTCGCGCTTCGGCTTCAACCGCCTGCGCCGCGACATCAACCATGAGAACGTCGGCGTCGACTACGCCGGTCAGTTGGGCATTGCGGGGCTGTCGCAAGATCCGCGCTTCATCGGCTTCCCGGCGATCAGCATTCCCGGCTATGACTCGATCGGCGATGAGACGGCGCTGCCCATCCAGCGCGTCGACAGCACCTACCACGTGGTCCAGAGCGTAACGTGGCTGAGGGGCCGTCACGTGGTCAAGGCCGGAGGCGAGTTCCGCGGCATCACCGTCGACGGCATCCAGGGGCTTTTCGGCCGCGGGCAGTTCAACTTTCTCGGGGCGATCACCCGGAACCCGCTGGCCGACTTTGCACTGGGATTCCCGACGTTCACCATCCAGACCACCATCGACAACCCGTTTCGCCAGCGCACCCAGAGCTGGAACGGCTACGTGCAGGACGATTTCCGGATCGCTCCGAAGCTGACGCTCAACGCCGGGCTGCGCTATGAGTGGAATCGCCCGGCCGTCGACGCCGACGACCGCTTCACGTACTTCGACACCGAGCGCAACGAGCTGCTCGACGCCGGCGAAGGTCCGCTCGGCCGCGCCGGCTACCGCAACGACCTCAACAACTTCGCCCCGCGGCTGGGCCTGAGCTGGAATCCGCTGACCCGCACCGTGGTGCGCGCCGGCTACGGGATCTACTACGACGTCACCATCCTGGAGGCGAACTCCGGCCTGTACTTCAACCCGCCTTACTTCGACCTGCGCATCTACTTCCCGTCCCAGACGCAACTGCTCACGCTCGAGAACGCCTTCCCGCAAGGCGCCGGCTTCACGCCGCAAGCGAGCGTCAACGCGATCGAGCCGAACTACCGCACCGGCTACGCGCAACAGTGGAACGCCGGGGTCGAACAGGAACTCGGGGCCGGGCTGCTGCTACGGGCGTCATACATCGGCGCGAAAGGCAGCAAGCTGCTGCGCCGGCGGGATTTGAACCAGCCCGCGCCGGGTCCGGGCGACATCGACGCGCGGCGGCCGATTCCGGGCTTTGCCAATGTGGTGCAGTTCGAATCCGGCTCGAGCTCGATCTACCACTCCGGCGTTGTGTCGGTGGAGCGCCGCTTCGGCCAGGGTTTACTTTTCTCCGGCGCCTATACGTGGGCGAAGTCGATCGACGATGTTTCGGCCTTCCTGAACTCGGACGGCGACCAGAACTTCCCGCAAAACAGTCAGGACCTTCGAGCCGAGCGCGGGCTGTCAAACTTCGACCAGCGGCAGCGTTTGGTGCTGACCGGCAGCTATGAGACGCCGTGGCGCAACCGGCTGGCGCGCAACTGGCGGCTGCACGTGATCGCGTCGATGCAGAGCGGCAACCCGTTCACCCCGGCGCTGAGCTTTGACAACTCGAACACCGGCAACGCGAACGCAATTTTTGGGCTCGACCGCCCCGACGTGGTCGGCGACCCGAACGCCGGAGCGTCGACGCCGGAGCGCTTCTTCAACACCGACGCCTTCGCGCTGCCGGCGGAGCGGACGTTTGGCAATGCCGGCCGCAACGTGCTCACCGGACCGGGGCAGGCGAGCCTGGACGCCGCCGTGGAGCGGACCTTCGATTTGGGCGAGCGACTGCGGCTGGATCTGCGCGCCGAGGCGTTCAATCTGACCAATCACTCCAACTTCGATCTGCCGCGCCGGTTCGCCGATCAGCCCACGTTCGGGCGAATCCTGTCGGCGCGCGCAGCGCGGCAGATGCAGTTCGGCATTCGGCTGACGTACTAAGCCGTAGGGGCGCAGCATGCTGCGCCCGGGTCCCGGCGGTGGCGAGGCTAGGCCGTCTTGTTCAGCGAGCGCTGCTGCGGACGGATCTCGTGCGAAGCCGGGTCGAAGCGCTGGGCTTTCTGGATCTTGTCGCGGCTGGTCGCCACCTCGATCTCCATGTCAGGCCAGCTGATCTCGTTGACCCACGTGGTGGGCGCGAGCACGTGGCCGTGGGGGCGCCACTCCTTGGTGTTGATCACCAGGTAAGGCACGCTCCACTCGTCGACGTCGGCGAGCAGGTCGGTGCAGATGCCGCAGGGGCCGTCGCGGGTCTCGATTTGGTACGACGCCAGCTCGCGGACGCTGCGCAGCGACGAAGGCGCGTCTCCTTGCGTGCTCGGGCAGCCGACCCGCACGAAGCCGCGATCACGACGGTCGTCGGCCTTGCCATAAAGCGCCTTGAGCATCACGCGCATCTCCTCCGCCACCGGCTTGACGCCGGCTGCGGCCAAGCCTTCCAGCTCCGCCTTGCCAAACTTGACCGGGATCTTGCGCGAAGTGGTGTTGGGTTGCCCCAAACAAGCGGCGGGGATGACCGCGGTGGCGCCGGAGAGCATGCCTCCGGTGCGGACCAACATGTAACGAACCATCCAGGCGCTATCGTCGATGAAAAAGTCCTCGACTTTACCGATGTCTTCATCGGTCGCGCAGACGCGATAACCAAACAGGTGCTTCAGGCCTTGCATAGGCTCTTCTTCCTCCTCAAGGAGTTTTTGCGGGCGGGCTGAGTATAACAGCCCGCCGAAGAAAAGCCACGCAATATTTAGGACAACCTAATCTTATGCCCCTCTCGTGCGGCCTCGTAGACGCCCAACACGATGGCCAGAGCGTGGTAGCCCTCTTCGCCGGTGATCAAGGGATCCGTTCCCGTTTCGACCGCCTTGGCGAAGTCGGCGAACCCGCGCTTGAGGTTCTCGATCGGGATCGCCATCGGGTCAGCCGCGCCGGAGTCCGAGTCCGCATCGGCGAGCGGGGCGTCGTCGCCGGGATCGCCGTCCACCGCCCAGGTGGTGAGCTTGTCGCCGGTGATGATGGCCGAGCCCTTCGACCCGTGCACTTCGATGCGCTCGGTGAAGCCGGGCCAGAAAGCGGTCGATGCCTGGATGACGCCGGTGGCGCCGTTGTCATAGCGCACCAGGGCGTTGACGATGTCTTCGGCCTCCATCTGGTGCGCGGCGGCGAGCTGCCACTGCGCCGAAATCTCCTTCACGCGCCCGGCCAGATACATCACGACGTCCACGGTGTGGATGCCCTGGTTGATCAGGGCGCCGCCGCCTTCCACCGCCCAGGTCCCTTTGCCGGGACGGTCGTAGTAGGGCTGCGGGCGGTGCCATTTCACATAGCCGTCGATCTGCAACAGCCGGCCGAGGCGGCCGTCGTCGATCGCCTTCTTGAGGAAGATCGTCGCGTCGTCAAAACGGTGTTGGCTGACCACGCCCAGCCGGATGTCGGCGGCCTTGGCCAGCTCGATCATCCTCTTACAGTTGTCGAGCGTCAGGTCCATCGGCTTCTGCAGCAGCACGCTCTTACCCTGGCGGGCGCACTCCTCGACGATCTCCAGGTGCGAATCGGGGAAGGTGCAGACGTCGACGTAGCCGACGTCGTCGCGTGCTATGAGGTCGCGCCAGTCGGCGTGGAACTCCGCGCCGTACTTCTCGGCGAACTCGCGGCCCTTGGCCTCGGTGCGGTTTGAGCAGGCCACGATCTCGTAGCCGAGTTCGCCATAGCTGTCGCCGTGTTTGTGGGAGATGGCGCCGGTGCCGATGAGTCCAACTTTCATGTCTGTTTCCTTTCCGATTCGGTGATTGGCTAGCGCGGGCGGCGGCCGATATCGCGGCGATAGTGCGCGCCCTCAAACGAGATCTTCTCCACCCCGGCGTAGGCGGCCTGGAGGGAGGCTTCCAGATCCGCGCCGTGGGCGGTGACGCCCAGCACGCGCCCGCCGGCGGTGGCCAGCCGGCCCTGCTTGAACGACGTGCCGGCATGGAAGATTCTTGCGCCGGTGGCCTCGGCGGCGGCGATGCCCGTGATCGTCGCGCCCTTCGAGTAGGGGCCGGGGTAGCCGGCCGAGGCCATCACGACACATGTCGTAGCGCCGGGCCTCCAGCCGACCGCAGACGCATCGAGCGAGCGGCGCGCGGCCGAAGCCAGCAGCTCGCCGAAATCGCCGTCCATGCGGTAGAGCAGCGGCTGCGTTTCGGGGTCGCCCAACCGCACATTGAACTCGAGCGTCTTCGGCCCGTCGGCGGTGACCATCACGCCGCAGTAGAGAAAGCCGCGAAACACCGCGCCTTCGGCCTTCATGCCGTCCAGGGTCGGCTGGATGATCTCGTCGAGGATGCGGCGGCGCAGCGGCTCGTCGAGGATCGAGTCGTCGCAATAAGCGCCCATGCCGCCGGTATTGGGGCCCTGGTCGCCGTCGTAGGCCGCCTTGTGGTCCTGCGTGGGGCGGAACTCAAAGATCCGCTCGCCGTCGGTGAGCACGATGAAGCTCAATTCGCGGCCGTCGAGAAATTCTTCGACCAGGATGCGGTTGCCGGCCGAGCCTACCGCTTCGCCTGACAGCAGCGCGCTCCCGGCGGCGAACGCTTCTTCCCGATTGTGGGCAAGCAGCACGCCCTTGCCGGCGGCCAGCCCGTCGGCCTTGAGCGCTACGCGGTCTCCGATCCGGTCAAGGGCGGCCAGCAGTTCGGCCTCCGTCTCGACCGTGACCGAGCGGGCCGTGGGAATCGAGTGCTTAAAGAAAAAATCCTTGGCGAAAACCTTGCTGCCTTCCAGCTGGGCGGCCTTTTGTGAAGGGCCGACGATCGGCAGGCCGCGCGCCTCGAAGGCGTCGACCACGCCGGCCACCAGCGGGGCTTCCGGGCCGACGACGGTGAAGTCCACGCCGAGTGTTTCCGCCAGGCATGCCAGCTCTTCGGGCTGCTGGAGCGCGGCCGGAATGCACGATAGCTCCAGCGCCATGCCGGCATTGCCGGGCGACGCGAAAACCTGGTCGATCGAGTCCGACTGGAGGAGGCGCCAGGCGATGGCATGTTCGCGCCCGCCGGCGCCGAGGACGAATGCTTTCATGTCGAGCCGCCGTAGGGAGCGGGCGGAAAACCGGTCGCGGCTGACCCCGCCGGGGGCCCTGCAGGCAGTTCACTAGAATAACAAGAGAGGCACATGGCGTCTGTGAGCGAGAAATTCGATGTGGTCGTGGTGGGCGCGGGCCATGCCGGCTGCGAAGCCGCCGCCGCTGCGGCGCGCATGGGCCTGCGCACGGCGCTGGCCACCCTGAATCTCGATCTGATCGCCCAGATGTCGTGCAATCCGGCCGTCGGCGGCATCGCAAAGGGCCACCTGGTGCGTGAAATCGACGCGCTGGGCGGGCTGATGGGCGTGGTCACCGACGCGGTCGGCATCCAGTTCCGCCTGCTCAACACCCGCCGCGGCCCGGCCGTCTGGTCGCCGCGCGCGCAGTGCGACAAGAAGCTCTACCGCGCCGAGATGCGCCGCCGGCTGGAGCAGGAGCCGAATCTGACCATCAAGCAGGCCGAGGTGGTCGATTTCGTGCTCGACGAGTCCGGTCCGCGCAAGGTCCTGCGCGGCCTGCGCTTGATCGACGGCCGCGTGATCGAGTGCCGCGCCGCCATCGTCACCACCGGCACGTTCTTGAACGGCCTCATCCACATCGGCGAGACCACCTATCCGGCCGGCCGCAGCGGCGAGCCGGCGTCGAAACCTCTGGGCGAGCGCCTGCGGGAGCTGGGTTTCCGCTGCAGCCGCCTGAAGACCGGTACGCCGCCGCGTCTGGACGGCCGCACCATCGACTGGGACGTTTTCGAGCCCCAGCCGGGCGACGCCGAGCCGACGCCGTTCTCCTTCCGTACGACCAAGATCGAGCGCGAGCAGATCCACTGCCACATCGCCTACACGAACGCCGAAACCCACAAGATCTTGCGGGACAGCATCGCTCGATCCCCTCTCTATAGCGGGCAGATTGAAGGCGTGGGGCCGCGCTACTGCCCCTCGATCGAAGACAAGATCGTCAAGTTCGCCGATAAGGACCGCCACCAGATCTTTTTGGAGCCCGAGGGCCTCGATACGAACGAGGTTTACGTGAACGGGCTCTCGACGAGCATGCCGATCGACGTGCAGACGGCCATGGTGGCCTCGATTCCAGGCCTGGACAAGGCGGAGATGATCCGGCCGGGCTATGCGATCGAGTACGACTCGGTCGACGCCACCGAGCTGGACCACTCGCTCGAGACCAAGCGCATCGGGGGACTGTTTCTCGCCGGGCAGATCAACGGCACCACCGGCTACGAAGAGGCCGCCGCGCAAGGCATCATGGCCGGTTTGAACGCCGCCCTGCAGATCCAGGGGCGCGAGCCGCTGCGCCTGGAGCGCAGCGAGGCCTACATCGGCATTCTGATCGACGATCTGGTGACCAAGGGGACCGACGAGCCCTACCGCATGTTCACCTCGCGGGCCGAGTTCCGGCTGCATCTGCGCATCGACAACGCCGACCAGCGCCTGACGCCGCAGGCGCGCGCCGCCGGGATGATTCCCGACGCCGACTGGGCGCTGTTCGAGCGGCGGCGCGAAAACCGCGAGCGCGTCCAGCGCTTTTTGGACGAGCACCGCGCCGATCCGAAGGATCCAAGGGCAGGGAAGCTCTTCGCGGCGATGGGCGGCGCGCCCAACCAGCGTTTGGGCCTTTCGGGCTATCTGCGGCGGCCGGAGGTCGAAATCGGCCATGTCGAGGAGCTGGTGCGGGCCGAAACGGGCGTCGAGCTGTCTCGCCCGGAGTGGAAGGCGGTCGAGACGCAGGCCAAATACGCCGGCTACCTCGAGCAGCAGCAGAAGCACGTGGCGCGGCTGGCCAAGGCCGAGCGGCGACGCATCCCGGCGGATTTCGCCTACCGCGGCCTGCCGGGCCTGTCGCACGAAATTGTCGAGAAGATGGAGCGCGTGCGCCCGGAAACCCTCGCGCAGGCCGGCCGCATCCCCGGCGTGACCCCGGCGGCGATCTCGATCCTCAACATGCACCTGGAGAGCGCCATCCGTGCCCGGCGATGAGGCTTTTCGGTCCGCGCTCGACAGGCAGACCGCGGCGCTGGGCGTCGAACTCGATCCCCAGGCCCGCCGGAAGATGCTCGATCACTACGAGCTGCTGCTTCGCTGGAACCGGCGCATCAACCTGACCCGCGTGACCGACCCCGAAGAGGCGGCGGTGCGCCATTTTGGCGAATCGCTGGCGTTTCTGACGATCGAGCAGGGCAAATGGGAGACGGCGGTGGACGTCGGCTCCGGCGCGGGCTTTCCCGGACTGGCCCTGGCGGCGGTTTTCCCCCAAAAACAGATCACGCTGCTCGAACCGGTGGGCAAGAAAGCCGTGTTTCTGCGCGAGGTTTCCCGGGACTGGGGCAACGTGACGGTGCGGGACCGCCGGGTCGAGGATTTCGAGGGCGCCTTCGACTGGGCCTGGATGCGGGCGGTGAACGTGGCCGGCGCGCTGGACGAATTGGGCCGAATCGGGCGGGACACGGCGCTGTGGGTGGGTCCGGAAGGCGCCGCGGAGGCCCGCAAGCACGAGCAGTGGCGCTGGGAAGAGGGCGTGCAGCTCGCGGGCGGCGCACAGCGGCTGTTGCTGGTCGGGCGGCGATGTTCCACGTGGAACATCGGGTGACGATGCGTAGGTCCGTGTTAGCGCCCGCATTCTGAAGAATGCGGCACGGCAGGAAGGGATGTTCCACGTGGAACATCCGAATCGGGGACGCCGGCGGCGCGGCGGTCGACAACCAGATGTTCCACGTGGAACATTCCACGGCTCACGGCTCACGGTTCACCGCTCACGGGCCCCCCTTGTGCTAAATTAAGGCTCTTCGCGCACCGGAGGCCGCCTTGGGCCGCATCATCGCCATTGCCAACCAAAAAGGCGGCGTCGGCAAGACGACTACCGCTATCAACTTGTCCGCCTCGCTCGCCGCAGCCGACTGCCGCGTCCTGGTCGTCGACTGCGATCCACAGGCCAACTCCACCTCGGGCCTCGGCTTCCCCCAGGACTCCGAGCGCGCCGGGGTCTATGACCTGCTCATGGGCGCGCCGGCCGACGAGCTGATCCTCGAAACCGAGTTTTCGGGCCTGCACCTGCTACCCGCCAGCCGGCATCTCGCCGGCGCCAACGTGGAGCTCGTCCAGGCCGACGACCGCGAGCAGCGCCTCAAAAACCAGCTCCAGGCGCCCCGCGAACGCTACGATTTCCTCATCCTCGACTGTCCGCCCGCGTTGGACCTGCTCACGATCAACGCGCTGACCGCCGCCGATTCGGTCCTCATCCCCATCCAGTGCGAATATTTTGCGCTCGAGGGCATCTCGGCTCTGATGGATACCGTGGACGCCATGAAAGGCGGCCTCAACCCCGAGCTGACGCTCGAAGGCGTGCTGCTGACGATGTACGACGAGCGCACCACGCTCGCCCGCCAAGTGGAGGCCGACCTGCGCGAGTTCTTCCGCGGCGACGTCTTCCAGACCGTGATTCCCCGCAACATCCGCTTGGCCGAAGCGCCCAGCCACGGCAAGCCCGTCATGCAGTATGATCTGCGGTCGAAAGGCGCGGAAAGCTACCTGAGCCTGGCGCGCGAGGTGCTCGAGCGGACGCACGCGCGCATGGCGGCCGGCCCCGGATCGGCCTGAAAAGGAAGTTTTTGCCGATGAAGAAGAAGTCTCCCGCGGGATCGCCCTCGCGACAAGCCCTCGGGCGCGGCCTCGGCGCCCTGCTCACCTCCAACAAACCGGCGCCGGTGAAGCCGCCGGAAACCCCCGCTGAGCCCGAACCCGGCGACGAGAGCGTCCGCTATGTGCCGCTGACGTTGATCGACGCCAACCCCGATCAGCCCCGGCAGACGTTCTCCGAGCGCTCGATCGAAGAGCTGGCGCAATCGATCCGCACCGACGGCGTGATCCAGCCGATCCTGCTGCGCCCTGAGGGCGAGCGCTATCTGCTGATCGCCGGCGAGCGCCGACTGCGCGCCAGTGCCGTCGCCGGGTTGAGCGAGATTCCGGCCGTCGTGCGTGACATCCCCGACGACCGCGTGCTCGAGATCGCTCTGATCGAGAACATCCAGCGCGAGGACCTCAACCCGCTCGAAGTCGCCCAGGCCCTGCAGCGCATGGCGATGGAGCTGCAGCTCAGCCACGAAGAGCTCGCCCAGCGCACCGGCAAGAACCGCGCCACCATCACCAACCAGCTCCGCCTGCTGCGGCTGCCGATCCCGGTGCAGCAGATGATCGCAAACAACGAGCTGCAGATGGGGCACGCACGGGCGCTGATCGCGCTGCCGCATGAGGCCGACCAGCGTGAGATCGCCGAGCAGATTCGCAAGCGCGGCCTGTCAGTCCGCCAGGTCGAGGAACTCGTTCGCAAGAAGCTGCTGCCGCAGACCGAAACACCGCCGCCACCGCCGCCGGACCCGAACGAGGCCGCCGCGGTGGACAATCTGGAGCAGGCTCTGGGGGCGCGCGTGCGCCTGGTGAAGCGCGGCAAGAACAAAGGCAGGATCGAGATCGAGTTCAGCTCGCAGGACGAGCTGCAGCGCATCTATTCGTTGCTCACCGGCGACGACGCCGACTGAATCTTCTCGATCATCCCGGCGGCGCGCGACCGCGCCAAGTGCAGGATGTTCTTCTGCTCGACGATCTGCTCGAGCACAGGCAGCAGCTGCTCGGGAGCGACCACGCGCTCGCGGTCAAATGACGACTGCAACCGCAGCAGCGCATCATTCACGCCCAGCCGGTCAAAGCGCACCACACGCTCGAGGTCGATGCGGTGCCGGGCTGTCTCGCTGGCCCTAAGGAACCAAGCCACAAGTTCTTGGGCCTTCGGCTCGTCGGTATACACGAACTGGGCCTCGGTCCGGTTTCCGGCGTCATCGGTAAACCGAATGATCTTGTCGCCGGTGAAGGCGACCTTACGCTTGCGCGCCGCTTCGCCGCTGAGCGCCGGCAACGCTTCGACCTTCGCCCAAAGCTCCTGCACGGTCGCCTGGTCGACGGTGAATTCGAGCGGCTCTTCGTCCGGCGTCTCGCGGTATCCCGCCGAGCCGTCGGCTTGGATGGTGATGTCAAAGTAGGCCGGAACGCTGCCGGGGAAGTCGCGCGAGAAGAACAGCTCCGCGGCGGCGGCCGAAACGACGGCGGCGGCAAGCAACACGGTCAGGCAAGCGATGCGTCTCATGAGCCCCTTCTATCGAACCTTGCCTTTTATTCTGGCGGTCATGGCATGCCGTGTCACGTCGCAAATAGCGGCGGCGAGCGCGTCGGAGGCGTCGTGCGGCGTAATCGGCTCGCGCAGACCCAACAAAGACGACACCATCATCTGCACCTGCTGCTTGTCGGCCCGGCCGTAGCCCACCACGCTGCCTTTGATCTCGAGGGGGGAGTATTCGCCGACCGGCAGCTCGCGTTCCGCTGCGGCAAGCAGGACCACGCCGCGCACGTGCGCCAGCAGCAGCGAGCTGCGCGGGTTGACGGCGGCAAACACAGTTTCCACCGCAACGCGATCAGGGCCGTACTCCTCGAGCACGGCCCTGATGCCTTGGTAGATTTTGTGCACCCGCTCGGCGAGCGGGTTTTTCGCGCTGGTGCGGATCACGCCGTGCGCGGTGAGCCGGTGACGCCGGCCGTCGCTGTCGATCACCCCGTAACCGGTTCGATCCGCTCCGCAGTCGACGCCGACGATCCGCATCCGGCTGCCTAGGCCGACAAGGCTTCGAGCTCGGAGTCGTCGATGTCGAAGTTCGACGCCATCGACTGTACGTCGTCGTGCTCTTCGATGGCTTCCACCATGCGCAGCACCGCTGCGGCCTGCTTGCCTTCGATCTTGATGGTATTTTGCGGCACCATCGAGATCTCGGCCGACTCGGGCTCGATGCCGAGATCCTCGACCATGCGCGACACCGCGTCGTGCAAGGTGAAGTCCGAGACGATCGTCCAGGTGTCGCCGTCGTCTTGCAGGTCCTCGGCGCCGACGCCCATGGCGGCCTCGAGCAGCTGGTCTTCCTGCGCCTTCTCCTTCGAGATGGTGATCAGGCTCTTGCGGTCGAACATATAGCTCACGCAGCCGTTCTCACCCAAGTTGCCGCCGTTTTTCGAAAACAGGTGCCGCAGTTCGCTGACGGTGCGGTTGCGGTTGTCGGTCAGCGTCTCCACGTAGACCGCAACGCCGCCGGGACCGTAGCCCTCAAAAGTGATCTCTTCGAGGCTCTCGCCTTCGATCTGACCGCTGCCGCGCATCACGGCGCGATCGATGTTGGCCGCCGGCACACTCTTGCTCTTCGCCGCCGTGATGGCGGTGCGCAACCGGGCGTTGGCCTCGGGATCGGCGCCGCCGCGGGCGGCCATCTGGATTTCGCGCAACAGGCGGGTGAACAGCTTGCCTCGCTTGGCGTCGAGGGCGGCCTTTTTATGCTTGATCGTGTGCCACTTGGAATGGCCGGACATAAGAGCTCCTAGAGGGCGGAATTCCGCTTCTTACTCAACTTTCCAGAATAACAGACCCGTCGGCTTTATCATGGAGTCCTGGGTATGCCCCGTATCGCGCTCCGAGCCGCTTCGGCGGCGCTTGTCTTTCTCAGTTTCAGCCTCGGCGTCCTGGCCGCCGACGATCCGCCGCGCCTGCTCGGCGACCGCATCCAGGCGATCCTCGAGCGGCCGGCGGCGCAGCGGGCCAGTTGGGGGGTTCTGATCGCCGACTCGTCCGGCGGCGAGCCGCTTTTCGAGTACAACGCGCAGAAACTCTTCGTGCCGGCGTCGAACGCCAAGCTCTACGCTTCGGCGTTGGCGCTGGCGCGCCTCGGACCCGATGCCGTCTTCGAGACGCGCTTGCTGGCGCAGGGCCCGGTCGAGGGCGGGGTCTTGAAGGGCGACCTGGCGCTGGTCGGCGGCGGCGACCCCAACCTGTCAGCACGACACCTTCCCTACCATCCCAAACTCGAGTTCCGCAAAGATCTGCTCGAGCCGATGCGCGAGCTGGCGCGGCAGCTCGCCGCCGGCGGCGTGCGGGTGATCGAAGGCGACGTCGTCGGCGACGCCTCGCGCTATGTCTGGGACCCCTATCCGCCCGGCTGGTCGCTCGAAGACGTCTCGTGGGGCTACGGCGCCCCGGTCTCCGCGCTGGCCTTCAACGACAACAAGGTCAAGGTGCGCATCCGCCCGGGCTCGGGGCCCAACGCGCCGGCGCAGCTCAAGATCGAGCCCCCGCTCGACTACTTCAATGTAAGAAATCTAACGCGCACGGCCTCCACGCGCTTCGTGGCCCGGCGGCTGGATCTGCGCGTGCATCCCGGTCAACGCCGGCTCGATGTGTGGGGCCAGATCTCGCAGCGCTCGCCGGGACGCGACATGGAAGTGGCCGTCGATGACCCGGCTGTGTTCGCGGCGCTGGCGCTGCGGCAGGCCCTCATCGACGAAGGCGTCGAGGTGCGCGGCGGCGCACGCGGCCGCTATCTGGAGACCTATGCGGTCGATGACCTCAAAGCGCTGTCTTCGCCGGCGGTCGAGCCGGCGGGCCGCGAGCTGGCCAAGCGGCAATCCGCGCCGCTGTCGCAAATCTTGCAAGCGCTCAACAAGGACAGCCACAACCTGCACGCCGAGATGCTGCTGCGCGAAGTCGGCTACCAGCGTCGCAACGTCGGCAGCGTGGAAGCGGGCGTGGAGGAGATGCGGGACTTTCTGAAGGAAGTCGGCCTGACGCCGTGGGAGTTTTACATCGAGGACGGCTCGGGGTTGTCGCGCAAGAACCTTGTCAGCCCGGAGGGCACGGTGAAACTGCTGCGCGCGATGGGGGCGTCGGAGAACCGCGAGGTCTGGCTCGACGCGTTGCCCGTTGCGGGCGAAGACGGCACGCTCGACTGGCGGTTTTCAAAAACCGTGGCCAAGGGCCGCATCCGCGCGAAGACGGGCACGCTGTCGCATGTGACGGCGCTGGCGGGCTACGCCACTACGCTCGACGGCCGCGAACTGGCCTTCGCGGTCTTCGTCAACAATTTCGGAGTCTCGACCTCGTATATCCGGAATCTGCTCGACGAGATTCTGGTGGAGGCGGTAAGCGCGCCTTAGCGAGGCGATCGGGGTTGAGGTTCGGGCTCGGCCTGCAGGTCGCGCATGGCGGCCATGATGGCTTGGTAGATGCGGCCCACCGAGGCGTCCGGCAGCGGTCCGGCGTTGGCGGCGCGCAGGTTGGCGAGCACGGCTTCTTCGCGACCGGCGTCCTGCACTTCCATCCCGATCTGGCGTTTCAGCGGCGCGAGTTCGAGCACGTAGCCGGCTCGGCGGTTGAGCAGCGCGATGATCTCGTGGTCGACCTCGTCGATCTTGCCGCGCCACTGGGCGAGCTCCGTAGCGGGGTCAGCCGCTTTGGCGGCGTCCACGGGGGGCGACTCGGCACATCCCAGCAACAGCAGCGTCGCCAGAACCGGAAGCGATCTCGACATCTCAGACGAAGCGCAGCGCGCCTTCTTCATCCAGACGCCAGGCGCCGGGCAGGCGGCGGCCGTTTGCGTCCTGGGCGGGGGCCAGCAGCACGCGCCCCCATTTGGCCGAAACCACGGCGCAGCCGCGGCTGTCTTGCCCCAGCGAGGCGCCGCGCCAATGGAAGGCGGCGTCCTCGACTGAGCCGGAGCAGACGGGCGTGATCTCGATGGCGCGCTCCCAGCCTTTCACTACCAGGTCGACGCCGCTCCAGGCGTCACGGTAGCGCAGCCGCGAGAAATGCGGCGTGTTGCGGAGGAAAGTCTTCGGGTCGCCGTTGAAGTAGTAGTTGCTCTTGCCCTGGCGCTGGTCTTCGCCGAGCAGCTCGCGCGGGGCGGCGCCGATCAGCGACAGGCACAGGTCCGGCTGGTCGCGCCCGATGTGCGCCGGCGCGGCGCCGGCCGGCCCCGGGTCGCCCAGCAGCCGCTTGGCGAGAAAGAGCATGCGGCCAGAGCCAAAAAGTCCCTGCCAGTCGGACTGATCCGCGCCGTACGCTCCTTCGCCAAACTGCCCGCGATTGGGCTCGAAATACAGCGACCGGGACTGCGCAGCAGCGCCCCCGGCGAAGGCTCCCAGTCCCAACAACGCAGCTCTTCTCGAGAACAACAAAGCGAAAAACGACCCCTTGAACGAAATGCTAATCCGGCGCGGGCCGGCTCGACCGGCCGCTGGTTCGTCCGACAGGATCGCACAGCCTCCGCAAATCTGGCTACTAGTAAGTGAACGAAAACGGGCCGGCCCCGGCTAGCGCTCTATGCCGCGTCGGGCGTCTTGAGTTCTTTGAGGCCCTTCCAGACCGGGGCCTTCACGTCCTCGAAGAAGAGTTGCAGGTGCGGGAACGGGATCTCGATGTCGGCCGCGTCGAGCGCCAGCTTCGAGGCTTCCACTACGGCGCAGGCGATCGGCGGCTCGTTCGACGCCTTGTCGATCCAGACCCGCACTTCCAAATCGACGCTCGAGCCGCCCAGTCCCATCACCATCACCTCCGGCGGCGGCTGCCTGCTCACGCCCGGCAGATCCTTGACGGCCTCCAGCAGCACCTCGCGCGCCTTCGGGATGTACTCCTTGTAAGCGATGCCGATCGGCACATCGATGCGGGTTTCGCCGCGCTTGGAGTGGTTGACCAGCACCTCGTCGATGATCTTCTTATTGGGGATCACCACCCAGGTGTTGTTCTTGGTCTTGATGCGCGTGGTGCGCATGGTGATCTCGTTGACCTCGCCGATCTGGCCGGCGACGTGCACCCAGTCGCCGACGGTGAACGGCCTGTCGAAGAAAATCAAAAAGCCGGCGATGATATTCGACAGCGTGTCTTGCGCCGCAAAACCGATGGCGATGCCGGCGACGCCGATGCTGGCCAGGATCGCCCCGATGTTGACGCCCATCTGCCCGGCGGCCATCACGACCCCGAAGCCCAGCACGGTATAGCGGTAGAGGCTGTCCACCAGCATGCTGGTCAACGTGGCATGCAAGCCGGCCGCGTGCAGCCCCTTCCTGAGCGGATACTCGGTGGCCTTGAACAGGATCCAGAACCCAATCAGAAAAATGACGGCGACGATCAAATCCGGAATGGCGCCCATCACCACCGCCACGCCCTGCGTCGTCAGAGCCTCCAAATCGAGTCGTTTCAAAATCTCGTCGATCAAAAGAAGAATCCTCCTGCGAGCCGCACGGGCTAGCAGGAGGATTCTATCCAATCACGCGGTCGCGCCAGGGTTAGATGTCGAGATTCTTGACGTCGAGCGCATTGTCGCCGATGAACTTGCGGCGCGCCTCGACGCTCTCGCCCATCAGGGTCGAGAAGATGTCCTCCGTCTCGACGGCGTCTTCGATGCGGACCTGCAACAGCCGGCGGGTGTCGGCGTTCATGGTCGTATCCCACAGCTGATCGGCGTTCATCTCGCCCAAACCCTTGTAGCGCTGGATCGAGGCGTCGCGCATGGCCTGAGACTTGAGGTGATGGAGCAGCGCGAGCGGCTTGTCGATCGTCTCTTCGGACTTCTTGCCGACCACCAGAAACGGCGGCTTGTTGAACTCCGCCAGCTTGCGGGCCGAAGCGCGCAGCCGGCGGTACTCGGGAGTGCTGGCCTGCTCGACATCGATCACGCGCTGGCCCTCGGACTCGTCGGCGTACGAGATCGAGTACGCCGAGTGCATCTCATCGTCGCTCAGACTTGCCTCCAGACCCAGCGTCCGCAAGCGCTCGACGACACCGTTGAGGTGGTCGCGGTCGCGGAAGTGCTCCAGGCTGTCCAGCTCGAGGCTCGCGTCGGAGAGCAGCTCCACCACGCCCGGGCTGCGGAAGCGCCGCTCGAGCTTGGCGAACAGCGCGGCGTACTCGTCGAGGTTGAGCAGGAACGAGCGCAGATCCTCCGCCTCGAGCACGCGGCCCGGAGCGCCGGCGCCGCCGCCGATCTCGACCTTGACGCCCTCGATCGCCATGTCGATGACTTCGTGCGACAGCTCCCGTTCGGATTTGATGTAGCGCAGGTTTTTGCCGCGCTTGATCAGGTACAGCGGCGGCTGCGCGATGTAAACGTGGCCGCGTTCGATCAGCTCCCGCATCTGGCGGAAGAAAAATGTCAGCAGCAGCGTCCGGATGTGCGAGCCGTCCACGTCGGCGTCCGTCATCAGGATGATCTTGTGGTAGCGCAGCTTCGACGGGTCGAAGTCGTCGACGCCGATGCCGGTGCCCAGCGCGGTGATCATCGCCCGGATCTCTTCATGCCCGAGCATCTTGTCGTAGCGCGCCTTTTCGACGTTGAGGATCTTGCCCTTCAGCGGCAGGATCGCCTGGTACTTGCGGTCGCGGCCGGATTTGGCCGTACCGCCGGCCGACTCGCCCTCAACGATGAAGACTTCGGCGCGCTCGGGGTTGCGCTCCTGACAGTCGGCGAGCTTGCCGGGCAGCCCGGCCGAATCGAGAGCTCCCTTGCGGCGGGTCAGATCGCGCGCCTTGCGAGCGGCTTCCCGAGCGCGTGAGGCGTCGATCGCCTTCATCACGATCTGCTTGGCGATGATCGGGTTCTGCTCAAAAAACGCGCCGAGCTGATCGTTGACCAGCGAGGTGACGTGCCCTTGGATGTCGGAGTTGAGCTTGCCCTTGGTCTGACCTTCGAACTGCGGCTGCGGCAGCTGTACGCTCACCACGGCCGTCAAACCTTCGCGCACGTCATCGCCGCTCAGGTTTTCCTTGACGGTCTTGAACAGGCCCGCCTGCTGGCCATAGGCGTTGATCGTACGCGTCAGCGCTGCGCGGAAGCCCGCCAGGTGGGTGCCGCCGCCGACGGTGTTGATCGTATTGGCGAACGAAAACAGCGTTTCCTGGTAGCCGTCATTGTATTGCAACGCGACATCGACGGAGAGGGTCTCCTCGGCGTTGATCGCGCGGTCGCCCATCAGCCGGATCGGCTCCGGGTGCAGCGGCGTCTTGCCGCGGTTCAAGTACTTGACGAACTCGGCGATGCCGCCCTCGAAGAAGAAGACCTGCGGCTCGCGCTCCTCGCGCTCGTCGGTGAGGGTCATCTTCAGCCCGGCGTTCAAGAACGCCATCTCGCGCAGCCGGGTCGACAGCTGATCGTGCTTGTACTCGCTGACGGTGAAGATCTCCGGGTCGGGCAGGAAGGTGATCTTGGTGCCGCGCTTGCGACCCGCTTTGCCGGCCTTTTCGAGGGGTCCCTGCGGGATTCCCTTCTCGTAGCGCTGCTGCCAGGTGAACCCGTCGCGCCAGATCTCGAGGTCCAGATAGTCGGAGAGGAAGTTCACGCAGCTGACGCCGACGCCGTGCAGTCCGCCGGAGACCTTGTAGGAGTTCGAGTCGAACTTGCCGCCGGCGTGCAGCTTGGTCATCACGACTTCAGCGGCCGAGACGCCCTCCTGCTCGTGGATGTTGACCGGGATGCCGCGGCCGTCATCGATGACCGTGATCGAGTTGTCGATGTGGATCGTGACATCGATCTCGGTGGCGTGGCCGGCGAGGTGCTCGTCCACCGAGTTGTCGACGACCTCATAGACGAGATGGTGCAAGCCCATCTCGCCGGTGGAGCCGATGTACATCGCCGGTCGCTTTCGAACGCCCTCGCGGCCTTCGAGCACCCGAATACTACTTTCGTCGTACAAACCTTGAATCTGCGTATCCGCCATGCGTTCCTTGGTCAAATCCTCATGGGCATGACGACATAGCGATACTCGTAGTCGTCCTTACCCACCAACTGCATCTGTCCTGCGCTTTCCTCGTCCTTGAACTCGAGCTGCACGGTGTCGGTTTCCGCGACGCCGAGGAAGTCGAGGACGTACTGGGCGTTGAAGCCCACCTTCATGCGCTTCTCACCGGTATCGGCGGGGATCGACTCCTCGCTCTCACCGGCGTCCGAGCCGGAAGCGGCCAGCTTGAGTTCGCCTTCGGCGAGCTCAAAGCGGACGGCGCGCGAGCGGTCGTCAGCGAACTGTGAGACGCGGCGCACCGCAGCGGCGGCCTCGTCGCGGTTGAGCGCCACGGCGACGCCCTTTTCCTTGGGCAACACGCGATCGTAGTCGGGGAACTGCCCGGTAAGCTTGCGAGTGACCAGCAGGCGGTTGCCGCACTGGAAGAACAGGTGGTTCTCGTCAGTGGCGAAGTCCACCATCATCGACTCGCCCCCGTCGGCGGCCAGCTTTTGCAGCTCCGCCATGGCTTTCTTGGGGATCAGGCCGCGGATTTCGCCGCTGACGCCCTCCATCGCCATCGGGGAGCGCACATAAGCCAGGCGGTGACCGTCGGTGGCCACCATCGCCATGCCGTCCTCGCGCAACACCATCAGCGCGCCGATGAGCGTGTAGCGCGACTCTTCATTGGCAACGGCGAAGATCGTCTTCGAGATCGCGTTCACCAGCGCCTTGGCGGGGATCTGCGTCAGCTTCGCCGGCATCTTCGGCAGCTCAGGGAAGTTGTCGCGCGACATGCCGCCGATGCGCGTGCGCGCCCGGCCGCAGACGATCGAAGCCGAGTGGTTGTCGCCCACCTTGATCGCCAGCTCGGCGTCGGGCAGCAGCCGCACGTAGTCGAGCAGCTTCTTGGCCGGCAGCGTCGTCGAGCCGCCCTTGATGATCGTAGCGGGACAGAAGACCTGGATCCCCAGCTCGAGGTCGGTGGCCGCGATCAACAAGCGGTCCTGCTGCGCCTCGATGAGCACGTTCGACAGCACGGGAATCGTGGTCTTCTTCTCGACGACGCCTTGGCTGAGGCCTAGCTCCTTGACCAGATCGGAACTCTTGACGGTGATTTCCATCGGCTCGCTTCCTTGTGACTCCTCTGCTGGGACAGTCTCGCTGCGCTCTTCTACGAAGGGGACAGATAGAGAAGATGTATTCTCAGATTCGGGTTCCTAGAGCCTGCGGAAATGTGGAAAACTCTAGGAACCCTAATTTATTCAGTAACTTACAGATCTCAGAAACTGTGGAAATCTGTGGCTTGAGATGGTCGCTGTTGTGGATTTTTCCGCGCTCCGCCCGTATCCGCAACCGATCCGCACCGCCTGCTGTCGAAAACCCTATTATAGCTAATTAAATCTGTTAGTTAGCTTGTGGATCAGGTTGTCGAGGGATTCGTCGCTCTGCCGCAGCTTGTCGATCTTGCCGACGGCGTGGATGGCGGTGGAGTGGTGCTTGCCGCCGAAGGACTTGCCGATCTCGGGGTACGACATCCCCAGGATCTCCTTGCACAGATACATGGCGATCTGGCGCGGGTAGGCGATGGCCCGGGCGTTGCTCTTCTCGCTGAGCTGGTGGGCTCTGAGCTGAAACTCCTCGGCGACGGCTTTCTGGATGGCGCCGAGCGTGGGCCGGGCCTCGTCTTCGGAGGCCACCGAGCGCAGGGCCTGTTTGGCCATCGCGGTGGTGATCTCCGAGCCGCAGACTGAAGACAGCGCCATCAGGCGGATGAGCACCCCTTCGAGCTCGCGCATGTTCGAGCGCAGGTTCACCGCCAGCAGGCTGCGCACCGCGTCGGGCAGGCGGATGCCGGACTCTTCGGCCTTGCGGTCGAGGATCGCCATCTTCGTCTCCAGATCCGGCGGCTGGATGTCGGCCATCAGCCCCCAGGCGAAGCGCGAGCGCAGGCGGTCGACCAGCCCGGGCACCTGTTTGGGCGGCATGTCGCTCGACAGCACGATCTGCTTGTCGAGGCTGTGCAGCGTGTTGAAGGTATGGAAGAACTCTTCCTGGGTGCGCTCGCGCGAGCCGAGGATCTGGATGTCGTCCACCAGCAGCGCGTCGGCCGAGCGGAAGCGCTCATGGAACGAACTCATGCGGTCGTAGCGCAGCGAGGAGATCATCTCGTTCATGAACTCTTCGCTCGAGACGTAGACGACTCGGATGCCGGGGAAGTTCTGCTCGAGGCGCTGACCGATGGCGTGCATCAGGTGCGTCTTGCCCATGCCCACTCCGCCGTAGATATAGAGCGGGTTGTAGGCCTTGGCCGGCGTGGCGGCCACGGCCTGGGCGGCGGCGTGGGCGAACTCGTTGCAGGAGCCGACCACGAAGCTGTTGAAATCGTACTTCGAGCTGAACTGCGCGCTGCCGCGGTCCTTGAAGTCGAAGGCGTGCTGCACGGGCGAGCCGGCCGCGCCGTTGGAGTCGTTGCGGCTGAACGACGTACGCGTCAGGAAGCAGACATCGCGCACCTGAGCCCCGACGGCGACGGCGGCCTCGAGGATCCTCGGCTTGTATTCAGTCTCGAGCAACTCGCGGACGCTCGAGTTGGGGGCGATCAGCTGCAGCACGCCCTGCGCGTCGAGCTCTTCGCTTTCGATGGGTTCGAGCCAATTCTCAAACGCCTCCTTGCTAGCTTCGTCTTCGAGTCTCGTTCGTATCCGACGCCAAATCTGTTGCATGGCTTTTTTGTCAATACCTCTCCACCGCCGCCCGGCGCGGAAACGCCGGGAGGCCCAGTTACAAGTCGTGTAGCGGTCTTGAGCAGGCGGGCGCTCTCGCCGTCCGCTAGGGTGCTCTCTTGGGTTGCCGAGAGGCCTTCGCGAGGGGCCCTTTCGACGTGGTCGACCTTGCGGCGACGAGCGCTAGTTTAGCACGCAATCCGAAGATCGAAGCAAGGGAATTTCCGACCAAAAGCAATGCCGGAATCCATTGTTCTGGGGGTTTGTACACGTTTCCCGTAGCAGACCAGCGGCTGGAATGTCTAGTCCTATTAGGACGCTAAAATCGGGAAAACGGATTCTCTCTGAGCGACCGGAAGAGCCTCGTTGAGCGAGCCCTGCCGGTAGCCGTCGAGGTCCAGTGTAACGTACTTGAAACCCAGCTCCTTGAAGATCCGTGAGAAAGTTTCGGCCATCTCGGGGTCGAGCGCACGCGGCAGCTCGTCACGGCCGATTTCGATGCGTGCGAGCTCTCCGTGGTAGCGCACGCGGTAGACGGCGAACCCCAACTCCTTGAGCGCTTCCTCGCCCAGCTCGATCTGCCGGATGCGCTCCGGCGTGACGGCGGTGCCGTAGGGAATGCGCGAACTCAGGCAGGCCGCCGCCGGCCGATCCCAGGTCGGCAGCGCAACGCGGCGCGACAGCTCGCGGATCTCGGGTTTGCGCAGTTCGGCTTCGAGCAGGGGCGCGCGCACCTCATGCTCCTTGGCGGCGCGGTGTCCGGGGCGGAAGTCGGAGGTGTCGTCGAGGTTGACGCCGTAGACGATGGTTGAGATCCCAAGGCGTCGGCCTTCGTCGGCCAGGCGCGTGAACAGCTCGTCCTTGCAGTGGAAGCAGCGGTTCGAGTCATTGCGCACGTAGTCGGGGTTGTCGAACTCGCGGGTCTCGACGTAGTGGTGCCGGATGCCGAAGCGGCGGACAAATTCCTCGGCGTCGCGCTTGTGCGAGCCGGGGATGGAGGCCGAATCGGCGGTGATGGCGACGGCTTTGGGTCCCAAGACCTCATTGGCCGCCCAGGCCAGGTAGGCCGAGTCGGTTCCGCCGGAGAAGGCGACGATGACCTCGCCCATCTCTTCGAGCAACGCGAACAGCCGCTCTTGTTTCGCCGTCGGATCCGCAGGCATAGGTCGTCATTATAAACCCTCGGGTCGGGCTCGCCCCAAAGCGGCGGCTTCGCGCCGGGCCTGGGGTACGATAGGAGCTTCCCGGCGCCGGTTTTTTCGCCGAACCCTCTTATGCCGAACACCACCCCCCCTTCCGGCTCCCCCCGGGCCCGGCTGCTGTCTCAGATTGAAGACGCTTCGCTCGAAGCGGGCGTGATGGGCCTGGGGTACGTCGGGCTTCCCCTGGCCGTCGAACTCGGTCGGGCCGGCTACTCCGTGCTGGGGTTGGACCGCGCCGCCGACAAGGTCCAGGCGATCGAGCAAGGCGACTGTTATATTCCGGACGTCGACGCCGCGCTGTTCGCCGAACTGATCCAGGCGGGCAAGCTGCGCGCCACGCTCGACGAGTCGCAGCTGGCCGGCTGCCGGGCGATCAGCATCTGCGTGCCGACGCCGCTGCGCAAGACCCGCGACCCGGACTTGAGCTACGTGATGGATTCGGCCGAGACGCTGGCCGCGCACATGCAGCCCGGGACGCTGGTGATTCTCGAGTCCACCACCTATCCCGGCACCACCGAAGAGGCGATTTTGCCGGCGCTCGAGCGTTCGGGCATGAAGGTCGGCGAGGATTTCTTCTTGTGCTTTTCGCCCGAGCGCGTCGACCCGGGCAACGAGCGCTACGGCACGCGCCAGATCCCGAAGGTGATCGGCGGCGTCACCGAAGCCTGCACCGAGCTGGGCTGCGCCTACTACGGCAAGGTCATGGAGAACGTGGTGCCGGTCTCGTCGCCGCGCGTGGCGGAGATGGTGAAGCTGCTCGAGAACACCTTCCGCATGATCAACATCGGCCTGGCCAACGAGATGGCGATCATGTGCAACCACATGGGCATCAACGTCTGGGAGGTGATCGACGCAGCGGCCACCAAGCCGTTCGGCTTCATGCCGTTCTATCCCGGTCCGGGGCTGGGCGGACACTGCATACCCGTCGATCCCCACTATTTGTCCTGGAAGATCAAGCAGATCGGCTACGAGCCGCGCTTCATCCAACTGGCGTCGGAGATCAACGGCTCGATGCCGCACTTCATCGTCTCGAAGATCCAAGGCGCGCTCAATGACCGTAAGAAGGCGGTAAACGGGGCGCACGTGCACCTGTCGGGCGTGGCGTACAAGCGCGACGTCTCTGACGTGCGCGAATCGCCGGCGATCGACATCATCGGGCTGCTCCAGCGGCTGGGCGCGCAGGTGACCTACTCGGACCCCTATGTGCCGAGCGTGCAGCTCGAATCGGGCGTGATCGAGGCGTCGCCGCACGCGGAGAGCTGCGCGGCGGCCGATTGCGTGGCGATCATCACCGACCACCGCTCGGTCGATTATCAGGATCTGCTCGAGCGCGCGAAGCTGGTGGTGGACTCGCGCAATGCCCTGCGGGGCTCGACCAGCGACAAGATCGTGAGACTGTAGGCGGCAAAGGAACTCGTATGGCGAACTATTTGGTCACCGGCGCAGCGGGGTTTATTGCATCGCGCGTCTCGCACATTCTGCTCGATCGCGGCGACTCGGTCACCGGGATCGACAACCTGAACGACGCCTACGATCCGCGCTTGAAGCACTGGCGGCTCGAACAGCTCGAAGGCCGCGACGGCTTCGAGTTTGCGCGGCTGGATCTTTCGGACCGGCCGGGGCTGGCAAAAGTTTTCCGCGAGCGCGGGCCGTTCGACGGGGTGGTCAATCTGGCCGCACGCGCCGGCGTGCGGCAGAGCGTGGAGAATCCGTGGATCTACATGGAGACCAACGCGACCGCCACGCTCAACCTGCTCGAGCTGTGCAAGGACCATGAGGTCGGCAAATTCGTGCTGGCGTCGACGTCGAGCCTGTACGGCTCCCACAATCCGCTGCCGTACTCCGAGGATGCGGACACGAACCGGCCGCTGTCGCCCTACGCGGCGTCGAAGAAGGCCGCCGAGGCGCTCTGCTACACCTATCACCACCTGTTCGGCATCGACGTCACGGTGTTTCGCTACTTCACCGTGTATGGGCCGGCGGGGCGGCCGGACATGAGCCTGTTCCGCTTTGTGCAGTGGATCAGCGAAGACAAGCCGGTGCTGATTTACGGCGACGGCTCGCAGTCGCGCGACTTCACCTTCGTGGATGACATCGCGCGCGGCACGGTGGCGGGGCTGAAGCCGCTCGGCTACGAGGTGATCAACCTCGGCTCGGACGAGCCGGTGGTGCTCAACGACGCGCTGAAGCTGGTGGAAGAGCTGGTCGGCAAGCCGGCCAAGATCGACTACACGCCGCTGCACAAGGCGGACGTGCTGGCGACCTGGGCCGACATCTCGAAAGCGAAGCGGCTGTTGGACTGGTCGCCGCAGACGCTGCACGAGGAAGGCATCCGGCGCACGGTGGATTGGTATAACCAGAACCGCGCCTGGGCCAGCGAGCTGGAAACGGGGTAGCGGCGCTGCGGGCGGGCTCAGCGCCGACCGGGAGGTCGGCGTAGCAAGCCGGGAGGCTCGCTCCACGGAGCTGCACGGACGGCCTCACACCACGTGGGAGCAGCCTCCCGGCCAAGTAGCTCAATCACCATAGACTAATTCCCGCGGCGGCTTCCGTCGATTGCTGGCAGTGTGACGACGACTGCCGAGCGAACCTGCGCGCCGCCTCATCGGCTGCGCGGCCTGTGTTGCCCGTCCTGCCGCGGCCGGCTGGCGTTCGATGACCAGGCGGCGGAGTGCTTGGGTTGCGGCAAGAGCTATCCGGTCTGCGACGGCCGCCCGGCGCTGCTCGATCCCGAAAACAGTCCGTTCGCACAACCCGATGCAGCGGCGGCGCACGAAGGCGGCCGGAGCCGGTGGAGCGCGGCGGCCGCCCGGCTGCCCCGGTTGAGCGCGAACCCGCGCACGGCCCAAAAGATCCACCGCTTCCTCGAACTGGCGTGCGCCACCACGCCGCGGCCGCGGCTGTTGTCGATCGGCTGCGGCGAGGGCGGCGAGGGGATGCGGGCGGCGCTCGAGAATCCGCGGGCGGAATGGCTGGAAACCGACGTGCGCTGGACGAGCCGCACGGCGCTGCTCTCCGACGTCCACCAGCTGCCGTTCGAGGACCAGTCGTTTGACGGCGTGGTCTTGCAGGCGGTGCTCGAACACGTGCTCGATCCGCAGCAGGCGGTGCGGGAGACGTTGCGCGTCTTGCGGCCCGGCGGCGCGGTTTATGCCGAGACGCCGTTCCTGCAGCACGTGCACGCCGGCGCGCACGACTTTACGCGCTACACGCACCTGGGACACCGGCGGCTGTTTCGCGATTTCTGCGAGGTCGACTCGGGCGTGGCTGCCGGTCCGGGGGTGGCCTTGGCATGGGCCTGGCAGGGGTTCTTGCTGGCCTGGTGCCGTACGCCGGCCGCACGCCGGGCGGCGACAACGGCGGCGCGGCTGAGCGCGTTCTGGCTGAAATACCTCGACAGCCGGCTGCTCGACGCGCCGGGAGCGTTCGACTGCGCCTCGGCCTACTACTTTTTGGGCTACAAGGCGCGCGAGGCGTTGCCGGACGACGAGCTGTTGCGCGAATACCGGGGACTGCAGAGCTAGGCGGCCGAGACTATGCGAGTCGTCATCGTTCTCGAACACCGCTTCTTTGAAACGCCGGACGGGAGGGCCTGGACCGACGGGCCGTTTCCGTACAGTTTCTTCACGCGCTACCTGGAAGTGTTCGAGGAGGCGATCGTGGCGGCGCGCGCCGAGCCGGCGCCGCGTCCCGCGCCCGGCTGGCAACGCGCCGACGGCCCCGGGGTGCGCTTCTCCTCGACGCCGAGCTACGTGGGCGCCTGGCAGGCGATCCGGCGGCGGCGCTCGATCCGGCGGAGTCTGGACCTCACGCTCGAGGCCGCCGCGGACGCGGCGGTGATCCTGCGAATCCCGTCGGAGGTGGCCGTGCTGGCGGCCCAGAAACTCGTGCGGGAGCAGCGGCCGTTCGGGGCCGAAGTCGTCGCCGACCCGCATGACGCCTGGTCGCCGGGCAGCGCGCGGCACATCCTGCGGCCTTACATTCGCTACCGCCAGGCGCGCGATCTGCGCCGGCTCTGCGCGCAGGCCTCTGCGACCGGCTATGTGACCGAGGCGGCGCTGCAGCGGCGCTATCCGCCGTCGCCGGCAACGCCGACCACGCATTACTCGAGCGTCGAACTGCCTGACGAGGCATTCGTCGACCAGCCCCGGCCGGTGCGGTTGGAGCCGCCATTGCGTCTGGTGCACGTCGGCTCGCTCGAACACCTCTACAAGGGTCAGGATGTGCTGCTCGAAGCGATGGCGCTGTGCCGCGAACGCGGCGTGGCGCTCGAGGCGCGGCTGATCGGCGAGGGCCGCTACCGGGGGCTGCTGGAGAAGCGCCGCGCGCAGCTGAGGCTCGAGGCCGAGGTCGCCCTGCCGGGCGGTCTGCCGGCGGGCGAGGCGGTGCGCCAAGAGCTCGACCGGGCGGATCTGTTCGTGTTGCCGTCGCGGCAGGAAGGGCTGCCGCGGGCGCTGCTGGAGGCGATGGCGCGCGGCCTGCCCGCGGTTTCCACGCCGGTGGGCGGCATCCCCGAAGCGCTGCCTGCCGAAGACCTGGCCCGAGCCGGCGACGCGGAGTCGCTGGCGCGGCTGCTGGCCGAGTATGCGAACTCACCCGAACGGCGCGCGGCGGCGGCGCTGCGCAATCTGGCTCGCGCGCGGGACTACGGCAACGCCGCGCTGCAAGGACGCCGCAACCGACTCTTCCAAGAACTGGCGGCGCTGACGAGCGCTAAAGAACCCGTTTGCTCCAACCGATCGACCGCTGTAGGAACCCGAAACCCGACATGGCCAACTTCATCACGCGCACTTTGAATTCCAAGACGGCGCCCCTGCGCGGGGCGTCGGCTCGCCGCATCGCCGTTCTCGGCGGCGCGGGGTACATCGGCAGCATTCTGTGTCGCCGGCTGCTGGCCGCCGGGCATACGGTGACGGCGCTCGATGCGCTGTACTTCGGCGCCGAGCCGATCGAAGAACTGCGCGACAATCCGCGCTTCCGCCTGATCGAAGGCGACTATCGCGATCCGGAGCTGCTGACCGAGGCGCTCGAAGGCATGGACGCGGTGATCCATCTGGCGGCGCTGGTGGGCGACGCGGCTTGCGCGCTCGACGACCGCGCCACGATCGCAAACAACTACAGCGGCGTGGATCTGGCGGCGCGCGCCTGCCGCAGCCTGAAGATCCCGCGCTTCGTGTTCGCTTCGACCTGCTCGGTCTACGGCAGCGCCGACGAGCTGGTGGACGAGAGCTCGGCGCTCAACCCGGTGTCGCTGTATGCGACCACGAAGATCGACGCCGAGAACCTGCTGCTGGCCAAGCGCGACATCCACTTCCACCCCACCATCCTGCGGCTGGGCACCGCATTCGGCTGGTCATACCGTCCGCGCTTTGACCTGGTGGTGAACCTGCTGACGGCGAAGGCCCATTTCGAGAACAAGGCCGGCATCTACAACGGCGAGCAGTGGCGGCCGTTCGTGCACATCGTCGACATCTCGCGGGCGTTCCAGGCCGTGCTCGACGCGCCGCTGCGAGCGGTGAGCGGCGAGATCTTCAACGTCGGCGACAACCGCATGAACCACCGGCTCAACGACGTCGGCGAGGCGCTGTGCAAGATCCGGCCCGAGGTGCAGGTGATCCACGAACAGCGGCCCGATGCGCGCAACTACCGCGTGCGCTTCGACAAGATCGAGCACGCGCTGGGCTTCCGCTCGAAGATCTCGCTCACCGAGGGCATGCGCGAGATCGAAAAAATGCTGCTGGCGGGCAAGGTGAGCGGCTATCAGCAGCCGGTCTACCACAACCACCGCCTCTCCGAGCTCGGCGCCACCGCGGCGGCCTGATCCTTCGAAAGGGGTCCCCGAGGCATACAGCCGGGGAAATTGAAACGTCGCCTAGCGGGGGCGGGCGACGGTCTGGTTGCCGCGTTGGTCGCGGATGCGCACCGCGATCGACGCGGCGTCGGGCGCTTCGAGCGCGGCGTCGAACGCCAGCCGGCGCGAATCAAACATCCCTTCGGCCGGCTCGAGCGGGATCCACTGGCCGCCGTTGATCGAGACCGCCGCCTCGCGAATCCGCGACGCTTCATCCGAGGCGCGAAAGCGCAGCCGCCAGCGCTCGCCCTCGCGAACGGCCGAAAGCTCTTCGATGCGCGGCTCGGTATTGTCGATCAGGAACGGTTCCGTCTCGCGCTCGGTCGCCAGCGCCTCGCCGGGCGGGTTGTCCTGGGCGTCGCTGACCGCGACGCGCAACCGATACCAGCCGTCGGCGAAACCGGCGGCGTCGAAGGTGAAATGGTCGGCGTCCGGCTCGGCCTCCAACCGAATCCAATCGGTCGCTCCTTCGGCGCGAATCGACACCGTCGCCTCGAGCTCATCGTCGTTGGGGTCGGCGGCCAGCCAGCGCAGGCCGACCCAGCCGGCGGCTTCGGTCATCGTCTGCGGCTGGGCGGTAGCGCTGCGCCGCGGAGCCGGAGAGCCAAGCGGCGGCAGCGAGAGAGTCACCAGCGGGGCGACCACGCGCGAACGGGGCGGGAAGCGGAAGTTCGGCGGCGTCAGCTCCAGGTGTGTGATCTCCGGCGCTCGGTTCGCGGGCCGGTAATACTGGCGCACCGCGGAAACTTCGGCCTGCGGGTCCGACAGCCGCAGCCGCCACTGGCCGTAGCGCGCTCCGGGAAGCGAGACGCGGGCGCCGTCGGGCTCGGCGACTGCGTCGGACCACGCGCTCCAGGTGGAGCCGGGCCGCTGGACGTTGCCGGTGCGCAGCGACAGCTCCACGCCCTCGGCTTGGCCCGAAAACTCAAGCCGTCCCCAGCGGGCAAACCCACCGGAGTCGAACGGCTCGGAGCGCAGCTCGCCGCTTGCAGCCTTGTGGGGGCCCAGGGCAAAAACCTTGCCGACATTGCTGGTGGCCGCATAGGTTGCCCCGGCCGGTCCGGCGGCCAGGGCGGTGATCTGGTCCGACGCCAGCGTCCGCTCGAGCCAGTAGGTGCGTTCATCCTCGATGCGGTAGAGCCGCCCCTCGCCGCCGGTTCCGGCGAGCAGTTTCCCTGCGCCGTCGAAGCCGAGGGCGTAGACGATCTCGTCGGCCGATTGCCAATAGAGCTGCGGCTTGCCCTCGCGGTCGATGCGCACGATCTCGCTGCCGCCGCGCACCGCGGCCGGCGGACCTGCTGCGGGAGGCGCCGCGGGCTGGGCGCCCGAGCTTGCGGGCGTGGCCGGCGCAGGGGTCGGGGCGGGAGACGAGGAGGCGGACTTCGCGCCCGCTCCGGCGGCAAAAACATCGCCGTCGGCGGAGACCGCCAGTGCGGTCAGCTCGGCCTTCGGCGACTCATAGAGCACGAAGCCGCGGACCTCGCCGCCGGACTCCTCGATGCGCAGCACCATGCCGCCGGGGTCGGTTCCGGCCAGCAGGCGCCCGTCGGCGTCAAAGGCCAGAGCGCGAACGTGGGTCTCGCCGGTCTCGAAATAGAGCGCGCCGGAGCCGTCGGGCCGGACGCGGTGGATCGCGCCGCGGTCGCCCGTGGCCAAGAAAATGTCGCCGGCGGGGCTGACCGCCAGGTCCCAGATCGCCGCCGCGCCGGGGTCGTAGAGTTCTTCGGCCTCGCCGCCGGGCGCCACTCGAAACAGCTTGCCGGAAGGGTTGGTGGCGACCAGCAGCGCGCCGTCGGGGGCGACGGCGAGGGCGTGCGTCTCGACCGCGTCGGCTTCAAATACCGTTTCGGCGTCGCCGTCGGACGAAACTCGCACCACGCGCGCTTCGGGGCCGAGCGCGGCGTAGACGGAGCCGTCGGGCCCGACCGCCAGATCCCAGATGTACGAAGCCGGCGCGTCGTAGAGCTCTTCGATCGCCGCCGCCAGTCGCACCCGGCCGTCGCTCGACAGGCTCACGCCGTCGGCGGCGCCTTGGCGGAACTGCTCGTAGTCGGTTTGGCGCCAGACGCGGGTGCGCTCGGCGAGGGTCGGCGCGGCGAGCGCCAGCGCAAGGATCGGCGCCAGCGCCGCACGGGTCGAGAGGAGTTTCATTCGACTTCGATGATGAGGCTGCGCGAGCCGCTGACGATCGAGTCCACCGGCAGAGCCTCCTCGGCCAGGGGCGTATGGGGCTCGACCGACAGGCGCTCCTGCGCGGTCGCTTGCAGCACGGCGAGCATACTGGGCGGGACTGACGGCAGCACGCCGTGATCGAGCCGGGCGGTGGGCGTGCGGTCGAGCAGCGCGAGGTAGACCTGGTCGTTGCTGCCTTCCTGGTTGAGCAGGTCGAGCGCATCGGTGAGGTTCATCGAGGCGCTGCGCTGGGCGGCGAGCCGGCTGCGCTGCTGGAAGGCCGACAGGTCGCTGGCGCGCAGGGTCAGCTTGCCCGGCGCCGCGCCCGGCGGCACGACGAGCGAAAACCTCTTTTCAAAGCGCTCCCCGCGGTAGGGCTGCAGCACCACGCGCCCCGACAAAGTCTCGCCGGCGCGCACCTGGCGGTTCTCCACCCACAACTGCTCGATCGAGGCGGTGCGCCGCTCGGGCAACAGGTCGATGTTGACCTCCACGCTCTCCACCTGGGGAGTCTCGCGTACGTTGGTCATCACGCGCTGCAGCCGGTTGACAATGGCGCCGGCCAGCAGCAGCGGCGGCGGCGCCGGGCCGTTGGCGACGCCGCTTTGCAGCGTGCGGAAATCGAGGCTGCCGCCGCCCTGGAAATTCAGCTTCGACTCGGCGCGGAAGGTGACTTCTTCGGAGAACTCGTTGACGCCGAAGATGGAGTTGAACAGCGCCATCATCAGCAGCTGCGGCGTCCACTTCTCATGCTGGATCACGCCGTAGGAGAAGGTTTTCTCACTCAGCACCGCATCGTCGTCGCCGAGGCTGCGCAGCCGCACCTTCACCGGCGCCAGCGCCGCCGTCTCGCCCAGCACGCCCATGATTCCGGAGTGGCGGTCTTGCTTGAGGGCGCCGACCACGGAGACGGCGTTGGCGATCTTGACCGGGCTGAGCTGCGAGGCGAGCGTCAGCAGCACGTTGCCGGTGGCGATGGGCGCCCGGATCGGCCCGGCGTTGAACATGGCGTGGCCGAAGCCCAAGACCTTGCGGCCGTCGTTGTAGCTGACCGTGCCCAGCGCGGTGGCCGACAGGTCGCCCGAGAGCAGCACGGCGGCGATCGGCTCGCCGGGACGCAGCGCGCCCGCGGGGTCGCCGGTCTCGAGTGTACCGCTGGCGGTCGCGCCGCTCTGCACGCGCACGCCCAGCTCGGCGAAGCTCGGCCCCAGCGTTTCGAGCACGCCCGGCCGCGCGCCGGAGATCGACAGCGTGGCGGTCGGCGGCGCCAGCCCGTAGGCGGCGGCTTCGGCCGGTCGGTCCGCCGGACGCGCCCAGGCGGCGGGGCCGGGCCGCGAGCGGTCGAGTTCATTGATCTCGAGCATCAGCTCGATGGGCGTGATGCCGGCGATGGCGTCGGGTGAAAACGTGCTGAACCGCAGCGCGATCGCCCCCAGCAGTCGGCCTTCGTAGTAGACCGGGCTGCCGCTCATGCCGGCGGCGACATTGGTACGAATCGCCTTGCCGCCGAGCTTGGCCAGGATGATGTCCTGCCCCGGTCCCCAGGAGTTTTCGAGGCGCCCAAGGATTTCGACCGGCACCGGCTCCGGCGTGGTGCCGGTAAACGTGGTCCAGGCCCAGGCGTGCATGCCGGGACGCACTTCGTCGAGCGGCAGGATCTCGACCGGGCCGGCCTGCGGAGGCTCGCCGGGTCCGGCGGTCTGGGCGAGGGCCGCTGGACCGGCGGCCAGCGTCAGCAGGAGGGCCAAGTGACTGATACGACTCAATGGGGGCGCTTCCGAAACGTAAACTCGAGCCTCAGCATAGCGCACGCCTCCAAGACCGTCGCCGACCCGCTGGTTCATTTCGAACAGCCGACTGGGCCGACGGCCGGTTGCGAGACCGGTCATCGAGACGCCTCCCACCGGCGCCGGGCTATCTAGAGAGCGGGCGCGGGTCTCCAGAAACCGCCAGGTAAAGCTGGGCGGCTCCTATGGCCGGCCGTAAATGTAGGTCTCCGCGATCGATTCGTTCTCGCCAGCCCGCAGGATTACGCGGACCTTGCCCGAGACCGCGGGCATGCGAGCGTTGATCTGCAGCAGGCCCACGAAGCCGGGCGCGGCGCCGGCGTAGTCGAGAATGGCCTGTTCGCCGCCGATCCACAGCTCGATGTCGGCCAGCGGCGTGGGGAACGGCTGCTCGGCGGGCGCTGCGGTGCGGCCGGGAGGCGCGGTCTGGCCGCCGCCGGTGGCGTAGAAGACCAGCGCGTCGCCCGGTGCGGCGGGCTGATCCTCGCCGTTGAGCGATCCGTCGGCGTAGACGGCGATTGCCTGGCTCAGGTCCACGCCCCAGGCGAACAGAGCCGGCGCAACCGGCGCCAACGCCGCTTCGAACTCAGGGCCCGCGACCTCATCCCGGATCACCCGAATGCGGATGGACTCGCGGCCGTCGACTTCGAACGGAACCTGGAAGTTGATCTGGTCCTGGCGCACGAAAAACAGCGGCGCTTCCACCTCGTCCACCAGAACACGCACCCCGGCCACGGTCCGCGAAACCTCGCCCGTGGCATCGAGCGTCGCGCCCGCCCCTTCCATCGGTCCCAGCTCGGCGCCGAACAGCGTGGCGTGCTGACCCGGCGCCAGCGGCCGTTCCGCAAAATCGGCGCCGTGGACCGCGCGGCTGATCTGGGGGCCGCTCGGGGCGTCCTTTGAGCAGGCCAGCAATTGCCGGTAGGGCAGCCCCGAATCGGTCTGCCGCGCCTGGCCTCGGTACTGGTAAAACTCCTCGAGCACCCAGCGCGTGGTGCAGGTGTTGCAGCCCGACCAGACGGTCAACTCGATGGTTTCGAGCTCAGCCGGACCGCCAATCAAGTGCGAATGCTGCCGCTGCTCGCCGTCGCTGAGCGCGCGGCTCGCTCCAAATGCTCCCGGCGTCTGATCCGCGCCGGCCAAGATCCGGCCTTCAGCTTCTTCAAACCGGCTCCACCCGGTCGGGCAGACCAGATCCGCGAAGAAGAAGACCATCCCGGCCGGCGCCTCGCCCTGCGGCTGCTCACGCTTGATGCAGGTCTCGAGCTTGGCTACCGGCAGCTCCGAAGAGGTATCGGCGATGGAGGTGTTGAGGTCAATGCGGCGCAGCGGTACGTTCGCGATCTCGAACGTCGACGACCACGGCTCGTACTGCCGGATCCTGGAGCCGTCGAGCATGAGCGAGACTTCGCCATCGTGGCTGTGCTGCGGCCGCTCGCCCTCGGCCAGCGGCGTCCCCACCTGCCGCGCGATCGAGCTGTCGCCGGAGACGGGGACGACGGTGCGGCCGGCGGCGGGTTCATAGCGCTCCCAGCCTTCCGGGCAGCCGGAGTCGAAATACGAAATCGCCCCGGCCGGCGTGGGGTCTTCTGCGCCCAGCGGCGTGAGGCTCAACAAAAAAGCTGCGGTCAGCAGCGTCGAGCGCTTCATTTCCGCTCCTGGCGACACATCCGCACGGCGAACAGAGGCAGGGAGGCGTCGCGGGCGTCGGTGCGGCCCTCGAACTCGATCCGCTGCGGCCGCACCCAGACGCGCTTGAAGCAGCACTCATGGCGCAGCGGCATCGGCGAACCGTTGAGCTGATGGGTTGCGGTGAAGCCGTGATCGTGCGGGCGCGGTTGATCGCCTTCGAGCGGGTCGCCCAGCGCCGTACCGGCTTCGGCCGTCGTCGTCGCTCCGACCGGGATGCGGCCCTTCGTCAGCGGTTCTTCCACCCAGCCGTCAGGACAGCTCGGTCCGGCGAACACCGCCACCATGCCGGCGGGAAACCGGGCGGCCCGTGGTTGTGCGGGCTGTTCCGGTTTTGACGCGGGGTCGGCGGCCGTCAAGGCGCAAAATATCGATAGGGACAAGGCGCAGATTCGCAATAACATCGATACCACTCACACACGCTTTCCATGGCCGCGGCAGGTCGGCCGACCGCATCTTTCAGAGGCGGCCCGGTTAATATATTGATGTATGAGCGAGGAACCCGCAATCCGCGTTAAAGACAGCCGCCGATTCACCGACCAGGGCGACGCGAAGCCGGACGCGCCCGAGGAAAAACAGACCGCCGCGCCGGCCGCCGAGCCCCAGCCCGAAGCAACGCAGCCCGAGGCCGCCGCCAAGGCCGCGCCGGAGCCCGACTCCAAGGCTTTCGCTCCGCCGCCGGCGACGTTCGAGCTGCTGACTTACTCGCTGGTCATGCAGGCCGAGATGAGCCTGATGGGCCAGGGCGAGGGCGAGCCGCCCGATCTGGCGATGGCGCGGCATGCGATCGACATGCTGGGCGTACTGAAAGACAAGACCAAGGGCAACCTGTCGCTCGAAGAGAACCGGCTGCTCGAGAACTCTCTCACCGAGCTGCGCTTCCGCTACGTGCAGGTCCAAGGGGAGCTCACGCGACCGGGCGGCGGGTCGTAGGGCGATGGCGTTTTCCGGCCCGATCCGGCTGACCGTCCTCGGGTCGGGCACCAGCGTCGGCGTGCCGACCATCGGGTGCGGCTGCGCGGTCTGCCGCTCCGACGACCCGCGCGACCGCCGCCGCCGGCCGTCGCTGCTGGTCAGCTTCGAGGGCGAGGGCGGCCTGCGCAACGTGGTCATCGACACCACGCCCGACTTTCGCCAGCAGGCGCTCGACAGCGGCCTGACCACGCTCGACGCGATCCTGTACACGCACTCCCACGCCGACCACATCATGGGACTCGACGACATCCGGCCGTTCAACTACGGCCGCGCCGAGCGCCTGCCGGTCTACGCGCGACGCGATACGCTCGACGACCTCGAGCGGGTCTTCCCCTACGCCTTTCTCGAGACCGAAACGCACGCCGGCGGCGTGCCGCGGGTGGCGGCGCATGAAATCGTCTCCGAGCCGCTCGATTTGTTCGGCCTGCGCTTTCAGCCAATTCCGATCTGGCACGGGCGGCGCGAGATTCTGGGCTTCCGCTTCGGCGACGCAGCCTATCTGACCGACATGAGCGACATCCCCGACGAATCGCTGCCGCTGCTCGAAGGCCTCGAGGTGGTGATTCTCGACGCCTTGCGACGCCAGCCGCACCCGTCGCACTCCACGGTCGAGCAAGCGCTGGCCTGGGTGGAAAAGCTTGCGCCCAGGCGCGCCTACTTCACCCACATCTGCCACGATCTGCCGCATGCTGAAACCACCGCGGCGCTGCCCGGCCACGTCGATCTCGCCTACGACGGGCTGACGGTCGAGCTGCCCGGAGGCGGGCGCTAGTGCAGCGCTTCATCCAAGGCGACGGCCCGCCCCCGCAGGGCCTGGGGCCGTGCGCGGTGACGATCGGCAATTTCGACGGCGTCCATATCGGCCACAGGGAGATTCTGGCGCGCTCCATCCGCCGCGCCAAGGAGAACGGCTGGAAAGCCGCGGCGCTGACGTTCGACCCGCATCCGATCCGCGTGGTGGCGCCCGACCGCGCCCCGCGGCTGATGTCGACGCTGGCCGAACGGCTGGAGCTGTTTGAGCGGCTGGGGATCGAGCTGGCCGTGGCGCTGCGCTTTGACGAAGAGCTGATGCGGCAGTCGCCCGAGGAGTTCGCCCGGCAAACGCTGGTGGAGGCGCTGGGCGCGCGCTGGGTGGTGGTGGGCGAAAACTTTCGCTTCGGCCGCCGGCATGCGGGCGACATCGCCGCGCTCGAGGAGTTGGGCGAACAACTCGGCTTCGGGGTGGAGGCGGTGAAGCCGCTGTGCGTCGGCGGCGAGCCGGTGAGCAGCAGCCGCATCCGCACGCTGGTGGACGCAGGCAAGCTGGGCGCGGCCCGCAAGCTGCTGGGCCGCCCGTTTCGCCTGTATGGGCCGGTGGTTCCGGGCCGCGGCATCGGCGCGCGCGAGACGGCGCCGACGCTGAACATCGAGCCGGAAACCCAGCTGCTGCCGCCCGACGGCGTCTACGTGACCTGGGCGACGGATCTGGAAGACGGGCGCGGCTGGCCGGCGGTGTCGAACATCGGGCTGCGGCCGACGTTCGGGCCGGGGGAGCGAACGGTGGAGACGCATCTGCTGGGGTCGCTCGAGGGCGACGCGCCCAAGCGGCTGCAAGTTTGCTTTCACCGCCGGCTGCGCGGTGAACGACAGTTTCCTTCGGCGGCCGCGTTGAAGACGCAGATCCAAGCGGACGTGCGTCAGGCGAAGCGCTTCTTCCGGCGGCTGGAAGCGGCGGCGAGTCAGCCGCAGTAGGGGTCTTTTCAAAACGATGGCCGACAAACCGCGACAACGCGCCGACCTGGCGGACTGGGTCGAAGCCAAACGCAGCCCGATCCATGGCAAGGGCTGTTTTGCGCGCAAGCTGATCCGCAAGGGCGCCTTCATCGGCTCCTACGAAGGCCCGCATACGATGCGCGACGGCCGCTACGTGCTGTGGGTGGATGACGGCGACGGCCAGTGGCGCGGCGTTCGCGGCCAGAACGACCTGCGCTTCATGAACCACAGCTCGAACCCGACGGCTGAGCTCGACGGCGAAGAGGTTTATGCGGCGCGCACGATCCGGCCGGGGGAGGAGATCACCTTCCACTACGGCGAGGAGTGGGAGGGCGTGGACTGAGCCGCCCTGCTTCGGTTGGCGGGTGAGGCGCCGTCGTGGCGGAGTGGCGCGGTTCCTATTGCAAGAAACCGCCGTTCACCCAGATATCGGCGCCCCAGCAGACGAAGAACAACACGCTGACGTAGCCGTTGACGGTGAAGAACGCCGCATCCACCTTGGAGAGATCGTCCGCCGAGACCAGGCTGTGTTCATACAGCAGCAGGGCCGCCACCAGCCCGACGCCGAGCAGCCCGAGCCAGCCCAGCTCCATGCGGCTCCATAGCAGGACCAGCGTTCCCACCATCACCACGTGCAGGATGCGCGCCAGCCACAGAGCGCGCGCCTTGCCGAGCTTCGACGGCAGCGAGTGCAGGCCGGCTGCGCGGTCGAACTCGGCGTCCTGGCAGGAGTAGATGATGTCGAAGCCCCCGACCCACAGCATCACCGCGGCGGTGAGCAGCCAGATGGAGGCGCTATTCTCGCCGCGCACCGCGATCCAGGCCGCCGCCGGCGCGATGCCCAGCGCCAGCCCCAACACCAGATGCGACAGCGCGGTGAAGCGTTTGGTGTAGGAGTAGCCGCAGACGATCAGCAGCGCCACCGGGCTCAGCTTCAGGCACAGCGGGTTGAGCATCGCGGACGCAAACACGAACACCGCCGACCACAGCGCGATGAAGCCCCAGGTGAAGGCTTTCGAGACCTGCCCGGCCGGGATGGCGCGCGTGGCGGTGCGGGGGTTCTGAGCGTCGATGTCGGCGTCAACAATGCGGTTGAAGGCCATCGCCGCCGAGCGCGCCGCGACCATCGCCAACACGATCCAGCCGAGCTTGGCGGCGATCTCCATGCCGCTCAGCCCCGAGCCGCGGATCGCCAGCAACGCCCCGGTCAGCGCGAACGGCAGCGCAAAGATCGAGTGCTCGAACTTGATCATCTCGAGCACGGTACGGGTTTTGGCGACGATTCCCACCGGGATGCTTTCATGGTAGTCTTTCGTGCGCCTGCCGCTCATGCGTATCCACGCCGTTTCCCTGTGTCCGATGTCCGAAGCCCAGAAGGGCCGCCTGTCCGTGCTGGGAGACCTGCACTACTGGGACGCCCAGGTTGGCGACCCCAAGATGGCGGAGTACGTCAGCGGCGCCGAGATTCTGGTGACCACGCCGCGCCTGGGGGTCGACATCACGCCGTTTCTCGACGGCTGCCGCATGATCTCGGTGCAGGCGGTCGGCGTGGACGCCGTCAATCTGGAGGCCTGCCGCGAGCGCGGCATCGTCGTCAGCAATGTGCCGGAGTTCTGCACGGACGCGGTGGCCGAGCACGCCTTCGCGCTGATCCTTGCGGCCGCCAAACGCCTGGAAGCGGGCCGGCCGATGCTGCGGACCGGCGGCTGGACGACCGCGCTGGCCTACCCGACGCTCGGGCTGCGCGGGCGTACGCTGGGGCTGCTGGGCTGCGGCAAGATCGGCGGGCGGATCGCCGAGCTGGCGCGCGCGTTCGGCATGGACGTCATCGCCACCGTGCGCGATCCCTCCAAGAAGCGGCGGGGGGTCGAAGCGGTCGAGTTCGAGCGGCTGCTGGCCGACTCGGACATCCTCGTGCTGGCCGCGCCTGCGACGCCGGAGACCACGGGTCTGGTCGACGCGGAAGCCTTCGCGCGGATGAAGCCGTCGGCCGTCCTGGTCAACATCAGCCGCGGCGCGCTGGTGGACGAGGCGGCCCTGCTGGCGGCGCTCGACGCCGAGGAGATTGCGGGCGCCGCCACCGACGTCTACCGCCAGGAGCCGCCGGACCGGCGCGACCCGCTGCTGGCGCACCCGCGCGTCATCGTCAGCCCGCACGTGGCCTGGGGGACGAACGAATCGGTGGAGCGGCTGCTCGACATCAGCATCGACAACGTGGAAGCCTACCTGCGGGGGGAGCCTCAGAATGTCGTTTCCTAAGATTTTCCTGGTTTTCGCGCTGGCCGCCCCGGCGTGGGCGCAGCTCGAAGGCGTGATCGATCTGCACGTCCACTGTGCGCCGGATTCGGGTCCGCGCTCGATCGACGCCTTCGACGTGGCCCGCCTGGCCAAGCGTCACCGCATGCGGGCGCTGCTGTTCAAGAACCACTACAACCAGACCGCTTCGCTGGCTTACCTGGTCGCGCAGGCCGAGCCCGGGATCGAGGTTTTCGGCGGTGTGGCGCTCAACCGCAGCGTCGGCGGCCTGAACCCGCGCGCCGTCGAGCGCATGGCCAAGGTCACCGGAGGGCTGGGGCGTGTGGTCTGGATGCCGACCTTCGATTCCGAGCACTACCACCACAACCTCACGCCCAACCCCGAGCATGTGCCGATCGCTCGGGACGGCAAGCTGTTGCCGGAGACGCTGGCCGTGCTCGACGAGATCGCCCGGCACGGGCTGGCGCTGGCGACCGGCCACTCCGGCCCGGAAGAATCGCTGCTGCTGATCCGAGCGGCGAAGCAGCGTGGGATCGACCGGATTCTGATCACGCATCCGCTGCCCAAGCCGGTCGGCATGAGCATCGAGCAGCAAAAAGAGGCCGCGCGGCTGGGCGCGCTGCTCGAATATCCGTATCAGTCGACGCTCCAGCCGCACCCGGACTGGCCGGGCGGCTTCGTGCCGATGCCGGAGTATCTGGCCGCGATCCGAGAGGTGGGCCCGGAGAACGTGGTGGTCACCAGCGACCTGGGCCAGCCGCTGAACCCGGTGCATACGGACGGGCTGCTGGCGTTTCGGGATGAGCTGGGCAAGGCAGGCTTCTCGGGCGCCGAGATCGACCGCATGATGAAGGGGAATCCCGCCCGCTTTTTGGGGCTGGAGTAGCCGCCCAACCGAGCCGCCCCGGCGATGTGGCGATGCACGGGCTCGATGGGCCCCTAGATCCAGGGTTTCCGTCTGAGCTTGCCGTTCAAGGCTAGCTCGAATAGCGTTGGGCGTACCACCGTCTTGACGTTCTGAACGACTCCGGGCCACGCTTTGAGCAGCTTCCACGCTTGCTCTTGGAAGGGGGTCTTCATCCATCCCGCCGCCAAGACCACAAACGTCAAACCGGCCTCTTTGAGAGCTGCTCTTTCAACCGCGTTCCTTGCTATTCGAGCATCGCCGCCAAGGATTGCTGGTTTTGGCGACCACTTGCCAATCCGATCCAGCCAATCGATGTCCGCGGCGCCTCGCTCGCAGACCTGCGAAAGATGGGAAATCTGATTCTCCTGATCGAAGATGTCCAGGATCTCCGCCAGCCTTGGGCTAACGTTCTCATCGACAAAGAAGGTCACGCAGCCCGACCGATCATCTCCTCAAAACCAACCGCCGATCTCACATCCTGTTCACTCAAATCGAAGAGGTCGGCCACCACTGCCGCATCGGCGCCATTGGCCCAATACTGTTGTGCTATTACGGTCGTCGTCGTCCCGGCCCCACGTATCGTCGGCTTACCAAAAGCCACCGTGGGATCTATCAATACTCCCTCGCCAATTCGCCAGCGAGCCGCGAGTCCGGCTACATAGTCAATGCGCTCCAGGCCGGCTTCCAGGTCCCGGAAGAACAACTGTCCGGTGGTCACTTCGTAGAAGACCTTTCCTCCCAGTTCGCCTGCAATACGACGAATGATCTTCTTTCCGTGTACGTTTAGCTCGCTGTGAGCGAACGGGTGCGGCGCCGATAGCTCGTCCCGCAAGACAGCGTGGGCGGCGCGGACCGACTTCATCGGGACGCCGTGGGCGCGGAATCTTCCTGTAACGAAGAGCTCGATGAGGTCCAGGAAACTGATCGCGAAATCGCCGTCGACGCGCTGATAGTCGGAGGTGAGAACCGCCCCGCGGCCCTTGCCTTCAGCCCGACCCAAGAACCAAGCGCGAGCGGTTGATGCCGGCAAGTCAGCGTAGCGCCTCGCCTCGGCAAGCGAATACACGCCCCGGCCCAAGAACCGGAACTGGTTCTTGGAGCCGCCGAGGATCAAGTCTGCACTCGCGAGATTCGCCATACCCGCTCTCAATCTACTACCAAACTATCGCCCTAGGATCCGGACCCGGTGGTTTTCGCTGTCGCCGATGTAGATCACGCCCTTCGTGTCCACGTACACTCCGTGCGGGCGGGCCAGACCGCACTGGAGCGGGTCGCCGTCGGGGCCGTCGCGGCGCTCGCCGAAGCCGACCACGGTTTCGATCACACCGGTTTTCTGGTCGATCCGACGGATCGTGTGGCTTTCGGTGTCGGCGATGTAGACGCCGCCGGCGGGGCCGACTTCGATGCCTTTCGGGCCGGACAGCAGCGCCTGTCTCGCCGGGCCGCCGTCGCCCGTATAACCCTTTTCGCCCGTGCCGGCGATGTGGCGCCAGACCTGCTCCTTCCAGTCCAGGCGATAGACAGCGTTGCCTTCCCGCAGAGCGAGGTACATGTCGCCGGCTTTCGAGAACGTCATCGTGCGCGGGCCGTTCAGCGGCGTGCCGGCGACTTTCGAGCCATCCGGCGTCGGCAGCTGCTCGCCGGTGCCGGCGAAGGTCGAAATCACGCCCGTCTTACGGTCGACGCGGCGGATGCGGTGGTTGCCGATGTCGGCGATGTAGAGGTGGCCGGCTTTGTCGAGCGCGATCGAGTGCGGGCGGTAGAGCTCGGCCTTCGTGGCCGGTCCGCCGTCGCCCGAGAAGCCCTCCTGGCCCGTGCCCGCGACGGTCGAGATGACGCCGGTCTTGGCGTCGACCTTGCGCACGATAGCGTTTTTCATCTCGACAAAGAGCATGTTGCCGTCGGGGTCAAAACGCACCTCGTAGGGCTCATTGAGCTTTGCCTGGGTCGCCGGGCCGCCGTCGCCGGCGTAGCCCATCTCGCCGGTTCCCGCGACGGTGGAGATCTTGCCGGTCTTCAGATCGATGCGGCGGACGCGATGGGTGTCGATCTCGCAGACGTACAGGGCGCCGTCGGGGCCGATGGTCAGGCCGTAGGGGTTGCCGACCTGGGCCTCGACGGCCGGGCCGCCGTCGCCGGTCGCGCCGGAGACGCCCGTGCCCGCCAGCGTTTTCGTGTCGGCCGCCGTCAGCGGCAAAGTCAGCAGGGCCGCCAGGGCCAAATTTCGCAGCATCGTCATTCCTCAATCCTCTCGAGCCAGATGCGGTTCAGCGTCATCAACGGTTTGCCCGGCGCGGAGCCGACCTCGGCCGTCAGCTCCACCTCTCCGGCCGTCAGCGCGAGCTCGCCGGCCTCGCGCCGCACAAAAACATTCGGTCCCGGCGTGGCCTCGACCTTCACGTCCAGCCGCGCTTCACCGGCCCGCAGCCGCAGCACGCCGCCGGCGTCCGCGGGCGAGGAGCCGTAGGAGAGCAGCACCCGGTAGCGCCCCGCCCGGGCCACATCCAAACGCCAGAAGACGCTCTGGCCCGGCTTGCTCCAGCCGTCGATCGAGTCCCAGTCGTACCCAGCGAAAGTATAGTTGATGCCGTCGGCTTTGGCCGGATCGCCGAGCGGGTCCGGCCCGGCGGTCTGGCCCGAACCAGGCGACGACCAGGTGGTGTGCGTGCCGTCGATCCGCGCCCAGGAGGCCTGGATCTCGACCGGCTCGGCGCCGACGGGGATGGGGAACGGTTCGAGATTGGTCTGGCGTGAAGCTTCGGCGAGATAGTCGCGGTAAGCCTCGAAGAGCTTTTTCGCAATCTCGGGATGTTGGGCGGAGACGTCCTGCGTCTCGCCCGGGTCGGCGTCGAGATCGTAGAGACCCTCGAAGGTCCGCTTCCAGCGCTTGCCCGTGACGGACCAGCCTTTGTCGAGGCGCGGGCGGTGGCGGTCCCAGTGGTGGAAGAGCAGCTCATGCGGGCTCTCGCCGCTTCCGGCTTCGAGCAGGGGCAGGATGTTTTTGCCGTCCAGGGGCTGCGCGGCGGGCGGCTCGATTCCAAGAATGGCGCAGACGGTCGGCAGCAGGTCCAGGTGGCCGGCCATGGCGTCCACCGTCTTGCCCGCGGGGACTCTGCCGGGCCAGCGGAAGAAGGCCGGGATTCGGATGCCGCCCTCGAACGGGCTGCCTTTGCCGCCCCGCAGCCACAGCCGGTTGTGGCGGCTGACGCCTCCGTTGTCGCCCAGGAAGACGACCAGCGTGTTCTCGCGCAGGCCCTCGTCGTCGACGGCGTCGAGCAGCCGGCCGACGGCCTGGTCCATGTGCGTGATCATGCCGTAGATGCGGGCGTCGCGCAGCTCCAGGCCTTTGGCGAGGTAGGGCTCGATGAAGGCGTCGTCGACGAAGTGCGGCGAGTGCGGCACGTTGTAGGGGACGTAGAGGAAGAAGGGTTCTTCGCCGCTGTCGCGCAGGAACTCGATGGCGGCGTCGGTGAAGACGTCGGTGATATAGCCGCGCGAGTCGACCGGCTCGCCGTTGAGCTGCAGCTCGGGGTAGTAGTAGCGCTCGTGGTGGCCGTGGGTGAAGGTGAGAGCGGTGTCGAAGCCGCGATTCTCGGGCCGGTAGGGGCCGTAGCCGCCCAGGTGCCATTTGCCGAACATGCCGGTGCGGTAGCCCTGTTGCCGGAGGATCTCGGGCAGCAGCGTGGCGTCCAGGCGGAGCGTGTCGCCGCCGAAGCGGGTGTTGTAGATGCCGCCGCGCAGCGCGTAGCGGCCGGTCATCAGCCCGGCGCGAGTGGGAGCGCAGACCGGCGCGGCGTAGAACCGGGTCATGTTCACGCCGTCGTCGGCGAGCTGGTCCAGGACCGGCGTTTCGATGTCGGAATTGCCGTTGACGCCGACGTCCCACCAGCCTTGGTCGTCGCTGACGATCAGTACGATGTTCGGCTTCTCCGAAGCGCCGAGGGAGGCCGCCGCCAGGAAAAGGGTCATCAGAAGAATCCGCATGGGCGCTGGCGATCATACCAACCCGCGCCGTGCCAGGGCTTCCCCTCGCGCCCGCGGGCGACTATGCTGTGTAGCGAAGGCGCCCATGTTATGAGACTCTTACGCCCCCCAGTGCTCGCTCTGCCGCTGTTTGCGCTGCTCGCCGTCGCGCCGCTGGCGGCAGAAGACGAGTGGACCAAGGTCAGCACCGAGAATTTCGAACTTTTCACCTCCGGCGGCGAAGGTGCGGCCAAGCGCACCATCCGGTATTTCGAGCAGATCCGCCAGTTCTTCCTCGACACGATGAGCATCCGTCGCCAGAGCGATCAGCCGGTGCGCATCATCGGGTTCCGCAACGACAAGGAATTCGACCCCTTCCGTCCCAACGAGTTCGCCGCCGCCTACTACACCCAGGACTCCGGGCGAGACACGATCGTGCTGGGCGACATCGGCGCCGAGCGGCACGAGACCGCCGTCCACGAGTACATGCACCTGCTGGTCCGCAGCACCGGAGCGACGTTTCCGCCGTGGCTCAACGAGGGGTTTGCCGAGCTGTATTCCACGCTGCAGCCGGTGGGAAAGAAGATGCAGGTCGGGGTCTTGCCGATGGGACGGCTCAACGCCTTGCAGCAGCTGAAGTGGATTCCTCTCGAGCGGCTGCTCGCCGTCAACCACGGCGACCCGGAGTACAGCCAAAAACAGCATGCAGGCGCCTTCTACTCCCAGAGTTGGCTGCTGGTCCACATGCTCAACCTCGATGAGAGGTATCGCGGCCAGGTCGGCGAGTTCCTCGAAACGCTGATTCGACTAGGCGACGGCGTCAAAGCCTTCAAAAAGGTCTACGGCCTGTCGCCGAGCGAGGTCGAGAAGGCGCTCGAAGGCTACTCACGCCAGAGCAGCTTCATGGTGCTGAATCTGGACATCAAGCTGACCAAGGATCTCGAGGAGCCGACGGTCGAGCCGGCGTCGGATCTGGAAACCCGTCTGATCCTGGCCGGACTGTTGGCCGGGCAGCGCGAGAAGCTGCCGCTGGCCGCCGAGCAGCTGCGGGCGTTGGCCGAGCAGTATCCGGATTCGGCCGAGACCGCCGAGGCCCAGGGCTACCTCGCCTGGCGGGCGGGTTCGGGCGCGGACGCGGTGCCGCATTTCGAGCGCGCCGCTGAGTTGGGCGGCGGCAATCCAAAGATGTATCGCGACCTCGCCGCCTTGTCCCGCGGCTCGCGCGATCTCGGGTTTCAGATCCGGATGCTCGAAAAGTCGCTCGAACTCGAGCCGGACCATGCTGACAGCCGGCGCATCCTCGGCCACCTCTATATCAACGACAAGCAGTGGTCGCGCGGAATCATCGAGCTCAACAAGATCACCCAGGTCAAAACGAACGAAGAGGCGTTTGCGATGAACATGGCGCGCGCCTACGCCTACTATCAGGTGAAAGATCTGGACCAGTCGGAAAAGCTCGTAAAGATGGCGCGCGGGTTCTCCGACGACGTCAACCAAAGGGCGCAGGTCGAGCGCATGCTCGAGACGATCGCGCGCACCCGCGACCACAAGGCGGCCGTCGAGGCTGCCGCGTCGCTGGCGACCGCACCGCCGCCGCCGGTGGACGACTTCGCGGAATTGGGCGGCTTGGACGACTTCGACCGGCCGGAGCTGACCCGCCCGGACCAGCCGTCCGAGGCTCACGACGTGCACGTGGAGCTGCGGCGCGAGCAGCCCAGCGCCGCCGGCCGGCTGACGTTGTTCGAGTGCCTGGGGGCGCAGGCGCAACTGCATCTGGAGAGCGCGGGCGAGACGCGCACCTTCGCGCTGCTCGATCCTATGAACATCGTCATCAAACGCAACGGCGAGCCGGCGCCGGACGTGTCGTTCACCTGCGGCCCGCAGCCGGGGCAGCCGGTGCGGGTGTTTTATGCCGAGCCCGAGGGCGGCGAGGGGCCGGAGAACGTGCTGGCGCTGGATTTTCTGGACGCGTTGCCGTAGACCCCCGACTTCCGTCGGGGGCTCGGTTGCGCTGAGCCCGGACGGAAGTTCCGGGGTCCGTTTACTCGTTCGACGCGGCGGCGGCCGCCAGCGGCTTGATCACGCCCAGCGCCTCCCACTCGTTGAGTTGCTTGCGGATCCGCTCGCTCGAGGGCGCGGTCGGGGCCAGCTGCAGGTACTGACGGAACGAGGCCGCGGCCTGCGGAAACGAGCCCTTCTCGGTATAGATGATGCCCATCATCTGGTGGGCGTGCGGAAAGTTCCTAGCGTCGGTCCCGGCGGCAATTTCGCGGGCCATCTTCTCCGCTTCGTCCACGTTGCCCAGATTGTAGGCCGCCACGGCCTTGTAGTAACGAATCTGCGTATGGCCGGGGTGCAGCCGCAGGGTGGCGTCGGCCAACTCATGCACGCGCGGCCAATCCTGCTTCTTGAGCGCAATCGTCACCAGCGGCTCATACGGCCGGATGTAGGCCGGGTCGGCTTCGATCGACTTGGTTAGAGCGGCCTCGGCGCCGTCGAAGTCTTCCAGTCGCATGCGCGCCTCGGCGAGCATGGTCCAGGCGGCGGCGAACTCCGGGTGCTCTTCGACGGCGCTTTCAAACTGCTCGGCGGCCTTGTCGAACTTCGGCTCGGACTTGCGCATCTCCCGCACACCCTTCTCATAGGCGGCCTTGGCCTTCTTGGGAGCCGTCAGCGTGGTGACGCTGATGGCCGAGCCCTGGAAGCCGTCGAGGGGGTGCAGCACGATCGTGCCCACGTTGGGGTCGTCCATCGGACGCCGCCGGGTGAGCATGATGTTGTCGGAGCGGAAGCCGGGCAGGGAGGCGCGCAGCTCGCAGCCGCTGAGATCCATCTCCATGCCCGAGCCGCCGATGCCGCCCATGGCCGGCGAGCCGAAGCCGCCGTTGCGGCCGTTCTGGTCGAACCCGACGCCGCTGTAGCTGGCGTCCATCATCGCGGCGGACTGGTCGGCGCCGACTTGGAAGCTGAAACGGCCCTTCGAGTCCGTATAGCCTTCCGGGCGGGTTTGGCCGCCGCAGATGCGCTCGATGACCACTGGTTCGGGAGGAGGCGTGCCGTTGGACAGCCGCACTTCGCCCGACAAGAAGATCGGCCGGTTCATCTGCAGCTGCTCCATCTGGTTCTGCTGCTGCCGTTGCTGGCCGAAGGGGTCTTGCTGGTTGCCGCCCTGGCCGGGCCGCTGGCCGCCGCCGGGGGTTCCGCCGGGTGTTCCGCCGCCTGGAGGGGCCGTTCCGCCGCCGGGCGCTCCGCCGCCGGCGGGGCTCCCCCCGCCGCCTGGCGCCCCGCCGCCTCCGCCCTCCTGCTGCGCCCATCCCCAGGTCGCTACGGTCAGTCCCAAACACCCTACCATCAACGCCTTACGGATCATCATCGCTTTCCTCCTCGGGCAGTGGCCTCAGATTACCATAGGCCGTTGGGAGTGAAAATCGAATTCGACAGTTGTCGCAGCGGCGGCGCGAAAACTCACATTTTCGCCGGCGGCTAGAAGTACTTCGCGGTCAGCCACTCGGTGAGCGTGCGAAAGGCCTCCAGCGGGGTGTCGGCGTAGCGGAAATGTTCGAGGTCCTCGGGGCTGATGGTGCCGTATTCGACCAGGGCTTCCATGTTGATCACCTGGTTCCAATACTCACGCCCGTAGACCAGCACCAGGACCTTCTTGCGCAGTTTGTTGGTCTGCACCAGCGTGAGGATCTCCAGCAATTCGTCGAGCGTGCCGAAGCCGCCGGGGAAGGCGATGAGCGCTTTGCCCAGGTAGGCGAACCAGAGCTTGCGCATGAAGAAGTAGTGGAAGTCGAACGACAGGTCGGGCGTGATGTAAGGATTCGGCTCCTGCTCGAACGGCAGGCTGATGTTGAAGCCCACCGAGGGCGCTCCGGCTTCGTGGGCGCCGCGATTGGCCGCCTCCATGATGCCGGGACCGCCGCCGGAGCAGATGACGAAGTTCGGCCCGACATCGCGGTTCTCATTCGCCCACACCGCCAGCATCGAAGCCAGCTCGCGGGCTTCCTCGTAGTACTTCGAACCTTTCAGCGCTACTTCGGCCAGGCGTTTCTCTTCGTCGGTCTTGGCCTGCTCGAGCATCAGCTCCGCGGTCTTCTGGTCGCGGAAGCGGGCGGAGCCAAAGAAGACGATGGTGTCGCGCACGCCGTGGCGTTCGAGCCGCGAGCGGGGCTCGAGATACTCCGAAAGGATGCGGACCGTGCGCGCTTCGGGGCTGGTGAGGAACTCGAGGTTGCGGTAGGCCTTGTCCGGGAAATGGGGCTTGTCTGACATCGGTTCCAGGATCATAGCGTGCGGAGCGGTCTATTCGCCCCGGTAGCGCTGCTCGAGGAACGGGTCGCCGTACATGTGATAGCCGACCTTCTCCCAATAGCCGGCCTGGTCGGCGTCGAGAAAATCCAACCCCCGCAGCCACTTGGCGCTCTTCCAGGCGTACAGATGCGGCACCACCAGCCGGACCGGCGCCCCGTGGTCGACCGTCAAGGGCTCGGGCGCATGCCAGTCGGCCAGCAGCACGTCGTCGCGCAGCAGGTCGGCCAGCGGCGCGTTGGTGGTGTAGCCGCCTTCGCCGCGGATGAGCACGAACTTCGCCTCCGGCTGCACGCCGGCTTTCTCGGCAATCACTCGAAAGGGCACGCCCTCCCACTGGTTGTCGAACTTGCTCCAGGTGGTGACGCAGTGGAAGTCCGCGGTGATGCGCTTGCGCGGCAGCGCCTGGAACTCGCGCCAGCTGAGCTTGAAGGGCCGCTCGACCAAGCCGCGGACTTCGAGATCCCACGTGGCGGGGTCGAAGTTGGGGACGCGGCCCTCGTGCAGCACCGGCCATTTGAGCGTCAGCGACTGCCCCGGCGGCAGCCGGCCGTCTTCGCGGCGCGCCTGCTCGAGGGTCTTGCGGTCCTGCTCTTCATTCGCCATGGTTGCTGCTCACAGGTTAACCTCCGAGAGGCTTGGATCTGTTCGAACAGGGTCTGGAAGCGTTCCGCCAGGGGCGCTACTTCGAGGCGCACGAGCTCTGGGAGGAGCTGTGGACGCCGCTGGCCGGTCCCGAACGGCGCCGGCTGCAAGGGCTGATCCACTTCGCCGTCGGCCTCTACCACTTCGAGCGCGGCAACCGGATCGGGGCCGAGCGGCAGTGGCGCAAGGGCCTGGCCAAGACCGCGGACTGCCCGCCGGGCTGGCGCGGGTTGGAGGTCGAGCGGCTGCGCGGGGAGATGGCGGAGCGGTTGGAGGGGCTCGAATTCGAAGGAGGGGGATGAACGGCGCGCCCGAGAAAACACCGACCGGGAGGTCGGCGTTGCAAGCCCGGAGGCTCGCTCCACGGGCTGCACGGACGGACCAACGCCACGTGGAGCAGGCCTCCCGGCCTGCCAGCTTGGCCTCTGGCCAAGTAGCTCGAATGTAGAAATTCGGCGCAGAATGGCGTCGGTGGGTTTTCGATAGAATAGGCGCGTCTTGCGACAAAAACTGGTCATCTATCCGGGCTCGTTCGATCCGCCCACCAACGGGCATCTCGACCTGATCGAGCGCGCCTCCTCCATGTTCAACCACGTCGTGGTCGCGGCGCTGAGCAACGACGCCAAGGCGCCGCTGTTTACCGTGGAAGACCGCATGGAGATGTTGCGCGAGGCGACCGCGGGGTTCGACAACGTTTCCGTGGACAGCTTCGGCGGACTGCTGGTGGACTATGCCCGGCGACTGGATGCGCAGCTGATTCTGCGCGGTATTCGGGCGATCTCCGACTACGAATACGAGCTGCAGATGGCTCTGATGAACCGCAAACTCTACCCCGGGCTCGAGACGCTGTTCATCCCCGCGGCCGAGAGCTACAGCTACTTGAGCTCGCGGCTGGTGAAAGAGGTCAACCGCCTGGGCGGCGACGTCAGCGACCTGGTGCCGCCGAACGTCGCCGAGCGTCTGCGCCGGATCCGCGGAAAGCACTAAGATTGGAGTAGCTATGACGCTCTCCGAACGCATTGGCCGCATCAGCGAATCGGCCACGATGGCCGTGACTGCAGAAGCCGGCCGCCTGAAAGCCGAAGGCGTGGACGTGATCGCCTTCGCCGCCGGCGAACCCGATTTTCCCACTCCGGAAAACATCAAGAACGCCGCCAAGAAGGCGCTCGACGACAATTTCACGCGCTACACGCCGGCCGGCGGCATCCCTGCGCTGAAGAAAGCCGTCGTCGACTGGCACGCCGCCAGCTTCGGAACCAGCTACGAGCCCAGCGAGTGCCTGATCACCGTCGGCGGCAAGCACGCCATCTTCAACGTGATGGCGGCCACCATCGAGACCGGCGCCGAGGTCGCGCTGCCGGTGCCCTACTGGGTGACCTTCTATGACGTGGTCAACTACCACGGCGGCGAGGTCGTGCGCGTGGAGACCACCGAGGCCGACGAGTACCGCCTGACGGCTGAGAACTTCGCCTCGAAGCTGACCGACCGCACCAAGATCGCCGTCGTCAACTCGCCCAACAACCCCTCCGGGGCGGTCGTCGATCAGGGCGAGTTCGAAAAGATTTACGAGGCGGTGGCCAAGCGCGGCGCGCTGCTGATGACCGACGAGTGCTACTGCAAGTTCGTCTATGACGGCAAGCCGTACTCGATCGCCTCGCTGCCGGGCGCGAAGGAAAACGTCGTGGTGGTCGGCTCGCTGTCGAAGACCTTTGCGATGACGGGCTGGCGGATCGGCTTCGTGCTCGCTCCCAAGCCGCTGATCAGCTCGATGAACAAGCTGCAGAGCCACTCGACGTCGAACCCGACCTCGATTGCACAGAAGGCGGCGCTGGAAGCGCTGACCGGTCCGCAGGACTCGGTGGACAAGATGCTCGAGCTCTACCGCGAGCGGCGGGACTACATCATCCCGGCGCTCAACGCCATCCCGGGCGTGAAGTGTCCCACGCCGGGCGGAGCGTTTTACGCCTACCCGAACATCAGCTCCACGTTCGGCAAGGGCGGGGTGAACTCGGCGCTGGATTTCGCCACCAAACTGCTCAAGGAAGAGCACGTGGCGGTGGTGCCGAGCGAAGCGTTCGGGACCAGCGAGCAGGTGCGCATCTCCTACGCCGCCTCTATGGACGACATCAAGGAAGGCGTCCAGCGCATCGCCCGCTTCATCGAGAAGTTGGGATAGTTGTTGAGCTGAGAGGTCCGCGGCGGGCGCGGCGACGTGGGCCCGCTACGCTCTCTGCTCGATGCCGAGCTTGCGCGAAAGCGCTCCCACCAGCGCCTCGGCGTAGGCGCTGATCTGCTCATCGGTAAAGGTCTGGTCGCCCTGCTGCCAGCGCGCCCGCAGCAGCAGGCTGTAGCGGCCTTCGGGCACCTGTTTGCCGCGGAAGATTTCCAGCGGCTCGAGCGCGATCAAGTGCTCCATGGTTCCGATCGCGGTGCGGATCTCGGCGAAGGGGATGCCTTCGGGCACCAGCAGCGAAAAGTCGCGCAGCACGGCCGGGGCCTTGGGCAGGTCGCGGTGCTGCGGCCGGCGCAGGCCGGCGGCGTAGAGATTCTCCAGGAAAACTTCCGCCAGAAAGACCGGCTGCCGGATCTTGCGGCGCTCGCAGATCTGCGGATCGATCTCGCCCAGGTAGGCGACGGTTCCGTTCTCGGTCTGGATGCGGGCCGAGCGGCCTTCCACGTAGTGCGCCGGGGTGTCGGCGTCCTCGAAGAACATCTGCGCCAGATCGAAGCGGCTCAGCAGCGCGACCACATCGGCCTTGAGGTCAAAAAAGTCGGCCGGCTTGGCGGGTTCGCGCAGGTTGGCGGCGCGGGCGTCGCCGGTCAGGCCGAGCGTCAGCACGGCCGGCTCGGCGAAGCCGTCGCCTTCCCGCTTGTACAGCCGCCCGATCTCGGCCAGCTTCACGTCCGGCTCGTTGCGGTGGACGTTGTGGGCCAGCGCCTGCAGCATCGTCGGCGCGGAGCTGGTGCGCATCACCGCGGCATTTTCGGAAAACGCATTGCGCAGCGGGATCGCCGGCCAGGCGCCGAACATCTCCGCCTCTTGCGAGCTTTGGAAGGCGTAGCCGATCGTCTCGTCGTAGCCCAACGCGCGCACGGTCTCGCGCACGGCGGCCTCCTCGGTCATGTGCGGCTTCGGCGTCTGCGGGCGGCCGATGGTGGGCAGGCTCGAGGGCACGTGATCGTAGCCGTGGATGCGCGCGACCTCTTCGATCAGGTCGATCTCGCGGTCGACGTCGGTGCGGTGCGAGGGAATTTCCACTGACAGCGTGTCCGCGCCGGCGTAGGCGCAGCGGAAGTCCAGCCGCTCGAGCACGGCCCGCATCGTGTCGAGGCCGACGTTGGCGCCGATGACGCGGCGGAAGCGCTCGGCGCGCAGTTCGATGCGCTTGGGCTCATACCGGCGCGGGTAGACGTCCAGGCGGCCTTGCAGCACCACGCCGGGACTGAGGCGGCCCAGCAGGGAGGCGATGCGATCGGCGGCCCAGGAAGCGGCTTCGATGTCGGCGCCGCGGGCGAAGCGATAGGAGGCGTCGGTATGGATCGACAGCCGCCGCGAGGTGCGCCGGATGGGTCCGGGCTCAAACCAGGCGGCCTCGATGAGCACGTCGGTGGTCGAGTCGGAAATCTCGGTTTCCAGACCGCCCATGATGCCGGCCAGCGCCACCGGGTGGTAGGCGTCGGCGATCACCAGGTCTTCGGGCGTGAGTTTGCGGTCGACGCCGTCGAGTGTGCGCAGCTCCTCGCCCGCGCCGGCGCGGCGCACGATGATGCGGCGCTCGTTGAGCGTCTTGAGATCGAAGGCGTGGGTCGGGTGGCCGCACTCGAGCAGCACGTAGTTGGTGAGATCGGCGATGTTGTTGATCGAGCGGATGCCGCACAGCTCGAGCCGCTGTTTGAGCCAGTCCGGCGACGGCTTGATCTCAACGCCGAGCAGCACGCGGCCCACGTAGCGCGGGCACAGGTCCTCGGCTTCGATCTCGATGCGGGCGTGCTCAGCGGCCGGCCGGATGTCTTCGGTCAGCTCGATTTTGGGACGCTTGAGCGGCCGGCCGTACAGCGCGGCGATCTCGCGCGCCAACCCCAGGTGGTTGGCGGCGTCAGGCCGGTTGCTGGTGATGTCGAGCTCGAGCACGGTCTCGTCGCCGTGCCGCTCCACGGTGTCGACCGCTTGGCCGGCGAGCGTCAGCGCCGCCGCCAGCTCCTCCGGCGATTCGGGGATGTCGACGAAATCCTGTAGCCAACTAACGAGCGCTCGCATCTTTTATCTGAACTGCCGCAGGAATCGCACGTCGCCGTTGTAGAGCAACGAGATGTCGTTGATGTCGTACTTGAGCATCGCGAAGCGGTCCAGCCCGAAGCCGGCGGCGAAGCCCTGGTAGCGGTCCGGGTCCAGCCCGGCCGAGCGCAGCACGTTGGGGTCGATCATGCCGCAGCCGAGCACTTCGATCCAGCCCGTCTGCTTACAGATGCGGCAGCCCCGGCCGCCGCAGAACGGGCAGGTGACGTCCATCTCCGCGCTGGGCTCGGTGAAGGGGAAGAAGCTCGGCCGCAGCCGGGTCTTGGTGCCGCGCCCAAAGAAGCGCTCGGCAAAGTATTCCAGCGTGCCCTTGAGGTCTCCCAGCGTGGTCGACTCCGAGACCGCGAAGACCTCCAGCTGATGAAACATCGGGCTGTGGGTCGCGTCCGGTGCGTCGTTGCGGTAGACCTTGCCGTGCACCACGTAGCGCAGCGGCGGCTCCACCGACTCCATGATGCGGATCTGGTTGGGCGAGGTGTGGGTCCGCAGCAACGTGTCGTCGTTGACGAACAAGGTGTCCATCTCGTCGACGGCGGGGTGGTCGGGCGGAAAGTTCAGCGCCTCGAAGTTGTAGAAGAATTTTTCGATCTCGGGCCCTTCGGCCACCGAGTAGCCGAGCGAGGCGAAGATCTCGATGCACTCTTCGAGCACCAGCCGCACGGGATGGCGCGCGCCGAGCTCGCGGTGCGGCCCCGGCAGGGTGACGTCGATTGCCGAGCGCCGGCGTCCGGCGGCGGCGATGATCTGCTGCGCCTGGGCCAGGGCCTCTTCGACTTGCTTGCGGGTCTGGTTCTGGAGCTTGCCGACCTGCGGCTTGAGTTCGCGCGGGGCCTGCTTGAGCCAGAGGTCGTTGGTCGCCGCCAGCAGGCCGTTCTTACGGCCCAGCCAGCGGTCGCGCAGGTGCTTGAGGGATTCCTCGCTGGTGGCGCCGCCGCGCTCGGCGTCGAAGGCGGCCCACAGCTCGGAATAGAGGCCATCGACCGAGGCGCCATCGGCGACGAGCTCGGCGATGGGCCGTGCGGCTTTCTCGTCAAAGCTCATCGCCGAATACCCTCGCTTATTCCGCCTTCTCTTCGGCTTCGGCTTCGGCTGCTTCCGACTCTTCAGCCTCGGCGGGCGCTTCGGCTTCTTCTTCGGCGGCGGCAGCGGCTTCGGCTGCCTTCACCTCGGCTTCGGCGGCGGCCTGCGCGGCGGCCGAAGGAGCGTCGACGCTCGACAGCCCCAGCGCCTTGCGGGCGGCGTTGGCGAGCTGGGTGAATCCCTGGGGATCGCGCACCGCCATCTCGGCCAGCATCTTGCGGTTGACGCTGATCTCGGCCAGAGTCAGCCCATGAATGAGCCGGCTATAGGAGAGATCATGCATCCGCGCGGCGGCGTTGATGCGGATGATCCACAGCGAGCGGAAGTCCCGCTTTTTGAGCTTGCGGCCGATGTAGGCGAACTTCTGACCGCGGTCGACCGCTTCTTTGGCGTAGCGGTAGAGCTTACTTTTTCCCTGGTAATAGCCTTTGGCTTGGGAAAGGACCTTCTTGCGTTTCAGGCGGCGCTTATTGCCGCGTTTTACTCTGGGCACGCTTTACCTCCTCGTACAGGTTGATTGCATTGGTTTCTAAAAAGGACTCGATCCGGGGAAGGATCGCGTCCGCGGCGGGTCAGGCGCGTGCCTGCGGCTCTGCCCGCACGCTCGGGCGGCGACGACTTGTCATCGCGCCCGGGTGCTGCCGGGTTTGCTAGGAGATCATCTCGCGGATGGCCTTCTCAAACGCCGGGCTCACCAACGTGGACTTGCGCAGGTGGCGCTTCCGCTTGGTGGATTTCTTGGTCAGGATGTGGTTCGCCAGCGAATGTCCGCGCTTCACTTTGCCCTTGGCGGTGAGCTTGAACCGCTTCTTGGCGCCACTGTGTGATTTCTGCTTCGGCACGATGTTCCCTCTCCTCGTCCGACCGGGCGCGCAAACGCCGGCCGCACTCTTCTCCGACCGTTTGAATTGACGATGCTGAGATGAAAGTGCGCGAGGACGTACTTTCAGACGTCTTCTCAGACTATCACGAATCCAGGTCCGCGGCTAGAGAGTCGAGCAGGTGGCCCAACTTCTCCTTCTTGGTCCGCAGATAGAACGTAGCGTGATCGCCGGCGGACGGCTCGCACGGCACGCGCGCTTCAACCTCGATGCCGGCATCGGCAAGCGCCTGCACTTTGGCGGGGTTGTTCGACAGGAAGCGCACCTTTTTCAGGCCCAGCGACTCGAGCACGCCCACCGCCAGGGCGTAGTCGCGGTGGTCGGCCGCGAAGCCGAGCTGCTCATTGGCCTCGACCGTGTCGGCGCCGCGGTCTTGCAGCTCATAGGCGCGCAGCTTGTTGAGCAGGCCGATGCCGCGGCCTTCCTGAGGGTCGTAGATCAGCACGCCGCGGCCGTCCTCGGCGATCATGCGCATCGCCATGTTCAGCTGCGGCCCGCAGTCGCAGCGCAGGCTGCCGAAGACCTCGCCGGTGAGGCACTGGGAATGGATGCGCACCAGCGGCGCCGGTCCGGGCGCGGTCAAGTCGCCCAGCTTGAGCGCGACAATCTCGTGCGGCGCGCCGCCCAGATCGCCCCGAAACCCCACGACGCGGAAGTCGCCGTAAGAGGTGGGTAAGGCCGCGTCGGCCACTAGCTCGACGCGAGCGGTGATGGACTGCTGCTCCACGGTGGAAACTCGAAAATTGCGGCAACCCGCTCCCGGCCCTGTGATCCGGCGACGCCGGCGGCGGATTGGATGGATCGCGCGAGAAAGACTACTATCTCCAGTATAGGCGAGGGCTTGCCCCCGCTTGGCGCCGAGACCCGGATGGGTGCGGAAAACACCATCATTATTCAGCTGCTGGTCAAGATCGCGGTCGTCGCGTCGATGGCCAGCTTCCTGCTGCGCTGGTCGTTCGCCAAGCGGATGCTGCTGCGCGAGCGGCGCACGATCCAGCAGCGCGCCGAGCTCGGACTGCTGTTTGGCGCAGTCTTTGCGGCCGGGACGTTGGTGCGCATCGTCCTCAAGTACAACGCAGCCGACTTGGGGCTGGAAGGCGCCTTCGTCTCCGGCCTGGTCGGCGGCTACGTCACCGGCATGCTCGCCGGCGGCATGGTGGCGCTGACCGCCGCCTTCACGCCGCCGCAGCATGAGTGGCTGGCGATTCCACTGTTGGTGGGCGTGGGAGCGCTGGGCGGCCTGTTGCGCGATCTGGCGCCCGACCCGGAAGAGATCTGGCGGTTTACGCCCTTCTTCCCGTTCACCATCTCCACCTGGGTGGTGCGCATGCCCAGCGTGGAAAGCGCCTTCCAGATGCTGCTGCTGCTGGCGATTCTGGCGATCGAGTTCCTGCGCATCAGCGTGGCGCAGGCCTTCGGCGCACGGGGCTGGATCTTTTCGCTCTACAACCCGGCTGAAGACGATCTGAGCATTTTGGGCGTGGCGGTCGTCTACTTCTCCACCGTCGTCGTCATCGGCGTGATCCTCAAGGTCTGGGACCACACCCGCAATGAGTGGAAGCTCGAAGAGCAGCACCGCTTGCTGCTGCAAGCCCGCCTGCGCAACCTGTCGAGCCAGATCAACCCGCACTTCCTGTTCAACACGCTCAACACCGTCGCGTCGCTGATCCGCACCGATCCGGACACCGCCCGCGAGCTGATCGTCAAACTCTCCGGCATCCTGCGCCGGCTGATGCGCCGCCAGCAGGCTTTTGAGCCGTTGCGCAAGGAGCTGCGCTTCATCGAGGACTACCTCGAGATCGAAAAGGTCCGTTTCGGCGACAAGCTGAAGATCCACGAGGACCTCGACCCGACCTCGCTCGACGCCTTTGTGCCTTCGATGTTGCTGCAGCCGCTGGTGGAAAACGCGCTCAAGCACGGCCTCGGCCCCAAAGTCGGCGGCGGCTCGATCTGGATCCGCAGCTTGCGCCGCGGGGGCCGCCTGCAGATCGAAGTCGAAGACGACGGCGCCGGGGTGCCGGAGGAGACGCTGCCGTATGTATTCGAGTCCGGCATCGGGCTCAGCAATGTGCATGAGCGGCTCAGCGTGCTGTTCGGCGGCGATTTTCAGATGTCTCTCGAGAATCGCCTTGGCGGAGGCGTACGCGTGCGCATCCAGATTCCCGAGTTGCACGACGCGGTCGAGGCGGCCGCCGAGGAGTCCGCGCCGGCTGCGCCCGGGCAGGCCGAACAGGCGCCGGAGCCGCAGGGCTGACCGGCCTAGACTGAGAGACTGACCATGTCCGCGCTGACCTTCGACCAAGCCCGCAACGTCGTCGCCGCCCAGCTCGCTGAGCCGTCGCGGCCGCGCGTTGCCGAAACCATCCCGCTCGAGCAGGCCGCCGGCCGGTTTCTCGCCGAAGACGTTTTTGCCGATCGCGACTATCCGCCGTTCCCGAGGGCGGCCCGCGACGGCTTCGCGGCGCGCTCGGCCGACATCGCCGAACCGCCGGCTCGCCTGCGAGTGCTGGGCGAGACGCGCGCCGGCGAGCCGTCCGTCTTCACAGTCGGCGAAGGAGAGGCCGTCGAGATCATGACCGGCGCACCCTGCCCCGAAGGCGCCGACTGCGTGGTGATGGTCGAGTACTCGAGCCGCGACGGCGACGACGTCATCCTCGAGCAGTCCCTGCCGGCCGGACGCAACATCGTACCCCAGGGCTCGGAGGCGCCGAAAGGCTCGCTCGTGCTCGCCGCCGGCGTGCGCCTGGACTACCCGCAGATCGCACTGCTCGCCGCGGTCGGACGCAGCCGCGTCCAGGTCTGGCGAAAACCGCGCGTCGCCATCCTCTCCACCGGCGACGAGGTCGTCGGCGTCGACCAAGCCCCCAAGGATTTCCAGATTCGCAACTCGAACGCCTGGTCGCTGGCCGCCCAGGTCGAGCGCCGCGGCGGCCAGGCCGTCATGCTGCCGGTGGCCCCGGACCGGCTCGCGGAGACGCGCGACCTGATCCGCCTGGGGCTCGAGTCGGATATGCTGCTACTCTCCGGCGGCGTGTCGATGGGCAAGCACGACCTGGTGGAGCAGGCGCTGGCCGAGCTGGGCGTGGAGATCCACATCACCCAGGTGCTGATCCAGCCCGGCAAGCCGCTGGTCTTCGGGATGGCGGGCGGTCGGCCGGTTTTCGGGCTGCCCGGCAACCCGATCTCGACGATGGTGACGTTCGAGATCTTCGCGCGGCTGGCGCTCGAGCGGCTCGCCGGCGCTCCTGTGTCGCCGCTGCCGTTTGTCGAGGCGCGCCTGTCTCGCGATTTCCGGCACAAGCCCGTGCTGACGCGGTTTCTGCCGGCCCGGCTGGTCGGCGATTACGGCGAGGCGCGCGTCGAGCCGATACAATGGCAGGGGTCCGGCGATCTGGCCTCCATCGCGAAGTCCAACTGCTTTCTGGTCGCCTCGGCGGACCGCGAGAGCTGGCAGGCCGGAGACCGCATCGGGGTGCTGCCGCATTGAGCAAACTGTCGCACTACGATGACCAGGGCGCGGTCCACATGGTGGACGTCGGCGAGAAAGCGCCCACCCGCCGAACCGCAATCGCCGCCGCGTTCGTATCTCTTTCCGAGGAGACGATCGCGGCCTTGCCCGACAACCCCAAAGGAAACCCGCTCGAGATTGCGCGCATCGCCGGCATCCAGGCGGCCAAGCGCACCTCCGAGCTGATTCCGCTGTGCCACCCGCTGCCGCTGAGTTACGCCGATGTCGAGTGCCGGCTGGCGCCCGGCGGCGTGGAACTCACCGCGACGGCGCGTACAACCGGCCAGACCGGCGTGGAGATGGAAGCGATGACGGCGGTCTCGGTCGCCGCTCTCACCATCTACGACATGTGTAAGGCGCTGGACAAGGCGATCGAGATCGGCCCGATTCGTCTGCTCGAGAAGACCGGCGGCAAGAGCGGCGACTTTCGCCGTAACGACGGCGCCGCCCAGGACATCTGACACAATTGAAGATCATGCGACACTTTCTGGCCTTGCTGCTGCTCGCGGCCGTCGTCCTGCCCGCGCAGGAGACCGAGATCGACGAAGCTCTGACGATCTCCGACGACCCGGAGCTGATGAGTTCGTTCACCAGCGATGTCACCGTCGTCAACATCCCGGTCGTCGTCCGCGGGCCCAAGGGCGAGTACCTGCACGGGCTCGAGAAGACCGATTTCACCATCTGGGACAACGAGGTCAAGCAGGAGATCCAGAGCTTCGACGTCAGCTTCCAGCCGATCTCGATGGTGCTGTGCATCCAGACCAGCGACCGCGTCGACGGCATGATCGACAAGGTCAAGGACATGGCCGTGCTGTTCACCGACGCGGTCCTGGGCGAATTCGGCGAGACTGCGATCATCAGCTTCGACTCGCGGCTAAAGCTGCTCAGCGAGTTCACCGGCGACACCAAAGAGGTCGAGAAGGCGCTGAAGAGTTTTCGCATCGGCGCCGGCGGCATCCGCGTCAGCGACGCGGTGTATGAGGCGATCCGGCTGCTCAACAAGCGCCCGGATAACCACAAGCGCGTCATTGTCGTCATCGCCGAAGGTCAGGACAACGGCAGCAAGATCAACCTCGGGGAGACCCTGCGCACCGCGCAGTTGAACAACATCATGGTCTACCCGATCTACCTGAGCACGCTGAAGGCGCGGTTGAAGAATCCGCCGCCGGTGCCCAACAGCCCCTATCCTCCGGGCATCAACCCGCTGCCCGCGGTTCCGGGGCAGGTCTCCACGCCGACGACGATGCAGCAGCATCGCAACGCCGCCACGCCGAACATGATTCCGCTGGTGGCCGATCTGATCATCGGCGTCAAGAACCTGATCTTCCGCGACGCGCTGGCGGCGCTGTCGGCGGCGACCGGCGGCGACAACTTCAAGCCGATGACCGACGAGGGTATTGAGGAAGCGATTGTAAAGATCGGCGAGGATCTGCGCAGCCAGTACCTGCTGTCGTATTCGCCCAACAACCTCAACTCCCAGGGCATCTACCACCGGGTGGACGTGGAGGTGCCGTATTCGAACGCCAAGGTGCGCGCTCGGCCGGGCTATTTCTACGGACCGCGGCCGGTGTACGACGCTCCCGCCGAAGAGCCGCAACCCTAGCTTGGGCTGACTTCCCCGGCCGGCAGCCGGAATGAGAAGACGCTGCCCTCGCCCTCGACGCTTTCCACGCTGACGTCGCCGCCGTGGTCTTCCACGATCGACTTGATCAGCGCCAGCCCCAGCCCGGTGCCGTTGATGCTGCGGGTCGCTGTGTTGTCCACGCGGTAGAACTTGGTGAACAGCTTGTCGATCAGCTTGGCGGGAATGCCGATGCCTTCGTCGGCCACGGCGACTTCGGCGTCGTCGCTGCGCCGGCCGACCGTCACCGTGATGCGGCCGCCGCCGGGCGAGTAGCGGATGGCGTTCGACAGCAGGTTGTTGAGCACCTGGCGGATGCGTTTGGGATCCGCGCGAATCGCCGGCGGCGGCTCGGTCTGCTCGATCGTGATGCGGTGCTCGGACGTCTGCGCCGCGGCGCCCTCGACGGCCTGCTCCACCAGGGCGCACAAATCCACGTCGTCTTCGTAGTGGTAGGCGAGCTCCCCGACGGCAAGTTTCTGGACGTCGAGCAGATCGTCGATCAGCTCAGTCAACTGGACCGCCTCCTTGAGGATCACGCCGAGCATCTCCTGGCGTCGCTCGAGGGGGAAGTCTCGGCTCAGAAGCAGCTCGGCAAAGCCGCGGATGCCGGCCAGCGGCGTGCGCAGCTCGTGGCTGACGGTGGCCACCAACTCGTCCTTGATGCGCTCGGCGCGGCGGCGCTGCTCCACTTGCTTTTTAAGGTTGCTGTTGAGCTGCTGCAGCGCCGCGGTGCGCTCGAGGACGCGGTCTTCGAGTTCGGCCTGCGTGCGGCGCTTCTCGAGCGCGGCGCTCTCGCGCTCGGCGACGCGGCCCAACAGCGCGCCGGCCTGTTCCACCAGCATCAGCAGGTGCTCGTCGGGCTCGATCACATGACCGCTGAAGAGCTCGAGCACCGCCTGGACGCGCGCCCCGCACAGCACCGGAAAGGCGAAACCGCCGCGCAGTCCGCAAGCGAGCGCTTCGGCTTTGCGCGGGAAGTTCTCATCCTGCTCGATGTCGGCGATCCACGCCGGCCGCTCGCGAGCCAGCACCCGCCCGGGCAGGCCGCTGCCGGCGGGCAGGCTGAGCTGCCGGGTGGCCTCGATGAACGGTCCGAAGCGCCCCCAGTCGGTGCAGTGCCACAAGTCCGCAGGCGCCAGCCGGTTCAGGTCGGCCTCGCACAGCCAGATGTGGGCCAACGGCCAGCCCTGGTAGTCCGCCAGACGCGACAGCGAATACTGCATCGCATCGCACAGGCTGGTTGAGTTGTTGGAGGCGAAGGCGATGTCCTGCAGCAGCTCCAACTGCGCCGTTTTCGCCTGGACGTCCTGCCGGATCAAGCGCTCTTGGGTGACCTCGGAAATCACCAGCAGTCCGCCGTCGGCTCGAGGGTCCGTCACCGCGGAGATTTGGATCCATTGCCGTCCGTCCGCCTTCAGGTTCGTCTCGAAAACTCCCAGCAGGCCCGATTCCCCGCGCGCGGTCCGCGCGGCCGGATGCTCCCGCTCGCCCAAGATGCGGCCATGACTCCACAGCGGCAGCAGCTCCGCCAACTCGCATCCAACCAGGTCTTGCGAGGACGCTCGCAGCAATCGCCCCAAGGCGCGATTGCTCCATTCGACCCGCCCGCCGGGGTCGATCCGTACGACGGCCTCGTGGATGGAGTCGAGCGCGAACTGCGCCGCCGCCTCCGGCGGCGCGGCGCCGGTGCGCGGCTCATCGAGGCGGGCGCTCACTGCATGAACTCCTCGATCGAGTCGGCGTCTTGATCGTAGATCCGGCGGAACTCCGTCTCAATGGTCCGCAAAACGGCGAGCAAGCGCGGATCGAAGTGTGCAGGCATCGTTCGTCCGTCCCCTTCGAGCAGAATCGCCATCGTTCGCTCGTGCGAATAGCTCGGCTTGTAGGGCCGCGGGCTGCGCAGCGCGTCGTACTGATCGCCCAGCATCACAATGCGCCCCTCGATCGGTATGGCTTCGCCCTCGAGGCCTTGCGGATAGCCGCCTCCGTCGAAGCGCTCGTGGTGCGTCAACGCGATCCGCGCCGCCATCTGGATCACCGGCGACTTCGAGCCTTCCAGCAGTTGCGCGCCGGTCAGCGCATGGCTCTGCATCAAACGGCGCTCCTCATCGGTCAGCCTGCCGGGCTTGAGCAGGATGGCGTCCGGGACGGCGATCTTGCCCACGTCGTGCAGCGGGGCGGCCTGTTCGATCCGGCGCCGCTGATCGGCGGGCCAGCCGAGTTCGGCGGCCACCACGCCGCTGTAGAGACTCAAGCGCTGGATATGCGCGCCGGTCTCTTGATCGCGGAAGCACGACGCTTTCACCAGCCGCGTCAGCGAGTCCAGGTAGCTGGCTTCGAGCTCGGCGCTGTAGCGTTGCTGGGCGGCGTAGGAGGTCTGCAGGTCGTTGGCGTAGAGGCGCAACTGCTCTGCGGAGCGCTCGAGAGCGGCCGACTTCTCCCGCTCACGGCCCAGCAAGGCGGCCAGATCGCGCGCATACAGCGTCAGCTGGTCGGCCGGCTCGTTCATGGCGTCGGCTGCGAAGCTTCACTCTCGGCCAGCAGCTTCTCGATGGTCTCGAGCAGGTGCAGCGGGCTGAAGGGCTTGATCAGATAGGCGTCCACCCCGGCCGAGGCGCCCTCTTCGAGGTCCTTGGCCTGACCGCGCGCCGACAGCATCACGATTGGCAAGTGACGTGTTCGCGGATCCTGGCGCAAGGCGATCGCCGCCTCCGGACCCGTCATGCGCGGCATCATCCAGTCCAGCACGGCCAGGTCCAGATGCTCGCGGGATGCAATCTCCACGGCCTCCTGACCGTCGGAGGCCTCGAGAACTTCCACGCCGGCTCCTTCCACGGTCACCCGCACGAGCATGCGCAGCATCTGCTCGTCATCAGCCAACAGGATCCTTTTCAATGCCTCCCTCCGCTGTCCATATCGGCTGGGCGGCGGCGATACTTGAAGCGCAAACCCCCGTAGTAAGATGGAAGGCCCTCGAAGGAAAATTCATGCCAGTCGACAACGAAACGCTGCTCCAACAGGCCCGTAACGGCTTTGAAACCGTGCGGTTGACGCCCGAGATCCGCGAGTCCGCCCTGAGGCGATTGGCCGAGTGGCTCGGCGCCGACAAGTTCGCCGGGCTCATCTCCCCCAGCGACTACCGCCCCCTGCTCGAACGTCTGATCGCCGACGGCAAGTGGGATTTCCTCGTCGACAGCTTCTACCAGACGATTCCGTTCGGCACCGGCGGCCGCCGCGGCCCGGTCGGCATAGGCCCCAACCGCATCAACCCGTTCACCATCGCAAGCTCGGTGCAGGGCCACGTCGAATACCTTCAGCAGTACCTGCCCGCAGGCGAGGAGATGAAGGTCGTGGTCGCCTATGACGTGCGCGAGTACAAGGACATCCGCGGCGTCTACCCGCCCGAGGTTTCGAACCCCTTGCAAGGGCTGACGTCGAAGGATCTGGCGCAGACCGCCGCGGCCGTCTATTGCGCCGCCGGCGTGCGCGTCTACATGCTGCCCGACGAGCCGGCGGATTTCATCTCGACGCCGGAGCTGTCGTTTCTGATCCGGCGCTACGGCGCCCACGGCGGGCTCAACACCTCGGCCTCGCACAACCATCCCGACGACAACGGCGCCAAGTTCTACAACAGCGAGGGCGGCCAGGAGATCCCGCCCGACGACGAGAAGATGGTCGAGATCGTCGAACAGATCACCGAGATCCGCTCGATCCCCTACGCCGAAGCGCGCTCGAGCGGACTGATCATTGACATCACCGCCGAGGACCGCCAAGCCTACATCGATCTGAACCTGGCCTTGCGCACCCGCCCTGACGCCGGCCCGGCCAAAATCGTCTTCACCGGCCTGCACGGCACCGGCGCCAACACCGTGGGCCGCTGCCTGCAGGCGATGGGTTTCAAGCTCGACGAGCAGTACTTCGACGTCCCCGAGCAGCGCGAATTCCGGGGCGACTTCAAGAACGTCAAGTTCCGCAGCCCCAACCCCGAGGTGCCGCAGTCGCTCGACCTGGCCGAGAAGCGCGCCGCCGAAGTCGACGCCGACCTGATCCTGGCCACCGACCCCGACGCCGACCGCCTGGGCGGCTGCTCGAAGTCAGACGCCGGCTACGACTTCATCAACGGCAACGAGTTCGCCTCGATCCTCACGCGCTACCTGCTCGAAAAGCGCAAGAAAGACGGCACGCTGCCCGCCAAGCCGCTGGTGATCAAGACCCAGGTCACCACCGAGCTGATCACGCGCATCGCCGAATCCTACGGCGGCGTGGTCATCGGCGACCTGCTGGTCGGCTTTAAGTACATCGGCCACATCCTGGCCGAGATCGAGCGGCACGGCCGCTTCCAGGATGTCGAAGCCACCCTCGACGACTTCATCCTGGGTACCGAAGAGAGCCACGGCCTGCTGCTGACGCACCAGATCCGCGACAAAGACGCCGCCGGCGCGGGCGTCGTGCTGGCCTGCATGGCCTCGGACCTCAAAGAGCAGGGCCAAACCATCGCCGACTACCTCGTAGACACCTACAAGCGCTACGGCTACCACCGCAACTACCTGCGCTCGACCATCATGCAGGGCGCGGCGGGGACGGCGGCCATCCAAAACATCCAGGCCGAGCTGCGCGAGAATCCGCCCAGCGAGATCGGCGGCTACAAGGTGGAGCGCGTGGTCGACTACTTCAACACCGCGCCGCGCGAAGAGGGCGGCTACGGTCCGTTCGTCTCCGAAACCGACAAAGCCGGGCGCAACCTGATGGTCTACTTCCTCGAGGGCGGCCTGAAGGCGACGATCCGGCCGTCAGGCACCGAGCCGAAAAACAAGATCTACCTCGAAATGCCCGCCGAGCCGCTCGGCGCCGACGCCTCCGACGAGGAGTTCGAGAAGGCGAAGGCCGCCACCGATGAAGAGGTCGTGAGGTTCTCGAACGAGTTCCTCAAGATGATGCTGAAGATCGTCGGCATCGAGCTGCCCGACTATGCGCTCGAGATCTCCGACCTGGTGGCGCTGGACCGTAAGCGCCACTTCGCGGGAAAGTTCATCCCGCAGCTCACCGAGAAGGCGCATGCGCTGATGATGGGCCAGGGAACGGCCGAGGAGCTCGACGCCTGGATCGACTCCCAGCTGGCCTCTTACGGCGCCGACGCGCGGCTGCTGGTCGAGTCGGGCTTCCGCGCTTGGGTCAAGCAGGCTCGGGCGGAGAAGTCGGTGGACTCCGCCACGCTGGTCTTCGCCGAGCAGGTTTTTTTGGGCGGCGAAAGCGTCTGAACGCCCGCTGGACGAACAGGAATGTTCGTCCCATTTGGTGGGGCCGGACATTCTTGTCCGGCGCACATAACCTACCGCCGCTGGCAGCTCGCGCAGTAATGCGTCGAGCGGCTGGCGATGATCGTCTTGCGGATCGGCGCGCCGCAGACCTTGCACGGCTCGCCCGTCTTGCCGTAGACGAAGGTCTTGAGCTGGAAGTAGCCCTGCGTCCCTTCGCTGTTGACGTAGTTCATCACCGTCGTGCCGCCCTGCTCGATGGCGTCGGCGAGCACTTCCTGGATGGCCTGGTGCAGGCGCGCCGCCCGCGTCGGGCCGATGCGGGCGGTGTTGGTCTTGGGATGGATGCGTGAGCGGAACAGCGCCTCGTCGCAATAGATGTTGCCCAACCCGCGCAGGAACTCCTGGTTGAGCAGCACGGCCTTGGCCTGCGCGGAACGCGCTTTGAGCCGCGGGTAGAACTCCTCGAACGGGATCTCCAGCGGCTCCGGACCCAGCTCGCGCAGCCGCGGCGGGATGTCCGGCGCCCACTCAAAGCGTCCGAACTTACGGATGTCATGAAAAATCAAGGACATGCCGCCGTCGAGCGTGAGGATCGCCCGCGTCCACGGCCCCGGCTCGCCGTTGATGAGGAAGTTGCCGGTCATCCGCAGGTGGACGACGAGCACCGAACTTTCCCCGTCACGAGCGAGATCGAAGACGATGTACTTGCCCCAGCGCCGCAGGGCCTCGATCCGCTGACCGCGCAGGCCCGCGACGGTGACGTCCGGGTCGCCCTTGGCCGTCCGCGCCCAGCGGAACTCGGCGTTGTCGATGGTGCGGCCGACGACGCGGCGCCGCAGTCCGCGCACGATCGTCTCGACCTCGGGAAGCTCGGGCAACCTCTACTCCCACTCGATCGTCGACGGCGGTTTGTGCGACAGGTCGTAAAAAACCGCGTCCACGCCGTCGAGCGCGGCGATACGGCGGGCCAGTTCCGCGACCTTCTCCACCGGCAGCTGCGCCACCTCGGCCGTCATGCCGTCCACCGACGTGATCGGCCGCAGCGCCACGGTTTCGCCGGCGTTGCTCGAAAACGGCAGCAGCACCACCGGGCACTGCCAGATCTGGTCATACAGCCCTTCGGCGCGGAAAAACTCGGTAACGATGTGGTCGGCCGCCTGCAGCACGGCCACCCTCTCGCGGGTGAGCGTGGCGCGGTGGATCTTCCAGCCGTCCAGGCTGATCTTGCCCGGCTCGAGCGCGAAGACGATGCGGTTGGTGCGCCGGAAGCGATTGGTGATCTCCGTCGCCAGCGGCAGCAGCCGCTCGAAATCGAGTTCCTGATCCCACAGCACCGTCAGCTGCGCGTAGCTGCGACTGTCGCCTTGCACGCCTACGCTGCGCAACGGCAGCAGAAAGCCGTGGTAGCCCGCGCGCGCGGCCAGCGCGTCAATCTCGGCGTCGGCCAGCGGCAGCGCATCGGTTTCCGAACAGATGCAGCGAATCGCCAGCGCCGGGCCCGGAAACGGGTGCCGCCACAGCAGCGATTTCGCCAAACCCAGCGTCTCGCCCAGCGTGCGCACCTCGTCCTTGTAGAACTCCGCCAGCGGTTCGAGCACGCGTCCCTGGGCGATCAGCTCCTGGATGTGAGGCACGCGGTTGTGGTGCGTCTTGATCACCGCGGCCTGGCCGGCGCCGCCGGACTCGATGGTGTCGGGATAGATGGTGCCTTGGCCCAGCAGCCAGTCGTGGTCGGCGTGCTCTTCGCGCTCGAGCAGGTCGTCCTGGATGTCCACAAAGGCCTTGCCGATGATGGCGCGCTTGGTTTCCGGGTCGGTCACGCCTTCCAGCCGTCCGAAAAACGTGTCCGAGGCGTCAATGGTCTCGAACTTGCCCAGGCCCAGCTCGGCGAAGGCGCGCTCGATCTGGTCGGTCTCGCCGTGGCGCATGAAGCCGGTGTCGACGTAGATGCCGTGGACGGCCTCGGTTCCCAGCGCGCGGACCGTCAGCGCGTAGGCGACGGTCGAGTCGACGCCGCCGCTCAGGAAGAACAGCACCCGCCGGTCGCCGGCTTTCTGGCGGATGTCAGCCAGCAGCGCCTCGACGCGGTCTTCGGGATGCCAGTCCTGCGAGCAGCCGCAGACGTCGACCAGGAAGTTGCGCAGGATCTGGGTCCCGTGCGGCGTGTGCACGACCTCGGGGTGAAACTGGATGCCGTAGAGCCCCCGCTCGAGGTTGCCCATGGCGGCGATGGGGCAGTCCGCCGTGGTCGCCAGCACTTCGAATCCAGTCGGCAGCTTCGATACCGAATCGCCGTGGCTCATCCAAACCCGCTGCACCGCCGGCAGATCGCCAAACAGCGGCGCAGCGGTCTGGATGCGCAGATCAGCCTGCCCGAACTCCTGCGTGTCGGTCGAACCCGGCTCGACCAAGCCGTCCAGTCCCTGCGCCATCAGTTGATGGCCGTAGCAGATGCCCAGCATCGGCAGTTCCACGTGGAACAGGCCGGGCTGCGGCTGCGGCGAATCGGGATCGAAGACGCTCGAGGGTCCGCCGGAGAGGATCACTCCGCGGTAGTCGGCCAGCTCCGAAGGTGCGACATCGATCGGCAGAATCTCGGCGTAAACGCCCAGCTCGCGCACTTTGCGGGCGATCAGGTGACAGTATTGTCCGCCTGAGTCCAGGACGGCGATCTTTTCCATAGGCTGTTGGGCGCGCGAAGCGATCTCGCGAGTTAGGGGTAAACCTTAAGATATCATTCAAGTTGTGATTGCCCCGGAAGTCATTGAAGAGCTGCGCAAGGCCGTCGGCGCCAAGGCGGTGCTCGATAGTCCCCAGGATCTGCTGCTGTACGAGTACGACGGCTCCATCGAAAAAGGCCGCCCCGAGGTCGTCGCCTTCCCGCGCACGACCGAGCAGGTCGTGGACCTGGTCAAGATCGCCGCCAAGCACAAGATCCCGCTCGTCGGACGCGGCGCCGGAACCGGCTTGAGCGGCGGCGTCATCCCCACCGAGGGCGGCCTGATGATCGGCTTCTCGCGGATGAACCGCATCCTCGAGATCGACTACGAGAACGAGTGCGCGGTGGTACAGCCCGGCGTCGTCAACCTCGACATCACGCTGGCGGTGCAGGGCGACGGCTACTACTACGCACCCGACCCCTCCAGCCAGAAAGCCTGCACGATCGGCGGCAACGTCGCCGAAAACGCCGGCGGCCCGCACACCCTGGCCTACGGCGTGACCACCAACCACGTTTTGGGCGTGGAAGCCGTGCTGCCGGACGGAACGCTCATCGAGATCGGCGGCAAGGAAACCGATCTGCCCGGCTACGACCTGCGCGGCCTGCTCACCGGCTCGGAAGGCACGATGGCGCTGATCACCAAGGTCATCATTCGCCTGTTGCGCGCCTCCGAAGAGGTCAAGACGCTGCTGGCCATCTATGACGACGCCGCCGACGCGGCCGACACCGTCGCCGGGCTGACGGCCAAAGCCATCGTGCCCGCCGCGGTGGAGATGCTCGACGGCGTGATGCTGCGGATGGTGGAAGAAGCCACCCACGCCGGCTACCCGCTCGACGCCGACGCGGTGCTGCTGATCGAGATCGAAGGCCTGACCGAGGCCGTTGAAGAGCAGTTGGTGCAGATCCAGCAGGTCTGCGCCGAGAACAAGGCGCGCGAGGTGCGCGTCGCCAAGTCCGCCGAAGAGCGAGCGCTGCTATGGAAGGGCCGCAAGAACGCTTTTGGGGCCATCGGCCGCGTCAGCCCCACCTACTACGTGCAGGACGGCGTGGTGCCGCGCACCCGTATCGCCGACACGCTCAAGCACATCTACAAGGTCTCGGAAAAATACGGGCTGACGATCTCGAACATCTTCCACGCCGGCGACGGCAACATGCACCCGATCATCCTGTTCGATCCGCGCAAGCCTGAAGAGCTGGAGAACACCAAAAAGGCCGGCGCCGAGATCCTGACCTACTGCATCGAAGCCGGCGGGTCCATCACGGGCGAGCACGGCGTGGGCATGGAGAAGAACGACCTGATGCCGCTGGTGTTCAAACAAGAGTCGCTGGACATGATGGAGCGCCTGATCAAGGTGTTCAATCCCGACCGGCGGTTGAACCCCGGCAAGCTGCTGCCGACGGGCAAGGGGTGCTTGGAAATCCGCCCGATGACGCCGGGGCAGAAAGCCACGGAGTGGTAGGGCCGGCCGCCGCCCCGGCGTTTTCTTGATCCAATCTTCGATTGCCTGCAACAGCTTGGGCGCCGTTTTGTAACTCTGCGTCGCTAGGTTGGTCGCAAAAGGGGCATTGGCGGATCATGAACGACGGCGGTTTCTTCTCCCATGGCGTCGACCTACTCCAGCAGGGCGGCCCGGCGATGTACGTTCTGCTGGCGATGTCGATTGGCGTGGTCGCGATCATCCTGGCGAAGCTGGTCCAGTTCGGCCGCCTGCGGCTGGGCGACACAGCGACGCTGGAGCATGCGCTGCAGGCGTTGCGCGGCGGCGATGAGGCCGGCGCCGAAAAGATCCTGCAAGGCAGCCCCAGCCCGGTCGCCCGCGTCCTGGAGACGGCCCGGGCGACCGCGAAGAATCCGCACCTGACGCCCGAGGACCGCGATGCGCAGGTCAGCGCCCAAGGCGCCGAAGAGCTCGGCAAGCTCAGCTCCTGGTTGCGTTCGCTCGAGTTGCTGGGCAACCTGAGTCCGCTGGTCGGCCTGCTGGGCACCGTGGGCGGCATGATCGCCGCATTTGCGCAGCTCGAGCTGGCGGGCAGCCAGGTGGACCCCAGCCTGCTGGCGGGAGGTATCTGGGAGGCGTTGCTGACCACGGCCTTCGGTCTGATCGTGGCGATTCCGGCGGTAGCGGCCTTTTCTTTGTTCGAGGCGCGCATCGACGGCGTCCGGCGGCAGATGCGCAGCTCGGCCATCCGCTTGATGGAATACTACGCCCAAGATCGTGCGGTCCGCCTGCAACCTGAAGGCCGCAGGGAAGGCGCCTCCGTGGCGACCGTCGCCCACGCCTAGGGAAAATGGCATGGCTCGATTCGACTTTGACGACAAAAGGCGTCGCGGCGGCGCGCTGGACATGGCGCCGCTCATTGACGTTGTCTTTCTGCTGCTCATTTTCTTCCTGCTCACCAGCTCGCAGATCTTCAAGACCTTCGACCTGAACCTGCCGACCAAGGGCAAGGTCAAACCGGCCGAGACGGACCGGCTGCAACCGGTCGAGATCTCGCTGCAGGCCGAGTCGGCCGAGCACGTGCTCTTCGACGGAATTCCGGTGACCCTGCGGGATTTGGGGCGGAACGTCTACGCCCACCTGCCCGCCGGCGGCAAGCGCACGTTCATCGTCAAGGCCGAGGACAAAGTTCCCGTCCAGAGCCTGATCGCAGTGATGGAGCGGGTACGCGCCGCCGGAGCCACCGACGTGCGGATGGCGCGTTGGCATACCGGCGAAGACCAGCAGGCGTCCATCCGTTGGGCGCCGGAGGCCGCCCATGGAAATTGAAGCGCCGCGTTCCGGATCCGCCAAACTCAGCATGGCGCCGCTGATCGACATCGTCTTCTTGTTGCTCGTCTTCTTCCTGCTGACCAGCGCGCTGGCGTCAAGCGACACCTTCGATCTGGATCTGCCCAAGTCCGAAGCCGGACGCGATCCGGACGCCGAAGCGATCGTGCTGCAAATCAGCAAGGACGGACAGATCGCGTTGGGCCCCCGCATCATTCCGGTCGAGGAGATCGGCGCCGCGCTCATCGCAGAAGCCGGCGGAGAGCACGAGGCTCGACAGGCCGCCCTGCTGGTGAAGGCCGACGGTGCGGCCTACACCCAGCACGTGATGGAAATCGTGGACGCAGCGCGTGCGATCGGTCTGCGCAAGCTCACCATCGCGACCTCGCCGCAGTGAGAGTTCAGGATGAATCGTGAGGTGAAGGCGCCGATCGGATCCACGCTGGCGGCTGCGCTGGTTTTCCACGCCGCGGTGCTGGCGATGATGCCGTCGATCGGGGAGCAAGTGGCGCAGGAAGCCGAGCAGCGGGTGGAGATCTCCCTCGAAGCGCCCCCGGAGGAGCCGCCGCCGCCTCCTCCTCCACCCCCTCCTCCTCCGGCTGCGGCGCCGCAACCGCGGCCCGAACCCCAGCCCGAACCCGAGCCCGAACCGGACGCGCTCGAGTCCGAGCCTGAACCCGAACCTGAGCCCCTGCCGATCGAGTCGACCCGGCTGAACCTGCCCGCCTCCGCCTACACGGGACTGCCCGGAGGGGTTGTGGGAGGTCAGATAGGAGGCCAAATCGGAGGCAAGGTCACCGCGCCGGCCCCTCCCCCTGCGCCGCCTCCTCCCCCTCCTCCTCCGCCCCGGCCGCAGCAGATGAACGTCAACCCGGCGGTGATGCAGACGCAGATCCTGAAGCAGGTGAAACCCGAATACCCCAACGACGCCAGAAGATTCCGCATCCAGGGCACCGTCAAGTTGCAGGCCGTGGTTGGAACCGACGGCAAGATCCGCAGCCTGCAGGTGCTCGACGGTCACGCCGCGCTGGTCGACGCTGCCGTGAACGCTGTAAAGCAGTGGGAGTATCGGCCCCGCGTGATTGGCGGCAAGGCGTTTGAGGTTGTCACGCAGATCGACGTCAAGTTCGGTTTGAAGATGAGGTGAGCCGACGGGCGCCCTCGTTAGCTATCCTGTCGGGGATGTCCGCGAGGATCGGGATCTTGCTGGCGGCGGCCCTGACGCTGCTCGCCGGCTGTGGCGGCGAGGAAGGGCCGTTTCCGTCCAAGGAAATCCGCCTCATCGTCCAAGCCGCGCCCGGCGGCACCTCCGATACGGTTTCGCGCGTGATGGCCTCGCTGAGCGAAGGCCCGCTCGGCGTCCCTGTCGTCTGCGAAAACAAGCCAGGGGCCAGCGGCGCGCTCGCCTTCGCCTTCGTCGTCCGCAAACCCGCCGACGGCTACACCATTGGCCACGCGCCGGTGGAGATCGCCACCGTCCGCTCGCTGGGCTTCGCCGATGTCGGCCCGGACGACATGTCGCTGATCTGTCTGGTCTCGAAAACCCCGCCGGCGCTGGTGGTGCGGCAGGACGCCCCCTGGCAGTCGCTCGAAGAGCTGCTCAACGACGCGCGCGCCGAGCCGGGCGGGCTAATCTTCTCCAATTCCGGAACCGGCTCGATCTGGCACTTCAACACCCTGCTGCTCGAACAGCGCACCGGCGTGCGCTTCACGCACCTGCCCTACGGCGGCAGCTCGCCGGCGCTGGTCTCGCTGCTGGGCGGACACGTTGACGCCGCCATCGCCGGGGTCGGCGAGGTCGTCTCGCACGTGCAGGCGGGCAAGCTGCGGCCGCTGGCGGTGTTTGACGAGCAGCGCAGCTCGGTCTTTCCCGACACGCCGACCACGCACGAGCTCGGCTATGCCTTCGGCGCTCCGGCGTGGAGCGGGTTTTTTGGCCCCAAGGGCATCTCTGACGAGCGCGTTGCGCTGCTGGCGAAGGCTTTCAAGCAGGCCTATGACAGCGAGGAGTGGAAGAAGCTCTGCCGCGAGCGCGGCATGACGCCCGAATACATGAACCGCGAGGAGTTCCACGCCTTCGCGCTCCAGCAGCAGGAGTTCTTTGCCGGCGAGCTGCCGCAGTTGCTGAGGATGGAGCGATGAATCGCGACCGGATCCTCGGAGCGGCCTTCGCCCTGGTCGCCGTCGGCTTCATTCTCGGCGCCGAAGCGCTGCCGTCGGGTCTGGGCAGGCTGCCCGGCGCGGGCTTCTTTCCGTTCTGGATCGGCGCGGCGATGCTGGCCCTGGCCGCTCCCCTGCTGTTTCGCAAAGGCGAGCCCGCCGCGGCAACGCCGGTGGGCGGCTGGGCTCAGGCGGGCATGGTGGCCGGGCTGACGCTGCTCTATCTGCTGCTGTGGGGCAGCGGCCTGTTTGCCGTGCGCACGGTGCTCTTCCTCGCCATCCTTCTGAAATTGCTGGGTGAGAGCTGGCGCGCGAGCGTCGGCGTCTCGGCGACGCTGACCGCCGTGGTCGTGGCGGCCTTCCAGTACGGCCTGCGGGTGAATCTGGAATGACCGCCGATCTGTTGCAAGCACTGCAAGCCGTCTTCGAGCTGCAGACGCTGGGATTTCTGGCCGTCGGCGTGGTCCTCGGCGCCATTTTCGGCGCGTTGCCGGGACTGACGGCCACGATGGGCGTGGCGGTGCTGACGCCGCTGACCTTTTGGGTCTCCGCCGAACAAGGGCTGGCGATGCTGCTGGGCATCTACGCCGGGGCGATCCCGGCCGGAGGCATTCCGGCGATCCTGATCAACGTGCCCGGCACCCCGGCGTCCATCGCCACCTCGTGGGACGGCTACGCGCTCGCGCAGCAGGGCAAGGCCGGGCAGGCGCTGGGTCTGAATGCGCTGATGTCACTGCTGGGGCAGATCGTCAGCATCCTTTTCCTGGCGGTGGCGGCGTTCCCGATCGCACAGTTCGCGCTGAGTTTTGGTCCTGCGGAGTATTTTGGGCTGGCGCTGTTCGGCATCAGCCTGATGGCCGGCGTCTCGGGCAAACACGTCATCAAGGGCTTGCTGGCCGGAACGCTGGGGCTGGGGCTGGCCACGGTCGGGCTCGACCCGATGACCGCCTACCCGCGCTTCAATTTTGGCGTGGCCGACTTTCTGGACGGCATCTCGTTCGTGCCGGTGATGATCGGACTGTTTGGCCTGAGCGAGGTGCTCACCCAGGTGGCCCAGCGCGGCGAACGCAGCCTCGACGCCCCCGGCGGCGCGGATTTGGGCCGCACCTTTCCGACCGGCTCGGAGCTGCGCCAAGTCGGCCCGTCGGCCTTTGCGGGCGCCGCCATCGGCACGCTGGTCGGCGCGATTCCGGCGGCCGGCGGGGACGTCGGCTCGGTGATCGCGTGGGAACAGACCCGCCGCTTGGCCAAGGACAAGAAGAATTACGGCAAGGGCTCGATCGAGGGTTTGTCGTCGGCAGTGGCGGCGGCCAACGCGGCTATCGGCGGCGCCATGACGACGATGCTGACGCTGGGCATCCCCGGCGACGCGGTCTCGGCGATCCTGATCGGCGCACTGCTGATCCACGGGATTCAGCCCGGCCCGCTGCTGTTCCAAAACGACCGGCCGTTTGTCTTCACACTGGTGATATTGATGGCGCTCGCCGCCATCCTGGTGAGCGTTTTGGGGCTGCTGGGGGCCAAACCCCTGGCGCGGGTGCTGCGCGTGCCGAACCCCTGGCTGTGGGCCGGCATCATCCTGTTCGGCACGGTGGGCGCGTTTGCGTTGAACAACGCCGTGGTGGACGTTTGGGCGATGTATGTCGCCGGCGTGATCGGATTCCTTTTGCGACGGGCCAACGTCCCGCTGGGTCCGCTGGTGCTGGGCCTGATCCTGGGTCCGATGATGGAGGCGAACCTGCGCCGGGCGCTGGTTTTGAGCCGCGGCGACTGGATGGAGCCGCTGTCGCGCCCCATCGTGGTGTTTTTCCTGATCGCGACGGTGGTCTCGCTGGCATCCCCCTTCTTCCGCAAGAAAGAAGCGTCCACGTAGCGCGCGCCTCCAGGCGAGCCGCATGCGGCTCGCGCGGCTATCTCCCGCTGATCACGTACTGCTTTAGGACTCCGCCCAAGAACCGAATGAGACCGGCACATCGCTCTGCAGCCCTGCGCCGGGTGCCTGCAAACCCTAGCCCGAGTTTCGCGATTCGACCGCAAGAACGGCTAATTTTAGCAGAATTCGGAGGCTAACCTCTTCGTTGCCAACGGCGACGGTTGGCAAAGCGGCTGTAGTGCCGACCTACCCTCTTTACTTTCTAAATCCTCGCTGCAAACTGGAAGCATGTTTCTGCGGGCGCGCACGCGGCGCAAGGACGGCAAGCAGCACCGCTACTGGAGCGTCGTAGAGAACCGGCGCGTGCGCGGCGGGCGCGTGGTGCAACGCCAGTTGCTGCATCTGGGCGAACTCAACGACTCCCAACGCGCCGGCTGGGTGCGCACCATCGAGACGCTCGACGAGCAGCGCGGACGCAGCGGGCAACTGGCGTTGTTTGCCGACGACCGCGAGCAACTGCCGCCGCTGGAGTGCGAAGCGGTGCGCGTGCGCGTGGCGGCTCTGCGGCTGCGGCGGCCGCGGCAGTTCGGGGCCTGCTGGCTGGCGCTGGAGCTGTGGAGCTTGCTGGGCTTGGATCAATTCTGGCAAAGCCGTTTGCCCGAAAGCCGCAAGGGGACGCGTTGGGCGAGCGTGCTCGCCGCGCTGGTCGCCTACCGCCTGATCGACCCGGGCAGCGAATGGCGGCTGCACCGCCAGTGGTATCACTCGAGCGCCTTGGGCGATCTGCTCGGCGAGGACTTCGCGCTGGCGGCCAAGGACAAGCTGTACCGTTGCCTGGACCTGCTCACGGCGCATCGCGAAGCGTTGTTCGTGCATTTGCGGCAGCGCTGGGGCGAGCTGTTCGAGGCGCAATGCGAGGTGCTGCTCTACGACTTGACGAGCACCTATTTCGAGAGCGATCCGCCCAAAGATCCGCACAGCAAGCGGCGCTTCGGCTACAGCCGCGATCATCGTCCCGACTGCACGCAGGTGGTGGTGGCGCTGGTGGTGACGCCGGACGGGCTGCCGGTGGGGTATGAAGTCTATGCCGGCAACACCCACGAGGCGTCGACGCTGGAGGAGTTTCTTGACCGCGTCGAGCGCCGTTGGGGCCGGGCGCGCCGGACGTGGCTGATGGACCGCGGCATTCCCACCGAGCGCACGCTGGAGAAGATGCGCGCGCGGGGCATCGACTATCTGGTGGGCACGCCGAAAGGACGGCTGGGCAAGCTCGAGCGGCAGTTGTTGGACAAACCTTGGGTGCAAGCGCGCGAAACGGTGGCGGTGAAGCTGCTCGCCGGCGACGGCGAACTTTATATCTTGGTCGAAAGCAAGGACCGGGTGGCGAAAGAGCGCGGCATGCGGCGGCGCAAGCTCAAGCGGCTGTGGGCGCGGCTGGGCGAGTTGCGCGCCCGCAAGCAGCTCTCGCGCGACGCCTTGCTGCTGGCGCTGGGGGCGGCTAAAAAGGAAGCCGGACGCGCCTGGCGCCTGGTCCGGTTGCGCCTGCCGGACTCCGGCGAAGCGGTCACGCCGGCCACCTTCAGCTACCAGCTCGACCGCGGCAAGCTCCGCCAAGCGATCCGCCGCGAAGGCCGCTATCTGCTGCGTTCGAACATGCAGACGGCCTCGCCTGAGCTGGTGTGGGAGAACTATCTGCTGCTGACGCGCATCGAGCAGGCCTTCAAGGAGCTCAAGAGCGATCTCGCCATCCGGCCGGTGTATCACCAGCTTGACCAGCGCATCGAAGCGCACGTTTTCGTCAGCTTCCTGGCCTACTGCCTGCACGCGACGCTGACGAACCTGGCGCGCCGCCACGCCGGCGGCCTGACGGCGAGAGCAATTCTGGAGAAGCTCTCGACGATCATGATGATCGACGTGCACCTGCCCACCACCGACGGCCGCGAGATCCTGCTGAGCCGCTACACCGAGCCCGACGCCGATGTCGAGCTGCTGCTCAGCCAACTCAACCTGCGCCTGCCAAGCCAGCCTCCACCCCGCATCCACAACCTCGAATCCGAATCCCTGTAGTGCCGACCTTTTCGAGGCCTGCGCTGCAAACAAACAACTTAACCTCTCCCACCTCGGCGAATCGCGAAACTCGGGCTAGCATCTTTAGCTCGACTCCGTACGCGGGTCGATCCACCAATTGAGGATCAACTTGGTAGTCAAACACTTGGGGCCAGATGTGCAGATACCAGCCGCTAGCGTTAGGCTTCGACTCCGCATCTGCGAGGTGTATCGATCTGTACAAGGCTCGAGCTATGCCCCAACTCGTGTCTGGCTCCAGCCGTTGCGTTTCGGCCTTGGGAAAGAGATCACATTGCAGACCGACGCACTCGCGCGCCCACGAATAATCGCCCATCGCTCCTGGATCTGCCACGTAGCGGGCCGACCCGCGGGCGGCGGAATGACTCGTCATTGCATTGGGAAGCGTATTTAGGAGCCAGAGCAAGTCATAGAAAGGCTGTACAAGCTCTCGACCGAACTCCTCTTCGAGTCCGGCCGTCTCGTCAATGACCGCGTTTCGACAGTCCTTTGGACTTAGGATTTCTCGGTATTGATCGTACGGAAACAACGGCCTATTAGGCTGACCAGCGTCCAGGATATCTGGTCCAATGCGCAGCCAGCGGGCCTCACGCCAATTTGAAGACATCATTCACTCCGGCACACCTCAGGCCACCAGTGCCGCCAGCTTCTCCCAGTCCAGCCGCACCCCGTGCCCCGGACGCTCCGGCGCCACCGCCTTGCCGTCCTCGATCCGCAGCGGCCCATCGAGCAGAAACCGCTCCAGCCCGAAGCCGTGCCATTCCAGATACGACGCATTCGGCGACGCAGCCAGCAGGTGCACGTGCAGGTCGTGCACGCCGTGCGTGGTGATCGGGCGCTTGTAGTCGTACGCCATCCGCTGCACCTGCCGCCAGGCCGTGATGCCGCCCAGCGTCGCCAGATCGGGCTCGGGGTAGTCTGCCGCGCCAAAGGCCAGCAGCCGCCGGAACTCGTCCACGCTGTGCAGATTCTCGCCGGTGGCGATCGGCGGGCCGGCTTCGCAGACCAGCTCGGCGTGGCCCTCGAAATCCCCCGCGTCGAGCGGCTCCTCGAGCCAGACCAGGTCGTAGAGCTCGAACGCCTCCGCCCGCCGGATCGCCTCTTCCAGATCCCAAGCCATGTTGGCGTCGACCATCAGCGGAAAATTTTCGCCCAGCAGGCCGCGCACCGCCGCGATCCGCTCGACGTCCTCTTCCAGCCGCTCGCGGCCGACCTTCATCTTGACCGCCCGAAAGCCCTGGTCGAGGCGCCCGCGCGTGCGGTCAAGCAGCTTCTCCAGGGGGAAATCGAGGTCGATGCCCCCGGAATAGACCTCCACGCGTGGGTCCTTGCCGCCCAGGAAGCGCCACAGCGGCTTGTCGGCGCGCTTGGCCGCCAAGTCCCAAAGCGCCACATCGACGGCGGCGATCGCAAACGAGACCAGCCCGCCGCGGCCGACCCAGTGCAGGCGCTGCTGCATCGCCTCCCAGACCGCTTCGATGTCCGAACAGTCGGTCCCCACCAGCGCCGGCCCGAGCTCGTCGCGGATCAGCGCGTGGATCGCCGTGCCGCCATGGCCGACGGTGTAGGTGTAGCCCAAGCCCTCCCGGCCGGAGTCGTCGCGCAGACGGCAGGTGATCAGCTCGAACTCGGCCATTTCGCCGTGGGTGGAGTCCGACAAGGGCTCCGGAAGCGGAACGCGGTAGCAGGCGGCGTCAAACGATTGGATCTGCATGCTTTCTCAGGGTTGGTCGGTGCGGATGATCTGTTCGGCGACCTCGATCAGGTCGCGGCCCACGATGTCGACCGGCTCATCCAACGATCCCAGAACCCGGTGCGGTCGCGCTACGAACGCGGCGCGGCAGCCGGCGCGGATGGCGCCGGTCGTGTCCCAGTTGTGCGCCGCGATCAGCCGGATGTCGTGCCGCTCGACGCCGAGTTTCTGCGCCGCCATACGGTAGGCCGCCGGGTGCGGCTTGAATTTCTGGACCTCGTCCACCGACAGCGCCGCCTCAAAGAAGCTGCGCAGACCGTTGCCCGCCAACTGCGCTTCCACGGTGCGATAGGGAGAGTTCGTTAGCGCGGCCAGCCGAAAGCCGTTGCTGTGCAGCAGCTCCAGAGCCGGTTCGACGTCCGGATGCGGCTCGAGCTCGCGGATTTGCCCCAGCGTCGCCCGGATGTCCTCCTCGCTCAGCTCGGCGTCATGCCGCTTGGCCAGCAGCTCGAGCGCCTCGCGCGCCAGCACGCCGAAATCGTCATAGCGCCCGGTGAGCGTGGCCGCCATCGCCGACTGCACCAGTTGCGCAAACCATTCGCCGCGCACCAACCCGTCGCCAAAGATCCGTTCGAAATGCGGATCCAGGCTCGACAAGTCGAGCAGCGTCTCATTCACGTCGAATACCAACACCATCAGCGTTTCTCCAGCGTCACCTGCCCATGGCGTTCGCGATTGTAGCCGATCGCCTCGGCAACGACGACGGAAACAGGCGCGAAGGGGTTTGCTCGGGCGGGAGGTCCCTACAGGCGCTTCGGGAAGGGCTTCAGACCCTCTTCGCGCAGGCGGTCCGCCATTGCCGCCAACTGCTCGCGGTCTTCCACGGGGCCCACCAGAACCCGCACCAAGCCGTCCGCTCCGGTCTCGCGCACCTGGACTGGAAACCCTTCGCTCTCGAGTTTGCGGCCCAGCTTCTCAGCGGCCTGAGACGACTTGAGCGCCGACACCTGCAGGTGCAGGCTTCCAGGGGCGGTCGGCGGTGGCGGCGCGGGCTGTGCGGCCGGCGAAGGTTCTACCTCAACTGCCGGCGCGGGGGGCTCCGGCGCGCGCTCCGCGGGCTGCTCGGCCAGCGACGGCTGAGGCTTCTCCGCCGCCGCCGCCGCCACGGTGATCATGGGGTCAGACACCGCACCGTCGCGCACCGAGTAGCCGACGCTGTAGCCGAACGCCAGGGCTCCGAGCACCGCCAGAAAGACGCAGGCGGCCAGCGCCGGCCGAACGGCGGGCATCCAGCCGCCCCCCGCCGGCTCCCTCTCTGGCGGCGGCGACAGTGGAACCGACACGGCCTCCGTCTGGGGGCCGGGGCTTTCCGTCTCGGCGAAAACGGGCGAGCGCAGAGCCCGCTCGAGCTGGTCGATCGCGTCGTGCAGCTTCGCGACGGCGGCTTTGGACCGCAGTTCCGCCGATGCGGGAGTTGCCGCGGATTGGGCGCCCGCGCCGCTTTTGGCGGCGCCGCGCGGCTTGGCGCTTTTTCTTCGGGGCGCCCTTTTCTTGGTCTCGGGCGGGACGGGTGCGGAAGGTTCGGGCTTGGGCTTCGTCGGCATATGTCGCTTCCTGGAACGGCGTATGTCGATCGTAAGACGAAGAGTAGGCTTTCTCCATGGGTCGGACGCCTGGAATGGGGAATCACCCCGCCTGGGAGATGTTGCGGTAAACGCCTTAGTACCAACCGCTTAGGAAAGATCCGCCGGCCGCCAGCCGACGGTCAACAGCAGGGGCCGCTCGCCGAAACGCAGGAGTCCGGGGCGGCGCCGGGCGTCGGACCGCACGGGAACAGACCGAAGTGCCGCACCGGCGGCGTCACCCGAAAATAGCGCCCCAGCCGCGTCTCCGACAGCATCCGCGCCGTGTTGCGGCACACCGCCGTCGGTCGCTGCGCTTCGAAGATGTGGTGATCGTCGAAGACGAATCGCGCCGGCTGTCCGGGACAGCCGCCCGAATACGTCACAAACTGCCCGTAGTCTTCACAGCGGTTGTCGAGCGGCTCGGAGAAGTGAAATCCGCGCACCGTCATCGAATAGAACGAGATCGGCTCGCCCTTGGCCTCGGTCTGCACGAGGCGGCGGCTCATCGTGCGAGGGTCGCGAAAGCCGTTGTCCTTCATCAGGTCAAACCAGTCGTGCTCGTACAGCGCGCCGCCTAGACACTCGGCGATCATCTGCGGGTCGGTGCGGATCGAGTCCGGCACGCGCCGGTCGGCGGCGATGTCGGCGATGTAGAACTCGCCGCCCTCCTTGAGCACGCGCCGGATGGTTTGGAACACCAGATCCTTGCGCGGCGACAGATTGAGCACGCAATCGGAGATCACCAGGTCGACGGAGTGGTCGGGAACCGCGTCGCAGGTCTCGATGAAGCCCTCGTGGAAGGCCGTGTTGGGACGGGCGAAGCCAAAATTGCGGGCCACCTCGTCCTGGTGAGAACGAGCGACATCGAGCTGCTCCGCGGTCATGTCGACCCCGTGAACGAAGCCGGTCGGTCCGACCTTGTGGGCCATCACAAAAACGTCCACGCCCGCGCCGGAGCCCAGGTCCAGCACAGTCAGCCCGGTGAGGTCGTCGTCGGGGATCGGGCAGCCGCAGCCGTAGTGTTTTTCGGCGACCGCGGCGGGGATCAGCTGGAAGATGTCTTTGTAGCGCTCGGAGGTGTCGAGCGTGCAGCAGGCCTTCTCGGTCAGGTCGGCGGTTCTTGCCAAATGCCGGCCATAGTAGTAGCGCAGGTGCTCGCGGAGGTTTTCGACCTCGTCGAGCGCGGGGGTAGAAATCACCGCCATGATCGAATCTTCGCAGAGAACTTGCCCCCGGTTACGGAGGCCGCGTTTTGATCTTGCTCCCGACGGTGCGAGAATGGCGCTTCATGCAGAAGATGTTGGGAGTATCGAGAAGAATCGCGCTGCTGGCCGTCCTCGGCGCGGCGACGCTGTTGCAGGCGGCCGAGCCCACGATGGTGCTGCTGGTGCGCCACGCCGAAAAGGCCGCCCAGCCGGCGGACGACCCGCCCCTGACGCGAGCCGGAAAGAAGCGGGCGCTCGCGCTGGCTGAAGTGGTGCGCGGGGCCGGAATCGACGCCATCCTCTCCACCGAGAAGCTGCGCACCCGGCAGACCGTCGCGCCGGCCGCCAAGCTGCTGGGCCTCGAGCCGCAAATCGTCCCCATGGACGACATCGACGGCATGGCTGCGGCGATCTGGAAGCTTCAGGGCAAGACGGTGCTGGTCGGCAGCCATAGCGGCGACTCGATTGAGTTGATCGAAAAGCTCGGCGCCGGCAAACTCCCCAAGCTCGCCGATCACCACTACGACAATCTGTTTGTGATTACCGTCGAGGGTCCCGGCAAGGCCCGCGTGCTGCGCCTGAAGTACGGCGTCCCCACACCCTGATGCCTTTTGAAACCACGCGCCGCCGCTTCCTCCAATCCGTTCCGCCTGCTTTGGGGGCGGCCGCGCTGGCCTGCGGCGGGGGCGAACCGCAAGCGGCCCGGTTTCGCCTGGCGACGTTTGAAGCCGACATCACGCCGCCGTCAGGCACGCCGTATCTGGGCGGAGTGATCGCCCGCTCGGTCGCCGATCCGCTGTATGCCAAGGGCCTGGTGCTGCTGGGCGACGGGGAGCCGATCGTGCTCGCGGCGCTGGACTGGTGCGAGATCCGCAACGACTCCTACGACGCCTGGCGCGACGCTCTGGCCGCGGCGGCCGGCACAACGCGCGAGCGGACGTTGGTGCACTGCGTCCACCAGCACGACGCGCCGTATGTCGACGAGGCCGCGCAGCGCCTGCTCAAGGAGGCCGGCGTGGAAGGCGACCTGTGCCACCCGGAGCAGAACGCGAAGGCTCGGGAGGCCGTGGCAGCCGCCGTGAAGACTTCGCTAGGCGGCGCCAAGCCGATCACGCATTTTGGAACCGGGCTGGGTGAGACCGCGGAGCTGGTTTCGAACCGCCGCTACGTCAAAGAAGACGGAACCGTCTCCTGGGGTCGCACCAGCGCCACGCGCGACCCGGCTCTGCGGGCGCTGCCGGCGGGACTGGTCGACCCGTTCGTGCGGACGCTGAGTTTTTGGGACGGCGAGCAGGCGGTGGCCGCGGTGCACTGCTTCTCGATCCACCCGATGAGCTATTACGGCGACGGCGACACGTCGGCCGATTTTCCGGGCATGGCGCGCGCCCGGATGCAGGCCGAGACGCCGGATGTTTTCCAGATTTACGCCAGCGGCTGCTCGGGCGACACGATCGCCGGGATTTACAACGACGGCAGCCCCGAAATGCGTCCGGTGCTGGCGGACCGGCTTTACCAGGGGATGCGCAAGGCCTGGGACGCAACCGAGCGCAAGCCGCTGGAGGCGATGGAGTTTCGCAAGACCGAGCTCGCGTTTCCGCCGCGGCGGACGCCGGGGTTTGCGGTCGAGGAGATGCAGGCGCAGCTCGCCGATCCCAAAAAGCCGTTTCGGGAACTGTACCCGGCGGCGCTGGGGCTGAGCTGGCGCCTGCGCGACAGCCAGCCGATCGACCTGCCATGCATCGATTTCGGCGGCGCGCAACTGGTGCAGCTGCCGGCGGAGAGCTTTGTGCAGTACCAGCTGTGGGCGCAACAGCTGCGGCCGGACTCGTTCGTGATGACGCTGGGGTACAGCGAATGCGCGCCGGGCTACATCCCCACCGCGCAAGACGCCGCCGACGGGTATGACGACCACTACTGCTGGGTGGCGGCGCCGGAGTGCGAGGGGGTTATTCGGGAGGGGCTGGAGAGGGTACTGAGCTAGCAGGTTTCTACCAAAGCTTGGATGCGTTCGGCGGCGACGTCAGGGTCTTCGTGTTCCCAGACTCGAACCACTCTCCAGCCAAGTTGGACGAGTTTCATGTTCGTGTCGCGATCCCGGCGCTGATTCGCCACGATCTTTTCCTGCCAGAACGCCGAATTCGACTTGGGCGAAGTTCCATGCTTCGGGCAACCATGCCAGAAACAACCATCTACGAAGACGGCGACCTTCGCTCGGAGAAAAACGATGTCGGCCCTGCGATTCATGCCTGGAATGAGGCGTTGCTGGAGCCGATAGCGAAGGCCCCGACGGAACAAAGCCGATCGCAGCTTCAACTCAGCATCCGTGTCACGCTGGCGTGTCGCCCGCATTCGGTTTCGCGCCTCAATCGAAGAAGCCCTGGGCGATTCCTTGGAAACTGGACTAGAGATTTCCAAACTCCTGAACGTACCGCTGACAGAGGCGACGAATCATTTGGTCGTAATGGAAAGAGTGGTCCGGTCTTAGCACGGGCGAGCCGGTCTCAATAGAGATTGGCTCGCCATTGTTCACGCACTTCACAGTCATGATTCCAATCGAGTCGAATCCATCTTCGATCGGACCATTCCTCCGCGGAAGTTGCTGAAGCTTTTCTATGACTTTGGCCGTCACCCGAGGCTGCGGATGGGGCGTGTAGTCGAGGTCTCCTGGATCCAGAATCTTTCTCATGTTTGCGTGCTGTGTTGGACTAGCAAACCGACTCGCGGCGTTGACCAACACGAAGCCGCCAGCGATTGCATTAGGAGCCGAATCATGGACGATCTGGTGGCTATCGTTCAACTCGCTGTGGAGTCGAGGAATCGCCTTGACGTGGCTGGTCATGCATGCCTTGGCCTCGAGGGTGAGCAGCACCTGCCCTGTTGGAGCCTCTTGGAGTGTAGGAAGTTTATCGAGAGCCTCCGCTGCCGCTCGAGTCAATTTCAAGTCGTAGCTGCTAGCAAGCCCCGTGAAGGAATAGCGGCTTGGACGAGTCCGAGTTCCCGGCACACAGATCACGAAGTCCAAAGACTTCGTTTTTTGTGTCTTGTATGCGGTCAACTCGTGGTTGATTCCGAAGCAGATTTTGCCCGCTTGTACCTGACGTCTCAACCCTGAGCACTCATTCAAGAGGTCCAGCAAGATAGCCCAACAACAGACCTTGGAGTGCCGGTCGCTGCGGGGATGGTATTGCCATTTGTTGCCGTACTTCTTGTCAGGAACCGCGACCGAAAGGGTTGCCGCAATGATTTCAGGTCCCAGCATTGGCGTCAGACCACCGACTCCAAATGCGCCTTGAGGGCGTGGAGGAAATCCGGCCTGAACCGAAGGCGGCTGCGACCCGCCCTAGACAGAAACCCAGCAGTGGCCCTAGCCGACAGAGGTTTGGGCTCGAACTGCAGAAAGTCGGCGAGTGGGATCACCGAGCGCTGGCAGGGCCACGCTGAAATGGGAGCGGTGAATTCACCGAGTCCGACGTTCCAGGCAACGCGCGGCCACGACCCACTCCGCTGTAGGCGCACCGCTCCTTTCGGCTCGAAGGACTCAGGGCCACGCTTCCGTGCGAGGCGCTCGCCCACCCATTCGGCGACCGGAACGCTCACAGCATTCCCGATCAGTTTCCAACGGTGTCCTTTCCTGGCAACAGTCTCGGCCGGTTCCGTCCATCCAGCGGCAAAGCCCTGCAGCCGCTCGGCATCCCGAATGTCCGGCGTTACGATCTGGTCATCCGGCATCCAAATCGCAGGGGGTGAAGGAACTCCAATCGTAGAGCCACCTTTTAGAGTAGGCACTGCGTCCACGGCCCACCCGAGGCCGCGAATGCCTTCGGTCCAGTAGAACCCAAAAGCGGCGCCGTCCTGATCCTTTTCCAAGGGGCGTTCGCCAGCGTCCTCCGCCAAAAGGTACGGGAGGGGACTCTCCTCATTGCTTGCCAGAAAGATCACGCGCTGGCGACGCTGAGGGAGTCCGAATGACCGAGCGTCCACGACGCGATAAGCCCAATGATAGCCGCGAAGCTCGAATTCCCGAATGAGAACTTCTAGGGCTCGCCCTTTCTGCAGTTGGAGCATGAAAGGCACGTTTTCTAGCAAAACCCACGGTACGGGACGCCTATCGAGCAGCCTAAAAACATGCTCAACGAGTCCCGAGTTCTTTCCTGAGATACCCTGGGTTCGCCCTGCTTGACTCAAGTCCTGGCAAGGAAAACCGGCCGCGAGAAGTTCAGCGCCAGATGGCAAGTTTTCCAGTTCGCGGATGTCCTCGGCCACAGGCACATCAAAGCGAGCCTCAAGGACCGCCCGAGCCCCCGGGTCCACTTCGCACAACAACTGCGTCTGGTGGCAGGATCGGCTGATTCCGAGTTCAAGTCCTCCGATCCCTGAGAACAGCCCAACAACTTGAAGGCGCCTAAGGCCACCCTGCTTGGCCAAGAATCGTTGAGGGGAAAACGGGAGTCTCTCCTGTTCCGGGGCGGTTGCGGACATCTGTCAAGAATCGTAACCGATTCCAAGCCCGGTGGCGGCCGAGACTCCCGTTTCCTGTGTCGAATTCCCTACTGAATCAACACGCCCTGACCATTCTCCTCGCCGCCCTCGTCGTCTTCGACTTCCGGGCTGCGGTCCGTGATCGTGGCTGCGGCGATCTGGTCGCCGGATTCCAGGTTCACCAGCTTGACGCCCGACGCTGAGCGGCCGGTCTTGCGGATCGTCGAAGCGTCCATGCGGATGATCTTGCCCTGGCGGGTGATCAGCATTACGTCTTCTTCGTCGGTCACCTTCATCACCGCCAGCACGTCGCCGGTCGCCTTGGTCGTCTTCATGTTGATGACGCCCTTGCCGCCGCGCGAGGTCAGCCGGTATTCGCCCAGCTGGGTGCGCTTGCCGCGGCCGGCCTCGGCCACCGACAGCACCCAGTCTTCCGGCGCCAGGCACAGCAGCCCGATCACCGAGTCGTCCTCGTCGAGCTTGATGCCCCGCACGCCGCGCGCCGGACGGCCCATCGGCCGCACCTGCTCATGGTCGAAGCGGATCGCCTTGCCCTGCGCCGTCGCCAGGAAGATTTCCGAATCGCCGTTCTGCAGCAGCCGGGCGCGGACCAGTTCGTCGCCTTCATCGAGGCCCAGCGCGATGATGCCGCGCGACAGCGGCCGGCTGAAGACGTCCAGCGTGCATTTCTTGATGACGCCTTTCTTCGTCGCCATCACGATGAACTCGTCTTCGGGGAAGTCCTTGACGGGCATGAAGCCCTGCACCGTCTCATCCGGCATCAGGTTGATCAGGTTCGCGATGTGCTTGCCCTTGCCCGCCGCGCCGGAGTCGGGGATGTTGTAGACCTTCAGCCAGTACAGCCGGCCCAGGTTGGTGAACACCAGCAGGTAGCTGTGCGTCGAGCCGATGAACAGGTGCTCGATGAAGTCGTCTTCGCGCGTGCCCATGCCGGTGCGGCCGCGGCCGCCGCGCGCCTGCTTGCGGTAGGTATCGAGCGCGGTTCGCTTGAGATAGCCGTTGTGCGAGACGGTCACCACCATCGGCTCGTCGGCGATCAAATCCTCGATCGTCAGATCGCCGATCGGCGGTCCGATGACGGTCCGGCGCGGGGTGCCGAACTTCTTCTTGACCTCTTCGAGTTCGCCGATGATGACGGCGTTGAGCTTGGCTTCCGAGCCGAGGATCTCGAGGTAGCCGGCGATCCGGGTCTGGATCTCTTCGAGCTCGTCGATGATCTTCTGCCGCTCCATGCCGGTCAGGCGTTGGAGTTGCAGCTCGATGATCGCCTGCGCCTGGCGCTCGGTGAAGTCGAACGGGATGTTGCTGACTTCGGCGCCGGCGCGCAGGAAGCGCTGGAAATCGATGGTCTCCTCGCCGGTCAGGCCCGAGCGCGCCTGCGCCGGGTTGGCCGAGGCGCGGATCAGGGCGATGACTTCGTCGATCCGCTCGAGCGCCTTTTGGAAGCCGAGCAAGATGTGCTCGCGCTCGCGCGCCTTGTTGAGCAGGTAGTTCGTCCGCCGGCGCACGACCTCCTGGCGGTGGCGGATGAACAGCTTCAGGTAGTCCAGCAGCGGCAGCTCGCGCGGCTGGCCGTCGACGATGGCCAGCATGATCACGCCCGAGCCCTGCTGCAGCTGGGTGAACTTGTAGAGGTTGTTGAGCACCACCTCGGGCTCTTCGCCGCGCTTGAGCTGGAAGACGATGCGCATGCCGTGGCGATCGCTCTCGTCACGGATATCGGAGATGCCTTCGAGCTTCTTGTCGTTGACCATGCCCGCGGCATGGGCGATCAGGCGAGCCTTGTTCACCTGGTAGGGCAGCTCGCTGACGATGATCGCGTGGCGGTCCTTGCCCTGGTCTTCGACGTCGGCTTTAGCGCGAACCGTGGTGTGGCCGCGGCCGGTCTGGTAGGCCCGCATGATGCCTTCGCGGCCGCACAACTCGGCGCCGGTGGGGTAGTCGGGCCCTTTGACGATCGAGGTGACGTCGTGGAAATCCGCGTCGGGCTTGTTGATGACGAAGATGACGGCGTCGATGATCTCGTTGAGGTTGTGCGGCGGAATCGTGGTCGCCATGCCGACGGCGATGCCGGCCGAGCCGTTGACCAGCAGGTTCGGGGCGGCAGCCGGCAGATACTCCGGCTCGTGCGCGGACTCGTCGTAGTTGGGGCGGAAATCGACGGTGTCTTTGTCGAGATCCTCGAGCAGCATTTCCGCGTACTGCGTCAGCCGCGCCTCGGTGTAGCGCATCGCCGCCGGCGGATCGTTGTCCACCGAGCCGAAGTTGCCCTGACCGTCCACCATGGGCGCGCGCATGGTCCACGGCTGCGCCATGCGGACCAGGGTGTCGTAGATGGAAGAGTCGCCGTGCGGGTGGTATTTACCCATCACGTCGCCGACGGTTTTGGCGGATTTCTTGAACGGCCGGTTGGAGCGGACGCCGCCCTCGAGCATGCCGTAGAGGATGCGGCGCTGCACGGGCTTGAGGCCGTCGCGCACGTCGGGCAAGGCGCGCCCGATGATCACGCTCATCGCATAGTCGAGATACGACTTGCGCATCTCGTCTTCGATGTTGATGGGGATCAGCCCGCCGCCGCCTGAATCGTCGCCGCCTCCGTCGCCTAGGGGAAGCTCGGGATCGCGAATGTCATCAGCCAAGACTCAATATTCTCCTGTAAACCTCTGATTGTACCGCACTTTGGGGTGGCAACTCCGGTTCCTACAGGTGTACACTCGTCGGTCATGCTACGCGCGCTCGTGCTCTCTTTCCTGCTCTTGGGAACGCTCGGGGCCCAGACGGCCGCCGACTGGACGGCTCACATCAACAACGCCTATCGCATCACCCCCGACGTCATCTACTCGACGGCCAACGGCTACGACGCCAAGCTCGACCTCTATCTGCCGCGCGAAGGCGACGGGCCTTGGCCGACGCTGATCTTCATCCACGGCGGCGGCTGGGTCGGCGGTTCGAAAGAGCAGTCGACGCTGATGCTGATGCCCTACCTCGAGATGGGCATGGCGGTGGTGAACGTGGAGTACCGCCTGGCGCGCTACTCGCTCGCCCCGGCCGCGGTGGCGGACTGCCGTTGCGCGCTGCGCTGGGTGCACACGAGTGCCCAGCAGTACGGCTTCGATACCTCCAAGCTGGTCGTCACCGGCAACTCCGCCGGCGGCCATCTGGCGTTGACCACCGGCACGATGCCCAAGTCCGCGGGCTTTGACTACGAGTGCACCGTCGGCAGCCCCGACGCCGAACTCCAGGTGGCGGCCGTGGTCAATTGGTATGGCATCACCGACGTGGTCGACCTGCTCAGCGGCAAGAACCAGAAGAGCTACGCGGTCCGCTGGCTCGGCTCGCTGCCGAACCGCGAGGAGGTGGCCAAGCGCGCCTCGCCCATCCATTACGTCCGGGCCGGACTGCCGCCGGTCCTCACCATCCACGGCGACGCCGACCCGACCGTGCCCTACCAGCACGCCATCGACCTGCACAAAGCGCTGGATAAGGCGAACGTTGCGAACAAGCTGGTGACGGTGCCGGGCGGCAAGCACGGCGGCTTCAACCGCGACCAGAACGTCAACGCATACAACGAGATCCGCAGTTTCCTGCAGAAGCACGGCGTGCTGTAACGGCGCGCATGTGGCGTACGCCTCCAGGCGTGCCGGGCGTCGGTCCCCGACGACCTTCCGGAACGTAGGCCGGGAAGGCCTACGCTGCTCGCCTGGTTCTTCTCTCCCTTGATTCGAGACTCCTTTCTCTTCGCTGAAAAGTGTCTCTAATTCCGCCGTCTCAGTTTTGGGGTTCACTCCATGCGCAAGGATCGAGGATGTCCCGGTTTGGCCGGTCGGTTTCGCCGGTTTCGCCCCATTAGGTTTCGCCCGTGACGTTAGTCACTTCTAGACAGAAAGGTGTAAAGCTGGCGAAGCTTCTCCAACAGTTCATCGAATGTGACAACCTCACCATCCTTGGAGTTGCGTCGAAAAAGCTCGAACGATTTCTTTTGGTCGGCTTCTTCAGGCGTCTGCCCGACAATCAGACAGCAGTGCACCGCGTAGGACTCAAAGCCATGATCCCGTGTATTATCTTTGATGGACGCTATGTTCTTCTGAAGTGGGGTATCCACTTGACTCAGGTAGCCCCAACATCTTGTGGTCGGCGTTAGTCCGGTTCGGCGTCCCAATCGGCCACGATCGAGCGGTAC